>VOFC01005082.1_pt1 | contig 585496 bp, 1122 predicted proteins | sample 5384161 | NCBI WGS metagenome assembly VOFC01 (sample SAMN12384722, study PRJNA508395) | human gut metagenome | isolation source: healthy gut B | host: Homo sapiens | reverse complement strand
AAGAATATTTTAAAATATTCAATTAGTTTTATTGTAGTAAAGTAGTCTTTATTATTTATATAATTAAATTATTTTCTGTTTCTTCTAAAGATAATTTTCCTAAATTTATAAAATCAATTAGTGGTTTATCATTTTCTTTATAATCATCAAAATCAATTAAAGAATAGTTTGAAATTTGTTTTTCTAAAGTTTTAGGAACAACATATTTAATATTGTTAATTAATTTTATTTCATATTCTCTAAATTTTGGCATTGATTCATTATTAAAACCATATTCTAAATTCATTTTCATAATTTTCTCCTATCTTTAAAAATATTTTAAATATTATATTGTAATCTATTGACAACCACAATATATTACGATATACTTATATTGTAATCTATTATTATGTATAATATATTACTTTGCTTTACATTATTGTTATTTCCAAATAACAGGTAATTAGCGGTAAATTTAAGGTGAAACTAATACTTTATCTATAATAATATATTACACTAAATATTTATGATTGTCAAATATTATTTATAAATTACATATTGTACTTTATATGTTATTTTTGTATCTAAAAAAGTGCAAGTAAAAAATATAAGTAAGGAAAGGAGGTTAAAATGACTAAAAAGAAGAAATTTTACAAATGTATTTTGGAGACCACACGAAACAAGAGAGTATTGCAGAACTTGTTGGAGTTTCACAAAGCTATATCTCTCAAGTAATACAAAAAGATTCAAGATATACTAAAGAAAAAGAAACAAGGCATAAAGAGTCAATGCAGAAAAAAGCTGAATATAATAAAGAGTATAATAAAACTTATATTAGAAAAAGAAAAAAATAATGTTATTGAAGAATATTATGCTTTACTTGAATTGTTGAAAAAAAAAAGATAATAAGTTTTTATCAACAAAATATGAAATGTCAGATATTGCCTTTGCTAAATGGAATAGATCTATATATCAATATGATAAGAACTCTAGTAATTTAGTCTTGAAAAGAGGAATAAATGTTACAAAAGATGTACCGAGAGTTGTAAGAAATGTTGTAAAAGCAAGTAGTATAAAAAGTTCAAATGTATATGCAAGATAATCACTTTGTTAAGTCAAAGTGAATTTTTTTATTTTAGTAATATTTTTATAACTTTATTAATAGTATTGAAAAGAAGGAAGGTGAGAATTTTGAAGAAAGCCTTGAATATTACATTTTTTAATCCTAATACTGAAGAACAAATAGTACAAGCATTTGCAGGGGTACTAGCATATAATTTAGCTGAAAACAATAAAAATATAAAATTTGACTATACTAATGTAAATACTTTTCAAAATTCTCATAACGCAAAAAATGAATTGGAAAGATAAAACTAATTATAGAGATTATAGCTATTCTTGGAACAAGAATAGCTTTTTTGTGTTTAAGTATTGCAAAAACAATATCAATATGCTACAATGTAACAGAACGAAATTAAAGATACTGAAAATATAATAACTAAAAAGAAAGTAGTGATGTTATGAAAATCGCAGCATATTGTAGAGTATCAACTGAAAAAGAAGCACAAATTGATTCTCTTGAAAAACAGATAGAGTTTTTTAATGAATTCACAAAGAAGAATGGTTATGAGTTGTACAAGCTATATGCAGATGAAGGAATTTCTGGAAAACAAATAAAACACAGAAAACAATTTCAAGCAATGATGCAAGATGCAAAAGCACATAAATTTGAAAGAGTTGTCGTAAAAGATGTAAGTCGTTTTGCAAGAAATACAGTAGATTTATTACAAAGTATAAGAGAGCTAAAATCTTATGGAATACAAGTAGACTTCTTAAATAATGGCGAAGTTATGGAAGGTGGTTCTGAATTTATACTAACTATTTTAGGTGCAATGGCACAACAAGAAAGTGCTAATATGTCTAAAAGAGTTAAATTTGGGAAGGATATTACAGCCAAAAAAGGACGAGTTCCTAATTTAGTATTTGGTTATGATAAGATCCCAGATGAAAAATATATCTTAAAAATAAATGAAGAAGAAGCCAAAATAGTTAAAGAAATATTTGAAAGCTATGTGTATAAAGGAATGGGAACAACAAAAATCGCTTGGGAATTAAATGATAAAGGAATAAGAACTAAAAAAACAAAATCAAAATGGGTACAAACTTCTATTGTAAGAATGCTTAAAAATCCAATATACACAGGTAGAATCACAAATAAGAAATCCGAAATTACAGACTTTATAACAGGAACAAGAAAAGATTTACCAGAAGATGAATGGATTATAGTAGAAAAGCCAGAAATGAGAATTATATCGGATGAATTATTTAATAGAGCACAAGACATTTTAGCACAGAGGTCAAATGAATTTAAACTAAATAGTAAACGCGAAAAAACAGAATATGTATTTAGTACACTTATATATTGCAAACATTGTGGTTATTCGTTTAGAAGAATAAAAAGAAAATATACGACTGATGGACCAGAATATATAAGATGGGTATGTAGCGGAAGAAATTCGATGGGTGTAAACCATTGCCCTAACACAACAGTAATAGATGAAGAAGAACTATTAAATGCAATTAAAGAATATTTAAAAAGTATAATTTCTAATAAAAAGAATTTTATGAAAGCAGTTGAAAAAGAGTTTGAAAAAATAACAGCATTAAGAGAAAGTAACGAAAGAAGTGAAGAAAGTTTATTAAAAGAAATAGAAAAAACAACAAAAAAAGCAAAAATATATGGAAATGTTCCAAAATGAAGTAATAAATATACAAGAATTAAAACAATATACAAATCCATTAAATGAAGATATTGCAAGACTAGAGCGAGAATTAAAACTAATTACATCAGAAATAAAAGAAAAAGATGTATTAGAAAAAGAACTAGCAAAAACAATAAGTACAGTTGATGATGTATTAAATAATGAAACAATTACAAATGCAATGTTAAAAACAATAATAGATGTAATAGAAGTTGATAGTGATTCGAATGTAGAAGTAAGACTAAAATTATTAAATGAAATTGGAAGTCAACCTACAGTAATTACTAATTTTGAAGATATAATAATATATCAATTAATTTTGTTCATTGTGTGAATTAAAAGTGAAAAATTGATAATTAATTATTAATTTTATATTAAGAATTAAGGTGTTTCTTCAAGTGTTACAGTAATATCTTTATCACTACCATTTCTATTAACAGTTAAAGTTATAGTATCTCCAATTTGATGTGAATTTTTGATTTCATTTAATTCATCCATTGTAGTGATAGACTTTCCATCAGCTTTCACTATTACATCTCCAGCTTTTAAACCAGCTTTTTCTGCAGGTGAAAAATCTTCAATGCTTTTTATATATACACCAACTTCTAGTTTATATCTTTTTGCAGTTTGTTCATCAAGATTAATTCCTGTAATACCTATATAAGGTCTTAATACTTTTTGATGATCTTTTAATTGATTAATTACATCTGTAGCTGAGTTAACTGGAATGGCAAAACCGATTCCTTCAACACCTGTTCCTGATAATTTTAAAGTATTTATTCCAATTACTTTACATCACTATTTATTAAAGCACCTCCACTGTTTCCAGAGTTTATTGCAGCATCTGTCTGGATACAAGTATATTTTGTTCCATCAGATTCAACTTCTCTATTTACTGCACTAATTATACCTTGTGTAACTGTAGTATCTAATCCAAGGGGACTACCAACTGCCATTACAAATTCACCAACAACAGCTTGATCAGAATCTGCAAATTCTGCTGCAGTTAAACCTGTTTTTTCTATTTTTAATACAGCTAAGTCAGTTTGTGAATCTTGACCAACAACAGTGGCATCATATGTTGCATCATCTCCATATGTATCACTATTTAATTTTATTTTTTATTGATGTTGCTTTTGATAATTCATAATATGAATTTGATGAAGTACTATCAACAACGTGATTGTTTGTTACAATATAACCATCCTCACTAATAATTATTCCTGAACCAGTTGCTGTTGCAGTTGAATTTTGAGGTTGACTGTATCCAAAAAATGATCCAATTGAATTTGAAGTTAGTATAAGAAACTTCTATGCCAACAATTGATGGTAAAATTTTATTTGATGCAAATACAGCTGTATTTGAAAAATTTGATAATGAAACCAAATTTGATGTTGTTCCAGAAGCAGTTTGTGTAGATGTTTGGACTGTTGATGATTGTTTTCCAACTAATTTTTCTTTTATAGATGGAATTCCAAAACATGTTCCTAATACAAGAGAACAACCAACAATACCACTAGCAAATGGTATTAATACTGTTTCTCCAAAACTATTTTGTTTGTTTTGCTTATTTTGTTTGAAATTTGCATTTGAAGTTTTGCTAGAAATCACTTCAAAATTATTATTATTTTCTTCTTCCATAATGAAGACCTCCTTTTTGTTCATTATAAGGATACACAATTATTGTGAAAGTTCTGTGAAAAGCAAGTAAAATTATTTTGTATTTATATTGATATTTTTGTTGAATTATTGTAGAATTGAAATATAAAATTTCATAAAAAAGGTGCAAAAATGAAAAAAAGAAGAACAAAGATTAATAAATTTAAAACAATATGAATGTGAATTAAGAAGTAAGGGATATAAATATATATGTGGAATTGACGAGGCAGGAAGAGGACCATTAGCAGGACCTGTAGTTGTTGCAAGTGTTATAATGCCTGAAAACTCTATGATCGAAGGTGTAAATGATTCTAAAAAAAGTTTCAGAGAAGAAAAGAGAAAAATTATATGATTTGATTTTATCAGAAGCAATTAGTTATGGAGTTGGAATAATAGGACAAGAAGAAATAGATGAAATGAATATATTGCAAGCAACAAAAAAAGGATTAACTATATCTTTGCAAGAATTAACTCAAAAACCAGATTTGATAATAGTAGATGCATTAAATAATATAGATACATTAGGAACAAAATATGAATCAATAATAAAAGGTGATGCAAAATGTTATTCTATAGCAGCGGCATCTATTATTGCAAAAGTTACAAGGGATAGAATTATGAGAGAATGGGATAAAGTATATCCACAATATGGTTTTGTAGCACATAAAGGTTATGGAACTGTAGCACATATAAAAAAGCACTAAAAGAATATGGGGCATGTCCATTACATAGAAAAACATTTATAAAACATTTTATTTAAAAGAGGAGAAAAATATGAAAAAAAAATGACAAAGGAATAACAATGTTATCACTTGTAGTTATGCTTGTTGTATTAATGATGTTAGCAACAATTACTATGTATTATGGAAATAGTGCAATGAAAGAAGCAAAATTACAAGATTTAAAAACAAATATGTTGCTAATACAAGCAGCAGTAAAGGGAGATTTAGAAAAATACCATTTTGAAACAAGCAATTTAAGTGATAGTGAGAAAATAAGTAAAAAATCACAATATTTAAAAAGGAATACCAATAGAGAATGCAGAAAGTGATATTAAGGTAAAATTTGATGCATTAGCTAATAATACAGAGATTCAATTAAAAACACAAATAAGTGATGATTATCAACAAGTTGGAGGAAAATTTGATTATTACTATTTAGATACAAATACTTTAAGCCAATTAGGCTTAAAAGATGTTCAAAGTAATGATGAAAATGGATATTATATTGTTGCATATAGTATGAATCCAAACTATTCAAATATTGTTGAAGTAATTAATACAAAAGGATATTTAGGAAATTACTCATTAAAGAGAATAGAAGCATTATAATTATTAGAAAGGAAAACTAATGAATATATTAGATATTATTGCTAAAAAACGAGATAAAAAAGAATTATCAAAAGAAGAAATAGAATATTTTATAAAAAAAGAATATACTATAGGAAATGTAACTGATTATCAAGCAGCAGCACTTGTTATGGCAATATATATAAATGGAATGAATGAACAAGAAATAACAAATTTAAGTTTAGCAATGGCTCATTCTGGAGAAATATTAGATTTATCCTCATTAGGAGAAAATATTGTAGATAAACATAGTACAGGTGGTGTAGGAGATAAAGTTTCTATTATATTATTACCACTTATTGCATCATTAGGAATACCTGTTGCAAAAATGTCAGGAAGAGGTTTAGGATTTACAGGAGGAACAATAGATAAGCTAGAATCAATTCCAGGATATAATACAAATGTTGAAATAAGTGATTTTATTTTAAATGTTCAAAAAATTGGAATAAGTATGATAGGACAAACAATGAATTTAGCACCAGCTGACAAAAAATTATATGCATTAAGAGATACAATATCATGTGTTGAAAGTATACCACTTATTGCATCAAGTATTATGAGTAAAAAAATAGCAAGTGGTGCTAATAAGATTGTATTAGATGTTACAGTAGGAAAAGGTGCATTTATGAAAAATAAAGAAGATGCACAAAAATTAGCAGATTTAATGATAAGAATTGGTGAACTTGCAGGAAGAGAAGTAGTATGTGTACTTACCAAAATGGATGAACCACTTGGATATTCAATAGGAAACAATTTAGAAGTAATAGAGGCAATAAAATTTTTAAAAGGATATATGCCTAAAGACTTAAAAAGATGTTGTTTTCGAACTTGGTGCTAATATGATAAAATTAGCAGGATTAGGAGAAAATCTTGAAGAAAATAAATTAAAGATTCAAGAAAATATTGTGAATGGAAAAGGATATGAAAAATTTCTTCAAATGGTTCAAAATCAAGGTGGAGATATTTCATATATAAATAATATTGACAAATTTGAAAAATCTAAATATATAATACCTGTAACAAGCTTAAAATCTGGAATAATTTCTGATATAAATGCTGAAGATATTGGAAAAGTTGCATGTTTATTAGGAGCAGGAAGAATAAGAAAAGAAGACAATATAGATTATACTGCAGGGATAGTATTAAATAAAAAAAAGTAGGAGATTATGTTAAAGAAAATGAAATATTAGCATATATTCATACTAATAATGAAAATATTATAAAAGAAGCAATAGAAAAAATTCAAAATATATGTAAAATATAACTATTGAAAAAGTTATATTTTATGTATAATAATTATGTATATAAATTAGGAAAGGACAGAGAAAAATGAAAAATAAAGAAAATAAAGTTATAAAAGAAAAAAAGTAAATCAGATAAAAAACAAGTAGTATCAAAAATTTTTGCATTTATAATGCTTTTTACTTATGGTATTTGCATCATGTTCAACATGTATTTATTATGTTGTTGCAACAATTCAAAAATAATTATGCTAATACATAAGTAATACCTTCAAGAAAGGGTGAAAAAAGTAAAAATATAGGTGATTTAATCAATACATTTTATGAACAAAATATTTTAGCATATATACAGAGTTTGCAAGAATATCCTATAAAATTTGTATCTTTAATATTAGATATAACAATAGTTGTTTTTCTTGCATATGAATTAATAAAAATTGTAAAAGGCTCTAGGGCATGGCAATTAATAAAAGGTATTGCATTTTTAGTTGTTGCAACAGGTGTAAGTAAATTATTAAATTTATACATATTAAATTATATTTTATCAATGATAATGGATTGGGGAGTAATACTTGTAATAATTATTTTCCAACCAGAAATAAGGAGAGCATTAGAACAATTAGGTGGAAATAATAGGTTTTCAAGATTTTTTGGATTTGATAAAGATATAATAACTAGAACAAAAGAAGATATATATAAAGTAGTAATTGCAGCATTTGAACTTGCAAAAACACATACAGGAGCATTAATTGTAATAGAAAGAGACATTAAACTTAGTGATATTATTGCAACAGGAATACCAATGAATTCAGAAGTATCACCTCAATTACTTGTTAATATATTTGTACCTAATACTCCATTACATGATGGTGCAGTAGTTATTACTGAAAATAAAATAGCAGCAGCAGCTTGCATGTTACCACTTGCAAGTGATCAAGATATTGCTAAAGAATTAGGAACAAGACATAGAGCTGGTATTGGGATCTCAAAAGAATCTGATGCTCTTGCAATAATTGTTTCAGAAGAAACAGGAAAAGTTTCTGTTGCAAAAGATGGAACATTGATTGCAGATGTAAGAGAAGATGTGTTAAAAAAGATTTTAATAAATAATATTGTTACAAAACGTTTTACAAATATTGAAGAAAAAAAAGAATAATAGTAAAAAAGTATTAACTAATATTCGAAATTTCTTTAAAAATAAAAAGAAAAAAGAAAAAAATAAGTGGCTAGTTGCCACCTTTTCTTTTATTAGAGGGTGAATGAATGAGAAATATAAAATTAACAATAGAATATGATGGAAAGGATTTCAATGGCTGGCAAAAACAGCCAAATAAATTAAATATTCAAGGAACAATAGAACAAGCAATAAAAAGCATAACAGGTGAAGATGTCGAATTAAATGCTTCTGGAAGAACAGATGCAGGAGTACATGCTCTTGGACAAGTAGCCAATTTTAAGACAAATTCACAAATTCAATTGAAAAAATTTGCTATAGCAATAAATTCAAGATTAAAAAAATCTATAGTAATAAAAAAAAAGCAGAGGAAGTTGATGAAAGATTTCATAGTAGACTAAATTGTAAAAGAAAGACATATAGATATATAATAAATAATTCACCATATGGAACTGCTATATATAGATATTTAGAAACACATATTCCACAAAAACTAAATGTAGAAAAGATGAAAAAAAGCAGTTAAATATTTTATAGGAGAACATGATTTTAAAGCATTTAAAGCAAGTGGAACAAGCAGTAAGAGTAGTGTTAGAACAATATATGATGCCAAAATATATCAAAATGGAGATAAAATTTATATTGAATTAACAGGAAATGGTTTTTTATATAATATGGTTAGAATTATTGCTGGAACACTTGTAGAAGTAGGATTAGAAAAAATAGAACCAGAAAAAATTGAAGAAATAATAAAAGAAGGAAAAAAGAAAATGCAGGAAAAACACTTCCTCCAAATGGTTTATATTTAGTTGATGTTAAATATGAGTAACAAGTGAAAAAAGAAATTCATAAGATATATAAATAATATTTATAAAAAATGGAGGTCTTTATGAATTTCTTTTTAATTTTTGCCCTTATATTTTTTACAATAATAGTTGCAATATTTCTTCAAAAATTAGTAAATTCACCAATATTAATTGGATTATTATTCTTTTCAGTATTTATATTAATTTCAGCAATTACTGGAAATACTAATTTTATTATTGTTTCAGTAGTTTTAGGGATAATAGCATTCATATCTGCATTTCTATTTTGTATAGTTTCAAGATGCAATTTCTTTGATAATTGTAATAATAGTAATGATGTTAGTACTGCAAATTTAAATACTACTAATAATAATTGTTCATGTTCATCATCACAACCTTTAACAATTTTAAATAGTGATGGGGAAATAGTAGCAAGAATAAATGGAGACAATGTTACATGTACATCTCAGCAAAATGATAATAATTCTTGTTTGAGAAGTTATAGGCATAGTTAAAAAAGACTCAATATTTACTATTGAGTCTTTAAGATTTTTTAGAAATCACAATTGTTTGGTGTTCTTGGATATGGAATAACATCTCTAATATTTTCAATTCCTGTAATATACATTAATAATCTTTCGAAACCAAGTCCGAAACCAGAATGTATATTTGTACCATATTTTCTTAATTCAAGATACCAATATAATGGATCTGTTTCAATTCCCATTTGTTTCATACGTGCAACTAGTTTATCATAATCTTCTTCTCTTTGAGAACCACCCATAATTTCACCAGCACCAGGAACTTCAAGGTCAACAGCAGCAACAGTTTTTCCATCTGGGTTTAATTTCATATAATATGATTTAATATCTTTTGGCCAGTTTTTTACAAATACAGGACCATTAAAGTATTCTGTAATATATTTTTCATGTTCTTTTGCTAAATCTTCACCATAATCTGGTTGAAATTCCCATGTTCTATCAGCTTTTTTCAAAATATCTATAACATCTTTGTGGTCAATTCTAACGAAATCAGAATTTAATAATTTTGTTAATTTATCTTTTAATCCTTTTTCTATAAAAGTATCACAGAAATCAATTTCTTCAGGACAATGTTCTAAAACATAATTTACAATATATTTTAAACAATCTTCTTCAATATCCATTAAACCATCTAAATCACAGAAAGATATTTCAGGTTCAATCATCCAAAATTCATTTGCATGTGTTTTTGTATTTGAATTTTCACTTCTTAATGTTGGTCCAAAAGTATAAATTTTTCCAAATGCAGAAGCAAATGTTTCACCATGCAATTGTGTCCGAACCTGTTATATATGCTTTTTTACCAAATAAATCTTCTGAGAAATCAACTTTTCCATCTTTTTTTGGTAAATCTTCATCAAGATTTAATGTTGTTAATTTAAACATTTCAGCAGAACCTTCACAATCGGCACAAGTTATTATAGGTGTATGAACATATACATATCCACGTTCTTGAAAATATTGGTGAATTGCAAATGCTGCAATACTTCTAATTCTAAAAACAGCATTAAATGTATTTGTTCTTGGTCTTAAATGTGCAATAGTTCTTAAATATTCAAATGAATGTCTTTTCTTTTGAAGAGGATAATCTGTAGGGCATAGACTTTCAATTTCTATTGATGTTGCTTGAATTTCAAATGGTTGTTTTGCATTTTCTGTTATGACAACATTTCCAGTAACTTTTATAGTTGAGCTTATTGTAAGCTTTGTAATCTCATTAAAATTTGATAAATTATTATTAAAAACAATTTGAACATTTTTAAAAAAAGAACCATCATTTAGTTCTATAAATCCAAATGTTTTTGAATCTCTAATAGTTTTTGTCCATCCTTCAAGTGTAACTTCTTTATTTGCATATTCAGAAGTTTTTCTAAATAAATCTTTTATTGCTACATTAGTCATAAAAATTCCTTCTTTCTATTGTTTGTATGCCCAAATTATACAATATTATATGGAATTTTACAAGTAAAATCACAAAATTTATCGACCAATGATTCGACTAAAAAAAAGTCTTGCATAAAATTAGATTACATTATATAATAGGCATATATAAAATGATGTAATTTGAGAAAAAAAAGAAAATGTAAAAAATTGAGAAAGTGTGAGTTTTTTTACATATCTATACCTTAGAAAAGGAATGAAGGAAGAATGAATAAAACTAAGAGAAAAATATTTGAAACTTCAATGAAATTATTTGCAGAGAAGGGATATGATGCAACAAGTATTGAAGAAATAACAGCAACAGTAGGAGATGCAAAAGGAACATTATATTATCATTTTTTGCTAGCAAAGAAGAAATATTTAACTTTTTAATTGAAGAAGGAATAAAACTATTGCAAAATAGTGTTGATATAAAAACAGCAAAACATAGTAATTATATAGATAAAATAAAAGCAATTGTATTAATACAAATAAAGATAGTAGCAAAATATGAAAATATTATAACAATAATATTAAGTCAATTTTGGGGAACGGAACAAAGAAATAAAAAATGTCAAAACCTTGTATATGAATATATTGGCCAAATTGAAAAAATAGTTAAAGAAGGAATAGAAAAAGGCGAAATAAAAGAAGGGGATACAAGAGCAATAGCATCAGAAATATATGGACTAATTTGTTCTACACTTGTTTATAAAAAAAGAGAAGGTGAAGATATGGATGTAATGCGTTTATATCATGAATATGAAAATACTGTAATAAATGGATTAAGAGTAAAATAAAAGAAAGAGGAAATAAAATGGAAACAAAATCAAGAAAAATGAAATTTACAGATTTAAAAGATATGTTAAACCAAACAGGAGAAGTATATGGAGATAGACCAGCATATATACTAAAAACAGAAAAACCAGGCGATTTTAAAGAAATAACACATAAACAATTCAGAGAAGATATAAATGCATTAGGAACATCATTAATAGAAATGGGATTAAAAAATAAAAGAATAGCAATTATTTCAGAAAACAGATATGAATGGGAACTTTCATATTTAGCAGTTGCATCAGGTGTTGGTGTAATAGTACCATTAGATAAAGCATTGCCAGATAATGAACTTGAAAGTTTAATACTTCGTTCACAAGTTGAAGCAATAATATATTCATCAAAATATGATGAAATAATGAACAAATTAAGAGAAAAGAAAAAATACTAATTTAAGATATTTTATATCAATGGATTTAGAAGAAAATACACAAAGGGATTTATGCAGAAAAAAGCTTTAGTTGAAAAAGGAAAAAAATTATTAGCAGATGGAAATAAAACATATATAGATGCAAAAATAGATTCTGAAAAAATGGGAATAATGTTATTTACATCTGGTACAACAGCAATGTCAAAAGCTGTAATGTTATCACATAAAAATTTAGTAACAAATGTTATGGATATAATTCAAAGATTTGATTTAACAGATGAAGATAGATTTTTATCATTTTTACCATTACACCATGTATTTGAATGTACAGTTGGATTTTTATATCCAATATCAATTGGTGGGTCAATTGCATTTTGTGAAGGTGTAAAACACATGGCAGAAAACATAAAAGAATTTGAAATAACAGCAATGATATCTGTTCCAGCAGTATTTGATATTATCTATAGAAAAGTAATGAAAACTATAGAGAAAAAAGGAAAATTAGCTAATTTAGAAAAAAGGAAAGAAAGTTTCTCAATTTTTATTAAAAATGAAAATTGATTTAAGAAAACAAATTATTTAAAGAAGTACATGAAAGTTTAGGACCAAAACTAAAATTAGTAGTAACAGGAGGCGCAGCATTAGATCCTGAAACAGAAAAAGGATTTAATGATTTAGGATTTGATGTAGAACAAGGATATGGTTTAACAGAAACTGCACCAGTAATTGCAGCAGAAACACCAAAATGTAGAAGGCTTGGTTCTATAGGAAAGAAATTTCCAAGTGTAGAAGTAAAAATAGATGAACCAAATGAAGAAGGAATAGGAGAATTAATGGCAAAAGGTCCATCTATAATGTTAGGATATTATGAAAATGAAGAAGCAACAAAATCAGCATTAGAATCTGATGGATGGTTTCATACAGGAGATTTAGCAAGAATTGATGAAGATGGATTTATATATATATCAGGAAGAAAGAAGAGTGTAATAGTTTTAAACAATGGAAAAAATGTATTTCCAGAAGAAATAGAAACATTATTAAATAAAGTAGAAGGAATAAAAGAAACATTTGTTTATGAGAAAAACAGAAGATGATGGTGATGTTAAAGTTTGTGCAAAAATTGTTTATGATAAAGAACTAATAAAAGAATTATATAATATTGAAGGAGAAGAGACAATTTAAAAAAGAATTCTTGTGGGATAAAAGTTAAAGAAGTAAACTAAATTAATGCCAAAATATAAATATGTTAGAGAAATGGTTATAACAGAAGAACCACTAATTAAAACAACAACATTAAAAATTAAAAGACATGAAGAATTGAAAAAAGTATTAGGAAAATAAATATTACAGTAATATTACAAGATGTAAAGAAATGTTACATCTTGTAATATTTTTTGTAATAAAATGTAAACAAAAAAAATAGGAATAAATGCTTGTAGTTTTACGGAAACTAGTATATAATAAAAAAGAATAATAATTTTAGACGACAGAGAAAGAGGAGGGATTTGCAATGTCAAGGAGATCTAAATCTGGCATAGTAAATGTACGAATGGTAATAACAGAGGAAAAAAAATATTATCAAATATAGATAAAGTACAAAAATTAATAAATCCAAAAAGCAAAAAGCAAATAGTTCAATTTGAAGATGATACTTATTTTAAAGATCTAATTGAATCTATAAAAGCTTATTTAATAGAATATCCAAAGAAGAAAAAAAACTTCCCAGTAAGTGTATATAAAGCTGCATATGAATTAGTTGAATTTGCAACAAATCAATTTGAAGAAAATACGAAAAAAGTTGAAGAATTAATTCGCCAAAGAGAAGAAAAATATTGCATTAGCAGGACAATTAAAAGACTTAATTGAAGCTGTAGAAAACAAAACTGATGATTGGAAAGATAGAATTTCTGAAGCTGAAGAAGAAGGCAAATTTTCAGAAGATGTTATAGATACTTTAAAACTTGTTGGAAAAGATAAAACAAGAAAAAGTCAAAATTACCAAGATGCTATAAAATTATTAAATGCAAGAGTAAATAACTTAGAATCAAATCTTCATATTGAAATAGATATGGAAAGAACAGAAGATAGATCAAAAGCTTTAAGTTATATCGGAATTGAAGTTGCAGAAGCATTGAAAGTAATTCCAAAACCAGTAGATTTGGGTACTGCTGTAAGTGAAGCTGAAAAGGTACAAGAAGAAGTAAAAATTGAAGAAATTTCAGAAGCACAAGAAGCTGAAAAGATTGAAGAGAAGAAAGTAGAAAAAAGTTGTAGAAGCTCCAAAAGAAAAAAGCTACTGAGAAAAAGGTTGTTTCACAAGTTGTTGATATTGAAGAAACGAAACCAATAAATGAATTAGTAGATATGTATGAAGAAAATAATAAAGCAGAAGAATATGAAAAATCAATTATGTTTGAAAAGAAACCATCTTTATGGCAAAAATTCAAAAATCAAAATTTGCAAGAGCTATATCATATGTTTTCAAAATTAGAATTAGAATTGAGTTACCAAATGCTTTACCAGAAGGTAGAGGAGAATAAAATAAATATTCTATATTAGTAGTTGAATAGAAGAGAAAAAAACGAATGTATGTTGTAATAGTACATTCGTTTTTTATATTAAATAATATTTTCATATTTGTTTCCATGAAGATATATATCTAAAATTCGTAAATTTTCATCATTATCATCTTTATGAAAAACAATTTCAATATAATCTTTTGGAAGAGCATCTTTTATCAATTCTCCCCATTCAATAATAGAAATTCCAGAATTAAAATATTCATCTCCACCTATTGCGTAAAATTCATCAACATCTTCAAGACGATAAACATCAAAATGGAAAATTGAAATATTTGAATTTTTATATTCGTTTACTATAGTAAATGTAGGGCTTGAAATTTCTTTATCAAGGTTAAAATAACTTAAAAAGCCTTCTGTAAATTTTGTTTTTCCAGAACCTAATTCTCCTGTAAGAACAATTATATCACCTATATTCAATTTACTTGCTATTTGTACAGCAAGTTTTTTTTTTTTCATTTTCATTATGTGAAATATATCTAATACTTTTCATTTTTCTATCCTTTCAATAGCTATATTTTACAATAATTTATGAAATTTGTAAAGAAGTAACAAATACTGAAAAAGAAAATCATAATATCCAAGAATTGAATAAAAAAATTCACCATTGCCAATAATAGTAATAAAAAGCGCAAGGAGTGGATTTTCTGTGAAAAAAATATAAAAATTTGAAGATAGAAGGGGCAATTCTAAATGAAAAGCAATTAGAAGAATATTTAAAAAAGATATCATTACAACATAATATTGGAAAAAAATCAGATAAATTAACATATCCAATACCTCAACTATTGGAAAATTATAATATTATCAAAATAGTATATAATTTATTAAATGAACATATAAAGCTTGGAATAACAATTAATCCAGCAGGGGAATGGATTCTAGATAATTTCTATATTATAGAAGAAGTTATACAACAAATTGAAAAAGAACTAACAATGAAAAAATATGTTAATTTTGTAGGAATACAAAATGGGCAATATGCAGGATTTGCAAGAATACATGTACTTGCATCTGAAATTGTAGCATATACAGATAATATAATAAGAAGTGAATCATTAGAAAAATATTTAACATCATATCAAAATAAAAGAGCATTAAATATGGACGAAATATGGAATATAGGTATATTTTTACAAATTGCAATTATTCAAAATATAACAGATATCTGTATAAAAATTTATAATAGTCAAGTCCAGAAATATAAAGTTAAAAATATTATAGAAAGATTAGTAGAAAAAAAGGATAGAAATAAATTAGAATTTAAGCCAATATCAATGAATAAACTAGAAAAACAAGATTTTCAAGATATAAACTATTCTTTTTTTTATTGAATATATGTCATATTGTTTAAAAAAAATATGGAAAAAAAGATATGGATATTTAAAAATATTAGAAGAAGAAACTGAAAAAGCAGGAATAACAGTACAAGATGCAATTCAAAAAAACATTTTGATATTGCGATATGTAAAACATCTATGGCTAATTGTATTATAAGTATGAAAAAAATACAAAGAATAAATTTCCTAGAAATATTTGAAAAAATAAATGGAGTTGAAGAAATATTAAATCGAGATCCAACTAACATATATAATAAGATGGAATATAAAACAAAAGAATTATATAGAAACAATATTAAAGAATTAGCCAAACAATCAAATATATCAGAAATATATATATCTAGAAAAATACTAGAACTATGTCAAAGACCAAATTTGAAAGAGAAACAAAAACATATTGGATATTATTTAATTGATGATGGTAGAAAAGAGTTATGTTATGAATTAGGAATAAATGAAAAAAAAAGCTAAGTTATAATGTAAAAAAAACACAGATATATATTTTAGCTATAATAATATTTACAATTTCGATTTCAGTATTTTTATCGAAAACAGTAGTAAAAGATAATTTAATAAAAACAATAATTACAATATTACTTTTGATATCACCAGTATCAGAATTTGTTGTTCAAACAATAAATAGAATTTTAAGTAAATATGTAAAAAATAAAATTATACCTAAAATGGATTTTTTTGAAGGAATAGATAGTGAAAATAGCACATTTGTTGTAATACCAACTATTATAAAATCAAAAGAAAGAGTAAGAGAACTATTTAGAAAATTAGAAGTGTTTTATTTGGCCAATAAATCAAAAAAATATATATTTTGCATTATTAGGAGATTGTTCTGAAAGTGATAAAAAAGAAGAAAAATAATTGATAAAGAAGTAATAGATGAAGGTTTACTACAAGTACAATTATTAAATGACAAATATCATAAAGATACTGAATTTCCAATTTTTCATTTTTTATATAGAAAAGAGAGTTTAACAATTCAGAAGAAAAATATCTTGGATGGGAGAGAAAAAAGAGGGCTTTTAATACAATTTAATGAATATATATTAAAACACAGTAAAAATAAATTTAAGATAAATACAATAAATCAAGATATATTACCAAAAATAAAATATGTAATAACATTAGACGCAGATACTGAATTACCGCTTAATACAGCTTTTGAATTAGTTGGAGCAATGGCACATATTTTAAATAAACCAGAATTAGATGTAAACAAAAATATTGTGAAAAAAAGGACATGCACTTTTACAGCCAAGAGTAGGCGTAAATTTGAATGATAGTAATAAAAATGTATTTACAAAAATATTTGCTGGTGCAGGTGGAATTGACAATTATACAAATGCAATTTCAGATTTATATCAAGATAATTTTGGAGAAGGAATTTTTACAGGAAAAGGGATTTATGATATAAAAATATTTTCAAGAATTTTAAAAGATAAAATACCTGAAAACACAGTATTAAGTCATGATTTATTAGAAGGAAATTATTTAAGGTGTGGACTTGCATCAGATATAATTTTTTTAGATGGATATCCAGCAAAATATTTAAGCTTTATGAATAGACTTTCACGTTGGATTAGAGGAGATTGGCAGATAAAAAAATGGCTAAAAAGTAAATTAAATACACTTTCAAAATTTAAAATTTTAGATAAGTTAAGAAGAAGTCTAATTGAAATTTCAGTAATAATTTTATTAATATGGAATTTACTATTTTTAAATAAGAATAAAACACTTTCATTAATAAGTTTAGGAATTATAATTTATCCATTTATATTAGAATTTTTTTCAAAAATTTTTTCTATTAGAGAAGGAGAAAAAAAGCAAAAAACATTTAATCCTCAAATAGATGGAATAAAAGGAACTATTTATAGAGCAATTATAACATTAGGCTGTTTACCATATAAAGCATATGTCTCAAGCAAAAAAAGCAATATTCAAAACATTATATAGATTAATGATTTCACATAAAAACATGTTAGAATGGACTACATCTGAAGAAGCAGAAAAAGCAAACAAGAACAGATTTAAAAACATATTATGACACAATGTTTGTAAATGTAATTTTTGGAATAATCACAATATATGTATCATGTTTGTATTTTAATTTATTTACATTAATTCTTGGATTATTGTGGATAATTACACCATATATAATGTGTAAAATTAGTGAAATAAATGAAGAAAAACAAATTGAAATAAGTGAAGATGATAAGAAATATTTAAAAGATATTGCTCAAAAAACATGGCAATTTTTTAAAGATTATATAACAGAAGAAAATAATTATTTAATGCCAGATAATTATCAAGAAGATAGAAGAAATATTTTAGTAAATAGAACATCTTCAACAAATATTGGATTATCTCTGTTAGCAGTAATTTCAAGTTATGATATGGGATTTGAAAAAAATGAGGATATTATAAATTTATTGGAAAAAATAATAAATACAGTGTATGAATTACCGAAATGGAATGGACATTTATTCAATTGGTATAATGTAAAAACAAAAAAGCCATTATATCCTAAATATGTGTCAACAGTTGATAGTGGAAATCTAATAGGGTATTTATATACTACAAAATCATTTTTAGAAGAAAATATTGAATTTGATAAAGAAAAAATAAGTAATATGATTGAAAAGATAAATTATATTATTGAGCAAACAAATTTCAAGGTATTATATAATAATGAACAAAGAGTGTTTTCAATAGGATTTAATGTAGAAGAAAATAAATTAACAGATTCATATTATGATTTATTAGCTTCTGAAGCGAGACAAGCAAGTTTAGTTGCTATTGCCAAAAAAGATATTTCGCCAAAACATTGGGGAAATTTAAGTAGAACATTAACAGTATTAAAGAAATACAAGGGATTGGTATCTTGGTCTGGAACAGCATTTGAATATTTAATGCCAAATATAAATATGAAAAGATATAAGGGAAGTTTATTAGATGAATCTAGTAAATTTGCAATAATGAATCAACTAGAATATAGTCAAAAAAGTAGGAATACCATGGGGAATGTCTGAAGCGGCATTTAATTTAAAAAGATTTGCAAGGAAATTATCAATATAAAGCATTTGGAATTCCATGGTTAGGTCTAAAAAAGAGGATTAGAAGATGATATTGTAATTTCAAGTTATGGGACTATATTGGCAATTTCAGATGTTCCAAATGAAGTTGTTCAAAATTTAAAAATATTAGAAAAAGAAGGAATGAAAGGAAAATATGGCTTTTATGAATCAATAGATTATACACCTGAAAGATTAGAAAAAGGAAAAAAAATCTGAACCAGTAAAAACATATATGGCACATCATCAAGCATTAATACTACTTTCATTAAATAATTACTTCAATAATCAGATATTCCAGAAAAGATTTTCACAAAATGCAGAGATAGAGGCAGTAAATATATTATTACAAGAAAGAATGCCTGAAACATTTATAATAACAAAGGAAAATAAACAAAAGCCAGAAAAAATTAAATATAAAGATTATGAAAACTATAGTGTTAGACAATATAACAAAATTGATAATAGAATTATAAGAGGAAATTTAATAGGAAATGAAAAATATACAATTGCAATAAATCAAAATGGAGAAGGGGTAAGTAAATTTGGAGATAATTATATAAATAGATATAAAAGAACAGCAGATTATCCACAAGGAATTTTTATATGTGTTAAAGATGTAAAAAATAATGAAATAGAATATATGACAGGAAACAAAAATTGTAATAAATATGTTATAAATTTTGCACCAGATAAAAAGTCAATTTGAAAAAGAAAAAAAATCAATTAAAAAGTAGATTGTCAATTATAACAGATGCAAATGAGCCTGTTGAAATAAGAAGAGTTGAATTAGAAAACTTATCACAAGAAGAAAAAAAATATTAGAGGTTGTATGTTATTTTGAGCCAGTACTTTCAAGAAAAAGAACAAGATTATGCACATCAAGCTTTTAATAATTTATTTTTAGAATATGAATATGATGATGTGAATGATACAATGGTTGTCAAAAGAAGAAAAAGAGGAAAAAAATGAACAAAATTTATATTTAATTGCAAAATTACAAACAGATATAGAAAAAATTGGTGAAACAGAATATGAAATAAGTAAAGAAAAATTTATAGGAAGAAATAATTTAGATATACCAGAGGCAATAAGAAATTCAATCCCATTATCAAAGAAGATAGGACTTACAACTGAAGGAATTGTAGCTTTAAAAAATACAATAAAAATATTACCAGAATCAAAAGGATATATAGATTTTTTAATATCTGTAGAATATGAAAAAGAAATGGCAGAAAAAAATATTAATAAATATAGTATTACAGAAAATGTTACAAAAGAATTTGAAATAGTAAGAGCAAAAACAGATGCAGAATTAAGATATTTAGAAATGAAAGGTAGAAATATTGATATATATCAAACAATAGCATCATATATAATATTTGACACACCATTTCATAAAAAAATCAAAAATAAATCTTGCCAATATAATCAATGTGATTTATGGAAATATGGTATTTCAGGAGATTTGCCAATAATCACAATAACTATAAAATATTTGAATGATGTATATGTAATAAAAAGAAGTTTTAAAAATGTATGAATATCTCCGTACTAAGAATTTAAAGACAGAATTAGTAATTATAGATGAAGAAAAATATAGTTATGAAAATTATCTAAAAAATGAAATAGAAAATGCTATTCAAACAGTCAATTAGCATATTTGAAAAATATATTTGGAGGTATATTTACTTTATCAAGAGCAGAAATGAATCAACAAGATTTAGAAATGATAAAATTTATATCAATTTTTGTTATTGATGCACATCTAGGAAACTTAGAAAATATTATTAAAGACAAGGAAACAGAAATAATTGATAATTATAAAATTGTAGAACAAAATATGATTTCTGAAAACATTGAAGATGATTCAAATGAAATTGATTTATTAGCAAATACTGATGAATTAAAGTATTATAATGGATATGGAGCATTTTCAAAAGATGGAAAAGAGTATATTATAAAAATTAATAAAAATCAAAAAACACCAACAACATGGAGTCATATTATTGCAAATGAAAAGTTTGGAACATGTGTTACAGAATCTAATGGAGGATATACTTGGTATAAAAATAGTAGATTAAATAGAGTATCGAGCTGGGATAATAGTAGCATAATAAATATTCCATCAGAAATAATTTATTTACAAGATGAAGAAAATGGAAAGACATGGACACCAACTGCAATGGTAAAACCTGATGATAAAAATTATAACACGATTTTCGGATTTGGATATGCAAAATTTGTTCATTGTAGTGATAATATAATGCAAGAATTAGAAGTATATGTGCCAATAAATGAATCTGCAAAAATAAATGTTTTAACATTAACAAATAATGCTCCAAAAAAGAAAAAAATAAGAATTATTTATTATATAAAACCAGTAATAGGTGAAGATGAGATAAAATCTGATGGAAAAATATCTTTAGAATATAAAGAAAATAATAATATGATTATAGCAAGGAAAATATACAATTCAGATGAATTAAATAATATTGTTTATATATCTAGTAGCGAAAAAATAAAATCATATACAGGAGATAAAACAAAATTTTTAGGAGACGGAGGATTAGAAAATCCTGATGGTTTAAAAACAATTAGGTTAGATAATAATGATGCATTAGGTAAAAAAACATGTATTGCAATAGAATTAAATGTTGAAATTGAAAGTTTTTCTAATAAAAAAGTCTCAATAATTTTAGGAGCAGAAGAAAATGTTGATATTGCAACAGATGTAGCATATAGATATTCAAATCTTCAAAATTGTAAAACAGAATTACAAAATGTAAAAAATAAATGGAATGAATTATTAGGAAAAGTAAAAGAATAAATACACCATATGAATCACTTAATATAATATTAAATGGATGGACTATGTATCAAACAATATCAAGTAGAATTCTAGGAAAAACAGGATTTTACCAATCTGGTGGAGCTTATGGATTTAGAGATCAACTTCAAGATGCTTTTTCAACAAGATATATAGATTCGCAAATATTGTATAATCAAATATTAAAGCATAGTAGACATCAATTCATAGTAGGAGATGTAGATCATTGGTGGCATGATGAAAATGATAGAGGAATAAGAACAAGATTTTCAGATGATTTATTATGGCTCCCATATGCAGTTATTAAATATATAAATTTCACTGGAGATTATGAAATATTAAATAAAAAGACAACATATCTGCAAGGTGAAGAATTAAAAGAAAATGAAAACGAAAAATATAATAAATATATTTCTAGTAATATTGAAGAAAGTATATATGAACATTGCAAAAAAAGCAATAAAAAGAGCATGTAATTTTGGTGAAAATGGATTGCCTAAAATAGGAATTGGAGATTGGAATGATGGTTTTAGTAATATAGGAACAGAAGGAAAAGGTGAGAGTGTATGGCTGGGATTTTTCTTGTATATAATTTTAAAAGAATTTTCAAAGTTAATAAAACAATGTAAACAAGAAGAAATAGAGACAAGTAATTGGTATGAAAATATTGCAGAAAAACTAAAAGAAAACTTGAATGAAAATGCATGGGACGGAAGATGGTTTAAAAGAGCTTTTGCAGATAATGGAGATGTTTATGGTAGTATGGAAAATGAAGAATGTAAAATAGATAGTATAGCACAAAGTTGGAGTGTTATATCTGGTGCTGGAGATATAGAGAAAAAAGAAAGTGCAATGAAGAGTTTAGAAAATCATTTGGTAGATAATGAAAATGGATTAATAAAATTGCTAGATCCGGCATTTGATAAAAGTAAATTAGAACCAGGATATATAAAATCATATATACCAGGTGTTAGAGAAAATGGTGGACAATATACTCATGCAGCTGTATGGTCAATTATAGCAGAAGCAATATTAGGTGATGGAAATAAAGCTGTTGAATGGTATAAAATGATAAATCCAATAGAACATTCAAGAACTAAAAAGGAAGCAAATAGATATAAAGTTGAACCATATGTAATGCCAGCAGATATATATGGAAACCAAAATTTACTTGGACAAGGAGGTTGGACTTGGTATACAGGTTCTAGTGGATGGTATTATACTGCAGGAATTGAATATATATTAGGTTTAAAAATATATCATAATGTTTTGAGTATAAATCCATGTATTCAAAAAGAATGGGATGGATATAGCATACAATTTAAATATAAAGAGAGTATTTATAATATAAATGTAAAAAATATTTCAAAAGTGTGTACAGGTGTAAAAATGGTTGAATTAAATGGAATTGAAATTGAAAATAAAATTTTATTAGATGGTTCTGGAAAAATTTTTAATGTAGAGGTAAAAATGTAATTATAAGTAAAACTTATAATGTTTATAAATAATTGTAATTGTAGCTTATATTGACAAAATAAGTAAATACAAGTATAATAAATTATGTAAAGGACAAGTCCTTTATCCACTGTAAAAAGTGGAACGTAATATTCATTCATGTATGGAGGAAAAAAACATGACTAAGGTTCTTTGGCTGAGCCGCCACATTATGTCCGCAGAGCAGGTTGCAGATCTGAAACGGATCTATGGCAACGACATCGTGGTGAAGAGCGCAGACATGACCGTCAGCTCTTGGCGTGATGTTGTGGATGCAGGTGCAGACTGCGATATTCTTGCAGTTGTTCTGCCGCCTGCTATCCTGGCCGACCTGACCAACCCTCGGAACAACAGCAAACCTGTTATCCGAGCTAAGGCCAATCGCGTGGCGACTGGCAAGACCATCGTCAACCCTGCCACTGGCAAAGAGGAAGCGGAATACTGCTTCCAGCATGCTGGCTGGGAACAGGTGATCAAGGTTGAAGTTGTGACCAAACAGCTTTAAGCTTTGAGCCAAACAGATAGAAACTACATTGGAGTTTCTATCTGTTTTTTTGTATAATAATAATTATTTTTTTTATTATACATGAAAAATTCATAAAAGTATGATAAAATGTAAATGAAAAATAAAAAAAGGAGAAAAGCATATGGCATATATAGAATTTAAAAATATTGTCAAAGAATACAAGATGGGAGAAGTAACAATAAAAGCATTAAATAACACAAACTTTGAAATAGAAAAAGGAGAACTTGTAGTAATAGTAGGCCCATCAGGAGCAGGAAAAACAACAACATTAAATATATTGGGAGGAATGGATAAAAAGCAACATCAGGAGAAGTAATAGTTGATGGAAAAGAAATTACAAAATTAAATGATAAAAAACTAATTGAATATAGGAGAAATGACATAGGATTTGTATTTCAATTCTATAATTTAGTACAAAACCTAACAGCTAAGGAAAATGTAGAACTAGCAACTCAGATATGTTCAGATGCTTTAGATGTAAATGAAATATTAGAAAAAGTAGGATTATCAGATAGAAAAGATAACTTTCCAGCACAATTATCAGGAGGAGAGCAACAAAGAGTAGCAATAGCAAGAGCAATTGCAAAAAATCCCAAACTATTATTATGTGATGAGCCAACAGGAGCATTAGACTATAAGACAGGAAAAAGTATTTTAAAACTATTACAAGAAATGGCAAGAAAAGAAAAAATGACAGTTGCAATAATTACACACAATGGAGCAATAGCACCAATGGCAGATAAAGTAATACATTTCAAAAATGGAACAGCAGAAAAAATTGAAATAAATGACAATCCAATATCTATTGATGAAATAGAATGGTAATGCAACTGGTGAAAAAAATAATTGAAATTTTGACTAAGTAAAAAATTCAACTATTTTACAACTAGAAATGTACCTTTAGGAAGGAATGAAATAAAAATGAAAAAATCATTGATAAAAAATAGTTTTAAAGAAATAAGTAAAACCAAAAGACGTTTTCTTTCAATTTTAATAATGGCATTTCTTGGAGTGGGATTTTATTCAGGACTTGTAGCATGTAGTCCAGATATGCAAGACAGCTTAGATAAATATGTAGATAAAAAGTAATATGTATGACATTGATGTTATATCAACATTAGGATTAACAGATGAAGATATAAATGCAATAAAAAGAAATAGATGGTGTAGAAAATGCTTATGGAATACAATCAAAAGACACATTTATAAATTTAAATGATAAAGAAAGTATATGTAAAGTAATAGAATATAATGAAAATATAAATAAACCAGAAGTTATTTATGGGAGATTACCAGAAAATTCAGATGAATGTTTATTAGATGAAAAGTATTCATATTTTGGAAGTTCAGAAGAAAATATAGGAAAAACAATTAAAATAGAAAATGAAGACTTAGATGAAAATGATAATCCAATATTTACACAAAAAAGAACTAAAAATTGTAGGAATAGTAGATTCACCATTATACATATCAAGTGAAAGAGGATCATCATCACTTGGAAGTGGAAATATATCATTATACATATATTGTAAAGAAGATGTAATAGATTTAGATTATTATACGGAAATTGCAGTACAAGTAAAAGGTGCAAAAGAACTTGTAACAAATAGTGATGAATATTTAGCAGTTGTAAATCCAGTTATTCAAAAAATAGAAATGATAAAAAGAAGAAAGACAAGAAGCTAGATATAATTCATTAGTAAATGATGCAAATAAAAAAATTGATGATGCACAAAAAGAATATGATGATAAAAAAGCAGAAGCAGATCAAGAATTATCAGATGCTGAGCAAAAGATAAGATGCAAAAAATGAATTAGATAATTCAGAAAATAAGTTAAACAAATCAGAAAAAGAATTAAATCAGAAAGAAAAAAAGATGTAGCTAAACAGTTTGAAACAGCAGAACAACAAATAGAGCAATATGAAAATCAAATCAATGCAATGATCGCACAAATAGGAATGGAAACACCTGAAATAACTGCTCAAAAGGAACAAATTCAAAAACAAAAAGAAGAAATTAAAACACAAAAAATACAGCAAATAATCAAATAGCAAATGGAAGAAAAGAAATTGAAGATGGAAGAAAAAAAGATTAAAGATGCTAGAAAAGAACTTGAAGAAAATGAACAAGAATATAATGACAAAAAGCAGAAGCAGAAGAAAAATTAGCAGATGCACAAAGCAAAATAGATGATGCAAGAGCAGATATTACCAAAATAGAAAAGGCCAAATGGTACATACAAGATAGAACAGATAATACAGGATATTCAAATATATTTGATGCAATAAAGACAATGAAAAACATTTCAAAAATATTTCCAGTAATATTCTATTTAGTAGCAATACTAATAAGTTTGACATCTATGACAAGGATGATAGAAGAAGAAAGAATAGAAATAGGAACACTAAAGGCATTAGGATATACAAATTTACAAATAATTTCAAAATATATTTTATACGCATTTTTAGCATGTATAATAGGTGGATTTTTAGGAATGACAGTGTGTTTCTATATATTACCTAAAATTGTATGGACATTATATTCAATGGTATATACAATGCCACATTTTTATATGACATATAGATTGTCAATTGGATTAATGGGAATATTAATTGCATTTATATGTATAGGTGGTGCGACATTAATAGTAGCATATAGAGAATTAAAAGAAATGCCATCTGTATTAATGAGACCTAAAGCACCAAAAAAAATGGAAAAAGAATTTTTATGGAAAGAATTACTTTTTTATGGAAAAGATTTAATTTTTTCACAAAAAGTAACAATAAGGAATATATTTAGATATAAAAAGAGCATTAATAACAATAATAGGAATTGCAGGTTGCACAGGACTTATGTTAGCTGGATTTGGAATAAGAGATTCTGTTATAGATATACCAAATTTACAATTTGGAGAAGTATTTAAATATGATACATCAATAACATTATCAAATACAGATGGATTAAAACAAATTAATGAATATTTACAAAATAATGATAATGTTGAAATTTCAAAAGAATTATATGCAAGTTCAGTAACAGTAAGTAATGATAAATTAAATTATAGTGTAACAGTATTTGTTCCAAATACATCAGAAAAATTTAATGAAGTTTGTAATTTAAAAGATGCAAAAACAGGAGAAAACTTAGAGATTTCTAATGAGGGAGTTATTATTACAGATAAATTAGCAGATGAATTTGGAATAAAAAAAAGATGATGAAATAACAGTAAAAAGTAGTGATGATATAGAATATAAATTTAAGGTTGTAGGAATAACTAAAAACTATGTTGATCATTATATTATTATTTCAAAAGAATTATATGAATCAAAAGTTGGAAAATATAAAACAAATATGATTTGGGTTAATTTGAAAACAGATGATAAAGATACTCAAAGTAAAATCTTTGAGGATATTTTGAATTTTGAGGGAGTAGCTTCAGTATCTGTAATGTCAACTTTTGTAAAAGCAATTAGTGATATGTTAAATACAATGAATTATGTTGTAGTTGTATTAATTGTTACTTCTGCAATGCTGGATTTTGTTGTATTATATAATTTAGCAAATATAAATATTGGAGAAAGACAAAGAGAAATTGCTACACTTAAAGTTTTAGGATTTTATGATAAAGAAGTGGATAATTATATAAATAAAGAAAATGTTATATTTACAATCATAGGAATTGCGCTTGGATTAGTTTTTGGAACATTTTTAACATCTGCAATTATTTCAAGTATAGAAATAGATAGGTTGAGATTTACAAGAAATATTTTAACATCAAGTTATATATGGTCAGCTCTAATAACTGCAAGTTTCTCATTTATAGTAAATAAAATTATACATTTTATCTTGAAAAAGATAGATATGATTGAAAGCTTGAAAAGTGTAGAATAATAAAAGAAAGATGGATATGAAAATATTCATCTTTTTTTGAGTAAAAGGTTTACAAAAAAAATATATTATTGTTATAATTCATTTATACAAATGAAAGGGGAAAGAAAAATGAAGATAAAAAAGATATTAATAATGTGGATTATACTTGTTGCAAGTATTTTTTTGGAAATTTAAAATGTTTAGCTGATAGCGAAAATGAGGAATTTATAACAAGTGATTTTAAAATAATGTCATATGTATCAGGTGATGGAAAAACTGAATATGGGATTAATGATGAATCTGGTGAAGAGCAAAAAATACAGAATATTGATGCTGAAAAGTACGATTTGCCATCAAATTTATATTATTATAATGATGATATACGTTTAAGAATAAGATATGAAAAAAAAATGCTAAAGAAATTAAAGATTGCAAACTTGTAAACTATAAAACAGGAGAAATTATAGAAGATACATCAGAAGAAAATATAAATAAATTATTTAACATAGAATATGGAAAGAATATTATTGAAAAAGAATGGATTGCAGAAATAGATTTATCAAATTTTGAGGAAAATCAAATTTATAAATTTACAGCAAAAGAAAAAAGTCAATTTCAAAAATAAAAAATGATTTGAAAAAAAATTGTATTGTATATCTAAAAGAATGTGTAAAAGAATATGATAGTAAAGTATACGAAAAAATATCTATACTGGAAAACAATTATCTAGTAATGTACCTTCAATTTCAATTCATGAATATAATTTAGGAGATTCATTCAATATTTCATATAGAATTGTAGAAAATGAAGAATTATTAAAAATGATTTCTAAAAATGAAATTATTTATTTAGATAATTATAAAACAGGTGATAAGTTAAAGTATAATAATTTTGAAAAATATATTTATAATAATACTCAAAATGATATCACAATTAGAGTAAAAAATGCAGTATCTGGAGTTGAGATATTAAATGAAGCTGTTACAATAGAAAAAAATCAAATATATGGTTTTGATTGGATGATAGATTCAGCAGTTATTGAAAAAATAGATAATGATAGCTCAATAGAGAATAATACAGCCGAAACAATAACTAAAACAGAAGACACAAAAATTCCAACAACAGAAATAACATCAAAAACTGAAACAGTAAAAAATAATTCGGACAGTACAACAGCTAAAACAGAATTACCAAAAGCAGGAATTAATACAATAATTTATATAACAATGGCAATTGTAGGGATTGCAGTTGCAACATTTATTATATTAAATAAAAAATATAAGGATATAAAATAAAAAGTAAAAGGATAATTTTATAAAGAAAAAACAAACTTTATAAAATATCCTTTTTATTTTAGAAAAAAATTAATATATATAAAATAAAAAAAGCAATAACTCCCTTGTCAAATAAGGAAAAAAGAGATATAATATAACATCATGGAAAAAAGAAAAGATACCATTTGAAAGGAAATACTATAATCATGCTAGTAAATGAGAAAATAAAAGAAGAGTTATATGAAAATGCAGGAGATATAAGAGTACAAAAAGCAAGACTATATGCAAAAACAGGAAAAGTAGAAATAGCAAAAATAAATTATACAAACAAAGATAATTTTGAGATAACAGGAAAAGTAACAGGTCAAGAAATATATAGAACAAATGTAACAGTAGAAAGTGGAGAAATAAGTGACATAACATGTGAATGTCAAGATTATAGACAAAGATATGCCGCATGTAAACATATAATAGCAACAATAATGGAATTTGATGAAAATCAAAAATATGAAAATATGTTATTAAAAGATAAATCAACATTAGACATAAATAAAAAGATCAGAGCAAATGCAAAATATAGAAGCTTTACACAAATTGTAAATGAATTATATGAAGAAGAAATGCATGAAGCAGAAGAAAAAAAAGAATCAAATGGAAAAATCAAAATAGAACCAAGATTAATATATGACAAATATTATTCATTGTTAAAAATGGATTTTAAAATTGGTGATAAAAGAATGTATAAAATAAAAAATTTAGTTGAATTTTTTGAGAGAATGCAAAAAGCAGAAAAATTCAAATATGGAAATAATTTAGAATTTATACATACAAAAGAAGCATTTGCAGAAGAAGATCAGACAATTCTGGATTTTATTTTAAAACATGCAGAAACAATAAATTTTGTAAATTCAAACTCAAATTCAAATTATAGATATTATGGAAAAGCATTAGACGAAACATGTATATCTGTAAGTCAAACAACACTTGATGAAATATTTGAATTATTTAAAAATAAAGAAATTGACTTTAAATCAGATGCAGGAGAAAGTACAATAAAAATTATTGAAGAAGATCCCAAATTATATTTTCAAGTAAAGAAAATAAGTGATGAAGAATATAAAATAATATTAAATAATAATATAAATTTAACAAGAGATTTTAGTGTATTTGAAGGAAAAAACAATAAATATGTATTATTAAAACGAACATTATATAAATGTAGTAAAAATTATGAGAACTCAGTGATGAAGCTGTTATGTATATTTAAAGAGAATTATTTAACAGAAATATCATTTGGAAAAGAACAATTACCAGAACTATTTTCGGTAATTATTCCAAGACTAAAAAATAACATAGAATACCAAGAAATTGAAGAACAAGACATTGAAAAATATAGACCTAAAAAATTAGGTGTAAAAATGTTTCTGGACTTTGATGAAAATGATAGAATTTTGGCTGAAATAAAATTCTGTTATGGAGAAACAGAATTTAATCCATTACAACCCAAAATTGATTCAAAATACCCAAGAGATATGATTGCTGAAAACAAGGCTGTAAACATGTTAAGAAAAACAGGATTTATGTTTTATGAAGCTAAAGGATGCTTCATATTACCAGAAGAAGAGAAAATTTATAACTTTTTATCAAATGAGATAGATACATATATGCAAGTGTTTGAAGTAATGGTAACAGATAATTTCAAGACAAAGCAAATAAAACAACCTAAAATTGGAAGTATAGGAATAAAAGTTGAAAACAATTTATTAATAATAGATTTAGAAAAAATTAAATATAGATCCAAAAGAACTTGAAGAAATAATGCAAAGATATAAATTAAAGAAAAAATATTATAAACTAAAAGATGGAAGTTTTATAAATCTTGAAGAAAATCAAGACTTGGAATTTATAGACAAAATGATGTCTGGAATGGATATAAATTATAAACAACTTGAAAATGGTGAAATAAAAATTCCTGTAAACAGAACATTATATTTAAACCAATTATTAAAAACAGTAACAGATACACAAATAGTAAGAAATGGTGAATATAAGAAAATAGTAAATGAACTAGATAAAGAAAATGGAGATGCAGATATTCAAATTCCAGCAGTCGTAGAAAATACATTAAGATATTATCAAAAGACAGGATATAAGTGGTTAAAAACGTTAGATAATTATAAATTTGGAGGAATACTTGCAGATGATATGGGATTAGGAAAAACAGTACAAATGCTTTCTATTGTGGCAGGATATGTAGAACAAGAAAGCCAAAGAAGAACATCAATTGTTATATGTCCAAGTTCATTAACACTAAACTGGCAAAATGAAGCTCAAAAATTCACAAATGGATTACAAACCTTAGTAATTAGAGGAAATGCAGAAGAAAGAAGAGAATTGATTCAAAAATTGATAATTACGATATTATAATAACGTCTTATGACTTGTTAAAAAGAGATATAGATTTATATAAAGAAAGAAAAATATCAATTTAGATTTGCAATAACAGATGAAGCACAATATTTAAAAAATAGTAATACTCAAAATGCTAAAGCAGTAAAAGAGATTATGGCAGATACTAAATATGCTCTAACAGGAACTCCAATTGAAAACTCGTTAGCAGAATTATGGTCAATATTTGATTTTATATATGCCAGGCTATTTATTTTCATATAAAAAGTTTTAAGACAGAATATGAAACTCCAATAGTAAGAGAAAATGATGCAAGAGAACAATGAAAAAATTAAAAATGTTAATAGAGCCATTTGTATTAAGAAGAACCAAAAAACAAGTATTAACAGAGCTTCCAGAGAAAAAACAATAACAGTGTTAAATAATCAAATGAAAGATGAACAAGAAAAAATATATTTAACATATTTAGCGCAAGCAAAAAAGAAGTTGCAGAAACAATTCAAATGAATGGAATTGAAAGAAGTCATATCCAAGTATTAGCAGCGCTTAACAAGATTAAGACAAATATGTTGTCATCCAAGCTTATTTATAAAAAGATTATAAAGATGGAAGTAGTAAATTAGATCAGTGTATGGAAATAATAAATGATGCAGTAGAATCTGGACATAAAATTTTACTATTCTCTGGTTATACATCAATGTTCGATTTAATTGAAAAAGAGTTTGAAAATAGTAATATAAAATATTTTAAATTAACAGGAGCAACAAAAAGTAGATGAAAGAATAAATTTGGTAGAAGAATTTAATCAAAATGACAAAATAAAAGTATTTTTAATTTCTTTAAAGGCTGGAGGAACAGGACTTAATTTGACTGGTGCAGATATGGTAATTCATTATGACCCATGGTGGAATGCATCTGCTGAAAATCAAGCAACAGATAGAGCATATAGAATTGGTCAAAAAAATAATGTTCAAGTATATAAATTAATTACCAAAAATCTATAGAAGAAAAAAAAATTTATGAATTACAAAATAGAAATTAACCAAACAGTTAATAATATTTATATGTGTACCGAAAAAGGTGTCAACACATAAAATTATAAGGAGGTAATGAATTATGATGATGATACCAGCTAGAAGAAATGGAAATGGATTAGATATTTTTGATGAGGTTTTCACTGACCCATTCTTTGGAGAAAAAAGAAAATAAAATAATGAAAACAGACTTAAAAGAAAAAAGATGGAAAATATATGTTAGAAATTGATGTTCCAGGATATGACAAAGAAGACATCAAGATAGAATTACAAGATGGATATTTAACAGTATCTGCGGAAAAAAATGAAGAAAAAAGAAGATAAACATGCTAAATATTTAAAGAGAGAAAAGATTTACTGGAATGTGTTCAAGAAGCTATTATGTTGGAGACAACTTAAAAGAAGAAGATATAAAAAGCAAACTTCAAGAACGGAATCTTAACAATAGAATTCCCTAAAGAAGTAGAGAAAAAAGTCGAAGAAAAGAAATATATTCAATAGGAGAATAAAAAAATAGACTCACAAATAAAATGTGAGTCTTTTAATTTTTTATATAATCTGGAAAGTAGCTAATCCGTAAAGAGTTCTAAAATTTGACAACAGTAAATAAATATGTTATAATAAAACCTGTTAAATTTATAAAAACGAGGTAAAAAATGAAAACCAAACAATTAATAATAACAATACTAATGATAACATTTGTAACAATGATAACAACAAAAGTAGAAGCAACAGAAAATGATGAACAAGTAGAACAAACACAAAATATAGAAAACATAGAAAAAGACAAACAATATAATTTAACAAAGGAAGTTAAAGTAAAAACATTACCATTGATTTTTGCAATAGAAAAAGAAACAATACCAAGTGGAAATATTAGAGTAACAGATATTCTAAATGATTGGTGCAAAATAGAAAATGAAGGAAAAAGTGGTTGGATAAGAATTAATACAATAAAAACATCAGTTAAACAAGATAATAATCAAGAAGAAGCCAAAAAAGAAGAAAATTTAAATACTGAAGGAAACAACAATCAAGAACAAACAAATTCTTCTAACGAAGAAGAAAGCAATCAAAATCAACAAGAAAATAAAACAGAAGAAGTAACGGAAATAAGTAAAACAGGATATGTAAAAGCAGATGGCTTAAATATAAGAAAAGAACCAACAACATCAAGTGAAGCAATACATAGTTTAAGTTTTAATTCAAAAGTAAAAATAACTGGAGAAATAGATGGATGGTATAGAATTGATTATAATGATCAAATTGGATATGTATCACAAAAAATATGTATCAGATACAAAATTACCAGAAACAACAGCCAGAGGTGGATATGACAGAACAACTGCTTTTTCAGAAGAAAATACAGTTGCTAATCAAGAAGCAGTAGAAGAAAAAATCAAGTTGAAACGGAAGAAGAACAGGAAGAAGAAAGCACAGCAAGTGCAACAAGTTCTGAAGGAAATGATGTTGTAGAATTTGCAAAAAAATATTTAGGATATAAATATGTAGCAGGAGGTTCATCACCATCAACAGGATTTGACTGTTCAGGATTTACAACATATGTATTTAGAAATTTTGGAGTATCATTAAATAGATCATCAAAAGATCAAATAAAAAATGGTACAGCAGTAAGTAAATCAAATTTACAACCTGGAGATATAGTAATTTTCAAGAATCAAGGAAAGACAGCAATAGGGCATGTTGGAATTTACATAGGAAGTGGTAACTTTATACATGCGGCAAAATAAAAAAAGGGGTTGTAATAATAACAGCATTATCATCAAGCTATTATTCACAAAGATATGTTGGGGCAAGGAGAGTAATTTAATTGAATAGACCAATTTTTATTATATTAATTGGTTATATAATAGGTATATTATGGGGACTATACTTAAAAATAAGTATAGTCTTTTTTTTATATATTTTTATTAATTTTATATTATATATCCAATATTTCAAAATTTAAAAAGAAAAAATTTTTTCATTATATCAAGATATTAATAAAATTTAATGTTTTATTATTAATAATTATTTCATCATTAATTTCTAATATTATAATCAAATTTCAAACCAAAAAATATCAAAATTTATATCATGATGGAGAAGAGTTAAAAAATACAAGTACAAATAATAGACAATAAAAAAGAAAAAACAATATTATAATAGATATAAAATCAAAGTTTTATCATCAAAGTACAAAAATACATATTTATATATGACAACAAAGAAAAATTTAGAATATGGAGAAATCTTAGAAATACAAGGAAATTTTTCTGAACCATCAGAGGCGAGAAATTATAAAGGTTTTAATTACAAAGAATATTTAAAAACATTAAAAATATATGGAACTATAAGAGTTGAGCTGGTAAAGAAAATAGATATTCATAAAGGAATATTATATTATACTAATAAACTACATTTGAAAATAAAAGATAATTTAGAAAAAACATATAATTCAAATTCAATGCCAATAGTTTTAGGAGTATTATTAGGTGATACAAGTGAAATAGATGAAGAGACAAGAGAAGATTTTTCACAAAAGCAGTATATCACATGTACTGGCTGTATATGGATTACATGTGTCATATATTATTTATCTATCAGAAAAAAAAAGTACTCAAGGCATATTTGGGCAAAGAAAAAGCAGAATTATAGAAATACTAATTTTATTTATATATATGGCGATAACGGGATTTAGCATTTCAGTTATAAGATCTGTAATAATGGCAACATTAATGTGTACAGCATTTCTAGTATATAGAAAAAGTGATACATTAAATAACATTTCAATATCAGCTATTGTAATATTATTTATGAATCCATATAATTTATTTAGTACAAGCTTTCAATTTACATATGCAGGAACAATAGGGGTTGTATTTTTTTAGACCAATAGTAGAAGATTTTATAATGAATATAAAAATAAAATCACCATGCTTAAAAAAGAAAAATATACTAATTTTTGTCTAAAACATAATTCATTTATAGAAGAAATTGCTGTAGCAATATCAGCACAATTTATGACTATGCCAATAATAATTACCAAATATAATTTTATAAGTTTATCATTTATAGTAACCAATATACTTGTAGGAATTATTATAGGACCATTAGTTATAGGAGGAATAATACAAATATTAGTTACATTTTTATCATTAAAAATAGGAACAGAAATTGCTAAAGTAGTACAAATTCCAATAACAGCATTATCATTAATTTCAAAGATAGGAACAAAATTTCCAATAACAAATTTTAATGTAATAACTCTAGATACATGGCAAATTATAATTTACTATTTTATCATATATATTATTTATTACAGACATAAAATAAAAAAGATTCAAAAATATAGTTTTAATCAAAAAATAATTTTAAAAGATTTCAAAATATGTTTATTCAAAGAGAAAAATAATAATAAGAGTATTCATTATTATATTAATTAGTTCAATTATAATAAAAAAAATTCCGGGAGATTTAAAGATCTACTTTGTGGATGTTGGGCAGGGAGATTGTTGTCTTATAGAAACACCAAAACATCAGAAAATATTAATAGATGGAGGAGGTCAAAAAAACTTTGACATTGGAAAAAAAAATACATTATTACCATATTTATTTAATAGAAAGATTCTTGAAATAGATTATTGTATAATAAGCCATTTTGATCAAGATCATTGTGGAGGAATTTTATATATTTTAGAACAGATAAAAGTAAAAAATGTAATAATAGGGAAACAATATGAAGATTCAACTAATTATAATAAATTTAAAGAAATAGTAAAAAAAAAAATCTAAATGTAAAAATAGTAGAAGCAGGAATGAGAATAAATATAGAAAAAAAATTTGTATTTTGATGTGTTATGGCCAGATTCTCAAAAAATGATATCTGACAATGCAATTAATAACAATTCATTAGTATGTAAATTAAATTATAATAAATTTTCAATGCTATTTACAGGAGATATAGAAGAAATAGCAGAAAAAGAGATTGTTTCAAAATATGAAAATAATACATCAATATTAAAATCAACAATATTAAAAACAGCACATCATGGTTCAAAAACATCATCAATAGAAAAAATACTAGATGTAGTAAAACCACAATATGCATTTATAGGTGTGGGAGAAAACAATACATTTGGACACCCATCAAATATTACTATTGAAAATTTAGAAAAAAGAAAAATTAAAATTTATAGAACAGATAAAATGGGAGAAATTTGCATAAAAATTACCAAAAGGCAATAATAAAAATAAATACAAAGCTTAATACAAGCTAGAATGAGAAGGGATTGCCATGAAAAAACAATATATTATTGCAATATGTATAATTGCATTTTTCACCAGCTTAATTATAACGATGAATATTGTAAAAGAAAATAAATTACAAAATACAAAAAAAAAGAAGCAAAAATTTCAGAAAAAGTAGAAGATGAATGTACAGAAGAATGTACTAAAGAAACCAAAATAGAAGAAGTAGTTGCAACAAAGGAAAAAGTATCAGCAAATTCACAATTAATAATAAAAAAATATTTCAAACAATGTGACCATACAATAAATGAATATGTAGAAATGCCACAAGAACTTGTAAATTTAACAAAAGAAGAAGTACAGAATAAGTATAATGATTGGAAAGTAATTGGATTTGAGCCCAATAAAGTAACTTTATATAAAGAATTTGATGATATGTGTGGAGAGCATTTTAAATTAAAAGTAGAAGAAGGAAAAATAGTTATATACCAAATAAATAAAGAAGGAAATCAATCAATATATGAAAAAACAAATATTTCAAGTGAATACTTAACTCAGACAGATTTGATAAGTATAGAAAATGGTGGATTAGATGTTTATGGAAAAGAAGAATTGAATAAAATAATTGAAGACTTTGAATAAAAAAAAAATTCCTCAGTTTAACTGAGGAATTTATATTGGTAGCGAAGGGTGGATTCGAACCGCCGACCTGTCGGGTATGAACCGAATGCTCTAGCCAACTGAGCTACTTCGCCATGAACAAAAATATTATACTTATTTTTTTATAATTTGTCAAGTAGTAATTTTAGTTTTTTTGGAGGCGAGTATCGGATTCGGACCGATGATCACGGTTTTGCAGACCATTGCCTTACCACTTGGCTAACTCGCCATAATAAAATTATAAAAAAATAATATTTAATAATAAAATGGAGCAGGTAACGAGAATCGGACTCGTGACTAAACCTTGGCAAGGTCTCGTTTTACCACTAAACTATACCTGCAATTATTAAATATTTTAAGATTAAGTATTATCATATATAGGAGATGATTTCTTAATCAAGCTATTTAATAATAACAAAAGATTTCTGTTTTGTCAATAGAATTATTTGAAGTTTTTATAAATCTATAAAACTTGTAATCGAATATTGCAAAATATAAACTTTTGAAAAGCTATAAAATTTTATTTATTAAAAATAATAGATTCTAGGCAATAAGGATAATTTTTAATAAGATTTTTAAAAAAATCTTATAAGTCATTTTAGAAATAGAGTTTCCATTCTTTATATTTAATGTAATAATATTCTTGTCATCTATATTAACAGCTAAAGTTCCAATAGAAGAATCTTTTTCTAAAGGTGCTGTTAAAGTATAATTACAATATATATATATGCTTAAATTTTGAATTTGATTACTAGATAAAGGTAAATATTCATAATTTAAATTTTCTAAATATGGAGAAATATCATTTGAAGAGCCTTTCGAAACATAAAAACTGTTTGAATTACACAAAATCCAGTTCTGGAATTCATTTTCGATTTTCTCTTTAATATTATAAGGAAAAAAAAGTTTTAAAAGCATATTCAATAAGTTCAATACTATCACGAGTTCTATCCTTTTTTTGTATCAGCACCAAGTACAATACATATTAAATCCATATTATTTCTTTTTACAGCAGTAACTAGGCAACGATTAGCGCCATTCGTAAATCCTGTTTTTACACCATAAACCCCATCTAAGTATCCAAGCAATTCATTTGTATTATTTAATGTTTTAGAATAAGTATTTATTGTAATAGTTTGAGACTTTGTGCCAACATATTTTCTAAAAATATCATTTTTTAAAGCATAATTAGTTAAAAGTGCTAATTCATATGCAGTAGTATAATGGTCTTCATTATCAAGACCATGAGGAGTAACAAAATGACTTGAATTTAAACCAATTTCGCAAGCTTTTTGATTCATTAATATAGCAAAATTTTCAACACTTCCACTAATGTGTTCAGCAAGTGCAACTGCTGCATCATTACCGGAACATAGCATTAAACCATAAAGTAAATCAGCAACTGAAATTTTATCATCTTTATGAAGACCTAGACGAGAACCACCTGTTCCAGCAGACTTAGAAGAAATTGTTACAATATCACTTAAAGTCGAATTTTCGATAGTAATGATTGCTGTTAGAATTTTTGTTGTAGAAGCCATCTTTCTTTTCTCATTTTCATTTTTTCCATATAAAATCATTCCAGAATTTCTATCATAAACAATAGCAGCTCTTGAATTTATAGAAGGAATTGTATCTTGAGGAGAAATAGTTTCAATAGAAGAATCTATTTCCAAATCTATATCATCAGCATAAACAATTCCAGAAAGAAGAAATACCAAAATTAAAAATAAAATAAATAGTTTGTTAGTTTTCAATTTAAAAACCTCCAATAAAGAATATGAAAAAAAAAAAAAACTTAGAACATCAAAAGGGTTGAAAAATAAAATAATTCGTGGTAATATTATAAAAGTTAAAAACTGAAAGGAATTGATAAAAGAATGAGCATTTTTAATAAAATATTTAAGAGCTATAGTGAAAAAAAGAAGTAAAGAGAATTATGCCAATAGTTGACAAAATAAATTCATTAGAAGAGGAAATATCAAAATTAACAGACGAAGAACTAAAAAATAAAACAAATGAATTTAAAGAACAATTAGATAATGGAAAAACATTAGATGATATATTACCAGAAGCCTTTGCAGTAGTAAGAGAAGCATCAAAAAGAGTATTAGAATGAGACATTTTGATGTACAATTAATAGGTGGTATTATTTTACATCAAGGTAGAATTGCTGAAATGAAAACAGGTGAAGGAAAAACACTTGTTGCAACATTACCAGTATATTTAAATGCACTAACAGGAAGAGGAGTTCATGTAATAACAGTAAATGATTATTTAGCTAAAAGAGATAGTGAATGGATGGGAAAACTATATAAATTCATGGGACTATCTGTTGGATTAGTTATTGCAGGAATGGATCCAAAAGCAAAGCAAAAAGCTTATGCTTGTGATATTACATATGGTACAAACAATGAATTCGGATTTGATTATCTAAGAGATAACATGGTTATATATAAAGAACAATTAGTTCAAAGAGATTTAGCATATGCTATCGTAGATGAGATTGATAGTATATTAATAGATGAAGCAAGAACACCACTTATCATTTCAGGAAGAGCAAATCAATCATCAGATTTATATAAAAAAAAGCAAATGATTTTGTAAAAAGATTAACACCAAAAAGTAATTGTAGAAGAAGATGTAAAAGATGAAGCACAAGCAGAAGATAATGAAAATTATGATTATATAGTTGATTTAAAAGCAAAATCTGCATCATTAACACAAAAAAGGGAATTAAGAAAGCAGAAGAAACATTCCATTTAGAGAACTTTAATGATATAGAAAATTCAACACTTGTTCACCATGTAAATCAAGCATTAAGAGCACATGGAGTAATGAAAAAAGATATTGATTATATCGTAAAAGATGGAGAAGTCTTAATTGTTGATGAATTTACAGGACGTATTATGTATGGAAGAAGATATAATAATGGATTACATCAAGCAATTGAAGCAAAAGAAGGTGTAAAAATTGCAGATGAGTCAAAAACACTTGCAACAATCACATTCCAAAACTATTTTAGAATGTATGATAAATTGTCAGGTATGACAGGTACTGCAATGACAGAAGAGGCAGAGTGAAGAAATCTATAATTTGGATGTAATTTCAATTCCAACAAATAAGCCAATGATAAGAAAAGATTTAAATGATGCAATTTATAAAAATGAAAAAGCAAAATTTAATGCAATAGTACAAAGTGTAAAAAGAAAGTCATGAAAAAGGACAACCAGTATTAATTGGTACAGTTTCAATAGAAAAATCTGAAAAATTAAGCAATATATTGAAAAAAAAGAAGGAATTAAGCATGAAGTATTAAACGCAAAATATCATGAAAAAGAAGCCGAAATAATAGCACAAGCAGGAAAATTTGGAGCAGTAACAATTGCTACAAATATGGCAGGACGTGGTACAGATATTATGCTTGGAGGAAATAGTGAATATCTTGCAAAACAAGAAATGAGAAAAAATAAAATTCCAGAAAACTTAATTGAAGAATCAAATACATATTATGAAACAGATGACCAAGAAATATTAAGAGCTAGAGAAAAATTCAATGAGCTAGAAAAGAAATATGATGAAGAAATCAAAGAAGAAAAAGAAAAAAGTTCTAGCAGTAGGTGGTCTAAAAATAATAGGAACAGAAAGACATGAATCAAGAAGAATTGATAATCAGTTAAGAGGACGTAGTGGACGTCAAGGAGATCCAGGAGAGTCAAAATTCTATATAGGATTAGATGATGACTTAATGAAAATCTTTGGTGGAGACATGATTACAAAAGTATATAATGCAGTAGGAATGGATGAAAGTATTCCAATCGAAAACAAAATCATCAGTAATGCAGTAGAATCAGCTCAAAAGAAAGTTGAAGGAAGAAACTTCAGTATCAGAAAGAATGTATTAAAATATGATGATGTAATGAATGCACAAAGAGAAATCATATATAAACAAAGAAGACAAGTTCTTGATGGTGAAAACTTAAAAGATAACATTTTAAATATGATAAAATCTTTAGCAGAAGAAGTTGTAATTTCACAATTTGCTGGTGATAATGATGTAAATCAAGAAGCATTAAACACAAATATAAAAAATATATTTGGTGTAGATATTAGTGATTTCGTAAAGGAAAATGCAAAAGATTCAAACAAAATAATAGAAAAATTACAAGAAGTTGCATTATCAGAATATGACAAGAAAGAAGCAGAAATTGGTTCAGAAGAATTGAGAGAACTAGAAAGAGTTGTAATGCTTAAAGTAGTTGATCAAAAATGGATGGATCATATTGATGCAATGGATGAGTTAAAAGATGGTATTGGTTTAAGAGCTTATGGACAACAAGATCCTGTTGTAAAATATAGAATAGAGGGTATGGATATGTTTGATGAAATGGTATTAGATATCAAACATGATGTTGTTCAAATGATGATGAATCTTCGTAAACAAGATGAAGTAAAACGTGAGGAAACAGCTAAAATAACTGGTGCAGCTTTACAAGCATTAAATAGCTTGGATAATGGTGAAAAAATGAAAGTTGAAGAACACAAACCAGTTGTTAATGATGGTCCTAAAGTTGGACGTAATGATCCATGTCCATGTGGAAGTGGGAAGAAATATAAGAATTGCTGTGGTAAAAATCAGTAATGACAATGGTTACAAAAAACTGTTGCTTGACATAATTTATATAAATTGTCAATTTGTCAACGATTTGTCAACGAAATTTTTTTAATAAGTTGACGCAAAAAAGCTAGCATTTTATAATGCTAGTTTTTTTGTATATCGTAATAATTTTTATAAAAATATTGAATTTTTAGTATATATATGATACAATACAAATGTTCGTAGAAATGAAGGATGAGATGAAAATTTATATAGCCTTTAAGGAGGTACAGTTTTGAAAGATAAATTAATAATCGGAAATGAAAAAAATATTTTATTTTATAATGATGAAAATGGAAATACAAAAGTAGAAGTATTACTAGAAAACGAAGATGTATGGCTAAATACGGAAGCATTAGCATCACTTTTTAATATTGATAGAAGTGGGATTGTTAGACATATTAATAATATATATAAAGATGAAGAATTAGATGAGAACAGCACATGTGCAAAAATTGCACATGTGGGTAATGATGATAAACAAATCTATAATACTAAGTATTATAATCTTGATATGATTATTTCTATAGGATTTAGAGTTAATTCCAAAAAAGCAATTAAGTTTAGAACTTGGGCTAATAAAATAATTAAAGAATATATGATTAAAGGCTTTACCATGGATGATGAAAGACTAAAAGGAAATGGAGGAGGTAATTATTGGAAAGAATTACTTGCAAGAATTAAAGATATTAGATCATCAGAAAAAGTAATGTATAGACAAGTGTTAGATTTATATTCAACTGCAATAGATTATGATCCAAAAGATGAAAAAACAATTGAATTTTTTAAAACAGTTCAAAATAAATTACATTATGCAACTCATGGACATACTGCTTCTGAAGTAATATATGAAAGAGCAGATTCAGAAAAAGCCATTTATGGGATTAACAACATTTAAAGGAGATATTCCAGTATTACAAGATGTTGTAATTGCTAAAAACTATTTAAATGAAGAAGAACTAAAAATTTTAAATAATTTAGTATCAGGATATTTTGATTTTGCAGAAATACAAGCAATAAGGCATAATCCAATGTATATGAAAGATTATATAAAACAATTGGATATGATACTTTCATCTACAGGTGAAAAAAATGTTAAATGGTTCAGGAAGTATTAGTCATAAAAAAAGCTATTCAAAAAGCCAAAGCAGAATATAGAAAATATCAAGTAAAAACTATAAGTCCTGTTGAGGAAGAGTATTTAAATACTATAAAAGAAATTAATAATAAAATTGAAAAGAAAGAGAAAAATGTATAAGGAAAAAGTTTACGAAAATTGAAAAGTAGAGTTGTGATAGGAGAAAAGAAATGTCAATATATAAATCAAAATTAAATGAAGAGAAAATAAAAAATATATTACAAGAAGAATATCAGATAATTGCAAAGAAAATTGAAAAAAAATAGAAAAAGGAACAGCAAATATATATATAATTTTTGCTGAAGATGAACAAAAATATATATTAAAAGAGTTTGATGAAAGCAGAAAAGAAGAGTCTATAGTAAAAGAGATACAAATAATTAACTTTTTAAAGTGCAGAAAAATAAATGTTCCTCAATACATAAAAACAAAATCAAATGAATTTTATATAAAATATGAAAATGAAATAATAATACTCAAAAATTTATCGATGGATATACAATTGAGAATAATACAGGTAATCATGATAAAGTGATAGAAAGTGCAACAATACTTGGAAGAATAATAAAAGAGCTTCAAAAATATAAAAAACTTGATGATGAAAACATAATTGAAAAATGGTTTTCAAAAAGAAAGTTTAGAAAATAAAATAATTCAAATGGAAGACTTTAAGAAATCAATAAAAAATGATAATAAATATAAAGAAGTTTTCTTAAAAGATTTAGAAGATAAAATTGAAATTGCTAAAAAACTAAAAGAAAAATTTGATTTTTCAATTATTTAAAATGTCAATAATGAATAGTCATGGAGATTATAGTGTTCAACAATTGATATATAATAATGAAAAAAGAAACATCAGTAATTGATTTTGAATCTGCTAAGAGATTACCAATAATGTGGGAAATAATAAGATCATATACATATATTGATAAAGATGTAAAAAATGGAGAGATGAATATAGATACATTCGTAGAATATGTTAATGAAGTTTCAAAATATGTAGAATTAAATGAATTTGATTTAAAATATTGTGCATATATTTATTTAATACAAATTGTAGGAAACTTATATGGATATAAACAATATAATGAGAATTATGAACAAACAAAATTATTAAACTTTGCAATTTTTAGAACTAATTTATGTAGATATTTATATGAACATTTAGATGAAATCGGGACAAGATTAGAAAAAGAAGTTTTAGAATATATGAAAAAAAGAAAAATTAGATGTTTTAAATGAAAGAGGAGAATTTACAGGAATAATAGAAACAAGAGAAGAGTGTCATAAAAAGGTTTGTGGCATAGATGTGTATATGCATTTGTTATAGATAAAGATTCAAATATATTACTTCAAAAAAAGAAGTGCAAACAAAAAATTATGGCCTAATTTATGGGATGTAACAGTTGGAGGACATGTTGATTCAGGAGAATTTGGTAGACAAGCATTAATAAGAGAATGTAAGGAAGAGCTTGGAATAGATATATGTGATAAGGATATAAAATATTTAGTTGGATCATGTTCAAAAACAACAAAAGGAAAGATTACTAATAATCAATTTAATGAATGTTATTTGATTACAAAAGATATAGATATATCAAAGATTAAATTACAAGAAGAGGAAGTTGCAGAAATAAAATTTTTTACTAAGGATGAAGTATTAGAGAGAATTAATAATAATTATGATGGTCTAACAGATAAAACAGGACCATGGAATTTTTTATTGAAAATATTGGAACAAAGATGAGCAAAAAAAGATTTAAGGAGAATAGATAGATTTAAGAAGAATTTCTTAAATCTTTTTTAATGTCATTTAATAGTCACTTATAACATTGTATAATAAAACTAGAAAAATAAAAAGAAAGGAGTTCGTATAATGTAGCATTTCATTGTACGAGGAAATTAAATGGAAATATTAAAAGTTGAAAACTTATGTAAGCAATATGGAAAAGGAGAAAATAAAGTAACAGCATTAGATAATGTTTCATTTACAGTAAATAAAGGTGAATTTGTAGCAATAGTAGGAGCATCAGGAAGTGGAAAATCAACACTATTACATTTAATAGGAGGAGTTGATAGACCAACAAGTGGAAAAGTATTTATAGACGGAAAAGATATTTATAAATTTAATGATGATGAACTAGCAATATTTAGAAGAAGACAAGTTGGATTAATATATCAATTTTATAATTTAATACCAATATTAAATGTAGAAGAAAATATCACATTACCATTAAAATTAGATAACAAAAATATAGATAAACAAAGACTTGATGAATTAATAAAAGTATTAGGATTAGAAGAAAGAAGAACACATTTACCAAATGAATTATCAGGAGGTCAACAACAAAGAACATCAATAGGAAGAGCAATGATAACAAATCCAGCAATTATATTAGCAGATGAGCCAACAGGAAATTTGGATTCTAAAGCAAGTGATGAAATTGTAACATTATTAAAAAAAAATCAAATAAAGATTATAAACAAACAATAATAATGATAACACACAATCTAGAAATAGCAAAAGTTGCAGATAGAATTATAAAAATTGAAGATGGAAAAATTGTTGAGGAGGTGTAATAAATGAACATTCTTACAACTTTATCTATCAGAAATTTAAAATTAAATAAAAAAAGAACAATAAGTACAATAATAGGAATAATATTATCAGTAGCATTAATATGTGCTGTTGCAAGTATGGGAATGAGTTTTCAAGCAACATTAGTAGAAAATGCAAAAAATCAATCAGGATATTGGCATTTGAAGTTAGAAAATGTTAGTGAAGAAATAAAAGATATACAAAATAATAGAGATGTAAAAGATACATTTGCAATAAAAATATGTGGATATTCAATTTTACAAGGAAGTCAAAATGACTATAAACCTTATGCAAGATTAATTTCTATGAATGAAAGTTCATTTAAGGATTTGCATTTTGAATTAATAGAAGGCAGATTTCCAGTTAATAATAATGAAGTAGTAATTAGTAAAACGATAATGGCAAATGGAAAAGTAGAATACAAAATAGGAGACACAATCAATTTAAATGTTGGAACAAGAAGTATAAAACCAGGAGTTAATGAAAAAGAATATGATAATATATATGATGCAGAAGAGATAATAAATGCAACAAATTATTCATTTAAAATAGTAGGAATCATAGAAAGACCAGATACAAGTTTTGAAAAATATTCAGAGCCAGGATATACTGTAATTACAACAGGAATAAGTACAGGAAGATCTGATTTATATATAAGTTTAAAATCACCAAAAAATTATAAGAGACAATACCTCAAATACTAGGAATTCAAAGTTATGAAAGTTTGTCAAAAAATGATACTGAGACCAAATATGATTATACTTTAAATAAAGAATTATTAAGATGGGAAGCATTTGCATTTTCAGATTCAACAGTTACTATGTTATATTCAGTAATTGGAGTAGTAATAGTAATAATATTATTTACAAGTATATTTTGTATAAGAAATTCATTTGCAATATCAATAACAGAAAAAATAAAAATGTATTCAATGCTTGCAAGTGTTGGAGCAACCAAAAGACAAATAAGAAAAAATGTAATACAAGAAGGATTAATATTAGGATTAATAGGAATACCTTTAGGAATACTATCAGGATTTTTTGCAGTATTTGTATTAATACAAATAGTAAATTCACTTTTAGGTGATTATTTATTACAACATGTTGATGGATTAGTATTTAAAATATCAATATTACCAATTATTTTATCAGCAGTATTAGGATTTGTAACAATATATTTATCATCAATAACATCTGCTATAAAAGCAAGTAGAGTAAGTCCAATAGAAGGATTAAGAGGTTCTAAAGATATAAAACTAAATTCAAAAAAAATTAAAAGTACCAAAGATTATATCAAAATTATTTAAAACTGGTGGAGAATTAGCATACAAAAACTTAAAGAGAAGTAAGAAAAATATAGAACAACAATTATATCAATTGCAGTAAGCATATTTGTATTTATCACAATGAATTCATTTATAGTGAATATGTTCCAAGAATCACAAAATTATTATAAAGACTATGATTATAATATACAATTAAATGTTGGAAAAGTATCAAATGAAGAAATAGATAGAATAATTTCATTAGATAATATAGAAAAATATTCAATATTGTATAGTTTAAATAATGGAGATATAAAAATAAAAGATATTGATAAAATTAATTTAGCTTCTGGTACATTGTCAGAAGAAGGATATTATGATGAAGAAAATGAAGAATTCATAGAGACAGGGGAGAAATATTCAGCATTACAAATTATGGCATTAGATAGTGATTCATTTAAAAGATATGTAAATAAAATTGGTGCTAAATATGATAAAGTAAAAGATAAAGGAATATTGTGTGACGAAGTAAGTTGGATAGAAGATGGTCAAGTAAAAAATGGAAGAAAATATAAATACAATGTTGGAGATATAATAGAAGGAAAAGATTACAATGATAAACAACGTTCAGTAGAAGTTGGTGCAATTTCAACAATTAAACCAGATGGAATTGATAGAAGTTATTATGAAGGTGGATATTTAATTTTAGATATATCACAATTAGAAAATGAGGAAAAGCCAGTATATAATACAGTAACAATACAATCAAATAATCCAGATCAATTAGAAAAAGATATAGATGCTTTACATTTAGATATTAATGTTTATAATATTTCTGCATCAGTAAAAGAAGAAAATGCAATGGTATTAGTAATAAAAAATATTTTTATATGGATTTATCACAGTAATAACATTAATAGGAATTACAAATATTTTTAACACAATTACATCAAATATGGAATTAAGACAAAAAAGAATTTGCAATGTTAAAATCAATAGGAATGACATCAAAAGAATTTGATAGGATGATAAATTTAGAAACTATATTTTATGGAACTAAAGCATGGATTATAGGAACAATTATGGGATTACTTGGAACATTTGCAATATATAAAGCATTTTCAGTAAAATTTCAAAAAGGTATGTATATACCTACAAATGCAATTTTAATTTCTGCAGTTTTTGTATTTATATTTATATTTATTATTATGAGATATTCAATTTATAAAATTAATAAACAAAATACAATTGAAACTATTAGAAATGAAAATGTATAAAAAAATAGTCATAAATTATTAAAGATTTTTAATAATTTATGATTATTTTTTGAATATAGTAAATTATTGAAATTTTTTTATTGCTATGTATAAAAATATATCAAAAAATTCATTAAGTATATAACTTAATGAATAAAATAACATTGATTTATTTAACAATATAGCTTATAATTGATATATACAAATATTTGAGAAGAAAAAAAATAAATAATTATAAAAATTATAATCTTAAATTTAAGATTATAGATAGATTGAGTAAAAATAATTGAAATGGGAGAAATTATATGGAAAATAATGAATTATCAATTGCTTATGCAGAAGTATATGAGATTTTATCTTTTATGGAACCAAAATATATAGATAAAATACCATTAAAATTAATGGAATTATTTAGAGAAGAAAAATTGAAAGACTATAAGCCTAATATAGAGCCAACTATACCACTAGATGAGCAAAAATTGCAGAAAAAAACTTTAATAATTTTAGCAATGTTAAATATTAATTATTGGTGTGAAGATGAAAATGAAAAGAAAGAGTTAATTAAACTTTATTCTGAAAATGATAAAAGAAAAAGAAGAAGAATTGAGGGAAAGATATAATCCAGATAATTTATTTAAGAAAAAAAAGGACAAATAGTTGAAGATAATAAAATTAATCAAGAGTATACACAACTTATTGAATATAAAGAACAAAATATATTTAAGAAAATTCTAAGTAAGATTATGAAATTATTTAAAAAAAAAAATAATTAAGGAGGGTGGAAAGAATGCAAGACAATAAAACAGCGCAAATGAGAGAATATTTAAAATTAAAACAAATTCAAGAAAATGATGAAAGTGATGAAATAATAGAAGAAGTATATAATAATGTTATTACAAAGGAAGATGCAGAAAGAGATGAAATGGAAGAAAAATAGTTTGAAAGAAATTTTAAATCTTTCATACCTAGCTATGTTTTTGAATGAAGTGAGAAAGGAAGAGAAATAGTATGACTAAAGAGGAAAAAATAGCAATACAAAAAAAAAGAAATGACTAGTTTTATGAATTATTTTAGGGATAATCAATTAGATTTTAATGACACTGAATTACTACAGAAAATGCAAGATTCTATAACAAGAATATTTCAATTAGAAATTGAAGAACTGGGGTATAGTTACCAACCTAATAGAGATGATAGTCAAAATACATTTGGATTAAAATTTATAAATGATAGAAGTGAAACATTTTTGGGGGTATATCGAAAGAATACTAGGCCGCCTAGTATAACATATAATATTGCACACTTGTATAGAGGTTTACAAAGTCCAGATGTTGATAAAAGATTATTTACTTGTAAGACATTATATCAAACGGTATTTCATGAAATACAACATCATAGACAAGAATTGATGACAAAAACAAATGTTAGTAGTAAAGATGGATTGGAATATGCAAGGGATTATATATTAAATGGGTATCTTGAAAAGAGTTGGTATTCTAGAGATAGAAAAACAGGAAATTATGATGCATATTCAATAGAAAATAATGCAGATGAAGTTGGATATAGACAATATTTAGAAATAATGGGATATTCAGATAAAGAAATAACAGATTTAATGAATATTGAACAAGGAAAATTTAATATAGCACGATATAAAGCAAATGTAAATTCTTGGGATGGACAATCACATTATGAAAGTGATGGATTACAAGAAAGAGATGATGTTACAATTCCTATTTTGGATGATTTAATATGTGTTAGAGGTAGAACTGAAATATTAAATAGGTATCCGATATTACAAAAGGAATATAATTTAGATGGAACCAAAAAGAGTGCAATTGATTTAATTAAAAATATGCAAAAAGAAGAACAATATATATTACAAAATCAAGACTTATCAGATGATGATAAAGCAAAATTAATACGAGATGGACAAGAAATGTATTATGAATTGGTTTATAGGCAGGTTGAAAAAAAAAGTACACCAGAGCAAATTGCTGAAATCGTAAAACAAATAGGAAAAGATGAAGCACAAAGAATATTTGAAGAAATGTCTCATTATTTTCAACGTGAATTAGAGGGGAGATTAGGAAAATCAGCGCAGATGACTTCTGCACAAGAAAGAATAGGAAATTATGGATTTATAATGCCTTTTAATAATGGAACAATAGAAATAGAGCAAAATGGAAAAAAAGACAACAAGTATTATTTGAAGATTTTATAAAAACAATTGATCCACAATTATTACAAAAAAGTTTATGATTCCATCTGGAAAAAATAAAGGAGAAATGTCAGCTGAACAATTTGTAGGACAATATTTCTTTAAATATTTGCCACAAAGTGGAAAAAGTAAAATTAAAAGATGGAACAGAAATATCAGCAAAACAATATGTAGAACAATATGTTTTGGAAATGGGAGAATTAAAAGAAAATTATGCACCCAAAAATTTTATTATGAACACAATGCAGTCAGAAACCCCATGGGCTATCCATAAAGAAAGTCGCGAAAGATTAGAACAATACTATGAAGGAAAAAAACAGGTTTTAGCAGATATAGAACAAAAAGTATTAAGTTATGATCCTACAAAAGTAGATGAGCAACAACAAAAACATCAAAGAAAGATGCAATGGGTAAAAGATTTTATTAAAGACTATGAGGTAACAGAAGAAGAAACGGCATATGCATTAAGAGCAAATTGTGAAAATGAAAATATTAAAAGGGTTATAGATAGTATAAAAAAAGTGGAAAGTTTGTTGAAGATTTTGATAATAATGCTGTTAAGTATAAAAATGATCCAGAATTGTTTATGCAAAATTTAATACCAGCTATGGCTAGACTACTAAAAGAAGCTGATAACTTAACTATAGATGGAGGAGTAGACTATTTAGAAAAGTTTGTATCAATTCCGGAAGTAAATAAAATGTTGATTCAAATTCGAGATAATGAGCAATCAAAACAAATGCATAAAAAGGCAGAAAATAATAGAAAAAACTGGCAATATTCCTAGACATCATAGAACTATAGCAGAAATTGATAAGCAATATGCACAAGATTATCTAAGAAGTGGAAATTTAAGTCAAGGTTCTGTTGAACAAGAAATAAATTATAGAAGAATACAGGCCTCAAAAAGTTTAATTAAAGTATCTAATGAAAAGAAAAAAAGGATATCCCATTGGTAAGAAATCAACAGATTTCACTAACTAGAGTTCTTGCAAGACAAGAAGGAAAAACTCCAAGCGAGCCATTTTATGATGAAGAAAAAAAAAATGTTGGCGTTGCAGAATGGATACTCAAGAAGAACAAAAGGAAAGACCTATAATGACTTCTCCAACATATGATATTACACCAGAAACAATATCAAGAGATACTAAAGATGTTGAGCTTCAAGAAATAAATGATATGGTACAAATAATAAAACAAATGCAAATACATAAAACAAAGGATAATCAACAATTTTTAAGATAGTAAAATATTGTATAAAAAGAAGGGGCTTACAAAGTCCTCTTTTTATGATAAAATATATATGGAGTGAGAATATATGAAAATATTATTAGTAGAGGATAATGAGATATTAGCTAAAGGATTAATATACTCTTTAGAACAAAAGAAATATCAAGTAATACACACATTAAATGTAGAAAATACACTCAAAATATTAAAAACAGAAAAAATAGATTTAGCAATATTAGATGTATCATTACCAGATGGAAATGGATTTGATTTATATAAAAATAATATAAAAGAAAAGAATATATCTTCAATTTTTTTAACAGCAAAAGATGAAGAAGACAATATTGTGAAAGGATTAGAGTTAGGCGCAGAAGATTATATTACAAAACCATTTTCAATAAAAAAGAACTGATGGCAAGGATAAATAGAATAATATTAAGAAACAAGAAAAACACAATAATACAAGTCCAAAATATAAAATTTGATATGGATAAAATGGTTGTGTATAGGGATAATGAAAATGTAGAACTTACAAACTTAGAGTTGAAAATATTAAATTTATTATTTATGAATTTAAATAAAGTAGTTACAAGAAATTATATTATAGAAAAAATATGGGAATGGACTGGAAATGATGTAAATGACAATACTGTAACAGTATATTTAAAAAGAATAAGAGAAAAAATTAAAACAGATATTATAATTACAATTAAAGGAATTGGATATAGAATTGATAGTGAAGTAGATTAATAAATTGTCAATAACATCTAATTTTTGAAAAGGAATGAAATAAAAATGAAAAACAAAATAGAATTAAAGAAAATGTGTATTACAAGTTGTATTGTAATTATTATATTTCTAATTACATTTTCGATTTTAATATATAAACAATACAAAACATATACATATAATTTTAATCAAAAAATAGCAGGAATTATAGATAATGTTTTAGAAAAATATCCTGATATAGAAAAAAAGAGAAATTGTAGAAATATTAAATAGTAGTGATAAAACTAATAATGAGATATTAAGGGAATATGGCATAGAACTAGATAAAGATTCAGTAATATTAGAAAATTACACAGATTTTCAAAAATTTATTATTATAGATATAAATACATTGATAGTATTTATTTTAATATTATCAATAATATTCTTTAAATACAATCAGAGTGAAAGTAAAAAAATTAATGAAATAACAAAATATATAGAAGAAATCAATAGAGGAAATTACAGACTAAATATAGAAGAAAAAATACAGAAGATGAATTGTCAATATTAAAAAATGAATTATATAAAATAACGGTAATGTTAAAAGAAGTTGCAGAAAATTCTCAAAAAATAAAACCACATTAAAAGATTCATTATCAGATATATCACATCAAATAAAGACACCAATTACATCAATTTTAATAATGTTAGATAATATTTTAAGTGATGAAAATATGCCAGAAGATATAAAAAAAAGATTTTATTAAAGATATAAAAAGAGAAATAATAAACATAAAATTTTTAGTAGAATCGATTTTGAAATTATCAAAAATAGACAGTAATTCAATAAAATTTATAAAAAAGAAGTTTTTATAAAAGATATAATAGATGAAGCGGTAAAAAATGTATCAATGTTAAGTGAATTGAAAAATATAGAAATAATAGTTTCAGGAGATGATTCAATAAAAACAATATGTGATTTAAAATGGCAAGTTGAAGCAATAACAAATATATTAAAAAATTGCATAGAACATTCATATGAAAATAGAAAAATTTATATAAATTATAATCAAAATAATATGTATACAGAATTAAAAATTGAAGATAATGGAACAGGAATAGATGCAAAAGATTTACCACACATATTTGAAAGATTTTATAAAGGAAAAAATTCATCAAGTGATAGTGTAGGAATAGGTTTAGCTTTATCAAAATCAATAATAGAAAGTAATAATGGATATATACAAGTGGATTCAAAATTAAATAAAGGAACAACATTTATAATAAAATATTTAAAGTAGCCAAAGCAAATTTGTCAAAACAACTAAATAAGACAAATTATTGTAGCAAGGCTACTTTTTTTTGCATATTATGTAATATGACAAATCAAAAATTGATTTAATTATATTAAGAGGAGGAAAAAATATGTTTACGCGTAGATATCAAAGATGTTCATGCATGAATAATCAAGCATGGAATACATCTACAAATATGATTGAAGATAAATGTAATAATGACTGTTCTACAAATTGTAGTTATGAACAACAAGAGCCTGTAGACTGTTGTGAATGTGGATTTGATGAAGAATATGAAATGAGTGTATTTCCAGATAATCCAATGTTAGCTCAAAGTTATGTTCCTTGGCAATATATGGATAAAACATTTAGACCAGAAATTGATTAAAAATGGGAACAATATTTCCAGAATTAGTAAGCCCATATACACCATGTCAATCAATGAGAACAAATGAATTTTTAGAAACAACAAATCAAATTGGGGAGGGCTGTAATAATGGAAGATATATGTAACCAATCACAAGTAACAAGAGAAGAAATGATGGAAAGAATAAAAAGCTTAAATTTTGCAATAACAGAGCTTGGATTATATTTAGACACACATGTTGATGATCAAAAAGCACTTTGTTTACACAGAAAATATTGCAAAGAATATAGAGAATTAACGGATAAATATCAAAAAGTATATGGACCATTAACAATTCAATTTCCATGTAATAAATGGAGATGGATTGAAGAACCATGGCCTTGGGAAAGGGGGAATTTCTAAACTATGTGGACTTATAATAAAAAAGTATTACAATATCCAATAAATATAAAATGTGCAGACCCTCGTCTTGCAAAAGAATTAATTATTAGCCAATATGGTGGACCAGATGGAGAACTTGCAGCATCTTTAAGATATTTATCACAAAGATTTGGTATGCCAGACCAAAATGCAAAAGCTATTTTAAATGATATTGGAACAGAAGAATTAGCCCATTTAGAAATGGTAGGAACTATAGTTCATCAATTAACAAAAAATGCATCAATTGAAGAAATAGAAGCAGCAGGATTAGGAGCATATTATACAGATCATGGTGTAGATATATATCCACAATCTGCAGCAGGTGTACCATTTGATGCAACATGTTTAGCATGTAAAGGTGATGTAATTGCAAACTTACAAGAAGACTTAGCTGCTGAGCAAAAGGCAAGAGCAACATATGAAAATTAATAGATTTATGTAGAGATAATCCAGATGTAATAGATCCATTAAGATTTTTAAGAGAAAGAGAAATTGTTCACTTCAAAGATTTGGTGAAGCTTTAAGAATTGTTCAAGATAAGCTTTCAGATAAGAAATTTTGTATGAATGATATGAATAATATAATGCAATTAAATAATAATTGTGGAAGATAATATAATATGCCAAGTTATTTTAGATAGCTTGGCATATTTGTTAATGTTCAAAATATATCTAATAAATGTTGAATAATGTCTAATAATGTGTTAAAATGAACTCAATGTGAAGAGTAAATACTTTAGCAATAAAAATTAATTTTAAAGGAAGTCCAAAATGGAATTTAAAGAACAACTAAAAAAATATCAAACAATTATAAATACAGAATTAGAAAAATATTTAAGAAAAGAAAGAATGTCCTGAAAAAATATTAAATGAATCAGTAAGTTATAGTTTGATTGCAGGTGGAAAAAAGACTAAGACCAATATTAGTATTAGATGTATATAAAATGTTTAAAGAAAATTATCAAGAAGCAATGCCATATGCAGTTGCAATTGAAATGATACATAATTTTTCATTAATACATGATGATTTGCCAGAAGTAGATAATGATGATTTTAGACATGGAAAGCCAACAAATCATAAACAATTTAATCACCCAACAGCACTACTTGCAGGAGATTCATTATTTAATCAAGCATATATAGTTATGAGTAAAGACTTAGCAAAATCAGCAACACAAAATAAAATAAGAATATTTGGAGAATTTTCAAATGCGGTAGATAGAATGATTGCAGGAGAATATTTAGATACAGAACTTGAAGGACAACAAATTAGCCACCAAATGCTTCAATATATACATGAAAATAAAACAGGAGAATTATTAAAACTAAGTATAAGAATGGGAGCAATATTAGCAGATGCAAGTGAAAATGATATAGAAAGATTATCAAAATTTGCAGATAAAATTGGTTTAGCATTTCAAATAAAAGATGATATTTTATCTGAAGAAGGTAATCCAGATGTAACTGGAAAACCAGTTGGAAATGATAAAGAACACAATAAATGTACATATGTATCTGTATTTGGAATTGAAGGAGCTAAAAAAGAATTAGAGAAAATAACAAATGAAGCAGTTGAGATATTAGAATATTATGGAGATAAGGCAGAATTTTTGAAACAATTAGCAATTTATATAAAAGACAGAAACAAATAAAATAAGAGGACCCCAAAAAGGGATCCTCTTTTGAAATTAGAACGGATTGTTTGGGTCGATGAAGACTCCACGGTCAAATTGGAACGGATACGTTCTGTTTACAACATAATAAAAAAGATTATTTGTAGTTGGATTGAAAACATATCCATAAACTAAATTGTGTGTTTTTGCAAATTTGGCTACAGAATATTCGTCGTCAGAGTGTAAAATCAAATTTTGACTATGGTTAACCAAATCGGCAATTGAACTGTTTGGAACATTTAAGATATTCATAAATGTTTTAAAATCAATTTCTAATCCGTATTTTTCAACATGGATGATATTTCCATGTTTAGTAATATCAGATAAAATTCTACCAGATTCATTTGCCAAAACAATAAGCGTATTCCAGTCACCTTCAAATGGTAAAAGCTCAGGCTTATCAATTAAAAACCAAAGGAAAAAATGATGACGTACAATACAGAGTTTCATTTTGCCTACCTCCAATTTCAATGTGCAAAATTCGAACTTATTAAGTATAACATTTTTTATAAAAAAAATCAAGATATTATATGAAATCTTAATAACATAAAGAATTTCACAAGATATTCACAATAATAATATAAAATATACAAAAAATGAAAGGATATAGATATGTTACAATTAAAAAATATAACAAAAAACTATTTATCAGGAGATAACGAAGTTCAAGCATTAAAAGGAATAGATATAGAGTTTAGAGAAAATGAATTTGTCTCAATTTTAGGACAAAGCGGATGTGGAAACAACATTATTAAATATAATTGGTGGATTAGATAGATATACATCAGGAGACTTGATTATTAATGGAAAATCAACAAAGGAATTTAAAGATAAAGACTGGGATACATACAGAAATCATTCTGTAGGATTTGTATTTCAAAGCTATAATTTAATACCACATCAAACAGTACTTGCAAATGTTGAATTAGCACTTACAATATCAGGTGTAGGAAAAGCAGAAAGAAAAAAAAAAGGCAATAGAAGCATTACAAAAAAGTAGGATTAGGAGATCAACTAAATAAAAAGCCAAATCAAATGTCTGGAGGACAAATGCAAAGAGTTGCAATAGCAAGAGCATTAGTAAATGATCCAGATATATTACTTGCTGATGAGCCAACAGGAGCATTAGATTCAAAAACATCAGTACAGGTAATGGAAATATTAAAAGAAATATCAAAAGATAGATTAATAATAATGGTAACACATAATCCAGAACTTGCTAAAAAATATTCATCAAGAATAGTAAAATTATTAGATGGAAAAATCATAGATGACTCAAATCCTTATAAATCTAGTGAAGAAGATGTGAAGAAAGCTAGAAATAAAAAAGACAAATCTGGAAAAGCATCAATGAAATTCACAACAGCAGTAAGATTAAGTCTAAATAATTTAATGACTAAAAAAGGAAGAACATTTTTAACATCATTTGCAGGAAGCATAGGAATAATAGGAATTGCATTAATATTATCATTATCACATGGAATGCAAAGTTATATAAATAGAGTAGAAGAAGATACACTTTCATCATATCCATTAACAATTCAAGAAGCTAGTATAGATGTAACAAGTATGTTAGAAGCAATGATGGGAAATGGAGAAAAAGAAGAACATAATGATAATAAAATATATTCAAGACCAATAGTAAATAATATATTAGAAACAGTATCAACAAAACTTCAAACGAATAATTTAGAAGAATTTAAAAAATATTTGGAGAGTGGAGATACAAATATAAAAGATTATATAAATGCTATTCAATATGAGTATAATTTAAACTTAAATATATATAAACAAAATGAAGATAAAACATATCAACAAGTAAATCCAAGCAAAGTATTTGACGAACTAGGATTTGGAGAAATGATGGAATCAAGACAAAGCACATCATCAATGATGTCAGGTTCAATGACAATGACTCAAACTGATGTATGGAATGAAATGTTAGATAACCAAAATTTATTACAATCACAATATGACGTACTTGCAGGAAAATGGCCAACAAAATATAATGAAGTTGTTTTAATAGTTGATGAAAATAATGAAGTCAGTGATTATACATTATATTCTTTAGGAATAAAAGATATCAAAGAACTAAATGAATCAATGGAAAAAATAAAAAATAAAGAAAAAAAAAGTGAAGTTGGTGAATCAGAAAGTTATTCATATGATGATTTATTAAATTATAAATTTAAAATATTATTAAATACAGATTATTATAAGGAATCTGGAAATGCATGGCAAGATATGTCAAATGATGACGAATATATGAAGAATGTTGTAGATAATGCAGAAGAAATAACAATAGTAGGAATAATAAAACCAAATGAAGAAAATGTTTCATCATCAGGTGCAGGAATGATTGGATATACAAAAAAGAATTAAAAGAATATGTTATAAATAAAATTAATGAAACAGAAATAGTAAAAGAACAAAAAGAAAATCCAAACATAAATGTATTTACAGGAATAGAATTCCCAAAAAATCAAAATAGTTCATTTGATTATTCACAATTAACAGATGAACAAAGAATGTATATGTCAACATTGTCAGAAGCAGAATTGGCAGAGCTTATGAAAAATTATGCAGAAAATTCAACAGCAACTTATGATTCAAATTTATCAACACTTGGAGTAGTAGACTTAAATAAGCCATCAACAATAAATATATATCCAAAAGATTTTGAATCAAAAGATATGATTACAACAAGAATTAGTGAATACAATGATAAACAAACAAATGATGGAAAAAGAAGAAAATGTTATAACATATACAGATATTGTAGGTGTTATGATGAGTTCTGTATCAACAATAATTAATGTAATAAGTTATGTATTAATTGCATTTGTTGGTATTTCATTAGTTGTATCATCAATAATGATTGGAATTATAACATATATATCAGTTTTAGAGAGAACAAAAGAAATTGGAATATTGAGAAGCATAGGAGCATCAAAGAAAGATGTTTCAAGAGTATTTAATGCAGAAACACTTATAATAGGATTAGTAGCAGGATTAATAGGAATTGTTGTCACATTATTGTTAAATATTCCAATAAATATGATAATAAAATCAATAGTTGGAATATCAAATATTTCTAAATTGCCTACAGCAGGAGCAATTATATTAGTTGTAATAAGTGTAGGACTAACAATGATTGCAGGATTAATTCCAGCAAGATTTGCAGCTAAAAGAGATCCAGTTGAAGCATTAAGAACAGAGTAAAGGGAGTAAGAAAAATGAAAGTAGTTGACAATGTTTTTTGAAAATGAAAAATTATTAATAGATAAGCCTCGTAAAAGACCAACTTATCAAATGATAGGAGGAAAAGTTGAAGATGGCGAAACAACATTACAAGCAGCAATAAGAGAATGTCATGAAGAGCTTGGTGATGAAGCTATTTTTGATGAAGAAAAATTTGAATTAATAATGGAATTTGATGAAATTGCAACAAGTGATGGAATTACTCCAATACATTTCTATGTATATAAATATAACGGAAAACTTCAAGGAATTTTGAAAACATCAGAAGAAATAGAAAAATTTTTATGGTATGACACTGATATGGATAATAATATATTGTCAAATACATTAAAAAATGAAGTTGTTCCATATTGTAAGAAAAATAATTTAATAAAATAACTTAAAAAGAACTTCAATTTGAAGCTCTTTTTTGTATTAATGTTTTAATAAAGGTTAAACTAACAAAAAGGAGAAAAAAAGTTATGTTTAAACCACAAGCGATATATTATGAAAAAGAAATAGAAAATTATCAATTAGGAAAAGAACTATTAGAAAAATATAAAGAAGTACCCAAAATCCTTATAGAAAATCATAATAATATAGAAGAAATGAGAAAAAAAATAATAGTGAATTTCCAAAAATAAAACAAAATCTAATAATAGGAACAAGAAAAACACATAAATTTGTAGAAAACCATAAAACATCAGATTATTTAGTACCATATACCTCATCAGGATGTACTGCGATGTGTTTATATTGCTATTTGGTATGTAATTACAATAAATGTGCATATTTAAGATTATTTGTAAATAGAGAGCAGATGCTTGAAAAAATAATAAAAACAGCACAAAAAAATGAAAAAAAAATTAACATTTGAAATAGGAAGTAATAGTGATTTAATATTAGAAAATACTATAACAAATAATTTAGTATGGACAATAGAAAATTTTGCATATACATCAAAAAAGGACAATTAACACTTCCTACAAAATTTGACATGGTAGATAATTTTACCATTAAAACATAATGGAAAAGTTACAATAAGAGTAAGTATGAATCCAGAAGAAATTATAAATGAAATAGAAATTGGCACATCAAGATTAAAAGGAAGAATAGAAGCTATAAACAAATTAGCAGAAGCTGAATATAAAGTCGGAATACTAATTGCACCAGTAATTTTAGTTGAAAATTGGAAAGAATTATATACAAATCTAATTCAAAGATTAAATAGTGAATTATCTGAAAAAGTAAAAAAACAAGCATTTTTTGAAATAATATTTATGACATATAGTTTTGTACACACCAAAATAAATGAAGAAGCATTTCCAAATGCTATAAATTTATATAATACTGAAATTATGACAGGTAGAGGAAAAGGTAAATATTCATATAAACAAGATGTTAGAAAAGAAGCAAGTTTACTTAAAAAACAAATGGAAAAGTATTTTCCAGATAATAGTATAGAATATATTGTATGATTTTTTATAGAAAGTTGAGGCAATTAATCAAATTTGTCTTGAAAAAATTATAAAAGTATGATAATATAAAAATATAGTTTTAATAGATTAAAAAAAAACCACTTTTGCAGTTTTTATTTTAATCTATTTTTTTTTATTTGATTTTATATGGCAAAAATGGGAATATAGGAGGAAGAATAAATGAACACAAAATATGTATTTGTAACAGGAGGAGTAGTATCAGGATTAGGAAAGGGAATAACAGCTGCATCACTAGGAAGATTATTAAAAAATAGAGGATATAAAGTAACAATTCAAAAATTTGATCCATATTTAAATGTTGATCCAGGAACAATGAGTCCATATGAACATGGAGAAGTATTCGTAACAGATGATGGAGCAGAAACAGATTTAGACTTAGGACATTATGAAAGATTTATCGATGAAAACTTAACACAGAATTCAAGTGTAACAATGGGAAAAAGTCTATTCATCAGTAATTGAAAAAAAAGAAAGAAGAGGAGACTATTTAGGTAAGACAGTTCAGGTAATACCTCATATTACAAATGAAATAAAAGAAAAGATATATAGTTTTGAAGATACTGACACAGATATAGTAATAACAGAAGTTGGTGGAACTGTAGGAGATATAGAAGGATTATCAATAATAGAAGCAATCCGTCAAGTAGGATTAGAGAAAAAATCCTGAAGATGTAGTATATATACATGTAACATTATTACCATACATATTTGGTTCAAATGAAATAAAATCAAAACCAACGCAACACTCTGTAAAAGAATTACAAAGCTTAGGAATACAACCCAATATTTTAGTATGTAGAACAGAACAAGATATTCCAGACACAATAAGAGAAAAATATAGCACTATTTTGTAATGTAAGAAAAAAAGTAGTGTAATACAAAATAAAACAGCAGACAATTTATATGCTGTACCACTAATGCTTGAAGAAGAAGGATTAGCAAGAGAAGTATGTAATCATATGAGATTAGATAGATATGTTCCAGATAATACAGAATGGCAAAAAATGATAGATAATATAAGAAGCATAGGAGATGAATCTGTAAATATAGGAATAGTAGGAAAATATATTCAACTAGAAGATTCGTATTTATCAGTAATTGAAAGCTTACATCATGCAGGTTTTGCAAATAAAGTAAAAGTAAATATAAAATTAATAGATTGTGAAACAATAAATAAAGAAACAGCACAAGAAAAATTAAAAAGGATTACAAGGAATAATAGTTCCAGGAGGATTTGGAGGAAGAGGAATAGAAGGAAAAATTCAAACAGTAAAATATGCAAGGGAAAACAATATCCCTTTTTTAGGAATCTGTTTAGGAATGCAAATGGCAGTTGTAGAGTTTGCAAGAAATGTTCTAGGATTAAAAGATGCAAATTCAGCAGAATTTGATGAAAAAACAACAAATCCAGTTATACATATAATGGATGATCAAATAGGAATAGATAAAAAAGGTGGAACAATGCGTTTAGGAGCATATCCATGTATATTAAAAAGAAGGAACATTAGCAAAAGAATTATATGGAAAAAGAGCAAATTTCAGAAAGACACAGACATAGATATGAATATAATAATGAATATAAAGAAAGATTAGAAAAAAGCAGGTTTAATATGTTCTGGAACATCACCAGATGGAAAATTAGTCGAAATAGTAGAATATAAAGAACATCCATATTTTATTGCAGGACAATTCCATCCAGAATTTAAATCGAGACCTAATAGACCAGCACCATTATTTATAGGATTAGTTAGAGCAGCAAAAAATGTAAAATAAATTATTCTAATATAAGAAAGGAATAAATTTTTATGAATAATGAATTTGAAAAATGGCAAGAAAAGTGTAAAGAATCAGGAAATAAAAGAAATGATTATTTGACTTGGGACGAATACTTTATGGCAATTGCAAAACTATCATCAAAAAGAAGTAAAGATCCTAATACACAAGTTGGAGCATGTATTGTAAGTAATGATAATAGAATATTATCAATAGGATATAATGGAGCACCAAATGGATTTGAAGATGAAAATTTTCCATGGGCAAGAGATGGAGAAAAAAAATTTATACAAAATATCCATATGTATGTCATGCAGAAATGAATGCAATTTTAAATTATAGAGGAACAAAAAAAGAATTTGAAAATGCAAAAATATATGTAGACTTATTTCCATGTAATGAATGTGCAAAATTAATAATTCAATCAGGAATAAAAGAAGTAATATATTTGTCAGATAAATATAATGGAACAGATGAAAATATTGCATCAAAAAAGATTATTTGACACATGTAAAGTTAAATATAAACAGATTGAATGTAAAGAAATAACAATTTAACAAAAATAGACTTATAGTTTGAAAATACTCAAATTATGGGTCTATTTTTTTATATAATGAACATATAATTATTATGAATGTGAAGATTTTGTGAAAAATAAATAAAAGTATTGACAAAGGAAAAAATAGGGTATATATTATTAGCAGTCAAGCAAAAAGAGTGCTAACGCAAAAAGCTATTAAAACATAGCACTAATAGAGGAGGTAATATTATGATAAAACCATTATCAGATAGAGTATTAATAAAAATGAAAGAAAAGGAAGAAACAACAAAGAGTGGAATAATATTGTCAAGTCAAGCACAAGAAAAACCACAAATTGCAGAAGTTATAGAAGTTGGACCAGGAAGAATGGTTGACGGAAAAAGAGAAGAATTAGAAGTAAAAAAGGTGATAATGTAGTAGTAAGCCAATATGGTGGAACAAAAAGTGAAATATGAAGGAGAAGAATACATCATATTAAGAGAAGAAGACATATTAGCAATAGTAAAATAAAAAAATTATATTAACAAATAATTTTAGGAGGTTGATTAATTATGGCAAAACAAATTAAATTTGGAGAAGATGCAAGAAAATCATTATTAGAAGGAGTTAATAAATTAGCAGATACAGTAAAAGTAACATTAGGACCAAAAGGAAGAAATGTTGTGTTAGATAAAAGTTTTGGAGCACCATTAATTACAAATGATGGTGTAACAATAGCTAAAGAAATTGAATTAGAAGACAAATTTGAAAATATGGGTGCACGTCTTGTAAAAAGAAGTATCTACAAAAACAAATGATGTTGCAGGAGATGGAACAACAACAGCAACAGTTTTAGCACAAGCAATGATTAAAGAAGGAGTTAAAAATGTAGCAGCTGGAGCAGACCCAATGGCAATAAAAAGAGGTATAGAAAAAAAAAGCCGTTGATGGAGCTGTAGCAGAATTAAAAGAAAATTACATCACCAGTTAATGGAAAAGAAGATATAGCAAGAGTTGCAAGTATATCAGCAAATAATACAGAAGTTGGTGAATTAATAGCTGATGCAATGGAAAAAGTATCAAAAGATGGTGTAATAACAATTGAAGAATCAAAAACATCACAAACAGAATTAAATGTAGTAGAAGGAATGCAATTTGACAAAGGATATGTATCACCATATATGGTAACAGATACAGAAAAAATGGAAGCAGTTGTAGATAATCCATATATTTTAATAACAGATAGAAAAATAAGCAATATTCAAGAAATATTACCATTACTAGAAAACTTAATGCAATCATCAGGAAAACTAGTTATAGTATGTGATGATATTGAAAGTGAAGCATTATCAACATTAATATTAAATAAATTAAGAGGAGTATTAAATGTTGTTGCAGTAAAAGCACCTGGATTTGGAGATAAGAGAAAAGCAATGTTAGAAGACATGGCAATCTTAACTGGTGGAGAAGTAATATCACAAGACCTTGGAATGGAATTAAAAGATACACAAATAGAACAATTAGGTAGGGCAAAACAAATAAAAAGTACAAAAAGAAAATACAATAATTGTTGATGGTGCAGGAGATAAAGAAAAGATTGCCGAAAGAGTAAGACAAATAAAAGCTCAAATCGAAGAAACAAAGAGTGAATTCGATAAAGAAAATTTACAAGAAAGATTAGCTAAAATTGCTGGTGGAGTTGCTGTAATTGGTGTTGGAGCAGCAACAGAAGTTGAAATGAAAGATAAAAAACTAAGAATAGAAGATGCATTATCAGCAACAAAAGCAGCTGTTGAAGAAGGAATTGTAGCTGGTGGTGGAACAGCATATGTAAATATTATACCAGCAGTAGAAAAAGTTGCAAAATCACTTGAAGGTGGAGAAAAACTAGGTGCAGAAATAGTATTAAAAGCATTAGAAGAACCAGTTAAACAAATTGCAAGAAATGCAGGATTAGAACCAGCTGTTATATTAGACAATGTAAAGAAATCAGCTATAGGATTTGGATTTGATGCAGATAAAGAACAATATGTAGATATGAAAAAAGCTGGAATAGTTGATCCAACAAAAGTAACAAGAAGTGCATTACAAAATGCAGCATCAGTAGCAGCAATGGTACTTACAACAGAAAGCCTAGTAACAGATGCTCCAGAACCAAAATCATGTGGATGTGGAAACAATCATGAAATGGATAATGGAATGAACGGAATGTATTAATAAAACATTATACAAAAGTGTCGAAAAAAGCAACAAATTTAGTGTTGTTGCTTTTTATATAAAAAAATGACTTGTATGTATACATAACTTGCAAAAAAAGTAAAAATATGGTATAATAGTTCTATCATGATGGCAAAAGCCAAGGAGGACAAAAGAATGATTGTATATGATAGGAAGTCTGGTTTCTATTGCGTGAAGACGTCTGCTTCTATTGAGGAGTTCTTTAAATGGAACAAGCTTGCTTGTGAAATGAACAAGAATCTTCTGAAACTGCGCGAGATTAGCGCAAGTTAAAGAAACAACAATATCCCTGGCGGGGACTCAAGCATTGCTTGGGTCCTTTTTATATATGTTTTTATAGAAAGAAAAAATCACAAAAATTTCATTGACAATTCAAATTATTATCCTTATAATTAGTATGGCAAAAGAATAAAAATGTAATACAATAAACAAATATGGAAAAAATAAAAATGGAGGTAATAAAAAATGGAAACAGGAACAACAGAAAAAACACAAAAACTATGGGATGAAGTATTAAAATTATATGAAAAAGAAAAGAAATTCAAATGGTTCAGTATTAGATATAGACACAAAAACTGTATCAACGGTTGCAGCACATGACGCAGGATACATTGACAAAGACCTAGAAGAAATAGTAGGTCTACAAACAGACGCACCTTTAAAAAGAGCAATTATGCCATTTGGAGGAATCCGTATTGTTGAAAAATCATGTGAAGCATATGGAAGAAAAGTTGACCCAAAAGTTGATAAAATTTTCCATACAATAAGAAAAACTCATAACGATGGAGTTTTCAGTGTGTACACACCTGACATAAGAGCCGCAAGAAGTGCACATTTAATTACAGGACTTCCAGATGGATATGGAAGAGGAAGAATAATTGGAGATTACAGAAGAGTAGCACTATATGGTGTTGATGAATTAATTAGAGAAAAAAATTAGATTTAGAAGAATTAGATGTAGATGAATTTACAGAAGATGTAATAAGAGAAAGAGAAGAAATCTATGAACAAATAAAAGCATTAAACGAATTAAAAAGTAATGGCAGCAAAATATGGATTTGATATATCAAGACCAGCTGGAAATGCAAAAAGAAGCAATCCAATGGTTATACTTTGGATATTTAGCAGCAATAAAAGACCAAAATGGTGCTGCTATGAGTTTAGGTAGAACATCTACATTCTTAGATATTTATATTGAAAGAGATATAAAAAATGGTACTTTAACAGAAGAAACAGCACAAGAATTAATGGATCATTTTATAATGAAATTAAGATTAGTAAGATTCTTAAGAACACCAGAATACAACGAATTATTTAGTGGAGATCCTGTTTGGGTAACAGAAAGTATTGGTGGTATGGGAATTGATGGAAGAACATTAGTAACAAAGAACTCATTCAGATTACTACACACTTTAGAAAATTTAGGACCTGCACCAGAACCAAATTTAACAGTATTATGGTCAACAAGATTACCAGAAGGATTTAAACGTTATACAGCAAACTTATCAATCAAAACATCTTCAATCCAATATGAAAATGATGATGTAATGAGAACAACATTAGGTGATGATTATGGAATCGCTTGCTGTGTTTCTCCTATGAAAATTGGAAAACAAATGCAATTCTTTGGTGCTAGGGCAAATTTAGCTAAAACTTTACTATATGCAATTAATGGTGGAAAAGATGAAAAAAGCTGGAAAACAAGTAACTCCAAAATTCGAACCTATTACTTCTGAATATCTAGATTATGATGAAGTAATGGTAAAATTTGATCAAATGATGGATTATGTAGCAAAAATTTATATTAAAGCATTAAATGCAATTCATTATATGCATGATAAATATTCTTATGAAGCAATTGAAATGGCTTTACACGATAAAGATATAATAAGAACAATGGCATGTGGTATAGCTGGACTTTCAGTAGTTGCAGATTCATTATCAGCAATTAAATATGCAAAAGTTAAAGTAATAAGAGATGAAAACGGATTAGCAGTTGACTATGAAATTGAAGGAGATTATCCAAAATTCGGAAATGATGATGACAGAGTTGATCAAATAGCTGTTGATGTTGTAACACAATTCTTAAGAAAATTAAAGAAACATCCTGCATATAGAGGAGCAAAACAAACATTGTCAATATTAACAATAACATCAAATGTTGTATATGGAAAAGCAACAGGAAATACACCTGATGGAAGAAGAGCAGGAGCTCCATTTGGACCAGGTGCAAATCCATTACATGGAAGAGATGTAAATGGTGCAATTGCAGTTATGAATTCAATTGCAAAATTACCATTTGAAGAATCAGAAGATGGTATTTCATTCACATTTGCAATTACACCTTCAACATTAGGTCAAGATATGTGGACAAAAGAAACAAATCTTGTAAGTATGTTAGATGGATATTTTGCAGAAACTGGTCATCATATAAATGTTAATGTATTTGATAGAGCTTTACTTGAAGATGCTATGGAACATCCAGAAAAATATCCTCAACTTACAATTAGAGTCTCAGGATATGCTGTAAACTTTACAAAATTAACAAGAGAACAACAATTAGATGTAATTAACAGAACAATTCATGAAAGAATTTAATAAAAGATAGATATAAAGCTTTAAGAATTTCTATATAATAGTAATTCTTAAAGCTATTTTTTTATGTAGTAGGAAAGTTACAATCGCTAGCATTTTGATATTTCATCGCTTTGCTCAGAAACTCAAATTGGGCGAAAACAAATAATAATCTTATAAAGATTGACGCAATTTACATAATGTGATATACTGATAAATAGTGTAAAAAAGGAGAATTTATATGAATATAGAAATAAATACAGATAATAATCTATTACAGAATAGAACCAAATCAACCAATTGTGATGGGTTATCAGTTTCAAAAAAAAATCGATTTATTTGAAAGATATTTGAAAGAAAATTCAAATGAATCAATTCATTCTAATACTATTTTTGAAGGATATAATATAGGAAGAATTCTTATACAACTTAGATATTTAATGAAAAATAATTTGATAAAATATAACTCTGAAGAATTTAAAAGAATGGAAAATTTAGGATTATTAGAAAACACTAAAGAAACAATATATGTAAAAATTAAACGTTTAAAACAGTTTTGCGAAAAACATCCTTATGCATTTTCCAATATTTATAGATTACGTAAAGATTTAAATAAGAAAGAAAAAATGGAATTTGAAAAAGTTTTTAAAGATTATACTTATATAAGGGAAAGAAAATCTAGAGGAAAATTGCCCAAAAAAATTAGAAGAAGAATTAAATAATAGTCAAATTGGAGGAGTATTTAAAAAAGATGATATTGGAGAACTTTATGAGAAATATGAAATTGGTGATAAAGAAAAAAAGACAAATAATAAATGAATTTGGAAATATGGAAAAATTAAAAAATCTTATAAAAATATATGATAAAACTTGCTAATGCTAAAAATTATAATGAGATACATAGAATAAAAATTGAAAATAAAGAGTCAGCTATGGAAAACCCAAAAATTCCATTAGTAAGAAATTTCTATTTAGGATCTCAAAGTTTAGAAAAACAGAAAGCTTTATTGAATTTTATCTCATATATGTACGGAGAAAAATATGCTACTAATATAATATTAGGACCAGAAGTTGATGTGATTTTAGAAAAAATCTTAAGAGAAATGTTAACAGATAGAGAAAGACATATTGTGGAATTTAAATTTGGATTAAAAAGAGAAGAAGAAATACCTAAAGAAGTAAGGAATATGAAACAACAAAGCATGTATCAAATAATGTGTTATCAAGTAGTACGAAAAATGCGTAAAAAAGAAATAAAAGATGTTTTTTTAATCATCTTTATAAACCATCTGAAGAATTTATTAGAGCATATTTTAGTAAAATGGATGTTTTTGAAAAAGATAGCGAACAGTTATCAGATGAAGATAAACAAGAACTATTAAATATGATAGATGTGGAAAATGAAAATATTGGAGTAATAGATGAAGATACAATAGAAGAAATGGCAATTGAAAACATAAATTTTTCAACCCAACTATTATATAAGGCAATGAAATATAATGGGGTAAATACAGTTGGAGATTTATTAGAAAAAGCAAGAAGTAAAAAAGATTTATTAACTATGGCATATATTGGCAATAAAGAAGCAGAAGAAATAATAGAAAAATTATCAGAACTTGGAATTACCATTTATAATGGAGTAAAAACGAGAGAAAAAAAAAATAGGACTAGAGATAAAAAGCTTAAACTTATCACATAGATCATATATGGTGTTGGCAAGAAATGAAATATATACAGTTGAACAATTAGTAGAGAGAATAAAAAGTAAGGATGATTTGTTGCAATTAAGATGGATTGGAGAAACAACAGCTAATGAAATAATAGAAAAATTGGCTGAAAATGGAATTACAATTTATAAAGATGAAAATGAAGAAGCAATAAAAATAGCATTATCAAAATTAAGAATACAACAAGAAAAAAAATGCAAGAATTAGATGCAAATATTCTTTATCTTAAGAAACAAAGAGAAGTAGGAGAACAATTGGAAAATCAATCTAAAGGAGAAGATGATAATGGAAGATAAAAAGCAATTTTTTTGAAATATATCAAAAAGTAAAAAAGAAGAAATGAATATAAAAACTTTAGATTCAAAAACAACATTAAAAATTTTACAGATGCTTAATGAAGAAATTAAAATAAATGATAGAAGAATTGCCCAAAAAACTGAAGAATATGAAAAACTTTTAAAGATACAAAAAAGACTTCATAACTAATGTTATGAGGCCTTTTTCTTGTATTTTAAGATTAATGATTATTGTCATCATCATAGTAATTAGTTCTTCTATTATTAGAAGAAGCATAATACCAAATTAAAGCAATAATAACAGCAGCTGCAACAGCAATTATAAGCCAAGTCCACATAGTAGAATTCATACCTAAGAAATTAGCTGTGTTTGCATCTGTTGCTGTTCTAGTAGCATTATAACCTGTAGTATTTCTAACAGCTGTATTAGCATCATTACCAATACCAGTCATAATATCATTATTATTAGTATTATTTGTAGTATTAGTATTTGCATTATTGTTGTTATTATTCATATTAGTCATATCATTTATTCCATCTCCAACACCTTTTAAAGCATCTTCGACAGCATTTTCAGCTCCACCAACAACATCTCTTATACCATTAACAACATCATTGCTAGCATTTTGCATAGTATTTTCGGTAGCAAAACTTAAAGTAACAGAAAAAGAAAATATTATTGCTATAGCCAAACCAATTGCAAGAAACAATTTTTTACTCATAATGTCTAAATTCCTTTCTAAAAATTACAATTAAAGGTTTCAAAACAAAACCTTATTTATAGTATTAATTTATTGAACCAAAATATACTTGAAAAATCTTGCAAAAAAATAAAAAATCATATAAAATTAATCAAAAGGAGCAAACATAATGAAAATTATAAACAATGTAGATGACTTTAAATCATTAAAATCAATAGATTTAGAAGATATAAAAACTACTAAAATTAATGATTTAAAAAGAAAAGATGAAGCTAAAACAAGAATAATGAAATATATTACATATAAAAAAAGAACAGAGCAAGAAGTAAGAAAAAAGTTTAAAAATGAAATAGATGAACAATTACTTGATGAAATAATTGAATATCTAAAAGAAGCTAATTATCTAGATGATTATCAATTTATTCAAAAACAAGTAAATGAATATATGATGTTAAAAACATTATCATTAAGAGAATTAAAATACAAACTTCTAGAAAAAGGATTAGACAAAAAATTAGTCGAAAAATATATAGAAGATAATAGAGAAGAACTTGAAGAATATGAAAAGAAATGTATAGAAAAAATAAGAAGAAAAAAAAAAGCAGGAAATATGGAAGAAGAAAAAATTAATCAATATTTGTTTAGAAAAGGATATCCAATAAGCAAATATGAATAAATTAATTTTGGACAGAGTTGTAGCTTAAAGGAAGGAAAAAACAAATGCAAAATTTAATTACAATGGGAAGAATATATTCTATAAAATTAGAAAATTTTGAAGGACCATTAGATTTATTATGTCACTTAATTGATAAAAACAAAATGGATATTTATGACATAAATATAAGTGAAATAGCAGATCAATATATAGATTATATAAATCAAATGGAACAAATCAATTTAGAAGTAACAAGCGAATTTTTAGTAATGTCATCAACATTATTATGTCTAAAATCACGACATTTATTACCTAAAAAGTAGAAAATGAAGAGGAAGAAATTACAGAAGAAGAACTTATTAGAAGAATAATTGAATATAAAAAATATAAAGAAATAACCAAAAAATTAAAAGAAGCATTTTTAGTAAATTCAAATAGATTATTTAAAATGACAGAAGAAATTGAATTACCAAAACAAAAAATACAAAAAAAGAATATACTCCAAATATAATACCAGAAGTTTATCAAAAATTGTTGCAAACAAATGCGGAAAAAATCAATGAAAATGCGTCAAATATTGAAAAAATTGCGATAACAGAAACATTTTCTGTTGGAGATAAAGTAAAAGATATGTATAGAGCATTAATAAAATATAAGAAATTTACATTTAATAAATTATTTACATTAAAAAAACATAGTAAAAATGAAGTTGTTACAGCATTTACAGGACTTTTAGAAATGTCACGTAGAAATAAAGTTGTAACAGAACAAGATGAATTATTTGGAGACATAGAGGTAGAAAAGTCAAAATTTCACCCAAAACAAATTGAAGATTAAAAAAGAAAAAATGGGAAAAAAATAATAATATTATAACTTTTAAGAAAAGAGTTGATAATATAATATTGTTTTTTTTATATTAGTAATATTTACGATTTTGATAATTGCAATACATACAAGTAAAATTGGTATAGATATAAAAAATCTTATAATTGATACAGATGCAGAAGAAAAAATAAATGAAGATGGAAAAATATATGTTTATTTATTATTATTTAATAAAATTAAATTATTTAGAAAAAATGTAAGAAATATACCAATGAAAGATGTGAAATTTGAAACAAGTGATTTTGATATAAAGATTTTTAAAAATAAAGATATAAAAATAAATTATTTGGAATTGATTCAAAATATTAATATAGATATAAAAAATATAGATTTGAATGTCAATATTGGAACAGAAGATGCAGGAATAACTGCAATATTAGTGGGAATTTTGGCTGGAATATTGGGAATAATTATAAAAAAAAGCCGAAATATCAGATTTTGCCAATTTATGCAAATAGAAATTTATTAAAAATTAATCTAAATGGTATATTTACAATATATTTGATGCATTATATATATAAATTTATAAAAGACAATATAAAGGAAAGGTTTATGGATAAACCCTTAAATAAAAATCTAAATTTTAAAGTAAGGTAAGTGATATTATGGGAGAACATCCTATTGAAAATTTAATGATTACAGCAATGAATAGTATTCAAAACATGGTAGATGTGAATACTATAGTAGGTGAGCCAATTCAATCAATGAATGGAATTACAATTATTCCAATCTCTAAAGTATCTTTTGATTTGCAGCAGGTGGAAGTGAATTTACAGGTGAAACTATAAAACAATATAGAATGAAAGACAAAGATGAAGAAATTGAATACAAATTACCATTTGGAGGCGGAGCAGGAGCAGGTGTTTCAATAAATCCAGTTGCTTTTTTAGTTGTGCAAGGAGATAATGTAAAATTAATGCCTGTTGACCATCAATCTTGTATTGATAGACTTATAGATTATGTTCCAGATTTAATGCAAAAAATTAATGAAATGTTTAATAAAACAATTTGTCAAAAAGATGAAAGAACAAAAAGAATTTTAGAAGATATAAAAAAGAAGAATTGTAAAAAATCGGATTGTAATAAGAATCAAGAGAAAAAAAAGGTGAAGAAGTGAAAAAACAAGATGAAAAAATTGTTCAAAATGAAGTTAATTCTCAAAAAGAAAATAAGATGAATATTGAAACAATTGAATCAGATGGGGAAATTTTTGGTGAAGAATAAAGAGATAGTTTTATAACTATCTCTCAACAATCATAGGTCCTATATTTGTAACAGTTCCAGCTCCTAAAGTAAGAACAATATCATCTTTTTTTACATTTTCTTTTAGATAAGAAGCACATTCTTCAAGAGAAGGAAGATATATAGCATTTTTTCCTAATTCAATTATTTTATTAACTAAATCTTTTGAAGAAATATTATAAGTATTAGTTTCTCTTGCTGCATAAATATCTGTAACAATAATATTATCAAATTCAAGTAAAGCATTTGCGAAATCATCTAAAAGATTAAATGTTCTACTATATGTATGTGGTTGGAATACAACCCAAGATTTATTATATTTTTTGTTTTTTAAAGCTTTTGCAGTAGCTTTAACTTCTGTTGGATGATGACCATAATCATCATAAACTCTAGCACCATTTAACATACCTTTAAATTCAAATCTTCTATCAGCACCTTTAAATTTATGAATAGCATTTTTTATATCAGCTTTTGAAATTCCATAAGTATCACATAAAGCAATACAAGCTAAAGCATTTAAAATATTATGTTTTCCTGGAATAGAAAGTGAAATATGTTCATAAAATTCATTATATTTATAAACATCAAATTCAGCCATTCCTTCATCATCAAATTTAATATTTTTCGCTTGAAAATCAACATCATCATTTTCGATACCATATTTAATTGCTTGAGCTTTTGAATAAACAGGTAGGTCTAAACAATTATTATCATCAGCATTTATTATTAAATGTCCATCTTCAGGTAGTAATTTTACATATTTTATAAAAGCATTCTTTATATTTTCTAAATTTTTATAATAATCTAGATGATCATTATCAATGTTTAAAATTATTTCAGATTTTGGACTAAATTTTAAAAAAACTCTCAACATATTCACAAGCTTCTATTATAAAATTTTCACTATTTCCAACTCTATAATTTCCATCAAGTTCTTTTATTATTGCACCAACTTGTATACTTGGATCTCTTAATGCTTCTAAGAAACATAAAGAAACAAGTGATGTTGTAGTTGTTTTTCCATGTGTTCCTGAAATTGCAATAGTATTTTTATAACATCTTGTAAGTTCACCTAAAAAATCAGATCTTTCTATAGTAGGAATTCCAAGTTCTTTTGCATGTACAAGTTCTGGATTGTCTTGATGAATTGCAGCTGTATAAACAACACAATCAGCTCCAATTACATTTTTGGCATCATGACCAACAAATACTTTAATTCCTGCATTTTCTAAAGTATGTAAAATTTCTGAATCAACATTATTGCTTCCAGAAACAGAAAACCCAATTGGCAAGGATTTCAGCAATTCCACTCATGCTAATTCCACCAATTCCTATCATATGTATTTTTTGATATTTTTTAATATTTTCAATATTTGGCATTATAAAATCTCTCCTTGTATTTTCAAAATATATGTCTAAATTATTAGTTCACATTATATACTTATATAATGCAAATTTCAAGTTTTTTGAGACAATAAATCTAAAAAAAAAAAATAAAAAAATTGTTTTTGAAAAAAAAGAGGGAAAAAAGAAAAATATTGGAGAATAATAGACTAGTACATAAGATATAAAACTTATTAGTACAAAAAAATTTAACAGTGGAGGTGCACACAATGCAAATAACAGACGTACGTTTAAGAAAAAGTAAATTCAGAGAACAGAATGAAAGCTGTTGCTTCTGTAACATTCGATAATGAATTTGTTATCCATGATATCAAAGTTATCGAAAGTCAAAATGGATTATTCATTGCTATGCCAAGCAGAAAAACTCCAAACGGAGAATTCAAAGACATAGCTCATCCAATCAATGCTGAGACAAGAGAAAAAAATTCAAAAAGCTATTTTAGAAGCTTACAACGCTCCTGAAACAGAAGAATCAGCAGAATAATATATAAATATTATTAAAGCCCCAATTAAGGGGCTTTTTTTATATTATATCTATATAATTTGTTTTTTAATAGAATCAACAATAATACCACAAATGACAAATTGTGTAGCAAAAGTAAAACTAGATTTAATTAAAAGTTCACCAATATGATAAAATAAGTTAATTCCAAGTAATATGTAAGAAATTAGTATTGTAGATGCAATAATCGCAAGAAATATTGAGAATAATATACCATATTTTATAATTTTATAAGTATCCCTATCTAAATTTTTTTAATCCTATAATAATTTTATTCATAATAAATCTCAGTCCTTTCTGTCTTAAAATAAAGGCAAAATAAAATTAGTTCTTATAATTAATAATAACATCAAAATTTGTCGAAATCAAAGGAAATAAATTACAAATAATTGCAAACATTTTTTTCGAAAATATATTGACTAATAAAAACAAAAAAATATATAATTCAAAAAGAAAAAAATAAGATAGGAATGATGGAAAAATGGCAAAAGCAAAAACAGTATTTGTATGTAGTGAATGTGGAAATGAATCACCAAAATGGTTAGGAAAATGTCCAGCATGTAATAGTTGGAATACATTTTATGAACAAAAAATAGAGAAATACACAGAAGAAAACAAAATAGAAAAAAAAAGATAAATAATACCCCAAAACCATTAAACACATATATAGGACAAGAAGCAAATAGAACCTCAACAGGATATGGAGAACTAGATAGAGTTTTAGGTGGAGGTTTAGTAAAAGGCTCATTAATATTGCTTGGAGGAGAACCTGGTATAGGTAAATCAACATTGATTTTGCAATTATGCGAAAAAAGTACAAGGAGAAGGAAAAGTATTATATGTATCTGGAGAGGAATCAGCAGAGCAAATAAAATTAAGAGCTGATAGGCTAGAAATAAAAAATCAAGACTTAATGTTTTTAGGAGAAACAGATATAGATATAGTAAAAGAAGCAATATCAGAAATGCAACCAAAACTAGTAATAATAGACTCAATACAAACAATGTATTCAGACGAAATAACTGCAGCAGCAGGAAGTGTAAGTCAAGTAAGAGAAATAACAGCACAAATTATGAGAATATGTAAAGCACAACAAATAACAACGATAATAATTGGTCATGTAACTAAAGAAGGAAACATAGCAGGTCCAAGAGTTTTGGAACATATGGTAGATACGGTACTTTATTTAGAAGGAGAAAGATATAATACATATAGAATATTAAGAGCTGTAAAAAACAGATTTGGATCAACAAATGAAATAGGAATGTTTGAAATGAGACAAGAAGGAATGTGTGAAGTAACAAATCCATCAGACATTTTAATAACAGAAAGAGAAGACAATCCATCTGGCTCATGTATTATAGCAAGCATAGAAGGAACGAGACCAATACTAGTAGAAATGCAAGCATTAACATCACAATCAGTATTTGGAATACCAAAAAAGAACTGCAAATGGATTTGATTATAACAGATTAGCAGTATTAATTGCAGTTCTAGAAAAAAGAGCAGGATTAGCATTGGGAGGGCAAGATATTTATTTAAATATAGCAGGTGGAATGAAATTAAATGAACCAGCAGTCGATTTAGGAATAATAGCAACAGTTGCATCTGCATATAAAAATATACCAATTCCGCAAAGTACAGTTGTTATGGGAGAAGTAGGTTTGACAGGAGAAGTAAGAAGAATTAATTTAATTGAAAAAAAGATTAAAAGAAGCAGAAAAATTGGGCTTTAAAACATGTATAATTCCAGAAAATAACAAAAAAAGCTTGAAAGATGAATATAAATTAGATATAATAGGTGTGAAAAATATTGGAGAAGCACTAAGAAAATTAGGAATAAAATAAAAACAAAAGATTAGAAAAATAGGCTTTATAGTAGAGAGGAAGGTTTTTCAATGAAGGCAATAAAAGAAGATCCAATTGCAGAAATTTTAAAGAAAATAGCACCAGGAACACCTATAAGAGAAGGACTAGACAATATATTAAAAGCAAGAACAGGAGCATTATTATTAATAACAGATAAGCAGGAAGTAATTGATGAAATTGTTGATGGTGGATTTAATATAAATGAAGATTATACATCATCAAAATTATATGAATTAGCAAAAATGGATGGTGCAATAATATTAAGTGGAGATATGAAAAAAATATTATTTGCAAATGCACAATTAATACCATCATATCAAATACCAACAGTTGAAACAGGAACGAGACACAGAACTGCAGAAAGAACAGCAAAACAAACAGGAGAATTAGTTATAAGTATATCTCAAAGAAGAAATATAATAACAATTTTTAAAGACAACTATAGATATATATTGGAAGATACAGATGTGGTATTAAACAAAGCAAATCAAGCAATTCAAACATTAGAAAATACAGAAAAGTATATGATAGTAAATTAAGTATATTAAATGAATATGAATTTAATGATATTGTAACATTAGATAATGTAATATCTGTAATTCAAAGAGCAGAAATGGTAAAGAGAATTGTAGAAGAAATAAAAAAGAAAATATATGAATTAGGAGAAGATGGAAGACTTGTAAGTATGCAATTAGAGGAACTAATTGGGGGATTAGAAAAAAAGAAGAAATGCAATTAGTTAAAGATTATTTAGTTGCAGAATCGACATCAGAAGAAATAATAGAACATTTAGAAAATTTAGGACATGAAGAATTAATGAAACAAAGTACAATAGCCAAATTACTTGGATATGAAAGTTTTGAAAATTATGAAGATTTAGCAGTATATCCAAAAGGATATAGAATATTAAACAAAGTACCAAGAATGCCAAGTTCAATTGTTGATAATTTAGTAAAATCATTTAAATCATTTCAACATATATTGGTTGCAGATATAAATGATTTAGATAAAGTAGATGGAATTGGAGAAGTAAGAGCAGAAGCAATAAAGCAATATTTAAGAAAAAATGCAAGAACAATTTGCTTTTGATAATTTAGTTTAGAATAAAAAATGTGAAATGTTTTTGAAAAAATGTTGCAATTTAAAAAAATAAAATGTATAATTAGCTTCGTAAAATACAAAAGGAAGGATTATAAAAATGAAAAAATTAACAAACATTTTAACAATAATAGCATTAATTGTTATTGTAGTATTAATAGGAACAATATCATTTGGATATTACAAAAAAGCAACAATGGAGGTAAAAAATCCAATTGTAACAATGGAAGTTCAAGATTTTGGAACAATTAAACTTGAATTATATCCAGAAATGGCTCCAGATACAGTTGCTAATTTTATAGCATTAGCAAATCATGGATTTTATGATGGATTAAAATTCCATAGAGTTGTAAAAGGATTTATGATTCAAGGTGGAGATAGCAATGGAGATGGTACAGGTTCTCCAGAATTAAGTGATATAGGATTAGCAGAAGCTGGAACAGATTCAGATAAAAAAAAATATTGTATAACAGGTGAATTCCTTGCAAACGGATATGAAAACAAAATAAAAAATACTGATGGTGTAATTTCAATGGCAAGAGCAGATTATACATCATATTCATCACAATTAACAACAGAAAGTTATAATTCAGCAGGTTCACAATTCTTTATTATGACAGCAGATAATGCATCATTAGATGGATATTATGCACCATTTGGAAAAGTAATAGAAGGATTAGATGTAGTGCATGCAATTGAAAATGTTGAAGTAAAAAGCATCATCAAAATCAACAAATTCAGACTCCGATTCAGCTTCAAATACAGAAGTAAGTACACCAGTGAATGATGTAATAATATCAAATGTTACAGTTGAAACATATGGAGTTGATTATGGAAAACCAAAAACATTAGATGTATGGGATTATTATGACTGGGTATATAAGACATATGGAATAAATTTAAAATCATATAATTCAGGAAACTAAAAAAAAGATTTATAGTAGATGAAAATAAAATTCATTACTATAAATCTTTTTTTTATTTTTTTTCAATCTTTTTTCACTAGGAACAATAATATCTTTTTTAGTATTTTTTTTCTTTGGAATTACATCTTTAATATGATTATAAACAGGTGAAATATCTAAAGTAGATCCATCACCATCAACTATTTTTATTTTTTTATTTTCTTCTGACATAATATATCCTTTCATATTACAATTTACTTATTTGTTTTTTATCTTACCATAAAAAAATAAATAAAGCAAGAAAAAATTTAAAAATGATATATACATAAAATACTAATTTATTCTTGCAATTTCAGGTATAATATAGTAAAATAGTACCATATGAAAGAGAGGAAATGCAAATGGCAGATAATCAAAATGAAAATAATAATTATGAACAAATAATTGAAGCAATACTATTTGCAGCAGGGCGAGTTGTAGCAGAACAAGAATTAATGATAGCATTAGAAATGAGCCAAGAAAAAATAGAAAATATAATAAATAAAATGCAAATAAGATATGAGAAAAGTGGAATACAAATTATAAAAGTAGAAAAAGGTTATCAAATGTGTAGTAACCCTAAATATTATGAATATATATATCCAATAATAGATAAAAGAACGAAACCAAATTTATCAAATGCAGCATTGGAAACATTAGCAATAATAGCATATAATCCAAGAGCTACAAGACCAGAAATTGAAGCAATAAGAGGTGTAAACTCAGATGGGACAATTTATAAGTTATTAGAATATGGATTAATAGAAGAAGCTGGAAAAAACAGATTTACCAGGAAGACCAACAACATATAAAACAACACAAGAATTTTTAAAAATGTTCGGCTATACAGATTTAAATAAATTACCAGAACTTCCAAGATATAAATTAGACTCAAATAGACAAATTGTAATAGATGACTTAATTGAGACTGAGGTTCCAATGCCGAGTGAAAGAGAAGAAGTGAAAGAAAATCAAGAATAAAAAGGAGAAAATATTAATGGAAGATAATAAAAACTTTGTAAAAGAAATAACAAATATAGATGAAAACTTTGCTCAATGGTATACAGACATAGTATTAAAAGCAGAACTTGCAGATTATACAGATACAAAAGGTTGTATAGCAATAAGACCATATGGATATGCGATTTGGGAAAATATCCAAAATTATGCAGATAGAAAATTTAAAGAAACAGGAGTAAAAAATACATATTTTCCAGTATTAATACCAGAAAGTTTATTACAAAAAGAAAAAAGACCATGTAGAAGGATTTGCACCAGAAGTTGCTTGGGTAACAGAAGCAGGAGGAGAAAAATTAGACGAAAAATTATGTGTAAGACCAACATCAGAAACAATATTTACAACAATGTATTCAAAATGGTTAAAATCATGGAGAGACCTACCAGTTTTATATAATCAATGGTGTAGTGTATTAAGATGGGAAAAAAGAAACAAGACCATTTTTGCGCTCAAGAGAATTTTTGTGGCAGGAAGGACATACAATACATGAAACAGCAAAAGAAGCACAAGAAAGAACATTACAAATGTTAAATATATATGCAGATATAGCTGAAAATCTTTTAGCAATACCAGTTATAGTAGGAAGAAAAACAGAAAAAGAAAAATTTGCTGGAGCTGAAGCAACCTATACAATTGAAGCAATGACATATGATGGAAAGGCATTACAATCAGGGACATCACATTATTTTGGACAAAATTTCACAAAACCATTTAATGTAGTATTTCAAAATAGAGAAGGAAAACAAGAATATGCATATCAAACATCTTGGGGAATATCAACAAGACTTATAGGAGCATTAATAATGGCACATGGTGATAATAGAGGACTAAAATTACCACCAAGAGTAGCACCAATACAAGTGGTTTTAGTACCAGTAGCAATGCATAAAGAAGGAGTAAAAAAAGAAAAAGCTCAAGAAATATTTGAAGAGTTAAAAAATAAATATAGAATTGAATTAGATGACAGAGAAAAAGTATCACCAGGGTATAAATTTAATGATTGGGAAATGAGAGGAGTTCCATTAAGAATAGAAATGGGACCAAGAGACATAGAAAATGGAATTTGTATTTTAGTTAGAAGAGATACAAATGAAAAAATAGAAGTAAAATTAGATGAATTATCTTCAAAAATAGGCGAAATACTAGAACTAATTCAACAAAATATGTTTGATACATGTAAAAAAAGAATGGAAGCAAAAACAACTATTGCACATAATTTAGAAGAATTTCAAGCAAATATGAACAAAGAACAAGGTTTTATAAAAGCAATGTGGTGTGGAAATGAAGAATGTGAGGCAAAAATAAAAAGAATTAACAGCAGCAAAATCAAGATGTATGCCATTTGAACAAGAACATATTGGAGATACATGTGTATGTTGTGGAAAACCAGCAACTAAAATGGTTTATTGGGGAAGACAATATTAATATAATAATTCACTAAAAATAGTTAAAAAAAATAAAAATGATATACTAATAGAGAAAGGATATAAAATATATCTAAAAAAACAAGAAAGGAATGTTGAGAATATGGAAGAAAACAATGTTGAAAATGAAGAAGTAAAAGAAATTGAAGAAGGAAATAATGGCATAAAAATAGCAAATGACGTAATATCAGTAATTGCTGGTGTGGCAGTATCAGAAGTACCAGGAGTTGCAAGCATGGCAGGAGGATTTGCAGGAGGAATTACAGAAGTATTAAGTGGAAAGAAAAACCTTAGCAAAGGAATAAAAGTTGATGCTGATGAAAAAGAAGTAAGAATAGATGTAAACATCATTGTGGAATATGGTTCAAGAATTCCAGATGTAGCTTATGAAATACAAACAAGAGTAAAAAAATCAGTTGAAAACATGACAGGATTAAAAGTTTCAGAAGTTAATGTACATGTACAAGGAGTAAAGACAGAAAAAGAAGTTGAAGAAAAAAGAAGAAAATGAAGAAGTAATAGAAGAACAACAATAAAGTAAAAAAGGCATGAATAAAAAAATATCAAATTAATTTAATCATGCCTTTTTCATTTAAGATAAAAGAGAAAAAATAGTTGTAAAAACTATTTTGAGGAAGGAATGTGAAGAAAAAATGAAATTTTTAGAAAAATTTGCACTAACAGTGTATTCATACATAGTATTAGTTTTAGCAGTAATAATGTGTTTGTTAGTTTTTAATTGGATTGATATTGGAACAGTAACAAAAACAGTAACAACAATTGCACAAGGAGATATTTCATCAAAAATAACATTAGTAATAAGTGCAATATTTATATTATTATCAATAAAATGTATATTCTTTGATTCAGATACAGAAGAAAAAATAAAAGAATCACAAGGAATATTATTAAAAATGAAAATGGACAACTTTTAATAACAAAAGAAACATTAGATAATATGATAAAATCAGTAGTTTATAAATTTGACAAAAATGAAAATTGTACACCTAGAATATCAATAGATGAACAAAATGAAATATCAATAAAATTACAAGTTGTACTAAAAGATGATGTTATAATAAAAGATTTGGCAAATAGATTACAAACAAAAAGTAAAAGAAGAAATGAAAAAAACATCAGATTTAGATGTAAAAAATGTAAATATAAAAATTATAAATATGAGTAAAAAAAACAAGAAGAAACAAAAGAATAAGCAATAACAAATAAAAATGGAGGTATAACATGGAAGGATTTAAAAACTTTTGGAACCAATATAAAGGGGCAATTATAGGAATAGTTGTTGCTATATTAATACTTTGTACAAAATTATATGACCTAATAATAGGCTGTGTTGTAATAATATTAGGAGCAATGGTTGGAAGTTATGTACAAAAAAAATAAAGACATTGTAAAAGAAAAATTAAAAAACTTTATAGATAGACTTTAAAATATAAAAATTTAGAAGGGAGAATGCTAGAAGAAAAGTCTAGCATTAAAATTATGAAAAGATCAGCAATTAGAGAAGCAGCATTTAAACTAATATATAGTTTTGAAATTCAGGAACCAGAAAATTTAGAAGAACAAATTGATTTATATTTAGAATGTGAAGAAATAACAGATAAAGAAGCAAAAAGAATATATTATAGACGCAATTAATGGAATAAAACAACATACAGATGAAATAAATAATTTAATAAAAAAAGAATCTAAAAGCTGATTGGACACTAGAAAGAATTTCAAAAGTAGATTTTAGTATATTAAAGCTTGCTATTTATGAAATAAAATATAAAGAATTACCATATAAAGTTGCAATAAATGAAGCATTAGAGATTTCCAAAAAATATGGAGAAGAAACATCAAGAAACTTTATAAATGGAATACTTGCAAGTGTTGTTAAGGAGCAAATTGCCGAATAAGGGTAAGGAGATAACAAATGAAATATAATGCAGTAACGGTAACACAATTAAATAAATATTTAAAAGATAGATTTGATGAAGATGAGAACTTAAATGCAATACTAGTAAAAGGAGAAATATCAAATTTTAAAAATCATTATACAGGACATTTATATTTTACTTTAAAAGATGAGAACTCCTTAATAAAATGTATAATGTTTAAAAGCTATGCTGAAAGGCTAGCTTTTAAACCAAAAGATGGAATGAAGGTAATGGTTTTTGGCTGTGTATCTGTATTTGAGAGAGATGGAGTATATCAAATATATACGAAATCAATGTTAGAAGATGGAATGGGAGATTTGCATGAACAATTTGAACAATTAAAGGCTAAGCTTGAAAAAAAAGAAGGCCTTTTTGAGCAATCTTATAAAAAGATAATACCATTATATCCAAATGTAATAGGAGTTTTAACATCTCAAACAGGAGCTGTTATAAGAGATATAATAAATGTTTCAACAAGAAGAAATCCAAATGTATATATAAGACTATTACCAGTGCCAGTACAAGGTCCTGGTGCTGCAGAACAAATAGCTGATAAAATTAGAATAATGAATGAAAAAAAAATTAGCAGATGTTTAATAATAGGAAGAGGAGGAGGGTCATTAGAAGATTTATGGCCTTTTAATGAAGAAATTGTAGCAAGGGCAATATATAATTCTAAGCTTCCTATAATTTCAGCAGTTGGACATGAAACAGATTTTACAATAGCAGACTTTGTTGCGGATTTAAGAGCGCCAACACCATCAGCTGCAGCAGAATTAGCAGTACCAGATATTTTTGAAGTTAAGCAAAAAATTATAAATTATCAAGATAGAAGCAAATTAGCATTAAAGAAAAAAATAGAAATCATGAAATTAAGATTTGAGAAAATAATGAAATCCAGAATATTTACAGATCCAATGAGAAAAGTTATGGACAATTCTATAATATTAGATGATTATATGAAAAGATTAGAAAATGCGATGAAAGAAATAAAAACAGAAAAGAAGAATAAATATACAGAATTAGTAACAAAATTAGATTCTATAAGTCCATTAAAAACATTAATTAGAGGATATAGTTTAACAGAAAAAAGATGGAAAAATTATAAAGAGAGCTACTCAAATAGATAAAGGTGATATAATTACAATAAAGTTTTCTGATGGAGAAAAAAAATGCGGAAATTTTATAAAAAAAAGCTTACAAAAAAAGATATATAGAGAAAGGAAAAAAAAATGGAAACAAGAGAAAAACAAAATTTATTAACTATGATAATAATTGTTGCATTTTTAGCAATTACATTAATTGTTGGTTTTATAATATATCCAGAAATAATAGAAAACAACAAATCAAATTCATTAAATAGTCAAAGTACAAAACAAACAGAAAATACAAACATAACTACAAATTCAACTCAAACTACTAGTACAACAAATACAGAAACAACTAAGACAGAAAGTACTAGTACAGCTTCAACAAATGGATATGTAGGAGAAGAAGAAAAAGAAAAAAGTGATGCAAGTCAAACAACTAGTACATCACAAACAAAAGAAGAAAAAAGCAATAGAACTTGCCAAAAAAAGAATGGGGAGAAAATGATTCAAATGTTACATATAATGTAGAACAAAAAAAGAAGGAAATGTTTATTATATTGCTGTAAGATTAAATGATCAAGTTCAAAAATGGTATGAAGTAAATACTGAAAAATGGACAATACAAGAATATTAATTCATAATATTAGAATAATATTTTTGAGAAAATTCGTAAATATTATGATATTTTGAAAAAAGGCAAGGAGATGAGGATCAAGAACATGAAAGTTTATGATTTAGCAAATGAATTAGCAGAAGAAATAAAGAAGTCAGAAGAATATGTAACATATAGAACTGCAAAAGAAGCTATTAACTTAAATTATGAATTAAAGAAAAAAATTGATGAATTTGAAAATGCAAGATATGAAGCTCAAATAGTGGCATTACAAACAGGAAAAGATGATGAACTAAAAATGAAACATGTTCAAGAATTATATGGAGAACTTATCCAAAATGAAGAAGCAAGTAAATATTTTGATGCTGAAATAAGATTTAATGTATTAATAGCAGATGTAAATAAAATAATAGGAAATGTAGTCCAAGAACTATTAAAATAAGAATTGAATTTATAATGTAATTAGGAAATTTTAATTATAAAAAGAAAGGTAATAATTAAAAATGATACTAATTATAATAAGTGCACTTATTTCAAGTGTAGTAATGATACTCTTAATGCCAATTAATATTAAGAAATTAAATAAAATTGCAATAGATAAAGAATTAAATAAAATTTCAGAAAAATATCCAGATAATATGGAAATTTGTAAAGAAATATTAAAAAAAATGGAAAATGAAAAAACGCAAATAGAAGAAAATATTGAATCAGATTCAACATTATATATTGCACTACAAGATAAAATATATTTAGGAAATATGCATGGAAGTTTTACAAGGATTCAAACAATTGCACATGAATGCCTACATTCAATACAGGACAGAAAAGTCTTGATTTTTAATTTTATTTTTTCAAATATATACATATTATATTTCATAATATCAAGTATATTAATAATCATAAAAAAACTACCAAATGAATTAGTTTTTTTCAAATATATTATTAATAATAAGTATGTTATATTATGCTATTAGAATGTTTTTTTAGAAAATGATGCAATGACAAAATCAGAATATTTAGCAAAAAGAATATTTGAAAGAAAAAAAAAAGATACTTGATGAAGAAGAAGTGAAAAAAAAATCGGTAAAGGATTAGAAGAATTAAATAAAGGAGCTATAATAGCTACAAATTCAAGTTTATTTATAAAAATTATGTTAAAAGTTGCAGTTTTTAATTTATTAGCATTGATTTTCTAGGAAATATATGTTAAAATGTTCTAGTATTATAAATATGAATAATTAAACCGTTAGGAGGAATACTAAATGCAAGTAGTAAAAATAATATTAGTTGTAGTAGATTTAATAATTTGTTTAGCATTAACAATATTAGCCATGGTACAATCAAAAGATGATGCAGGGTTATCATCAACAATAACAGGTTCATCTACAAAACTTTTTTGAGAAAAAATAAAGGCAGAACAAAAAAGAAGGAATGCAAAAAAAATGGACTATTATATTAGGAATATCATTTGTAATAGTTACAATAGCACTTTCTATAATTTACATAGCATAAATTAACAAAAGCGGTTCAGTAGAACTGCTTTCTTTTATATATTAAATCATAATTTAGGAGGAAAAATGAGCAAAGAAGAAATAATTGAACATATAGGAAAAATCAAAAAGGATTTGGATTTGTAAAAATAGAAGATCAAGAAGATGAAATATATATATCAAGAGAAAATTCAAAAAATGCTTTAAATGGAGATACTGTAGCAATTAAAATAATAGCAGAAAAAGAAGGAGATAAAAAAGCAAGAAGGTAAAATAGTAAAAATAGTAAGACATGAAAAAGATACAGTAGTTGGAACTTTTCAAAAAAAGTAGAAATTTTGCATTTGTTGTTCCAGATGACAAGAATTTTGGAACAGATATATTTATATCAAAAGCTAATTGGGGAAAAGCAAGAGATAAGAAAAAAGTATTAGTACAAATTTTAAGATATCCAGAAAAAGGAAAAAAAATGCAGAAGGAAAAGTTATTGAAGTATTAGGCGGAATTAATGAAGCAGGTGTTGACATGTTATCATTAATAAAACAATATGAACTTCCATATAAATTTCCAGATGAGGTTGTTGCAGAAGCAAAAGCCTATGGAGATAAAATTGATCCATCAGATTTGCCAAGAAGAAGAGATTTTTGCGTAATGACATAATATTTACAATTGATGGTGAAGATGCTAAAGATTTAGATGATGCAATACATGTAGAAAAATTGGAAAATGGCAATTATAAATTAGATGTTCATATTGCAGATGTAAGTCATTATGTAAGAGAAAAAAACAGAACTTGATAAAGAAGCATATTTAAGAGGAACAAGTATTTATATGTTAGGAAGAGTAATACCAATGCTTCCAAGAGAATTATCAAATGGAATATGTAGTTTAAATGCAGGTGAAGATAGATATACATTATCATGTTCAATGGAAATAACACCAAAAGCTAAAATAGTTTCATCAGATATATATAAAGGTGTAATATGTGTAACAGAAAGAATGTGTTATACAGATGTACAAAAAATATTAGATAAATCTGATGAAACAGTATTAAAAAGATATGAAAAATATATTTCATATTTTGATTTAATGGCAGAATTAGCAAATATATTAAAAAAAAAAAGAAAAGAAAATGGATATTTGAATCTTGAAATTCCAGAAAGTAAAATAATACTTGATGAAAATGGTATTGCAATAGATGTAAAAAAATATGAAACATATTTTGCAAATGAAATAATAGAACAATTTATGCTTATTGCAAATGAAACAGTTGCAGAGAAATTTTATTGGTTGAATGCGCCATTTATATATAGAAATCATGAGGCTCCGGATTTAGATAAAATAAAAGACTTAAATAAAATATTATTCAACTTTGGATATAAAATAAAAATTTCAAAAGAAAAATTATTTATCCAAATGAATTTACAAAAATTCTTGAAGATGTAAAAGGTAAAGACGAAGAAAAAGTAGTATCAAATATAATATTAAGAACTTTGAGAGTTGCAAAATATGAAGCAGAAAATAAAGGACATTTTGGTATTGCAAGTAAATATTATTGCCATTTTACATCACCAATAAGAAGATATCCAGATTTATTTATACATAGAATAATTTCAAAATATCTAGATAATGATTATTTAGTAAATGATTTTTGGATTAAAAAATATGAAAAAAAGAGCAGAAAAGAAAGCTGAAAATTGTTCTGAAAGAGAAAGAGTTGCAACAAAGGTAGAAAGAGACGCAGAAGATATTAAGAAAGAAGAATTCATGGAAAGTAAAATTGGTGAAGAATATGAAGGAATTGTATCATCTGTTACTAATTTTGGAATATTTGTTGAACTTGACAATACTGTTGAAGGTTTAATTCGTTACGAAAAATTAGGTGATGAATATTTTATTTACAATGAAGAAAAAAAGAGACAAGCTATTGGTGAACATACTGGAAAGGTTTATCAAATTGGAGATAAGGTTAAAATTAGAGTTGCTAATGCTAGTAAATTAATGAGACAAATTGATTTTGAGATGTGTGAAGAAAAGGCGGAATAAAAATATTCCGTCTTTAATTTTCTAAATCCATTCACCATATTTCTTAATATAAATCTTTTTAGCAATAACTGCAACAAAACAATACAATATTGGAACACCAATAATAACTAAGAAAGCTTTAGCAGCAAGAGCAGTAAGACCAATTGCACGACCTATAAAAGTAAAAGGTATAATCATAGCAATAATACAAATTGAAATTGATGAAAAGTAAACAGCTTTTGAAGCATGACTCTCTTTAAAAGGAATCTTAGCAGTTCTAATAACATGCATTCCAACAAGGTTTGAAACAATACTATAAATAAACCAAATAGTTTGGAAAATTGCAGGTTCATGAATATCATAAGTAAACCAAACTAAAGCAAAACTATTAAATCAAAACATGAACTAAGTGGTCCCATAAATAGCATAAAATTTTTTTAGACTTTTTACATCAAACTTTTTAGGTTTTTTTCAAATATTCTTCATCAACATTATCTAAAGGTAAAGTCAATTGACCGAAATCATATAATAATCCCTCAACTAAAAGTTGAATTGGTGTTTCTGGTAAAAATGGAAGAATAACACTTGCAATAATTACAGACATAACCTCACCAAAATTAAAGCTTGCAGCAAGTTTAATATATTTCATTAGATTTGCATAAGTATGACGACCTTCTTTTACACCATCAAGTAAAACATGTAAATCTTTCTCAAGTAAAATAATATCAGCAGATTCTTTGGCAATATCTACAGCTGTATCAACAGAAATACCAACATCAGAATTTACTAAAGAAGGGCTATCATTTATTCCGTCACCCATATACCCAACAATATTTCCAGTATTTCTTAAAAAGTCTTACAATACGAGCTTTTTTTGAATAGGAGAAAGTTTTGCAAAAATATTTGTCTTTTTCAATAATCTTTTTTACAGCAATATCTTGTAATTTATCAATTTGACTTCCAATAACAATTTGTGGTGATTTAATACCAACTTTATCACAAATACATTTTGTCACTTCAGCATTATCTCCAGTTAAAACAATAACACGAATACCATAATTTATTAAGTTTTTCAATTGAAACTTTTGCACTTTCTTTTGGTGGATCAAGAAATCCTATAAAACCAATTAAAACCATATTCTTTTCATCTGATACTGTAAATTCAGAAGTTTTTTCTAAATTATTTTTTTTTGACAAACAGCAACAACACGAAGTCCCTGTTTGTTTAAATCTTTAGTAATTTTTTTGAATTATTTTCTTTAATTGCATTTGTTATAGGAGATACATTACCTTGATAATCAACCATCGTAGAAATACCTAAAATTTCTTCGACAGCACCTTTTGTAATCATTTGAGTTTTTTTGACCATCACTAACTATAACAGAAAGACGACGTCTTGCAAAATCAAAAGGAATTTCATCAATTTTTGTATATATTTTTCTGATAATTCACTTAAACCATGTTCATTTATATGATTTATAACAGCTTCATCAATATTACTTTTCAATCCAGTTTGAAAATAACTATTTAAAAAAGCATGTTTTAAAGATTCTAATATCTTCATTTCCATTAATATCAAGATATTTTTCAAGAACAATTTTATCTTCAGTTAATGTTCCTGTTTTATCTGTACATAAAATATTCATTGCACCAAAGCTTTGAATTGAATCAAGCTTTTTTACAATTGTTTTCTTTTTTGACATTCGTAAAGCACCTTTTGATAAACTAGATGAAAGTATAACAGGTAATAGAAGAGGTGTAATACCAATTGCAATAGCAACAGCAAATGTAAATGATGTTAGAATACTATGTTTTTGGACTGTAAGTATAAAAACAATAGGTATTAAAATTAGCATAAATTTTATTAATAATTTACTTATATTTTCGATACCTTTTTGAAATGCTGTTTTAGGTTTACCAGAAGTTAGTGTATGAGATACTTTCCCAAAATAAGTATCATCAGCAGTTAATACAACAATACCTTTAGCACTACCACTAATAATATTTGTTCCCATAAAACATATTGTATCAATATCTGAAAGATTTTCTATATCAGTATCAAAATCAAGTTCTGTAGTATCAAGTTTTTTTATTGCATCAGATTCACCAGTTAAACTTGATTGACCAACATATAAATCTTTTGATTCAATAATTCTTAAATCAGCTGGAACCATGTCACCAGCTGAAAGTAATATAGTATCACCTAAAACTAAATCTTTAAAAGGTAGTTTTTCTTTTTTACCATTTCTTATAACTGTTGCAGTAGTTGAAACTAATTGTTTTAGTTTTTCAGCAGCCTTGTTTGATCTATATGAAGATATAAAATCTAATAAAGTGCTTATTGTAACTAAAACGAGAATTACAATAATATTTGCATAATTAGGATCTTCAGCTAAATAAACATCTGTGTAATATAATACACAAGATATTGCTAATAATATATTATTAAAAGGTGTAAATAAACTACGAAACAGGTAATTATACCATTTTTTTTGGTTTTGTTTGTGTAACTTCATTCAAACCATATTTTTGCCTTCTAAATGTTATTTCCTCATCAGATAGGCCACCTTCTTTTTATTTTGAACTTTGTGCAAAATTCTTCTTTGGGCATTTTACATAGATGCCCATAAATTTTATTGATGTCAACATCATCTTTTTTGTCATTTGCCATATTTTCTCACGTTCCTTTCATATTTATTATGTTTTTTCTTTTGAAATTTTAAACATATTTAATATACCACTATGAAAAATAAAATTCAATTGATATAAAAATTTTTTAAAATTCTTGACAAAAAAAATGACATATTATATAATATAGTGGATAAGATAAAACAAAAGAGAGTCATGAGGTTAAAAAATAATTATAATTTTTACTGTGTTAAATTTAAATTAGATCAAAAACAGTTGATAATATAACAAAAGCAATGGCAGGATTAGAACATCATATGGAATTAGCAAAAATGGCTGTTGAAGAAACTGGAAGAGGAATATATGAAGACAAAATAACAAAGAATATGTTTGCAACAGAATACGTATATCATAGTATAAAATACGAAAAAAACAGTTGGAATAATCAGTGAAAATGATGAGGAAGACTATGTAGAAATAGCAGAGCCAGTTGGAGTTATTGCAGGAGTAACACCAGTTACAAATCCAACATCAACAACAATGTTTAAATCTATTATTGCGGCAAAAACAAGAAATGTAATAGTATTTGGATTCCATCCATCTGCACAAAAATGTAGTGTTGCAGCAGCAACAATATTAAGAGATGCAGCAGTAAAAGCTGGAGCTCCAGAAAATTGTATATTATGGGTAGAAGAGCCATCAATATTAGCAACAAAATTATTAATGAACCATCCTGATGTAAGTTTAATATTAGCAACAGGTGGAACAGGAATGGTAAAATCAGCATATTCATGTGGAAAACCAGCATTAGGAGTAGGTCCTGGTAACGTACCTTGTTACATTGATAAAACAGCAAAACTAAAAACATCTGTAAATGATTTAGTATTATCAAAATCTTTTGATAATGGAATGATATGTGCATCAGAACAAGCTGTTTTAGTAGATAAAGATATATATCAAGAATTTGAAAAATTAATGAGAGAAGCAGGATGTTACTTTGTAAATCCAGAAGAAAAAGAAAAACTAAAAAATAGTATGTTTGACTCACAAAATGGATATAAATTAAAATCACATGTACCAGGACAAAGTCCAGCAACAATTGCAAGAGAAGCAGGATTTGAAGTACCTGAAGATACAAAAGTATTAGTAGTATATGAAGATGGAATTGGAGAAGGATATCCATTCTCTAAAGAAAAATTAAGTCCAGTATTAACATATTATATTGTAAATGATTCTGAAGAAGGAATATCAAAAGCAGAAAAATTACTAGAATATGGTGGATTAGGACATTCAGCAGTAATACATTCAGAAGATAAAGCAACAATATTAAAATTCTCAAAAACAATGAAAGCAGGAAGAATTATTGTAAATTCTCCATCAACACATGGTGCAATAGGAGACATATATAATACAAATATGCCATCATTAACACTTGGATGTGGTTCATTTGGAGGAAACTCAACAACTGCAAATGTATCAAGTGTAAACCTTATAAATATAAAAAAGAGTTGCAAGGAGGAGAGTAAATATGCAATGGTTCAAAGTACCTGAAAAAAATATTTTTGAAGCAGGTTCAATATCATACTTAGAAAAAAAAATGCCAAATATAGAAAGAGCATTTATAGTTACAGATCCAGGAATGGTTAAATTTGGATATGTGGATAAAATTCTTTATCATATAAGAAAAAGAGCAAATCACGTACATTGTGAAATATTTAGTGAAGTTGAATCTGATCCATCATTTGAAACTGTAAACAAAGGATTATCTGCAATGAATAACTTTAAACCAGATGTAATAATAGCTTTAGGTGGAGGAAGCGCAATAGACGCAGCAAAAGGAATGTGGCTATTTTACGAACATCCGGATGCAGATGCAGAAGGATTAAAATTAAAATTCATGGATATTCGTAAACGTACTTATAAATTTCCAAAAATGGGAACAAAAGCAAAAATGGTTGCAATTCCAACAACATCTGGAACAGGTTCAGAAGTAACATCATTTGCAGTAATTACAGATAAAGTAAAAAATAAAAAATACCCATTAGCAGATTATGAATTAACACCAGATGTAGCAATTGTTGATCCAGATTTAGTTATGAGTTTACCAAAATCAATCACCGCAGATACTGGAATGGATGTATTAACACATGCATTAGAAGCTTATGTATCAGTTATGGCATCTGATTATACAGATGGATTAGCAGAAAAAGCAGCAGAACTTGTAGTAGAATATTTAAAAGAAGCATATGAACATGGAAATGATAAAACAGCAAGAGAAAAAATGCACAATGCAAGTACAATTGCTGGTATGGCATTTACAAATGCATTTTTAGGTGTATGTCACTCTATGGCTCACAAAATAGGGGCAGAATTCCATTTACCACATGGTAGAATTAATGCAATATTATTACCATATGTAATTAGATATAATGCAACAGAACCAACAAAATTTGTATCATGGCCAAAATATGAATATTATATAGCAAATGAAAAATATGCAACAATTGCTAGAAAGATAGGATTAAAAGCAGATACAGTTGAAGAAGGTGTAGATTCTTTAATTGCTGAAGTAAGAAAAAATGAATGAAGAATTAAATATTCCAAAATCATTTAAAGATGCAGGTATTGATGAAAAAGAATTCTTGGCTAAAGTTGATTTACTAGCAGATAGAGCTTTTGAGGATCAATGTACTACTGCAAATCCTAGAGTTCCTCTTGTTTCAGAAATTAAACAAATGTTATTAGATAGTTATTATGGAAAATAATTTTAAGAGTTGATTTAAAGCATAAAAATTGCTGTATAGGCAGTTTTTATGCTTTGTTTTTATAAAAACTTGCGAAAATGTGATAAAACATTTAAATATGAAGAAAGACCTAATTATTATATATTTATTTGAGAGATATAAAATAGATTTTATTATACAAGAAAAAAAAAATGAAATTATTTCAATTGGAGAGAAAATAGTAATAATGCTAGTTTAACAAGATTTTATGAAAAAATGATAATAAAATTTCTGTTAGATTTTCAACAAGAAATTTGGATATGAATGGAAAAATTTTGAATGTGCCAATTTTTATAGCTGAGTATATTGATAAATTGATTCAAATTGAGGAACAGAATAATGGCGGCAGAAAAAAATTTTTAATGTCGTTATCCTGAAAATTTTCCCTAAATGGTTGAAAAAATATTTTTTTGTGTTATTATTAATAATAATTGAGAAAAAATAGAGAGGGGTATTATATGGAAAAAAGATATAGAAGGTTGTATTTTTGAAAAAAGCAAAAGAGTCATTAAATAAAATAGGAATGTATGCTGGTGAAAAAGAAAAAAGACTGATTATGATCCCGATATCAATTCTATTAGTAAAAGAGATTTAGAAAATATTATTAGTTGGAGTAGTTTTTGTATAAATGAGATTTTTAAGAATTTACATACTCAACATAGAAATGACATTAGAGATAGTAAAATACTATCAAATGTTAGAAGATTAATGAGGTCTGAATGTGATTCAAAATTATTAATTCCAACAATAAAGTATTTAGAAAATGAAGGATTATTAAGTAGAAGTGAATTTGCTTTTGGCTTTGATGCAATATGTGTATGATGAAAGAATAGATTTGGATAAAAGTAACTTTAAATTCAAAATAAATAGACTAGAAGAGCTTTCTGGCATAACTATGTATTATATAATCCAGATGTAGCTCAGATTCTTATGCAAGGTGCAAATTTAGATGAAAATAGAAAATATGAAATGGCTAAAGAAAAATTTATAAAAGATTATGTTTTAAGCAAGTATGGAACTACAAGTCCAATGCATACAGCAAGAGAAGATTTTTATTCAAGAAAATTAAGTGAAAATGATTTTTCTTTTGTTATAGGGGACGCAATATTAAAAAGAATATGGAGTTGATATTGACCCAAAAGAAGTAAAAAATTATTTAATGAAAGAGCTCAACAACTACAAAAAGAAAATATCAAAAAATCTCAATTACAACAAAGAGAAGAAGAATTATCTGATTTAGAAATGGAAAGAGATGAACTTCTTCTTATTGAAAAACGAGATGAACAACAAAATATTGGAGAGTAGTGATGTACAAATGAATAATAATGAAAAATCTTTGAAAAAAATTAATGAAAATAGTATTTTTTATAAGTTAAAATTTTTTTACTAGATTTTTTAACTTTATTGGAAAAGAAAAAAAAGAGAATTTAGAAAGTGCAGAAAGCATAGAATCAGTTAGCAATATACGAGAAAATTCAAAAAATACTTTTTTAGAATCAATAAAAATATAGAAAATGAAGAAACAAAATTATTAAAATTGCAGGAGCAATATCGTAGCGGAAAAATAAGAGAAGAAGAACTAAGCAAAGAGCAAGTAGATATGTTATGTGCTTTATATGATAAACAAATTTCTCAATTAAGAAAATCTAATGCAATCTTAAAAAATAACTTAATAAAAAAGACTTGCTAAAGTTAGCAAGTTTTTTTTTTGCATTGAATTTATCCAAAAAAAACTTTCCAAAAAACAATCAATATGTTAAAATAAAAGTAGAAAAAAATCGAAAGAGAAAATAACAGGAGAAAGCTATGGAAGAAATGTTTGATATAGAAAAATTTAATGTAATAAGTGATGAAGAAAATTACTACTTTTTTTAGGTCATTAGAGCCAGGAGACATAAAAGACCTAGAAGAAGGAAACATAAAAGATGAGAACGGAAAATATATAAGATTACGTACAGATAGAGAAAGATGGGAAGGAACACATAGTATAAAGCCAAGATGGAATGCAGAAAGTACAGTAACACTAGAAGAAATGTATAATCATATAAAAATGCATTATAGCTTGAAACAAACTGTATTTCATTATCAAGCAATGCAAATGTAGCAAGAACATATGGAGAAACATTTAGTGATAAATATGTAATGATAAAAGTTCCAAAGAAAGAAATGGGACAAAGAGTATATAATGCAGGTCAATATATGTTAGCAGAAATAGATAAAAAAAGTACAAGAAAGAATAGCCAAAGGAAATATCCCAGAAGAAGTATTAGAAGATTTTAGAAAAATAGATGAAGCTACAGAATCAAAAGAATTAAAAGAGATAATAAAAGTAAAATATACTGCTCCAGATGGAATAGATACAAGTAAATCTGGAATGAAAAGGAATAATATATAAAGCACCATTAGCTAGAGTAAGTAGTTTCCAAGCATTAGATGATGAGCAAACATTAGAAAAAAATAAAAATAGTAGCAAAATTAACAATATTAGAACAAAAAGGATTAATGGGACCAGCAGTACCAAGAATAAAAACGAATAGTGAATTAATAAAAACACTAGGAAGTGCATTTGCATCTGGAGAACAGATATATTATGGAGATATAGAAGGAAGCAGAGTAACAGATATATCAAAAGAATTTTTAGATATGTTTGCATTAATACAACAAGCAGAAAATCAAGATAAGCAAATTGTAAATGACTTAAAAACAGAATTAGTAAAATATATAATAAATGATGGAAAAATAGAAATACCAGAAGGAAGCACATTAAGAGATGACGGAACACCAAAAGACGATATATCAATAGAAGAAATGTATCAAATAACAGAAGGAAAAGTAGAATATGGACAAGCAAGTTCTATTGTAAAAAATATGTATTATTTATCAAAGGACAGGCACAAGCAAGAGTATTAGCAGGAATGTTAAGAGAGATAATAGGAAATAATCCAAAATATGAAGAGATTATAAAGTACATTGAAAATAACGGATTTGAAATAGAACCAAAAATAACAACAAGGAAAAGTAATACAGGATATAGAATAAGTGAATCTGTAAACTTAAATCTAAAGCCAAATGAAATAGGATTAGTAGACTCAATAAAAAATTTAACAGATGAAGAACAAATGCAAATAATACAAGAAAGAGGACTTTCAAATGTAAGAGATATAATGACATCAAATTTTGCTAAAATGCAGACAATGGAAACAATAGAAAAAGAAGATTATTTTGCAAGTGCAATAGCAGATATGTATGATTGGCGAAGTCTTAATATTGAAGAAATATCTGTAGCAGAAAGAAATGAATTAATCCAGAAATTAAAACAAAGTAATTGTGTATCAATATATGAAAAATTAAAAAAAGCAGGCATAGAAAACAAAGATATACCAACAGCAGTTATAAATATGGCATCAAAAGGAAATTTAAAAGGAATATTAGAATCAGAAAATTATATAGAGCAAATTCAAAACAATATAGAAGAAATAACACAAGGACTTTCAATAGAACAAGTAGAAAGATATTTAGGATATTATGATGTAAAAGGAACAGGAATAGAATTAAGAGATTATCAGCAAGATGCAGTAAACAAAGCAGATGAAATATATAAAGAAAAAAAGATATGCAAGTATAATATTACCAACAGGAGGAGGAAAGACATATGTAGCATTAACAGAAATGTTACAATATGGAAAAACAGCAGAAGAAATAGCAATAGAAGAAAATCAAATAGAATTAGGAAAAAAATAGCATATAAAACAAATAATAAAAAATGCTATATTTAGCACCATCAAATGAAATATTAGAGCAGACCAAAGATAGAATAATAGAGCATATTCGTGGAAAAGTAGGAACAATAGGAAAAAACAAAGATGAAATAATAGCAGAAGTATTTCCAAATTTAGAGTTTGCAACATATCAAAGTTTAATAACAAAAGCAGGAAAAGAAACATTAAAAAAACAATATGATTTTATGATATTTGATGAATTACATAGAACAGGTGCAGAAAAATGGGAAAAATCATTAGATAAGTTAATAGAAAATCAATCAGAAGAAACAAAAAGTACTAGGAATAACAGCAACACCAACAAGAGATGTAGATGATAGAAACATGTCAGATGAAATAGCGAAAAAATTAGGATATACAGATGAAGAAATAAGAGCAGAAAAACATATAGCCACAAAAATAGAACTAAAAGAAGCAATACAATTAGGAATGGTAGTAAATCCAAAGGTAGTTTCATGTGAGTATAATTTATTAACAGATGGAAGTATGAAAAATTTAGCAGAACAAATAAATGAGATAGAAGATGAGAATGAAAGAAAGAAGAAATTAGAACAATATGATAGGCTAAGGAAAAATCTGGAGAAAGCAAAAGGGATACCAGAAATATTACAAGAAAACTTAAAAGAAGGTGGAAAATATATTGTATTTATACCAGTTGGAGGGAATGAAGAAGGAAAAGACAGTATAGATAAAGTAAAAAGAATGGGAAAAAGCAAATAAGTGAATATTTAAAAAACTCAGGAATAGAACCAGAATATTATTCAATGCTAGGGGCTTATAGTGATAAGGAAAATGAGAGACAATTAGAGGGATTTGAAAGTGAAAAATCAGATAAAACAAAATTTATGATAGTAATGAATAAATTGAACGAAGGTGTTCATGTAGATGGAGTAAATGGAATATTATGGTTTAGACCATTAGATGAAAATTCAAAAATATTGTACAAACAACAAATAGGAAGAGTAATAACATCAGTAGATCCAGATAATCCACCAAAAGATGAAGATAGACCAGTAGTAATGGATTTTGCAAATAATACAGAAAGAGTTGAGATAGATAAAGAAATAAAAAGCAATAATCGAAAAAATGATTTGGAATTATTAACAATAGTAGTAAATTGGGTAAAATCACATGGAGGAATATTACCACAAGTAACGAGCACAAACAATCAAGAAAGAAGATATGCAGCAACATTATATAGAATACAACAGAAATATATAGAATATAGAAATGAAATTGTTAATGAAGGAATTGCAGAAGATGAAAGAAATAATATAGAGAATATTATAGCAAAAGGTGAAGAAATAGAACTATGGGATAGAGAGCTTGAAAGGATTACAAAAGAAGAATGTGATAAAATCTTAGAAGTTGATAGTTTTGAGGTAAAAGGAAATTTGCATGATTTTGTTGAATTAGAAAATGAAGTAAAAGATATTAATTATAGAAAAACAGCATTGAAAAATATAATTGAGATAGAAAAATGGTGCAAAGAACAATTTGAAGGAAAGCCAGAATATAGTAGAAGGACTCCAAAAACGAATATACGAGGAATAAGTGCAGCAAAAGAAGGAGAAGAAGAAACAGAAGAGCAAAGAGAGGTACGATTAGGACATGCTTTAAGCACTTTTAAACAAAAAAGATATTTGGAAAAATTATCAGGAAGGAAAAGAGCAATTATTAAGCCGAGAAGAAATAAAACAAAAATACGGAATGAGAGAAGGAGAAATAGTACTAGTAGAAAGATATGAGAAAGTAATAGAAGAATATGATTATGTAGATTTAAATATTTTAGCAAATAATATAATTGAGGCAGAAGAATGGTGCAAAGAACAATTTGAAGGAAAGCCAGAATATAGTAGAAGGGTGCCAAGAACAGTGAGAAAAGGAATTGCAGGAACAAAAGAAGGAGAAAAAGAAACAAAAGAACAGAGAGAGTTACGTTTAGAATATCTTTAAGGAGAATTAATCAAAGAGATATTTGGAAAAAATATCAAGAAGGAAAAGAGCAAGGATTAAGTAGAGAAGAAATAAAACAAAAAATATGGACTAAGAGAAGGAGAGATGGCACTAGTAGAAAGATATGAAAGAGTAATAAAAAGAATATGATTATGTAGATTTAAGTAAGAGTGTAAAAAATATAATAGAAATAGAAGAATGGTGTAAAGAGCAATTTGAGGGAAAGCCAGAATATAGTAGAAGAACTCCAAGAGCAACTATAAAAGGAGCTAAAGAAGGAAAAAAAAGAAGATCAAAGAGAGTTACGATTAGAAAAGCTGTAGACACTTTTAAACAAAAAGATATCTGAAAAACTATCAAGAAGGAAAAAAGCAAAAATTAAGCAGAGAAGAAATAAAACAAAAATATAGAATGAGAGAAGGAGAGATAGCACTAGTAGAAAGATATGAAAGAGTAATAGAAGAATATAATTATGGAGATTTAAATATTAATGCAAACAATATAATAGAAATAGAACAATGGTGTAAAGAAAAATTTGAAGGAAAGCCAGAATATAGTAGAAGGTTACCAAAAAGTATAAAAGGAATAAGTATAGCCAAAGAAAGAGAGAAAGAAACAAAAGAACAAATAGAGGCACGTTTAGATTAGCTTTAAACAACTTTAAACAAAAAGATATCTGGAAAAAATATCGAGCGAAAAGAGCAAGGATTAAGCAGAGAAGAAATAAAAAGAAAAATATGAAATGAGAGAAGGAGAAATAGCATTAGTAGAAAGATGTGAAAGAATAGTAGAAGATTATGATTATGGAAATTTAAATGTTGATGCTAATAATATAATAAAAATAGAAGAATGGTGCAAAGAACAATTTGAAGGAAAACCAAAATATAGAAGAAGAACTCCAAGAGCAACTATAGATGGAATAAAAGCAGTACAAGAAGGAGAAAAAGAAACAACAGAACAAAGAGAGTTATATTTGGGAAGAGTTTTAAGTGGCATTAAAGAAGAAGATATATGGAAAAAAATGTCAAAAAGGAAAAGAGCAAGGATTAAGTCGAGAAGAAATAAAACAAAAATATGGAATGAGAGAAGGAGAAATAGCACTAGTAGAAAGATATGAAAGAGTAATAGAAGAGTATAATTATGGAAATTTAAATACCAGTGCGAATTATATAATAGAAATAGAAAAATGGTGTGAAGAAAAAATTTGAAGGAAAGCCGAAATATATGAGAAAGACTCAAGAGCAAGTATAAATAAAATAAAAGTAGCAAAGAAAGGAGAGCAAGAAACAGAAGAACAAAGAGAGTTACGTTTTGGAATAGCTTTAAGTGAATTTAAAACAAGTTATATCTGGAAAAAATATCAAGAAGGAAAAGAACAAGGATTAAATATAGAAGAAATAAAACAAAAATATGGAATGAGAGAAGGAGAAATAGCATTAGTAGAAAGATATGAAAAAAGTAATAGAAGAGTATGATTATGGAAAATTAAATGCTAATGCTAATAATATAATAGAAATAGAAGAATGGTGTAAAGAAAAATTTGAAGGAAAGCCGGAATATAGTAGAAGATTACCAAAAAAAAATACAAGGAATAAGAGCAGCAGAAGAAGGAGAAAAAGAAACAGAAGAACAAAGAGAGAAGCGTCTAGGACATGCTTTAAACAATTTTAAACAAAGCGATATCTGGAAGAACTATCAAGAAAGAAAAAAACAAGGATTAAGTAGAGAAGAAATAAAGCAAAAATATGGAATGAGAGAAGGAGAAATAGCGTTAGTAGAAAGATATGAAAGAGTAATAGAAGAATACGGTAGAAAAAAAGAAAAATCACAGGTCAGTCCATAGGACCAGCATCATATACAGCAACAGTACAAGAATGTGATGAAGCACAAGCAAACTTAAGCAGATTAATCCAAGAACAATCAACAAAAAGAAGGAGGAAAAGAACAAGATGACTAAATATAAAAATGCATATACAGAAGTATATGAAATAATAAAACAATTAGATGAAGAAGAATATAATAAAATACCTTCAGAAGTAATTATAACAATAAGAGAAAACAGAAACACAGAATATGAATTCGAATTAGATGAGGAATTAGAACTAAAAGAACAAGAATTATTACCAGAAACAAAGGCAATTTTATTTAACATATTTAGAGATTATTTATCAACACAAGAGCAAAAAGAAAAAATAATAAAAATGCAAGCAGTAGAAAGACAAAAAAATGAACAAAATAAAGCAGAACAATATAAATCAAATGTATTTGCTAGTAAGAAAAAAGTTCAAGACATTAGAGAGGAACATACAGAGTTAATTGAATATAAAGGAAATATGTTTAAGAAAATATCTAATAGAATAAGACAATTTTTTCATGTGTAAAAAAGCGAGTCTAAGATTTTCTATCAAATGAAAATTTTAAGAAAATCTAAGACTCGCCATATTTATCTAGTACAGAAAGTCCTCCTACAAGGAGAACTTTCCTACTATATAAAAAAAAGAGCCCCAATAAAAGAGTTTATTAATGGCTCTTTTGGCTATTTATATTTTATCACTTGAAATGAAAAAATTTAATTTGTTATAATATGAAATAAATTAATAAATGAGGAAAAAGAAAATGAAATATGGTTTAAAAGATGAAATATATGATAAAATATTAAATATTGCCCGAAAAAACAAGCAATATAAATTTATATTATTTGGTTCAAGAGCAAGAGGAAAATATAAAAAAGAATCAGATATAGACATAGCAATAAAAGGAAATGTTAAAACAGAAGATAAATATAGAATAATAAATGAATTTGATCTTATAAATACTATTCATAAAATCGATTTAGTTTTTATTGAGGAACTTACTAAGAAAGAATTGGTTGAAAATATTGACAAGGAAGGAGTAGAGATAAAATGAGAAGATTTGAAGAAAGAAAACAAGACCTATTAAATGCAACAGAAAGGTTAAAAGAAGCATTAAAGCAAGAAGAAAAATGATATAGTAATAGATTGTGTGTTACATAGATTTGAATTTACATTTGAATTAGCATGGAAAACAATGAAAGACTTTTTAGAATATAATGGAATATCAGAAAATATAGGAAGTCCAAGAGAAATATTAAGACGAGCATTTGAAAGTCATTTGATAGAAGATGGAGAAGAATGGATAGACATGATGCTTTCTAGAAATAGCTTATCTCATTTATATGATGAAGGAACATCAAGAAAAATATACAAAGAAATAAAAAGAAAAATATATAAAATTATTAGAAAAATTAAACAATAAATTTGAAACTTTAATATAAAATTGAATAATAACATAAAAAGTGCTATAATTCAGGCATAAGGTAAAAGCCTTATGTTGAAAAAAGCTTTTGATATAAAAAGGAGAATAATATATGATTTATACACCCAAAATAAAGAAAGCCATGATAATAGCATATAATGCACACTAATGGGCAAGTTGATAAATCAGGAATACCATATATTTATCATCCAATTCACTTAGCAGAGCAAATGAACACAGAAACAGAATGTATTGTAGCATTATTACATGATGTAGTAGAAGATACAAATGTAACATTTGATGAGTTAGAAAAAGAATTTTCACCAGAGATTATAGAAGCATTGAAATTATTAACACATGATAATAAAATGTAGATTATTTAGAATATGTAAGAAAAATAAAAAATAATCCAATTGCTAGAAAAGTAAAATTGGCAGATTTGTATCACAATAGTGATCCAACTCGTATGGAAAATCCTACTCCAAAAGACCTAGAAAGAAAAGGAAAAAATATCGTAAAGCTATTGAAATTTTAAAATATTAAGAAATAAAGTCAGCATCTAAATAGGTGCTGACTTATTTTTCTTATTTTCAATAAAAATAGATAATTATAAGAAAAACTAATAATCAACATAAAACTATTAATTTTACATAAGTAACAAATAATGCTAAAATAATTATGTAAAATAAATGAAAGGAAATAAATAAAATGGAAGAATATTTAAAAGAAAGAAAAAAGTAGATTTAATGGATTAAAAAATTAAAGGAAGAATAATTGAAAATCAAGGATTAAAAACACACAATCCAGGAAAATCAGACAAGCCAGATCACACACGTGATTATGGAAGAAAGAGCCAAAAAAGTAAATGAAAGAATAGCGAGAAAATTAAGACAAAATGAAAGAGATGAAGAAGTAGAAAGTGTAGATACAAGAGATGAATATGAAGAAACTTTAGAATTAGAAGAACTAAAAGAAAGAGCATTAGAAGAAAGTAGCAAACTTCAAATAGGAGAACAAGCAATAGTGGAAAAAAATAACTTATATAGAAAATATGGAACAAGAAGAAGCAGAACTTTTAAAGCAAGTACAACAAATAAGACTTAAAAGAGAGGAAAAAAAAATTAAAACTTATTTCAAATGGTGAAAACATATTAATTTCATTTGAAGAATGGAGAGCATTAAAAGAACAAATATTAGCAAAAGCCAAAAATAATAATATAGGTGGATTAATTTCTTGGAAAGAATATAGATATAATCCATATGGTAATTATACAGAATTAGATGAATATGTAATTAGATTACAAAATCAATTATTACATATATATGAATATGAAAACCAAATACAAGCAAATTTAGAACAATTAACAGAAGAAAGAAAAGAAATGTTAGAAAGAAAAGCACAAGAAGATAGTAAAGAGGATGAAATGATAGGATGGAAAAAAATATTAGGAAATCAATATTCTCTAGAAGAGTCATTTGATATTGAAGCAGTACTAGAAAATAACTCAAAAGTTTTATCACATTTTGAACAAATATTAAAAAGAAACAGTTAATAGTCAAAAAGTAGGAAAAGGAACAAGAGAATCAGTCCAAATAATTTTAGATAATATGCAAAATTCACAAGAAGAGAGAGAATAAATACAAAAAATGAAATTAAATATAAAAAAGGAAGAAAATAAGAAATGAATAAAGAAGAATTAAAACAAAAATTGGAATCAAAAAAATTTAATGACACAACAATAGAATTTTTAACAAACGCCATAAATGATGTAGAAGAATTATATGGAGAATATATCTCTGAAGAAACAATATTAGAAAGAATAAAACAAAATTTAAATTGTGATATAGAGTTTATGGATGATAGTGAGAACAGGACAGTAGGAGAATATTTTTCAGATTTGAAAAGTATAAAATTGAAAAAGAGAACTCCAGAAGAAGAACATCAAACATTTTTGCATGAATTTTTACATTGTATTTCAACACATAAAATGCCAAATGGTAAGGTTTTTATAGGCTTTAAAAACAACAGAGTAGAAGCTGGAATCAATGAAGCAATGACACAATACTTAACAGAGCAAAAATATCCCAAAAGTAATAAATCATATCAAGAAATAAAAAACATCTTACAAAAAAATATTAGAAATAATACCAAGAGAAGAGATGATAAAATCATATTTATATGGTGAGCCTGAAATTGAAGAATTAATAGAAAAATATGGTATGAATAGTTTTGAATTAATATATAATTTTGATATTCTTTTTTAAAAACTTTTAGAAAAGAATCTATTTTAGAAAGAATAAATTTTAAAAATTTAGATGTTATAGCAGCAAAACAAGAGATAATATTAGAATATGTAAAGGGGTACTGCAATTCAAAAAAAAATAGAAGAAATAGATATAGAAGAATTAATGGATAATGTTAATGAATTAGAAAGAATTATAGAATGTGAAGTTAATGAAAAATCAGACTTTGATTATATGCAATATATAAACCAAATTATTGCTCAAAAATTGCAAAAAGGAATAGATGAAGAAAAATTAAAACAATTACCAATTGAATATATTAACAGAATAAATCAACAAAAAGCAAAAAAGAAAAAATTTATAATAAAACAAGAAAAAGAATTTTAGATGAAGACTTTTCAAATGATAAAGATACATATAGTGATTTTTTAGAAGATAGTATGTATATGAATAAATTAATTCAAAAAATATGTGGAGAAGGAACAATATTCGAAGATGAGCAAATGAGATTTAATTTGGCAACAAAATTATGGAATGAAATAAAATCAAGATATCCAGATGTAGATTTTGATTGGATTGATTTTGGATTTTTAGATGATAAATATATTATTGCAAGAATAGGAAGAATAATTGGAGCAATGAATATAGATGTTTATGATGAGAATGAATATCTAAAATATAAAGAAGTAGTTGAAAGTGGAAAAAATAGTAGAAGATACAGAATCATAAGTAAAGAAAATGAATATATAGATTTGAATGATGCTCAAAATGAAGGAAAATTTTATCAAGATGGAAAAAATAGTATATGAATCAGAAAGTTTTGAAGAAGGTTTAGAAAGACTAAAAAAATTATATGAAAAAGAAAAAAATTTAAAAATATTAAAAGATATGGGTGCACCAGATGTTGTATTAAAAGGTTGTGAAGAAGAAATTGAGAAATTATTACATCCTAAAGTAAAAGAAAAAAAAATATAGTATAAAGTATGCTGGAAGCTATTTAGAAAATCAAAAAATATAAAAGTGAAATTGATGATGATGAATATATTAATGGAATTTATGAAAGAGATATATGGCTAAAAAATCACATTCAAGAATCATCAGTAGATGAAAATGAAAGATAAAGATAAGAAACTGCAAATTATATAAATTTGTAGTTTTTTTTTTCCTATATATATTGAAAAAAATAATACCAAATGATAAGATTTATTTAAGAGAAAGAAAAGGAGAATATTATCATATGAATGCAAATTTAGAATTATATAGAATATTTTGTGAAGTAGTAAAATATAAAATATATCAAAAGCTGCTGAAAATATATACATATCACAGTCAGCTGTTACACAATCAATACAAAAATTAGAGAAAATATTAGGTGGGAAATTATTTTTTAGAAATAAAAACGGAGTAGAGCTTACAGAAGAAGGAAAAAAAAATCTATATGAGTATATAGGCGATAGCATTGAGAAAATGAATAATGCAGAAAACTTATTCTCTCAATATATAAATTTAGAAAAAGGAATAATAAGAATTTGTGGAGGAAAATTTTTAGTAAATAAATATGTTATGCCATCATTAGTTGAATTTATTAAAGATTATCCTAACATAGATATAAGAATATCAAGAGCTACAACACAAGAAAGTTTAAAAAAATTATCAAATGGAGAGATTGATATTGCAATGTTGAATTTATCAGATATTCCAACAGAGTATACAAATATAGATTTTATCTCATTAAAAAGTACACCAAGATATTGTTTTATAGCAACTAATGATTATATAAAGAAAAATAAAATTTCAAAAGATAGTAATTTTGAAAATTGTAAAATAATAATACCTAAATCTACAGCATTAAAGCAACATTTAAAAAGAATATTGTTCTCAAAATAATATTGATATTGCTCCAAATTATGAAATTGGTGATACAGAATTAATTGATAGACTAGTATTGAATAATTGTGGTGTTTTGCTTTCAAATATAGAATATGAAGAAGAATTATTAAAAAGAGATGATGTTCAGATAATAAAAGAATTTCAAATTGGAGAAGATAATAAATCTATAGCAACATTAAAGAAAAATATGTGTAACAAAGCTACACTAGAATTAGTAAGAAGAATAAAAGAAAATTTTATGAAATAAAAGGAGAAGAAAATGGAAAAAAAAAAAAGAAATGACAGGATTTCAAGGAATATTTTTTTTTGATGAAATAAATAAGAAAAAATTAATTGATTTACAAGAAAGAAAACTAAAATATGTAGTTAAAGACATGCATATTACTTTTAAATTTGGAAAAACAGAAAAATATCCAGAAGAAGTATTAAATAAAGATTATGAAGTAAAAATTGTAGGATATGCAGCAACAGATAAAAATAGTGGATTTCAAGTTGAATTACCCAAAGAACTAAAGGCATATTTTAAGAATGAGAATGGACCACATATTACAGTTTCTATTGGAGAAGTTGACGGAATAAAGGGAAAAGCATATGAAACCGGATTATTACATTTTAGTGAAATAAAAAGTCCTTTTTGATTTCTGGTAGATTTGGATATTATATTAATGGAAAAGGAAAGATAATGGATAATTCTATTTTTAAAGAAAAAGAAATTGATGATGAAATTTCAAGATAATAAAACCTCATTTACAAATGAGGTTTTTTGTATGTGCAAAGATTGAAAGACTAAAATATAGAAAATTTTATTATTTTAAGAGTAATTTTAAAGCATTAATAAAATAATCAACCTCCTCAAAAGTATTAAAATCACTAAAAGTAGACCTAATAGCAGAATTAATATACAATTTAGGAGTATTAATAGCAGACAAAACATGAGAAGGAGTAGTATTACCAGAAGAACAAGCAGAACCACTAGAAACACAAATTCCCATATTATCAAGTTCAAAAATTAATTTAGAGGCATCTGCACCCACAAAAGAAACATTAGCATTTCCGAGGTAATCTATTTTCAACAGAACCATTAATTCTAAATCTATCTTTAAAATATTTATTAAGTAAATTGAAATAATAATTTCTAAGTCTTGAAAGATAAGTAACGTGTGAACTTAAATTTATTCTAGCAATTTCACAAGCTTTGCCAAGGCCAACAATTTCAGCAACATTTTCAGTACCAGCTCTTTTATTTTTTTTCCTGATGACCACCATTTATAAAATTTTCAAATTCAATTCCATTTTTTACATAAAGAGCACCAATTCCTTTAGGAGCATGAATTTTATGACCTGAAAGAGAAAGCATATCAATATTCATTTTTTGAACATCAATAAAACAATTTCCAATAGCTTGAACTGCATCTGTATGAAAAATAATATTGTGATTATGAGCAATTTTGGCAATATCTTCAATTGGCTGAACTGTGCCAATTTCATTATTAGCAAACATGATACTAATCAAAATAGTTGTAGGTCTAATTGCATTTTCAAGTTCTTGTAAATTAATAAAACCATCTGAATCAACATTTATATAAGAAATATCAAAGCCCTGTTTTTCTAAAAACTTACAAGACTCTAATATTGCAGGATGTTCTATTTTTTGATGTAATAATATGATTACCTTTTTTCTTATTTTTGCAAATGCAATACCTTTAAGTGCAGTATTATCACTTTCAGAACCACAACTAGTAAAATAAATTTCATTTGGATTACAATTTATTAAACTTGCAACTTGAGCTCTAGCATTATCAATAGCATGTTTTGATGTTCTACAAATAGAATATAGGGAAGAAGCATTTCCATAATTTGATGTTAAATATGGTATCATTTCATTTAAAACTTCAGATCTAATTTTTGTTGTTGCAGCATTATCAAAATAAACAATATTCATATTAAAAATCCTTTCTTAAAGGTTTATATATTATATGAATAAAATACTAAAAAGTTAAAACGAACACAGGTTCTGAAATATAGCCAACTCTAAGGCGAACAGATTTTCTTTAAAAAGCAAAAATTTCAAAAATTTTCCTAAAAATACTTGAAAAAAAAATAGTATTTGTATTATTATTTATGCATAGTGGTTAAAAGTGGTGCAAAGTGGTAGAAAAATGGAGAGGAGGAAATCCAAATGTTAATTGGTGAATACGAACATTCTCTAGATGTAAAAGGTAGATTAATAATGCCAGCAAAATTAAGACAAGACATTGGAGAAAAATTCATAATAACAAAAGGGTTAGATGGATGTTTATTTGTATTTTCACAAAATGAATGGAATAACTTCGAAGAAAAACTAAAATCATTACCACTATCAGACAAAAATGCCAGAAACTTTGTAAGATTTTTTCTTAGCAGGAGCTACAGAATGTGAATTAGACCAACAAGGAAGATTTCTAATCCCATCAAATTTAAGAATAGCAGCAAAATTAGAGAAAAGAGGCAATAATAATAGGAGTAGGGACAAGATTAGAAATATGGGACAAAGCAACATGGCAAAAATGTGATGAAAACATATCTGCAGATGAGATTGCAGAAAACATGACAATGTTAGGAATTTAATTGTGAGGTGCTGAAAATTGGAATTTAAACATAAACCTGTACTATTAGAAGAAACAATTGAAGGGCTAAAGATAAAAGAAGATGGAATTTATGTAGATGGGACATTAGGTGGAGCAGGACATAGTAAAGAAATTCTAAAAAGATTATCATCAAAAGGAATGTTAATAGGAATAGACAGAGATGAAGAAGCACTAAAAGCAGCAAAAGAGAACTTAAAACAATACTCAAATGTGAAATATGTTCATGGAAATCATGATGAAATTGAAGAAATTTTAAAAAAATTAAATATAGAAAAAGTAAATGGTATATTGCTTGATTTAGGTGTATCTTCATACCAATTAGATGAAAGGAATAGAGGATTTAGCTATTTAGGATCAAATAAATTGGATATGAGGATGGATAAAACACAAAGTTTAACAGCGAAAAAAGTCGTAAATACATATTCTGAGGAAGAATTAGCAAATATAATATACGAATATGGCGAAGAAAGGTTTTCAAGACAAATTGCTAAAAATATATGTATTGCAAGAAAGGAAAAAAAAATTGAGACAACAGAAGAATTAGTTAAAATAATAGAAAAATCAATGCCTGCATTTGCAAAAAAAAAGATGGACATCCTGCAAAAAGAACATTTCAAGCAATAAGGATTGAAGTAAATAACGAAATAAAACCATTATATAATACAGCAAGAAAATGTATAGAATTATTAAAAAATGAAGGAAGATTATGTGTTATTACATTCCACTCATTAGAAGATAGGGCAGTAAAAAAAAATGCTTATGTTGATGCACAAGGAAAGTGCACATGTCCTAAAGATTTACCATATTGTGTATGTGGTGCAAAATCAGAAGGAAAAATAATAAATAAAAACCAATAATAGCAACAGAAGAAGAACAAGAAGAAAACTCGAGATCAAAAAGCGCAAAATTAAGAATTTTTGAAAAAATAATTAAATAAAGCGTAAGAAAAGAACAAAGTACAAAGGAAGGAGCTAAGTAACATGTCAAGAAGTTCATATCAATATGAAACAAGTCCTAGAAAATATGAGCCAGATTATGATATACCAAGAAAAAGAACACAACAAACAAGAAGAAAAAACAGTACTAAAAAAAACAACAGCAAAAAACAAACAATAAAAACAAATTATCAAATAAAAAAAGAAAAAGAAAAAAATAGAAATGTTGAATCATGTTAAACAAATTTTGATTGTAATTGGTATATTTATCATGTTACTTATAGTAAGTTTTAGAGAAATTTCTATAATGGAAATGTTCAATAATAAGAAAAAATGGAAAATGAACTTGCATTAATTCAAAAAGAGAATGGTCAAGTTGAAAAAGATATAAAGGCACAAGAAAGTAAACTTGATTGGAACATGATAAAACAAAAAGCAACAGAAGAATTAGGTATGCAAGAAGCAAATAAGATTGCTATAGAACTTGATAAATCAGATAATGTTGAAAAAAAAGAAGTAACATTAATTAAAGCTGATAATACAAGTTTTCTTGAAAAAAATTAATAGAAAAGTTTATAATAAAATAAAACAGATTAATTTTATAATATTAATAAATTCTTATTGATATTATAAAGCTAATCTGTTTTTTTTATATAGTAGGAAAGTTCTCCTTGCAGGAGGACTTTCTGTACTAGATAAATATGGCGGGTCTTAGATTTTCTTAAAATTTTCATTTGATAGAAAATCTTAGACTCGCTTTTTTATTATAGTAGATGATTTTTTACAATAAATTTTTTTCATAAATAAATAGTTAAAAAAATTTTAAATAGCTATTTTTGAGGCAAATAAAAAATTGCACCAACACCAGCCAATGGCAAAAGTATATATAAGAAGATATATGAAAATATTACCATTGCTTTTATTGGTAAATTAAAAATATAACAAATAGTTTTTATAAATAATTTATTAACAGAATGTAATCCTTCTGCATATCCATTATTTTTTGCTTGTACTAATATTTCACTTGGAATTTGATATAATTCGGAAATTCTATATATTGTTTTTAAATCAGGGTATTCAAAACTGTATTCCCATTTTTTAACATTTTTTGCAGTAATATTAGGTAATGCTAATTGCTCTGCTAAATGTTTATAATTCCAACCTCTTTTTAATCTCTCATTTTGTAAAATTACTTCTAATGTAATAGGTTTTTCTTTTGGCTTTTTTAATTTCAATTTCATAAGCAAATCCTTTCAAAAGCATTATATAAATAATATATAAAATTGGCAAGATAAAAAATGAATCTTTCAAGAAAAAAATATATTGAGATTTTATTGATTATTTGATAATATAGTATTGTAAAGGAGACTAAAAATGAGTAAATTTGTAAATGAAATCAAAGAAATTTGTAAAAAAAAAAAAAAGTAGATATGTATATAGATATGGATGGCACAATAGCAGAATATCACTTGTATAATCCAGAAGAAATTTCAAGAAAAATGGAAGAAGAATATTTGAAAAATGAGCCATTAAAAAATGTAATTGATGTATTAGAAGAAATTTCAAAAATTAATAATATAGAAATGTATATATTATCATTATCAAAGACAAAAAAGATAACAGAAAAGAAGAAAATATGGTTAAAAAAATATATGTACCATTTATTAAAGAGGAAAACTGGATAATATTAACAAAAAAGAAATTGGTGAGTATTCAAATGAAAATAGAAATGAAATAAAAGGAAAAAATATAGAATTAAGACAAAAAAGATTATGATAAGTCAATAATGTTAGATGATGAACAAGTTGTTTTAAGAGAAGCTAAAAAAATATTAAATGATAAAATTGAAGTATTTCATATATCTTCAGCATTGATTTAATAAAAAATGGAAAAAGGTGAGTACAATAATAAATCTATTATTATGCCCACCTTTTTTTGTTCTTAAGAAACTTCTGTTACAAATTGTTTCGCAATTTTTTCGATAGAAGCCCACAAACGATAGTAGTCGAAGATGTCACCAGTATATTCTTTATGCTGAGACAAATATCCGTCAAGTTCAGCTTTCCAGGTTTTTTCACGTCTGTCATCAAAAACATGTATACCAGTGGAAGGCAAAATTTCAGGGATTTGAGATACAGTTTCAAGAGATACATGCCCATCTTTTAACATCAAATCATTGATTTCGGTATAAGAACCATACATACCATAATGAGAAAAGAATGTTTTAACATCCCATTCCTTATGATTACGAGGATTAATTACTTTCATAGTCGAAGTATCCCAGATGAATTCAGGAATCAAAAAGTCTTCAATAAAATAATAATCCAAATAGAGATGGCAGTACATACCGAATTTGACAGAGTCAGAAGGCACAAATAAGTCTTTTTTACTGATTCCATAGTGGGAACAAAAATCCATTAACAGAAGCCTTTTTTCTATAGTGAGAAGCTTTTTTGTCATTGGCAAGATCAGGAATAAGGTTACCTGCCATAAAGTTAACCTTATCCAACTTCATTTGTTCTGAAAAATTCCGATATACTTCTTCAGCGAATGCAAGATGATACAAAATACCGGGCATAAATTTTTCCTCCTAATTAAATAAATTTGGATGTGGTTAATAGTTTTAGTATAAACTATTAGATATGCAAACGCATAACGCCCAAATTATAACATGGATATAAAAATAAGTCAAGAAACATACTTGAAAATTATGTAAATTTACAACATTATGATTAAGGTTTGTTTATGTATTCAGAATATTGAATAATATTTTGAGTATATAGTGATACTTTAATAAGAAGCTAATTTAATTTGACCCTTTGGTCGTAAAAATTAACTTGACAATAAATGTAAAAGAGAATATACTTTATGAAGTAAATTCTATATATAATATAGAAATTAAAGGAGGAAAAACATGAACAATTTAATAGAAATTAGATGGCATGGTAGAGGCGGACAAGGTGCAAAAACAGCATCATTATTACTTGCTGATGCAGCATTTAATACAGGAAAATACATTCAAGGATTTCCAGAATATGGACCAGAAAGAATGGGAGCACCAATAACAGCCTATAATAGAATAAGTGATAAACCAATAACAATACATAGTAATATATATGAGCCAGATTATGTAGTAGTTGTAGATGATACATTATTAGAAAGTGTACCAGTAACTGCAGGTCTAAAAAAAAGAAGGAGCAATAGTAATAAATACTACAAAATCACCAGAATATTTAAAAGAAAAAATTAAATGGATATGATGGAAATATTTATACAATAGATGCAAGAAAAGTATCTGAAGAAACATTAGGAAAATATTTTCCTAATACACCAATGCTTGCAGCAATTGTAAAAGTACAACAGGAATAATGAGTGATGAAGCATTCTTAGAAGATATGAAAGGCTCATTTAAACATAAATTTGCTAAAAAGCCAGAAGTTATAGAAGGAAACATGAAAGCATTAGAATTTGCATTAAAAGAAGTAACTAAAATCCAATAAGAAGGTAGAAAATAACTTAAGTTTTTCCTAATAGAGTAATAGGAAAGGAAGGAGAAAAAATGACAGAAATAAACAAAGAAACACCAATGAAAGACTTAACAATTGGTGGAAACATATATTGTGCAGGAAATGCAAGAGAATTTAAAACAGGTGACTGGAGAAGCATGAAACCTGTATGATGAAGAAAAATGTAAACAATGTGGACTTATGTTTTGCAGTATGTCCAGAGAATTCAATACCAGTAGGAAAAGATTGTAAAAGAACAGAAACAGATTTTGACTATTGTAAAGGATGTGGAGTATGTGCACAAGTATGTCCATTTAAAGCAATAGAAATGAAAGTTGAATAAATCAATTAAAGTTCAAAAATATAAAATTTGGCAAGAACAAATATGAATTTTAATATGAAAATGATTTTATATGAATAATGAGAAAAAATTTAGAAAGGAAATAAAAAAATGAGTATAAGAGAAAGATTAAGTGGTAACGAAGCAACAGCAATAGCAATGAGACAAATCAATCCAGATGTAGTTGCAGCATTTCCAATAACACCATCAACAGAAATACCACAATATTTTTCAACATTTGTTGCAAATGGAGATGTAGATACAGAATTTGTTGCAGTAGAAAGTGAACATAGTGCAATGTCTGCAACAATAGGTGCAGAAGCAGCAGGAGCAAGAGCAATGACAGCTACATCTGCAAACGGATTATCATTAATGTGGGAAATGATATATATAGCATCAAGTTTAAGATTACCAATAGTAATGGCATTAGTAAATAGAGCAGTTTCAGGACCATTAAATATACACAATGACCATTCAGATGCAATGGGAGTTAGAGATGCAGGTTGGATAATGCTATTTTCAGAAAATAACCAAGAAGCTTATGATAATATGTTAATGGCACATAGAATTGCAGAACATAAAGATGTTCAATTACCAGTAATGGTATGCCAAGATGGATTTATTACATCACATTCAATTGAAAATATTCAACTAGAAAATGACGAAGAAGTAAAGAAATTTGTTGGTAAATACAAACCTGAACACTATTTATTAAATGATAAAGAACCAATGGCAATTGGACCACTAGATTTACAAGCATATTTATTTGAACATAAGGCTCAACAAGCAGAAGCAATGAAAAATGCTAAAAAAGTAATAAAAGAAGTTGCAAAAGAATTTGAAAAATGGACAGGAAGAAAATATGAATTCTTTGAAAAATACAAATTAGATGATGCAGAAATAGCAATAGTATGTATGAACTCAACAGCAGGAACAACAAAAAAGCAGTTGTAGATGAATTAAGAGAAAAAGGTGTAAAAGCAGGATTATTAAAATTAAGAATGTTTAGACCATTCCCAGCAGAAGAAATTGCAGAAGCATTACAAGGATTTAAAGCAGTAGCAATACTTGATAAAGCAGATTCATTAAATTCAGCAGGTGGAGCATTATTTGAAGATGTAACATCAGCAATGTATGTAAATAAAAAACAAGTTCCAATGGTAAACTATGTGTATGGAATTGGTGGAAGAGATACAACAACAATGCAGATAGAATCTGTATATAATGATTTACAAGAAATAGTAAAAACAGGAGAAACAGGAAATCCATATAGATATTTAGGACTAAGAAAGGGGGAAAATAGAATGGCATATAATTTAAAAGAAGATAATGGCAGAAAAGCCATCAAGATTCACAGAAGGACACAGAATGTGTGCAGGATGTGGAGCCCCAGTAGTAGCAAGAATGATATTAAGAGCATTAAAACCAGAAGATCATGCTGTTATAGCAAATGCAACTGGATGTATGGAAGTATCAACATTTATATATCCATATACAGCATGGACAGATTCATTTATACACACAGCATTTGAAAATGCTGGTGCAACATGTTCTGGTGCAGAAGCGGCATATAAAGCCTTAAAAAACAAGGAAAATTACCACAAGATAAAGACACAAAATTTATAGCATTTGGTGGAGATGGTGGAACTTATGATATAGGTTTACAAAGTTTATCAGGAGCAATGGAGAGAGGACATGACATGGTATATGTATGTTATGACAATGGAGCATATATGAACACAGGAATCCAAAGATCATCTGCAACTCCAAAATTTGCTGACACAACAACATCACCAGCAGGAAAAGTTATTCCAGGAAAAATGCAAATAAGAAAAGATTTAACAAAAATCATGGCAGATCATCATATTCCTTATGTTGCTCAAACACTTGCAATGACAAACTTTAAAGATTTATATGAAAAATCAGAAAAAAGCAATTTATACTAAAGGACCAGCATTTTTAAATGTTATGGCACCATGTCCAAGAGGTTGGGGATATGCAACAGAAGATTTAATGAAAATCAATAAATTAGCTGCAGATACATGTTATTGGCCATTATATGAAGTTGTTGATGGAAAATATCATATAACATATAAACCAGCAAAAAAATTACCAGTTGAAGAATTTTTACGTCCACAAAAAAACGTTTTAAACATATGTTTAAACCTGGAAATGAATGGATGATAGAAGAATTCCAAAAAAGAAGTTGATAAGAGATGGAATGAACTTTTTTGGAATTAGAGGAAATTACTAATAAATAATTTCATAAAGTAAGAAAATATATTGAAAAACACTACATAGTTTGAAAGAATATGTGGTGCTTTATAAAAAACTATTGAAATTGCAAAAAGTGTGATAAATAGCAGAAAAAAAAAAATGTGATAAAACAAAAAAATGTTGATAAAACAAAAATAAGTTGCAAAAACGATTGAATGAAAATTTGCTAGATTTTCAATGAGAAATTTGGATATGAGTGGAAATATTTTGAATGTGCCAATTTTTATGGCTGAATATATTGATAAATTAATTCAAATTGGAGAAAAGTAGTAAGATATAAATGTCTTACTATTTTTTTTTTCAAAACCACTTCAAAAAAAATAATCAATATGTTAAAATAAAAGAAGTAAAAAGTCGAGAAATCGAAGGAGAAAATGAGAGGAAAACACAATGGAAGAAATGTTTGATATAGAAAAATTTAATATAATAAGTGATGAAGAAAATTACTACTTTTTTAGGTCATTAGAGCCAGGAGACATAAAAGACCTAGAAGAAGGAAACATAAAAGATGAGAACGGAAAATATATAAGATTACGTACAGATAGAGAAAGATGGGAAGGAACACATAGTATAAACCAAGATGGAATGCAGAAAGTCAAGTAACATTAGAAGAAATGTACAACCATATAAAAAACACCATATAGTTTAGAAACAAATTGTATTTCATTATCAAGCAATGCAAATGTAGCAAGAACATATGGAGAAACATTTAGTGATAAATATGTAATGATAAAAGTTCCAAAAAAAGAAATGGGGCAAAGGGTATATAATGCAGGGCAATATATGTTATCAGAAATTGCCAGAAAAGTTCAAGAGAGAATAGCTCAAGGGAATATTCCAGAAGAAGTATTAGAAGATTTTAAAAAGATAGATGAAGCTACAAAATCAGAAGATTTAAAAGATATAATAAGAGTAAAATATACAGCACCAAAAGGAATAGATACAAGCAAATCTGGAATGAAAAAAGGGTATAGTATATAAAGCACCACTTTCAAGAATAAGTAGTTTCAAGCATTAGATGATGAGCAAACATTAGAAAAAAATAAAATAGTAGCAAAATTAACAATATTAGAACAAAAAGGATTAATGGGACCAGCAGTTCCAAGAATAAAAACAAATAGTGAATTAATAAAAACACTAGGAAGTGCATTTGCATCAGGAGAGCAAATATATTATGGAGATATAGAAGGAGATAGAATAACAGACATATCAAAAGAATTTTTAGATATGTTTGCATTAATACAACAAACAGAAAATCAAGATAAACAAATTGTAAATGAATTAAAAACAGAATTAGTAAAATATATAATAAATGGTGGAAAATTAGAAATACCAGAAGGAAGCCTATTAAGAGATGACGGAACACCAAAAGAACAGACATATCAATAGAAGAAATGTATGAATTGACAGCAGGAAAAAGTTGAATATGGACAAACAAGTTCTATTGTAAAAAATATGTATTATTTATCAAAAGGACAAGCAAATGCTAGAATATTAGCAGGAATGCTAAGAAAAATAACAGAAAACAATCCTAAATATGAAGAAATTATAAAGTACATTGAAAATAATGGATTTGAAATTGAACCAAAAATAACTGCAAGAAAAAAGTAACAAAGGATATAGAATAAGTGAATCTGTAAATTTAGACTTAAAACCAAACGAAATAGGATTAGTAGACTCAATAAAAAATTTAACAGATGAAGAACAAATGCAAATAATACAAGATAGAGGTCTATCAAATGTAAAAGACATAATGAATACAAGTTTTGCGCAAATGCAAACAGTACAACAAATATCAAAAAGAAGACTATTTTGCTAGTGCAATAGTAGATATGTATGACTGGGACAAAATTAATGTTGAAGAATTATCTATAACAGAAAGAAATGAATTAATACAAAAATTAAAACAAAGTAATTGTGTATCAATATATGAAAAATTAAAAGAAGCAGGAATAGAAAATAAAGATATACCAACAGCAGTTATAAATATGGCATCAAAAGGAAGATTAAATGAAATATTACAAACAGAAAATTATGTAGAACAAATACAAGAAAATATAGGAGAAATAACACAAAATCTATCAATAGAACAAATAGAAAGATATTTAGGATATTATGATGTAAAAGGAACAGGAATAAGCTTAAGAGACTATCAACAAGATGCAGTAAACAAAGCAGAAGAAATATATAAAGAAAAAAGATATGCAAGTATAATATTACCAACAGGAGGAGGAAAGACATATGTAGCATTAACAGAAATGTTACAATATGGAAAAACAGCAGAAGAAATAGCAATAGAAGAAAATCAAATAGAATTAGGAAAAATAGCATATAAAACAAATAATAAAAAATGCTATATTTAGCACCATCAAATGAAATATTAGAACAAACAAAAGATAGAATAATAGAAAATATTCATGGTAAAATAGGAACATCAGGAAAAAAGTAAAGATAAAATAATAGCAGATGTATTTAAAAACTTACAATTTGCTACATATCAAAGTTTAATAACAAAAGCAGGTAAAGAAACATTAAAAAAACAGTATGATTTTATAATATTTGACGAATTACATAGAACAGGTGCAGAAAAATGGGAAGAAGCATTAAATAAATTATTAGAAAATCAACTAGAAACAACAAAAAAGTTTTAGGAATAACAGCAACACCAAGAAGAGATGCAGATGACAGAAATATGGCAGATGAAATAGCACAAAAGTTAGGATATACAGATGAAGAAAGAAAGGCAAAAAAACATATAGCCAAAAAAAGATAGAACTAAAAGAAGCAATACAATTAGGAATGGTAGTAAATCCAAAGGTAGTTTCATGTGAGTATAATTTATTAACAGATGGAAGTATGGAAAATTTAGCAGAACAAATAAATGAAATAGAAGATGAGAATGAAAGAAAGAAGAAATTAGAACAATATGATAGGCTAAGGAAAAATCTGGAGAAAGCAAAAGGAATACCAGAAATATTACAAGAAAACTTAAAAGAAGGTGGAAAATATATTGTATTTATACCAGTTGGAGGGAATGAAGAAGGAAAAAAACAGTATAGATAAAGTAAAAGAATGGGAAAAGCAAATAAGTGAATATTTAAAAAACTCAGGAATAGAACCAGAATATTATTCAATGCTAGGGGCTTATAGTGATAAGGAAAATGAGAGACAATTAGAGGGATTTGAAAGTGAAAAATCAGATAAAACAAAATTTATGATAGTAATGAATAAATTGAACGAAGGTGTTCATGTAGATGGAGTAAATGGAATATTATGGTTTAGACCATTAGATGAAAATTCAAAAATATTGTACAAACAACAAATAGGAAGAGTAATAACATCAGTAGATCCAGATAATCCACCAAAAGATGAAGATAGACCAGTAGTAATGGATTTTGCAAATAATACAGAAAGAGTAGATATAGATAAAGAGATAAAAAACAATAATAGAAAAAATGATTTAGAATTATTAACAATAGTAGTAGATTGGGTAAAATCACATGGAGATAATTTACCACAAGTAACAAGCACAAACAATCAAGAAAAAAGATATGCAGCAACATTATATAGAATACAACAGAAATATATAGAATATAGAAATGGAATTGATAATGAAGAAATCACAGAAGAAGAAAGAAATAATATAGAGAATATTATAGCAAAAGGTGAAGAGATAGAGTTATGGGATATAGAGCTTGAAAGGATTACAAAGGAAGAATGTGATAAAATCTTAGAAGTTGATAGTTTTGTGTTAAAAGGAAATTTACATGATTTTGTTGAATTAGAAAAAGAAGTAAATGATATTAATTATAGAAAAACAGCATTGAAAAATATAATGGAAATAGAAGAATGGTGTAAAGAACAATTTGACGGAAAGCCAGAATATAGTAGGAGAACTCAAGGACAGATATAAAAGGAATAAAGCAAAAGAAGGAGAAGAAGAAACAGAAGAAAAGAGAGTTACGATTAGAAAAAAGCTTTAATAAAATTTAAACAAAGGACTATCTGGGAAAAATTATCAAGAAGGAAAAGAGAAAGGACTAAGTCGAGAAAAAATAAAACAAGAATACGGAATGAGAGAAGGAGAAATAGCACTAGTAGAAAGATATGAAAGAATAATAGATGAATATGATTTAGATACTTAAATTTCAAAAATATAATTGAAATAGAAAAATGGTGTAAAGAACAATTTGAAGGAAAGCCAGAATATAGTAGAAGGACTCCAAGGACAAATATAAAAGGAATAATGGCAGCAAAAGAAGGAGAAGAAGAAACAGAAGAGCAAAGAGAGTTACGATTAGGAAAAGCTTTTAATAAAATTTAAACAAAGTACTATCTGGGAAAAATTATCAAGAAGGAAAAGAGAAAGGACTAAGTCGAGAAGAAATAAAACAAGAATACGGAATGAGAGAAGGAGAAATAGCACTAGTAGAAAGATATGAAAGAATAATAGAAGAATATGATTATGGCAACTTAAATATTCAGGCGGATAATATAATAAAAATAGAAAATGGTGTAAAGAGCAATTTGAAGGAAAGCCAGAATATAGTAGAAGGACTCCAAGAAGCAATATAAAAGGAATAATTGCAGCAAAAGAAGGAGAAGAAAAAAACAGAAGAACAAAGAGAGTTACGATTAGAAAAGCTTTAAAAACTTTAAACAAAAAGTACTATCTGGAAAAATTATCAAGAAGGAAAAGAGAAAGGACTAAGTCGAGAAGAAATAAAACAAGAATACGGAATGAGAGAAGGAGAAATAGCACTAGTAGAAAGATATGAAAGAGTAATAGAAGAATATGATTATGGCGACTTAAATATTCAGGCGTATAATATAATAAAAATAGAAAAATGGTGTAAAGAGCAATTTGAAGGAAAGCCAGAATATAGTAGAAGGACTCCAAGAAGCGATATAGGAGGAATAAGTGCAGCAAAAGAAGGAGAAGAAGAGGAAGAACAAAGAGAGTTAGGATTAGGAAAAAAGCTTTAGACAGATTTAAACGAAGTACTATCTGGCAAAATTATCAAGAAGGAAAAGAGAAAGGACTAAGTCGAGAAGAAATAAAACAAGAATACGGAATGAGAGAAGGAGAAATAGCACTAGTAGAAAGATATGAAAGAATAATAGAAGAATATGATTATGGCAACTTAAATATTCAGGGGGATAATATAATAAAAATAGAAGAATGGTGTAAAGAGCAATTTGAAGGAAAGCAAGAATATAGTAGAAGGATTCCAAGAAGCAAATATAAGAGGAATAATTGCAGTCAAAGAAGGAGAAACAGAAGAACAAAGAGAGTTACGATTAGGACATGCTTTAATCAAATTTAAACAAAGTACTATCTGGAAAAATTATCAAGAAGGAAAAGAGAAAGGACTAAGTCGAGAAGAAATAAAACAAGAATATGGAATGAGAGAAGGAGAAATAGCACTAGTAGAAAGATATGAAAGAGTAATAGAAGAATATGATGTCAAAAAGAAGAAATCACAGGGCAATCAATAGGACAAGTATCATATACAGCAACAGTACAAGAATGTGATGAAGCGCAGACGGATTTAAATAAATTAATTCATGAACAACAAGAAATAACACAGAAAGACTAAAACAAAAAATCACTTAATAATAAATTTGTTAAGTGATTTTTTATATACTAGGAAAGTTATACTTTCCTAGTATATAAAAAAAGCTACAATCGCTAGTCCTTTGAGATTTCATCGCTTCGCTCAGAAATTCAAATCTGGCGAGAACAAATTTAAAAATTTTTTTTATTTGTTCTAAATATCTTGATATGTTATAACCTTTGTATGTTATAATATATTCCTCAAAAAAACAAAGGAGAGGGTTATTATTGCAAATAATAAAAACAAAAACATACATAAAAGACCTACAAAAGAAAATAAAAAACAAACATAAGAAAAAAAATGAACAAGAAACAATAGAAGCAATAGAAGAATTAATGATACAAAGTAAAAATAGGCAAGAAGTAATAATAAACCCTTTATCAAGAGTATATAATATTGAAAAGAAACAAGGAAACTTAAAAGAAATATATACAGCAAATATAAATATGAAAATTAAGAGAAATAGATGACCGACACTATGGAGAAGGATAGGAGATGATTGATATGATTTATTTTGGAAAATATTTAAAAGACTACTTAGAATATAGCAATATATCGCAAACAGAATTTGCAATGAGAATGGGAATTACACAAAAAGCATATGAACGAAATATTAAATGGAAAAACAAATATAACTTTAGAAATGGCAGGAAATATAGAAAGACTAACAGGAATCAAATCAGAATTTATTATAAATGTAGAAAACTCAAGAATATTAAAAGAAAACATTTTAAAACAATATGGAAACATAGACAACTTAAAAAAGAAATAACATAAAATAAAATATTATATTAATGAACTGAAAAAAAGAAAATGGATAAAATTTAAGGACGAGACAGACGAATTACAAGTATGTATAGACTTATTAGATTTCTTAAAATAATAAAAGACTTTGACATAATTCCAAAATTAGAAAAACAAATACTATTTATTAAATAAATATGGAATTTATATTTTGTGTGTGAAAAAGCCTTAACAGGAACAAAAAAAATAAGAGGGTGCTTTAAAGTTAAAGGAAAACAACCAGCGGTGTATGTTACGGATAATTATGCGGGCAAGGATTCATTTTTCTTCGAACTATTCCATGAATTAGGACATTGTAAATCAGATTATAATGAAGGAAAAAACAAAAATTATTATAGATGGAAGACAATTATTGTGAAGTATTAGCAAAAGACATAACAATAACAAACTCTTATGTAGATTTCAGAGTAAAAGTATCTGACAGAAATGAAAGAGTAAAAGTATGAATCCCGGGAAGATTTAGTGTATATAACTCATTAGCTGCTATATGTGTTGCAAAAAAGATTAGGAATACCATCTGACAAAGTTATAGAGGCATTAGCAGAAATAAAAGTACCAGGAAGATCTGAAATGGTACCAAATAAAAAAAGAAATACCAATAATGATTGATTATGCACATTCACCAGAAAGTCTACAAAGCATATTACAGGCGACAAAAAGTTATACAAGAGGAAAAGTAATTTCTGTATTTGGTTGTGGTGGAGATAGAGATAAAGGAAAAAAGACCATTAATGGGAGAAATATCTGGAAGAATAGCTGATTTTACAATTATTACATCAGATAACCCAAGAACAGAAAATCCAGAAGAAATAGTAAAACGAAATTGAAGAAGGAATGAAAAAAACAAAAGGCAATTATAAAGTAGTCGTTGACAGAACAGAAGCAATAAAACAAGCTATAGATATGGCAAACAAACTAGATATAATAGTACTTGCAGGAAAAGGGCATGAGCCATATCAAGAAATTAATGGAGTTAAATATCCATATGATGAAAGAATTATAGTAAAAAGAAATTATAGGATAAATAAAACAGAAGAAAGGTTGATAAAAGTGGATTTTCAAACAAAAATGCTATTAGGAACATTTGCAGTAACAGTACTGCTTGGATTAATAATAGTACCAATATTAAGAAAACTAAAAGAATAGGTCAAATAGAAAGAGAAGATGGACCACAATCACACTTAAAAAAACAAGGAACACCAACAATGGGTGGAATTATTATCATGTTAGGAATAATAATTGCAACATGTTGTGCATATGTATATTATAAAGGAAAAGATGCAGCACTTGCACAAAATTTAATTCCAATACTTTGTTTAACAACAGGATTTGGCTTAATTGGATTTATAGATGATTATAAAAAATTAGTATTAAAAATACAGAAGGTTTAAAACCAAAATTAAAAATGTTAGGATTATTAATAATATCAATTGCATTTGTATCATATTTAGTATGGGGATTAAAAATAGGAACAGAAACATATATACCATTTGCTAATAAATATGTAACAATTCCAATATGGTTATATATACCATTTGCAATTTTAGTAATACTTGCAACAACAAATGCAATAAACTTAACAGACGGAATAGATGGGTTATCATCAAGTGTTAGTACAATAATAATTACATGTTTAACAATTATAGCAACAATGTTTGGAACAAAAGAAATTATAGTATTTGGAGCAATTGTAATAGGAGCAGTATTAGGATTTTTAATGTTTAATATATATCCAGCAAAAGCATTTATGGGAGATACAGGCTCATTATTTCTAGGAGGAGTTGTATCTGGAATTGCATTATACTTAAAAATGCCTCTATTATTATTAATTATTGCTATTATACCAGTACTTGAAACATTATCAGTAATAATTCAAGTTGCAGTATTTAAGAAAACTGGAAAAAGAGTATTCAAAATGGCACCACTTCATCACCATTTTGAACTATCAGGTTGGAGAGAAAATCAAGTTGTAATGTTATTTAGTGTAATAACATTAATATCTTGTGTAATAGGACTAAAGATTATATAAAATATATTAAACATAAGAAAGGAAAAATGCTATAATGGCAAGAAAAGAAAAAAACAAAAAAGAAGTAAAAGGCTTTTCAAGTTTTTTAAATAATCAAATAGATTTTACATTATTGATAACAATTTTGCTATTGCTTTCTATAGGTTTAATAATGGTACTTTCAGCAAGTGCACCATCATCATTACAAAAGTAAATGGAAATAGTTATAAGTTTTTTGAAAAACAATTAATATTTGCAGTTGCTGGAGTTATAGCCATGTGGTTTATTTCAAAAATAGATTATAGAATATATCAAAGATTTTATTGGCTTGCATATGGAGTGTCAATTCTCTTGTTAGTTGCAGTATTAGCATTTGGTAGTGAAAGTCATGGGGCAAAAAGATGGATAGAAATAACTAAAAGTCTTTCATTCCAACCATCTGAAATAGTAAAATTTTTAATGATAATATTTTATGCTGGAATTTTAGTAAGAAATAGAGAGACATTAGGAAAATATTTTAAAGGACTTGTATTTCATGTTGTACTTTTTTAGCGCCAGTAATATTGTTATTATTATTAGAACCACATGTTAGTACATCTATGGTAATAATAATTACATGTTGTATTATGATGATAATGGCAGGGTGTAAATTTTGGCAATTTGCAGCAACAGGACTTGTTGGAATATGTGCTGGTGGTGGAATTGCCACAGTTTTATATTTAGCAAGCGAATGGTTTAGAAATAAATTTCAATACATAGTAACAAGATTTATAACATTTACAGATCCATGGAAAGATGCAACAGATAGTGGTTGGCAAATAATTCAAAGTTTATATGCAATAGGTTCAGGAGGTCTATTTGGAGCAGGATTAGGAGAAAGCAAGCAAAAATACTTATATTTATCAGAACCACATAATGACTTTATTTTTTGCAGTATTAGCAGAAGAACTTGGATTTGTAGGATGTTTAGTTGTATTTTTATTATTTGCAATATTTATTTGGAGAGGTGTATTAATTGCAATGAAAGCACCAGATATGTTTGGAAGTTTAGTAGCAATAGGAATAACATCACTAGTTGGAGTGCAAGTAATAATAAATATAGCAGTAGTTACATCATCAATGCCAGTAACAGGAATGCAATTACCATTCTTTAGTTATGGTGGAACAGCTTTATTCTTATTGCTTTGTGAAATGGGAGTTTTACTGAGCATTTCTAGGGCTAGTTCAAAACAATAGAGTAAATAGATAAAAAAATAATTATGGTAAAATCTAATTTTTTCAACCAGATTTTTGAGCTATAAGAAAGGAAAAAAATTTAAAATGAAAGTTATTATTGCAGCAGCTGGAACAGGTGGACATATAAATCCTGGTTTAGCTATAGCAAATAAAATAAAAGAAGAAGAAAAAGATTCAGAAATAATTTTTATTGGAACAACAAGAGGACTAGAAAACGATTTAGTTCCAAGAGCAGGATATAAATTAAAAACAATTGAAGCATATGGATTAAGCAAAAAAATTTCAATTGATAATATGAAAAAAATGTGTGAGACATTAAAAGCAACATCAAAAGCAAGAAAAATTATAAAAGAATTTAAACCAGATGTAGTAATAGGAGCAGGAGGATATATTTGTGGACCAGTAGTATGGGCTGCCAAAAAAGAAAATATACCAGTAGCATTACATGAAAGTAATGCTTTTCCTGGAAAAAAGCAGTAAAATTTCTTGCAAAAAAAGCAGATGTAGTATTAATATCATTTGAAGAAGCAAGAGAAAGAATACATAGTGCTAAAAAATTGTTTTTACAGGAACACCAGTAAAAATTCAAAAAAGAGAATTTTCAAGTGAGCAAAAGCAAAATACTAAATGAATTAGGATTATCTGGAAAATTACCCATTGTTTTAATATTTGGAGGAAGTCAAGGAGCACAAAAAATAAATGAAGCAGTTGTTGGAATTTTAAAAGAAAAAAAATTAAATCAAAAATATCAAATTGTTTGGGCAACAGGACCAAAACAATTTGATATTGTAAAAGAAGAATTAAAAAAATCTTCAATAGACATAGAAAAAGTACAAAATGCAAAAATACTTCCATATATTTATAATATGGAAGAAATAATGAATATATCAGATATAATAGTAGCAAGAAGTGGTGCAATGACAATAACAGAAATATCAAATTTAGGAAAAGCCATCAATATTAATACCACTTCCAAATGTAAGCCAAGATCATCAACTAAGAAATGCAGAAGTATTACAAAAAATAGGTGCAGCACAAATTATATTAAATAATGAATTAGAAAAAGATATATTAAATAAAGAAATAATAGAAATAGCATCAAACAAAAAGTAAAATGAAAGAAATGGGAAAAAAAGCATATACTAAATCAGTAAAAATGTACAAGAAAAAAATATATGCAGAGATTAAAAAAATAGTAAAAGGTGGAAAATAAAATTGGAAAACTATAAATTTATAATATTAATGATTATTATAGACATAATAATACTAATTATAAGTGAAATTTTAATGAAAAAGTATTTAAAAAGAAAAATGTTATTTCCAAAGACAAGACTAATAAAAGGTTCAGGAGTTACAAATGATGATTTAGATATAAATAATAGTATCTTTTTACACATGACAGATGGGATTATTGCTTTTGACAGAAATGGTGTTGTTATTTTAATAAATCCAGCAGCAAAGCAAATGATGAATATATCTCCACAAGATACAACATTTGAAGATATTTTTGGAAGATTACATATAAATCTAGAAAAAATAATATATCTTGAAAACTGGACAAATACTGAAGAAAGAATAAATATTGATGATAGATTTTTAAATGTATATTTTGCACCATTTAAAAAAGATAATGATAAAACTGTTGGAGTTATAGCAGTATTGCAAGATATAACAGAACATGTAAAACTAGATAATATGAGAAAAGAATTTATTGCAGATGTATCACATGAATTAAAAACACCAATAACATCAATTATGGGATATGCAGACACATTATTAGAAGAAGAATATGATAAAGAAACACAAAGTAAATTTTAAATGTAATAGCATCAGAAGCAAGAAGAATGGCAAAACTAGTTACAGATTTACTTACATTATCAAAAAATGATAATAATAGAAATGTTGTAAAAAAAAAGAACAATTTGATTTAGGTGAATTAGTTAAGAAATGCCAAGACAAGTTGGCAATAGAAATAAAAAAGAAAAAATCATAATGTAAAGTGTTTTGTAACAGCTGATGTACCACCTGTTTATGCAGATAAAGATGATATTGAAAGAGTTGTCTTAAATATAATGACAAATAGTATTAAATATACTAAAGAAGGTGGGGAAATCAAAATATATGTTGGATTTGTTTACAATGATGCATATATAAAAATTTTTGATAATGGAATTGGAATTCCAGAAGAAGATCTAAGCAGGATTTTTGAAAGATTTTATCGTGTTGATAAGGCTCGTAGTAGAGAAATGGGTGGAACAGGATTAGGTCTTTCAATAGCCAAAGATTTATTAGATAGAAATGGTGGCAGTATTGATATAAAAAGTGAAGTTGGGAAAGGTACTGAAGTTGTAATAAAGGTTCCAACAAAGGAAAAATAATTTTTTGACAAAACCTTAAATATATGATATTATATTTTATGTAAATGACTTATGAGAATTAAATAAATATTTAATTCTTATAATACAATTCATAATAATAAAATTGGAGGAAAACAAAATGAAAGACTTAGAAGCTCTGTATGAAACAATGAGAAAGAATATGAAGCGGATTAGAGAAGAAGCAGGAGTTTCAAAAAGGGAATTGGCAAAAAGAAATAGGTATGGATAGAGCATCTTATAGTAAATTTGAAAGTGGACAGAGAGGAATAAGTTTAGGTAATTTTTATGCATTTTCACAATTTTTTAATGTTTCTATGGATGAATTGTTAAAAGATTAATTTTTAAAAGAGGATATTATTATCAAAATAGTATCCTCTTTTTTGTAACATATAAATAAACAAATCATATTATATATCATAACTTAAGAAAGGAATGTGATATAATATGAGTTCAGTATATGAAGAATATATGAGAAATGTTTTAGGATATGAGCCGATAAGATATAGAGATACATATGATGCAGAATATAATGATTACATGAATTATTCTAATTTCAATATACCACAACAATTTGAAACAAATATAGAGACATCAAGGCTAGAAAGTTGTTATCCAGATATATATAATTTAGTATATCCAATGGTAAAAAAAGCATGTTCAAAGAATAATAGAGCATTAAGCAGTGATTTAGTAGATGAACTTACAAATGAAATATATAATGCAATAGAAGATGATAGTTTAAATGAAAATAGAACAAGTGAAATCAAAAATAGAAGTATTGATGTGAAGACAGGCTCAAAGTCTATAGAAAACAAAACAAATCTGAGTAGACAAGAAAGTAGTTCAAAAGAAGATAGACAAATAAGAAATCAAGGATTACAAGATTTAATAAAAATATTACTAATAAGAGAATTAATAAATAATTCTGGATTTAGACCAAGACCACCTGCACCGTCAAGACCACCAGTTCCACCACCACCTCCACCAAGACCTCCAAGACCACCAAGACCACCTCGTCCTCCAATTGGACCAGGACCTGGCAGACCACCATTTAATAGAAGTATGTATGAACAAGATTATGATATATATGAATATTAATTTGTCAAGAAAACTAGCATGGTTGCTAGCTTTTCTTGTTTTTGGATAAAAAAAGTGTTATAATATAGATATATTGATGTAATATAGAATTAAGAAAAAACAAGAGTGGTTGCTCTTACTTGATTCTATGCCAAGGAGGACGGCAATGAAGAAATTGACAATGGCAATTGTGACTATGATTATGGTCATGATTATGGCGCTTTCTGCAAATGCAGAAGGAACGGAATTTGTTGGATGCAAAATTCGGAAAACTCATGCAACATCTGCAAGCAATGGTATTAATACCATTATGGTAGCAGAGGACAATATTTTCACAATCCTGAGTGAAGATAATGGTCAGTTTGCAATTGAGGTAAACGGAGAAAACTATTGGATTGACTCGAATGAGGTTTTTATCAATGTAAAGGATTATATTCCTAGCATTGAAGTGAATTTGGTAATGGCTGACAAGGCTATTTTCCAAATGGCTGGCGAAGGAATTCATGGACTTTGGGGCGAAAAGTTCTATAACAGACCTGGTTCTGAAAATGGAACTGAAGCATGGCTTACAGTTGCAGCTGCCAAGAAATTGGCAAAAGCACAAGAAATTTTCCTGAAAGATGGAAAATGTATTGTTGTAAATGATGCATATCGTCCGTATGCTGTGACAAGAGAATTTCAGAGTACTTATAGAGCATATTTGAATACTAAATCTTCTTCTTTTAAAAAGAAGTGGTTTGGTACTTTGGGTGAAAGCTGGTTCTTGGCACAGAAAGCAAGTTCTCATAACTATGGTATTGCAGTTGATATCACATTGCGTGATTTGAAAACTGGTAATATTATGGATATGCCCACTGCAATGCATAACCTTGATTATCGCTCTGCTGAGTATAATTGGGTTAATGTTGATGCACCTGCTTGTGAAAATGCAAGATATCTTGCAAGAGTAATGAAACAGGTTGGTATGAAGAGCTTGAAGTCTGAATGGTGGCATTTTCAGGATGGTGCCACACCTGATAGAAACAAAGTTGCTCCTGTAGATATTCCAAACTAATTCCAAATGAGAGGCTGATGAAAGTCAGTCTCTTTTTATATTATAAAAAATTAAAAATAAGAATAAATTAAAATTTTTTTGACTACAATATATAAAAGCATGTACAACATGCCAAAAATAAAGTGAAAGGAATGTGAAAAAATGAAAGTTAAAGAATGTATGTGTGGAGATGTATGTTGTGTAAAACCAGAAACAAAACTAACAGAAGTAGCAAAATTGATGGAAAAAAACAGAATAGGTTGTGTTCCTGTATGTGATAGTTCAAATTATCTAGTAGGAGTGATAACAGATAGAGATATTATATTAAGAAGTTTAGCATGTGACAAACAAGCACAAAACACAACTGCAAGTGAAATAATGACATGCAATGTTTGCACATGTAATCAAGATGATGATGTAAAAAATGCAGAGAAAAAAATGGCTGAAAATCAGATAAGAAGAATACCTGTTGTAGATAACAATAAAGTTGTTGGAATATTAACATTAGGAGATCTTGCAAAATATAGTCAAAAAACAGGACAAGAAAACTTTAGTAACACATTTGAAGAAATTTGTGATTGTGGACATAAAAATAATCGTTAATAATGCAAAGCAGTTCTCAATAGAACTGCTATACATAGAAAAAGAGGTAAAATGTCAGAAGATTTAAGCTATATTTGTACAGTAATAAGAAAAATAATAAATATAGTTTTAATAATATTGGGAGTGTATTTTGGAATAAAGTTAGCAATATTTTATATGCCATTTTTAATAGCATTTGTAATTTCACTTATTATAGAGCCAGCTATAAGGTTTTTTATGAATAAAACAAAATTAAACAGAAAAATAAGTTCTATAATAATATTTATAATAGTATTTGCAATAATAATTGGAGCAGTTACATGGGCAATAGTTTCATTAATATCAGAATCAACAAATTTATTGCAAATGCTTAATTTATATATAAACAAAGCATATACACAAGTTCAAGAAAGTATAAGTAAGCTAAGTATAGAAAAATTAAATGTATCAAAAGATATTATAAAAATGTTTCAAAATACATCACAAGAAATATTAGTAAAATTATCAAATTGGATGACACAATTTTTGACAAATTTAATAGAAATAATAACATCAATTCCAGCAATGGCAATATATGTAGTAATAACAATAATGTCATTATATTTTATGTGTACAGATAAAATATATATGTTAGATTTGCTGGAACATCATATGCCACAAAAGTGGGTACGTAAACTAGGAAAACATATAAGAGAAATAACTTTCAGTTTAGGTGGATATTTAAAAGCAGAAGCTACATTAATATTAATATCATTTATTATATCTGTAATAGGATTATATTTATTAAAAGTAATAGGAATGGATATAAAATATCCGTTATTAATAGCATTAGCAATTGGATTTGTTGATGCACTACCAATATTAGGGTCTGGAACAGTAATGGTACCATGGGCAATAATATCAGCATTAAATGGAGATTTAAAACTAGGTATATCAATAATTGTTTTGTGGATTATAATGTCAGTTGTAAGACAATTTCTAGAGCCCAAAATAGTAAGTGGAAAAATAGGAATACATCCAATATTTACTTTAATTGCAATGTATACAGGATTTAAATTAATAGGGATAATGGGAATGTTAGTAGGACCAATTGTTCTAATAATATTAAAAAAGTATATTTGCAAAAAAAGAAATTGATGAAGGATTTTATAATAGATTTTTCTAAAAATGTTCTTTTTTTATAATAAGCTCATAAACTTAAATAAATAAATTTAAGTGGAGGGCTTTTATGCATATATATAATATAAAAAAATAAATGGAGGAAAAGTACTAAAGATTATTATTATATTATTGTCATTGTTTATGCTTATTGTATTTTTTATTTAGTATATATAAAATATTTTTTTTTCAAGTGGAAAATTCTTTGTAAAAAGATAGAATAGAACAGAATGAAATAAAAGAAATTAATGCAGATGAATATACAAATATATTACAAGCAGTACATGATGATTTAGATTCATATATTGGTTTAAAAATAAAGTTTTCAGGATATGTTTATAGAATATTAGACTTTAATGAAAATCAATTTGTATTAGGAAGAGACATGTTAATAAATACTGAGAACAATCAATCAGTAGTTGTTGGATTTTTATGTGAATACAAAGAAATAAAACACTTTGAAAATGATGAATGGATTGAAATTGTTGGGGAGATTACAAAGGGAAAATATCATAATTCTGAAATTCCTATAATAAAAGTGACAGAAATAAAAAAAGTTGATATGCCTGAAAATATATTTGTATTACCACCAAATAAAACATATATTCCAACAAGTGGAATATTATAGTAAACATAATTTGTGAAAATGTCGAAAAATGGTTGATTTATGCTTAAAGATAATGTATAATATTAGCAGCAAAACCCCTTAACAAATTCCTAATTAATTAATTGAAGGAGTGAAACATTTTATGAGTTCTTTTGCAAAGGGCGGGTTTTTACTACACTATAACTGCACTTCATCCTGAAGTCACAGGCTCTTGTCTTTTTTGTAAAAGTGCATTATCCTGATGGCAAAGTTACACATTTTATAGTTGATTGTGGTATGTTCCAAGAAGCGGAATATACACAATTGAACAATCAACAGTTACCATTCTGCAGTTCGAAGATTAGTTTTGCATTGATTACTCATAATCATGCAGACCATAATGGACGTTTACCTGTATTGGTAAAGGAGGGTTTTAAAGGAAAGATATATTGTACGAACTTTACTAAGCAGGTAATGCGTTATTCTCTTATGGACGATTACAAGATCATGATGAGTAACGCTCGGAACAAAAAGCTGAAAATCATGTATAGTGAATCAGACATTGATGAAGTGATGGCAAGAACAGAAGGTTGTGAATATGAGGAAACCATCTACCTTGATGAAAGAATCAAAGCAACTTTCTTAGATAATGGACATCTGCCTGGTGCTGCAATGATTTTGGTACAAATCAGTTATTATGGAGAGGAAACGTTGAATCTCTTGTTTACAGGTGATTATAAAGCGAAATCTCTATGGCGTGAAATTAAAGATGTGCCTGAGTGGGTAAAAGCACTTCCTAAAGATGTAGTCATAGAGTCTACTTATGGCTATATGGAAAGTTCTGAAGTTGAATATCATTATGAAGAAGATATTCCTCAAATTATTGCAAGAGGAAAAAGTATTCTTCAAATGACATTTGCACAGGAAAGAGCACAAACATTCTTGTATGAAATTAAAAAGATGCAAGATTGTGGAAGTATTCCTCGTTATATTCCGATTTATGTTGATGGTGCTCTTGCACAATTCTTCACGAAGTCTATGCAGGAGTATACAGACATTGACTTTATGCCGAAAAATGTTACATTTGTTGACAAATATAATCGGCCTGAGGTTGCAATGGGACATGAGCAGAAAATTATTCTGACTACATCTGGAATGGCAGACCATGGTACAGCGAGAATTTATGTACCACAGTTAATTGCAAGAGATGACTTTGTCTTTTATTTTCCTGGATATGTTTCACCATCTAGTCTTGGTTATAAAATTCAACATTCTGATGATGGAACAATCAAAATTGGAAAGATGTTTATGAAATCTGGGTTGAAACATATACAACTACAGAATTTTCTTCTCATGCTAAGAGTGATGAATTAATTACTCTTTTGAGAAATCTGGGAATTGTCAATACGATTATGATTAATCATGGTCAAATTGAATCTCAGTACATGCTAAAAGACAAGATTGTCGCAGAAAAAATTGGAAAGAGGGTAGAAGTCCTTAGCGAACATACAATTACAATTGGACATTGGGGAATTCTTAAAATGATGGGAGCAAAACTGTACAAAGTTAAGACTCCTAAAAAAGAAAACTTACACGAGAAAAAGTGTGGTTTAAGAAATCTTCATAGTAAAAAAGAAGAAGGGCAGTGTATAGTGTAAAGAGACATTAAGTAAAAAGAACTTAGACAGGAGTAGGGCACCTAGTAGGTGCTCTACTCCTAATTTATATAATAAAATGTGACAATTTTTTTTATAAATTTCTTAATCTTGGACTAAAATACAATTAAAATGCTTGATTTTCTTTGGAAACGGTGGTATAATAAGGTATAGTAATTTTATAAAGAGAGGAGATTCTAAGAAATTAGAATAAAAATTATGAATAGTGTATTAAAGAATATAAAAACTACATTAAGACAACTATTTGGATTTGATGAAATAGAAAAAAACAAAGAATGGAATGATTATTTAGTTGCATTAGGACAAAATGGATATTTTTCAAGCAAAGAGATAGAAACCTTTAAAAAATCAGAAAATTATATAACCAAATTAGAAGAAAGACTTGAAGAAAATGAAGCAAGTATTAAAAATAGAAAAAAGTCATTTCAAATAGATAGCTTAGAATTAAATTCTAGTGTTGTAGAACCAACAGTATCATTAGATGCTAAAGAGAAAGAAAGAGAATAAAATTATAAAAAACTATTGCAAAGTTAAAAAAAAAGTGATATAATACTTTCAAATTAACAAAAAAACAATAACAAGGACAAGACAGATAATAAAATATCTTTGCAGAGAATCAAACAATTGGTGAAAGTTTGAAAGTAAAAATTATTTGTTATCACCTAAGTTAAGTTGTAAAGCTGAACAATTTAAAGTAAGCTTTGCCGTATATCTGCGTTAAAGAAAAATAAGAGAATATAAATTATATTATATTAAAATAGGTGGTACCGCGGAGAATTCGTCCTAATATACAGAAATGTATATTAGGACTTTTTATATATTAGAAAGTTCACTGAACTTCCTAATATATAAAAGCTACAATCGCTAGCACTTTGAGATTTTCTCCTTTTAGTCGAAAACTCAAATCGGGCGAGAACAAAGGGCGACTACGTCACTTTGTTCTTTCAAATTAATTACGCGAAAAACACTTGTTAGAAAAAAAGGAGGAAATTAATGCAAGAACTAAAAATTAATGGAATCTATAAACATTTTAAGGGAGATCACTACTTAGTTGAAGGAATTGCAAAAGATTCTGAAACACAAGAAGAAATGGTCATTTATAGAAGATTGTATGAAGATGGAGGACTATGGGTACGCCCAAAAGATATGTTCTTATCAGAAGTAGATCATAAAAAATATCCAGATATAAAACAAAAATATAGATTTGAATTACAAAATATAAAAAGTGTAAAAAACAAATAAAGTAGGTTGAAAAATAATAATTATAATTTCAAAACCAAATATAAACTTAGGAAAGGAAGTAAAAAAAATTATGTATAAAAAAGTAGAATTGAAAAATGGATTTGTTGGAATGGAAAATGAAGTAGCAGAAATGTGCAAACAAAAGAACATAATAAAAAAAAAGAACTTTGAAATGAACAAAGGTCAAAGATATTTCACATTTTATGATGGACCTCCAACAGCTAATGGAAAGCCACATGTTGGACACATCGAAACAAGAGTAATGAAAGATATTATACCAAGATACAAAGTAATGAAAGGATATCATGTAGACAGAAAAGCAGGATGGGATACACATGGATTACCAGTAGAACTTGAAATAGAGAAAAAACTTGGAATTTCAGGAAAAAGAACAAATTGAAGAATATGGTGTAGAAAAATTCGTAAAAGAATGTAAAGAAAGTGTATTCACATATGTGCATATGTGGGAACAAATGACAAATAAAGTCGGATTTTGGGTAGACATGGAAAATCCATATGTAACATATCATAATGATTACATAGAATCAGTATGGTGGGCATTAAAAGAAATGTGGAAAAAAGGCTTATTATATGAAGGACATAAAGTAATGCCATATTGTCCAAGATGTGGAACAGCACTTTCATCACATGAAGTTGCACAAGGATATAAAGATGTAAAAGACTTAACGTGTATTGCAAAATTTAAAGTGGTTGGAGAAGATAAATACATATTAGCATGGACAACAACCCCATGGACATTACCATCAAATTTAGCACTATGTGTAAACAAAGCATATACATATGTTGAAGTAAAAGCAAATATTGGAACAGATGATGAACCAAAATATGAAAATTATATATTAGCAAAAGATTTACTTACAAATGTATTAAAAGAAACACCTTATGAAATAGTTAAAAGAATTCAAAGGAACAGAATTATTAGGAACAAAATATGAACAATTAATGCCATTTGCAAAAGTAGATGGAAAAGCATTTGAAGTAATACATGGAGATTATGTAACAATAGAAGATGGTACAGGAATTGTACATATAGCACCAGCTTATGGTGAAGATGATAGTTTAGTTGCAAAACAAAATGGAATTGCATTTGTAAATCTAGTAGATAAATCAGGAAAATTTGTACCAGAAGTTGAACCATGGGCAGGAAGATTTGTAAGAGATTGTAATGAAGATATTTGCAAATGGCTTGCAGAACATGGAAAACTATTTGCAAAAGAAAAAACATTTACACTCATATCCACATTGTTGGAGATGTGACACACCACTTTTATATTATCCAAAAGAAAGTTGGTTTGTTGCAATGACAAAATTAAGAGACGAATTAGTTGCAAATAACAACAAAATAAATTGGTATCCAGATACAATAAGAACAGGAAGATTTGGAAAATTCTTTGAAAACGTAATAGATTGGGGAATTTCAAGAGATAGATATTGGGGAACACCATTACCAATTTGGAAGTGTGAATGTGGGCATGAGGAATGTATAGGTTCAATTGCTGAATTAAAAGAAAAAGCAATAGATTGCCCGGATGAAATCGAATTACATAAACCATATATAGATAATGTACATTTAAAATGTCCTGAATGTGGAAAAACAATGACAAGATTTAAAGAGGTAATAGATTGTTGGTTTGATTCTGGATCAATGCCATTTGCACAATTACATTATCCATTTGAAAATAAAGAGGAATTTGAAAAGCACTTCCCAGCACAATTTATATCAGAAGCAATAGATCAAACAAGAGGATGGTTCTATACATTACTTGCAATATCAACATGTTTATTTGACAAACCATCATTTGAAAACTGTATAGTATTAGGACACGTACTAGATTCAAAAGGACAAAAAATGTCTAAATCAAAAGATAACGGAGTAGATCCAATGGTATTATTAAATGAAGTTGGAGCAGATGCAACAAGATGGCATTTCTATACATGTTCAGCACCATGGTTACCAACAAGATTAGGATTAAACAATGTACAAGAAACACAAAGAGGATTTTTAAGTACATTATGGAATGTATATTCATTCTATGTTTTATATGCAGAAATAGACCAATTTAATCCAAATAAATATGCTGATTTCAAATCAGAAAATATAATGGATAAATGGATATTATCAAAATTAAATACTTTAATAAAAGAAGTTGCAGAAAAATTAGACAAATATGATATAACAAGTGCAGCTCTACAAATAGAAGACTTTACAGATGAACTTTCAAACTGGTATGTTCGTACAAATAGAGAAAGATTCTGGGGAGAAGAATTAACAGATGATAAGATAGGAGCATATACAACATTATATAAAGTATTAGTAAGCTTAATAAAAATATCAGCACCATTTGTACCATTTATGACAGATGAAATTTATCAAAACTTAGTTGTAGGATTAGATGAAAAAGCACCTGAAAGTGTTCATTTATGCTTATGGCCAGAAGTAGATGAAAAAGCAATAGATAAAAAAACTTGAAAATGAAATGGATTTAGCTTATTCATTAGTAAAATTAGGAAGAAGTGCAAGAAATTCAGCAAATATTAAGAATAGACAACCACTTTCAAAAATGTTAGTATCTGTAGATACTTTACCTGAATACTATGGAAATATAGTAAAAGAAGAATTAAATGTAAAAGAAGTAGATTTAGGTGCAAACATGAATGAATATGTTCATTTTGAAATAAAACCAAATTTACCAGTATTAGGAAAAGAATATGGAAAATTAATACCAAAAATAAGAGAAGCAATTTCAAAATTAAATCAAATGGATTTAGCAAACAAAGTGAAAAATGGAGAAGCAGAATATATTGAAATTGATGGAACACAAATAGAATTAACATTAGAAAATTTACTTGTAACAATGCAAGGAATAGATGGATATGCTTTTGCAGGTGAAGGAGAAATTGGTGTAGTATTAGATACAACTATAACTCCTGAACTAAAAGAAGAAGGATATGTAAGAGAAATTTTATCAAAAGTTCAAAACATGAGAAAAGATAAAGGATTTGAAGTATTAGATAAAATAAACTTATATGTATCTGAAAATGAAATGTTAGAAGAACTTGTAAAGAAATTCGAATCAGAAATCAAGAAAGAAACTTTAACAGAAAATATTGTATTCAATACACAAAGAGATACTTATACAGAAGTAAGTATTAATGGTGAAAAATTGATGCTTGATGTTGAGGTTGTAAAATAATTACAATTTTGGCTGTGTTAAATTTCATTTAAAACGACGGTTACATACAACTCGTATGTGTCTTTGCCTTTTAAATGAAATTTCAGTTACACATACTGAGGCTGTAACAAGCAAAGCTTTAACAGCCTCAGTGCTCGCCAAAATTTAATTCTTTTCCAACAACTTCTTCTTGCATCATTTTTTTTTGTTATTGCAATTATACATAAAATGTAGTAGAATATTGTCGGAAAGGATAGAAATATGAATGATAAAATAATCATAAAAGGAGCAAAAGAGCACAATTTAAAAAACATAAATTTAGAAATACCAAGAGACAAATTAGTAGTAATAACAGGACTTTCTGGTTCAGGAAAATCATCTTTAGCATTTGACACATTATATGCAGAAGGACAAAGAAGATATGTTGAAAGCTTATCATCATATGCAAGACAATTTTTAGGACAAATGGAAAAACCAGATGTTGAATCAATAGAAGGATTATCACCAGCAATTTCAATAGATCAAAAAACAACATCAAAAAATCCACGTTCAACAGTTGGAACAGTTACAGAAATATATGATTATATACGTCTACTATATGCAAGAATAGGTGCGCCATATTGTCCAAATTGTGGTAAAAAGATTGAAAAACAGTCAATAGACCAAATTGTAGACAATGTTATGAAAATAAAAGAAGGAACAAGAATTCAAATATTAGCACCTGTAGTAAGAGGAAGAAAAGGAGAATATACAAAATTATTTGAAGATCTGCAAAAAGATGGATTTGCAAGAGTTAGAGTTGATGGAGAAGTATATGACTTATCTGATGAAATAAAATTAGACAAGAATAAAAAAACATGAAATAGAAGTTGTTGTAGATAGATTAGTAATAAAAAAAGAAGATATAGTAGGAAGACTTACAGAATCAATAGAAACAGCATTAAAACAAGCAGATAATTTAGTACTTATTGATATAGTAGGAGAAAAGCAAGTTTTATATAGTTGTAATTATGCTTGTCCAGATTGTGGATTCAGTTTTCCAGAATTAACTCCAAGAATGTTTTCATTTAATAACCCTTATGGAGCATGTCCAAAATGTTCTGGAATTGGATATTTAATGAAAATGGACGAAGATTTAATAATTCCAGACAAAACTAAAACATTGTATGATGGTGTAAAAGCATTTGGAGCTAGTACAATGAAAAAAGGCAAAGATACAATGGCAAAAATGTACTTTGAGAGTGTCGGAAAACATTATGGAATAGATATCAAAAACAAAAAAATAAAAAGATTTGCCAAAAGACTTTATAAATAAGATATTATATGGAACAGGAAATGACGAAATAGATTTTGAATATACATCATCATTAGGAACAAGAAAATTTACAACACCATTTGAAGGTGTTATCCCAACACTAGAAAGACGTCATAATGAGACTAAGTCGCAAGGAATGAGAGATTTTTATGAAATGTACATGAGTGAACTTCCATGTGATGAATGTAATGGAGCGAGATTAAAAAAAAAGAAATTTTATCAATAAAAGTTGGTGGAATAAATATAAATGAAATGACAGATTTATCTGTTAAAAGTTTACAAGAATTTTTAAGAAAACTTGAATTAACAGATTCACAAAAAATGATTGCAGAAATGATATTAAAAGAAATAGATGCAAGATTACAATTCTTAATAGATGTAGGACTTGAATATCTTACATTATCAAGAAGTGCAGGAACATTGTCAGGAGGAGAAGCACAACGTATAAGACTTGCAACACAAATTGGATCAGGTCTTACAGGAGTATTATATATACTTGATGAACCAAGTATAGGATTACATCAGAGAGATAATGATAAATTAATAGCAACACTAAAAAAAATTGCGTGATTTAGGAAATTCTTTATTAGTTGTAGAACATGATGAAGATACAATGTATGCTGCAGACCAAATAATTGATATTGGACCAGGTGCAGGTGTTCATGGTGGTCAAGTTATGGCACAAGGAACAGCAGAAGAAATAAAAAATGTTCCAACATCAATAACAGGAGCTTATTTAAGTGGAAGAAAGAAGATTGAAGTACCAAAAAAGAGAAGACCTGGAAACAAGAAAAATATTGAAATAGTAAATGCAACAGAAAACAATCTAAAAAATATAAGTGTAAAATTTCCACTTGGTAAATTTATTTGTATTACAGGTGTTTCTGGCTCAGGAAAAAGTACTTTAATAAATGAAGTATTATATAAAAATATTGCTCAACAATTAAATGGAGCAACAGAAAAGCCAGGAAAATGTAAAACAATAAAAGGATTAGAAAATATAGATAAAATCATAAATATAGATCAATCACCAATTGGACGTACACCACGTTCAAATCCTGCTACATATACAGGGGCATTTGATTTAATAAGAGATATTTTTGCAAGTACAAATGAAGCAAAAATGAGAGGATATGAAAAAGGTAGATTTAGTTTCAATGTACCTGGTGGAAGATGTGAAAGCTGTTCAGGTGATGGTGTTCACAGAATTGAAATGCATTTTTTACCAGATGTGTTTGTACCTTGTGAAGTATGTAAAGGAAAAAGATATAATAGAGAAACTCTTGAAGTTAAATATAAAGGAAAGAGTATAGCAGATGTTCTTGATATGACAGTAGAGGAATCATTAGAATATTTTGCAAATATTCCAAGAATAAAAAATAAAATACAAACATTATATGATGTTGGATTAGGTTATATAAAATTAGGTCAACCATCAACAACACTATCAGGAGGAGAAGCACAACGTGTTAAATTAGCAACAGAACTTTCTAAAAAGGCTACAGGAAAAACATTATATATATTAGATGAACCAACAACAGGATTGCATATAGCAGATGTACATAGACTAGTGGACATTTTGCAAAGGCTTGTAGATACAGGAAATACTATAATTGTAATAGAACATAATTTAGATCTAATAAAAACAGCAGATTATATTATAGATTTAGGTCCAGAAGGTGGAGAGGCAGGTGGAGAAATAATTGCAGTAGGTACTCCAGAACAAATTTGTAAAAACGATAGAAGTTATACAGGAAAATTTTTAAAGAAATATTTGGAAAAATAATATTTTTAGCATATAAATTGAAAAAAATGTAAAAAAATATAAAAAAGTATTGACAATTATGTAAATATGTATTATACTATAAAAGTGTAAAACGTATTGCCAAGTGCAATTTGTTAGTAAGAGATAAAGGATTTCTATTAAAAGACATCATGAAAATTCCTCCTTTGAATATATATATATGATAGAAATTCTTTGATTCATATAGGGTGTACTCTTTGGCCCACTGCCTACCCTCCTGAAAGCCCCCACTATTATTTTAATAGTGGGGGCTCTTTTTGACATATAAGGGAAAATATGCTATAATAGAAATAGGTTCGAAAGAATCTCTTTTAGTGTGCTATAAATCATACGGAGGGTAGACAAAATGAAAAAATTATGAGTATGGCAATTGTGCTTATTGCACTGGTAACACTTTCGGTTTCCGCATTTGCGGCAGACAACGGTAAACAGATTTTTGAAAGTACTTTTCAGGAAAATGTCGTGGTCAAGGTTTCAAACGCGGGAAAATTTATGAAGGAGGAAGAAGAATTTGAGATTCTGACTCCGGAAGAGATTTCTTCTATGGAAGAAACAGAAGATCCTGATGCCCTTCTTGAGGTTTGCCCTAAGTGTGGCAAAATTCACGATGGGTGCTGTGCTGAAGAGGCAGAGCGCATTCACTTTAGACACTATGTCGATACTGATTATAGTTATCTGAAGTTTTGCGACCTGAAGGATAACGCACTGTACTTTGTGACTCTCGACAATAATCTTATGCTGATGAATCTCAAAACGAAACAGCTTTATTTTATTGCTGATGAGGTTATGGGGTTGACTCGGTATGGCATGAATGGGCGTTATATTGGATATGTAACGCTCAATGACAAGTTCTTTTCTGTACCCTATGAGGTAGGAAAAGACGGTAAGCTTAGCACTGATTTCCAGATGGAATTCGGTGAATAAAAGCTAAAACTCGAACATAAACACAAATAGCACACGGCGGCTCTCCTACTGTTGGAGTGCCGTTTTTTAATATATAAATTTGTTAAAGAAAATATATAATTCACACATAATTCATAAATATAAGATATAATAAACTACATTAAAATGGAAAGTCAGTTAAAAACTTTAACTTGAAAAAAATACACTAATATGATATATTATCAAAAGAATTGAAGAAAAATGTAGAGGAAAAAAAATGAATAAAATAGTACATATAGGAATGGATGTAGGTTCAACAACAGTAAAAATAGTTGTAATGGACGAAGATTTAAAAGAAATCTATACATCATATGAAAGACATTATTCAGATACAAAAAATACAGTATGTAAAGTATTAGAAGAATTAGTAGAAAAATATAAAGATAAAGAATTTACAATAGCATTAACAGGTTCAGGGGCAATGAGTACAGCTAAATTTTTAGATGTACCATTTATTCAAGAAGTTGTTGCATGTAAAAGATCTGTAGAAAGATATATTCCACAAACAAATGTAGTTATAGAACTTGGTGGAGAAGATGCTAAAATAATATATTTTGGAAGATCAATAGAACAACGTATGAATGGAACATGTGCAGGTGGAACAGGGAGCATTTTTAGACCAAATGGCATCATTATTAAATACAAATACAGCAGGGTTAAATGAACTTGCAAAAGGATATCAAACAATATATCCAATAGCATCAAGATGTGGTGTTTTTGCTAAAACAGATGTGCAACCATTATTAAATGAAGGTGCTGCAAAAAGAAGATATTGCAGTATCTATTTTACAAGCAGTTGTAAATCAAACAATATCAGGATTAGCTTGTGGAAGACCAATTAGAGGAAATGTAGCATTTTTAGGCGGGCCATTAACATATTTACCAGAATTAAGAAAAAGATTTGTTGAAACATTACATTTAACACCAGAGCAAACAATAGTGCCAGAAGAAGCACATTTATTAGTTGCCAAAGGAGCATGTTTAGAAGCAAAAGATGAGTCTCCAATAAGTGTGGAAAAATTAAAAAGTAAAATACAAGTATTAAAACATTCTCATGACACAACAACAGTACCATTAAAACCATTATTTTCAACAAATGTAGAATATGATGAATTTAAAGCTAGACATGAAAAAGACAAAGTAGCTAAAAAACCACTTTCAGAACATAAAGGAGACTGTTTTGTTGGAATAGATGCAGGTTCAACAACATCAAAATTAGTAGTTATAGATAGAGAGGGAACATTACTATATTCAGCATATCAAGGAAATGGTGGAAAACCACTTGATAGTATAATAGAAATGTTAAAAAAATTATATTCTGTTATGCCAAAAGAAGCAATTATTCGTTATAGTGGTGTAACTGGATATGGAGAAAAATTAATACAAACAGCATTAAATGTAGACTTGAATGAAATTGAAACAATAGCACATTATACAGCTGCAAAAAAATTCGAACCTAAAGTAACAAGTATTGTTGATATTGGTGGACAAGACATGAAATATATTAAACTAAAAAATAACACAATAGACAATATAATGTTAAATGAAGCTTGTTCATCAGGATGTGGTTCATTTATTGAAACATTTGCTAAAAGTTTGAACTTAAATATAGAAGAATTTGTAAAGAAGCATTAGAAGCACAAAATCCAGTAGATTTAGGTTCTAGATGTACAGTATTTATGAATTCAAAAATAAAACAAGCACAAAAAAAGAAGGATATTCAGTTGGAGACATATCAGCAGGTTTATCATATTCAGTAATAAAAAATGCAATACAAAAAGTAATGAAAATAAGAGATGTAAAAAAATTAGGAAGTCATATTGTTGTACAAGGTGGAACATTCTATAATGAAGCAGTATTAAGAGCATTTGAATTAATTGTTGGAAGAAATGTAACAAGACCAGATATAGCAGGGCTTATGGGAGCTTATGGTATGGCATTACTTGCATGTGAACAATATGAAGCAAATATGGACATGGAATATCATTCAACACTTGCAACAATCGAAGAAATTGATAAATTAGATATAAAAGTAACACATACAAGATGTAATGGATGTGAAAATCATTGTCAATTAACAATAAATAGATTTAGTAATGGAAAAAGACATATATCTGGAAACAGATGTGAAAAAGGTGAAGGAATAGTAAATTCACACAAAGATTTGCCAAATTTAGTAAAATATAAATATGATAGAATATTTGGATATACACCATTAGAAGAAAAAGATGCGCCTAGAGGAACTATAGGAATTCCTAGAGTTTTAAATATGTATGAAGATTATCCTTTCTGGTTTACATTATTCACAAATTTAGGATTTAGAGTAATAATATCAGAAAAAAGTACAAGAAAGATATATGAAAAAGGTATTGAATCAATGCCATCTGAATCTGTATGTTATCCAGCAAAATTATCACATGGACATGTTATAAGTCTAATACAAAATGGAATTAAAACAATATTTTATCCATGTATACCATATTCAAGAAAAGAGTATGAAGACGCAAATAATAGATATAATTGTCCAATAGTAATATCTTATTCAGAAGTATTAAAAAATAATATTGAAGAATTAAAAAGTGAAGATATTAAATTCATAAACCCATTTTTACCATTTGAATCAAGCATTATTAAAAAGAATGATGGAATTACCTGAATTTAAAGAATATAATTTTAACAAAAAAGAATTAAAAAATGCAATAGAAAAAGCTCAACAAGAATATCAAAAATGCAGACAAGATATACATGAAAAAGGAAAAGAAACAATTGAATATATTGAAAAAAATAATTTAAAAGGTATTGTGTTAGCAGGAAGACCATATCATGTAGATCCAGAAATTAATCACGGTATTGATACATTAATAACATCTTTAGGCTTATGTGTATTAACAGAAGATAGTGTGGCAGATAAAGCATTACCAGAAAGACCACTTCGTGTTGTTGACCAATGGATGTTCCATTCAAGATTATATGCAGCAGCAGATTTTGTAGGTAGACATGATAATTTAGAGCTTGTTCAAATAAATTCGTTTGGTTGTGGAGTTGATGCTGTTACAACAGATGAAGTTGAAGAAATTCTAACAAGTTTTGGAAAAATGTATACATTAATAAAAATTGATGAAGTAAATAACTTAGGAGCTGTAAGAATTCGTTTACGTTCATTACTTGCAAGTATTAATAAAAGATTAAATAATAAAAAAGAAGAAAAAGAAACAGGTGAATATTTCTTAAAGAAAAAATCCATTTACAGAAGAAATGAAAAAAGAATATGTAATCTTAATTCCACAAATGGCACCAATTCATTTTGATTTTATTGAACCAGTTTTGCAAAGTGAAGGATATAAAGCAAAACTTTTAAGAGAATGCACACAAAAAACAGTAGAAACTGGTTTGAAATATGTTAATAATGATGCATGTTACCCATCTATTTTAGTTACAGGACAAATGATAGAAGCATTACAATCAGGTAAATATGATTTAAATAAAACTGCCTTAATTATGTCTCAAACTGGTGGAGGTTGTAGAGCAACAAATTATATTGGATTTATTCGTAAAGCTCTAAAAGATGCAGGATTTGGACAAGTTCCAGTAATTTCATTTAATGTTGTTGGAATGGAGAAAATCCGGGATTTAAGCTAACATTACCATTAGTTGAAAAACTATTAAAATCAATGGTTTATGCAGATTTATTACAAAAAATGTTATATAAAAATAGAGCTTATGAAAAAAATAAAGGTGAAACAGATAAATTATTTGCAGAATGGATGGAAAAAGCAAAAAAAAACTTGCAATAAATAGTAGTTCAAAAGAATTTTCAAAGAGTATATATCAGATGGTTGATGATTTTGAAAAAATTGAATGGAAGCAAGGAAAAGAAAAAAGCCAAAAGTAGGAATAGTAGGAGAAATCTTAATTAAATATCATCCATTTGGAAATAATTATGTAGCAAATTTATTGGAAAAAGAAGGTGCAGAAGTTGTTTTACCAGACTTTATGGGATTTGTTAAATATGTTGCAGCAAATGGAGTAATATCACATCAATTATTAAAAAATAATGGATTGAAATCAATGTTATTTGATGTTGCAATAAAATTGATAAATTCATTTGAAAAAGATGCTAAAAAAGCATTAGAAAAATCTAAAAAAGGATATTTACCAACTTGTGATATTTGGCACTTAGCAGATAATGTTCAATCAGTTTTATCAACAGGAAATCAAACAGGAGAAGGTTGGTTTTTGACTGCAGAGATGCTTGAATATATGGAAAATGGAATTCAAAATATAGTTTGTGTTCAACCATTTGCGTGTTTACCAAATCATGTTGTTGGTAAAGGTGTAATAAAAACTATCAGAGATATGTTCCCAGATGCAAATATTGTACCAGTTGATTATGATCCAGGTGCAAGTGAAGCAAATCAGACTAATAGAATTAAACTTCTTATGACTGTTGCTAAAGACAACTTGAAAATTAAGCAAAAAGAAAAAAAGATGGCTGAAAAAGAAAATAAGAATACAACAAAAAGTATAAAGAACAAAGCGACATAGTCGCCCTTTGTTCTCGCCCGATTTGAGTTTTCGACTAAAATGAGAAAATCTCAAAGGGCTAGCGATTATAGCTTTTATATACTAGGAAGTTCGAAGAACTTTCATAGTATATAAAAATAGAGTGGCACTTTCCTGTAAAGGATAAGTGCCACTTTGTGCTATTGGTTAGTTAATTTTAACAAGTCTAAATTTGGAAAAAATATTAATAAATATTTGTTGAGATTTTTATTTTCATATGTTAAAATTAGAATGACTTACAAAAGGAGGAAAATAAAAGATGGAGAAAAAAGAAATATGAAAAAATAATTATATCAATAATATTAATAATACAGACGATAATATTTATAATAGTAGGAGCAAATAAATCATATATTCATATGGACGAAGCATATTCATTAGGTCTTGCAAGTTATGATAAAGTTGAAATACAAGATAATGAAAACTTTTATAATATATGGCATGATGGAAAATATTATGAAGATTATCTATGTGTAAATGATGATGAAATTGGTCAATATAAACAAGTATATGAAAATCAAAAAAATGATTTTCATCCACCTTTATATTATTTAATATTAAGATTTGCAATGGGATTCCATAAAAATAGTTATTCAAAATGGCCAGGAATAATAATAAATATGATAATATATGCATTTGTAACAATATTTATGTATTTGATACTAAACAAAATATTAAAAGACAAATACAAATATAAAGAAAAATCTGCAATTATAGCTATGGTATCATCACTTGTATTAGCATCAATAACAAATGTAATATATATAAGAATGTATGCATTATCAACACTAAATGTATTGATTACAACATATTTACACTTAATGCTATTAGAGAAGAAAGAAATAGATTATAAGTTATTAATATTTATAGGAATTTCAGCACTTGCAGGTTCATTAACACATTATTATTATTTATTTTATTTAGCAATGATGTTTATAATGTTTGCAATAAAATATATAAAAGAAAAAAAGATATAAAGAATTAATTGCATATATAGTAACAATGTGTATAGCAGGTGTAACATCTTTAATAATTTTCCCATATTCAATAAAACATTTATTTTTTGGATATAGAGGACAAGGAGCCTTAAGCAAATTAACTCAAATTTCAGAGTTTTTTAAAAAAGCATAAAGATGTATATAAAGAAATTTAATAGACACGCATTTAATGGATTGTTATTTATTTTACTAGCATTGATAGTTGGATTAGGAATTTATAAAAAGGCAAATAAAAAGAAAATATTTGAGAACAAAAATCAGTATATAAAATATATAGCAATTCCAACAGCATTTTATACTTTATTAGTTTCATTATCAGCCCCTTGGATTGAATTAAGATATATAATGCCAGTATGTGGATTAGTATTTATATTAATTATATATTTATTAGAAAATGTTTTGGAAAATATTTTTAATGAAAAAAAAATGTATTTAGAGTTTTGGCAGTATGTTTAACAATTATATTGATAACACCTATAATATTTAAGATGGAGCCAGAAGAAGAATTTTTAGATAAAAGAGATATTGTAGAAGAGGTTCAAAATGAATTGAATGTTCCAACAATTTATATGTTTAATTCTAATGAAAATAGATTTTTAGATGATATATTGTTATTTTCAAAGTTAGATAATTCATATATAGCTAAAGATGTAGAATGTACAGATGAAAATATAAATAAAATTTTGAATGGTAAAGATTTATCAAATGGAATTTTAGTATTTATAAATGGTGGGCAAAATAATGATGAAATGATGGAAAAAATAAAAAATGCAACAGGATTAAATGAATGGAAATGGATTAAAGGATTAAATGCTTGTAATATATATTTAGTTAAATAATAGTAAAAAACACTTCGTTTGAAGTGTTTTTTTGATATATAATGTCAAATTATGTATGACGAAATTTGTTGACAAAATCTATGGTTGAGTATATATTAAATATGCCTTTCGCCCAAAGGTAGAAAGGAGGTGCAGTAATTGAAAGACTTCGTAGATTTGCTAAAACTCATAATAGTTTATTACATAATAAAGTATTTGAGCAAATAGCATAAAGAAAAAGACTAAGAATTGGAGGTTCTTAGTCTTTTTTATGTGCAATCTTTTAAGACTTCGTTTGCAATTGCTATAATTATATTAGCATAATTATAAAAAAAATGTCAATGGTAAGAAAATTGTTTTAAAATACTAAATTGTACTGACCTCCCAGTATAATCAAAAAACATCAAAAAAATGGTATAAATATATAAGGTTTACAAACGAAACCAAAATTAAGAAAATAAGGAAAAAAGAATGGAAAGATTATATAAATATATAGAAATAACAGATTTAAAAGATATGCTAAAAAAAATCAGGAGAAAAAATATGGTGAAAAAATAGCATAAAAAATAAGACAAGAAAATGGATATAAAGAAATCACACATAATGAAGTAAGAAAAATGGTTGATGGACTTGGAACAAAATTGATAGATATGGGGTTAAAAGATAAAAGAATAGCTGTAATAGGTGAAAATAGATATGAATGGGAAATAGCGTATTTATCAATAGTTTGTGGGACAGGAACAGTAGTACCATTAGACAAATCATTACCAGAAAATGAATTAGAAAGTCTAATTGAAAGATCAAAAGCAGAAGCAATAATATGTTCACAAAAATATGTCGAAATATTAAAAAAGACAAAATTAAAATATATCATTTCAATGGATTTAGAAAATGATAATGATGGAATCATATCACAAAAAAGACTTATATCAGAAGGAATACAGCTAGTAAAATCTGGAAATACAAGTTTTACAAATGCAAAAATTGATAATGAAAAAATGAGTATAATGTTATTTACATCTGGAACAACTTCTAAATCTAAAGCAGTAGCATTATCACATAAAAATATATGTTCAAATTTAATGGATATATCATCAATATTAGATGTAAATTCATCAGATGTGTTTTTATCATTTTTACCATTACATCATGTATTTGAATGTACAGTTGGATTTTTATTTTCATTATATGTTGGAGCTGAAACAGTATTTTGTGATGGAATTAGACATATTCCAGAAAACTGCTGAATATAAGGTTTCTGTAATGGCATCTGTTCCAGCAATATATGAAAGATTATTCAAAATAATAAAAAAAAGCACTTGGAAAAACAAGGAAAAGTTGAACAAATACTTAAAGATGAAGAAAAATATAAAGATTCAAGTATGGAAAAGAAAAAAAGAAGTATTTAAAGAAATACATGATTTACTTGGGGGAAATATAAAACTATTTATAAGTGGTGCTGCAAGTTTAGAACCAAGTATTGAAGAAAAATTTAGAAGGCTTGGATTTAATATGGTTCAAGGATATGGATTAACAGAGACATCACCAGTTGTTGCAATAGGAAATAAAAAATATCATAAAACAGGCTCTATTGGAAAATGTGTTCCAAGTGATGAAGTAAAATTATTAGATATAAATAAAGATGGAATTGGAGAATTAGCAGTAAAAGGACCTAATGTAATGCTTGAATATTATGAAAATAAAGAAGCAACAGAAAAAGTATTAAAAAATGGATGGTTTCAAACTGGTGATTTAGCAAGAATTGATGAAGAGGGTTATATATTTATTTGTGGAAGAAAGAAAAGTGTAATTGTATTAAAAAATGGCAAAAATATTTTTCCGGAAGAAATGGAAACATTAATTAATAAAGAAGATGGTGTAGAAGAATCATTTATTTTTGGAAAACCAATTTCAAAAGATCCAAATGATATAAAGATTTTTGTAAAAATTGTTTATAACAAAGAAAGTTTTGAAGGAAAAACAGAAACTGAAATAAAAGAATATTTTAATGAAAAAATAAAATCAATAAATAAAACAATGCCACATTATAAAGCAATTAGAGGAATTATTATTTCAGACAAACCATTAATAAAAACTACAACAAATAAAATTAAAAGAGAAAAAAATTTAGAACAAATAATTAAGGAGTTATAATGACAAAACAAATTTTAGGTAATGTATTTGAAAATTATGAAGAAATTGACTCTACACAAACAGAAATACATAGAAGAATAGAAAAAATGTAAAATACAAAATGGAACAATTATAATGGCAAATAGACAAACAAATGGAAAAGGAACACATGGTAGAGTTTGGCATACAGGTAATGAAAATAATATTGCATTTTCATTTTATATTGAAACAGAATGTGAACCACAAAAACTTGAAGGGATAACAATAGAAATTGCACAAATATTAATACAAATTTTTGAAGAAAAATATGGAATAAATCTTCAAATAAAAGCTCCAAATGATATTTATTATAATGAAAAAAAAAGTTGGTGGAATATTAACAGAATCTAAAATTGTTGGACAAAAAACGAAATATATAGTTGTAGGAATAGGCATAAATACTAATGGGAAGAACTTTAGTGATGATATAAAAATATTGCAACATCAATTAAAAAAGAATTTAACATAGATGTTGATAATTTATTTATTGTAAATGAATTTTGCAAAATATTTGAAAAAAGATTAATGAAAAGGATAGAAGAATAATATGAAAATAGGATTTTTGTTCCCAGGTCAAGGTTCACAATATGTTGGAATGGGAAAAAGATTTATATGAGAAATATGAGGAAGTTAGAAATATATATGATAGAGTAGAAAATTTGACAGGAGTAAATGTGAAAAAGATATCATTTGAAGGTCCTGAAGAAGAGTTAAATCAAACTAAAAATACTCAAATTTGTATTTTAACAATGAGTTTAGCAATATTAGAAATACTTAATAAAAATGGAATTAAAGCAGAAATATCAGCAGGTTTAAGTCTTGGTGAATATTCTGCACTAATATATAGTGGAATATTAAATTTTGAAGATGGAGTAAAATTAGTTCAAAAACGTGGAGAATATATGCAAAATTTAGTTCCTGATGGTGAATGGCTAATGTCAGCTATACTTGGAATGGGAGAAAATGAAGTTGAAAAAGTATGTTCAAAAGTTCAAAATGGATTTGCAGTACCAGTAAATCTTAATTGCCCAGGTCAAATTGTAATTTCAGGTGATAAAGATGGAATAAAAGAAGCAGAAAATATAGCTAAACAATATGGTGCTAGAAGAGTTATTGAATTAAAAACATCAGGTCCTTTTCATACTATAAAATTACAAAAAGCATCTGATGAATTAAGAAAAGAATTAGATAAAATAAAATTTAATAATGGAGATTCAAAAGTTATTAAAAATATAGATGCTGAAGTTTATACAGAAAACGATGATATGAAAGATATTTTAGCAAAACATATAATAAGTCCAGTAAGATTTTCAAAGAGTTTAGAAAATATGATTAAACTTGGTGTTGATACTTTCATTGAAATAGGTCCAGGTAAGACATTGTCTGGATTTGCTAAAAAGATTAAAACAGATAAAGAGATTAGGATTTTTAATGTGACAGATGTGGAAACATTGAAAAACGTTTTATATCAAGTTTTGGAAAAAAATTAATTATTTTTCAATAAGAAAGGTGGAAGAAAATGGATAAGTGTGCATTAATAACAGGTGCAACAAGAGGAATAGGCAAACAAATAGCAATAACATTAGCAAAACAAGGTTATAATATTGCATTAAATTATAGAAAAGAAAATGAAGAACTAGAAAATACCAAAAAAGAAATTGAAAAAATTGGAGTTCAAATTCTAGCAGTAAAAGGTGATGTTGCAAATTTTGAAGATTGTGAAAACTTTGTAAAACAAGTAATAGAAAGATTTGGACAAATAGATGTATTAGTAAATAATGCAGGAATTACAAAAGATATGTTACTTATGAGAATGAAGAAAGAAGATTTTGAACAAGTAATAGATACTAATTTAGTTGGAACATTTAATGTTACAAAAAATGTAGTGCCATATATGATGAAAGCTCGTTCTGGAAGAATAATTAATATTTCATCTGTTGTTGGAATTTCAGGTAATGCAGGTCAAACAAATTATTCTGCATCAAAAGCAGGAATTATCGGATTTACAAAGAGTTTAGCTAAAGAGATTGCTTCAAGAAATATTTTAGTAAATGCTGTTGCTCCTGGTTTTATTGAAACAAATATGACTGATGTTTTAAAAGATGATGTTAAACAGGAAATTGCCAAAAATATTCCTTTGAAAAGAATGGGAACTACTCAAGATGTTGCTAATGTTGTTAAGTTTTTAGCTTCTGATGATAGTTCTTATATTACTGGGCAAGTTATTAATGTTGATGGTGGTATGCTTATGTAATTTGAATAATAATTACAATTTTCAGTTAACACATACTGAGGCTGTAACAAGCAAGCCTTAACAGCCTCAGTGTTCGTCAAAATTTAATTATTATTCAAATAAAATAAGTAAAAAAAAAATAGGAGAGAAAGATATGGAAAGAAGAGTAGTAATTACAGGACTTGGAGCAATAACTCCAATAGGAAAAGATGTAAATGAATCATGGAATAGTATATTAGATAAAAAATGTGGAATTGATAATATTTCTTTATTTGATAATTCTACATTTAAAACAAAAGAATAGATGCAGAAGTTAAAAATTATGAATCACAAGAATATTTTTGATTTGAAACAATCAAAAAAGATTAGATAGAAGTTCACAATTTGCAATTATAGCTTCAAGAGAAGCTTTTAAAGATAGTGGAATTACAAAAAGAAAATACAGATTTTGAAAGAGTAGGAGTATTTGTAAGTTCAGGAATTGCAGGGTTAAGCACAATTCAAGAACAATGTACAATAAATTGTACAAAAAAGGACATAATAGAATTTCACCAATGTTTATTCAATGTCAATTGCAAATATGCCAGCAGGAAATGTTGCAATTGAATTAGGTGCAAAAGGGGAATCAATTTCAATACTTTCAGCTTGTGCATCATCAACACATGCAATAGGAGAAGCATATAAAACAATAAAATATGGTTCAGAAGATGTAATAATAGCAGGTGGTTCAGAAGCATCAATATGTGAAATTGGAATTGCAGGATTTGAAAATATGAAAGCATTATCAAGTGCAACAGATATAACAAGAGCAAGTATTCCATTTGATAAAGAAAGAAGTGGATTTGTAATGGGAGAAGGTGCAGGTGTTTTAGTTTTAGAAGAACTAGAACATGCACAAAAAAGAGGGGCAAAAATATATGCTGAAATAATTGGATATGGTGCAACATCAGATGCTTATCATATAACATCACCAGCTCCTGATGGAGAAGGTGCAGCAAGGGCTATGACAAGAGCAATAGAAGATGCAAAAATAAAACCAGAAGATATAAATTATATAAATGCACATGGAACTTCAACACATTTAAATGATTCTTGCGAAACAATGGCAATAAAAAAAGCATTAGGAGAATATAGTCCAAAAGTAATGATAAGTTCAACAAAAGGAAATACAGGTCATTTATTAGGAGCTGCAGGTGGAGTAGAAGCAATTTTCTGTACAAAAGCAATTGAGCAAGGAAAAGTTCCACCAACTATTAATTATAAAGAAAAAAGATGAAGAATGTGATTTAGATATAGTTCAAACGAAGTAAGAAATGAAAAGATAAATATTGCAATGTCAAACTCCTTAGGATTTGGAGGACATAATGCAAGTATTATTTTAAAAAAAATATGAGTAATATTGCTGACAGAAAGGAATATAAAAATGAATTATGAAGATATAAAAAAATTAATTGATGACATGGGGAATTCTAAATTAACAGAGATTTCAATAGATTTTCCAGATGGAACTAAAATTGGAATGAAAAAAAAGAAAAAAAGTAGTTGAAAAAGTACAAGAAAAAAAATATACAACATATTGAACAAAAAGAAGTAAATGAAATTGTAGAAACTGAAACACAAGAAGATAATTGCAAAATTGTGAAATCACCAATGGTTGGAACATTTTATTTAAAACCAGATCCTAATTCAAATCCTTATGTAGAGATTGGAAAAAAAAAAAAAAAAAAAGGTGATATTTTATGTATTATAGAAGCAATGAAATTAATGAATGAAATAGAATGTGAATTTGATGGTGAAATTGCAGAAATACTTGTTAAAGATGGAGAAATGGTTGAATATAAGCCATTATTTAAGATAAAATAAAAGGAAGGAAAATAAAGATGTTAAATAAAGAGCAAATAAAGGAAATAATACCACAAAGAGAACCATTTTTAATGATAGATGAGGTAGAAGAATATATACCAGGAGAAAGTGCAGTAGCATATAAATATGTAAATGAAGAAGAATGGTATTTTAAAGGACATTTTCCTGGAAATCAATAATGCCAGGTGTATTAATAACAGAAAGTCTAGCACAAGCAGGAGCAATTGCAATATTAAGTATGGAAGAAAATAAGGGAAAAAAATGCTTTATTTGGTGGAATAGACAAAATGAAATTCAAAAAAATGGTTGTTCCAGGAGATAAGTTAAAATTAGAAGTAAAAATTGTAAAAAAAAAAGGTCCAATTGGAATTGGAGAAGCAATAGCCACAGTTGATGGTAAAATTGTAGCAAAAGGTGAATTAACATTTGCAGTAGTTGATAACAAATAAAAAATTGTTAATATGTGTGAACTTGAAACAATAGAGAAAAGGATGGGAATATAAATGAACAAGATATTAATTGCAAATAGAGGAGAAATAGCAGTCAGAATAATAAGAGCATGTAAAGAAATGAATATAAAAACAGTAGCAGTATATTCAGAAATAGATAAAGATGCAATGCATACAAAACTTGCAGATGAAGCAATTTGTATAGGCCCAGCAAGCTCAAATAAAAGTTATTTGAATTTCAAAAACATAATAGAGGCAGCACATATTACAGGGGCAGATGGAATACATCCAGGTTTTGGGTTTTTATCAGAAAACAGTCAATTTGCAAAAATATGTGAAGAATCAAATATAAAATTCATAGGACCTAAATATCAAGTAATAGAATTATTAGGAAATAAATCAAATGCAAAAAAATTTAATGGAATCTGCAGGAGTTCCAGTAATACCAGGTTCAAAAGGAAGTGTTACAGGGCTTACAGATGCAATAAAAACAGCTGAAAAAAATAGGATATCCTGTTATGCTAAAAGCAGCAGCTGGTGGTGGTGGAAAGGGAATACGAATTGCAAATAATTGTGAAGAACTAGAAAAAAAATTATAATATAGTAAAACAAGAAGCAAAAATATCTTTTAATGATGATGAAATATATATGGAAAAATTCATAAAAAATCCTCGTCATGTAGAAATTCAAATATTAGCAGACGAACATGGAAATGTAATACATTTAGGTGAAAGAGATTGTTCAATTCAAAGAAGAAATCAAAAAGTATTAGAAGAAACACCATCAACAGCAATAGATGATAAATTAAGAAATAAAATGGGAGAAGCAGCAGTAAAAGCAGCTAAAGTTGCAGGATATACAAGTTGTGGAACAATAGAATTTTTAGTGGATAGTGATAAAAACTTTTATTTTATGGAAATGAATACAAGAATTCAAGTAGAACATCCAATAACAGAAGAAAGAACAGGTATAGACATAGTAAAAGAACAAATAAAAATAGCAGCAGGTGAAACATTAAAATTAAAACAAAAAGATGTTGAATTTAGAGGATATAGTATGGAATGTAGAATAAATGCAGAAAATCCTAGTAAGAATTTTATGCCATGTCCAGGAACAATTACAGGATTAAACTTGCCAGGAGGTAATGGTGTAAGAATAGATACAGCAATATATGAAGGATATACAATTCCACCAACATATGATTCAATGATAGCCAAAATAATAACACATGGAGATAGTAGAAATGAAGCAATTAGTAAAATGAAAAGAGCTTTAGAAGAAACTGTGATTGAAGGTGTTGATACAAATATAGACTTTTTATTTAAAATAATTAAAAATCCAAATTTTATTAGGGGAAATTTTGATACTTCTTTTATTGAAAAAAGAAATATTGAAGAAATAATTTTATTGAAAGAGGTTAAATATGATAGTAGACAAAATAAAAAAAAAGAGAACCTACTGCCAAAAGAAAAAAAGAAAACAAAGTTGATATACCTGTTGGAAAATGGGTAAAATGTGATAAATGTAAAGAAATAATTTATAAAGAAACAATCAGAGAAAATATGAATATTTGTCCTAATTGTGGTGGATATTTTAGAATGCATATAAATAGAAGGCTTGAGAGTATAATTGATGAAGGAACATATCAAAAATTTGACTTGAATATAGATACAACAAATCCATTAAACTTAGAAGATTACCCTAAAAAGATAAAAGCTTTAAGAGAAAAAACAGGATTGCAGGAAGCAGTAAGTGCAGGAAAAGGAAAAATAAATGGTGAAGATGTTGTAATATGTGTAATGGATAGTGGATTTTTGATGGGAAGTATGGGAGTAGTTGTTGGTGAAAAAAGATTACATATTCAATAGAAAAAAGCAATAGAATTAAAACTTCCAATAATAATATTTTGCGTTTCTGGTGGTGCAAGAATGCAAGAAGGAATAATTGCATTAATGCAAATGGCAAAAACAACATCAGCTATATCTAAATTAAATGAAGCAGGATTATTATATATATCTGTATAACAGACCCAACTTATGGAGGTGTAACAGCATCTTTTGCAAGTATAGCAGATATAATTTTAGCAGAGCCACATGCTATGATTGGATTTGCTGGTCAAAGAGTTATAAAGCAAACAATAGGAAAAAAATTACCAGAAGATTTCCAAACAGCAGAGTTTTTACTAGAACATGGATTTATTGACAAAATTGTTAAAAGAAAAAAGATTTGAAAAATACATTATCAAATCTAATACAATTAAATAAATAATATATATAATAAAAGTTAGAATTTTTTATTGATGACAGATAGTTAGAATTGTGTGAGAATAAATCAGATTTTAAGGAAGGAAAGATAAAATGGATGCTTATGAAAAAGTAGAAATTGCAAGAAATCCTAAAAGAAAAACATCATTAGATTATATAGAAAAAATATTTGATGAATTTATTGAATTACATGGAGATAGACAATTTAAAGATGATAAAGCAATAGTTTGTGGACTTGCAAGAATTGGTAATCAAAATTTTACAATAATAGCAGAACAAAAAGGAAGAACAACAAAAGAAAACATATTGAAAGAAATTTTGGAATGCCAAATCCAGAAAGTTATAGAAAAGCAATAAGATTTATGAAACAAGCCGAAAAATTTCATAGACCTGTAATTACTTTTATAGATACAAAAGGGGCATATCCAGGAATTGGAGCAGAAGAAAGAGGACAAGGTGAAGCAATTGCAAGTTCAATGTTAGAAATGGCAAGTTTAACAGTTCCAACAATTAGTATTATTATTGGAGAAGGATCAAGTGGAGGAGCTTTAGCATTAGGACTTGGAAACAAGGTATTAATGCTTGAAAATGCTATATATTCAATTCTTTCGCCAGAAGGATATGCAAGTATATTATGGAAAGATGCTTCAAGAGCAAAAGAAGCGGCAGAAAAAATGAAATTAACAGCCAAAGATTTAAAAGAAATGAATGTAATTGATGAAATAATAAAAGAACCAGAAATTGAAGAAAGTGAAGCTTGTGAAGTTGTTAGCCAAAATTTGAAAAATGAAATTTTGAAAGCAATAAAAAATATGCTAAAACCAGAAGATATGAAACCGATAGAAGATATAAAAGAAGAAAGATATCAAAAATTTAGAAATATGGGAGAATTTCAAATATTATAAAAAATATTAGGAGGAAAATAGTTTGTTTGTGTTTAAATAATTGTCTAAAAAAGGATTATACACAAATTTTATAAACTATAAAAAAGAAATGTTATTAGAAGGTAAAAAAAATATTAATAATGGGAATAAGAAACAAATGGAGTATTGCATTTGGAATAGCCAAATCAGCATATGAAAATGGTGCACAATTAATTTTTACATATATGGGAGAAGAAAATAAAGAAAAAAAAAGAAGAACTTGTATCAGAATTTAAAGGAAGTAAAGCATATGTATTAAATGGTGCTTCAGAAGATGAAAAGGTAAGAGAAACATTTACAAAAATAAAAAAGAAGAAAAATGGAAAAATAGATGGAATAGTACATGAACAATAGCACATGCAAATACAGAAGATTTGCATAATGATTTTATATATACAAGTAATAGTAAAGTAAAAGAATATAATTTTCATGTTTTAAGACACACTTTTGCAACAAATTGTATAGAAGTTGGAATGGATATAAAATCATTGAGTGAAATATTAGGACATGCTACTGTAGATATTACATTAAATAGATATGTACATTCATCAAGAAAAATGAAGGAAAAATACTTAGAAAAATTATAAGAAATTAACATTTTATAAAAATCATAAATATTGATAAAAAAATACATTTATGATAATATTTATAAAAAAAAGAAGAAAAAAAAATTAAGAAAAAGGGTAAAAGTATTTAGAAATGCATTAATATTTATAATTTTAATAGCATTAACATTTTATATATTATTAAAAGATCAGAATCAATGGAAATATTGAAAATAATATCTTCAGCAAAAGTTGAATTTGTACTTATAGGAATATTATGTATGTTTATTTATATTGTATTAGAGGCAGTAAATATAAGAAGAACATTAAAAAATTTGAATGAAGAAACAACATTTTTACAAGACATCAAATATGCGTTAATAGGATTTTTCTTTAGTGCAGTAACACCAGCGGCAAGTGGTGGGCAACCAATGCAAATATATTATATGTACAAAGATGGAATAGCAGTGTCAAATTCAACACTTGCATTATTATTAAATTTAACTAGTATGCAGATTTGCACTATAGGTATTGCACTAGTAAGTTTAATTTTTAATCATCAATATATGAATAAATTATTAATAATATTTTTTATAATTGGAATTGCACTAAATTCAACTGCATTAATTCTATTATTAATAGGAGTGTTTTCAAAAAAGATTATCAAAATGGTTAATTGATTTTGCTATAAAAGTTTTAAAATTATTTAGAGTAAAAAATATAGAAAGTAAAAAGAAGAAAAATTTGAAGTAGAACTTACTAAATATCAAGAAGGAGCCAAATATGTAAAGCATAATAGATTATTAATGTTAAAAATTTTAGGAACAACATTAATACAATTTTTAACATATTATAGTGTAACATATTGGACATACAGAGCACTAGGATTTTCACAATATAATATTTTAAGATTAACATCATTACAAGCAGTACTATATGCAACAGTATCTGGTATACCATCACCTGGGGCAGTTGGAGTAACAGAAGGAGCATTTACAGAAATATTTAGAAATATTTATCCAGAAAATATAATGAGTAGTGCAGTATTATTAAATAGAGGAATTAATTTCTATTTACTTGTATTAGTAAGTGGAATTATTACAATAATTAGTCATATGAATAGTGAGAAAATAGAAAATCAAGAAGAAAAATAAAAAAATGTTGAAAACAATTGACAAAGCTGGATATATATGTTAAAATATTTAACTGTAATCCGCTTAGTCAAGGTAAGCAAATGTTATGAAAAAATAACTACCTTTTTTAAGGATTAGCGAGTATACAAATAAGGGAGGTGCATTTTAAATGTACGCAGTAATTGAAAGTTGTGGAAAACAATACAAAGTAGCAGAAGGAGATGTAGTATTCTTCGAAAAATTAGATACAGCAGAAGGAAAAAAAAAGTTACTTTTGATAAAGTAATATTAGTATCTGATGATGGAAAAGTACAAGTTGGAAATCCTTATGTTAAAGGTGTAAAGGTTGAAGGAAAAGTTGTAGCACACGGAAAAGCTAAAAAATCATAGTTTTCAAAATGAAAGCTAAGAAAAATGAAAGAACAAAACAAGGACATAGACAACCTTATACTAAAGTTGAAATTACAGCAATAAAAACAGCTGCAAAGAAAACAGCAGCAAAAGCTGAAAAAACAGAAAAAGTTGAAGCTTAGTTATAAATAGTGATTTTAATAATAGTAATATAATGAAGAAATTCATATAAGGCAATCTGGAAGAGAAATCAGATTAGATTAAAAGCTGAAAGGAGTGAGAAGAATGGCACACAAAAAAGGTCAAGGTAGTATTAAGAACGGTAGAGATAGTGAATCTAAGAGACTTGGTGTCAAAAGAGCTGATGGCCAATTTGTTTTAGCAGGAAATATCTTAATAAGACAAAGAGGAACAAAAGTACATCCAGGAGTTAATGTTGGAAAAGGTAGTGATGATACACTATTTGCATTAGTTGATGGAACAGTAAAATTTGAAAGAAAAGGTAAAGACAAAAAACAAGTTAGTGTTTACCCTGTTGAAGAAACAACAGTAAATGAATAATTTTTACAAAAAGAAGCATGAAAATTAAATTTCATGTTTCTTTTTTATTGATAAATTATATCTAATATGATATAGTTGTTCAAGAAAAACATCAAACAGAAGAGAGGAAATGCCAATGGATAAATTAGTATTAATAGATGGAAACAGTATAATGAACAGAGCATTTTATGGAATAATGGGAAGTAAAATGCTAACGACAAAAGATGGAAAATACACAAATGCAGTATATGGATTTTTAGCAATATTGTTTAATATAATAGATGATATAAAACCAGAGTATATAGCTGTTGCATTTGACCTAAAAGGAAAATTAAAAAGAAAAGAACTATTTGAAGGATATAAAGCAAATAGACATGGAATGCCAGATGAACTAGCAGAACAAATGCCAGTAATAAAAGATGTTTTAAGAGCAATGAATATAGATATTATTGAAAAAGAAGGATATGAAGGTGATGATATTTTAGGTACACTTGCAAAATATGGAGAAAAGCAAGGACTAGAAGTTACAATACTTTCAGGAGATAGAGATACATTTCAATTAGCAAGTGATAATATAACAATAAGAATTCCAAGAACAAAAGCAGGAAAAACAGAAACAGAAAATTATAATAGAGCAAAAGTTCTTGAAGAATATGGATTAGAACCTGTACAATTAATAGAAGTAAAAAGCATTGCAAGGAGATACATCTGACAATATTCCGGGAGTTCCAGGAATAGGACCAAAAACAGCAGTGTCATTAATTCAAAAATATCATTCTGTAAAAGAATTATATGAAAAAATAGAAAAAGATGAAGATGATTTAAAAGGAAAACAAAAAGAAAATATTGTTGCAAATAAAGATATGGCAGAACTTTCAAGAACACTTGAGAAATAGATACAAATGTACCATTGGAAGATACATTAGAAAATTTAAAAGTAGAAGAATGGGATAAAGCAAAAGTATTAGAAATTTTTGAAGAACTACGTTTTCAAAGATATATTGATAGATTTGGACTAAGGACTGCTGGAATAGTTGAACAAACAGAAAAAGGAAATGTAAAAATAGAAGTTAAAGATATAACAGAAATACCAAATTTAGATGGAAAATTATATTATTATTTGGATTTACAAGACAATTCAAATGAAGAAAATATTATAAAAAAAGATATAATAGGAATTGCAATATATAATGAAAAAAAATATATATTATATGCAAAAAACGCAAGACTTTGAAGAAAAATTAAAAAAAGTTTTTTTGAAGATGAAAAAATAGAAAAATATGGATATAATTTAGCTCAAGACTATATTTTATTAAAACAAATTGGAATAACAATGAAGAACATAGTATATGATGCGAAAATTGCAGCATATATATTAGATCCAACAAGCAAGTATGAAATAGATATAATTGTTAGGGAATATTTAGAAATGGATAATGATGAATTATTAGAAGCACAAGGAATACAAGAAAGCAATAAACAAACATCATTATTTGAGAATATGAGTGATGAAAACGCAGATAATACTTCAAAAATAAAAGCAGGAATATATGCAAAAGAAATATTTGAATTATCAGAAGTTACAATAAATAAACTAAAAAGAAATAGATTGTTTAGAATTATTTGAAAATATAGATATGCCAACAGTAGAAGTATTAGCTGAAATGCAATGGAATGGTATGTATTTAGATATTGATGAATTAAATAAGTATGGTGATCAATTAAAAGAAAGATTAGAAATATTAACAAAAGAAATATATGAATTATGTGGTGAAGAGTTTAATATAAATTCAACAAAACAGCTTGGAGAAATGTTATTTGAAAAATTAAAATTACCAGTAGTAAAAAAGACTAAGAGTGGATATTCAACAGATGTAGATGTATTAGAAAAATTAGTAGAAGAACATCCTGTAATAGAAAAAAAATATTAGAATATAGACAATTAATGAAACTAAATTCAACATATGTAGAAGGAATTAAACCATATATAAACCCAAAAACAAAAAGAATACACTCATTTTTTCATCAAACAATAACAGCGACAGGAAGAATAAGTTCAACAGAACCAAATCTTCAAAATATACCAACAAGATTTGAACTTGGAAAGCAATTAAGAAAAGTATTTAAACCAGCAGAAGGTTATGTTTATATAGATGCAGATTATTCACAAATAGAACTAAGAGTATTAGCTCATATTTCAAATGATGAACATATGGTACAAGCATTTATAAATGGAGAAGATATACATAGGCAAGCCGCATCAAAAGTATTTAATATTCCAATAGATGAAGTAACAAAAGAACAAAGAAGTAATGCAAAAGCAGTAAACTTTGGAATTGTTTATGGTATAAGTGATTTTGGATTAGGAGAGCAATTACATATATCAAGAAAAAAAAAGCGAAACAATATATAGACCAATATTTGGAAATGTATTCTGGAATAAAGAAATTTATGGAAAATATTGTAGAAAGTGCAAAAGAAAAAGGATATGTTGAAACAGAATTTAAAAGAAGAAGATATATACCAGAATTAAAATCAATAATTATATGGTAAGACAATTTGGACAAAGAGTAGCAATGAATAGACCAATTCAAGGAACAGCAGCAGATATAATGAAAATTGCAATGATAAATGTTATAAAAAGCTTAAAATCAAGAAATATGAAATCTAAGATTGTATTACAAGTACATGATGAAATGATGATAGAAACAGCATTGGAAGAAGTTGATGAAGTAAAAGATATTTTAAAAGAAAAAATGGAAAATGCAATAAAATTAAGAGTACCACTTATAGCAGAAGTTTCAGAGGCTAATAGCTGGTATGAATGCAAATAAAAAAGGTGGCAGGTGTCACCTTTTTTTATTGTTATTCAGAAATACTTGAAAAAAATGCAAAAAAATAGTAAAATAGAATACGTAAAGAAAAAGAGGAAAATATGTATTTAATTGTAGGATTAGGAAATCCAGAAGAAGAATATAGTAAAACAAGACATAATATGGGATTTAATACAATAAATAAAATTTCGCAACAATATAATATTGAGGTAAAACAAAACAAATTTCAAGCATTATATGGAAGTGGAATGATAGAAAAAGAAAAAGTAATATTATTAAAACCACAAACATATATGAACTTAAGTGGAAATAGTGTTAAAGAAGTAGTAGATTTTTATAAAATTCAAAAAGAAAATATTTTAGTAATATATGATGATATGGATATTGAACCAGGAAAAATAAAAATAAGAAAAAAAAGGTAGTGCAGGTGGACATAACGGAATGAAAAGCATTATACAGATGATTGGAACAGAAGAATTTCCAAGAATAAGAGTTGGAATAGGAAGACCAATTCATAAAGATGATGAAATAAATTATGTAATAGGTGCAATCCCAGAAGAAGATTTAAAAAGACTAGATGAAGGAATAGAAAAAAAGCCCAAAAAGCAGTAGAGGAAATATTAAGAAATGGTGTTGACTCTGCAATGAACAAGTATAATTAAGTACAGTATGAATAAGGAGAAAAAACAAAATGATAGAAATAATTATTGACAAAGAAGAAGAGAAAAAAACAATAGGTGTTATTGAAAATGGAAAATTGATAGAAGTATATGAAGAAAACAAAGAAAACAAACATGAAAGAAATGAAGGGAATATATATGTTGGAATTGTAAAAGATATAATTCCAGGTATGCAAGCAGCTTTTATTGATATAGGAACAGAAAAAAATAGTTTCATACATGTAAGAGATATAATGCCACAAATCGATGAAAAAATTGAAAGAATAGAAGAAAAGAAAAAATAAAAGACCTCGTAAAACCAAAACAAAAATTGTTAGTACAAGTTCAAAAAGATAGTAATGATAAAAAAGGTGCAAGAACAACAACACATATAAAACTTACAGGAAAATATGTAATTTTATTACCGCAAACAACTATCGTAACAGTATCTCAAAAAATACAAGACGAAACAGAAAAAAATAGATTAATAAAACTCGTAAAAGAAAATTTACAAGAAAATATGGGAGCAATAATAAGAACAGGAGCTGAAAAAAAAGAAAAATGAAATTATAATTGAAGATTTACAAAAGCTTCAAGAGCAATGGCAAGACATATATCAAAAATTTAAAAAATCAGATAGTAAGTCACAATTATTATATACAAGTCCAAGTATAGTTGAAAAAATAATACTAGATTTACCAAGTGAAAAAATAGATTCTATTATAGTAAATACCAAAGAAGATTATTCAGAACTAGAACAAGTGGTAAGTCACAAAATAAAATTGGCATTAGAAGAAAATAAAAATTTAATAAAAAAATATGAATTAGAAAATCAAATAGAAAAAGCAAAACAACGTAAAGTATGGCTAAATTGTGGAGGATTTATAACAATAGACCCAACAGAAGCATTAGTAGCAATAGATGTAAATTCAGGGAAAGTATACAGGAAAAAAATACATTAGAAGAAACTGTTTATAAAGTAAATTATGAAGCAACTATAGAAATAGCAAAACAATTAAGATTAAGAGATATTGGTGGAATAATAATAATTGATTATATAGATATGAAAGATGTTGAACATAAAGAAAAAATAGAAAAATTATTAAAAGAAACCCTAAAACAAGATAGAGCTAAAACACAAGTAGAAGGATTTACAAAATTAAATTTAATGGAATTAACAAGAAAACATATTTGTGCACATAATAGCTAAAATCAGGAAGGAAGTAAAAGTGAAAGTAGGATTTGTATCACTAGGATGTAGCAAAAATTTAATAGACACAGAAATAGCAATTGGACATTTTAAAAATAATAATTATGAAATAGAAAATAATCCAGAAAAAGCAGATATAAGAGTAATAAACACATGTGGATTTATTGCTTCAGCAAAAAGAAGAAGCAATAAATACTATTTTGAAATGGCAGAATATAAAAAGAAAAAATGTAAATATTTAATAGTAATGGGCTGTTTAGTTCAAAGATATTATACTGATTTAGTTAAAACATTACCAGAAGTAGATCTATTTATAAAAATAGATGAATATGTGAAATGTGGAAAAAGATTCAAGACTTGGTAGAAAAAAATAAAGTAGAAAGAAGTACAACAAAAGTTGTAGAAAAAGTCTCAGAAATTAAACAGTTACCAATGCCAGAATTTAATGAATTTTATGATAGAGTTGTAACCACTGGAAAAAATTATGCATATTTAAAAATTGGCGAAGGTTGTAGTAATATGTGTACATATTGTGCGATTCCATATATCAGAGGAAAATTTATAAGTAGAGAAATGAAAGAAATATTAGATGAGGCTGAAATGTTGGCCAAAAAAGGAATAAAAAGAATTAATTGTAATTGCACAAGATACAACCAAATATGGTGTAGATATATATGGTGAGCCAAAACTTGCAGAATTATTACAAAAATTATCAGATATTGATGGTATAAAATGGATTAGATTTTTATATTCATATCCTGAGGGAATAACAGATGAGCTTATAGAAGTAGTAAAAAATAATGAAAAAATTTGTAAATATTTTGATATTATCCAATACAACATATTTCAAATAAAGTTTTAAAAAAGAATGAATAGAAAAACAAATAAAGAACAAATTGAAAGTATAATATCAAATATCAGAAATAAAATTCCAAACGTTGTATTAAGAACTAGCTTAATAGTAGGTTTTCCAGGAGAAACAGATGATGATTTCAGAGAATTAGAAGAATTTGTAGAAAAAACAAAATTTGATAAGTTAGGAACATTTATGTATTCTAAAGAAGAAGGAACGCCAGCAGCAAAACTTCCAGAACAAATACATGGAAACACAAAAAATCAAGATATAATAAAATTATGTCAATACAACAAAAAGTATCAAATGAAAACTTAAAAAATAAAATAGGAAAAAATGTTGAAGTATTAATAGAAGATATTTCATTTGATGGAAAATATTTAATAGGTAGGACATCACAAGATGTTCCAGAAGAAGATGGAATTATTTATGTTGAAAATAATAATTTTGAAAGTAAAGTAAATTCTTTTGTCAATGGAAAGTAACAGAAGTAAAAGAATATGATTTGATAGGAAAAATTGTATAGATTTATTTCTTAAAAGGAGAGAATATTGTAATGAGTCAAAAAAGGATAGAAAAAGAAAGAATTAAAGAGATTTATAGAAGTTAATGAAGGTGTAAAAGAACAAATTGGCAAACATGAAAGTCAATTAGTAGAGACTAAATATTATAAAGATTTGGTAATAGAAACAAAATTAGGACCAGTTTCTTTAGGAGAAACATATGTGACAATTGAAAGAAACAAAGAAGGTGATATGGAATATCATTTTCGTTGGGTAAAAGAGAATGATAATGGTGAAAAAAACTATTGAAGAAAAAATGGTTTTAGACAAAGATGGAAATGTTTTTTGTATAGATGGTTTAAAAAGGAGCTCTAGGCAATTCTCAAATGGATGTTGAAGAATTATTTAAAGAAAATGATAAAGAAAAAGGCAGATTAGCTGGAAGCATAAAAAAAAAAAACGAAAAAGATGAAACATCAAAAGAAGAGAATAAAGAAAATAGAAATGATGAGCAAAAACAAGTGGAAAAAAGATTTAAGTAGTGAAGGACAAGATTTAAAGTTAAGTTGTTTTAGAAAAATTACAGATCCACATTTGCAAGAAAGAATGCCAAGTGTATTTGAAAATTCATCAGAATATGCAGTAGCATATTCTGATACAATGAGTAGTTTCGTAATTCTACAAAAAATCTACAGAGATTGGTGAAAATGGAGATAAAGTAGAAAAATGGAAAATAAACGAAAGTGTTCAAAAATCAGGAACAAATTATGAGCCAATAATAAGTGTTAGTGCGAATGGTAATGAATTAAAGCAAAAAGTTCCTATGACAATATTGCCAGTAGAAAATGTAGGAAATCAAAAAATAGCGATAACAATGGATCCAGAAAACTATGGAAAAATTGATATGGAAACGGTTAATGTAATGACTTGTGGAAAAGAATTAGCAGGACATAAAGAAATGTTAGGAAGATCAACAGGACTTGAAGGAGAAGGAAATGTCAATGGCGAGGGAGTAGAAGATTATGAACTTAGACAAAGATTAGATCGTTCAGGAAAAGATATTACAGGTAATCCAACAGCACAAGATGAACTTATACATGGTGCAAAAAAAAAAATGAAAGAAAAAGACCAAACTGAAAATGGAGTTATAGCTGATGAAGAAACTGAAATTCCAGAAACAAATTTAACATATAAGGATTTAAAAGATGTTACAGGAAAAACAGTTGAAGAATTAGTAGAAGAACAAGGTGATGAAAAATCAATTATTGATATTGCAAAAGAGGTAGAAAATAAAATAAAAGTTGCAGCAAGAGAATGTAATGTATCTGTGGAAGGATATGTAAAAGAATTAAAAAAAAGCAGATGGAAAAGATATTGATGAAAAAATAGCAAATGCAAATGAAGAAATAGAAGGACAATATATGGGAAATAATCCAAGACAACATTAAATATAAAATAAAGGAGAAAAAAGATGTTAGTAGAAACATTAATATTTTCGGTTATAGCATTTGCACTATTTGTATATATTTTTTACAGATTAATAAAAGAAAATGATACAAAATATGTAACAATACTTGCAATAGAGGCACTTCGGAATAGCAATAAAATTTATAATGGTTTATAATGATACTCAAAAATGAATGTTTTTGGAGAAATAATAGTATATTTATTATCAATAGTAGTTCCAATAGGTGTTATTTTAATAACAAAAGCAACTGGAAATATTTCAGAAATTATAAATATAAATATTGTTAGAATATGTTTATTATTTGACAACACAAAACAAGCTAAGAAAATGTTAATAGAAATAGTAACAAAAAATCCAGAAAGTTATAATGGGCATAAAATATTAGCAATGTTATATGAAAAAGAAGGTGGACAAAGAAAAGCTGTAGACGAATATGCGCAAGTAATTAGTATTAATCCAAAAGAATATGATGCATATTTTAAAGTAGCAACATTATTAACAGATTTAGATAAAAAAAGATGAAGCAATAGATACATTAACAAACTTATTAAACAAAAAAGCCAGATTATCCAGAAGCAACAATAGCATTAGGAGATTTGTTAATAGAAAAAGAAGATTATAAAGAAGCAGCAAACTATTATAATGAAGCATTAAAATATAATCCAACAAGTTTTGAATTAAATTACAATTTAGGAATTGTATATACAATGTTAAATGATTTTTCTAGTACAAAATTATATTATGAGAAATCAGCGAAATTAAATACTATAATATGTAATACAAAATATAGTTTGGCAGAAATTGCAATAATGTATAAAGAATTAGAAGAAGCAGAAAATTATTTGCTACAAATAGTTGATGATGAAGAATTAGGAGCAGATGCATATTTGGAATTAGCTAAAATTTATATATTAAAAATGATAAAGAAAAAAGCAATACAATATGCAAATGTAGCAATACAAGATTCTCCAAAAAGAATTGTAGAAAAAATCAGAAAGATACGACTTTTGCAATAATAATAGCTAAATTATCAATACCATTTAACCTAGATTTTGAAGAAGAAAAAAGAGCATAAGTTAACTAAAAAAAGAATTAATGGCAAAACAGCATTTAGAGGAAATGGTAGAAATAACAAAAAAAAAGGATTTGCAGATTTGAAAATAGAAAAGAAAAAAAAACAAAAACAAGGATTGAGAAAACTCAAGAAATAGAAAAAAAGAAAATTAAAATTCATAAAAAACTCAAATTAAATATAATATATAATATAAATTTAATTTGGAGGGATTATGAAAAATAAATTAGCAGTAATAGGTGGAGATTTAAGAATTGCAAAATTAGCAATAATGCTTGCTAATGATGGAAATGAAGTATATGTATATGGATTAGAGAAATCTGAAGAAATAAGAAGACAAAAAAATATTATTCAATGTGATACAATAAGAAAAGCAATCGATGATGTAGAAATTGTAATTGGACCAATTCCATTTTCAAGTAATGGAAATACAATAAATATGCCATTTAGTGATAAAGAAATTACTATTAGAGAAATGATGCATAATATAAATGCAAAAGTTCTTATAGCAGGATCTATTTTACCAGAAGTATATGAAATGGCAAATGATGAATATATAGAGATTATTGATATAATGAAAAGAGAAGAATTAGCAGTATTAAATACAATTGCAACAGCAGAAGGGACAATTCAAGTAGCAATAGAAAATACAAATAGAATTTTACATGGAAGTGAAGTTTTAATATTAGGATTTGGAAGAATTGGAAAAGTCTTAGCAAGAAAACTTGCTGGATTATCAGTAAAAGTAACATGTGCAGCAAGAAAAGACGAAGATTTAGCATGGATACAGGCATATGGTTATAAAACATTAAATATAAATAATATAGGTGAAAATTTAAGACCATTTGATATAATAATAAATACAGTTCCACATATTATTTTAACAGAACAAAAATTAGAATATGTAAAAAAAGAAACATTGTTAATAGATTTAGCTTCAAATCCAGGTGGAATTGACAAAAAAAAAAAGCAATTAAAGATAGAAATTTGAAATTTGTTTGGGCATTATCATTACCAGGAAAAAGTGGCACCAACAACATCAGCAGAATTTATAAAAAATACAATATATAATATATTAAGAGAAATATATAAAGTTTAAAAGAAGCAAAAGAAAGGAGAGTGTTAATCTAAAAAGATTAACATTATAAAAAATATGGAAATTTATCAAGCAATAGTTTTAGGAATAGTTCAAGGATTAACAGAATTATTACCAATATCAAGTTCAGCACATTTAAAATTAATACCATGGATGTTTAATTGGAACATTCCAGAAAGTTTTGATGTAGCATTACATTTAGGAACATTATTAGCAATAACATTATTTTTCTTTAAAGATTGGTTAGGTCTAATAAAAGGTGGATATGATCAAGTTGTAAAAAGAAAAAAGTCAACAGAAGGTAAAATCTTCTGGTACATAGTAGCAGTAACAATTCCAACAGGAATTTTAAGTTTAGTATTAGACAAATTCTCAGAATATATTTGTGACAAATTCAATATAGAATCAATAATGATAGCAATTGCATTAATAGTATTAGGAATTGTACTTTATATTGTTGATAAAAAAGCACCATCAGAAGTAAAATTTGAAGATATGACATTTAAACAATCATTTTTAATAGGGTTATCACAAGCAATTGCGGCAGCATTTCCTGGAACATCAAGATCAGGAATTACAATGACTGTGGCTAGAGCTTTAAAAGTAGATAGAGAAAGTGCTGCAAAATATTCATTTTTATTATCAACACCAATAATATTAGCTGCAGTACTTGTAAGTATAAAAGATTTTGAATTTACACTTGCATTCTTTATGGGAGTATTATTCAGTTTCTTAGTAGGAATAATTGTAATTAAATTTTTATTAAACTACTTGAAAAAAGGAAGTTTCAAAGGATTTGCTATATATAGAGTAATACTTGGAATAATAGTAATTACTATGACAATTATGAGATAGAATTTGTAAAAGAGGCACAAAAAGTGCTTTTTTTTCATATTATAAAACATAGGAGGAGAATCAATTATGTTTTGTAGAAGATGTTATAGAAATAGAGGATATTATAGAAATAATCAACAAAATGAAATTAGTTTTAATGAGTTAAAAGACAAGGTATCTAAAGGAGCAATTCTAATAGATGTAAGAAGCCCACAAGAATATAATGAAGGACATCTACCAGAGGCACTAAATATACCTGAATATGAAATAAGAAAAGTAAAAAATGAAATGCCAAAATTAAATCAACAAATTGTCGTATATTGTCAATATGGTGGAAGAAGTAGAGAAGCGTATAATATGTTAAGAAAAATGGGATATACCAATGTATATTCATTAAAAGGTGGGTTAGAAATGATTTAAAATATATTAGAAAAAATATTAAAAAAAGGTTGATATTTTAAAAAAAATAAAGTAAAATCTATAAAGAATGTTCATAGCAACAAAATTATAAATAAAGTGAAAGGAATGCTAAAAATGAAAAAGGTAAAAATATTAACAATTGTATTAGCAATAATATTAGTAACATTAATTGCGTTTGGAGGAATATATCTTCCAACACAAAATAGAATGGAAAATAAAGTTAAAGATTATGAGCTAGGAAGAGAGCTAGACAGTCAAAGAGTTATTGAATTAAAAATAAAAGAAAATTCAACTGATAATTCTGAAGAAAATTCATCTGAAGAAACAACAGACTCTGGAAATACAGAAGAAACAGAAAAGTATGAAGAAACAAAATCAACAGAAAATGAATCAACAGAAAATAAATTAACAGCAAAAGATTATGAAAACGCAAAAAAGATAATGGAAAAAAGATTACAAGCATTAGGTGCACAAGATTATACAATATCATTAGATAAAGAAAACGGAACTGTTAGAGTAGAATTAGCAGAAAATGATAATGTTGATATGTATATATATTATTTATATGCAAGTCAAAAAATAACAATAAAAGACACAGATTCTAAAGATATACTTTTAAATGATGATATGATAAAAGGAGCAAAATATTCATATTCAAATGATAGTAAAGGAGCATATCAAGTATATGAAGAAATAGAGCTAACAAAAGATGGACAAGCAAAAATAAATGAATTATTGAATGATTATGCATTATTAGCAACAGATGTAACAGAAATAGAAAATGCAAAAAGGGCAAGTGAATCTGAAAGTACAAAAACAGAATCAACAAGTGAAGAGAATACAGAATCAACAGAAAACACAGATGAACAAAATACAGAAAGTACAGAAACACAAAGTACAACAGAAGAAACATCAAGTAATTCAGAAACAACAAAGAAAACAGCAAAATTATATGTAAATGATACAACATATGATATATCAAAAATAGAAAAAGGAAAAATAACAGTAAAAATAGGAGCATCATCAACAAACACAACATCAGTAAATAATAATATATCAAAAGCCGCAGAAATAGCAATGTTAGAAAATGCTGGAAAATTACCAGCAGATTATGAACTTGATACAAATAGATATGAATATTCAAGTATAACACAAAAAGAAATTATTTATTTTGCAATAACAATGCTAGCAATATTAGTAATAATATTATTAGTATATTGTGTAATATACAAAAAAGTCAGGAATATTAGCAAGTATTTCATTTGTTGGATTTGTATCAATATTCTCATTATTGATAAGATATACAAATGTTGCAATTTCAATAGAAGGAATAAGTGCAATAATAATTGTTATGATAATTAATTTAATAATAAATAGAGAAATATTATCAAAAACAAAGAAAATGAATTTAGTAAATGAAGCTGTAAAATCAACATATAAAAACATATATTTAAAATTAATACCAGTTGGAATATTAACAATCGTATTCTGTTTATCTAAATGGGAAAGCTTAAGTAGTTTTGGAATGATAATGTTCTGGGGATTAGTTTTAACAGCAATTTATAATGTAATAGTAACAAGAAATTATTAAATTTAAAAGAGAACAAATAATATAAGATAATATAAGAAAGGAGAAAGTACTAACTTGAATAAAGTTAGTACTTGCTAGAAAAAAAATGAAAAAGAGAAAAAATGTAATTATATTAGCAATAGCAATGATAATAGTAATTGCTGGGATTATAGTAGCATCTACAATTGGTTTTAATAAGCAATTAAGATATCAAGATAGCCAAAAAATAGATATATATGTAGCAAGTGAAGTAGATGTTGATAAAATTAAAAGTATAGCCAATGAAGTACTTGGAAAACAAAATATGGTTCAAACAATAGAAATATATCAAGATATGGTAACAATAAGAGCAAAATCTATATCAGATGAACAAAAAGATTCAATAGTAAATAAAATTAAAGAAAACTATGAATTTGAACAAACTGCAGAAAAAACAGAAATAAAAGATATTCCAGCTACAAGAATAAGAGACATGTTTAAAAAATATGTTTTGCCATTTGTATTATCATTTATAATAATATTAGTATATATGGTTGTAAGATATCGTCAAAAAAGGTATTTTAAATGTTTTTGCTCAAACAATGGCAATCCCAGTACTTTGCGAGATACTATTAATTAGTTTAATAGCAATTACAAGAATACCAGTAGGAGTATATACACCAACATTAGTATTGGTAGTATATTTAGCATCTATAACATATACAGTTATAAAAGTAGAAAAACAAGCAGACAAAAACTAATAAGGATATCTTTCAAATAAATATTTTATGATATCATTTGAATTTGCTGGTGAAACTTTGATAAAAATATTCTTATCAAGGGTAATCCACATAATTAAATTAAAAGAATGAATATTGTCGATAAATGCGGCAACAATTTCAGAAATTTCAATAGGATTAGAAAAATCTTTTTTGCCAAATATTAGATTTTTCTAATTCTATTTTTTTATTTAGAAATTTATTCAAAAATTTTTCTATATCACCATCTTTTTTTTGATAATAACATAACTTTTGCATTCATATTATAATCCTTTCAATAAATATTATTTGATAAAAAATAAAAATATTCAATAGAATAAAATTATAATAAAAGAGCATAATAAAAATGTTCTAATTTTTATTATGTATGAAAAATCGTAGAGTATATGATTTTTCAGTACAGATTTATTTAGAATGATAGTTTGGAAGAATGTGTTATGAGTTTTTAATAATATAAGAAAGGAATAGAAATTATCATGGAAAAAAAAATCAAAGAATAAATTGCACAGTTCAAAGTTGTGCATATCAAGACAAAAATTCAAAATGTTGTACACTACATGCAATTAATGTAGTTCCTACACCAAATAACAATTCAATGCAATCAGATGAATCAAAATGTGGAAGTTATGAATATAACAATAATTACTAAAAAAAATAATATACAATCTTGACAAAGTTTTGAAATAGAAATAAAATACTCATGTAATAATACAAAAAAGAGGAGTGATTAATATGCCATTAGTAACAACTAAGGAAATGTTTGAAAAATCAATGAAAGAAGGTTTTGCAATTGGTGCATTTAATGTAAATAATATGGAATTAATACAAGGAATTGTTGATGCAGCTGCTGAAAACAATTCACCAGTTATATTGCAAGCATCATCAAGTGCAATAAAATATGCTAGAATTAATTATTTAATGAAAATGGTTGAGGCTGCTGTAGAGGAACATCCAAATATTCCGATAGCAATACACTTAGACCATGGTCCTGATTTTGAAACATGTAAAATGTGTGTAGACAATGGATTCACATCTGTAATGTTTGATGGTTCAAAATATGATTTTGAAGAAAATATCAGACTAACAAAAAGAAGTTGTTGATTATGCACATGCACATGGAGTTGTTGTAGAAGCAGAATTAGGAAAATTAGCAGGAATTGAAGATGATGTAAATATATCTGCATCTGATGCAATGTATACAGATCCAGCACAAGCTGAAGAATTTGTAAGGAGAACAGGAGTTGATTCATTAGCAATAGCAATTGGAACAAGTCATGGAGCTTATAAGTTCAAAGGTGAAGCAAAACTTAGATTTGATATTTTAAAACAAATTAAAGAAAGAATTCCAAATACACCAATAGTATTACATGGAGCTTCAACAGTAATTCCGGAATTAGTAAATATGTGTAATGAATATGGAGGAAATATTCCAGGAGCTAAAGGTGTACCTGATGAAATATTACATGAGGCAAGTATTTCAGGAGTTTCAAAAATAAATGTAGATACAGATTTAAGACTTGCAATGACAGCAGGAATTAGAAAAGTATTTGTAGAAGATCCAAGTGCATTTGACCCAAGAAAATATTTAATTCCAGCAAGAGAATTAGTAAAAGAAACAGTTTCACACAAAATGAAAGATGTATTTGGTTCAGCTAATAAAGCATAGAAAGAAAATAGAGACATTACTTGAATAATAAGTAAGTCTCTATTTTTTTATATAATAGGAAAGTAATACTTTCCTATTATATAAAAAGCTACAATAGCTAGCCATTTGAGATCTTCTCCTTTTAGTCGAAAACTCAAATCGGGCGAGAACAAATCAAAGAAAAATTTTCAATTTTTCTTATTTGTTCTTAACTATTATCTCTTATTTTTTGTCTCATAGCTTTTTGCATTCTTCTTTCAGCATCTTTTTTGGCAATATCTTGACGTTTATCATAAAGTTTTTTTCCTTTTCCTACTCCTAATTCAAGTTTGACTAAACTTCCTTTGAAATATAAAGAAATAGGAACTAAAGAATAACCATCAATTTTTACTTTTGAATATAATTTTAATAATTCTCTTTTGTTTAATAATAATTTTCTATCTCGTAAAGGATCTTTGTTATAAATGTTTCCATGTTCATAAGGACTTATGTGCATAGAATATATATAACATTCTCCATCTTTAAAACCAGCATAACTATCTTTTAAATTTACTTTTCCAGCTCTTATAGATTTTATTTCTGTTCCAGATAAAACAATTCCAGCATATTTGTTTTCTATGTTGAAATTGTGGTATGCAACTGGATTTTTTGCTATTAATTTTGTATCCATAGTTTTTATTCCTTTCGAAGATATTGTACTCTAAAAAGTGGAAAAAAAAATCAATATTAAGAATAAAAGTCTTGAATAATAAAAATCGTTAAATACATTACTTAATGATTTAATAATTAAATTTTATCAATTAAAATATAGTAAAGTCAATAAAAAATATATAATTTTAGATTGGAAAATTATATATTTTTATTGGGTTATTTTACTATATTTTAACTTTATAAAGTCTCATTTTTTTAAATCATTAAGTAATGTACTTAATATTTAGAAAGGGAAAAAGAAATGAGAACAAAAGAAAATAAAGGTGTAACATTAATAGCATTAGCAGTGACAATAATAGTAATGTTAATATTAGCAGGAGGAATAGTATCAACATTGACAGGAAATAGTGGAATAACAAGTAATGCAAGACTGTCAAAAATAATGAATGAGTTATCAAAATATAAAGAAGAAGTAGAATTATATAAAGCAAATAAAATTGTTGAAAATGAAGGCTTTTTAGGTGAAAGTCTTTTTGCGGGTAAAGATTCAATTAATTATAATATAAAATCAGATGAGGAAATTGGAAATATAAAAAGTATAATACCCAATATAACTGATGAATATATAAATATATTACAGATAATAAAAGGAGAACTATTAATAAAGTCTAAAGATAAAAAACAAATAAAAGCAGCACAATTAGTTGGGATTCAAGTTAATCCATATGATATAACAGATGATGGAGAATTATTATCGTCAAATGGAAATTTGTTATTAATGGATGAAACAGGGAACATTAACATTGCCAGATACAATTAAAAAAATAGGATATGGCGCATTTTCTGGAGTAGAAGGTTTAAAAACAATAATAATTCCAGGAAGTGTAAAAGAAATTGCTGAAAATGCATTTAGCAATAACAAAACATTAGAAACGGTAATCTTAAATGAAGGAATTGAAATTATTGGAGGAAGTGCATTTAGTCAATGTGATAATTTAGTTAATGTACAGTTGCCGTCAACAATAAAAAAAAAAAAAATAATGCATTTTATTATTGTATTAATTTAAAAAATATTAATATTCCTTTAGGAGTAGAGGAAATATCAGCATATACATTTTGTGGATGTAGAAAATTAGAGAAAATTATAATTCCAGAAGGGGTTGAATGTTTAAATTATGCAAGTTTTACAGATTGTCCTAATTTATCAAATATAAAATTACCTTCTACTTTATTAAAGATAGATACTCTTGCTTTTTCAAATTGTATAAGTTTAAATAATATTGAATTAACGAATAACGAAACATTTAAAATTGAAAATGGAATATTACTTTCAAAGAATACGTCAGATATAATATTTATATTTCCTAATTATATAAAACAAAAAGATAATTTTGAAATTCCAGAAGGAACGAAATATTTTAATATATCACTTGCAAAATATATTAATTTAAAGAAAATAAAGATTCCAAGTACATTAAAAGATCTTAATGCAAGTTTATTGCCATCAAGTATAGAAGAGGTTGAGTTAAACTTAAATAATGATGTGTTAGAAAATGATAAGGAAAATAAGATTGTATATATGAAAAAAACTAATGAATTATGTATGTGTTATTCTAAAGAAAAAACAATAAATATAAAAGAGGGGATAGTTGCATTAAATGCATATTCTTTTAATCAAGCAACATCAGCTGAATATATTATACTACCAGATTCAATAAATTATATAAAAAATCAAGCATTTACAAATGTAAATACAGTTAAGGAAATAAAAATAGGAAAAAATGTTTCAAAAATAGAACCATGTTTTAAATATTGGAATTATAATGGAATAGTAACAATTGATTCAGAAAACAAAAATTACATGATAGAAGATAATACTTTATATACTAAAGATAAAAAAACATTAGTGAGAGTTTTGAAAAATATTTATGAAACATATTCAGTAAAAAAAAGGTGTTGAAGTAATTGGAGAGTCTGCGTTTATGGTGCAATCAAATATTAATAGAATAGTGATACCAGATACAGTAAAAGAAATAAAGAATAATGCTTTTTCTTATTGTGTTAATATTGATGAAATAGAAATACCAAATTCTGTGAATAGTTTGGGAAGGAGTTTATTTGTTGATTGCAGAAAATTAAATAAAGTGACATTAAAGAAAAAAAAACAATTTATTCAAAATGCTCCATGGGGTGCTCCAAAAGGAATGAAAATTGTAAATTGGATTTAAAATAAAGAACCTAAAATGATTGATATTTTAGGTTCTTTATGATAAGATAAAAACATCAAAACAGTTACAAAAAAAAGAAAGGAAAAAACAAATGAAAATAGGAATAGATATAGGTGGAAGCCATGTAGGAATAGGGCTAGTAGACGAATTCGGAAATATACAACAGAAGAAAGAAAAAATATATAGTAGAAAAAATCGAAAACGAAAGTCAAATAAGTAAAAAAATCTAAAAGAAGAAATAACACAATTTATAATACAAACAATAAAAGAATATCAAAAATGGACTTTGTAGAAAATGTAGGAATAGCAGTACCAGGAACAGTAAATCAAACAACAATTATAAAAGCAGTGAATTTAGGAATAGAAAATTATGAAATAACACCAATAATAGAAAAAGAAACAGGAACAAAAGTAAAATTAAAAATGATGCAAAATGTTCAGCGTTAGCAGAACAAAAATATGGGAATTTTTGTGAATGTGAAAATGGACTATTTCTATGTATTGGAACAGGAGTAGGTGGAGCTGTAATATATAATGGAAAAGTATTAGAAGCTAAGGAAGTACCAGGATTTGAATTTAGCCATATGATAATACAGAAAAATGGATTACAATGTAATTGTGGAAAAAGAGGTTGTTTTGAAATATATGCAAGCCTAAAAGCGATTTAAGGAAAAAAATTGCGTATGAATTCAATTTAACAACTCTTAGAAATGAAGAAGTAATAAAAATTATATTAAATAATAAAGATGACGTAAGATTAAAATATTTCTTAAATGAATATATAGAAAACTTAGCAATAGGAATATCAAATCTGATTAATATATTTGAACCAGAAAAAATATTAATAGGAGGAGGATTTGCAGATTATAAAGAAATATTACTAGAACCATTAAAACAACAACTTTTAACAGGAAACTTGCTATTTAACAAAAGAAATGATATAATAATTCAGCTTGCAAAATTCAAAAACGATGCAGGAATTATAGGAGCGACTCTAATATAAAAAGGAATGAAATGAAATGAAAAAAAAGTATCATTTATTACATTAGGATGTAAAGATAAACCAATATGAAACAAATGCTATGATGCAAAAATTTCAAGAAAACGGATATGAAATTGTAGAAATAGATAATGTATCAGATATATGTGTTGTAAATACATGTACAGTTACAAATATGTCTGACAGAAAATCAAGACAAGCCTTAAGAAAAGTAAAAGATAAGAACAAAGATGCAATAATAGTAGCAACAGGTTGTTATGCTCAAAGTTCAAAAGAAGAACTAGAGAAGATGCCTGAAATTGATGTTGTACTTGGAAACGAAGAAAAAAGAGATATAGTAAAATATGTAGAAAAATATTTTGAACAAAATCAAAATTAACAGCAGTTCAAGATATATCAGTCCAAAAAAGAATTTGAAGATATGGGACAAATTTCATATACTGAAAAAATAAGAGCAGTAATAAAAGTACAAGATGGATGTAACCAATTTTGCTCATATTGTATAATACCATATGCAAGAGGAAGAGTGCGCAGTAGAAAAATAGATAGTATAATAAAAAAGAAATAGAACAAATTGCACAAAAAAGGAATAAAAGAAGTTGTAATAACAGGAATACATCTTGCATCATATGGAAAAAGACTTTGAAGAAAATATAGGTCTAATAGATTTATTAGAAGAAATAAATAAGATAGATGGAATAGTAAGAATAAGATTGGGCTCATTAGAACCAAAAAATAATAACAGAAGAATTTATGCAAAGACTAATAAAACTTGAAAAAATATGCCATCATTTTCATCTATCATTACAAAGTGGATGTGACAATACATTAAAAAGAATGAATAGAAAATATACAACAAGTGAATTTGAAGAAATTGTTCAAAGATTAAGAAAATACTATAATGATGTAATTTTAACAACAGATATAATAGTTGGATTTCCAGGAGAAACTGAAGAAGACTTTGAAACAACATATAATTATTTGAAAAAAATAAACTTTTATAAAATGCATGTATTTCCATATTCGCCAAGAAAAGGAACTGTTGCTGCAAAAATGCCAGATCAAATACAAGGTGATATAAAAGAAAAAAGAAGTAAAAAATTAATTGAATTATCAAATGAAAATCAAAAACAATATAATCAAAATTTAATCGGAAAAGATGTAGAAGTATTATTTGAAGAAAAAAATAAAGAAGGATATTATAAAGGACATACTCAAAATTATATATTAGTAGAATTTAAAACAGATGAAGAAGTGGAAAATAAAATAGTAAAAGTAAATGTAAAAAAAGCAGAAATAGAATATGTTATTGGATAGATATGTTACAATTGTAATATTTTTGTAATATAAACTTAATATAAAATAACTTGAAAAAAATACACATCTATTATATAAATATAATAGAAAAAATAAACACAAAGGAGGAAGAAATATGGCAAATATAGAAGAAGTTTCAGGAGTTTTTGGAGGAGTAAAAACAGATGAACCAATTCAAAATTGTGGAAATAATGGAATCGGAATCGAAAATGCAATAAACATAAATGGTGAGAATACAATTAATAATTCAAGTACAGGAACAAACTTGCCTGCAAAAAATACTTTTTGGAATAAAGTAAAATCAGTATTATTCTATGATATAAAAGTAGAATTAACACCATATGAACAAAAAGTAGAAGATGAAGTAAATGAATTTTTACATCAAGAAGTTACTTGGACAAAAGTTAAAATTTCTTATTTCAAGAAGTAACATTTGGAAAAAAGAAAAATTTGTAGAATGAAATAATAAAAAAAGGAAAAAATAGCAAGAAAGACTTGCTATTTTTTATGTTTTAGAGTAAAATATAGTCGTCAAAAAAGGAATAATCCCAAAAAGAGAAGGAATAGCTACAAAAATTAGGCTAGAACCTCAAGAAAGGAAAGAAAAAATATGAATATAATTATGTTAGGAGCACAAGGAACAGGAAAAAGGAACTGTTGCAGGATTAATTAGTGAACAAACAGGATTACCACAAATTTCTACAGGAGATATTTTTAGAAAAAATATTAGTGAAAAAACAGAACTTGGAATAGAAGCTGACAAATATATATCAAAAGGAAATTTAGTACCAGATGATATAACTGTACCAATGGTTGAAGACAGATTAACATGGGATGATGCTCAAAATGGTGCAATATTAGATGGATTTCCAAGAACAATAGAACAAGCAGAAAAACTAGATAAAATCTTAGCTAAGAAAGGTGAAAAAATAGATTTAGTAATAAATCTAGTAACACCAAAAGAAGAGATAATAGATAGGATGCTAACAAGAAGAGTATGCAGTAATCAAGATTGTAAAGCAACATATAATATAAAATTACATCCACCAGTAAAAGAAGGAATCTGTGACAAATGTGGTTCACCACTAAAACAAAGAGCTGATGACTCAGATCCAGAAGCAATAAAAAGAAGATTAGAAATTTATGAAGAAAAAACAAGCCCATTAGTAGAATATTATAAAGAAAAAAAGGTGTACTAAGAACAGAAACAGTTAGTATATCAATAAATAGAATGGGAAAAGATGTTGCAAATGATGTTGTAAGAGACATAAAAAATATAGTCTAAATAGCTTGCTTAAATATAAGCAAGCTACATATTAATATTGGTATTGTGCCTAAGGAAAAAGACGCAAGATTGTTAATACGCATCTAGTTTTGAAATAAACAATTTTTTCGAAACTACAAATTATATATTTGAAGGGAAGAATAAAAATGGTTACAATAAAATCCAAAAAAGAAATTGAATTAATGAGAGAAGCTGGAAGAGTAACAGCTTTAACACATAAAAAGCAATAGAAGAAGCAATAAAACCAGGAATGACAACAGCAGATATAGACAAAATAGCTGAAGAAACAATGAAAAAAATGGAGCAATATCAGCAGAAAAAGGATATGATCCAGGAATAAGAGGAATACCACCATATCCAGCATCAACATGTATTTCAGTAAATGATGTAGTAATACATGGAATTCCATCAAAGAAAACAATAATAAAAGATGGAGATATAGTAAGTGTAGACTTAGTAGCATTAAAAAACGGATATAATGGTGATGCAGCAAGAACATTTATGGTAGGAAATGTATCACCAGAAGCCAAAAGACTAGTAGAAGTAACAAAACAAGCATTTTTCGAAGGATTAAAATATGCTAGAAAAGGAAATAGAATTGGAGATATTTCACATGCAATTGGAATATGTAAAATCACAAGGATATTCTGTAGTAAGAGAATTTGAAGGACATGGAATAGGAAAAGAAATGCATGAAGAACCAGAAATACCAAATTACGGAAAAGCAGGAAAAGGAATAAGAATAGAACCAGGTATGACTTTATGTATAGAACCTATGGTAATTCAAGGAAAACCAGATATTTGGGAATTAGAAGATGGATGGACAATTGTAACACAAGATGGAAGTTTAGCAGCACATTATGAAAATACAATTTTAATTACAGAAAATGATCCAGAAATATTGACAATCATTTAAAAGTGTTATATAATAAATGAGTTAAAACCCAATTTCTACGAAAAATTGGCAAAAAAGTAAGAAAAATCTAAATACAATAACATGTTTTTAGAATTTTATTGCTCTTTAAGAAGGAGGAAAAAAACTTGGCAAAGGAAGATGTTATAGAAGTAGAAGGAGCAGTTGTTGAAACACTACCAAATACAACTTTTAAAGTAGAACTTGAAAATGGACACCAAATATTAGGCCATATTTCAGGAAAACTAAGAATGAACTATATAAAAATATTACCAGGAGACAAAGTAAAAGTTGAACTATCACCATATGACTTAACAAGAGGAAGAATTACTTGGAGAGCAAAATAAAATTTTAAAAACATATTGGAATTTATAAAGAATATTATAAAATAAATTTGAAACGTAAATTAACCCAATTATATAAAAATCAAGTTTGAAGACACAACTTAATTCACAAGGCGAAGGTCATTCCTTAGCCCAAGTGGAATGCGGCAAGCTAAGGAATGTCTGAAGACAATTTAAGGAGGTGCAAAGAAATGAAGGTTAGACCATCAGTAAAGAAAATGTGTGACAAATGCAAAGTAATAAAAAGAAAAGGGCAAATTAGAGTTATTTGTGAAAACCCTAAACACAAACAAAGACAAGGGTAATTCCTTAAGTTTATAACACAAATTAGGTAGCGGCTGATAAACATAAAAATGTTTACATATCAAATTTGTGTTTATATATATGTCCAATATTAATTTTTAAAGATCTATTAAATTAGATGCATTTCACCTTTAAAAAAAAAAATAAGGACAAACAAATAAAAAAAATTTGGAGGTGCAAAGAAACATGGCTCGTATAGCAGGAGTAGACTTACCTAAAGAAAAAAAAGAGTAGAAATAGGACTTACATATATTTATGGTATAGGAGTAGCTAGCTCAAACAAAATATTAGCAAAAAAGCTGGAGTAAACCCAGACACAAGAGTTAAAGATTTAACTGATGAAGAAGTTAATAGCATAAGAAAAGTTATTGACGAATCATACAAAGTTGAAGGTGATTTAAGAAGAGAAGTAGCTCTTAATATAAAAAAGATTAACTGAAATTGGATGCTACAGAGGATTAAGACATAGAAGAAGTCTTCCAGTAAGAGGACAAAGAACTAAAACTAATGCTCGTACAAGAAAAGGTCCAAGAAAATTAGTAAGTAGATCAAAGAAAGATGTAAAATAAGACTTTTAAAACAGTGTAAAACTGTTATATAAGGAGGGAAATAAGAACAATGGCTAACAAAAATGTTGCAAAAAAAACCAGTAGCTAGAAGAAATAGAAAAAACATCGATAAAGGTGCTGCACATATTCATTCTAGTTTCAATAATACAATAGTAACAATAACAGATACAAACGGAAATACAATTTCATGGGGAAGTGCTGGAGGACAAGGTTTCAAAGGTTCAAGAAAAAGCACACCATTCGCAGCTGGAGAAGTTGCTGAAAAAGCAGCTAAAGAAGCTATGGAACATGGATTAAAAACAGTTGAAGTATATGTTAAAGGTCCAGGAGCAGGTAGAGAATCAGCAATAAGATCTTTACAAGCTGCAGGATTAGAAATCAGTAGCATCAAAGATGTTACACCAATCCCACATAACGGATGTAGACCACCAAAAAGAAGAAGAGTATAATTTTTTATACTTAGGTGGATTATAAAAAATTTAAAATTAAGAATAAATAAAATATAATGAAAGAGGTGTAAAAGATGGCACGTTATACAGACGAACAATGTCGTATTTGCCGTAGAGAAGGACAAAAATTGTTCTTAAAAGGTTCAAGATGTTATTCTGATAAATGCAGTATTTCTAGAAGAAATTATGCACCAGGACAACACGGACAAAAAAGAGCTAAACTTTCTGAATACGGAACACAATTAAGAGAAAAACAAAAAACAAAATCATACTATGGAGTTGGAGAAAAACAATTTAGAGGATATTTCGAAATGGCATCTAATAAAAAAAGGAATCACAGGTGAAAACTTACTACAAATATTAGAAAGCAGATTAGATAATGTTGTATATAGATTAGGATTTGGAGCTTCAAGAGCTCAAGCAAGACAACTTGTAAACCATGGACAATTTGCAGTTAATGGACAAAGAGTTGATATACCATCTTACTTAGTTAAAGCAGGAGATGTTATAACAGTAAGAGAAAACAAAAAAAAAGAAAATGGAGCTATAAAAGCAAATATTGAAGCAAATTCAGCAAGACCAGTTCCAGCTTGGTTGGAATTAAATAACGAAACTTTAAGTGGTAAAGTAGTAAGATTAGCATCAAGAGAAGATGTTGATATTCCAGTTGAAGAGCATTTAATAGTAGAGCTTTACTCTAAATAATAGTTTTTAATTAGAAAAATATTAGGAGGTAGAAATGATAGAATTTGAAAAGCCAAATATTGAATGTCTAGAGGTTGATGACACAAACAATTATGCAAAATTTGTATGTGAACCATTAGAAAGAGGATATGGCGTTACAATTGGAAATTCTTTAAGACGTATATTACTTTCATCTCTAACAGGATGTGCATTAACAAGTGTTAAAATTGAAGGTGTTTTACATGAGTTTTCAAGCATACCAAATGTTGTAGAAGATGTACCAGAAATTATAGTAAACTTAAAAAAATGTTAGACTAAAATTTACTGAAAACGAAGAAAAAGTTATGAGAATTAACTTTAAAGGAGAGGGAGAAGTAACTGCAGGAGATATCATTACAGATGGAACTGTTGAAATATTAAATCCAGATTTACATATAGCAACTGTATCAGAAGGTGGACAGTTGATAATGGAATTGACAGCTGATATGGGAAGAGGATATACTCCTTCAGATAAGAACAAAAAACCTAATCAAGACATATCTGTGCTTCCAATAGATTCAATTTATACACCAGTAAAAAAAGTAAATTATCAAGTAAAAAACACTAGAGTAGGGCAAATGGTTGACTATGATAAATTAATTATAGAAGTATGGACAGATGGAAGCTTAAAAGCTCATGAAGCATTAAGTTTAGCAGCAAAAGTTATGACAGGACATCTAGAATTATTTATAGATTTATCAGAAGCAACAAAAAATACACAAGTTATGATTGAAAAAGAAGAATCTAAGAAAGAGAAAGTATTAGAAACTTCAATTGAAGAATTAGAATTATCTGTACGTTCATTCAATTGCTTAAAGAGAGCAGGAATTGCTACAGTAGAAGATTTAACAAATAGATCTGAAAATGATATGATGAAAGTTAGAAATTTAGGAAAGAAATCATTAGATGAAGTAATTGCAAAATTACATTCATTAGGGCTAAATTTCAGACAAGAAGATGAATAAAATTTAATAAAGAGGTGAAAGAAGTGGCTACAAATAGAAAATTAGGTAGAACAACTGATATAAGAAATGCTATGTTAAAAACTTTAACAACAGATTTAATCTTAAAAGGTAAAGTTGAAACAACAGAAGCTAGAGCAAAAGAAGTAAAAGCTATTGCAGATAGCATAATAGCATTAGCAATAAAAGAAAAAGATAACTTTGAAACAGTAGATGCTAAAGTAGTAAAAGCTAAATTAGATTCTAAAGGTAACAAAGTTACAGAATTAGTAAAAAGCAAAAATGGTAATGAATATCTAAAAGTTGTTAAAGAAGAAACAACTGAAAAGAGACAAAAAGATATGCCATCAAGATTAAATGCTAGAAGAAAAATAATGACAAAATTAAACAAAGTTGAAGGCGAAGATGTAATGGCAAAATTATTCAATGAAATCGCTCCAAAATACGAAGGTAGAGTTGGAGGATATACAAGAATAGTAAAAGCTGGACCTCGTAGAGGAGATGGAGCTGAAGTAGCTATATTACAACTTATTTAGTAATAAAATTAAATATAAATTATCAAGAGTGGAGTAGAGAACGGCTCGTTAATCCCACAGCAACCTGCAGTATGTAAGGTGCTAATACCGGCAAAGCAAAAGCTTTGAGTGATGATTTTTTTGAAAAAGACTCATAGCAAGCGCTAAGAGTTCTTTTTTGTTATATTAGAAAGGTTCTATTTTAGACAGATTAAATATAAGAATTTATTATAACTCAAAGTAGAATAATAAATATGAAAGGAAACGAAGAAATATGAGTAAAAAATGGTATTTTACATCAGAAAGTGTAACAGAAGGACATCCAGATAAATTATGTGATTATATATCAGATACAATATTAGATGAAGCATTAAAACAAGATAAATATTCAAGAGTTGCAATAGAAACATTTGCATCTGCAAATCAAATAACAATAGCAGGACAATTAACAACAAATGCAACATTAGATATAGAAAAAATAGTAAGAGATAGAATAAAAGAAATAGGATATGACAGAGCAGACTTAGACATAGATTATAGAACATGTAAGATAGATATAAATATAACAAAGCAAAGCTCAGATATAGCACAAGGTGTAGACATTGGTGGGGCTGGAGACCAGGGTATAATGTTTGGATATGCTTCAGATGAAACAGAAGAATATATGCCATTTGCAATTTCAATGGCACACAAATTGGCAAAAAAGACTTACAGAAGTTCGTAAAAATGGAATAATACCATATCTTAGACCAGACGGAAAAACACAAGTAACAGTTGAATATGAAGATGGAATTGTAAAAAAGAATTGACACAATACTTATATCAAATCAACACGAAGAATCTGCAGATATGGATATATTAAAAAAAGACATTATGGAAAAAGTAATAAAAACAGTTATTCCAGAAAAATATTTAGATGAAAATACAAAATATTTTATAAATCCAACAGGAAGATTTGTTATAGGTGGACCTTTAGGAGACACAGGACTAACAGGAAGAAAAATAATCGTAGATACTTATGGTGGATATGCACGTCATGGTGGAGGAGCATTTTCAGGAAAAGATGCAACAAAAGTTGATCGTAGTGCAGCATATATGTTGCGTCATATTGCAAAAAATATTGTTGCAAAAGGATTTGCAAAAAAATGTGAATTACAAGTAGCCTATGCAATAGGAGTAGAACAACCAATGTCAATATTTGTTGATACTTTTGGAACAAATACAATTCCAGAAGATAAAATAGAAGAAATAATCAAAAAGAATTTTGACTTAACACCAAAAGGAATTATTGAATATCTTGGTTTACGTGAACCAATTTATACAAAAACAACTAATTATGGTCATTTTGGAAAGCCAGAATTACCTTGGGAAAAAATTATAAAATTAGAGGTAGTATAAAATAAAAATTGGGAAATGTAAGAATTTCTCGATTTTTTTTATTTATAACTAAATATCCTTGAAACAAACATATTTTTGTGATAAAATCACACTATCAAAATACGAAAAGAGGACGGAAATTGGAAGAAAAAAAAGAAGGAATACTAGCAGAGATAATATATCAAAATGAAGTAAATAGCTATACTGTAGGAATATTTGAAACAGAAGAAGAACAATTTACAGTAGTTGGATATTTACCATTTATATGTAAAGGAGATTCATTAAAAATAATCGGAAAATTTATAGAACACAAAGATTATGGAGAACAATTTAAAATAGAAACATTTGAAAAATTAATGCCACAAACATTATCTGCACTAGAAAAATATCTTGCAAATGGAAATATAAAAGGAGTTGGACCAGCAACAGCAAGTAAAATAATAAAATTATTTGGAGATGAAACCATACATGTATTAAAATACGAACCATCAAAATTAGTACAAATAAAAGGAATAACAAAAGATAAAGCAAAAGAAATATCTGAAAGTTTTATTGAAAATTGGGAAGTATGGCAAATTGTTGGCTTTTTAGAAAGATTTGGATTAGGAGCAGAAAGTGCCAAAAAAAGTATATGATCTACTAGGAATAAATGCAATATCAGAAATAGAAAATGATCCATATATTTTAATAGATATTGCAAGAGGTGTAGAATTTTCACAAATAGATAAAATGGCAATAGAACTTGGAATAGAACGAGAAAATCAAAAAAAGAGTGAAAAGTGGAATAAAATATGCTTTGATGAAAATCACATATAATGGACATTGTTGTACATTAAAGGAGAATTTAATAGAATATGTAAAACAGTTATTAGAGTAGCTGAAGAAATAATTGAAGAAGGACTAATAAATTTAAAAAGCAAATGAAGATATAGTTATTGAAAAAAAGAGATGAAGAAAAATGGGTATATTTATACTCATTTTATAAAACAGAAAATGAGATTGCAGAAAGAATAATAAAATTAAAAAACACTAAAAATGTAAAAAAAATAAGTAATATTGAAAAAGAATTAAAAAAGTAGAAGAAAGAACAGATATGATTTTATCTGAAAAACAAAAAAGAAGCAATAAGAACTATTAATGAGAATAATGTCACAATTATTACAGGTGGCCCAGGAACAGGAAAAACGACAATAATAAAAAGTATTATAGAAATCTATAAGCAAAAAAATATAAAATAGTATTATGTGCTCCTACTGGAAGGGCAGCAAAGAGAATGACAGAAACAACGGGAGAAGAAGCAAAAACGCTACATAGATTGTTAGAGATAGGAAAAGTTGATGATGATGTATTTTATAAGAAAGACGAAGACTTTGAAGGAGCACCAATAGATGCAGATATAATAATAGTTGATGAGATGTCAATGGTAGATATGTTTGTAATGAGTTACTTGTTAGATTGTATATATTTAGGAACAAAGTTAATTCTTGTAGGAGATACAGACCAGTTGCCATCAGTAGGACCTGGAAGTGTTTTGAAAGACTTAATTGCATCAGAAAAAATAGTAACAGTACATCTTGATAAAATATTTAGACAGGCTGCTAAAAGCAAAATAATTGTAAATGCACATAGAGTAAACAATGGTCAAAAAATTTATACAAAAAGATGATTCAGAATTATCAGAAAATGCAAAAGAAGATTTTTTTCTTTATAAAAGAAAATAATCAAGAAAAAATATTAGAACAAGTTTTATCATTATGTAATGGAAGATTAAAAAGTTCGGAGACTATGACTTTTTTGAAAATATTCAAGTATTAACACCAACTAAAAAAGGAATGTTAGGAACAAAAGAATTAAATAAATCATTACAACAAGAATTAAATCCACCAAGAGAAGGTGAACCAGAAAAAAACAAGTATGGGAGTAATATTCAGAATTGGTGATAGAATAATGCAAACCAAAATAATTATGATATGTATTGGGAAAGAAGAGAAGGAGACTCTATAGAAACTGGAAATGGTGTATTTAATGGTGAGATTGGAACAATAACAAATATAAATGAAAAAGAAAAAAATATAAGAATAAAATTCGATGATGATAAAGTTTGTTGGTATGAATTCAATGATTTAGAACAAATAGATCATAGTTATTGTATAACAATACACAAAGCACAAGGAAGTGAATTTGATGTTGTTATAATGATTGTACCACAAGCTGCACCAATGCTTTTAACACGAAATTTATTATATACAGGATTAACAAGAGCTAAAAAATTATTGATTGTAATTGGAAATGATAGAGTTGTAGACTTTATGATAAATAATGTAGATAGTAAAAAAAAAATACAGGATTGGAATATAAATTGAAAAATACTTAGAGTAATGATATAATAAATTCATAAAATTTTTATAGGAGAAAGAATAGTGTCAGATAAAGAGAATGTTTTAATATTAGATAAGCGATTTTAATAGTGTAATAAGTTTTTATGAAGAAACAGCAGAACTTATAACAAAATTAAGACCCAATATAACAATGACAGAATTAAAAGATGAATTTGAAAGTCTTTCGCAATATGAAAAAATAGTATTTGCAGCTAGAGCAATGGTAGTATCAGAATCATTAAAATTATTTAATATAGAAGAAATATTATCTAAATATCGTATAGGAAATGTAGAACTTGAAAGAATGTTTGAATGGATAGATTTTTTAGATAAATTTCAATTAAAAAATTCAAATGATAAAAACAAAAAATAAGGCAATTAAGGAATTGCTTAGCACATGCAATGTATGAAATAAAAATAGTTAATGATTCAAAAATATATATTCACATTAATAATGGATATATATCAGGAGATATAGAAATTAATGAATTTATAGAATTAATAAAAAGTTATGAGAATGTTTTTGATAAATTTATTGAGAAAAACTAGAAAAACTTGGAGTTTTATATTTTGATGAAAAAAAAAAGCTAGATGAGAAAACAGAAAAATTATCAATTAATAAATTTGTAAATAGTATTACTATTTCAGGTAAGAAAATTTCACCAGAAAGAGAAAAAAAGAAATAAAAAAATGGTTGAAAAATATAGGAATAAATAATTTAAGAATTTCGGGGAAAGATACTAAAACGAAGCAAAAACAAAGATCACAACTAATATTAACAACAGCATTTTCAATTAATGCAACTGCTAAGAATGAAGATGATATAAAAGTAGCAGTATCATCAGATGTAAATTATATGATTCAATTATATTCTATGATAATAGCATCACCTGAATATTGGAGAGCAGGTGATGAGCAAGCAATGGAAGAAGAAAATATATCTATAAAAGAATTATATGATTTATCAATTTCACAATTAGCTGCTCAGAAACCATTTTTATATGCAAAATCAGCAATAGCTTTAGCTAATTATTGTTTTGTTTATATAAGAGAAATAAACAAAAATAGAAATAGACCAATTTTTGAATATAATGGAATTGATTTGAGTGGAGTCACAATAAAATATTTGAGTAAAGAAGAATCAATAAAACGAACAATAAATTTAAGAGAAAAGCTAGAAAGAGCACCCAAAAGAAAAAAAAAAGACCAAATACAGAAACAAATAGATAGATATGGAGATGTTATGGTAAATAGTTCTAATTTGTTTAGACATTTAAGAGATAGCATTGCACATAATAATTATAATATAGACTATAGTAAGTATATAAATACAAGAAAATTAGATGATATTATTATAACTTTTAGAACTTATGAAAAATATACTGATGAATTAGATTTTGAAGTAGAAATATCAGTAAAAGAAATAAAAAGATTAGTAAAAGAACTTCAAAATAGTATCAATTTGAGTATTGAGCTATCAGATGAAGGAAAAAAACTCAGAAGTTAGTTTTTTAAGAGAAGCATTAGTTTTTAGAAATCTTGGATTAGAAGATATAGAAAAAAGAGTCTATATCAGGAAAGAAGAAGAAAGATGATTGATGAAACATATAATGAAGTTTGGAAATTATTAAATAATATCCCTTTGAGAGACTACCTAAAAATTCCAAAGAAAGAAATTAGTGAAATATTAAAAAATAAAATTCTAATTATAGTGATAGAAAGATAAGCGAAGAAAATATAAAAGCAGTGAGTACGGAAGCATTAAAAATTTATACAAGGTTATATTATAACTATATAGCAACTAAAGAAGAAAAAAATAAAATAGAAGAAATTTTAAAAATTAATAGTAAAAATAAAGCGAAAAAAAGTTCGCAAAAACTATTGACAAAAATCAAAGAAAAACATATAATACTTTTCGAACAGACATTTGATATTTAACTTACGAAAAGTATTATTATTTTTTGGAGGATTGCCATGATTACAAATTTACATATAAAAAATATAGGAATAATAGATGATTTAGAAATAAATTTAAACAAAGGAATGAATGTATTAACAGGAGAAACAGGAGCGTAAAACATTAATAATTGATTCATTAGGAGTAATTTGTGGCGGACGATTTTCAAAAGAAATGATAAGAAAAGGTGAAAGCCATTCATATGTAGAAATATGTATGTATGAGCCACAAGATATAAATTCAGTAGATGGAAATATTATTGTAACAAGAGAAATATATAGCAATGGAAGAAATACTTGTAAAATAAATGGAAGACTTGTAACTGTATCAGAATTAAAAGATTTTATGAGTAAATATATAGAAATACATGGTCAAAATCAAAATCAACAATTATTTGATAGTTCAACACATATAAAATATCTTGACAATTTTATAGGAGAAGAATTATTACCATTAAAAAGTGAATATAGCTCAAAATTTATAAGATATAATGAAGTAAAAAGAGAAATAAGAAATAATTACGGAGATGAAAAAAGAAAAACAAAGAAAATTAGATTTGTTAAAATATCAATTAAATGAAATACAAGAAGCAAAATTAAAAAAAGATGAAGAAGAAAAATTAGAAGAAAAAAGAAAAAATAATGTTAAACTCAGAAAAAATAGCAAAAAACTTATCAGAAGCAAGTCAAGCAGTTGGAGAAAATACAATAGATGTAATAAATAGTGCAGTAAGAGCATTAGAAAAAATAGAAGAAATAGATTCAAAATATAGTTCAACAATAGAAAGTCTAAGAAACATATATTATGAAATGCAAGAAATATCAAGAGATATAGAAACATATTGTGAAGATGTTGACTTTGATGAACAACAAAGGGAAGAAGTAGAAACAAGATTAGATATTATATATGATTTAAAAAGAAAATATGGAAACAATATTGAAGAAATATTAGAATATGGAAAAGAAGTTGCAGATGAGATAAATAAAATAGAAAATGCAGAAGAAATAAATGCTAAACTAAGAAAAGAAAAAGCTGAGTTAGAAACAGAGCTAAATGTAATAGCAATGAAAATAAGTGAAATTAGAAAAAAAATATGCAACAGAATTAAATCAAAGAATTAATAAAGAATTATTAGAATTAGAAATGAAAAATGCAACAATTAATGTAAAAGTAGAATATAAAACAAATGAATATTTTGAAAATGGTAAAGATTCTGTTCAAATTTATATTAGAACAAATATTGGCGAAAATGAAAGTGAACTAGTAAAAATTGCATCAGGAGGAGAAATGTCAAGAATAATGCTAGCTATAAAAAAAGTAATAGCAGAAGCGGATGAAGTACCTGTTATGATATTTGATGAAATTGATACTGAATAAGTGGAAAAGCTGCTAATGCAGTGGCTGATAAAATGAAAAGCATTTCAAAAAATCATCAAGTTTTGTGCATATCACATTTGGCTGCAATTGCTGCAAGTGCAAATTATAACTATTTCATAAGTAAAAAGTAGAAAATGAAAGAACAGCTACAAAAGTAAAATTATTAAATGAAAAAGAAGTTTTATGTGAGATTGCAAGAATCTCTTCAGGAGAAGTAAATGAAGTTACATTAATATGCAAATGAATTAAGAAAAAAAGTATCTTAAAAACAAAAAAATTATAGTAAAATAGAAAATAAAATGATATAATGCTAGTAAAATAGATTATATCATTTTTTATTAAAAGAGAAAAATAAATTCTTTTTCAAAAGAATATTTTATGGAAGGAATGAAGGAAAATGCCAGAGAGACCAGAAGTAATAAAAATGAGAGAAAATGCGCATGATAGGCAATACGTATTAGAAAATGTATCAAAAGAAGGTGGACTATTAGATTATGCAGGAGAAGAAATGAAAGATGATAGAGAGATTGCCTTAGTTGCAGTGCATAATAATCCAGAAGCATTAGAATATGTTAGTGATAGATTAAAAGCAGATAGAGAAATAGTATATGACTCAGTAAGTGAAGTTGGGTGGACATATTGCTATGCAAAAAGAAAATTTATTAAATGATAAAGAATTATTAATGGCTGGATTGAAAAAAAAACAGGACAAATTTTGTATTTTGCATCACCAGAAATGAGAGATGATAAAGAAGTAGTAATGTTAGCTGCAACGAATAAACCAATTATAATAAAGTTCGCAAGTGGAAGGCTGAGAGAAGACAAAGAAATAGGATTATCAGCAATGAAATCTAATAAAAATTGTTATGAATTTTTAGGACCGAACTTAAAACAAGATGAAGATATATTAGCAAAAAAATGGATAAAAATATATTTAACCTAAATTAGTGAAATTGCTTGATTTTTTTGGTAAAATATAGTACAATAGTTATGTTGAAAAAATATTCCTTTAACTTAGCCTAATAAAAGACACCTATTATTAGAGCTCGGTATAAGGAGAAAAAAGAAATAGGAGGTGTTAATAACATGACAGTAGAAAGAAAACAAGAAATCATTAATCAATATAGAAGAGATGAAAAAGATACAGGATCATCTGAAGTTCAAATCGCTCTTTTAACAGAAAGAATTAATGAATTAACAGAGCATTTAAAAGTTCATAAAAAAGACAATCATTCAAGAAGAGGAATGCTTAAAATGGTTGGTAAAAGAAGAAATTTATTAAACTACTTAGCAAAGAAAGATGAAGAATCATATAAAGCACTAGTTGAAAAATTAGGACTAAGAAAATAGTTTAAGATTTGTAAAAGGACGTGTGCGATAAAAGCCTGCGTCCTTTTGTTTTATATAATAGGAAAGTTATACTTTCCTATTATATAAAATGTTACAATCGCTAGCCCTTTGAGATTTCATCGCTTCGCTCAGAAACTCAAATCGGGCGAGAACAAATCAAAGAAAAATTGAAAATTTTTCTTATTTGTTCTTAAAGTAAGTCAAATGTATTTGGAAAAGTAGCTTGTATAATGTGCTTTAAACAAATAAAACATATTATAGAGGTTACAATCTAATTACAAGTTTGACTTACTTAAATAGGTGTAAAGAATAAAGAAAGGAGTTTATGGATTATATAAATAAACCATAAAAGAGAAAAAGTATATGTTTAAAAGTTATGAAACAGAATTAGCAGGTAGAAAACTTGTAATAGAAACAGGAAAATTAGCAGGATTAGCAAATGGAAATGTTGTAGTAAAATATGGAGATACAGTTGTAATGGTAAATGTTACAGCATCAAAAGAGCCAAAAGAAGGAATAGACTTTTTTTCCATTATCAGTAGATTTTGAAGAAAAAAAATGTATTCAGTTGGAAAAATACCAGGATCTTATACAAAAAGAGAAGGAAAACCAAGTGATAAAGCAATATTAGTATCAAGAGCTATAGATAGACCATTAAGACCATTATTCCCAAAAAGATTTCAGAAATGATGTAGTAGTTGTTGCAACAGTATTATGTGTTGAACAAGATAATTCACCAGAAGTAGCAGCAATGATTGGTGCATCTGCAGCATTATCAATATCTGATATACCATTTGGAGGACCAACAGCAGCAGTAAATGTAGGATTAGTAAATGGAGAAATAGTAATAAATCCAACAGAAGCACAAAGAAAAAGTAAGTGACTTAAATTTAACAGTTGCAGGAACAGTTGAAAAAGTAGCAATGATTGAAGCAGGAGCAAATGAAGTTCCAGATGATGTAATGTTAGAAGCAATCAAAAAGGGACATGAAGAAATCAAAAAAGTATGTCAATTTATTCAAAAAAATGAAAGACGAAATAGGAAAGCCAAAATTTGCATACAAATCATTTGCAGTAGATCATGATTTATATGAAGAATTAGAAAAAGATTATACAGAAAAAATGAAAACAGCTGTACAAGAAATAGACAAAGATACAAGAGACAATAATGTTGCAGTATTAACAGAAGAAATTGAAAATGCTCTTGCTGAAAAATTAGGAGAAGAAGAATTCGAAAAAAAAGAAAGCAAGAAATTGGTGAAGCAGTTTATAAACTAGAGAAAGAAATGCGTAAGAGATATGATTTTCTATGAACACAAAAGAGTTGATGGAAGAGCTATTGATGAAATTAGACCATTATCATGTGAAGTAGGATTATTACCACGTACACATGGAAGTGCATTATTTACAAGAGGACAAACTCAAGTAATGTCAATTGCAACATTTGGAATGATGAATGAAGAACAAGAATTAGATGGAATAGATACAGAAACATCAAAAAGATATATGCATCAATACAATTTCCCTGGATATAGTGTTGGTGAAGCAAAAACATCAAGAGGACCTGGAAGAAGAGAAATTGGACATGGTGCATTAGCAGAAAAAAAGCATTAGTTCCAGTATTACCACCAGTAGAAGAATTCCCATATGCAATAAGAGTTGTATCAGAAGTATTATCTTCAAATGGTTCAACTTCACAAGCAAGTATTTGTGGAAGTACATTAGCATTAATGGCAGCAGGTGTTCCAATTAAGAGACCAGTTGCTGGTATCTCAACAGGACTTGTAACAAATCCAGAAAATCCAGATGATTATGTAATGTTAACAGACATTCAAGGATTAGAAGACTTTTTCGGAGATATGGACTTCAAAGTTGGGAACAGAAAAAGGTATTACTGCAATTCAAGTAGATATCAAAGTTGATGGATTATCATATAAAATAATTGAAGAAGCTTTTTCTAGAACTAGAAAAAGGCAAGACAATATATTTTGGATGATATAATGAAACCAGTTATTGCTGAACCAAGAGAAGAGCTTTCAAAATATGCACCACAAATAGTTACAACACAAATTAAAGTAGAAAAAATTAAAGATGTAATTGGTAAAGGCGGAGAGACTATTAATAAAATAATTGATGAAACAGGTGTAAAAATAGATATTGAAGAAGATGGACAAGTATTTATTTATTCAACAGATGCTGAAATGGGAGAAAAAGCATTAGATATAATAGAAAATATAGCAAGAGTAGTTGAAGTTGGACAAATTTACTATGGAACAGTTACTAGAACTACTTCATTTGGAGCATTTGTTGATATTGGTGGAGGAAAAGAAGGTTTAGTTCATATCTCTAAGATAGCAAAAGAACATATTAAAAAGTTACAGACTATGTAAATGTTGGAGATAAAGTTCCTGTAAAAGTTATTGGAATTGATGACCAAGGTAAAATTAATCTTACTATGAAAGATTTAGTTGAAAATAATTCAGAAGAAAATAAAGATGAAAATTCTTCAGAGGAAAACACAGAAGCACTTTCAAGTGAAGAGAAAATAGAAGAATAATATAATAAAAAAGATTCTTAGTAGTAGATTTGTACTATATAAGAATCTTTTTTTTTTATTTTATAAGTGCTTTTAATTTATTTCTTAAATTATCAGAACATTTTATAAGAGGTAAACGTGGTTCTCCAAAATTAAAGCCTAATAAATTTAATGCTTCTTTGACTGGAATAGGATTTGTTTCTTCAAACAAGGCATTAATTATAGGTAAAGCTTTTAATTGATATTTTAAAGAATCTGCAAGATTTCCAGCAAAAAAAAAGAATTTGTAATATCAAGAGTAAGAGAAGGATTTATATTTGAAAGAACAGATATAACTCCTTGACCACCTAATGATAAAATAGGCAAAATTTGATCATCATTTCCAGAATATATTGGTAGATTATCACCACATAAACTAGCTATTTTGGTAATTTGGCTTATATTACCACTAGCTTCTTTAATCCCAACAATATTTTTGATTTTTGATAATTCTAAACAAGTTTCAGGAGAAATATTCATTCCTGTACGACTTGGAACATTATATAAAATAATAGGAATTGAAACAGAATTACTAATTGATTTATAATGTTCAATTAAACCATTTTGAGTAGTTTTATTATAATAAGGAGTAACAACAAGTAATCCATCTGCTCCAAGTTTTTCAGCTATTTTAGACATTTCAATTGCTGATAAAGTATTATTTGAACCAGTTCCAACAATTATAGGAACTCTTTTATTAGTAACAGAAATTGCACATTTTATTAAATCAATTTTCTCATTTTGAGACATTGTTGAAGCTTCTCCAGTAGTACCACATACAACTAAAGCATTTATTCCAGAGTTTATTTGTAACTCGATAAATTCTTCAAATACTTTAAAATTAATTTTTTCATCAATAAAAGGAGTTGCAAGAGCAGTTGCTACACCTGTAAATAATTTATTTTTCATAAGTTTCCTCCATATTTAAAAAGTTTTTCAACAATTTGAATAGCATTACTAGCAGCACCTTTTCTTAAATTATCAGCAACAACCCATAAATTAAGAGAATTTTGGCTTGCTGAAATCTCTTCTAATTCTTCCAACTAATACATCATCATGACCATTAGCTATTGAATTTATAGGATATGAATCATTTTTATCATCATTTAAAACAAGAATCCCAGGTGAAGTTTTTAAAGTTGTAATAACATCAGAAATTTCAAAGTTTTTTTCAAATTCAACATTTATACTTTCTCCATGACAATTTGAAACTGGAACACGCACACAAGTAGATGTTATAGGTAAATAAGGATGACCTAAAATTTTTCTTGTTTCATTAATCATTTTCATTTCTTCTTCTTTGTATAACCATTTACAAGAAAATACATCTATTTTTGGTAAACAATTATCAAAAATAGGGTGAGAAAAATTTTAATAATGGTGAATATGTTTTTGCACGACCATTTTCTAAATCTTGTAAACCAAGTTTTCCAGCACCAGAAACAGCCTGATATGTAGAATATACAATTCTTTTTATTTTATATTTATCATCTAATGGCTTTAAAGCAACAACAGCTTGAATTGTAGAACAATTAGGGTTTGCAATAATATTCTTATGATTTATAACATCATTAAAATTTACTTCTGGAACAATTAAAGGAACATCATCATCCATTCTAAAAGCACTACTATTATCAATTACAACACAACCCTTTGAGGCTGCAATAGGGGCAAAATGTCTTGAAGTTTCTGCACCAGCAGAAAAGATTGCAAAATCGAAATGTTCATCAAAAGAGAAATCTTTTAATTCATGAACAAGATATCTTGTATTCATAAACTTTAATTCTGTACCAGCAGATTTTTTGAAGAAAAAAAGAGTATATTCTAAATTAGGAATATTCTTTTCTTCTAATATTTTTAATGCAGTTCTTCCAACTAATCCTGTTGCACCAATAATTGCTAATTTATATTTTTTCATAAAATAAAATCCTTTCTAAGTTATAAGAAAATATATTCAATAACAATAAAAAATTACTTAAAAATTAATTTGACAAATTATATTTTAGATGTTATCTATATAATATATTAATTTTTGGAATAGTAACATTGTTTAATATGAATGGAGGTTTTTGTATGCAATTGAAAATTCCTGACTATGAAAGAGTATTTAGGAGAGACCCAGAATATAAGGAATACCCAGGAATGGATCCAAAAGTTGTAGAAGCTTTAAAAAAAGACCATGTACTAACTTTATATGTTCCAGATACAGCCCGTTGGTTTGTAAGTGAGAAAAAGAGTAAAGAAAAAAAATAAGCGATGTTAAATTTGAGGAAATATTTCCTCAAAAAAAGAGCGTAAATATATGCCAATTCGAGTAATATTTGCGTTCTTTTTTATATCATTTAACTTAATCAATTGCCTTGACGAACAAGCCAGAAAATGGTAAAATAAAACACGAAGTAAAAAATAAAACTTTTAGAAAGAAGGTTAAAAATGAGAATATTAGCAGTAGGTGATATAGTTGGAGAATCAGGAGTTCGAAAACTAAAAGAAGAATTACCAAGAATAAAAAAGAGAAGAAAACATAGATTTTGTAATAACAAACGGAGAAAATTCAGCAGGTGGAATGGGAATAAATGAAAGAAACTTTAATGATATGTTAAGTGCAGGAACAAATGTAGTAACAATGGGAAATCATACATGGGGAAAGAAAGACATATTTAAATTTATAGATCATCCACAATTATTAAGACCAGCAAATTACCCAAAAGGAGTTGTAGGAAAAGGTCTTGGAATTTATGAATGCAATGGAAAGAAAATAGCTGTAATGAATTTTATGGGAAGAGTTGATATAAACATATTAACAGAAAATCCATTTATTATGGCAAAAGATATGGTAGAAGAAATAAAAGAACAAGTAGATATAATAATAATAGACTTTCATGCAGAAGCAACAGCTGAAAAAATTGCTATGGCAAGATATTTAGATGGAAAAATAACTGCAATATTTGGTACACATACACATGTCCAAACAGCAGATGAACAAATTTTACCAAATGGAACAGGTTATATAACAGATATAGGAATGACAGGACCAAAGAATTCTGTAATTGGAATGGATGCCCAAGCATCAATAAAAAGATTTGAAACAACACTTCCAGAAAAATATAAATTAGCTGAAGGAGAATGTATACTAAATGCAGTAATATTTAACATAGATGATACAACATCAAAAGTAACAGATATAAAGAGGATATATATTAGATAATTCTGTCGAAACTTGTAATAAAGATTTCTAAAAATTTCCAAAAACTACTAGACATGACCTCCTAAATAATGTAAAATACAAAATGTAAAAGTTGCAACAAAAAATAATTATAGGAGGCAAAAGAAGAATGGAAGTTTTAAAAATTTCATCAAAATCTAATCCAAATTCAGTAGCAGGAGCTATAGCTGGATTAGTAAAAGAATCAAACAAAGCAGAAATGCAAGCAATTGGAGCAGGAGCTCTAAATCAAGCAGTAAAGGCAGTAGCGATAGCAAGAGGATTTGTAGCACCATCAGGAGTGGACTTAGTTTGCATACCAGCTTTTGCTGAAGTAGAAGTTGAAGGGGAAGATAGAACAGGAATAAAACTGATTGTAGAATCAAGAAAATAAATATAAATTAAATGGGGGCTCTATATAAAAAAAGCTCCTATTTTTTATTTTAAAATACTTGAAAAAACCTGGTTTATAATGTATTATAACTATACATAAGAAAATTTATAAAAAGGAATGATATGAAAGTGAAAAGCAATTTTGCAAAATATATATTTATAATATTTATAATTGGAATAATTATATTAGTTGCATATAAATTAAATGAAGAAAAGAAAAATACAACAGACGAAGAACAAACAAATGTAGTAAAAGAAGATGATATAGGTAAGGAAATAAAATTAGGAATTGCAGAATTTGATACAATGAATCCATTATTAAGTAAAAATAAACAAGTTCAAGAAATTACAAAAATAATATATGAACCATTATTTCAATTAACAAGTGATTATAAACTTGAAAAATGTTTAGCAAAAGATTGGGCGAAAACAGCAGAGAACAAATATTTAATAAAAATAGATACATCAATAAAATGGTCAGATGGAAATAATTTATCAGTAGATGATGTTATCTTTACAATAGAGAATTTATCAAAAATAGATTCAATTTATCTTGAAAATATAAGGCATATAACTGAAATAAATAGAGTTGATGACAATACAATAAGATTAATTTTAGACCAAGAAGTACCATTTTTTGAATATAACTTAATATTTCCAATATTAAGTAAAAAAAAATTATGAAGGACAAGATTTTATTTATGGTTCAAGTAATAATGCCCCAATAGGAACAGGAAAATATAAAATAACACAAAATAGCAGTGATTCAATAATTCTTGAAAAAAAAGAGAATTATAAAAGGGCAGAATTAACACTTGAAAAAATAACAATATCAAAATATTCAAATGTTGGAGAAATGTATAATTCATTTAAATTAGGAAAGATAGATTTAATTACAACAAATAATATAGGAATTGAAAATTATATAGGAACAATAGGATATAATAAAGCAGAAACAAATGGAAGAGAATTTGATTTTCTAGCAATAAACACACAAAACCAAGTATTAGCAAATAAAGAAGTAAGACAAGCAATTTCAAGAGCAATAAATAGAGAAAGTATAATTTCTCAAGTATATGGAGGAAAATATAGAACACAAGATTACTTTTTTAGATTATGGAAATTGGTTACAAGGAGATAAAGCAGATACATCATACAATACAGATACAGCAATTCAAATATTAGAAGATAATGGCTGGGAATATAATAATAGATGGCAACAATATATTAACTATAGTACAAAAATAATAAATTTTAAACTTGTAGTACAAGCATCTAATGAAACAAGAGTTGCAATTGCAGATATAATAAAAAAGTAATTTAGAAGAAGCAGGTATAAAAGTAACACTTGTAAAAGCAACAGATAATCAATATCAATCATATTTAGACAATAGAAATTATGATATGATATTAACAGGTGTAACATTATCATTAAGTCCAAATTTAGAAACATTTTTTGGAGATGGAAATTTAGCAAACTTTTCAAATGAAGAATTAAATTCAATAATGAATGAAGTAAAAAATATAACAAAGGAAGATTTGTTAAAAGAAAAATATACAAGAATTAGACAAATATATAATGATGAAGTACCATATATAGGATTATTTAGTAATTATTATGAAGTTGCAAGTAATTGGACATTGAAAGGCAGTATACCAGCTAATTGGTATAATATATTTATTAATATAGATAATTGGTATAAAATTGATTATAAAAGTATGAAATATAAGTTTTGCATGAAATGACGAATGCGCATGAAGAAATTTTAGAAATTCTTTTGCAATTTTATGGAAAGAGTTCACTTTAGTGGAATGGTGCCATAAAATAAATTAGAATTTCTTAAATTTCGTAATAAGCCGAGGAATGTAATAAAAAAAAACTTATATTTCAATACTTATAATATGTAATTAGAAAATTATGAAAAAATTTCATAAAATTGCTTGACAAAAAAATAAAAAACGATATAATATAGATATCGAACAAAAAGGTTTAGAAAGAGAGACACGAAAATAGTCTCAAGAAAGGAAAGATACAAACATGGGAGAAAATGCAGAAAAAAGAAAAGCACTAGAAGTTGCAATGAGCCAAATAGAAAAACAATTTGGAAAAGGATCAGTAATGAAATTAGGAGAATATAAAGCAATGGAGGTAGAAGCAATACCAACAGGAGCTTTAAGTTTAGATATAGCATTAGGAATTGGAGGAGTACCAAGAGGAAGAATTATTGAAGTATTTGGACCAGAATCATCAGGAAAAACAACATTAGCATTACATATTATAGCAGAAGCTCAAAAATTGGAGGAGAAGCAGCATTTATAGATGCAGAACATGCTTTAGATCCAGTATATGCAAAACAATTAGGAGTAGATATAGATAATTTAATAGTATCACAACCAGATACAGGAGAACAAGCATTAGAAATAACAGAAGCATTAGTAAGAAGTGGTGCATTAGATGTAGTTGTAGTAGACTCTGTTGCGGCATTAGTACCAAAGGCTGAAATAGATGGTGAAATGGGAGATTCACATATGGGGCTTCAAGCAAGATTAATGTCACAAGCATTAAGAAAATTAGCAGGAGCAATAAATAAATCAAAAACAGTACTTATATTTATTAACCAATTAAGAGAAAAAATAGGAGTAATGTTTGGAAATCCAGAAACAACAACAGGTGGTAGAGCATTAAAATTCTATGCATCAGTAAGAATGGATATAAGAAAAACAGAAATGATGAAACAAGATGGACAAGTTATAGGAAACAGAGTAAGAGTAAAAGTTATAAAAAACAAAGTAGCTCCACCATTCAGAGAAGCAGAATTTGATGTATTATATGGAAAAGGAATATCAAAAGTTGGAAATATACTAGATATGGCAGTTAACTTAGACATTGTAGAAAAAAAAGTGGAGCATGGTTTAGTTATAATGGTCAAAGAATTAGTCAAGGTAGAGAAAATGCAAAAAGATATTTAGAGGAACATCCAGATATAATGGACGAAATAGAGAAAAAAAAGTTAGAGATAATTTTGCAAAAGCATTTGAACAAAGTTTAGGAGAAGAACTTCCATCTGATGATGAAGAAGATACAGAACCAATAGATGAAGAGTAATTTTTGAATTATAAAAATCCAGAAAAATAGCAAGAATTTTCTTGCTATTTTTATTATTATAGAATAAAATAAGGCTAGAATTTTTTTCTATAGAGAAAGGAACAAAATTTATAATGAATAAGAAATGGGAAATATACCAAACTAATGAAGAAAAAAGTTGAAAAATTACAAGAAAAATACAAATTAAATAGATTACTATCAACATTACTTACAAATAGAGGCATAACAGAAGAAGCAGAAATAACAAAATTTTTAAATCCAAAAAGAAGTGATTTTTATGATCCATTTGGAATGCCTGATATGGAAAAAAGCTGCTGAAAGAATATTAAAAGCAATAAAAGATAAAGAACAAATAATAATATATGGTGATTATGATGTTGATGGAATTACAAGTGTAACAGTATTGAAAAAGTTTTCTTGAAGAAAGAGGAATACAAGTAAATGTATATATTCCAAATAGATTGAATGAAGGATATGGATTAAATAAGACTGCAATGGAAGAAATAGCCAAACAAGGAAACAAATTAATGATAACAGTGGATTGTGGAATAACAGCAGTAGATGAAGTTGAATATGCAAAAACATTTGGTATTGAAACAATTATAACAGATCATCATGAGCCAGCAGAAGAATTACCAAAAGCGATAGCAGTAGTAGATGCCAAAAAGAAAAGATAGTAAATATGAATGTAGAAATTTAGCTGGTGTTGGAGTAGTATTTAAATTAATACAAGCATTAAGTATAAAATTAGGATTAGACCCAAAAGAATATTTAAAATATTTAGATATAGTTTGTGTTGGAACAATATCAGATATAGTACCATTAACAGATGAGAATAGAGTAATTGTAAAACTGGGATTAAAATTAGTAGAGCAAACAAAAAATTTAGGATTAAAAGAAATATTGCAAAGCTGTGGGTATTCAAAAATAAATTCAACAACAATATCATTTGGGGTAGCACCAAGAATTAATGCATGTGGAAGGATGGGACATCAAGAAGAGGCGCTAAATTTATTTTTATCAAAAGAAGAAAATGAAGTAAAAGAATTAACACAAAAAATTAATGAATACAATAAAACAAGACAAGAAATAGAAAAATATTTATAATGAAGCTGTAGAACAAATAGAAAAAGAAGGACTTGATACAAAAAAAATACAATAGTAGTATCTGGAAAAGGTTGGCATCATGGTGTTATAGGGATAGTAGCTTCAAAAATAACAGAAAAATATTTTAAACCAAGCATATTGTTATGTGAAGAAGATGGAGAATGTAAAGGATCTGGAAGAAGTATACCTGGATTTGATTTACACGAAGCATTAATGGAATGTAATGACACAATAGACAAATTTGGTGGACATGCTATGGCAGTAGGAATAAACATAAAGAAAGAAAAAAAGTTGAAGAATTTAAAGAAGAATTTGAAAAAATAGCAAAAGAAAAAGAAGTTGATAAAATAATTCCAATTTTAAATCTTGATGCAGAAATAAAACTTGATGATGTAAATAAAGAAATGGTAGACAGTTTAAAAGAACTTGAACCATTTGGTGAAGCCAATAAAATGCCAATATTTGCATTTAGAAATTTAAAAATAGACTCAATAAGATCTCTATCAGAAGGAAAACATTTAAGATTATCTGTAAAGGATAATAAAAATATAATTAATGCAATAGGATTTAACATGGGAGCATTAGCAGATACTTATCGAATTGGTGATAGAGTTGATATTGCAGGAAATTTAGAAATAAATTCATTTAATGGTGTTGATAGTATTCAAATTAATATTAAAGATATTATGAAATCAATATAAAATTTTGATAAAAGGCTTTAAATTTAAAACAAAAAGATGTAAAATGTGAAAGAGAAAAAATAAATCAATGGGGGATTTATATGGCAGAAAATCATACAATAAAAGAGATTATTGAAAGAGTAAAAAAAACAAAAGATGGCCAGATGTAAAAATAATACAAAAAGCATATAACTATGCTTTTTTAGAGAAACATGGAACACAATTAAGAAAATCAGGTGAACCATATATAATACACCCAACAAATGTAGCATATACGATTGCTGAACTTGGACTAGATGAGAAAACGATTTGTGCAGCACTTATTACATGATGTTGTTGAAGATACTGATGCAACATATGAAGATATAGAAAGAGAATTTGGAAAAGAAATTGCAGATATGGTTGATGGTGTTACAAAATTAAAACAAATAGGACATGCATCAATTGAAGAAAATCAAGTAGAAAATTATAGAAAAATGTTCTTAGCAATGGGAAAAGACATAAGAGTAATAATTATAAAGCTAGCAGATAGATTACACAATATGAAAACATTAGAGTTTTTAAGAAGAGATAGACAAATAGCAATATCACAAGAAACGATGCAACTTTATGCACCATTAGCAAATAGACTTGGATTATATGCAATGAAATGGGAATTAGAAGATTTAGGATTTAAGTATTTACATCCAGAAGAATATGATGAATTAATAAAAGGAATAGAGCAAAAAAGAGAAGAAAGACTAAGATTTATTGAAAAAATAATGGATGATATAAGACAACAATTAAAAAAAGAACATATTGAAGCAGAAGTTACAGGAAGAGCAAAACACTTATATAGTATATATAGTAAAATGAAAAGAGATAATAAAACATTGGATCAAATTTATGATTTATTTGCTTTACGTATCTTGGTAAATTCTGTTAAAGATTGTTATGCTGCTTTAGGTGTAGTACATGAAATGTATAGTCCAATGCCAGGAAGGTTTAAGGATTATATAGCTGTACCAAAACCTAATATGTATCAATCCATACACACGACATTATTAGGAGAAAAAGGAACACCTTTCGAGGTACAAATTCGTACATGGGATATGCATAGAATTGCTGAATATGGTATTGCTGCACATTGGGCATATAAAGAAGCAAATTATGGAAGCAGAAAAGGACAAAAAAGTAGTAAAAGTACAAGATGATAAATTAGCATGGCTTAGAGAAACACTAGAATGGCAACAAGAAATGCAAGATCCACAACAATTCTTAGAAACACTAAAAACAGAATTATTTGAAGATGAGGTATATGTATCACCAAAGGGTGCAATAAAAGTATTACCAAGAGGTGCAACACCAATAGATTTTGCATATAATATTCATGCTGAAATCGGAAATAAAATGGTTGGAGCAAAAATCAATAGTAAAATGGTTCCAATAATAACACCAATCAAAAATGGAGATATCGTAGAAATTTTAACATCGGATAACTCTAAAGGTCCAAGTATGGATTGGTTAAAATTTGTAAAAAGTACATCTGCCAAAAAGCAAAATAAATTCTTGGTTCAAAAAAGAAAAAAAGAAAAAATATAGAAAAAGGAAAAGACTTAATTGAAAAAGAATTAAAAAGAATTGGAATTCCATATGCAGAACTTTTCAAAACAGATTATATAAATCCAATGTTAGAAAGATATAAATATAAAAATTTAGATGAAATGTATTTAGCAGTTGGATTTGGAGCAATTACAGCAAACAGAATAATTGCAAGAATGTTAATAGAATATAGAAAAGAACATAAAGAAGAACCAAAATAGAAGAAAAAAAATAGAAGAACTTGCAAAAAAAAAAGTAGATAATACAAAAGTATCTGATTCAGGTGTTATTGTAAAAGGAATTGATAATTGTTTAGTAAAATTATCAAAATGTTGTAATCCATTACCAGGAGACGAAATAATAGGATATATAACAAAAGGAAGAGGTGTATCTGTTCATAGAAAAAGATTGTCCAAATGTTGCAGATTTATTAAAAGAGCAAAATAGAATAATAGATGTAAAATGGTATAATGATGAGAAAAAAAGAGTTCATATACTGTTGAAATTGAGATATTTGCAAATGATAGAAATGGATTATTAGGAGATATAGTACAAAAAAAATTAAATGACTCAAAAAGTAAGATTAATAAGTGTAAATGCAAAGGCAACAAAAGAAAGAATTGCTATAACAGAAGTTACACTAGAAGTAGATAGTGTAGAAAGTTTAAATAAAGTAATAAGAGAATTACGTAAAATAGACAGTGTATATGAAGTAAGTAGAAAAAACAAAATGAAGGAATAAGAGGAGAAGAAAATGATATTAAAGGAACTAAGGATAGACTCATGGGTTGGAGATGTAACAAATTGTTATATTGTACAAGACGAGAAATCAAAAGAAACAATGGTAATAGATCCTGCAGGAGATGTTGACAAAATTGTAGAAATGTTAGATATATTAAATGCAAATTTAAAATATATTTATTTAACACATTGCCATGGAGATCATATTGGAGGAGTAAAAGAATTAAAAGAAAGAAAAGGTGGAAAAATATTAGCACATAGAAATACAGCAGAAAATTTATTAGACCCTAATATAAGTTTAACAACATATATAGGACTTGAAGGATTAGTTATTCAAGTTGATTCAAGAGTTGATGATGGAGACTTAATACATTTAGGAAATCTTGAATTTAGAGTAATACACACACCAGGACATACTTCAGGAGGTTCTTGCTTATATTGTGAAGAAGAAAAATTATTATTTTCAGGAGATACATTATTTAGAGGAACTTGGGGAAGAACAGATGTACCAACAGGAAATTTTGAAGATGTTATAAATTCAATTACAAAAAAAAATTAATGATATTACCAGATGAAACAATTGTATATCCAGGACATGGTAAAAGTACAATGATAAGAGAAGAAAAAAGCCAATTTATTTAGAACTAAAACCACGATTATTGTAGTTCTAAAATACTTGTAACAAACATATAATATATATAAGAGAAATTCAAAAGAAGGGTATGTTATATGTTTAATGTTACAATAATAAATGCAAAAGGTTCAATAAAAAAAAATAGCAATATTAATAGTAACTTTAATATTGCTTTTTATTGTTACAAGATTTATACAAAATTTAAAATCAACAGAAGTTTTCAAAATAAATTTATCAAGCAAATTAGTAAATTGTTTAAATAATGAAATACCTGCTATAAATGAAATTGTTTCAAAATCAAATACAACGATAAAAGAAGAAAATGAAGAAGATACAAAAGATTTTTCAGAAAGAATATTAGGTGTTGAACTTTCTAGATTAAAAGAAAGTGAAAAAATAGAAGAAAATCCTGTAGAAACTCCAGGTGAAAATATAGAAAATAAGCCTGTTGAAGAAGAAAAAAAGATAATAATAACTCAAATGTAGATGTAAGTAATATATTAGAACATGTAGAAACACAAATAGTAACTAAAAAAATCCAATATCAGAAAGTTTTAACAATGAAATAAATGGCGTAAAAATAAAAAATGAGACATCATTTGATATACCAGATGATATTATGAATACAGAATTAGACATAGACAAAAATAATATATTAATATTTCACACACATACATGTGAAAGTTATACACCAAGTGAAACATATCCATATGAACAAACAGGAAATTTTAGAACAACAGATTTAAATTATACTGTTGCAAGATTAGGAGATGAACTTACAAATTATTTACTTGATTTGGATTTAAGGTAAATCATGACAAAACATATCATGATTATCCTGCATATACAGGCTCATATTCTAGGTCATTGGAAAGTGTAAAAAAAGATTTGCAAGAAAACCCAAGTGATATAATAATAGATTTACACAGAGATGCAATTGGAAGTAAAAGTGATTATGATCCAAGTGTAAAAATTGGTGAAGATGTTGCATCACAGCTTATGTTTGTAATTGGTACAAATGGTGGAGGATTATACCATCCAAATTGGCAAAACAATCTTAGATTTGCAATAAAAGTTCAAGAAATTGCAAATGAAATGTATCCAGGATTGTTTAAACCAATGATAGTAAGAAATTCAAGATATAATCAACATCTAGGAAAAGCAGCAGTAATAATAGAAGTTGGTTCAACTGGAAATACACTAGAGCAAAGTTTAACAAGTATGAAATATTTAGCAAAAGTATTTGAAAAAATAAAGAATTGATTATAGAAACTTCATGTAATATGAATTCTATAAATCCTAATATTTATTGTGTAAGAAAAAATCCCAATTAAATTTACTTTAATTGGGACTTTTATAATATGCACATTCAGAATTAGAACATATTATTATATTAGAAATAATATCATAAGAGCATTTTCCATCTTTTTGATAAACACAATTTAAACAACAATTGATATTTGTCAAAGATATCACCTCTTACTAAAATAGTATAAACAAAAATAAAAAAAATATTCAAAAAAGTAATAAAATAAATTAAATGTCCATATAAATTAATAAACAAAAATATATAGGAGGTTATTCATATGGATATAACAAAAGAAACTATAAAAATTAATAAGATAATTTGTGAGAAAAAAGAACAAATAGTTGTTCAAGGAGATATGATAGTTCCAGACTCAAAGCCAGATATATTAAATACAATTAATACAGATGGAAACATATGTATATATAAAAAAAGAAGTTTTTGAAGGAAAATTAAGATTAGAAGGAAATATTGTTTCATATATAATGTATTTAGCAGATGGAGAGAAAAAAATAATTTAAGAGGATTAAATACAACACTTGATTTTTCAGAAACAATAGTTGTTCCAGAATTACAAATAGGAATGATTGTTGATATTGAACCAAATATAAAAAATTTTGAATGTAAAGTAATAAATGGAAGAAAAATAGGAATAAAGGCAAATGTGGAAATTTCAATAAAAATACGTTTACCTGAAGAAGCGGAAATAACAACGAATGTAAATGATGTTAATATGCAAATTTTAAGTAAAAAAGAAAAAATAAACTCATTATTATGTGAAGGAAATAATAAAACATATGTGAAAGAAAATGTATCAATTCCAAATACAGACAATTTAGCAGAAATATTAAATGCAACAATAAGTTTAGTTGATAAAGATATAAAAATAAGTTATAACAAAATACTTGCAAAATCAGAAATAGAATTAAAACTTGTGTATTTAACAGATGATGGAAGAATTTGCAAAACAATAGGCAGAGTTCCATTAGTTGGTTTTATAGATATGCCAGATATCAAAGAAGAAAATATATGTGATACAACATATTTAATAAAAAATTTAATAATAAAACCAAATTCAATAGAAGAACATACAGTTTATTTAGAGGTTGAAGTTGAGATAAATTGTATTTCATATGAAGAAAAAAGAAATACAAGTAATACAAGATTTATATTGCCCAGGTGAAAGAGTAAATTATGATTTAAAAACATTAAAAACAACATCAGATAGAAAAACATTGAAAAACATATGTCAAATAAGGGAAAAAAGTAAATGTTCCCGAAATTGGAAATGGAGAAATTATAAATACGTCAATACAAAGATCTATAAACAAAGAAAATAGATTAAGTGGAAAAATGGTATTAGAAGGAGAGATGGAGGTAAACTTAATATATACAGATATATCAACAATAGGAGTAAATAGTAAAACAATAACAATACCATTTACTCAAACAATAGAAGGAGTAGAAAACAATTGTAATACAAGTATAAAAATAGAAGTTGGAACACAAGAATTTATAAATCAGAGTGGAACAATTGATGCAAATGTAGATTTGAATTTTGAAACATTGACATATAAAAATGTTGAGATACCAGCAATTAATAATATAACAGAAGAAACTGAAGATGATTTAGAAGATTACAGTGTTATAATTTATGTTGTAAAAGATGGAGATACATTATGGAAAATTGCAAAAAAATATGGAAGTACAGTTGATGACATAGTTAGAGTAAATGGAATTGAAAATCCTGATAAAATTAATATTGGAGAAAAAAATATATATACCTAAATATGTACTAAAAAGAGCCAAAGAGCCAATAGTAATATAATATGGATAAAATTTATTCAAGAAAAAGGTTTATAATAAAGCCTATTGGCAGGTTTTGTGGAAAAAAATGCCAATTTAAAAAATATAAAATTTGCAAAAAAGATTATAAAATTCATATCAATAATTTTAATTGGAGTATATGGATTTAAAATTGGATTTGATTATTTAGAACCAGTGTATGAAGCAATGTGTAATGAAAAAGTTAAATATACAGCAACAATTATAACAAATCAGCAATCGACAATAGTAATGAATCAATATAAATATGAAGAATTATATACAATTGAAAAAAAGATTCAAATGGAAATGTATCTGCTATAAAATCAAATGTAGCAGTAGTAAATAATATTATTTCAGACTTAACAGAAAAAAATACAACAAGAATTTGAAAAGATACCAACAGAAAAAATTTATATAACATTAGGAAATTTGACAGGAAACTATCTATTATCAGGATTTGGACCAAGAATACCTATAAAAATTTCTATGACAGGAAGTGTTGATACAGAAATAAAAAGTGAATTTATCTCACAAGGAATAAACCAAACCTTGCATAGAGTATATGTTAATTTTAATTGTGATATGGCTGTTGTAACACCAATGAAAAAGATACAATCAAAATGTAGTAAATCAATTTATTATTGCAGAACATGTTATTGTTGGAAATATTCCGAATGCGTATTATAATTTAGAAGGAATTGAAAAGCCATCAAATACAATAAATCTAATGAAATAAATATTGACAAAATTGGAAATTTGTTATATTGTTATATTATGTAACTAAAAATGAAGGAGGGCTTTTGATGATTATCGAAGTTCCAAAAGGTTATACATTTTCAGCCAAAAAAGATATTATCGCATTTGAAGAAAACTCAATGTTAAAATTGAAAAAACGGCCATTTAAATTTGAGTATATAATGTATGATTTAACTTATAAACTGAAAGGAAAAAGAAAATGCTATTATTGCGGAAGAGTTGTTGAACCCAGTCAGATAACTTTAGACCATGTTTATGCTAAAGGTCTTGGAGGACCAACAATTCCACAAAATATGGTACCTTCTTGCAAGAAATGTAATGAAGAGAAGGAAAATATGACACCTGATCAGTTTAGAGTTTATATGAGCTTAAAAGATGATGGTGCAAAAGAACAATTTAAAAGAGAATACTTTAAAATTAAAATGTTCCAAATAAGATGGTTACATATGTTACCAAAAGAATGGATCAGTAGAATTCCAGTATCAAGTCTAATTATAACAATTGATTTGCCAGATACAACTACAAATAAGTATAAGAAAATAAATGAATATTATACTAGATGTGGTAAGTTTCCTAAGCCAATAATTGTTGATAAAAATAATTTTGTTCTTGATGGTTTTACAGTTGTTCTTTATGCCAGGAACAATCGGATAAAGGAAATACCGGCAATTGTTCTTGAAAATGTAGAAGTTATATTTTAACAAAAAGATACTACAAATTATTGTAATGATGATTTGTGGTATCTTTTTTATTGTTGATGAAAAATGTAAAAAACAATTGACGAATTAAGATAATTGTGATATAAATAATAAAGATTAAATAATGGCCCGTTGGTCAGGCGGCTAAGACGCCACCCTCTCAAGGTGGAATCATGAGTTCGATTCTCGTACGGGTCACCAAAATAATAAGAACTTAGAGTGCCAATGATTACAACAAATAATCTTGATACTCTATTTTTATGCTTAACACTATTTTAACACTTTAGTATTTATAATAAGCCATTTATTCTGTTTACAGCATCTATTTTTGTTTTAGGAAGAACGTGTAAATAAATTTGAGTTACTGCAATATCAGAATGTCCCATTAAATCTTGTACGGTTTTTAGATCCACGCCATGAGATAATAACATTGTTGCATAAGTATGTCTTAAACTATGAAATTTCTTATAAGGAATGTTGCTAGAATTTAATACTTTTTTCCAATTTCCAAATAGTGTCTTTGCTGAAATTGGTTCACCATTCTCACTAAAAACAAATTCTGATTCTTTTTTTTTATGTTAGACAACATAGTTACTAGTTTATCTGGTAAATCTACTCTACGAATTGAATTTTGTGTTTTAGGAGTATTATATATAGTTTCTAATTTCTTATTTCCATCATTATCAAAAACATATACTTTTTTTACGGATTCCTTTACTTCTAAATATTTTTCTACTAAATTTACATTTTCTCCATTTTAAAGCTAATAATTCACCTTGTCTTAAACCTGTGCCTAAAGCCATTAAAATTAAGTTTTCAAATTTATGCCCTTTAAAAGCATCTTTTAATTGTTTGATTTCATCTTCATTAAAGTATTCAATTTCCTGATTAACACTTTTTTTTAACACTTTTATTAGGAATTGTAATGTTATTGCATGGATTTTTAGGATAAACCCCTCACGTTCTGCATAAGAAAAAAAATTGTTTTAAAAAGTTTATTTAATTTTTTTTTTTATTTGAGAATATGTTTTATCTTTTCCTAATTTGTTATAATATTCTTGTATTTGAATAGATTTTGTATTATATACTTTTAATCCAGATATATCTGAATCTTTAATATAATTTCTATAAGTGCCTTCGTAAGATTGAAAAGAAGATGGTTTTATTTCATTTTTCTTTATTTGAAATAACCATTTATAAATTAGTTCATCAATAGTTACATTTTCAAAATCTAAAGACATACCATTTTTTTATATTTTGTTATATATTCTTCAGCTTTTTCTTCTGCTTCTTTTTTTCCTGTTCCATAAAATTGTTTTCTTATAGGTGTTCCATCTGCTTTGTGACCAATAGTTTTAGTAACTCTAAAATATTCTTTTCCATTTGATTCAAAGTTAGTTCGTTTAGCCATTATTTCCCTCCGAATAATAATTATAAGCTTTTTCAATTAAATCTTCTGTAACTCCTAATCTTTCAGCAAATTCATAAGTATATCTACAACCATCATTATAAAGTTGTTTTAATTTGTTAAATGGTACAAGTGTTTTAAAAGACCATTTTAAAGCTCTAAACTCTCTTTTATTAATTTCCTCATCGGAAAAATGATAATTATAAAGAGCATTACAATAATAATGCCCGTAATTCTTCTGCTAATATGGTTTTTTCTTCGTTAGAATTAGAAATAAGGGAATAGTTTAGTCCAATAGCATAATTATTACCAATGCGACCAATTATAGCCTTATTTTTCATTTCGAAGTTAATTATATCAATATTTTCTCTTTCGGCTATATTATATAATTTTGTTAATTCCATAAATTCCTCCGTAAAATTGATTAAGATTTATTTATTATTTTAAGCTTATTAATTAAAACTTTTCTATCCCATAATATAACTTGAGTTTCTCTAGCTTGTTGAATTGCTTGTTCTGTAAACGTATTATTTGTAACTACAATTGCAATATCACAATTATAATGTTTTTTGCCTGAATAAGCTTGCTGAATTGCATCATTACCTACAGTATTTGAATAAAGTTTACATTGAAAACCATATAATATATCATTATTATCTTTTGCTAAAACATCAATTCCAAAGTCACCACTACTTGAAGTAACTTCGATATTATGATAACCTAAAAGTTGTAATATTTTTGCAAATGTTTTTTCAAATTCTAAACCAGAAAGAAGATTATCTATATATTCTATTGAAATAGGGGAATCATCAGCAATGAATATTTCTTTTCGTTTATCTTGTAAGTCTAAAATTTCATTTTCTAACATACCTTTTTGAAATACTAGTTTATTAACTTCTTCTGATAATTTCTCTTTTGCAGAAATTAGATTAGCTTTTTTCTTTTCAATTTGAACAATATCATAAAGTAGTTTTTGTCTGTTAGAATCAGTTATAGATGCATTAATTAATTCAAGAGTTTGTTGTTTTTTATTATATTCTTCTAATAGTTTATTGTAGTTTTCTCTTAATTTTTTATTTTTCTTTTTTAATTTTGCGTTATTTTCTTCAACAATTTTATTTTTATTTCTTATTAAGGTCATTTTATCTTTTTTTATATAATATCGATGTGTAGTGCTATCAAAAATGTCTAAAACTTTTGATGATATTCTTGATAAGAGACTATCTTTGTCCATTAACTATTGCTCCTTTTTATTGATTTTATTTTTCATTTCTTTATAAAATTTTAATGCATCTACGATTTCGTCTGGAGTTAATCCAGCCATTTCCTTATGATAAGCAAAATAATATTGCTGTTCATCAGAATTTCGTATGTCAGATTTTCCTAATAGGTAGTCTATGCTACAATTAAATATTTCTGATAATTTATTTAATATTTCTATAGATGGCATGTTTTTATCATTTTCATAATTAGCTATATTAGAACGAGAGGTATTAATCTTTTTTGCAAGTTCTTCTTGTGTCATTTCGTTTTCTTGTCTAATTTTTTTTTAAATTATTTCCAAAGCTCATAAAGCACTCCTTTCAAGTAAATTATAACATTATCTTGTCAGTTTTGCAAACAATTTCCCAAAAAAATAAAAAATTTTCAAAAAAACTATTGACAGCTAAACAAACATAATATATAATGTCAGCAGAACAAACAAAGAGAGGTGAGAAAAATTGAGAGAAAAACTTATAGAAATTAGAACTAAAAAAGGATATACTCAAGAGCAGATGGCTAATGAATTAAGCGTAGCAAGGACAACTTATACAGGATATGAAAAAGGAAATGTTGCTCCATCATTAGAAGTTGCTTTGAATATAAAAAAAAATATTAAAATACAAAAATGATGATATTTTTTTTTAAATTCTGATGTCAGTGTAACAAACACAAAATAACCACAATCTGATGCGAAGAGAGGAAGTGAAAAGATGTCAATATCTAAATATGTGAGTGCAGAAGAGTATAGTAGACAATCAGGGATAGGGGTTGAAGAAGTTAAAAGGTTGTGTAAGACTAATCAATTAAAACATTTTATGACAGAGGGAGGATATTACAAAATCGCAACAGATAATGATTCTATTCCTAAAGAACAATTTGAAGAAGAAAAAAGAAAAAGGATTGAAGCAGAGACAACATTACAATTGTTACAAAAAATTTTATTAGAAAGAAGGTGAAAAAGATGAAACAAAAGATAGCAACATTTGCAGTAGGAATGGCATTTGTATTTATGTGGGTAGGATTACCAGTTTTAGTGGGACTTTTAGTAGAAATAGTAGTTCCATAGATTTTTAAGAATTGAGGTGATAAAGATGGAAGAATTATTACAAAAAGTAATAGTTAAAATATATCAATTAAATAAGAATACAAAACATGATTTTTTCTTTAACTTTTCAGGACATACAAATACATTTTCAATAAATTATTGTAAAGATGGTTTTAGAGCAAATGAAAAATCTACATATATAATTGATGTATGTACTAGAATGACAGAAGAAAACTTAAAAAAAGCATTAGAAAGATTAGAAGAAATAGAAAAGGAGGGTTAATTATGTTTTTAGAAAACAAAAAAAAGAAATAGATAGATTAAATGCAAGATGTGTTGAATTAGCAAAAATGGTAAAAGACAAAAAATGACAGACTAAAAGAAGAAAGAAAAAAATAACTTATTAATTTTAGAAGAAAACAAAGAGGCAAGACAAGAAAATTCAGATTTAAGATGCAAAATAGATGAATTAGAAGATATTTTAAAAAGAATAAATAACTTAATGACATGCAATCAATATGACAATAATCAAGCTATTAAAACAAAATAATAGAGCTAACAAGCGACTACCAATCAATTTGTTAACTCAACAAAAAAACATTTATATAAACATTCTCTTTAAATATAATAACACATTTAAAGAGAATTGTCAAAGGAGAAAAATTATGGATTTAAATGATAAATATGAAGAATTATCAGAATTAGTTGCTGGAATAGAAGATCTAGTAAATAAAATAGAAGATGTTACTTATATATAACAATTGAATGGAATAAAAGGAGAAGTACAAGCAGAGCTTGATAAGGTTTCAGAGCAATTAGAGGAACAGCAAGAAGCAGAAGATAGAGAAATGAATATTGAATTTGAAAGAAGTAGATTATAGGAGGGAAAAATGCAAGATTTAATAGTAGTAAAGCAATTACCTCAAATTGAGGAACATCTAAAAGAACTTTCATTAGAGGTAGAACAAAAAGTTGAAAATGCCAAAAGTTTGGTTTGCACAGAAGAGAATGTAACAACAATAAAACAAATAAGAGCAAGTTTAAATAAAGAATTTAAAGAAGTAGAAAACCAAAGAAAGATAGTAAAAGAGCAAATATTAGCACCATATATGCAATTTGAAGAAATTTACAAGATGTATATATCAGATAAATATAAAAGTGCTGACAATGATTTAAAAGAAAAGATAGATTCAACAGAAAATGAATTAAAGAACATAAAAGAACAAGAAATAAAAGATTATTTTGAAGAATATAAAAAAGGCTAATAATATTGATTTTGTTACATATTCACAAGCAAGAATAAATGTAACATTATCAGCAAGTAGAAAGAGTTTAAAAGAACAAGCAAAACAATTTATAGACAAAATAGTAGATGATTTAAAACTAATTGATACACAAGAACATAAAGCAGAAATATTAGTTGAATATAAACAATCATTAAATGTATCACAAGCAATAACAAGTGTAACGAATAGATTTAAAGCTATTGAAGAAGAAAAAAAAAAACAAGAAGAATTAAAAAGGAAACAATTAGAAGAAGCTCAAAGAAGAGCAGATGAAAGTATAAGAGTTCAAACAGAAGCAACTAGACAAGCATTAGAGAATTTTATTCCAAAATCTGAAGAAAAAGTAGTACATATTGAAATGGATAAGAACCATGAAATAACTCAAAAAGGTTATGAACAATTAGAAAATGTATTTAATAAACCATTAGAGAAACCAAGAGAAGAAAAACAAGAAGAAATTTTAACATTAAGATTTACAGTAAGAGGAACAAGAACAAAATTAAAAGAATTAAAACAATTTTTAGAAAATGGAGGATATGATTATGAGTAATTTACAAACATTACAACCAAAAAAGTTTAGTGTAGAAATACAAAAAGATACATATAAGAACTTGATAAATCAGGCATTAGGAGACAAAGACAGAGCAACAAGATTTATTGCAAGTATATCAAGTGCTGTAGCAACAAATCAGGATTTGCAACAATGTGATGCCGGAACAATATTAAGTGGAGCATTGTTGGGAGAAAGTTTAAATTTAAGTCCAAGTCCACAACTAGGTCAATATTACTTAGTACCATTTAATAAAACTATAAAGAATGTAGATGGAAGTTCATATCAAATTAAAGTGGCACAATTCCAACTAGGATATAAAGGATATATTCAACTAGCGATTCGTTCTGGACAATATAAAAAAGTTGAATGTATTGGCTATAAAGAAAGGTGAATTAATTAAATATGATGCTTTAAATGAAGAGATTGAAGTAAATTTAATTGATGATGAAGAAGAAAGAGAAAATGCAGAGACAATAGGATATTATGCAATGTTTGAATACACAAATGGATTTAAGAAATCTTTATATTGGTCAAAATCAAAAATGCACAAACATGCATTAAAGTATTCAAAAGGATATTCAGCACATAAAGGATATACATTTTGGGAAAAAGATTTTGACAGAATGGCATTCAAAACAATGCTTAGACAATTAATTTCAAAATGGGGAATTATGAGCATAGAAATGCAACAGGCAGTAGAAAGAGATATGGCAGCAATAAATACAGATGGAACGTATGATTATGTGGATAATGAAACAGAACCAGTTGATGCAATAATTCAACAGCAAGAAGATAATGAACAAGAGGAACAAGCAAAAACAACAATTTCAAATTCAACAGAAACAAAAAGAGGTATCAATGAATGAATTATAAAATTATATCTAGTTGTAGTACAGGAAATGCAACAATAATAAGAGACATAATTTTAATAGATTGTGGAGTTACTTTTAAAAAATTAGAAAAGTATTATAAGCAATTAAAAATAGTTTTGTTAACTCATGTGCACCAGGACCACTTTAACAGGTCAACAATAAAAAAGATTAGCACAAGAAAGACCAACTTTAAGATTTGCCTGTTGCGAATGGTTGCTACAGCCATTACTTGAATGTGGAGTTGAAAGAAGGAATATAGACATACTTCAAATTGGCACGAAATACGATTATAAGCTTTTTAAAATTGTAGCAATTAAATTATACCATGATGTAAATCAATGTGGTTATAGAATACTGTTTGATGATTATAAAGTAATCTATGTGACAGATACTAAAACTATTGAAGGAATAAGTGCTAAAAATTATGATTTATATCTTGTTGAAGCAAATTATAAAGAAAATGAACTTGAAGAAAGAATAAAACAAAAACAATTACAAGGTGATTTTACTTATGAATGGAGAGTAAAAGATACTCATTTAAGTGAAGAACAATGTGTTGAATTTTTATTAAATAACATGGGAAAAAATTCAGAATATGTATTTATGCATCAACATATAGAAAGGTAAAAATATGGTAGGAACAAGTAATAAAATAATAACTTATTTGCTAGAACAAGCGAGGGATAAGCAATTTGAATTAAAAAGAATACAAACCTAAAAAGAAGCTTAGATAGTAATGCATATTGTTGGGTGTTATGTGATGAGATAGCAAAAGAATTAAGTAAAGATGAAACAATTATAACGAAAGAAAAGATATATCAAGATGGAATATTGCAAATTGGAACATTTGAACCAATGATAATTGAAGAAAAAGCATTTGAAAATTTTAAAAGAATATGGCAAAGACAGGGGCTTGGATTTTTAGTTCAAGAAGTAAGTAGAAAAGATAAATGTGTAAAAGTACATTGTTATTATGGTAGTTCAACTTATGATAGCAAAGAAATGAGTTTATTAATAAATTTATTAGTTGAACTAGCAAAAAGTTTGAATATAGAAACCAAAAGTGATAAAGAGATAGAAAGTTTGTTAAAAGAGTGGGACAAGAAATGATAGTAACTGATTTAAGTCAGAGTTTTCACCCAGTGCCAAAAGAGAGTGGTCGAAAAGACAAAAGGAAAGCTGAAAGTAGTAGAATAAAACAAAAAAGTAGTAAATTAGCAAAATTAGAAAGAAATAGATTTAGCATAATAACAAAAGATTTAGAACATTGTTATATATGCACTAAAAAAGGGATGAAAAATATTCCAAAAGATGATTTACACGAATTACTAGAAGGAAAAAATAGACAAGTTAGTATGAAATATGGATTAGTAATACCAATTTGTAGAAAATGTCATAATTTAGTGACAAATGATAAAACTTTGCAAGATAAACTGCATAAAGTTGCACAAAAAAAGAGTTCAAAAAACACTATAAAACAGAAAACTGTCTACAAATATTTGGACAAAGTTATTTATAAAAAATATTAGGAGGAAAAAATGAAAAAAATTATAGGAATTTTAATTACAATTGTAGGGATTGCGCTAGGAATATATGTAGGAGTGTGGTTAATGTTTGTAGGAGGAATAGTACAAATAGTTAATTCAATAAATCCTTTAAATGGATTAGGAATAGCTTTAGGAATAGCAAGAATAATATTTTGCGAAGTAGGAGGACTTATTGCATGGTTAGGCATAGCAATAGGTTTAGGAATAGGATTAGAAGATTAAATTAGAGGAAATAAAAATGGGAAATATAGTAGGAATTGATTTGAATGTAGACAATAACTATTTAAATGAAGCTGTAAAAAGTATTGTAATGACAGGGATTGCTGAGACTCTAGACAAAGATAAAATTGTTAATGGTCTAGTAAAAGCTGTATTAGAAACAAAAAAGTAGATAAAGAAGGAAGAATAAGTAGTTATAGTAGTGACAACAGATACACTCTTCTGGAAGTGTATGTAAACAACATAATTAGAGAAATAGTTAAAGAAGAAATGAAAAAGTTGGTGGAAGAAAAAAAAGAACTAAAATGCAAGAGATTATCAGAAGAGAGTTAAATAAAAGAGCAACATTGGACAAATTTGTAGATGCCTTTATAAGCAATAATTTAGATAATTTAGATAGTAATTGGAAAACAAAAAATTAGTGTTGAATATGAAAAAAGATAAAGAATATTAGACAACTAGGGTAGACTTAACATCTACCCTAATATTTTACGAAAGGAGAAAGCAAATGGATAAAAGCAGTTTTTTAATATATTTAGATTATGAAGAACAATTCAATTTGCTAACAGATGAACAAATAGGTCAACTTATGAGAGCAATAATCAAGTATGAGAAAACTAGAGAAATACCACAATTAAATGGAATAGTAAAAATGGCTTTCTCTTTTAAAAAACACAACTAGATAGAGACAGAGAAAAATATGAAGCTAGATGTGAAAAAAATAGAGAGAATGCAAAAAAAGGTGGCAGACCTAGAAAAAACCAAAAGGATAATTTAAAAGCGAATGGTTTTAATGAAAACCAAATGGATGCCAAAAAACCCGATGATGATAAAGAAGATGAAGAAGATAATGAAGAAGATATAGATAATGATTTATTATTAAAAAAAGAAAAAAGAAGAAAAGCTACAACAACGATTTATTGAATGTTTAAATTCTTTTAATATAAATGCTATTAGTGAATGTATAAAATATCTTGATGAGTTGCCGTTTGAAGTTATAGATTATGTACTGTCGAAAACGTCGGGAATTAAATGTCCTAACTGGAATTATGCGAATACGATACTGCAGGATTATGTAAAAAGAAAAGATAGATTCTGTAGAAAAAATACAAGCAGAGGAAAGTGGGTTTAAAAATCAAAAAGCAAGACACAAGCAAGGTGGTGGACTTTTAAATGAACAAGGAAGAGTTTAAAAATCAAATTGCTAGAGTACAAATAGCATATAATAAAATTTTTTCAAGAGAAGAAATGATGTTATGGTATGAAGAATTTAGAAATGAAGATAAAACTGAATTTGAAAAGGCAATAAATAAAACTATAAAAGAAGTTGTGTATATGCCTAAAGTAGCAGATGTAAGAGCAAGAATGACAATTAGTAGAGATGGACATTACATAAATGATCCTTTTGTAAATTTATACACAAATAAAAATGTTTTTAGAGATTTTAAGGAGAGTGAAACAAATGAATCAAGTTAGTGAAGAAACAAGAAGAGAAGCAAACGAAAAAGTAGATAAAACAAAAAAGAGAAATACAAGTATTAAAAAATATTAAACGAATATAAAGAATTAACAGCCAAACAAGTAGCGAGATATATGGCATACCGAGGATATACAAAAGAGATAGACTACAACCATGCAAGACCAAGATTAACAGCATTATTAGAGAAAAGACAAGTATGTATAGTTGGAAAAGAATTAGACATAGAAACACACTGCAAGGAAGTAGTGTATCAAATAACAGAGCAAGGAAGAAAGAGGCTAAACAATGTTTAAAGTAATATTAATAATTATATTTTGTATCTGTGTATATGAAGCAGGAAAGATGCAAGGTGAAAAAGAAACACTAGAAAGAGTAAGAAGATACATAAAAACGTCTGTAAATTGGGATAAGTTCATGGAGAAAATATCAGTTGAATTTAATCAGTATAATTTTAAGGAGTAGAGAATGAAATACAATTATCCAGAATTGAAAGGTGAATGTATAAAATGCGGTCGGCTGTATGAGATTAGAAGATATTAATTTTGTTGGAGTAGAAGAATGTGAATACTCAGAAAAGCCGATTAAGAAAAATATAGATTTAGGAGAGCAAATGAGAATATGAAAATACTAGCAATAGATCCTGGCAATATAGAAAGTGCATATTGTTTTATCAATGAAGAAACATATGAGCCAGAAGAGTTTGGAAAAGTAAAAAATGAAAGATTATTAAATATAATATATGACCAGTTATCTAATAGTGTTAATTACTATACAATGGTTATTGAAATGATAGCAAGTTATGGAATGCCAGTTGGAAAAGAAGTTTTTGAGACTTGTGTATGGATTGGAAGATTTATAGAGGCATACGATAAGGATTATAAATTTATATACAGAAAAGAAGAAAAAATGAACTTGTGTCATTCTATGAAAGCTAAAGATAGCAACATTAGACAAGCATTAATAGATAGATTTGGTGTAGTTGGAACTAAGAAGAATCCAGGTTGGTTTTATGGTTTTAAAGCAGATATCTGGGCTGCATATGCAGTAGGGTGTACATATTTAGATAAAATGAAAGGAGAAAATACATGGCAGATGTAATCGATGATGAAGAATTAATAGCAACAAGAAGATTAAACGGAGTAGATGATAAGTTATATCAAGAAGAAAAGGAAGCAATATTAAAAAAGAAAAGCGAAAGAATTAGATGATTTAGATAGTTTTGCAGACTCATTAAGACCAGAACAGAGATATTATACAAATTTAATTAAAAAGTTGGTTGAAAACACTAGAAAAAAGAGGTTTAGATGGAATATAGATACATGATATGGAATGATTTAAAAAAAAGAGTTTCAATTTCCAAGAATTTGTGAAACAACAGAAAAAGGAGCTAGTACTTGTCTGTTTAATTGTATAGGGAATGATGCAAGAAAATACAGATTTCAAATAAAGAAGGTTGAAAAAGAAGAAGCCAAGCGAATTGTTAAGGATTTAAAGCAAAAGTACAAGGTTGAGCGAATACATACAATAATTCCTAACATAGACTTGAAAATAATATTAGAACTTGTACAGAAGAATGACCAAGGAGGAAAAAATTAATGATAAATACATACGAAGAAGACAAAATGGCAAATCCAGATCATGTTGCAACTCCTCGATGGGTAGTAGAAAATATCTACAATTTAATAGGTATAAAATCATTTAAAAATATATGGTTCCCATTTAACAACTATGATAGTCAATTTAAATTATATGCAGATGAATTAAAACTGAAATATAAAGCGACACACATATTTGACGATTTAGGAAATGACTTTTTTTAAAACAGAACCACCAATAAAATGTGATTTATTAATTAGTAACCCACCATTTAGTCAACAGAACGAAATAATAAAAAGAACTTTTAAATTAGTAGATGAAGGTAAAATAAAATCATTTTGTTTATTACTACCTCTTGCAACATTAGAAACACCAACAAGAGCAGAAATGTATGAAAAAAATTTTGATAAGTTATCAATTCTTATATTTAAAAGGAGAATACATTTTTTAAACACTAAAGGAAGTTTCAATAAAGGGTGTTGCTGGATATGTTACAACATAAAGAATTTAAATAAAAAAATATATTGGATTTAAGGAGTAATAGATATGTTTCAAAATAAAAAATTAAAGCAAGAGAATGAAAAACTAAAGAAAGAAAATAATGAATATAGAAAGATAATGACAATAACAAGAGATTTAGATTTATATAAAGCTTTGATTTATGTAGTAAAAAAACTATTGTAATGGAGAAATAGGAATACCTGTGAATTATTTTATACAAGGATCAGAAGTAAAGATAGAGTTTACAGAAGATAAAATTCAAAACAAGTTTATTTTAAAAAGTAAAGGAGTAAATAAGATATGAAAGTAATGATAAGTCAACCAATGAATGGTAAGAAAGAAAGTCAAATAAGATTAGAAAGACAAAAAGTAATAAAAAATTAGAAAATTTAGGATGGCAAGTTACAGATACAATATTTACAGATGAAGCACCTAAAAGTTGTAATCCAGCAATATACTATTTATCAAAATCAATAGAAGAAATATCAAAAGTAGATGCTGTAATGTTTATGAATGGATGGGAAAAAGTTAGAGGGTGTAGAATAGAACATGATATTTGTTTACAATATGAAATACCAACAATGTATGAATATGAATTATAAAATTTAGATAGGAGTAATACATAATGGAAGAAAAAATAGCAGATAAAAAGATATATTTATTACAGCAAGATGAAATAGGATCAAATATTTGGAGGTGTTCAAATTGCAAATTTGAATTTTTCTGGAATGAATGTGGAGATGATATTAAAACATCAGGAATTAAATTTTGTCCACATTGTGGCAATAAAATAGAAGAATATGTTTTTATTGAAGATGATGGGGGAGAGGAATAGTGAAAGAAAATAAAATAGAAGAATTGCAAGAGAGATTAGAAGAATTACATAGAATACAAGAAGCTAGATTAGCATGTAATGCTGATGATTTAGACATAAGAGAAGAAACTTCAGAAGTAGAAGCTGAGATCAAAGAATTAGAAGATTATATAAACGAAGAAAATAGTGCGGAGGAAACCTTGAAAAAGATGAAACAAAGTATTGAGAAATTAAGAAATAGAGATGGAGAAAGTATGGTAATGGTAGATATATGCATACAAAATATAATCTGTTTTTATGACAAATGGGAGGCAAATAGTGGAAAATAGTATAGAAGAAGATATAAAAATATTGGAAGAATTAAGAATAGCAAATGAAAATTGTATTAAAAATGCTAAAAATAAAGACAATCCTTTTGTAACTATATGGGAAAAACAAAACAGAGCACTAGAACATATTTTATCGGCTTATAAAAAGAGTATTAAAAGAGAATGAATTGTTAAGACAACAAAATATATCATATAAAAATAATATTTATGAATTAAAGAAAGTGAGGAATAAATGAACGAGGAAGAAAGAGAAATTGTAAAAAAAAATTTGAAAGATTATATTTAAAAGATTTTAACAATGAAAAAATAACAAATGAAGATAGATTAAGTTATATAGAATGTGTTTAATGTCAAATTTAATAGAAAAGTTACAAAAAAGAGAATGAAAAAATTAAAGAAGTAAGAAAGTGGTATTTTGAAAACACAATTAATAAAATATGTTCTCCAGAAATGCTAAATAAGATTCTAAGAGATGATTATATTTCGAAAAAAGAAGTAAAGGACAAGATAGAAAAAGAAAGAAAACATCATGAAAAAATATATTAGACATAGAAAATATAACTATGTTAAGGAGTAAAACAGCTAAAGAAGAAGCGGAAATTGAATTTAATAAATATGCAATAGTAGTTTTAAATAAGATTCTACAAGAACTAATAAAAGAAAGCGAGGAAAACTAAATGTCAAAAATATATAAAGGCTGGGAATTAATAAAAGCACTAGAAGATGGAGAGATAAAAGATGGAAGTAGATTTTATGTATATAGGACGTTCAATGCAATTGCAATATTAGAAAATAGAATATTGCATTTTGAAGATGGAAATGAAAGAATATTAACAACAAACGACTTATTAATATATACTTTTGAACTAATAGAAGATGAAATATATATAGATAATATCGAAGAATATAAGCAAGAGCATACAGAAAGATGTATAGATATTGATATAAGAAATAAAATAAATGAATTAATACAAGCAGTAAAACAATTGGATAAAAGATTAGAAAAAATTGGAGGATTAATCTATGACAGAAAAACAAAAATTAGCAATAAAAAAGATTAGAGTTAAATAAAAGTACTGAAATATATGTAGATTATAAGAGAAAAGAGAAAACAGAGGATATAAAAATTGTATTGGAATTATTAAATGAAAAGGATAAAATAATTGAATTAATGGCTGGGTATATAGCAACAAATGATATTAATTTTTGCCTATATTTGAATGTAACAACAAAATGCGAACAAGGCAATGGAAAAACTTGCGATGAATGTATCAAGCAATATTTTGAAGATAGAGTAAAGGAGGAAAAATAGATGATAGTTTTAACTATATTTATAGAAATAGTAATATTAATTTTAATAGGAGTGTGTTGGTATCAAGCAGAAGAAAATTATAGTACATTTGGAGTATTAGGAGTATTTGGTTTTTTAATAATGTTATTTGTAATGCCAATAATCATTGGGAGTGTACATGGATATATAAATTACATAGAAAGCAATGATAGAGATAAAGCAAGAATAACAGCAGTAACACAAGAACAGGATTTATTGAAAACATATTACAAAGTAGAGGTTGAGTATTTAACTAATACTCCTACACAAAATGGTATCATTACAAATTATAATATTGAAAAAGATACTTTTTATTGTTACATAACAGATAAGGAGCTAGTAGAAAAATTGAAAAGTAACATGTATAAAGAGCTTTGGATAATATCAGGGCATAAAGGTGGATATGAAACTTATAAAGATTTTGGTACAAAATTAATAAAAGACATAGAATTAATAGAAAATAATGATTAATTTGTATAACTAAAAATATAAAAAAGAAGCGGAGTGATACAAATGAGAATAAAATAATAAGTAAAAATAATCATGAGTACATATTTGTAAAAAAGAATATCCTAATTTCATATTATATCAGGACATGATAACAGGAGTAAAAGAGACATTTCAAAGATATGACTTAGGATTAGTAAAAGAAGTAGTAAAACCACCCAAAAGTGATATAAGATTACAAAATATCAAGATATAGGAGGTACTAATGAGATTAGAAAATCAAGAATATAGACAAGCAGTAAATTGCTTAAAAAGTATATAATTATAATTGTATTAAGATAATGTCTATAAGAGAAGATATAATGAGCATAAGTGGATTGAATATGGATGGGATGCCAAAGCCTAAATATTCAAAATCAGATATGGTTTTAAATAGTGTGATACAACTACAAGAGGATGAAGAGCTAAAAAGAGCAGTAAAAGAAGTAAAAGCAGTACAGATGGCATTACAATTAGTAGATGAAGATTGTAAAAACATATTTGAAAAGATATACATACAAAGCAAAAGTAAGTGGGAATTAATAAATAATGGGATGTCAGAAAGAACATATTTTAGAAAAAAAACAGAGCTAATAACACAAGTAAATAAAGAATTAAAAAATTGGCATAATTTTGGCAGTTTTTTACTGAAAATCGGTGCTATAATAGTATTATGAAAAATTCTCAGACAGAGATAATTAGACCCACAATTTAAGAGTAGATGTTTTAAATGTCTGCTCTTTTTATTATTTTTGGAAAGGAATAGGAAAAATGGAATTTAAAAAAGTATATGAAGCATTAAAACAAGGGCATAAAATAAAAAGAGAACACTGGAAAGGTTATTGGGTAAAAGAAAATGGAACAATAACAATGCATTGTAAAGATGGAAGTGTAATCCCTTTTTTAGAAACAGAAGATATATTTGTAGATTTAGATAATATTGTTGCAGACAACTGGATTATTTGTGATGACATAGATGAAGCAAAATTAAACATTCAAACATTTACATTTGGAGAAGCAATATCAAATCTTAAAAGAGGGAAAAGAGTACAAAGACAAGGTTGGAATGGAAAAAATCAATATATAGAGCTTGCAACTAATATCAGTTATAAAAATACTAATGCTGAAGTAGTAAATGCAGAACATGATGCAATAGGAAATAAAGCAATAGCATTTGTAGGAACATCAGGAGTACAATTGGGTTGGCTAGCCAGTCAAGCTGATATGCTAGCAGAAGATTGGAAAGTAGTAGAGTAGCAATTAATATAAAGGAGAAAGACACTTGGAAGAAATAAAAAAGAAAGATTTAAAAAAGTTTGTAAGCAGAGAAATTATATATTGTATAATATATGTAGTTGTGTCATTTATATTATTATTTAAGCAAAATACATTCTTGTGTGGTGCGATAATTACGTTTATTTATGCAATTATAATTGATATAGATGCAAGAATATCAGCTGAAAGAACATTAAAGAAAATAGAACATGTGCAAAATCAACACAAAAATTAATAAAATATTCACAAGAGTTTATCAGAAGTGGTAAGCTCTTTTATTATGTTAAATAACAGATAGCAAGTAGTGATATAACATAGAAACAGCAGATTGGCAAAAAAGTAGAACTGGTATAGTATCGAAGAATAAGCCGATTAGTTCTAGGGTGCAATATTCTATAACTATATCATTACTTGGTGTTTATTAAATGAAAGAGGTGTTTATGGAAAATGAAGAAAGAATAAATGAATATATAAAACAATGTTGTAGTAATTGTAAAAATAAATCAAATTGTAAAATAAAAGTGTTTGAAACAGAAGATATAATTTATACCAAATGTGAAAATTATCAGCAAGAAAAAGAAATTAGAAGGATATAAAAGACCAATTGTAAAAACGGCGGGAAGGAAATTAGAAATATGAAATGGACAAAACAAAAAGCAGAAGAATATATAAAGAAATGTAAAGAAAAAAGGACTTAAGTATTGGAGTGCAAAAGATTATTTAAAAAATCATAAAACAATGACATCAATAATTTAGGAGGAATCAATGAAATTTAAAATAAACAACAGAGAATGGACAATAACAGAAGTATCTCAACAAGCGATAAAGAATATGCAAAACATAAGAAAAGCTAATGAAGATGAAAATCTAAAATCAGTAGACACAAGATATTATGGGATTACATATTGTGATACTTTAAAAATATATATTGATGAAGATCTACCAGCAGACAGAAAAAAATCAACTTTAATTCATGAACTAACACATTGCTATATAGATAATTATATAACACATTGCGAAAAACAATATTCAGAAGAAGATGTTGCTGATATAGTAGCAAATTCTTATGACATTATTCATGAGATAGTAGATAAATATTTTGAAGAAAAATAAAGATTAAATAGAAAGAGAGGTGATCTTATATGACAGATGCACAAAAAAAGATTTTGTGATGAGTATTTAATAGACCTTAATGCAACAAGAGCATATAAGGTTGCTTATTTGAGATGTAAAAAGATGAAACGGCTAATGTAAATGGCAGCAAATTACTAAGAAATGCTAAGGTTCAAGAATACATATCAGAAAGAATGAAAGAACGAGAAAAAAAAAGAACTGAAATAACTCAAGACATGGTAATAAAAGAGCTGGCTAAAATAGCATTTTTAGACATAAGAAAACTATATACAGAAAATGGACAATTAAAAAACATAGCTGATATGGATAGTGAAACTGCAGGGGCAATATCATCATTAGAAACATTAGAAGAATACGAAGGATATAGAGATGACAGAGAAAAAATAGGAGATACTCAAAAAGTAAAACTATTAGATAAAACAAAAGCTCTTGAATTGCTAGGAAGACATTTAGGAATGTTTAAAGAAAAGGTAACGATTGATGGTAATGTTAATACCAATAATCCATTTTCAGGAATGTCAACAGAAGAGTTGAGAAAGATATTAAATGAATAATGATGTAAGAGAAAAAATAAAAAAAAACAAGCACGTTTAGAATTAGCTAGACGTGATTTTTTTTGAGTATTGCAAATTAATCGCATCTGATTTTTATAAAGAAGAACGAGTATTTTTAAAAGATTTATGCTATCAATTACAAGATTTTTATAAGAGCGATGAAAAAGTATGCGTAATTAATATGCCACCTAGACATCGGTAAATCTAGAACTGCTGGAAAATTTGTAGAATGGGTATTAGGAACAAATCCAAATGAAAAAATAATGACAGGATCATACAACGAAGATCTATCAAGTTCATTTGCAAAATCAGTAAGAGACACAATAGCCTCTGAAAAAACAGAAGGTGTAATTGTGTATAATGATATATTTCCTAATACAAAAATTAAAGATGGTGAAGCAACACAAAAAAGTGGGCATTAGCTGGGAGTAAAGTATCAAATTATTTAGCAACGTCGCCAACAGGTACTGCAACAGGTTTTGGCTGTACAATTATGATAATAGATGACCTTATAAAAAATGCAAAAGAAGCCTATAACGAAAATACATTAAAAAATCATATAGATTGGTTTAATAATACAATGCTATCAAGAACTGAAAATGGATTTAAATTAATAATTATTATGACAAGATGGTCTAGTAATGATTTAGCAGGATATATATTAGAGAACTATTCTAATGTAAGACATATAAATTACAAAGCAGTCCAAGAAGACGGCTCAATGTTGTGTAAAGATGTGTTAAGCAAAGAAGATTATGAATTTAAAACAAAGAATATGAATAAAGACATTGTTTACGCTAACTATCAACAAGAGCCAATAGATGTAAAGAATAGATTATATACATTATTTAAAACTTATGAAAAATTACCACCAGCACATTATGTTATGAACTATACAGATACTGCAGACGAAGGTGATGATTATTTATGTTCAATAGATTATCAGATGTATAATAATGAACACTATATTTTAGATGTTATTTTTACACAAGATCCGATGGAAGTAACAGAACCAGCAGTAGCAGAAATGATGACCAAAGATAATGTTGGAAATGCAAATATAGAAAGTAACAACGGTGGCAGAGGATTTGCAAGAAATGTAATAACAAATTTAAGAAAATTGGGTAACAGACATACAAATGTTAGATGGTTTCATCAAGGAGATAATAAAGTTGCGAGAATATTAAGTAATTCAACAGGAGTAATGAACAATGTGTATTTTCCTATTAATTGGGAAGATAGATGGCCAGAGTTTGCTAAACATTTAAAACATTATGTAAGAACAGGAAAAAAATGAACATGATGATGCAGAAGATTGTTTAACAGGGGTATATGAAAATCCAAAACCTAAAAATATAAATATGGAAATGACTAATAAATCATTTATAAAAATGTAACACCTACCAAGTGGGTGCTTTTTTTGATTGGAGGGAACAATGTTAAGATATAGCAAGGAAAGATTAGCAGAAGAAAGAAGTATAACAGACATATATTTTAAAGCTCAAGAAGAATTAGACATTAGAAAAGAATTATATGAGAAGTTCAGAAGAAAACTAACAGACGAAGAATTAGCAAGTTTGGATGATGAAGATATAAAAGTACCATTAGAAAGATATATATCAATTATGTCAGCAGGTTATTTTGGAGGAAAAGCACCGACTTATAAAGTAAAAAGCTTTTAATGCAAACAAAGACAAGATAATAAAAGAATTATTTAATCATGAAACTAACGATGAACAAGAAATAAAAGAAATAGAAGAATTAATAAAGCATATAGTTGATTATAATAAGGATGGTTCACATTTTTTACACATGGTTTTAGATTATTTAGTAAAAAAGAGCTTGTTATGAAATATATTATAAAGATGAAACTACAGGAGAAATAATAATAACAAGAAGTGATGCGTTAGAAACGGTTGCTATATGGGGTTATTCATTACCAAAAAAAAAATAATAGGTATATATAGAATAATCCGTACATATATGGCAAATGGTGAATATCAACAAATGATAGAACTAACAACTGCTGATGGAAAAAGGTACTATTACGATACACCAGAAAAAAAAAATTATTTGGGACACCAATATACGAACAACAATTTAAAGATGAACCATTATTTAAAGAAAATATAAAAGAGAAACAGCCCCAAAAATGGGATGACGATATACCGGCAACAGCAATAGAAAATTGTGATGGAATGGCAATATTTGAACCGGTAATAAGTTTAATAAAAGCGTATGAAAGATGTATTCAAAATTCGAGAAATGTATTCAAATATAATGACGAGGCAATATTGGCAGTAAAAGGATATACACCAGAAAATCCAATGATTATACAAAACGATAAAGGCGAGGATATCATAAATCCTGCAAGACAAAAAAGAAGATGAGTATGTATTAACAAGTAGAGTAAGATATTTAGATGGAAACAGAGAAGTTGATAGTAATTTATGGTGGGTTGAAAAGAATGTAAATGATACAGCATTACAGAACCATAAAAAAACATTAATGGATATTATATGTTTATGTTCATTTTGTCCTAATATGACTGATTTAGGTTTTACATCAGCAGATAATAATAGTGCATTAGAAAAAAAAGTTTTTTGGCTTACAACAATATATAGCAACATTTGAAGGAGATTTTCTTGAAGGATTAACAAGAAGATGGAGAATTATATTAGAAAAAATTCAATAAGGAAAAAAAAAGCAAAACGTATGATTTTAGAGATATTGAGGTGAAATTAAATAGAAATTTACCATCAGACAAGGCAACGGACATTACAAATGCATTAAAAAGTAAGAGGATTATTAGCAGATGAGACAGTTATAAATTTATTAAATCTTGATTTAGATGCAACAAGCGAATTAGCAAAAATGGATCTACAAAATGAAGAAAACATACAAAAAGAATTTACAACAAATGCAAATTATGGGACAAACAGGAGTAGAGCAAGATAATAAAGAAGATAAGCAAGATGATAAAGTAACAGATTTAACAGATACACAGAAAGCACAAAAACTAACAGCAGACGATAAGAAAGAACAAGCAAAAGTAGTTAATAAGCAAATTAATAAAGAATAGAGGTGCTTTATATGTGGGAGCAAAATAATAATTATATGAAACAATTAAAACAACTATATAATAAAACATCAAAACAAACACAGAACAGACTTCAGGAAATCTTTGATACATTTAATTTTACAATAGAAAACATCTATAATATTACAGATAATAAAACTAAGAAAAGAATAAATACATATATAGAACAATGGAAAGAACAAGGATTATTGAAAAATAATAATTACTTTACTGCATTAGTAAACAATATTTATAAAAGAACAAGAGTAAAGAATAGTGAAATATTAGAATTACTTATTTATAGTGCATATATAGAAGAACAAAGCAAACTTAAAAAACAAGAAAAGCAAATAATGTATGAAGATGCAAATTATTACTATGAAGAAGGACAAAAAGAAGTAACCAAAATAAAAAGAAAAAGCCATCAATAATTCAGATGGCTTTGTTTCTTGCATTATTAGACCAACCTAATTATTCAGGATTTAATTTAAAACAATATATTGAGATAATAATCAAATATAATACTGAGCAATTGTACAAACAAGTAATTTATGATATAATGCAACAACAAAAAGACCTAAAAATTGATTCTAATGTTTATCAGAATATAATAAACAAGCAAAATAATCAAAAACTCAATATAAATAATGACAAAATATCAGGCTATATGGATTTGACATTAATAGGTTTAAATAATTTAGCAAAAGTTGAAGGAATAAAATCAGTTGCAGAAGATAATGCAAAAGTTAGATTTGTTGCAGTAGAGGACGATAGAACTACGTTGATGTGCCAAAGCCTTGATGGACAAGAGTTTTATATCAATAAAGAAAATGTATTTGATAGATACTGGCGGAGAAACACAAAAAAGAATTAACAATGCAAAGGATACGATGTAGAGGACTTGTTTTGGGGGTTAAATCTTCCAACAATAATGCACCATTATCACCATTGCAGAAGTTATGTTGTGTATTTACCATATTATGAACTAGAAAAGAAGTATGGTATTTTTTTGATAGTGATTTAGAAAAGATTGTAAAAAATAAAATATAATGTTCAAAAAGCCAAATTAAAAGGATTGGATAAAGAAGCATTATTGAAAACATTAAATAATATGAATAAAGTTTATAAAGATTTTCCACAAATAGAAAATGCAATAAAAGAAATAAGAGTAATAGAACATCCATATGGAGGATTAAATATAACTCCAGATATACAGGATAATAAATGTATAATGGAAGTAAGTAGAAACTTTTATGGAGATGAAAATATAGTAAAAGAACAATATCAAAATGATGTAAAAAATGGATTTCATCCTAAAAATACAAAGTATGAGGATTTAGGAAATCACGAATTAGGCCATTGTGTTACATATGAAATAATTAAAAACAGATATGCTGATAAAAATCTAATAATTAAAGACTGGAATAATGATATAACAACAAAAGAAATTGTAGCCAAAGCATTTAATAATTTAGGAGTTAATGATAAAATGTTACAAGACTTATTAAGGAATAATATTTCTAAATATGCAAAAAAATATAAAATATAGTGAGACAATAGGAGAAGCATTTTCAGATTATTATAGAAATGGAAAAAACGCAAGTATATTAAGTAGAGAAATCATAAAAATAATGAGAGGAATGATATAAATGATACTGAATCCTAGATGGTTAGATTGGTTATCTGATGAAGAAGACGAAAATGGAAATAGGACAAAATTAAAAGAAAACACACCTGATGACATACGAAAAGAGTATGAAAAATTAATAAAAGAAGAACAAGAAAGCATGAGAAACAATAAATTAAAGAAAACGATATTTTAAGCACTTACTAAAAAAAGTAGGTGCTTTTATTATGGAAAGAAGAAGGAATTATGCAAGAACAATCAAAAACAGAAGTAAATGAAAATGTAAAGAAATCTATTATAGCAATAGGACAAGAACTCATAAAGAGAGCAGATGATATAACAAACGATTTAAAATTTGTTGATAATATTGAAATTTATGCAAAATTAACACCAGATGAAATAACTAACTTTGATATAAAGAAAAATTATATGGCAACATATGAAGATAAGGAGGAAAAATAATATGTGGTTATTAGTTTTAATATTAAGCATTAAATTACAAATGCCTACTTGGTATTGGATCATATTTACTATAATTACAATATTTAGACCAATTATAGGGCTGTTTTGTAATATTATAGAGAATGAAATAATAAAAAAACAACGAATAAAATTGATACACCAGATAAGGTATTAAAAGATACAATGGAGTGTTCAATTAATAAATAAGTTATTAACATTTTATAATTATATAACAAGAGCTAAGTTGACTAGTTCTTATTTTTATGCCCTAGACAAGGCTTTAAAAGGTCTATTTTTATTTGGTTAGACTTCCGTAAAAAGTCAAATAGTTTGGTTATAACTTAGCCGAGAAAGTTAAAGGAGGGCATTATTTATGGAAAATAATGAAGAAATAAAAAAGATATGGAATCTACTGCCGAGAGTGTAGAAAAAGTTGAAACGTCAAAAGTAGAAGAAAATAAAGAAAAAACTTTTACAAGAGATGAAGTAAACAAAATGATTAATGCTGAAAAGCAAAAACAAAGACAAGCAATTTTAGAAGAAATGGAAGCAAAGAAAGCAGAAGCTGATAAACTTGCAAAGATGGACGAAGATCAAAAGAAATCTTATGAATTAGAGCAAGAAAGAGCTAGAGCAAATAAAGCTGAAAATGAACTAAATGCTTATAGACTAAAAGACGAAACAATTCGCCAAGCAAGTCAAAGAGGTATCTCATTAGGATATATAGAAACTATTGATTTTTCAAAAGAAACTGCTGAAAGTATCAATTCAAAATTAGATATATTTGAAAAAGTATCAAAAGCAGAGAGAAAAAAACAATAAATGAGTATTCTAGAGAACCTGCTCCTCAAACAGGAGATTCAATTGAAGGTTCTAAACCAGAAAGTCAAATGACTTATGAAGAACTTGCAAATTATCAAAATATAAAAATTAAAAAGAAAGAAGGTATAAAAAATGGCAGATTTTACAAGTACAGGAACATTTAACAAAAAAATACTTTAATGAAAGAGCATTCGGTGCTTATTATGACACAATCCCACAAGAAAGATTAAATTTATTAATAAAATCAGGAGTATTACAAGGAAACAATAGAATAAGAGAAATGTTTGCATCACAAACCGGTGCTGAATATGGAATAATTCCAATGATAGGAAGATTAAAAGGAAAACCAGTAAACTATGATGGAAAAACAAAAATATGATGAAGGAAAAACATTACCAACATATAAACAAGGTGTTGTTGCTATTGGTAGAAAAGACAAGTTTTATGAAGATGACTTTACATATGATGTAACATCTAAAAAGACTTTATGAGTCAAGTTGCAGACCAACTAGGAGATTACTGGGATAGCGCATGGGAAGATGTACTATTAATTATAACAAAAGCATTATTCTCAATGAAATCAGATGCAGGTAAAGTTTTTGCTTCAAAACACACATATGATATATCAGGAGAAAAAGAGTCATCAGTAGCTGAAACAACATTAAATACAGCGTTACAAAAAGCATGTGGAGATAGAAGAAGAAACTTTAAATTAGCAGTAGCAAACTCTGTAATAGTAACAAATCTAGAAGGAAAAAAATTAGTAACAAACTTAAGATACAATGACCCAAATGGAATTGAAAGAGAACTAAATGTTTATACATGGAATGGAAAATTATTAATTGAATATGACGAAATAACAGAAGAAGAGGGAGACCCAATATATGCAAAAAACTTCTGATAAAACTTTAACAGAAGGAAAAACATATTATACAAAAAGCGGACAAATTATACAGCAGTTGCAGAACCTTCTGTTGAAAATATTGGAAACTATTATGAAGTTTCAGGATATGGAGATTCTAAGTATGTTACTTATGTTTTCGGAAAAGGAGCATTTGACTATGAAGACTTAGGAGCAAAAGTACCCATGAAATGGATAGAGATGCTGATAATGATAGAGATTACTTATATGAAAGACAAAGAAAAGTAATGGCTCCTCATGGTGTTAGTTACTTAATGAAAAATCAAGCAACAGATTCACCAACAGATGAAGAATTAGCAGATGGAGCAAACTGGGATTTAGTAGTAGGTTCTGATGGAAATACATATAACCATAAAGAAATCGCTATAGCAAGAATAATCTCAAAAGGATAGAAAGGAAGGCAATAGATGTTAGAACAAATAAAGCAAAGATTAGGAGCAAATTACATTGAAGATACAGATAATGTAATAAAAGACATAATAGATGATATGACTTCTATTGCCTGTGCTGCTTCTAATCGAAAAGAAGATGATAAAAAAAGTTATTTCCATACATAAAAAAAAAGCTGTTATATCCGAATATTTATGCAGAGGAGCAGAAGGCCTTTTATCAAGAAATGAAGGAAGTGTTTCTTCAACATTTAATGATATAGAAAAGAAATTAAGGATAGATGTATCAACAATAAGGAGGCTACTTTAATGTTATTACGAGATTTAACAAAAGTCTACATATCAGAATATAAAGAAATAGAAGACCATCGGAGAAACAGAAAAAAAAGTGGAGATATAAAGGAAAAGGCTTGTCGGTAAAAAGAAATAAATGAAATGTCAGTAAAAAGAATTGAATGAGCTAGAAGTATATAAATTAGCAAAGGAAAGTAATGTTGGTATAGCTTATTTAAATATTCAGCAGGATATAAATGAACTCGATAGGAAATCAACAGGAGAAGTTGACTATAGTAGATATAAAGCAAGAACTACAAGAAAGTATCTTATAAATAAAGGTGATGGAATATCATTTGAAAATATATCGGAGCTAGAAGATTTTATACCAGAATATTATGTAAAAGATGCTTTAAAAATAGGTAGTACAATGTTATACATATTGGAGAAAATGCAAAAATGATTAATTTTAATTGTAACATAAAAGTAAAACATAATTTTAAAAATATAGAAGCTATAATTCAAAAAGGTACCAGAGATGGCAAAAGAAATAACAGAAGATGTTTTAAATAGTATTAGAGGTTATGCTATAAGATTGGAAAAAAGGTCACAACGAAAATGGAATATTAGTAGAGATGATTGATATGTCTACAAAAGAAGTAAAGGGAAGGGTCTATGCTGACCCTTCTAAATTTACGACTGAAAATGGACAATCATATTTATGGTTTGAATATTTTGGAACAGGGCAATATGCGGAACAAGAGCACATAGGAAAAACAAAACACTTTATTGAATCAGGTTATACAGAATGGTATATACCTGTAAACAAAGTAGGGAGGTCATTAAGTTATCCGATTGTAACTATAAATAACAAACAATTTTATGTTGCAGTTGGAGCAAAAAGCAAATCATTTCCTTGGAGATGCTGAATTTCAAAGTAGAAATAAAAACGCAGAGATTATCAAGAAAAAATTAGATCAGATGTTAAAGGAGGTATGCAAATGAGAGATTTAAGTATAAAAGATTTCAGTGATTTATTATATGAACAATTAGAACCATTAAAATACAAACAAATATTAACAAATCCAACAACAACAAGTAAATTTCCTTGTCTTGAATTACATACACCTTTGAAATCTGTGAATAAAACAGAAAATGCATTTCCAATAAAGTCTACATTTCAAATATCTATAACATGTTGGAATGAAAAACAAAGACAAGCAATGCAAATGACAGATGAAGTTAGTACAAAACTTCAAGAATTAAATTTTATAAGGACAAATACCAGCCCAGCAATATACGACTCTATATTGCAAAAATACGGTATAACAATAACATTTGAGGTTTGTTATAATTCAATAACGGCTTCTTTTAATTTAAAATAATAAGGAGGAATTAAAGATGGCAGGAAGTACAGCGAAAACAACAACACCACAAATTGCTATGAAGACAGAACTATCATATTCAACAACATTGACAGGAGATAGAATTAAAATAGGTTATGTTCAAAAAATTGGACAATTAAAAGCTCTAAAAGAGGGACAAACATATAGTGCTTTAGATTTAGAAGAAGAAAGAATGGCTAAAGGAAAAAGAAAAGCAGAAGCTGTTGATATCGAAACAATGTTTATACAAGAGACACATAAAACAATGACAGGGATAGCAGATGCAGACACAGAAATATATTTATTTTTAAAATATCCAGAATCAACAGCATCTGTAGCAGGAAAACCATTAGTTCAAACAGTTAAATGTACAATAGATATAGCAGGTCAAGAAGTTAATGATGGAGATTTTATAAAAGACACTATGAGAGTGTTTAAAAATTCAAAAAGTTGTTGAAACAGATGGATATCCAATTGAAGGGGATGCAACAAAATTTGAAGATTAGGAGAAGGTAAGAAGGTAAAACCTTCTCTCTTTTGCAAAGGAGATAGAAAATGATTATAGAAACCAAGAATAAAACAATTAATTTAGTACTAAAAACAAGAAAAATAGTAGACATAGCTAATCTACTAAAAAATAAAAATTTTGAAGAAGTATTTACAAAAAGCATATTCTATATTAGATATAGAAGCATTGTCAAAAATAATATTTAAATTAGCAGAAAATGAAGATGAAAAAAAGTGTATTTACATCATCAGAAGAAGTTTATGATTTTATAGATGATTGTAGAAAAGAAGGAATAACAATCAGTGATTTATATTCAAAGATAGCAGAGGCATTGAATAATGAGGGTTTTTTCAAAAAAGAAAATGAACAAGAAAGAACTAAAAGAAATAACATTAAATCCATTATTAACAATGAATATGAACGACTTAATTCAAAAAATCAACAGAAAGTGTAGTAAGCAAAATAGCAGAGAAACAATTTCAAGAACAAGGATTTCAAAATTACGAGGATTAAATGATATTGTAGAAATAATAAAAGAATCCAATAATTTAATAGAATTAATATATTCTATAGAATCATTGGCATATTATTTTGATATGAAACCAAATGAATTTTGGAATAGTAGATATTCAGAAATAAACGTATATTGTCAAACACATCTTATGAAAATAATTGACGATTTAAAGCGTGAAATAAACTTGCAAGAAGCTGTAACAAACAAATTAATAGCAGGTGATTGTATGAATCAAAATGCAAAAGATTAATTCTTATTAGAGAAAATTACAAAGAATTATTTGATGAAGAAGGAAAAGAACAAACATTAGAAGAACAAAGAATGCTATTTAAAAGTTAAAAAATATATAAAAATTATATTTTCGACAAATTTCGACAACATTTTTCTGAAAAAGTGATATAATCCTTTTATAATAATAAATAAAGGGGAGAAATAGCTATGACAATAAAAGAAGCTGTAAAAGGAAATGGAACAATGTTAGAATTTTGGCATGTTCTGGAATGATAAAAAAGGCAGAAAAAATGTTATCAAATGATGAAAATGTGGAGTTTGCCTGTGTTTATAATGTGTATACTGAACCTAATAATGAAAATTAAAAGTAAATATTGGATTGGATACTAAAAAGAAAAATGCTGGAGTAATAGTATTGACAAATAAAAGAATATTCTTTTTAAGTTCGATTTTAGGAAAGACTATAAGTAAGCAAATTAAAATACAAGATATACAATCAGTAGATTATAAAACAACACTATCATTAGCTACAATAAGAATAAAAGGAATTACTGAAATGATAGTAATTGAAGCTACTAAGAAAACAGCAGAAGAAATGATAAGCAAAATAAATGATCTACAAAGTAATTCTAATAGTGAAAAGACTTCTTTTGGTAGCATATCACAAGCTGATGAACTACTAAAATTTAAAAAATTACTAGATGAAGGCATAATAACACAAGAAGAATTTGAAAGAAAAAAAACAACAATTATTAAAGTAGGATGGTTAAGATAAATGTTTCAATTGATATGGTTCTTATTATGCTTGCCTTTTTATTTATTTTATATAGTTGTTAAAGTAGAAATATATTTTTTAATTTTTATTATAAAATTAATAAGCAATATAGTTACTGCACTATTACAAAATGAAAGAAACTACAAGCCCAATAAGTTTAAGACAACAAATTCATTAATCAGTATAGAAAATAATAGTAAGAAATTAAGCTATAATGATGAAAAAGAAGTAATAGTTCATAAGAGTGAATATAAATTAACTCAAATAACAGATATAGAGCTAAAGATTACTATTGATAAAATCCAAGAGATATATAAAGAACTTGGATTCGATGTAAAAGTTATAAATATTATAAAAGAAAAATATATAACTGAATACGAGGGAATTTTTTCCTCAAAATGTTACTCAAGCTGATATTTTATCTATATCGGGTAAAGTAATAAATGAATTTGAAATAGATGGAGTAAAAATTGTCGGAAATACTAAGAAAAATAATAGAATATATATACAAATACCATTAAAATATGAAAAAACACTTACTTAGGTAGGTGTTTTTATTTGTCTTTATATTCTTTTAGAAACATTATATACCTGATAACATCTCTGAGAAGAGATAGGTAGATTATATAACAAAAAATATAAAAATGAAAGGAGGATTAGCTTATGACAGTGGAAGAAATAGAAATCATTGTAACTGCAAAAGTAGAAGAAGCATTAAAAAATTTGAGAAGTTTTTACCAGCAATAAAGGAAGTAATGAAACAAGCACAAGAAGCTTTTTTCAAAAGTAGATATGAAAGAATTTCAAAAAATATCAATCAATCATTTATGTTAGTAAAAAACAATTAGCAAATTTGAAAAAAAGTTCTGAAAATAATCAAATAAAGATTAAAACAACAAATGCAGAAGCAATAAAACAAATAAGACAAGTAAAAAAAGAATTAGATGCATTACATAAGCAACATACTGCACGGAGATATAAGCATAAAAAGTAATAATATAAAAGGTTCAAAAGAAAATACTAATGGTAATTTTGATCCAAACGATATTAGTGGAATGACAATAAATGGACAAACATTTAATATAAAGAATATTACTGGTTATTCTAAAGAAATAATGAAATTAACAGGACATTTAAAGACACTGAAAAGTGCATCAGAAGATGTTAAAATTCCAGAAATAAAAGCACCTGAGATTAAAACTCCTGAAACCAAAATAACTGGCTATAGAGGAAGCATTAATAATAATACAGAAAATATTAACCCAAATACTAATTCAATTAATTTGTGAGATATGATAAAAAGAAAAATTCAACAAGTTATTCCATTTGTTAGACAATTTAAACAACAAATTCAACAAGTGGGAGGCTCAAAAGAATTAGAATTAGTAAAATATAAAATAAGTGAGGTAGAAGAAAAAACTAGAAAACGCAAAAGAGGGTAAGATACATTTAAACACTAAAGAAATAATAGAAGCGGAAGCAGAATTAGAAAGATTAAACAATAAAAAGATAAGCTAGAAAAAGGTGGTAAAGGAAACTTTTTCTCTAGCTTTTTTTCAAGTTTAAAGAAAATAACACCATCTATGAATAATATATCAGGAATAACAATTAAAATTAAAAATCAAATAAAACAATGGAATAGTGGAATAAAAAATGGACTAGGACATGTATTAAAATATGCTACAGCATTATTTAGTTTAAGAAGTGTCTACTCTGCATTAAGTGGTAGTGCTCAAGCTTGGCTAGGAAGTCAAAATAAAGGAGCACAACAATTAAGTGCAAATATAGAATATATGAAATATGCAATGGGAAGTGTATTTGCACCAATTATACAATATGTAACTAGTTTAGTATATCAATTAATGAAAGCTATTCAAAGTGTAGTTTATGCAATGTCAGGAGTAAACATATTTGCTAAAGCAACAGCTTCATCAATGAAAAAATACATCAAGTAGTGCAAAACAAACAAGTAAATCTTTATCAAGTGTACATAGTGAAATTAACAATGTTTCAGATAATAACTCAGGTAACAGCGATGTAACAACATCACCTAGTATAGATTTGTCACAAATGGACAATCAAATGAGTTCATTCGGACAAAAATTATATGAATTTTTTAAGCCACTAAAAGAAAGCTGGGATAATTACGGAAGTCAAGTGATTGAGAAACTAAAAACAACAGCAGAACAAATAGGTGGATTAATTTCATCTGTATGGAAAAGTTTCGAAAATATTATAACAAATGGTACAGCATATTCAATTTTGGAAAATATATTAGCAATAATAGGAAATATATCAGAAGCCATAAAAAATGCATGGCAAAATAATGCAAATGGAGATGCCATGGTACAAAATTTAGCAAATGCATTTAATAACCTTTTGAAGTAATAAAAAAATAACACAAAGTACAATTTTCCAATGGTTTTTAGATGTTGGCGTGTTGGCAATAGAAAAACTTACAGAAGCAGTTGAATGGGTAACACAAAAAGTTGATGAATTTGTGGGCTTTTTAACAGGAAGTAATGATGAATTAGATGGCTGGGCTATTGTAGTAGGTTCTATTGCAACTGCAATAGGCTTAGTTGTAGCAGCACTTGGATTATATAATATAGTTGCAGGAATTGCAGCAGTTGTTACGGCTGTTTTAACTTCACCAATTACATTAGTAGTATTAGCAATAGCAGCCTTAATAGCAATAATTGTTTTATGTGTTAAACATTGGAATACAATAAAAGAAACAATGATTAAAGTAGCTACAACAATAAAAGAAAAAGTGATAACAGCATTTAACTATATGAAAAACAAAATCTCAACTATATTTAATACTATAAAAACAACTATTGTTAATATCTGGAATGGAATTTGGAATGGAATAAAAAATATCATTAATAAAATATTAGGTGGAATAGAAAGCTTTGTAAATGGAACTATAAAAGGTATAAATAAACTATTATCAGGTATAAGTAAGGTTGCCAATGCAGTAGGTTCTTTTATAGGTTTAAATCCAATTTCATTGCAAATAAGCACAATTTCATTACCACGACTTGCAAAAGGTGGAGTGTTAACAGAAGCAACAGCAGTAGTAGCAGGTGAATATTCAGGAGTAAAATCAAATCCAGAAATTGTAACACCACAAAATATAATGAGAGAAACAATTGAAGATGTATTATCAGATTTTGCATCATTAGATAATAGTGATAGACCAATAAATATAACAATTAATGTAGGAAATAAAAAACTAGGACAAATATTACTAGATGATTTAAGAGATAAAACAAGAAGAACAGGAAAAGACATAGAAGCTTTAATAGGAGGATAAAATTATGTTATGGAGAGAACATGGAAAAGAGGAAAATTTACCAACACCAAGTACATATAGCGCAGATATAGAAGATACAGACAAAGATAGTTATACATCAAATGATGATGGCTCCTTAATTGATAATCCTATCGCAGTAGGAATGTTAAAGCTTTCTATGTCATGGGATTTTAATACAGAAGAAGAAGCAGAAGAATTATGTCAAAAAACATTTAAGAATCCATTTATATTGGATATAAAAATTCCAGTTGTAAAAGGTGTTTTTAGAAGGAGCTAAGTTTAGAGTTTCAAAGAGAAAAGTTGAAATGATAAAAACAGAAAAAGGAACAGAAACAGAAAAGACAAAATGGAAAACATCATTTAATTTAATGCAAAAAGAATTAACAGATGCACAAAAAGCAAATTGTTTTGGAGGTAAACGATGTATAAAGGATTAACAGAAAAAGCAATAAAAACAATATATAAAAAGCAATGCACTAACAGTTACTAATATTTATATAGATGATGTATTATTAAATCCCAAATATTTGCTAGATTTTAAACATGGAGGAGAACTATTTGATGAAAAACTAGAGTTGGGAAGTGTTCCAAGTCAATACATAGAGATGAAAATACACAAAAGTTTTGGAATAATAAGCGCTAAGACAATAAGAATAGAATATGGTGTTTTAGTAAATCATGCAATAACAGTTGCAGAACTAAATAAAATGCTAGTATGTGATCTAAACAAATTACAAGTAAAAAGTTTAGCAAAACATGATGATAGTTTTGAAATGATGCCAATACGGGATTTATAATGTAGATGACTATGACGATGAAGATAGCAATGTAATAAATATAAAAGCTGTAGACAATATTATAAAATTAGATGCAGACGATGGATATTATGATGCTAGTGAATTGATAAAGAAAAAAGGCTATGCAACTTTAAGTGAAATAGCAGAAGATATATGTAAAAAAGAAAGGGCTTGAATTAGAAACAAGCTCTTTTCTTAATTCTAATAAAAAAATATATGTTTATGACAATGAAGTAAAAGCAAGAGAGTATATGAGTTATATTTCAGAAAAAGCTGGAGGATTTTGTTGTGCTGGTAGAACTGGTAAAATTCAAATAAAAAAAACTTGGAGAAGATGAAGAAATAATTCCTCAAAGGTTATTTAAAACTTATAAATGGGGTGAAGGACATCAGATATCAAGAGTAGCTTATGAGAATGGAACAGAATCATTTAAAGTAGGAGATGAAACAAAAGATACACTTTGGATTAGACAAGAGAATTTATTTATTAGCGAAGAAGATGATATCCAAAAAATATATGATGCTGTAAAAGATTTAGATTTTTATAGTTTTGAAGGAACAACAATAATAAATCCAGCTGTTGATATTGGAGATATTATTAATATTGATGGCAAAAGGTAATTTATCAAGGCGAAATGACATTAAACAAACGATTTATAGCAGACATAAAAAGTAAAATAGCAATAAAACAAAAACAAGATACAACAACAAGAAAAAACAGAGCCAACAAGTTATAAATAGAAAAATTCAAAGTCAAATAGACGAAGAAAATTTAAAATTAACTCAATTAGCTAAGGAAACAACAGAAAACACTGAAAAACTAACAAAACATGAACAAACAATAGATTCTATAAGTGATAAAGTATCACATATAGAAGAAACAACAAATACAATTGAAGGAAATAAAACAATACAATTAGGAAATGCGGTTGCAGGTGAATTAGTCGAGTTACATATCTGTAAATAATGATGTATTTAGTAGTTTAAAAATTGGTGATGATGTAGTTTTAAGTGACGATCTATATTTACTTGGAGATAGCATAATTGTAGTAACAGATTCAAAAGGAAATTCCAAGGAATATGAATTAGGAATTAAAGATGTATTAAGACAAAATGACAGTACATATGACGAATATATATTGGAAAATGGAAAAGCAAAAGTAATAAGAAGAATCAATACAGATGGAAGTATAAAATCAACTGTGGCAACAGAAGATTTAGGAGATTTTTCAATTGAATTATTTGATGGTACAAACACATTATCAATAAAAAACATACAGCAGTTTTAAAAGCTAAATTTGCAATTCAAAATGACATGACAAATATTTATGCTTCAAAAGTTGAAATGAATAGTGCAATAAATCAAACTGCAGAACAAGTTGATATTAATGTAAATAAAAAGCTTGAAAGTTATTCTAAAACGACTGAAATGAATGCTGCAATAAAATTAGTATCAGAAAATATAACATCAGAAGTAAATAAAAAGTTGGCAAAACAGAAGTTGGAACATATATTCAACAAAATGCTGAAGCGGTAAAATTAGCATGGAATCAAATATCAGAATTTATACAAATGATGATAATAAATAATAATGCAAGTTTTGCAATATTAGACAGCAATAAAAAAGTGCTAATGGCACTTGATAAAACTGGACAACATTTTTATAAAAGTCATGGAACAACAATATTTTGAGATATGGGCGTACAAAAAGAAGATAATGATCAATACATTGCATTTTCAGTTTTAGCTGATTATAATCAAAAAGCTTTCGAATGGGATGGCTTGGGGAATAAAAACAAAATCAGATACTAAATTCCACCCAATTTTTTATATTAAAAATTTTGAAATGGCTGAGAAAGCTTCTGATGCATCGTACGGAGAATTAGTACTAGCTTCATGTAATATATTATTAGACGGAATATCAACAGGAATAATTGGTGGAAATATAAAAATGTATGCAGACGAAGTAAATAATGCAATTCAATTTATTAATACAGATAATGATGAGATGTTGTTCTCTATAAGCACTCAAGATTTAGAATCTGGATATGCGAAAATAAAATTATTAAATAATATATCGTTTTACAGAAATGTAGGTGGATCAAATTCATTTAAATTAGGAAATGGTGACGATTATGTATTATTTACAGATGATGGCTCATTACACGCATTCGGTGGAACAATTATACTTGGTTCAGATAACAATAAAGTATCTTTTGATTTATATACAGATACAGCATCAGTTTATGGCGATTTGAATGTAAGAGGCAATGTATATGCAAATAATATTTCATCAGATAGAAGAATAAAAGACAATATAAAAGATTGTGAAGTAAAAGCATTAGATATAATAAATAAGATTCAACATAAACAATTTGATAAAAAGACGACGGAAAACATTATAATATTGGATATATTGCACAGGATATGGAAGAAATAGATCCTAATTTTATAATAAAAAGAGAAAAAACAGATACACTTGAAGAAAGATATTATATTAATGAATTACCGATTATTGCTACATTATCTAAAGCAATACAAGAATTATCACAACAGGTAGAGGCACTTCAAAATGAAATAAAGGTACTTAAGGAGGAAAAACAATGAAATTAATAGATTGGATAAATAAGGTAACAAAGTTAAATCAAACTACACTGACTGAATTTCAGAATAATATTGAAGCTGGTAAACAAGATAAAATGAAAGAAGGAACATGGACACCAAGCATCAATACTGTAGAGAATAAAGCTCCAACCATAACATATACTACTCAAGTCGGAAAATATGAAAGAATAGGAAAACTTGTTTTTGTGGATTTTTATGTAAGAGGTAAAATTACAAAATTAAATGGAACTGAAAATTATGCTGTTATTGAAGGTTTGCCATTTGTATCAAGAGACAAGTATTTTGGACAGCAATCGTTGAATGTGGCCTTGGTATATTCATTGTTGGAAGACAATTTGAATGTAGCATTTATCCCACAAGATAGAAAAATAAGAATACAAGCATTAGAGAGTTCTGCTAAAAAATTAAAAATAACTAATACAAATTATTTTGAAATAGCTGGTAGTGGCTGGTATGAAACTGATGATTAAAAGGAGGATTATATGGCAGTAAAAAAGATTGAAGAATTAAATATACATAGAGATGTAAATTCCACAGAACAATTTGATGTGCAAGGTTATTTTAATGAAAACTGGGATAAAATGCAAGATGTAGTAGATAACAATGCAGAAGAATTAATGCAAGCACAAAAAAGATATAAGTACATTAAAAGAAGATAATAAAACAAATAAAAAGTAGTATAGATGTTTTAGAAAAAAGCAATGAAACAAGAGATGAAAAAGATTTCTAAAAATACAGAAGATATAGAAGCTATACAAGGAAGCATAAAAAAACAGCAACAGAAACAATAAATAAAAAAAGATAATGAACAAGATGAGGACATAAAAGCAAATAAAGAGACAATTAAGGAAATACAAGCTGAAAATGAACGATTAAGAAATGATATAAAGAGTATAGCAGTAGTTAACGAAGTAAGTGGAGAAAATATTCACATAGAAGATAGTTCTGATGCAAGATGTGAACTGGAGATTTGTGGGAATCACCAACAAGATACTAGAGAGGGATATAATCAATTTAAAATAACATCTACACAAACTCAAAGTGCTGGTGTTACTATAACAAAAATTGATGAGTCAAGTGTTTCATATCAGGGAACAACTGCAGGAATGTTTACACATATGTTAGTTGAATATGATGGTAAAGGACTGGAAATAACTAAACAAATGTATTTAAAAGCTTTTGGTAATTTAACAAATGCAATTTTGTCAGTAAAATTAATAAAAAATGGTAAAACAGAATCAAGTTATTTAAGGGTTTCTCCTGATTTGATTTTAAGTGCAGGAGATGTTTTGCAACAAATATATGTTCAGCAACAAAATACTGGAGTTTTAATTAGTGGAACTTTGCAAGTTTTATTGACAGACTACAAGAATAAAGACAAACCATACGAACAATACGGAGCAAGTCCAAGCCTAGATTTTCCAAGTGAGTTAAAGGCTGTTGGAGATGATATAAACATTTTAAATGATACTATTTTTGCACGAAAAGGATACTATAGTGGTATTGTAGGAGCAACAACACAAAAAAGCCAATACTACAATAAGATTATTAACAGATGAAGATATTAATGTTATTTCGAACAAAGATATTACAATCTCACTAGGAACAGATAAGGATTTAAAGTATAATGTTTTTGAGATTGATGAAAATGACGTAATAATAAAAAATAATATGTCATCAAATAATAAAGACAAAACTATAAAACTACAAGAGAATACAAAGAAAATCTCATTAATGTTGATGTGGCAAGATGCAAATAAAACAATAACACTAGAAGATATAAAAGATTGCAAAATAAAGATTGCTTATGGTACTCGCATAAGCAATTATTCTTCTTACAATTGTGGTAGTGCAAAAATAGATATATTTAATAAAAATTTTATTGATATTGATAAGTTAAAATCTTTAAATTCAAGAAATGCTTATGAAAAAATATAATAATGTAGAATGTTTAAAATTAGTTGGTGTTACACAAAGATATAACTTGAATTGTAAACAAAATACGCAATATGTATTTCAAGTTAATATTGTTGGGTACACATATACAGGCAAATTAATTGGACAATTTCTTATAGCATATACAGACGGAAGTACAAGTTATATGCAAACTGATGGAACAAATGCTGGGAAATATTCACTGATATCTAATGCTAGAAAAAACGGTAAAAGCACTTGTATGGAATGGGTATTCATCAGGGCATTTTGTTTATATAGATAAAAATGATATTCAATTAGATGAGGCAACAACTTTAACTAATATAGTACAACATGAAGAGCAATCATATTTAGTAGATGTTCAACAACCGATGTTCGAAGGTGATACTTTTGTAAAACAAGATGGAAAATGGTATGAGAAACATTGTGTAAAAACAGAAATAATGTTGACATTTCCAACTACTAATATAGAGGTTTGTGGAACATTTGCAAATTTTCAAACTAATAGAAATATTGCATTTGCAGTTGTGAAAAATGACTTGAAAACAACGAATGTAAGAAATGATATATTATGTGACAAATTAAAAGCAAAGGATAATAGTATGTGGGGTGGCAAAGAAGATGGTATCCAGACATATATAAATAGTAATAAATTTATGATATCAATACCATTCGAGGATATTGAAAAAAAAAATTTTGGAGAAGAATTAACAATAAATAATTATAGTCAAGCATTTAGAAAGTATATAAATGATAATGGTCCATTTAAAATTTATTATTTATTAGAAGAACCAGAATTAATAGAATGTACGGAAGCACAAAACAAGGTGTTAGATGAGATATATAATAAATCACATACATATAAGAATATAACAAATATCTCAGCGGAATCTGCAGAAGTAAATCCGATTGTAAGCTTGAAATATCTTAAAGACACAGAAACAGAACATAACAAATTACAAGCACAAATAGATGAGATAAAACAATTATTAAGCACAACACAAACAAGTTCATTGTTGTTAGATAATATGCAAAAAAAGATTTAGAAAGCGAGGTGTAAAAAAATGATAACTGAATTATTAAAAAGATTAATTACAAAAAAAAATACTACAAAGAAAAAAGCAGATATTGAAAATAAACTAAATGTATTTTACGCAATGAGTAAAATCACAGACGAAGAGTATAGTGAATTAACATTGCTAGTTGAAGATACATATACAGAAGTTACAGAAGAAGCAGAAACTACTAAGGAGGAAGAATAATGCAGGATACAGAATTGATTGAAAAAGTAGCACACTTAGAAGAAAGAGAAAAAAAGGCAAATACTAAAAGAATAAACGAACATGATGAAAGACTTGATAAACTCGAAAAAACATATTCTATAATGGAAAAAATGGATTACAGAATGGGAAAAGTAGAATCGGCAGTAGAAAAAATAGATCAGAAATTAGATAATAAGGTAAACGAAGATGACAAAGAAAAAGGCAAAAAATGGGACAAGTTAATTGATTACATATTTTACTCAATTTTGGCAGTAATATTAGGACTTATATATGTAAAATTAGGATTAAAATAATAGGAGGTAAAATTATGAAACAAGCATGGGAAGATTTAAAAAGCTTTGTAACAATAGCAATGATAGTATTATTATTCGTTATTGTTATAGCAAACTTATTTGGAGCAGTGCTAAGTGAAACAATATTAGTATTAGTAACAAATTTAGTAACAGCAGTATTTACATATTATTTTAGTAAAAATAAAACAGATGTAAATACAGAAAACAAGGAGGAATAACTCATGGAAGATAATATAATAATAGAGAATGTAGAGTTCGATGAAGAATTATACAATAAAAATGTTGCAGAAAATGATTTCTCAAATTCAGAAATAAACGGAATAGGAGATGATAGCAATGCAAATAACTAAGATGTTAGTACCACAAAACAAATATGACATAAAATGTCCATATGAAATGCAACCAGAATTTATTATAGTTCATAATTCATATAATGATGCTTCAGCAATGGCAGAAGTATCATACATGATAGGGAATAACAATAAAACATCATTTCATTGTGCTATAGATAATGTTCAAATAGTGCAAGGAATATCATTTAATCGTAACAGCTGGAACGCAGGTGACGGAAGAAATGGTAAAGGCAATAGAAAAGGAATTTCTATAGAAATATGTTATTCAAAATCTGGTGGAGAAAGATTTGATGAAGCTGAAAAGTTAGCAGCTGAATACATAGCATATTTATTAAAACAGTACAATTGGGGAATAGACAGAGTTAAAAAACATCAAGATTTTGCAAATAAATATTGCCCACATAGGACACTGGACCTTGGATGGGAAAGATTTTTAAATATGATTAGATCACATTTGACAGATAAGCCAATAGAGAACGAAGATACAGAAAATAATGAAAATGGGAGTGATGAAGAAGTGAAAAGATATCAAAATGGTAGTACAAGTGAAATTGTATATGCTGATACGGCTTGTACAAAAAGAATAGGTAGTTTAGATCCAAGAGAAAGCTGTGATTGCTTTGGAATATTTAATGACAGAGCAATGGTTAGATATCAAGTAAATGGAACAAATAATTACAAAATAGGCTTTTTGTAAATGGCTTGGAGGAGTAAAATAATGTATGGCGAATGGATGAAAGATTTTCCAATTATTGTCGAAACAAAAAATAAATAATTAATTAAGAGGCAGATTTTTATTCTGCCTCTAAGGTTTTATAGTCAATAAACTCGATTTGTGCGTCTATTGTAATTTTTTGCGAGATTTTTATTTCTTTATTAGCCATCTTATATACAATATCTCTAATTACTTTTTCACAAAACGTATAATAGTCGGTATTTGGCTGCAAACCGGGTGTTGGATTAAAAACTATAGGTATTTTTCAATATCTGCTTTTAAATAGTTTTCATCAACAGAAAATGAACAATTTTTTTCATTAAATACGAATGAATATTCTATTGCGTTTGGAATTGATGGCTTTATTTCTCTATTAAATACATATATCATACAAATTTCCTCCTTTTTCTATACTATATCATAAAATAACAAAAAATGTTGTTAAATTATGTCGAAAATGATAAAAATAAATTTTATACCAAAATTTGAGGGATAAAACTATATTGACACAAAATAAAAGCGGCTTAAAATTGATTTTGACAATGCTGATTTTTAAATAAAAATTGTGAATATTAATAAATAATATGCATATACTATAATGCAAACATGAGTTCTAAAAATTTGACAGAGTTAAATAAGTATGATAAAATATTACAAAAATATTACAGATTATTACATTTAGATTAAGTTTTATTATAAATTGTTGACAATATTAATAATTTGTAATAAGTATATAAATAGAAGGAGGGAGTCTTATGTTTAGTGCTAAAGATATTGCAATTTGGTTTTTAATAAAAAATAATGCAGAAGTACATGAACATGAAGCAACTAATGATAACTATGAAGTATACGAAGGAATAACACATTTAAAATTACAGAAATTATTATATTATGCACAAGGTATAAGTTTAGGAATGTTTGATAAACCAATTTTTAGTGAAAATATTGAAGCTTGGCCACATGGTCCAGTTGTGAAAGAAGTTTATAGTGTTTATAATACATTTGGAAGAAATAATATAGACATAGAAATGGATAAGGAAAAAGAAGAAATTATAAAGAAAATTGAAGATGATAGAGAAGTATCAGAAGCATTAAATTTAGCATACGATAATTTTGCAATTTATACGGCATGGCAACTTAGACAAATGACACATGAAGATAATACTCCTTGGGACATAACACAAAAAACAAAAGGGTTGGGTTCAGTTATAGATAACTCACTTATTAAACATTATTTCAAAGAAGAAGTAATAGCATAATGGGAATAAAACAAAAAGGTAAAATTCAAAAGCCTTGCACAAATTGCTTTGCACCACAATATTTAAAATTCAATTTTTCTTATATAGTTTATGAAGACAATTTTGAAGATCAATATCAATTACAATTTTTAAAAAGAATAAGAGAATTATCTAATGATACTTATAATATAATAAGAAATAGAGATAAAAAGATAGGATTTGAATTTGTTGAAATAAACGAACTTGGAATAAAAAAAAAGAGTATTCCAGAAAGATTTAGCAATAGATTTGACGCAAAAGAATATAACAATAAATTAGCAATAATGAGATTGTATTCAAATAATAACCCAATATTAGCAAGAGTTATAGGTGTAATTATAAAAAATATTTATTATATATTCTTTATAGATATTGGAGGAAAATTATATTCACATGATTAAATAGAGAACTAGTTTTGCTAGTTCTTTTTTTTTTTATGCAAAAATTTAAAACGTATTCGACAAAATTCACCTTACAATTAACATAAAAAATGTTAAAATATATTTGAGGTGATCATATGCAAGAATATTATTTAAAATCTTTACAAATGATAAAAAAATCTCAACATAAGAAATAAAAAAGAATATAATAAGCTATTATCTGATTACTTATTATTAAATGTAAAAAGTTTAAAATACTATGCACAGACTAATAATTTTAAGAAGATAATAGAGAAAGCAAGAGAAGTCTGAAAATGGCTTCTTTTATTTTGGAAAATATTACATTTCCACCAAAGTGGATAAAATGTATGCTATAAGAGTAAATAGAACATACTAAAGACAAGGTGGAAAGATGAGAATAGAAATATTATTGAAAGAGATCAGAATTAAAAAGCGGATATAGTTTAGAAAAAAATTATCTAAATTAACAGGAATATCAAGTTCGCATTTGAATTATATAGAAAGAAATGAAAAAGAGCCATCATTGAGCATGGCAATTATAATAGCACAAGCATTAAATATAGATATAAAAGAATTATATAAAATAGTACCATAAAAGTACTATTTTTATTTTTTGTATCGAAAAATGGCACTTTCATATAATATCCACCATAGTGGATAATTTTTACGATATTTATAAATCGAAGCTTCAAACAAACGAAAAAGGAGAATATTATAGAAATGAATGTAGTAGAAAATGATGTAAAAGAATTAAGTGATAAATATAATAGAAGTGTAAATTTTATAAAAATGCTATTGAAAATATGTATGGATTTAAAAATATCAGATTATAAAAATGAAATAGAAAATTTCTTGAATAATCATTAATAAAAAGTTTAATAGAAAGCTTGACAAACAAAAATAATATATGTATAATCATCACATAATAATTAACACTTTTTTAACACTTTAGTTTTAGATAACTACAAATAACTATAAAGAACTTTAGTGCAAAATAATTGAAAATACTGGATTTGTACGAAAATCGAAATAAGTAAAAAGGTAAAAAATTAATCATGGGTTCGATTCTCGTACGGGTCACCAAAATTTTATATTTAAGAGGGAGTAGTTTTAAATTGTTAATCAACAACCGATTCAAAAAGAATCTGGTTAACAAGCTTCAAAAAAGTAAACGAGACTTTTAAAGAAAGGATATAATAATTTAATTATATTTTTTTTTTAAAAGTCTTTATTTGTTCTAAAATACATAAATAAGAATAAATATTATATGTATAACTTTAGAACTAAAGTAAAAAGGCTAAAATACAATTAGAAAAGAGAGGTAATTAGTATGGAAAAAAGTTGGTTTAATAAGACAAGCCAAGAAGTAGAACAAGAATTAAAAACAGATTATCAAAAAGGTTTAAGCAGTAGTCAAGTCCAAGAAAACATTAAAAAAAATATGGACTAAATGAATTACAAGAAAAGAAAAAAAAAGATTCACTACTAAAGAAATTTTTAGAACAATTTAAAGATTTTTCAATAATAGTATTAATAATTGCAGCAATTGTATCTGGAATAGTTGGAGTAGCACAAGGAGAAGGATTTACAGATACAATAATAATATTAATAGTAGTAATCCTAAATGCAGTGATAGGAGTTGCTCAAGAAAGTAAGGCAGAGAAATCATTAGAAGCATTAAAAAAATTAAGTGCACATGTAACTAAAGTAATAAGAGATGGAAAAGAACACGGCAATACCATCAAGAGATTTAGTACCAGGTGATTTAGTTATAATAGAAACAGGAGATTATATAGCAGCAGACTTAAGAATAATAGAAGCAGTAAATTTAAAATCACAAGAAGCATCACTTACAGGTGAATCAGTTCCAGTAGAAAAAATAACAGAAAAAATAGATGGAAATGAAATTGGAATTGGAGACAGAAAAAAATATGTTGTTTTCATCAAGTTTAATTACATATGGTAGAGGAAAAAAAAGCAATTGTAGTAAATACAGGAATGAATACGGAAGTAGGAAAAATTGCAGGAATGCTAGATAATGCAGAAAAGCAAGAAACACCACTTCAACAAAAATTAAATGATTTAGGAAAAACTTTGGGAATAGCTTGTTTAGCAATATGTGCGGTAATATTTGTTATTGGATTATTACAAGGAAAAGAACCAATTAATATGTTTATGACAGCTGTATCATTAGCTGTAGCAGCAATACCAGAAGGACTTGTTGCAGTATCAACAATTGTATTAGCAATTGGTGTTCAAAAATGGTAAAAAAAAACATGCAATAGTAAAAAAATTACCAGCAGTTGAAACATTAGGAAGCAGTACAGTTATATGTTCTGACAAAACAGGAACATTAACACAAAATAAAATGACAGTAGAAAAAAAGTATTTTGTGATGATGAATTACAAGATGTAAAAAAAGTAAATACAACAGAAGATTTCAAAAAATTAGTATATAATTGTATGTTATGTAATGATTCACTATTGCTAGAAGATGGACAATTAGCAGGAGATCCAACAGAAACAGCATTAGTTGATATGGCATTTAAACTAGATTATGAACAATCTATATAGAGAAAATCCAAGAGTTGAAGAAGTTCCATTTGATTCAGAAAGAAAATTAATGACAACAGTTAATAAGAAAAAATGGAAAATATATAGTATATACAAAAGGTGGAGTTGATGAATTATTAAAATGTTGTAACTCATTCTTATATAAAGGTGAAAGTAAGAACAAGTATAAACAATTATGCAAAATGGATAAGAGAAAACAATGAAAATATGGCAAATGATGCATTAAGAGTGTTAGCATTTGCATATAAAGAAATAGATCATATGCCATCAAAAACAGAAATGAAAACAATAGAAAGTGATTTAACATTTATTGGAATGGTTGGAATGATAGATCCACCAAGAATTGAAGCAAAAAAAGCAGTAGAAAAGTGTAAAAAGGCAGGAATAAAAACAGTAATGATTACAGGTGATCATAAAATTACAGCAGTTGCAATAGCTAAAAAACTAGGAATATTAAAAGATGAAAGTGAAGCTTTAACAGGAACAGAATTAGAAAAAATGACTGATGAAGAATTAACAAAAAATGTTAGAAAATATTCTGTATATGCAAGAGTGTCACCAGAACACAAAGTTAGAATAGTAAAAAAGCTTGGCAAGCAAATGGTGAAGTAGTTGCTATGACAGGTGATGGAGTAAATGATAGTCCAGCATTAAAAACAGCAGATATTGGATGTGCAATGGGAAAAAGTTGGAACAGAAGTTGCAAAAGAAGCAGCAGATGTTATTTTAACAGATGATAATTTTGCAACAATAGTATCAGCAGTTGAAGAGGGAAGACGTATATATGATAATATACTAAAAAGTAATACAATTTTTAATTTCATGTAATGTTGGAGAAGTTATTGTATTATTGTTAGCAACATTATTTGCACCACAAATAGGACAATGTTTTGGAATATCTGATATAACAATGATTCAAGTTTTATTACCAATACATATTTTATGGATAAACCTTGTAACAGACACATTCCCAGCATTAGCATTAGCATTTGATCCAGCAAATAAAGATATAATGGATAGAAAACCAGTAAAAAGAAATGAAGGAATATTTACAAAAGGAAGAACATTTAGAATTATTTATCAAGGATTGATGATTGGTTTACTTACACTTTCAGCATATTTAATAGGATTAGGAACAACACATACAGCAATAGATGGATTAACACTAGAACAAACAAAAATAGAAGTTGGTCAAACAATGGCATTTATAGTTTTAGCATTTTCAGAATTAATACATGTATTTAATATAAGAGATAATAAAAATTCAATATTTAAAACAGGAATATTAGGAAATGGAGTTTTAATATTGGCAGTATTAGCATCAGCATTATTAATGGTTGTAATATTATTTATACCACAATTAAGAACAATATTTAGTATTCCAATCCTTCCAAGTGATAATATAATCGAAACAATTGTATTAGTATTATCACCAATAGTTATTGTTGAAATTATGAAATTATTTAAAGTAAATACAACAAGAGATGAATAACAAATAAGAAGCTTTTTCAGTAAAACTGAATTAGCTTCTTATTTTTTTAATTTAGCAATTTTTTTCAATATTAATATCATTTAAACATTTCTGAGAAGGTTCTTTAAAAAGAAAGATACCAAGAAATGCCATTACAATTTTTCTTAATATCCTCTAGCCTTTGCTGTACTTCAGAAAAAGTTTGAGGTGGTGAAATAATAACAGGAACACCAGGTTGCCAATTAGCAGGAGTTGAAGCATCTGCACAATCAGAAATTTGTAAAGCTTCAACAGTACGAATAATTTCTGGAATAAATCGACCAATATTTAAAGGATATGTAAGAATAACACGAACAATACCATTTCCATCAATAATAAAAACATTTCTAACAGTTTTTGTTGTACTAACATCATTTGAAATCATACCATAAAGTCTAGCAATAGAGCCATTTCTATCTGCAATAATAGGAAATGGTAAAGAAACACCAGTCAAATTATATATTTCATTTACCCAAGCAAGATGTGAAGCATTACTATCAATACTTAATCCTAATAAATTAGTATTTAATTTTTTGAAAAAATGGATAAGCCCTTGCGAAAGCAATCATTTCTGTAGTACATACAGGGGTGAAATCACCAGGATGCGAAAAAAATACGAGCCATTTTCCAGAATAATCACTTAGGTTTATTTTTCCAAATGTGGAATCTGCTGTAAAATCAGGAGCCTTTTGACCTAATTTTATATTTCCATTCATTAATAATTCATAGTCCATAAGTAACAGACCTCCTTTAAATATATTGTATTCAGCAAAGTTGGAATAGGCTACATATAGAAATAATATTTTTTAAAATACTTGAAATTATACGATTTTGCAAGTATAATAGTAAAGAATAGAAGTATTTTGAAAGGAATGAAATTAATGGATACAGTAAAAACATTTATAAAATATATAATATGGATAATATTATTTTGGATATTATCAGATTTCTTAATAAATGTAGGGTTAAAAAGTACATATAAAGAAATGCAAAAAGTAGAACAAATACCATCAGGAATTCAAGTCAAAGAAATAAAATCAACAGCAGTAAATGGAAAAATTAATTTAATAGTAAATTCAACAAATCTTAGTGGAAAATTTATAAAAGTAGATTTGTATTCATCAAAAGATAATTTGTTAGGTACTCAATATTTAGAAATTGGTGAAATAAAAGAAAATCAAACCAAAGAAATTGATACATATTTTAAAATAGCAGATGTTAAGAAATACAAAATATCTGTTACAGATGAAAAAAAAGGAGAATCAACAGAAGGATTTATGGATACTGCAATGTCAGCAATTACTATAGTATTGTCTGTAATAAAATTATTAATATTAATATAAATTATGAGAAACAAAGGAGGAAGAACTTAATGGTATTAAATATTGTACAACCAGCAATTATAATATTATTAATAATAGCTACAATTTTATTTATATATTTAGGAAAAGAGTTAAAAAAGAAGTTATGTAGTTGCAATACCATTAATTGGATATATAATATTATTGTTAACACACATTTTTGAAATAATAACATTACCGAGTCAATATATAGTAACATTAATTTTATGCATAATTATTGATTGTATTTTTGTATGTGTATCATTAATTGTATTTTTATTATTTAAAAAAAATTTATAAGAAAAGAGAATTTTAAGATTAAATTAAAAGTATTGTATAAAGAAAGGAATAGAAAAAGATGGGCTTTTTTGATAAATTGAAACAAGGTTTAACAAAGACAAAAGAATCAATAAATGATAAAATAAATAATGTATTTAGTAATTTTAGAAAGGTTGATGAAGAATTACTTGAAGAATTAGAAGAAGCATTAATAATGTCAGATATGGGAGTAGAAACATCAACACAAATAATAAGTAATTTAAGAGAAAAAATAAAAAAAAGAAAAAATAGAAGAAAGTGAACAAGTAAAAGAAGCATTAAGAGAAGAAATTGAGAAAATTCTAGAAAAAATGTGATAATAGTTTAAAACTAGAAACAAAGCCATCAGTAATACTTGTTGTAGGAGTAAATGGAGTTGGAAAAACAACATCAATAGGAAAAATGGCAGCAAGATTAGCAAGAGATGGAAAAAAAGTAATAGTTGCTGCTGCTGATACATTTAGAGCAGCAGCAGTAGAACAATTAGAAATATGGGCACAAAGAGCAGGAGCAGAAGTAGTAAAAAAGAGAAGAAGGAGTAGACCCAGCATCAGTGGTATTTGAAGCAATAAGAAGAACTAAAGAAAGTAATGCAGATGTATTGATAATAGATACAGCTGGAAGGTTGCATAATAAAAAATATTTAATGGATGAATTAAACAAAATTCAAAAAAGTAGTAAATAAAGAAATGCCTGAATCATCAAAAAGAAGTATTATTAGTAATAGATGCAGGAACAGGTCAAAATGCAATATCACAAGTAAAAGCATTTAAACAAGAAGCAGATATAACAGGAATTGTATTAACAAAATTAGATGGAACAGCAAAAGGTGGAGCTGTAGTTGGAATTGTACAAGAAAAATGATATACCTGTAAAATTCATAGGTGTTGGAGAGCAAATTGATGATATGGAAATTTTTAATTCTAAAGATTTTGTAAAAGCAATAATATAAAAAAACGTAAGATAAATATATTTGTAGTTAAACAAAATTATGAGGAGTTTAAAAAATAGATGGAAAAAAAGAAAATTAAATAAAATAAAAAATATATTAGTAATAGCATTTATAGCGATATATTTAATATGTACATATTTTACATTAAGAGGGGAATATTTAGAATGTCTAGAATTAGGAGAACAATATGTTCAAAATTTTTGGACAAATATTAAATATAAATATTCAATAATGGGAATAAGTTTTGTTGTTATTTCAATATGTATGTTTATCACTAATATAGGAATAAAAAAGGTCTAAAACCATTTTTTGAATCAGAAAATAAAACAATGCCAAAACTTCCAAATAAATCTTTAATATTTGTTGTTGCGATAATAGGTAGTATAATTTTTTCAAATAATATAGTCGAAAAAGTACTATTATGTGCAAGTAAAGTATCATTTCAAAAAACAGATATGATATTTAATATGGACATTTCATATTATATGTTTACCAAACCATTAATAGAAGCAATTATAAAGTATATAATGCAATTTGTTATTCTAATAAGTGCATATATAACAGCATTTTATATAATTGTGTTTAATTTATATTTTGATGGAATTGATAGAACAATGCTAAGAAAAAAAATTTATTTAAAAAAGTTTATTAAAAAATGTAATAATTTTAGCAATTCTTGCAGGAATATTAACAATATTCAGTACTCAAAATATAGTAACAGAGAAATTTTTAACATTAAATGATGAAATTGAATTAACAGGAGCAGGATTTGTAGAATCAACAATAAAATTATGGGGATATATAATATTTGCATTTGTAATAATAGGAGCAATAATTTCATCTGTAATATTTTTTCAAAAAAATAAAAACAAAAAAATAATGTTTACATTATTATCAATTCCAGGATATCTAGTTGTGATGTTTATTGTAATGGTAGGAACAGATTTTATTTTTGTAAAACCAAATGAATTTGATAAAGAAAGAAAATATATTGAAGAAAATATAAATTCAACAAGAGAAGCATATGGAATAAATGCTTCAGAAATAAATATTAGTTATTCTGGGACAATATCTGAAGAGGAAATTAATGAAAATAAAGAATTGTTAGATAATATTCCAATAGTAAGTCAAAATATGGTAAAACAAAGTTTAGAAGATACACAAACAGAAGCAGGATATTATACATTTAGAAATATATTAACTACTAAATTTATAAAAAGATAATCAAGAAAAATTAGCATATATAGCACCAAGAGAAATTGCAGAACAATCAATTTCATATAATAATAAAACATATGAACTTACACATGGTATAGGACAAATAATAGTAGATGCAAATAAAACATCAGAAGAGGGAAATATTCAATATATTCAAAAAGAAATAGATGATAATCAAAGAATATATTATGGATTAGAAACAAATTCAATAGTAGTAACAAATACAAAAAATAAAGAAGAATATGATTATACAGATAGTGAAGGTGAAGAACATACTTATAGTTATGAAGGAAAATCAGGAATCCAAGTTGGATTTTTAGATAGATTAATATTAGCAGTAAGAAATAAAGATTTTAAACTTGCATTTTCAACATCTGTAACAAATCAAAGTAAGATATTAACAAATAGAAATGTAATTGAAAGAGCAAAAAACAGCACTTCCATATTTATTATATGATGAAAATGCTTATACAGTAATTAAAGATAATCAAATTTATTGGGTTATAGATGCTTACACAATTTCAGATAAATATCCATATTCGTCATATACAACAATTGATGGAGAAAAAAGAAAAACGAGATATTAATTATATTAGAAATTCTGTAAAAGTTATAATAAATGCTTATAATGGCGAAATGAAATTTTATATAGTAGATAAAACAGATCCAATAATATCAGCATATAAAAAGATATATCCAGCAATGTTTGAAGAAAATGATATTCCAGAAGAAATTCAAAAACAATTAAAATATCCACAATTATTATATAATGTACAAGCTGAAACGTTAAGAGTATATCACAATGTAAAAGAAGATGTTTTATATAGAAAAAGTGATATTTGGTCACTTGCTACATATGGAAAATCAACCTCAAAAACCAAAACAGCTACATTAGAACCATATTATACAATGTTAAAAACACCAGATGGTGAAACAAGATTTGGATTGGTTCAGATGTATACACAAAAAAATAAATCAAATATTATATCATATGTATTAGGAACTTGTAATGGAACGAGTAATGAATTAAAAATTTATAAATTTTCAGCAGATAGTAACATATTAGGAGCAAATCAATTAGATAATCTAATTGAACAAGATGAAACAATATCAGCAGAACTTAATAGTTTGAATGTTACAGGAGTTAAAATTTCAAAAGAAATGAAAATTATTCCTATAAATAATACATTATTATATATAGAAACTATATATCAAACAAAAACAAATGAAATAAATCAACCAATTACGTTAGAAAAAGTAATTGTAGCATCTGGAACAAAAGTAGCAATTGGTGATAATTTAGAAAATGCTTTAAGCAAATTATTATCACAATCAGCTGTTAATCTAGAAGTTAATAATACAGAAGATATAGAAGGACTTATTGATACAATTATAAAGGCAAACAATAATTTAACAGATTCAAATTCAAGAAATGATTGGGAAATGATGGGATCTGATATAAAGACATTGCAAGAATTAATAGAAAGACTTGATAAAATGAGACAAGAAAATAATAAAAAACTACAGCAACAAATACACAGTCAACTCAATCTACAGAAACAAAATAATATAGAAAAAAGATTTACAAATTTGTCGAAAAAATGTTATAATGAAAAACGAGCAAATTAAATAGTCGCTGGTAAGAGATGAAAAGACTTACGAGAGGAAAGTCCGGGCTCCATAGAGCAATGATGCTAGATAACGTCTAGTGAGGGAAACCTTAAGGAAAGTGCAACAGAAAATAACCGCCTCTTTAGAGGTAAGGATGAAAAGGTGAGGTAAGAGCTCACCGCTAATATGGTGACATATTGGGTCAGTGTAAACCCCATCTGGAGCAACACCTAAGAAGAAGATTAAGCCTGCTCGGCGCCTTCTGAATTGCGTGGCTTGATACATATAGTAATATATGTACTAGATAAATGACTATTTTAAATGACAGAACCCGGCTTACAGATTTGCCTATAAATATGATAATAAAAGGAGTTTCAAGTTTTGAAACTTCTTTTTCTATCCCAAATGTTATTCGAAAATCAATTAAATGAATATAATAAAATGTAAATTTTATGTGAAAGTTTGCATAATAATGTTGCTAAAATTGACAATTAGTATTAAAATATGAAAAGTTATTATGCAAAAAAAGAAGGGAGAAAGAAATGTTAAAACTAATAAAAATTTTACAAAAAAGAATGGATTTTGGCATTAATTTGTTTAGTATTAGTAGTTACACAAGTATGGCTAGAATTAAAAATGCCAGACTATATGTCTGAAATAACAAAACTAGTACAAACAGAAGGAAGCCAAATGAAAGATATTCTAGTAAATGGTGGATATATGCTTACATGTGCACTAGGAAGCTTAGTTGCAGCAGTAATTACAGGATATATAACATCAAGAATATCATCAAACTTTTCAAAGACAATTAGAAAAAAATTATTCAATAAAGTAGAAGATTTAGCAATGCAAGAAGTAAAACAATTTTCTACAAGTAGTTTAATAACAAGAACAACAAATGATATAACACAAATAGAAATGTTAATAGCAATGGGATTACAACTATTAATAAAAAGCCCCAATAACAGCAATATGGGCAATAACAAAAATATTAAATAAAAGCTGGCAATGGAGTGCAATTACAGCAGTAGCAGTAGCAATATTAATGACTACAATAGCAATAATAATGGTAATTGTATTACCAAGATTTAAGAAAGTACAAAAATTAATCGATAAATTAAATGGAGTAACTCGTGAGAATCTAACAGGAATAAGAGTTGTAAGAGCATTTAATGCAGAACAATATCAAGAAGAAAAATTTGATAAAGCAAATAATAACTTAACAAATCAACAATTATTTAACCAAAAAAGTATTTGCAGTAATGCAACCAATGATGTATATAATCATGTATATGGTAATACTATCAATTTATTATGTTGGAGCATATCTAATAAAAAGATGCAGGAATGGCAGATAAAATATCATTATTTGGAGATATGGTAGTATTTAGTTCTTATGCAATGCAAGTAATAATGTCATTCTTAATGTTAGCAATGATATTTATGATGTTACCAAGAGCACAAGTATCTGCAAATCGTATTAATGAAGTATTAGATACAGAAATAAGTATAAAAGATGGAAAAATAAATACAAAAACAAATAATGAAGTTGGAACAGTTGAATTTAAAATGTATCATTTAAATATCCAGATGCAGATGAATATTTATTAAAAGATATATCATTTAAAGCAAATAAAGGTGATACAGTAGCATTTATAGGATCAACAGGAAGTGGAAAATCAACATTAATAAATTTAATCCCAATATTTTATGATGCAACAGAAGGTGAAGTACTTGTAGATGGAATAAATGTAAAAAATTATACACAAGAATTTTTACATGATAAAATAGGATATGTACCACAAAAGGCTGTAATGTTTAATGGAACAGTAAAATCAAATATATCTTATGGTGATAATGGAAAAGAAAAGCCAACAGATGAACAAATAAAAAAAGCTATAGAAGTTGCACAAGGAACAGAATTTGTAGAAAAAATGGATGGACAATATGATGCACATATGGCACAAGGTGGAACAAATGTATCTGGTGGACAAAAACAAAGATTATCAATAGCTAGAGCAATAGCAAGAAATCCAGAAATATATATATTTGATGATAGTTTTTCAGCATTAGACTATAAAACAGATAGTGTATTAAGAAAAGAATTGAAAAAATATACCTCTGATGCAACAAGCTTAATTGTAGCACAAAGAATAGGAACAATTATGAATGCAGACCAAATTGTAGTATTAGATAATGGTGTAATTGTTGGAAAAGGAACACATAAAGAGTTATTAAAAACATGTGAAGTTTATAAGCAAATAGCACTATCTCAACTTTCAAAGGAGGAATTAGAAAATGGCTAATAATCAATCAAGACCTCCTAGAAGAGGACCAATGGGACCTGGTATGGGACCAGGAGTGGGAGAAAAAGCTAAAGATTTTAAATCAGCAGTAAAAAGATTAGTAAAAAAGAATTAGGAAAATTCAAAATATTAATAATAATTGCATTAATATTAGCAATTGCAGGAGCAGTTTTATCAATTTCTGCACCAGATAGATTATCAAAATTAACAGATGAAATACAAGCAGGAATAATTCCCAAGATGGAAAATGGTCAAATAATAAGCCAGAAATTAATATGGATGCAATAAAATCAATTGCAATATCATTAGTTATTTTATATTTATTTAGTTCAATATGTACATTTATACAATCAATTTGTATGACAGAAGTTGCAAATAATTTTGCAAGAAGTTTAAGAACAAGAATATCAGTAAAAATAAATAAATTACCACTTAGCTATTTTGATAGACATCAATCTGGTGATACACTTTCAAGAGTAACAAATGATGTTGATACAATAGCACAAACAATGAACCAATCATTAGGAACATTAGTAAGTAATATAACATTATTTTTAGGTTCAATAATAATGATGTTTTACACTAACTGGATAATGGCATTAACAGCAATATTATCAAGTTTACTTGGATTTATGGGTATGTTTGCAGTATTATCAAAATCTCAAAAATATTTCGTTGCAAAACAAGAAGAACTTGGAAATTTAAATGGACATATTGAAGAAGTATATTCTGGTTTAAATGTTGTAAAAGCATATAATGGTAAAAAAGAATCAGACAAAAAAAATTTGATGAATATAATCAAAAAGTATGTGAGGCAAACAGAAAGAGTCAATTGTTATCAGGAATAATGCAACCTATAATGAATTTTATAGGAAACTTTGGATATGTTGCAGTTTGTATAGTTGGAGCATTATTAACAATGAATAATATAATATCATTTGGTGTAATTATTGCATTTATAACATATGTAAGATTATTTACAAACCCATTATCACAAATTGCACAAAGTATGACATCACTTCAATCAACAGCAGCTGCAAGTGAAAGAGTATTTGAATTTTTAGATGAGAAAGAAATGGCTGATCAATCAAAAATAAACAAAACATTAGATAAAAATAATGTAAAAGGAAAAATTGAATTTGATAATGTTGTATTCCAATATGACAATAATGATAAACCAACAATTAAAAACTTTACAGCAACAGCTGAACCTGGTCAAAAAATTGCAATAGTAGGACCAACAGGAGCTGGAAAAACAACAATGGTAAATCTTCTTATGAAATTCTATGATATTAATTCAGGGGATATTAGAATTGATGGTGTTTCAACAAAAGAATTATCAAGAGAAAATATACATAGTTTATTTACAATGGTATTACAAGATACATGGTTATTTGAAGGAACTGTAAAAGAAAATATTATATATAATCAAAAAAATGTAAGTGATGAAAGAGTAAAAGAAGTATGTAAAGAAGTTGGATTAGATCACTTTATCAGAACATTACCAAAAGGATATGATTCTTATTTATCAGAAAATGATAGTGTTTCAGCAGGTCAAAGACAATTACTTACAATTGCAAGAGGAATGATACAAGATTCACCATTCTTGATATTAGATGAAGCAACATCAAATGTAGATACAAGAACAGAAGAATTAGTTCAAGTTGCTATGGATAAACTTACAGAAGGAAGAACATCATTTATAATTGCACATAGATTATCTACAATAAAAAATGCTGATTTAATTTTAGTTATGAAAGAGGGAAATATAATAGAACAAGGAACCCATGATGAACTTATGGAAAAAAACGGAGCTTATGCAGAATTATATAATAGTCAATTTGAGTTATAATGATAATTTGACATAAAAATATAAGTGTGATATAATTTAAATATACGTTTTTTATATGTGGAGGTAAAGAAATTATGCTGATTGAAGAAATTATCGAAGAACGGGATAACATTATTATGAAAAAACTTAATGGGGAAAAGATTAGTTTCCAGAGACTTCACTCGTTGTGCAAGAAGTACAACGAAAATGAAGAGGAAGGAAAATTTGACCTTTCTTCTGACAAGGCCCTGTGGATATCGGTAAACGGTTACTTCACAAAATTGCTTAAGAAATCTTAAGCATGGAAACAAAGAGATGATGTCTTTTTAGGCATTGTCTCTTTTCTTTAGCTCTTTGAGATTTTTTCATTTTAGTTGAAAACTTAAATTTGGCAAGAACAAATTAAAGAAAAATTTTAAATTTTTCTTATTTTTCTACAGAATAGTATTGACTTAAATTTATTGATGAGATATTATTGTGATAAATATTGAATAGGAGGAAAAATAAATGGAAATAAATGATATAGAAGCATATATAAAAAAAAGATCACCTCAAAATTTAAGCCAAATAAAAAAAATAATGGATTATAGAAATTTAAGAATAGAACAAGCATATTATGCAAAATTAGCATATCAGTATGATAATCAATTTAAGTTAAAAAGTAGTGAAGTATGTAAATTAGTAAGAAATTCTAGGGAATTTGATAGAAGCTGTTGGAAAGAACAATTAATTACTCTTGATAGAAGAAGAAGAGCAACACATAATAGGGCATTAGCTGGATTTAGAAGTATGGTTAATAATGGTAGAATATATGGATTACCATCAATATATAAAGGACGAGTATTAGAAGAAAATGAGATAACTGGATATGATGGATTAGACATTAGAGCCAAAATGACAGATGCAATGTTAGAATTAATGAATGTTATTGAAAATAGTGTTATTATAGATATTGACAAAGAAAATGATGAAAATAATGGAATTTATCAAATTGCAAGAGAAATACAAAAATTTAATAAAGAATATAGTGTAAAAAAAATCTATTGAACATGATGAAGATACTAAAGAAGATGGAGGAATAGAATTTGATTTATCAACAGTATTTGATGATATTTTTTTAAATAAAAAAGAAGAATTATAATAAGGAGTAGAAATTTTATGAATGAGGTATCAATAGAAAATTTATTAAATGAATATGATAAATGTGTAATGAGTAAGCTTATAAACAAAGAATATAAATTTGAAGAATTAAAGAAAATAGTAAAAACATTTAGTGAACAAACAGGTTTTATAAAATATTCAGATGAAATGAAGGAAAACGAAATATTAAAAAATATACAAGAATTTATAAATCAAACACTTTATGGTCAAAAAGTTGGATAAATATAAAAAAGAGTTGCTGTAAAAATGGAATATATCGTAAAGGTTGTATAAACTTTACGATATATTCCATTTTATGTTAAAATATATTAAATTATAACAATTTTTCCAATTCTTTAATTTTATCACGTAATTCAGCAGCTTGTTCGAATTCCATTTTACTAGCATGTTCAAGCATTTCATCTGTAAGTTTAGAAATAGTAGATTGAATATCTTCTTCTTTTTTCAAATTTATATTCAACACCAATATTTTCAGTTTGAATAGCCTTAATAGAATCTCTAATAGATTTCTTTATTGTTTTAGGAATTATATGATGTTCTTCATTATATGCTTCTTGAATAGAACGTCTTCTATTAGTTTCACTAATAGCTTTTTCCATAGAATCTGTAAGAGAATCTCCATACATAATAACAGTTCCATCTGTATTTCTAGCAGCACGCCCAATTGTTTGAATCAAAGAACGTTCAGAACGAAGAAATCCTTCTTTATCTGCATCTAATATTGCAACAAGAGAAACTTCAGGAATATCAAGACCTTCTCTTAAAAAGATTTATTCCGACCAAAACATCAAATTCACCTAAACGAAGCTTTCTAATAATTTCCATTCTTTCTAGAGCTTTTATGTCTGAATGCATATAATTAACTTTAATATCTAGACTTTTTAAATAAGATGTTAAATCTTCAGCCATCTTTTTTGGTTAGTGTTGTGACTAAAACTCTTTCTTTTCGTTCAACTCTAATTCTAATTTGTTCAATTAAATCATCAACTTGATTTGTAACTGGTTTTACTTCAATTTTTTTTGGGTCTAGCAATCCAGTAGGACGGATAATCTGTTCAACAACATTTTCTTTTGAATGTTCTTTTTCATAATCAGCTGGCGTTGCACTAACAAAAACAACTTGGTTTATTCTTTCCTCAAACTCATCAAATTTTAAAGGTCTATTATCATAAGCAGAAGGTAATCTAAAACCGTAATTAACTAAAGAGTCTTTACGAGCACGGTCCCCATTATACATTGCTCTAACTTGGGGGATTGTAGCATGTGATTCATCTATTAATAACAAGAAATCATCTGGAAAATAATCAAATAGTGTAAATGGAGCACTTCCGGGTTCTCTTCCACTTATGTGTCTTGAATAGTTTTCTATCCCTTGACAAAATCCAGTTTCTTTCATCATTTCCATGTCGAAATTTGTTCTTTCTTGTATTCTTTGTGCTTCAATTAATTTATTTTGGCTTTTAAAATATGCTACTCTTTCATTCATCTCTTCTTCAATAGTTTTTAAAGCTTTTTCCATTTTATCTTTTGAGGTAACATAATGTGAGTTAGGGAATATCATTACATGTTGTCTTATTCCAATTGATTTTCCTGTAACAGGATTTATTTCAGAAATTTTTTCAATTTCATCACCCCAAAATTCAGCTCTTATGGCTGATTCGCTTTTATCTGATGGATAAATTTCTAAAATATCACCTTTAGCTCTAAAAGTACCTCTTTTTAAAATCAATTTCATTTCTGGAATATTGCATATTTACAAGTTTTTTCATAACTTCTTCTCTAGATTTTTGCATACCAGGTCTTAAAGAAACTATCATATGTTCATAATCAATAGGGTCACCTAAACCATATATACATGATACAGAAGCAACTATAATAACATCTCTTGTTTCAAATAATGATGCTGTTGCTGAATGACGAAGTTTATCTATTTCATCATTTATAGAAGCATCTTTTTCTATATAGGTATCAGATTGAGGAATATAACTTTCTGGTTGGTAATAATCATAATAACTTACAAAATATTCAACATGATTCTCAGGGAAAAATTCTTTGAATTCTGAATAAAGTTGACCAGCTAGAGTTTTGTTATGGGCTAAGACTAATGTTGGTTTTTGTACATTTTGAATTATATTTGCCATAGTAAAAGTTTTTCCAGAACCAGTAACACCTAAAAAGAGTTTGAAATTTTTTTCCCTGTTCTATACCTTTTGATAGATATTCAATTGCCTGTGGTTGATCACCTGTTGGTTTATATTCTGAATGTAATTTAAACATAGATATCTCCTTATAATTGTAATGTAATTAGTATATCACAAATTTAAAAATCTAACAATTGTTTGGTAAAAAATAATCAAAATTTGTTCATTGAAAATTCATAATTATAATATAAGATGTAAAAAACAAGAAAGAAATGATTTTTATGAAAGAATTTGATAAAATATGTAAAGAAGTAGAAAATATGGATGTGTTAACATATGGAACAGTGTTAGCAGATAAAGCATTAACAATAATACCAGCATTAAATGAAATTACAGAGGATAAAATTGATGCAGTATTAATTTTTGCAACATTTGTAATAGGTTCAATTGTTACTGATGGAAAAATAGATGAGAATGAATACATTTTATTGTATCCAATGCTACATGCTTTTTTTGGAGATGATGTAAATTATGATGATTGTAAGAAAATTGCAAAAACATTTAGAAAAGAAGGAAAAGAATTAAAGAAATATGTTGATTACATGATAGATGTATTAGGATTAGTTTCAGAAGAATTAAAAGAAGATATAATAGTAGTATGTTTGCTAATATGTGCAATAGAGGGACATATATCTTTAAAAGAAAAGAATTGGATAAAACAATTGATAAAATAGGCTAATTGACATAAAACTAAAAATGTAATATAATAATAATGTATAAAGTTATTACACAGAATAACTTCAGAATAATTTTTATATCTGGAGGTCTGTGTTAAGCCTCCAGAAATTTTAGGAGGAAAAAACATGGGAATTTTTGCTTCATTTTCTAAAGGTTTTAATGCAGGAAAAAAACGTGCAGAGAATCAATCATATCGAAGAAACGATCTTCTTAATTGTCCGGTAGAGCTAGTCGAACCAAGTGTAGGAAATGTAGTGGAGTTTAAGGTAACAGAAAAAAAAGAATTTTATGCTCAAATATATATGCGTCAAATAATTACATATGCCAAATGCTTGGAACGTTTAGGCGAAGCCAAGTGGGAAATTAAAGGTCAAAATGTTCGCATTGTATTTCAAAATGAAGAGAATGCGAGAATAACTCGCCGAAACTGGAAAAAGTAAAAGTTTTTAAAGTAGAGAGTAACATAATTACTCTCTATTTTTTATTATATCTACTATTGAAAAAATATAAAAAATATGCTAAGATATAAAATTGATAATATAAAAAGGAGCAATGAAATGTTAAATCAATTTTCAAGAACAGAACTATTAATTGGAAAAGAAGGAATAGAAAAATTACAAAATGCAAAAGTTGCAATCTTTGGCATTGGAGGAGTTGGATCATTTGTAGTTGAAGGATTAGCAAGAGCCGGAATAGGAAATTTTATATTAATAGATGATGATAAAGTTTGTTTAACAAATTTAAATAGACAAATAATAGCAACAAGAAAAACAATTGGAAAAAATAAAGTTGAAGTTGCAAGAGATAGAATATTAGAAATTAATCCAAATGCAAATGTAGAAATACATCAAGAATTTTTCATGCCAGATAGTGATGAAATATTAGATAACACAGTAGATTATATTGTAGATTCAGTTGACACAGTAACAGCAAAAAGTAGAACTAGTAGTAAGAGCTAATAGATTAAATATTCCAATTATGTCTTGTATGGGAACAGGAAATAAATTAAATCCAACAAAATTTGAAGTTACAGATATTTATAAAACAAGTGTATGTCCACTTGCAAAAAGTAATGAGAAAAGAATTAAGAACAAGAGGAATAAAAAAACTAAAAGTAGTATATTCAAAAGAAGAACCAATAAAACCAAATGAAAATTGTGAAAACAGCTGTAAAATAATTGTATATGTCCTCCAGGAACAAAAAGAAAAATGCACAATAAGAAAACAAGTACCAGGAAGTATATCATTTGTGCCATCTGTTGCTGGACTAATAATTGCTGGAGAAGTAATAAAAGATATATTAAAAAAATAATAAAAATCCTATAGATATATTTTCTATAGGACCTTTTTATTTATATTTCCATCTGACTACCTAAAAATGTTGCTGCAGATTGAGCTATTTTTGTTTCAACTTCATTCATTTTGGTATTAGCTTCTTTAGAAAGAAGAATTACAGTTCCAATAGTATCACCATTAGAAATTATTGGGTATACAACTTGAGCATTATATTTTTTGTTATTAGAATCGTTTTTGGTTATAGGAACAGAAACATTACTATTTTCATTACTTGTATAAATTTCTTTTGTCTTCCATTAATTGTTCAAGTTCATCACTAACATTTTGTTCTAAATATTCTTTTTAGAACCACCAGAAACAGCTATGACAGTATCTTTATCTGTAATACAAGCTATATGACCAGTTGTTTTTGACAAAGTTTCAGCATATCCAGTAGCAAATTCAGATAATTCACCAATAGGTGAATATTTTTTTAATATAACTTGCCCTTCTCTATCAGTAAAAATTTCTAAAGGTTCACCTTCTTTTATTCTTAAAGTTTTTCTTATCTCTTTTGGAATTACAACTCTACCTAAATCATCTATTCTTCTTACAACACCTGTTGCTTTCATTTGATTTCCTCCTTGTTTGGTTTGATTTTTTTTGTATATTTTTATTATTACAAATAAGGAAAAATTTATACATTTTTTCTCATAATAATATATTTACATTATGAAAATTAAGTGATATAATACACAAGAAATATTTGGAATAGCAAAATAGGAGGCAAAAAATGACATTAGAAGAATTAGATAAAGATATAAATAAAAAAATTGCTGAAAATGAAGAATTTGTTAGATATACTTTTTTTTGAATTAAAAGTAAGACATAATTTATCAGAAGATGAAATTGATGAAGTACTAAGATTAGCAAGAAATAAATTTGAGAATTTAGGATATAGAGTATATTTTACTGGGGCAAAATACAATTATCAAGGTGAAAATAAAATTGTAGAATCAAATGAATATTTAGTTGCAATAAAAGGATTATAAAAAAAAAAAAATTTTAAAAAACTATTGACAAAAAACAAAATTGAATTATACTTAATTCTGTGCTAAGGAGATAACACTTAACACAGAATATATAGAATGCTCCCATAGCTCAGTTGGTCAGAGCAACCGGCTCATAACCGGTGGGTCCTAGGTTCAAGTCCTAGTGGGAGCACCATATTATAAGAAGAATATCGTTTTAGATATTCTTTTTTTATTATTTATTATAAAAAAATAGTCTTTATATTATAAATAAAGACTATCTAAGAATAATTTATTTTTTATTTAATTAAAAATAATTCCAGTTTCATTAAAATTTTCTTTTGCAGAAATTTCTAAATTATCAACAGCTTGGTATCCTAAAAATCTACTAACATTTTTTTTGAGTAATACCAGTTTCAGTTGCAATAGTATCTATTGAAGAGAAACCATTTAAATCTATGTATTTTCTAAAAGTAGACAATTCTAGATTATCTCTGTTAGCACATTTTGGACAAACATCTCCAGAATTTGTGTAAAAAGCTCCACAACGATTGCATTTATTTAATTCCATATAAACCTCCATCTTAAGTAGATATTTAATAATATTCTGTAAAATAAAAAATATGTAAAACTACTTAAATAAAATTAATATAATTTCTTAGCTGATTTTATCATAAAAAAAAGAAAAAATGGAATAGATTCTAGAAAAAATTTTATAAATAAAATGAGCATTAAAGTAATAGAAAAACATATTATAAAATAGAGTATGTAGAGGAGAAATATTATGAAAAAGGTTCTATTTATTTTACACAAAAAATATTATAATAATAATTATATGATATATATGAAAATACTGAAATTAGCAGGATATGAAATACATATTATAACTAATATAAATGAAACAATAAAATATTGTGATATACAAAAAAAATTAACATTAGATATATTTAAGGTAAAAAATAAGATAAATAATTATGAAATGATATTTTGTAATTCTAGAATAATAGAAATAATAATAAAAATCATTAAATTTAAAGAAAAAAAAAAATCATATATATAAATAACACAGGAAGTTCTCAAAATAAAATAGTTAACTATAATGATAAGTCTTATAATAATAAAGAAGATTATATATTTTGTAGTATAGGAGAATTTAATAAACATAATAATCAAATTATGCAACTTGAATCTATGATAAGAATAATAAAAAAATATCCTCAAGTCAAATTAATGTTAATAGGACAAGGAAAGCTAAAAGATTATTATGAGCACATAATTGATAAATATGGATTAAGTGAAAATGTTGAAATAGTAGAAAATATGAGTTTTAAAATTGACATTATAAAAAAATCAAATTGTATTATATCAACTAGAAAAAGAGAAGAATTTGCATTAGATAATATAATAGCAATAATTCTAGACAAACCAATACTTGTATCAAATGTTGGAATAAATAAACTAATTTTTAAACAAGAAAATATTTTTTATAATTCAGATGAGTTAAAAGAAAAAATGAAAAGTAATATAGAAGAAAATAAAGATTTTGAAAAGTATTATGATATTGAATTAAATGAAAGAGAAGAAATATTAAAAAGCGAAAGTATTTAAACTTTCGCTTTTATGGATTATAGCAAAATTACATTTGTTGATTTCCAGGTATAAAATAATCAACAACTCCATAAATTAGTGCCCCAATAATTGCAGCCATCCAAGAAATTGAGTATCCAGCTACAAAAAATTGAGTCAAATATAATATAATAGCTGCTAATGCAAAACCTACAAATCCTTTTCCAAAAGGACTAGCATGTAAACCAGTGAATTTGACAATTAAATAGTCCATAATAGTTAAAACAATTGCAGCAATAGCTAAAGCCCAAATATTATTTATAGAGAACCCAGGCGTAAAAAATGCTGTAATTGCTAAAACTATAGCAGCTGTAACTAATCTGCCGACAATTTGCCAAACTGTAGATGTTCCATTAGAAGTATTAGAATTACTTTGTGTATTATTTGCCATATAAAAACCTCCTTATTAAAAATTTCAAGGTTACAAAATTATTATTTACATCAAAAAAAAAAAAAAATATTATACAAAAATCGTATAAAATTATAAAAAGTGAAGAAAATACAATTAAAAATTCAAAAAGAAGAGAGGATTTTATGCTAATAACTTTTTTGAGAGCAATATTTTTATACATAGTTGTTTTAATTGTGATGAGATTAATGGGAAAAAGAGAAATTGGACAGATGCAACCATTTGAATTAGCAATATCAATAATGATAGCAGATTTAGCTGCTACGCCTATGGCAGAGACAGGAATACCAATATCAAATGGAATTGTACCTATTTTAGGACTATTAGTCATGCATCTAGTTATATCAACATTAAACATAAAAAGTACAAAAAGCAAGAGAAATTATATGTGGAAAACCATCAATATTAATATATAGAGGAAAGATAGATGAAAAAACTTTAAGAAAAGAAAGATTTACTATTAATGAACTTGAAGAAAGATTGAGAGACAATAATATATTTAATATAGGAGATGTAGATTATGCAATATTAGAAACTAGTGGGCAAGTAACAGTTATACCAAAGCCTAATAAAAGAAATACAACCCCAGAAGATTTTAATATAGAACCAGAATATGAAGGGATTTCGTATGATTTAGTAGTAGATGGAAAAGTAATGTATAAAAATTTGGAAAAAATAGGTAAAAACTATAAATGGCTTGAGAGACAATCAGAAAAATTTGGAATAAAACCAGAAGAGGCATTAATAATTACGATTGATGGAAATAATAACTTTTTTTGTCAACCCTTGCAAAATAAAAATTAGAGGTGAAAAAAATGTATAAAGAAACAACTATATGTATATGTATTATTATATTAATAATATGGTTAGATATATTAACTCAAAATTATACAAAAACATCAACAATTGAAATAACTGAATGTTTATCTGAATTAAAAAAAGAAATTGAGGATAAAAGTTTAGAAAATGCAAAAGAAAAACTTGGAGAATTAGACAAAAAATGGGATGAGAAACATGATAAGCTTGCATATTATATTGAACATGATGAACTTGAAAAAGTGGATACAGCAATAGTACAAGTTAAGAGTTTTGTAGAAAATGAAGAGATTCCATCTGCAATAGCAGAATTAGAAACAGGAAAATTTGTATTAGAACATATAGAAAGAAAATATAAATTTAATTTACAAAATATTTTTTAATAAAAAATAAAATTGACAAATATGAATAAATGCTATATTATACAGAAGTACGCCTATTGGCAATATTATAATTAATAAAGAATGGGGGATAAATATGGCTACTATTGATAATTATTCATTCATCTGTGTTGAAAATGAAAGAATGAGATTTGCTAGACCAAATGATATGAATGATCCTAAACGGAAAATCATTATTGTAGGAACACTATGCGGAAGTCAAAATGATAAGACATTACAAATTATCGAAGTAGAAAGGTATGAAAAAATTTATATTATAGGAAAATATAGATCTTTTAATTCTATTTATTATATTGGAAAAAAAAATCTAAAGAAATGAAAGGATTTGAAAGAATGATAAGAGAAAATATTCCTGTAATCACGAGTTTTAGAATTGGATATGCATATAGACCAGAAGCAATTGGAAAACATATTCCATGTATTATTGGTAAAGTAGAACACGAAGAAGATGAACAAATTATTTATGTAGAAGAGCAAAACTTTGAGGAGAATACTATTACAGATATAAATGGAAGAAAATATTTTATTGATTGGTTAAGTATGGACCCAAGACAGTATCAAAACTTGGTTGCAGAATTGAATAATAAGTTTCCTAAAAAGTTAAAGAAATATTTCATGAGTTTTTGTGGTAAAGGCTTGAAATTTGATATGATTGCTTTAAATGATAGCCTTCCTATTCTTGGAGTTGCAGGAGCATTCAAAATTAAATGATTCTGAAAAAACTTGTCTTGAAAAAGGCAAGTTTTTTGTGTGTATATGAAAATATAAAACAAAAATGAAAAAAGTGAATATATTAATAAAAAAGGAGTAGACTGTATGGAAGATAATATAATAATTGAAGATATAGAATTTAAAGAAGAACTATATCGAAAAAATATAGAAAAAGAAGAAATTAAAATATCAAATATTCATGGAATAGGAGATGAAAAAAATGCAAATAACTAGAATGTTTGTGCCTAAATATAAGTATGATATAAAATGTCCGTATGAAATGCAACCTGAATTTATTATAGTTCATAATACAGAAAATGATGCATCTGCAATGGCAGAAATATCATATATGATAGGAAATAACAAAAAAGTATCATTTCATTGTGCTGTTGATAATATAAGGATTGTACAAGGAGTTATGTTTAACCGTAATACGTGGAATGCAGGTGATGGAGTAAATGGTGATGGTAATAGAAAAGGAATTTCTATAGAAATTTGTTATTCAAAATCAGGAGGAGAAGAATTTGAAGATGCCCAAAGACTTACTGCAGAATATATTGCTTATTTATTAAAACAATATAATTGGGGAATTGATAAAGTAAAAAAACATCAAGATTTTTCAAATAAAAATTGTCCTCGTAGAACATTAGAAGAAGGATGGCAAAATTTTCTTAATCTAATTAATTTTTATTTAGAAGATAAGCCAATAAACAATGATGAAATAAAAGAAGGAAGTGATGAAAAAGTGAGAACTTATCAAAATGGTAGTACAAGTGAAATCGTATATGCAGATACAGATTGTACTAAAAGAATAGGAAGTTTAGATCCAAGAGAAAGATGTGATTGTTTTGGAACTTTTTATGACAAAGCTATGGTTAGATATAAAGTTAATGGAACAAATAACTATAAAATAGGCTTTTGTAAATGGCTGGGTGGGGTAAAATAAATAAAAATTTTGACATTTTGGGACAAATATGTTATAATATAAGTGTCTTTAGTTACTTGCACAGAGTTACTTTAGAGATTTTTGAAATTTCTGGAGGGCTGTGCAAAACCTCCAGATAATTGCATGGAGGTGCAAATATGTTTGCTGTAAAGTACAATGGTGGAAACAAGTCTTATTTTGGCTGTTCTGATCCTGATAAACTGGTGCGTGGCCAGATTTATGAGGTCATTGCAGTCAACGACCGTGGCTGGCAGACTGATTACACCCTTAAGGGTGTGGTTGGGCTGTTTAACTCAGTATGGTTTGACAAGGTAAATGTGTATAAGGCAATTACCAATCATCAGCCGTCTGTAGGCCATTCTATGGTCTGCACCAAAGTTGAACTGGTTGACGGAAAAATTGAGACAACCAGCTGGAAGACCTCTACCGTCATGAAGAGCGAAGAAATCGAGCAAGATGTGTTTAAGGTTACAACCTTGAATAGCATCTATATGACGATGTTAATTCGCTAAAGCAAACTAAAAAAGAAAATCTTTCTCCTCTTAATGAGGAGTTTTCTTTTTTAAAAAATAAATATTCAAAAAAGTGAATTGATATGATATAATCTCATAGAAAACGAAAGAATAAATAAAAGTTGATAGAAATTTTACCTTTTAATAGATCAACTTATTGAAAGGAACTAAAATATGGGGAAAAAAAGAAATAAAAGTAAAAATAAAATATTAGAAATTATTAGTTTATTAATTGTACTAGTAATAGTTTTAACAGGAAAAAATATTAATGAAAAAGATCATACGCAAGCAAATACAGAAATAACAGAAAATTCATCAACATTAACATATAGTTTGGAAGACATTCCAGAATATTCAGGCACACCATATGCGATATTAAATAATAATAAACCAGAATTTACAGAAAAAGATTATACAACGAAAAGTTTTGAAAATTATTCAGAACTAGATAGTTTGGGCAGATGTGGAGTAGCTTATGCAAATGTTTGTAAAGAAATAATGCCACCAGAGCGGAGATGAAAGAGGAAGCATAAGTAGTGTAACACCAACTGGTTGGAAACAGAAAAAATATAATGGAACATATTTATATAATAGATGTCATTTGATTGGATATCAATTATCAGATGAGGATGCTAATAAACAAAATTTGATAACTGGAACAAGATATTTTAATGTTGAAGGTATGTTGCCATTTGAAAATCAAGTTGCAGAATATATAAAAAAACAAAAAACAAATGAAAATAAACATGTTTTATATAGAGTAACCCCTATATATGAGGGGGATAATTTATTAGCAAGTGGAGTGCAAATGGAAGCATTGTCAGTTGAAGATAAAGGTGATGGAGTTTGTTTTAATGTATATGTTTATAATGTACAACCAGGTATAAAAATTAATTATGCAACAGGAGAAAGTTCATTAGAACAATAATTTCTAATAAATGTTAACCAAAGGAGAGTGAGTAGAGTTGAATTTAGATATTTTTGAAAACTTAATAGATAAAGTCAAGGAAAATGAATTTATTCAAAATTTTACAAAAGAGTTAGAAAAAAATATGGAAAATAGTATGCAAAAAATCAATGTTAGAAAAATTTGTAAGTGATAATAAAATTATTTCAGAATATAAGGATAAAATGCTTATTAACAGAAATATGATATTGCGAGAATAACAATAATGAAATGTATTATATATATGATAAAAAAAGGTTCAGATTATTTAGCAACAATATGTGAAAAAGGAAAAAGTCATGAGATAATAAGAATTCCTGAAAGAGATGTAAAATCTAATGTTAAAATTGATAGTGTATTAAGGAAAACAAATGATAAATTTGAATTAGATGAAGAAACAACTAGGCTTGTAAAAAATAAAATGGAAGAAATGTTTAAAAAGATACTTGAAGAACAAAATAAAATGATGGAAAGCCGAAGAATAGATGGACATATATATGAATATGTAGAAGGCTCAAAAAACAGTGTATGGTTAATGGATAACAATTTAAACAATGGAGAAGTATTTGAAGAAATACAACAAGAAGTATTTAAAGATGCACAAGAAGGAGATTTATTTGAATATATAAATGGAGAATATAAAATAAATAAGTGAAAGGAATATACTAAAAATGAGTATACAAAAAAACCAAGAATATATTGTAGATATTATAGATAATGTTCGAAGGAGAAGGAATTGCAAAAATAGATAATTTTACAATATTTATTCCAGGAACAATAAAAGGAGAAAAAGTAAGAGTACTTATAGTTAAAGTATTATCATCACATGGATTTGGAAAAATTGTAGAAATAATTGAAAAATCACAAGCTCGTCAAGATGTAGATTGCAATACATATAAAAGATGTGGTGGATGTAATTTAAGACATGTAAAATATGAAGAAACTTTAAAAATGAAACAAAATGCAGTACAAAGTCTTGTAAATAAAACATTGAAAAATAAACTACAAGTTAGAGAAACAGTAGGAATGGAAAATCCATTACATTATAGAAATAAAGCACAATATCCAATAGGAATAAATAAACAAGGTGAACCTGTAATTGGAGTTTTTGCCAATAGAACACATGAAGTTATTCCAATAGATAATTGTTTAATTCAAAATAAAAAATCAGAAGAAATTGCTAAATTTATAATTGAATTCATAAAAGAAAAAAAATATTAGTATATATGATGAAAAAAACAGGAAAAGGATTAGTTAGACATATTGTTACTAAAGTTGGAATAAAAACTGGAGAAATAATGTGTGTAATTGTTATAAACGGTCATAAAATTCCAAATGAAAATGAATTAGTTGAAAATTTGAAAACAAGATATCCTGAAATAAAGGCAATTGTAAAAAATATTAATATGAAAAATACAAATGTAATATTAGGACAAAGAAATATTAATGTTTATGGAAATGGATATATAGAAGATATTCTAGGTAAATATAAATTTAAAATATCACCATTATCATTTTATCAAGTAAATCCTGTACAAGCAGAAAAATTATATAATTTAGGTGTTAGTATGGCGGAAATTACAAAAATGATGTTGTATTTGATTTATATTGTGGAATAGGAACAATTTCTTTATGTATGTCTAAATTTGCCAAAAAAGTATATGGAATTGAAATTGTTGAAGAAGCGGTAAAAATGGCTAAAGAAAATGCTCAATAATAATGTATCAAATACAGAATTTTTTTTGCAGGTGATGTTGAAATTGTACTTGATGACTTGATTAATAATAAAGGACTTAAGGCTGATGTTGTTATGTTTGATCCACCTCGTAAAGGGTTAGATAAAAAGAGTATAGATAATATTTTGAATATTAGACCAAAAAAGAATATAGTTTATATTAGTTGTAATCCTGCTACTTTGATAAGGGATTTAGCTGATTTTGAGAATGAGTATGATATCAAAACAATAATACCAGTTGATATGTTTCCTTTTACATCACATGTTGAATGTGTTGCAACATTACAATTAAAATAATAAATACAAATAAGAAACACAGATTGATAGTGTTTCTTATTTTATAGAATATCATAAAAATTTTTAAAAATATATCCTTTATCTTTTAAATATTTAATAGAATCCTTTAAAACAATAGAAGAATTACTAACATCTTTTGTATCATGCATTAAAATAACAAGAACATCTTTGTTTTGGGAGGATTTATTAAATTATTCAACAATTGTGAAGAAGAATACTTTTTTACTGAATCATTATTTAAACAATTCCAATCAATATAGTTAAAATCAATATTTTGAAGAAGTTTTACTGCTTCTTTCTTTTTTTGCTTTATTTGAAGGAGACATAAAACCGTTTGGAAATCTAAAAATATGTGAACAGTAATTTGGAACTCCAATTGCATTTCCAATAGATAGATCAGTCTTTTTTAGTTCATTTAAAAAATTATCAGAGCTTTTATATAACAAATTATTATTATGAGAATACCCATGATTAGCAATATAGTGACCTTCATCATATGCTCTTTTAGTTATTTCTGGATGTGAATCAACACATTTTCCGATTACAAAAAAAGATGCTTTTACATTTTCTTCTTTTAAAATATCTAGAACTTTAGGAGTTACTGAAATATTAGGACCATCATCAAAAGTTAAAAATGCAATTTTTTTATTAGGATATAATTCAATAAGTTTTTTATATAAATTGTTTGAGTCATTTTGGATATCAGAAATAGTATTTGATGTTTTGAAAATAGAAAAATATATACCAAAAGATAACAAGATAAATGTAAAAAATATTAGCATTAAAATTATTTTTTATTGATAAAGTATACTTTCATAAAATCACCTTATTAATAATATGTATCAAAAACAGATTTATTAAAAATATTGTTAAATTTATAAAACTATGATAATATATTTGTATTATAGGAGAAAGAAAATGCAAATACCTGATTTTTTAATAAAAAAAAAAATAATGAATATAATGAAGAAATATGTAAAAAATTAAAAATGGGCTTGTTTCAAAAAAGCCAGTTACTTTTAGAATAAATACATTAAAAACAGATAAAGAAAAAAGTTATAAAAGAATTGAAAGAATCTAATATTGAATTTGAAGAAGTTAAATGGAATAATGATGCAATAATTATAAAAAATGTATTAGAAGAAGATATAAGAAAATTAAAGATATATGAAAATGGAGAAATTTATTTACAAAGTTTATCATCAATGATTCCACCAGTTATACTTGAGCCAAAGGAAAAAGAAAATATATTAGATATGGCTGCTGCACCTGGAGGAAAAACAACACAAATATCTGCAATTTCAAGTGGAAAATCTTATATAACTGCATGTGAAAAAAATAAGATTAGATGTGATAGATTGAAATATAATCTTCAAAAACAAGGTGTTGGAAATGTTAATGTAATGCAAGAAGATGCAAGAAAATTAAGTGATTTTTTCTCATTTGACAAAATATTATTAGATGCACCATGTAGTGGAAGTGGTACTGAAAGTGTATTTAATCCGAAATTTACAGAAGAATTAATACAAAGGTCTGCTAAAACTCAAGAAGAATTATTAACAAAAGCTTTAAAAATATTGAAAAAAGATGGTGAAATGGTATATTCTACTTGTTCAATTTTAAAAGAAGAAAAAATGAAAAAGTTCTAAATAAAGTTTTAAAAAATTTAATGCAAAAATTGTTCCTATAGAAAAATAGAAGGAATCGAATATTTGCCAGTTACTATTGAAGGAACATTGTGTATTTCACCAACAGAATTATATGAAGGATTTTTTGTTGCTAAAATAAGAAAATAAATATTTGATTTATAAAGAAAGGAAAAGATATTATGATGATACTAGTATTGAGATTAATGTGTGGTGGATTTTGGATGATTTCATATAGTATTGCTATTTATAAAGGAATAAAAGAAAAAAGTTATGCAATGCCATTTTTCTCATTGTGTTTAAATATTTCTTGGGAGATGCTTTATTTTAAGAAAGTCATAAATGGAGGCGATGGTGGACTAATATGGATAATTATTGATAGCATATGGCTTATTTTAGATGCTGGAATTTTAATTACATATTTCTTATATGGGAAAAAATATTATCCAGATAAATTAAAAAAATATTTTTGGGGATTTAGTATTTCCCAATTAATTATAGCAATGCTAATTATGAATGAGTTCTATACAACTTATCCATTTCATGCTAAAATAAATGCAGGCTTCGTTATAAATATTGTAATGTCTATGCTATTTATAGATATGTTAGTAAAGAGAAATGGAAAAGAGGGACAATCAATAATATTGGCAATTACGAAATTTATTGGAACATTAGCGGCAACAACATTAAGTGGATTTTGCTTTGGAGCAATAAGTCGAATTTCACTTGTTTTGGGTGGAATATCTGCTATTTTGGATATTATGTATATTTATTTACTGATAATATGGGATAAAAAAAGAAGAGGGTAAAAAGTAAAAATTTTGCTCTTTTTTTGTGTTATATTTTTATAAAAAATTAGCGAAAAAAACTATAAAAAAAGTGTTAAAAAAACGCTAAATTTTTTGAAAAAAATCGTGTATTATGATATAAAATATATAGAGAGAAAAGATAGAAAAAAAGTACAAATGGTGGAAATATAAAAATGCGAAAAAGTAATATTATAATAAAAAAAGTAAAAAATTTAATGATACTAAGTATGGCTGTAATAGTTATTATTAGTGTCTATTTTAATATTTTAAATTCTAGAGCAAAAGAAACCACTGATATTGTAGCTAATGTAACTGATGAAACAGGAGAAGTTGATAGTTAGAAAGTTACTTTGGTTGCAACTGGAAATAAGAATGGTAATTATGAAATTTCTTTGCCTGAAACTATAAGCAATGTTTATGTTTCTAATTATAAAACTTTAAATGGTGATAAGAGTGCAAATGATAAAATTGTTCTTTCACAGGATGAGGTTGAAAATAAAGAGATTAATTTGGAAGTGAATTATGATAAAAAGAATGTGACTTCGACAAAAACTAATGAAGAGATGACTTTGTATAAACAAAATCTTGAATATGAGGATAAAGGGATTTGTGTAGAAGGGTATCTTAGCCAAATTAGAAATCTTTGAAAAAAGATTTAAAAATAGTACTTGATGAAATAAAAGTTGCGGAAAAAATAGTACAAAATCAAATAATAATTTAATTATTTCGGAAATTGAAGGAAAAGTTTATTTACCATATACAAAAAGAAGAATTAAATCAAAAAATTCAAAAAGCTAATAACGCTAATATTGATGAAGTAATAGCTGAAAACTTTGTTGTTCCGATAGAAAAGTATAAAAATTCAATTAGATCTAGATATCATGAAGGATATAATTTAATGAAAAATAAAGAGAAAAAATCTAAAAAACAGGCTATATTATTAGGATTAGAGCTTATGTTTGAATTTAATCTTCATCCAGCAATAATAACTGCATGCCAAAATTTAGAACAATTAGATATTTATTTAGACTGTTTAGAAGACAATGAATTGGAAAAGTTTTCTTGTTTTAAAGTAATTTATAAAGTATTACCAAAATTAAAGAATGAAAAAAAATGTAAGCAAATTAGAAAAGGTACATGCATAATAAAAGAGGAGATTGAAAAAACAATCTCCTCTTAAGCTTTTATTCAGAAAAATCTATAATACTAGAATCAAGCAAAATGTAATTTGCTCGATGAATGTAGAGAGCCTTACCATCAATATTCAACTTAGTAGTTTTAGGCAAATCATCAGGAACTTCCCAGTAAACACTATTACCACCATATACGGCAATAGGAATACCCAACTGAGAACAAACAATAACAATTTTAGGAGTACCAATTAGATTTTGTAATTTGTTGATTTTTCTATCAAGTAAATTAATAGAACCACCACTAGTAGAAATTTCAGTTGACTGAAGAGCAAAATCTTCAAGTTTGGTAATACCATTTTCAGCGAAAATGATAGTATTACCTGTTTGGGCAATCTGAGAACCATCAACAGTCAAAGTTACAACACTAGATAATTCATAGTTTGTTGTAGTAGATCCATCAGAATCAATAGAATCTGTCGAAACATAATTTGCTTCTAGGCCAACTTTATTTCCATGAATTGTTAATAAGTCAGTACCATAATTGTCATAAAAGTCAATAGTAAAACTATTTCCTACGAGTTCACCTTTGATATTTTTCAGTTTATTTTTTCAAAAATGCGCAACTCGAAAAAGTTGCTAATACCAAAATTAAAGCTAAACAAATAGAAATTTTCCGAATAGTTTTTTTTCATATTATACCTCCATAATAATGTTGGATTAATAAAACGGACTTTAGAAAGTATAACATAAATTTACATAAAAATCAATGTATATATAAAAATAAAAAATTAGCAAAAACACTTGACAAGTGCTAAAAAATGTTATAATATAATATACGAAATTAGCAAACAATATAAAAGAGTGCTAAGAAATGCAATTTCCTATAAAGAAAAGAGGAGGAAAGAAATTGCTAGAAGAAAGAAAAAAAAAAGAGTATTACAAGCAATTGTAGAAGAATACATAAAAACAGCTGAACCAGTAAGTTCAGGAGCAATAATGAACTTAGAAGGATTAGAATATAGTAGTGCCACAATAAGAAATGAAATGGCAGAACTTGAAAAAATGGGATATATAGAAAAAACCCATACATCATCAGGAAGAGTGCCATCAGCAAAAGGATATAGATATTATGTTGATGAACTATTAGAAGATAATAAAATAACAGTTGATGAAATAGATTATATAAGTAAAAAACTAGAAACAAAAGTAAATGAATTAGAAGAAATAACACAAATAGCATCAAGCACAATATCAGAAATAACACATTATACAACAGTAACAATTGGGCCAAATACAGATGAACAAAAAATAGAAAATATAAAATTTGTATTATTAAGTCCAAGAATGATGATGGCAGTAATATTAACAGATACAGGGTTAGTAAAAGAAACAATAATAAAATTTGATGAGGATATTACAGAAAATCAAGTTGGAACACTAAGTTATATGTTCAATAATAAATTAAAAGGAGAGCCAATAACAAAGATAGATAAACCATTAGAAAAATATTTAGTTGATGAAATGAGATATAGCGTAAATTTAATAAAACCAATTATTGAGCAAATGAAAAAAGTAATAGAAGAAGAAAGCAAAGTTCATTTAGAAGGTGCAAACAAACTATTTGAATTACCAGAATTTAATAGTTTGAAGTCGCAAAAAACTTTGTAAACATATTAGACGAAAAAAAGAACTTATGGCAGATATGTTAAATACAGGAATAACAAAAGACATAAATGTATATATAGGAGAAGAAAACGAAAAAAGACGAACTAAAAGATTTCAGTATAGTAACATTTAAGCATAGAATAGGAAATAAAGATTTGGGAACAATTGGTATAATAGGACCAAAAAAGAATGGACTATGCAAAAGTAATATCTGTTATGAAATATATTAGTAAAAAATTAAATGATAACAATAACTCAAATGAATAAAAGAAAGAAGGTTAAAATATGAAAGACGAAGAAAAAGTAGAAAAAAAAAAGATACAATCCAAAATGAAACAGAAAATAAAAAAGAACAAAAAAAAAAAAAAAAAAAAAGATTGTATAATAGATCCAAAACAACATGAACTAGACGAATTAAATGATAGATATAAAAGAGTACTTGCAGAATTTGAAAACTACAAAAAAAGAAGCAGTAAAGAAAGAGAAACATTATATAATTCAATATTAGGAGATGTTGTTGGAGCATTCTTACCAGTAGTAGACAACTTAGAAAATGCATTAAAAGCAGAAACAAAAGATTCTGAATACAAAAAAGGAATAGAATTAGTATTAAAACAATTTAAAGATATACTAAAATCAAAAGGTGTTGAAGAAATAGCAGGTGTTGGAGAAACATTTGACCCAAGTTTACACGAAGCAGTAAGCAGTATTCAAGACCCAGAAAAAGGTGTACAAGAAATTGTTCAAGAATACAGAAAAGGCTACAAAATAGGCTCAAAAGTTATAAGACACTCAATGGTAGTTGTAGCAAACTAAAAAAGTTATTAATTTTAAAAATATAAATTGGGGGCTTATGCCCAAAGGAAGGAAAGTAATTATTATGGGAAAAATCATAGGAATAGATTTAGGAACAACAAATTCATGTGTAGCTGTAATGGAAGGAGGAGAACCAGTAGTAATACCAAATGCAGAAGGAAGTAGAACAACACCATCTGTAGTTGCATTCTCAAAAAGTGGAGAAAGATTAGTAGGACAAATTGCAAAACGTCAAGCTGTTACAAACCCAGAAAATACAGTTATATCAATAAAAAGAAATATGGGAACAGACAAAAAAGTTAAAATTGATGGAGAAGAATTCTCTCCACAAGAAATATCAGCAATGATATTACAAAAATTAAAAGCAGATGCTGAAAACTATTTAGGACAAAAAATAACACAAGCAGTTATAACAGTTCCAGCATATTTCAGTGATAGTCAAAGACAAGCAACAAAAGATGCAGGAAAAAATTGCAGGACTTGAAGTTTTAAGAATTATAAACGAACCAACAGCCGCAGCACTTGCATATGGAATGGATAAAGAACAAGATCAAAAAATAATGATATATGACTTAGGTGGAGGAACATTTGATGTATCAATACTAGATATTGGTGATGGTGTATTTGAAGTATTATCAACAAACGGAAATACACATTTAGGTGGAGATGACTTCGACCAAAAAATTATAGATTACCTAGTAGCAGAATTCAAGAAAGATCAAGGAATTGATTTATCAACAGATAAAGCTGCAATGCAAAGATTAAAAGAAGCTGCTGAAAAAGCTAAAATTGAATTATCAGGTGTACAACAAACACAAATTAACTTACCATTCATAACAGCAGATGCTACAGGACCAAAACACTTAGATGTAACATTAACAAGAGCTAAATTTGAAGAATTAATTCATGATTTAGTAGAAGCAACAGCTGGACCAGTTAACCAAGCATTAAAAGATGCAGGATTAACAGCAAATGATATTCATAAAGTATTATTAGTTGGTGGATCTACAAGAGTTCCAGCAGTTCAAGAAGTTGTTAAGAGAATAACAGGTAAAGAACCTGATAAAGGAATAAACCCAGACGAATGTGTTGCTATTGGTGCATCAATTCAAGGTGGTGTATTATCAGGAGATGTAAAAGACCTAGTATTATTAGATGTAACACCATTATCATTAGGTATTGAAACATATGGTGGAGTATTTACAAAATTAATAGACAGAAACACAACAATCCCAACAAAAAAAATCACAAGTATTCTCAACAGCAGCAAATGGTCAAACATCAGTAGAAATTCATGTATTACAAGGTGAAAGAGAAATGGCTGCATATAATAAAACATTAGGAAGATTCAATTAACAGGAATTCCAGCAGCTCCAAGAGGTGTACCACAAATTGAAGTAACATTTGATATAGATGCAAACGGTATAGTACATGTATCTGCAAAAGATATGGCAACAGGAAATGAACAAAATGTTTCAATAACAGCATCAACAAACTTAACAGATGAAGATATAGATAAAGCTGTTAAAGATGCAGAAGCACATGCTGAAGAAGATAAGAAGAAAAAAGAAGAAATTGAAGTTAAAAACAATGCTGAAAGCTTAATATACAACAGTGAAAAAACATTAACAGATTTAGGTGATAAAGTAAGTGGAGAAGAAAAAGCAAAAATCGAAACAGAAATTGAAAATACTAAAAAAGCTCTTGAAACAAACAATACAGAAACAATAAAAGAAGCTACAGAAAAACTTACAAAAGTATTCTATGAAATGTCAGAACAATTATATAAAAACGGAAATCCTAATGCAGGAGCAGATGCAAATGCTACAACAGGTGCAAGTGAAGCAAATACAAATAATGCAGGAAATGATGGAAATGTATATGATGCTGATTATAAAGTTGAAGATGACAACAAATAATCAGTAACAAAAAGTGAAGAAAGTAAATAGGCGAGTGAGTAACTCGCCTAATTTATGAAAAAGGAGTCCAATAATATGGGATTTTATATAAGAAGTAATTTTAAAGAAAGCGAAGGGAGGTAAAAAATATGGCAAGTAAAAGAGATTATTATGAAGTATTAGGAGTAGAAAAAACAGCAACAGATGATGAATTAAAAAAAGCATATAGAAAACTTGCAAAAAAATATCACCCAGATGCTAATCCTGATAACAAAGAAGAAGCAGAAGAAAAATTTAAAGAAGTAAATGAAGCATATGAAACATTATCAGACCCACAAAAAAAAAATGTATGACCAATTTGGAGCAGAAGGACCACAAGGTGGATTCGGAGGCTTTGGTGGTGCAAACGGATTTGGTGGATTTGGAAATGGAGGATATTATTCATATAGTTCTTCAAATGGATTTGACGGATTTTCAGACTTTGGAGATTTAGGAGACATATTTTCATCATTCTTTGGAGGAGGAGCAAGAACAAGCTCTTCAAGAGCACAATCTAAAGGGCCACGTAAAGGTGCAGATTTAAATTTAAATATGGATATAACATTTGAAGAAGCATTTTTAGGAGTTGAAAAAGAAATACTTGTTACAAGACCAGAAACATGTTCAATGTGTAATGGAACAGGTGCGAAGCCAGGAACAACAGTATCAAAATGTTCTGTATGTAATGGAACTGGAACTGTAAGACAAGTTCAAAATACAATACTTGGCCAAATGCAAACAACAAGAACATGTACAAATTGTCATGGAACAGGTGAAGTAATAAAAGAACCTTGTGATAATTGTAAAGGAAAAGGAACAGTCAGAAAACAAGCTAAAATAAGAGTAAAAATTCCAGCAGGTATAGATGATAATCAAACAGTAGTATTAAGAGGTGAAGGTGAACCTGGAGAAAAAGGTGGATCAAAAGGAGATTTATACATAACAGTAAGAGTAAAGAAAAGTAATATATTTACTAGAAATGGAAATACTGTAATGTGTGAAATTCAATAACAATTACTCAAGCTACACTTGGAGCTAAATTAAAAATTCCAATGGTAGACGGAAGTACTGAAGAGTTTGAAATACCTGAAGGAACTCAAACAGGAACACAATTTACAATTAGAGAAAGAGGCTTCAAATCAATAAACTCATCAGCTAGAGGAAGTTTCGTATTTACTGTTGTAGTTCAAACACCAAAAAGGTTAAGCAAAGAACAAAGAACATTGTTAGAACAATTAGCTACAACTATGAATGAACAACCACCAGTAAGAAAAAGAGGAATATTTGGATAAAATATAAGTACCACATAGAGTTAATCTAATGTGGTATTTTTGTGTAAAAAAACAAATGTTAATATAATGTGAAATGACAAAAAATGTGAAAAAATATACAAAAAGTGCCTCAAAAACGTGAAAAAATGTATAAAAAGTGCCTTTTAAAACGTGAAAAAATATTGACATAATAGAAAAGGAGTTGTAAAATTAAGTTATGGAGGGACATATGAAGAGAAAAATTTATGAAAAATTAATTAATTGGAAAAATAATGGTATGAAGAAACCATTAATGATTATAGGAGCTAGACAGGTTGGAAAAACATATATAATTAATGAATTTTGTAAGAAAGAATATAAGAATGCAATACAAATTAATTTACTAAATCATCCAGAAATTGTTGAATTATATAAACAAAACATTTCTTTAGAAGAAAAAGTATATTAGATTATGTGCAAACTTAAATATAAATCCAAACTTAGAAGATACTATAATATTTTTTGATGAAATTCAAGAAAGTGAAGAACTTATATCTTCTCTAAAATGGTATTGTGAAGACGAAAGACCATTCAAAATAATTTGTGCTGGAAGTTTACTAGGAGTAAAATTAAAAAGATTTCATAGTTCATTTCCTGTTGGAAAAGTAGAAATGATAAATATGTTTCCAATGGATTTTGAAGAATTTTTAATGACACAAAATAATGGAGAATATTTAATTGAATATATAAAAAAGTGCTTTTGGGAAAATAGTCCAATGGACGAAATAACTCATGAAAAACTACTAGAATTATATCGAAAATATTTATGTATTGGAGGAATGCCAGAAATGGTAGAAGACTTTGTTTCTAAGAATATGAACATTTTAGATATAAATAGAAATATAATAGAAGATATTAATTCAGCATATATAAAAGATATGAATAAATTTATAATTAATAAAACAGAAGCAGTAAAAAATGAAGCAATTTATTATTCAATTCCTATACAAATAGGAAATAAGTCAAATAAATTTCAATATTCCAAAATAGACAAAAATGCTAGAAGGAGAGACTATAATGATTCATTAGAATGGCTTTTAGCAAGTAAACTAGTTTATAAATGTTGTAAATTAAATAGTATTAATATTCCACCAGAGGCATATAAAAATAATGAATTTTTTAAGATATATATGGGTGATGTAGGAATTTTAAATACAATGTTAAAGATGAATGTAAATGATATATATCTAAATAAAACGTTTTTATATAAAGGAGAGATAACTGAAAATTATGTAGCAAATCAATTAATGTTTAATAATGTAGATTTATATTATTGGGCTGTAGCAAGTAGTTCAGAAATTGATTTTATAATATATAATGAAGATGGAATAATTCCAATAGAAGTAAAAGCAAGTGATAATACACAATCAAAAAGCTTGAATGAATATATGAAAAGATTTAAACCTAAATATGCAATAAGAATTTCTGGTAAAAATTTCGGATTTGAAAATGGAATAAAATCAGTTCCATTATATGCAACATTCTTAGTTAAGTGATATGAAAGATTTAAGATAAAGTAATTTAAAACAAAAACGGAGGAAAATATGATAGATAATAGAGAATATGGATTAGTATTAGCTGGTGGTGGAACAAAAGGAGCATATCAAGTAGGAGTTTGGAAAGCATTAAAAGAATTAAATATAAATGTAAAAGGAATAGTAGGAGCATCAATAGGATCATTAAATGGAGCATTATTTTTACAAGATGATTTTAAAATGGTAGAAGACATGTATGAAAATATTAAATTAGGAAATATAATGAATGTTGACGGAATGAACGAAAACAAGAATATATTTAGCTTATCAAACATATTTAACCTTGCAGCAGATTATACCAAACAAAAAGGAATTGATAATACACCATTAAGAAATATGATAAAAAAATATATAAATATGGATAAAATATACAATTCAAATATAGATTTTGGATTAGTAACATTTTCTGTAAAAAATAGACAACCATTACAAGTATTCAAAAATGAGATACCAAAAGAAGAAATGGAAAATTACTTATTAGCAAGCTCATGTTTTCCTATATTCAAGCCACAAATTATAAATAATGAAGAATACTTTGATGGTGGATTATATGATAATATACCAGCAAACATGTTAATTGAAAAAGGATATAAAAATATAATAATAGCAGACATTGCAGGAGTTGGATTTAGCAAAAGAACAATTAATAAAGATGTTTATATTAAAGTAATAAAACCATCTGAAGATTTAGGTGGAACATTTGAATTTAATCATGAAAGAATAATAAATAATATAAAATTAGGATATTTAGACACAATGAAAGCATTTAATCAAATGCAAGGACATATGTATTATTTTAAAAGTGAAGAATTTGCCAAAATGCTAGAAGTATTTAACCTTGAAACAATTTATGGATTAGAATATTCTGCACAGATATATAAAATGAATAAATATAGAGAATACACATTTGAAGAATTTATTACAGAATTAAATGAAAGAAATCAAAACGCAGAAAAAATATATAAGAAAATGAGAAAAGAAAATTTATTTCAAAAGAGCAGAAAAATAAAAGCATTTTTTGATAATGGACTAGGAATATGTTTGGTAAAAGACTTATATATGGATAGACCTGCTGCAAAAGTTTCAAATTACTTTTTGAATTTTGTTAAAGATTATAAACTTGCAGCACAATCTTTAATTGAATTAAAAAATTTTATGAAATAAAAAAGAACCCCCCGTTTAATTACAAACGAGGGGGTTGAAACAGTTTACGTGCTATACGGGGAAAGGGGGCTTAGTTCTCGAGGAGAACTACTTCGACGTCAGAGCCAAGTCCCTGTTTAAGGGCCATCTCATAAACGTCTTGTGAAGTGGTGAACAACTTGACCTTCAAGTTGTTTGTCCACATCTCACACATGAGTGAGATGATACCGGTGACGCGCGTTTTCATTCCTTCAGGGATAACCGTGAAAACCTCCTCATTGAGCTGGCAGATCTTATGGAAGATGCTTGGATTTGACATAATCTCCTCCAAGGCTTCCTCAGCAAGGTTGTTGTGCCTACTGAGTTTGACAAGCTCCTTAGTCACACAGAACTGTGGGATGAAAACCTCAGCTCCAGAGGCCAAGATCTTATCCATGTGCTTCATCAAAGCACCAGTTTCGGTAACGATGACAAAGCTAGGCTTAACGGGAACGAGGTTCAGGCGCTGAGCCTCTGCCATCTTTGCATCGTTTTCACGAAGCTTCTTGAGCAACTTTTTGTGAGCTGCACAGTTTGGGGTGGCATAGTGTTCACGGAAGAGCCGATAAATCGTGCTCTTGCTCCGCCCAGATGCACGAAGGAGTTCCTCAGTGGGGACCCCATCATAAACCATGGTAATCAAGGTCTTGCACATGGTCTCGTTAGACATGCGCTGGCACATGGGCTTGTTGGCGGGAGAAGTGATTGCATTAGTCATGGTGAAATGTCCTTTCAATTACGTGTACGTGTTTGTTATTCTTGTTCGACCGTAAACTGTTTCATATGGGTTGCATAATGCAATTATATCATAATTTTATATGAAAATCAATATTTATGTAAATAAAAATGGAAATATATTGAAAAAATTTTTTTTCTATGATATAATATTATTATTCCAAGCCTTTGGAACTGTATAAGAAACAACATTATTAGAAAGGACTAAATGGAGGTTGTATTTTATGAATGCTGAGATTTATCTTATTATCAGAAAAGTATTCGCATGCGGATACACCTGGGACGAACTAGAGAAATATTTCGGTAAGAGCAGAAAAGTTTTAGAAGAAGAAATCAAAGAACATTATATGAGTTCTGGAGAAAATGCTGCTGAAAAAAATGCCAAACTTATCGAAGTTATTAATCGAAACAGTGTTGTAAAACAAGGGTAAAAGGATAAGGTATAAAAATTTTTATGAAGCATTGGTAAAATAGGAAGCAGAGAAGTGAGTTCACTTCTCTGCTTCTTTGTTCATAATTAGTTCATATTAATTTGCTATAATACATCATGTTGAAACGGAAAAAGATGGAAAATCCGTTGATTTATATAAGAGAAAAGTAACATTTTCTATTATATAAATCAGATATAATCGCAGCCCTTTGAGATTTTCTCATTTTAGTCGAAAACTCAAATCGGGCGAGAATAAAGGGAGACTACATCGTTTTGTTCTTATAATGTTTAAAATAAATTATAAATTTGAAAGGAGCAAAAGCAAATGCAAAAATTTGGAGAATTTGTATGTAAACACAAAAGAATAATACTAATAATCATGTTAATTTTATTAATTCCATCAATAATTGGAATGAAAGCTACAAGAATTAATTATGACATATTAGTTTACTTACCAGATGACATAGAGACAATACAAGGAGAAAATATATTATCAGAAGATTTTAATATGGGGGCATTTTCAATAATCTTATTAGAAGATATGGAAACAAAAGACATATTAAAATTAGAAGATGAAATAAAACAAGTAGATAATGTAGCAAAAGTAATATCTGGAGCAGATGTACTTGGAACAAGTATTCCAGTAGAAATGTTACCAGATGAAGTAAAAGATGAGTTATATAAAGACAATACAACAGTAATGTTAGTAACATTTAAAGAAGCAATATCATCAGATGCAACAATGAATACAGTACAACATTTAAGAGATATTACAGATAAACATTGTAAAATAGGTGGTATGACAGCAACATTACTAGATACAAGAGACTTATCAAATTCAGAAGTCGCAATATATGTAGTAATAGCAGTTGTATTATGTTTAATAGTATTAGAAATAGCATTAGATTCTTATGTTGCACCAATATTATTGTTAGCAAATATAGGAATTGCAATATTATACAATATGGGAACAAATATCTTTTTAGGAGAGATATCATATATAACAAAGGCAATAAGTGCAGTATTACAATTAGGTGTAACAATGGACTTTGCAATATTCTTATATCATAGTTATCAAGCAGAATTAAAAAATACAACAGATAGGAATCAAGCAATGAGTATTGCAATATCAAAAACATTCACATCAGTATTAGGAAGTTCATTAACAACAATTGCAGGATTCTTAGCATTATGTAGTATGAATTTAACATTAGGAAAAGACATAGGAATTGTTATGGCAAAAGGTGTATTATTTGGTGTAATAAGTGTTGTAACAATATTACCAAGTTTAATACTTATGTTTGATAAAGCAATTCAAAAAACAAAACATAAAGAATTATTACCAAAATTCACAACAATAAGTGAATTTAATATAAAACATTATAAAGCAATAATTGTAATATTCTTAATTGCGTTACCAATAGCATTATATGGATATAACAATACAAAAAGTATATTATAAACTAGATAGTTCATTACCTGAAACACTAGATAGTATTTCAGCAAATAACACATTAAAAGATAAATTTGGATTAGTATCACAAGAAATGATTTTAATAAATAAAGATACACCAAATGATGAAATTAATGAAATGTTAGATAAAATAGAAGAATTAGATGGAGTAGACTTTACATTAAGTTATTCAAAACTATCTGAATTAGGTATTCCAGAAGAAATGTTACCAGAAGATTTATTAAGTATCTTCCAAAGTGACAAATATCAAATGATATTAATAAATTCAAAATATGAAATAGCAACAGATGAATTAAATAATCAAATAGCAAAAAATAAATGAAATAGTAAAACAATATGATTCAAATGCTAAAGTAGTTGGTGAAGGACCATTAATGAAAGATTTAGTAGAAATAAGTGATCATGATTTTAATAGTGTAAACACAGTATCAATAGGAATTATATTTGTAATAATGATGTTTGTATTAAAATCAATATCATTACCAGTTTTATTAGTTATAGCAATAGAATTTGCAATATTTATAAATATGGGTATTCCATATTACACAAATACAACAATCCCATTTATAGCATCAATAGTAATTGGAACAATTCAGTTAGGAGCAACAATAGATTATGCAATTTTAATAACAACAAAATATATTCAAAATAGAAAAGATGGTAAAGACAAAAAACAAAGCTGTATCAGAAGCTTTAGGAACATCAATAAATTCAATTATAGTTAGTGGATTATGTTTCTTTGGAGCAACATTTGGAGTTGGAGCATATTCAAAAATAGAAATGATAGGAAGCTTATGTACATTGATGTCAAGAGGCGCTATTATAAGTGTCATAGTAGTTATTACAGTATTACCAGCATTCTTAATGATATTTGACAAACTTGTTTGCAAAACAACAATAGGAATGAGAGAAGTAAAAAATTAATCAAAATGTCGTGATTAAAAAGAAAGGAAGTTATAAAAATGGATAAAAATGAATTATGTAAAAAAGTATCTGCAGGTATGTTATTAGTAACAATGAGTTTATATGCAACACCAGTATTTGCATATTCAAAAGATGAAACTGTTTATTCTAAATTAAATTCTGAAGGAAATAGTTATAAAACAATAGTTAGTACACATTTAAAAAAATACAGATAGTGAAAATACACTTAATGACATGACAAATTTAACAAATATAAAAAATACTAATGGAGACGAAAAATTTAGTCAAAATGGAAATTCTTTAATATGGGATGCGCAAAAACATGATATTTATTATCAAGGAGAAAGTGAAAATGAATTACCAATTTCATGTTCTGTAAAATATGAATTAGATGGTGAAGAAATTTCTGCTAAAGATATTGCAGGAAAAAGTGGAAAAGTAAAAGTTACAATAAATTATGAAAATAAATCAGAAAATTTGGTAAATATTAATGGAAAAACACAAAAATTATATACACCATTTGTTGTTGTTGCAGGAACAATGATAAATAATAAAAATAATAGAAATATTGAAGTTTCAAACGGAAAAGTAATTGATGATGGAACTAAAACAGTAGTTTTAGGTGTTGCTTTACCAGGATTACAAGAAAGCTTAAATATATCTAAAGATAAATTAGATATACCAAGTTCAATAGAAATTACAATGGATGCAACAAATTTTGAGATGGGAAGTATTATGAATTATGTTACACCAAAATTATTAGAAGATGAAGATATAGAGTCATTTGACGGATTAGATGAATTATATTCACAAGTTGAAACATTACAAAGTTCAATGAATCAAATTCAAGATGGTGCAAATACATTAAAAGAAGGAACAGATACTTATACAGAAAAAATGCAAGAATTTGAAAATGCAATGGGAATGATTCAAAGTGGAATGGCAAGTGCTAATTCAAATTATACAAAAATTAATGATGGAATAAAAACATTAAATAACAGTACAGGAACATTAAATAATGGTTCAAAACAAGTTGCTGATGGTGTTTCTCAAATTGAAACAAATTTAAATACAATAAATGAAAAATTAGGAGAAGTACTTGCAGGAACACAAAGCTTAAAATCTGGTGAAACAGAACTTATTACAGGAATTGATACAATATTAACAAAATTAAATGGAATTGATGTATCTGATAATACAGAAAAAATTACAGAATTAACACAATTAGTAAATACAAATAAAGCAACTATTGAAAAATTAACAAGTGCAACAACATTATTAACGAAACAATATGAAACATTAGAAGATGAACAAGCAAAAGCTCAAGTAAAAACACAAATTGATTTTAATAAGCAAATGATTCAATTATTAACAGTAAATACCCAAGCACAAGAACAAACAATTGCAACATTAAAAGCAACAGATTTATCTGCAATAAATGAATTAAAAGCTGGATTGACACAAGTAAAAATAGGATTAACAAAATTAAGTGCAGGAACAGATTCATTAACAAGTGGAGTTACACAAATAAAAGGTGGAACAGCAGTACTTGCAGAAAAAAAAACAGGTGAATTAAGCCAAGGTGCTAATACAATATATCAAGGAACAACAAAATTAGCACAAGCAACAAATACATTAAAAGATGGTTCTAGCCAAATGAAAGATGGATTAAACACATTAGATAATAGTTCAGCACAATTATTACAAGCAAATACACAATTAACAGAAGGTGCACAAACAATAAATGATGGTGCAACAACATTAGCTGATGGAATTGCAACATTTAATGAAGAAGGAATCAAGAAAATTTGTAATTATATTAATGGTGATGTCAAAGATTTAACTACAAGAGCTGAAAAATTAACAGATTTAGCAAAATCTTATAATAGTTTTACAATGGTTGAAGATGGTGTTGAATCAAATTCAAAATTTGTTATGATTATTGATGCTGTAAAAAAAAACAAGAAGCAACTTCAAAACAAGAATATATAGTTGAAGATAATAATAAACAAAATTAGAAAATAATTAATAATCTTAAAATATAAGTTTTGCATGAAATGACGAATGTGCATGAAGAAATTTTAGAAATTCTTTGCAATTTTATGGAAAGAGTTCACTTTTAGTGGAAGGGTGCCATAAAATAAAGTAGAATTTCTTAAATTTCGTAATAAGCCGAGGAATGGAATAAAAAACTTATATTTTAAGATATTTGTTGAATTATATTTTTAGATATTATATAATTAAAGGGGTGATAACATGTTTAATATATTGGTAGTAGAAGATGATAAAAATTTAAGAAAATTAATAACAACATATTTACAAAGAAATAAATATAACACTTATGAAGCAACAAATGGAGAAGAAGCATTAAATGTGTTAGATCAAAGTTATATTGACTTAATTGTAAGTGATATAATGATGCCTAAAATGGATGGATATGAATTAATAAAATCATTAAGAGAAGCAAAATATGATGTTCCAATATTGATAATTACTGCAAAAAGTGAAATTGAAGATAAAAAAGAAGGATTTTTACTTGGAGCAGATGATTATATGGTAAAACCTATAGATATAGAAGAAATGCTTTTAAGAATACAAGTATTATTACGAAGAAGCAAAAGTGCAAGTGAAAAGAAAATACAAATAGGTGATTTATTGTTAAATTATAATCAATTAAGTGTTATAAAAAAAGATAAAGTCTATAATTTAGCACAAAAAAAGAATTTTATCTATTATATAAACTGTTAAGCACGCCAAACACGATATTCACAAGACAAGAATTAATAGAAGAAGTATGGGGACTAGAAAGTGATTCAGATTATAGAACAGTAGATGTACACATAAAAAAAGAATAAGAGAAAAAATGAAAGATGTAGATGAGTTTGAAATTGTAACAATTAGAGGAATAGGATATAAAGCTATAATACATGAGAAGGGTTAAAAATGTTTGAAAGAATTTTTGGAAAAAGAAAAATCATTACAAAGAAATTTAGTAATAGATTTGATAATATGTATAATAATTGTAATGTTTATTTCATTAGTTGGATTTTATATATTTGTAAATAAAGAAACACTTAATAGTTTGATACAGGTTAATTTTGAGAATAAAGAGCAAATAAAAGAAATATTAGGAATAACAAGAAGAAGCCTAGTTTTATTGATAATAAATACAATATTAATAAGTACAATAGTAATGAGAATAACAAGTAAGAAAATACTACAACCAATAAAAAAAATGACAGAAGCAACAAAGAAAGTTGCTTCTGGAGATTTTAATGTAAAACTTGAATCACAAAGAGAAGATGAAATTGGTGAACTAACACAAAATTTTAATCAAATGGTAAATGAGTTGGGAAAGGTAGAAGTAATTCAAAAAGATTTTATAAATAATGTATCACATGAAATAAAAACACCAATAAGTTCAATACAAGGATTTGCAAAATTATTAGAAGATGAAAATTTACCAGAAGCTGAAAGAAAAGAATATGCAGAAATAATAATTGAAGAATCAAATAGATTACTTAATTTATCAACAAATATATTAAGACTTTCAAAAATTCAAAATCAAGGAAAAATAGTTAGAAAAGATCATATAAATATAACTGAACAATTAAGAAAAGCTATTGCAGTACTTGAAAATAAATGGAATGAGAAAAGTTTAACATTTAATATCTCTGCTAAAGATGTATATTATGATGGTGATGAAGAACTTACATTTCAAGTTTGGATGAATTTAATAGATAATGCAATTAAATTTTCAAAACAAAATGGAAAAATTACCATAGATGTAAAAGAAGAAAATGATGAAGTTGTAGTAAAAATTAAAGATAATGGAATGGGAATGAGCAAAGAAGAACAAGAAAGAATATTTACAAGATTTTATCAAATAGACAAGTCACATTCACAAGAGGGAAGCGGATTAGGATTATCAATTGTAAAAAGTATTATAGATTTATCTGGTGGAAAAATTGAAGTAGAAAGTAAAGAAAATTCAGGAACGACATTTATTATAAAACTTCCTATTGAAAAAGAAAATAATAAAATAATAATTTAATGAAATTGTTGAAATAATTATTATAGTATGATATAAAGAAAATGAAGGAGTGATTTATATGGAATATTTTGAAAAAATTATGAAAAAAACAGGATGGACATCTTTGTTATCATCAATAGTTTTTGCAATATTAGGAATTATATTAATTACAAATCCAGAAGGAACAGTAAAATTTGTTTCTGCAATATTGGGAATTATGTTTATACTTGCAGGAGCATATAAAATAATAAGTTATTATCAAAACAAAGGAAAATATGATATCATGAATTATGATATAGCTTATGGAATTATAGCAATTATATTAGGAATTGCAACAATTGCATATAGTGAACAAATAAGTTCAATATTTAGGATTTTTATAGGAATATGGATTGTTTATAGCAGTATAATGAGATTTAGTTTAGCTTTAAAATTGAAAACTATAAGTTCAAATATATGGATATATAGCATAATATTAGCTATTTGTATGTTTATTTGTGGATTATATACAATATTTGTATCTAATTTAGTTGTTGTTTCAATTGGTATAAGCATATTAATTTATGCAATTATTGATGCTATTGAAGATATTATATTTTTAGTTAATGTTAATAAATTAAGCTAAGAATTATGAGGGTGGTAATAGTAAAATGTTACCATTCTTTTTTTGTAAAAATATAAGCAAAACTTATAGTATGCATTACAATAATTAATTTGATTTATTATAAGAGTTATGTTAATATATATATGTACGAAGAACAAACATATATAAGTCTTGTTGAGACTTACAAATCAATTGGAGGTTTTTTCCCTATGGAAAAACAGTTCTATGAAGTTGTCACTGGAAACCACTATGATCTGAAGGAGGCTAACAAACATACTGGTGATCTTATTAAAAAAAAGTGTGAAGGCTAAGGATATGCCTAGCACTGAGCTTAAGTTCATCAGGAAACACCATTGTGGATGTTGTTTACATTATGGCATGGCTTTGTTTAAGCTGATGCGTGATGCAGGAATGGAATGTTTCATTTCCGTTTCTGCGGAAGAAAATCCTGAAACGCATAAGAAGACAGACAGGCATGTTAGTGTCTACTACATCAAGAATGGAAAGAAGTATATCGCAGATCCTGTTGAAGCAGTTAAAACTGGAACACTCGGCTTTGACCAGATTCCGTTGGAAAGCTTTATCAAGGAAAATGGTGATGTATGGATCTTTGATCCATATGGAGAACATGGTGATGAAGAATTCTTTAGCAGTTTTATGGGGTCGCCTTTGGCCACATTTACTGGTGAAGAATAAGTTTCACAGACTAAAGTAAAAAGTCTCATTTGCTTTTTTACTTTTAAAGCTATCGACTAATTTGCCGATGGCTTTTTTCGTATAATTATTGAAAGTAGTTATATAATATGATAAAATGCAAAAAAGAAAGGAACTAAAATATGTATGATGTCATAATAATTGGAGCAGGACCTGCAGGGATAACAGCAGGATTATATACTCAAAGAGGAAATTTAAAAACATTAATTATTCATAATGGAAAAACATCTTTAGAAAATGCAAATAAAATTGAAAATTATTATGGATTTGAAAATGGAATAACAGGTAAAGAGTTATATTTTCAAGGAATTAGACAAGCTCAAAATATTGGAATAGATGTAAAAAATGAAGAAGTAATAAAAATAGAAATGATAGAAAAAAGCTTTAAAGTGAAAACAACAAAAAATGAATATATTTCTAAAACGATTATAATAGCAATGGAAACAAAGAAAAAAACTTTACAAATAGATGGAGTAAAACAATTTGAAGGTAGAGGAATAAGTTATTGTGCTATTTGTGATGGATTTTTTTATAGAAACAAAGATGTTGCAGTAATTGGAAATGGAGATTATGCAATATCTGAAGTAAATGATTTATTACCAGTTGTAAATAAAATTACAATATTAACAAATGGAAAACCTGCTCCAGATATAAGGAGTGAAAAAAGTAGAAATAAATAATAGAACTATAAAAAAATATTTGGACACGAAAAAGTTGAGAAAATTGAATTTGATGATGGAACAGATATAAATGTAAATGGAATATTTATAGCACAAGGAACAGCAGATAGTACAGATATAGCTAAAAAAATTGGATTAGTATTAGAAAATAATAAAATAAAAGTTAATGAGAATATGGAAACAAACATTAAAGGAATATATGCTTGTGGGGATTGTATAGGTGGAATATTACAAATTTCTAAAGCAGTAAATGATGGAATGAAGACAGGTTTGAATGTAATAAAATTTTTGAAATAAAATATGTTATAATTTAAAAAGAAATGTATAAAAATAATTTATAGGAGGAACAAAAATGATAGAAGAAATAAAAAATTCAGAAGAATTTGAAAATGAAATAAAAAAGTAATGCAATAGTATTTGCAGATTTTTATGCAACTTGGTGTATGCCATGTAAAATGATGTCTGGAATAATAGATGAAATAGCAAAAGAACATCAAGAAGTAAAATTTATTAAAATAGATGTAGATCAAAATACAGAATTAGCGATAAAATATAATGTTATGAGTATACCAACAATGATAATATTTAAGAATGGAAATACAAGTAAAACATTTATTGGAGTAACAGATAAAAGTGAAATAATTGCAGAATTTTAATAGAAATAAGAGGAGAAAAATGAACAGAGAAGTATTAAATGATTACAAAAATAAAAGATGAAAAAATGCTATTAGCAGAGGTGTTGGATAAAATAGAAAACACAAATAATAGAAATAAAATTGAACATACTGATTTTTTAGATTTAGCTCAAAATGAATTAGTACAAAAATTTTTAAACAAACAAAAAGTAGAAAATTATATAAAATATGGTGGTTTTAATGAAGCAGAGAGAAAAAAAATGTATATATTTTATCCTGAAAAATTTAATGAACAAGTTGTTGAAAAAAATTTATCTAGTATTGTTCAAATTATTAGAATTGAATTACCAGACGATTTAATTGGAAAATATACACATAGAGATTATTTAGGTGCAGTTATGAAACTCGGAGTAAAGAGAGAAAAGGTTGGAGATATAATTGTAGAAAATAATGGTGCAGATATTATAATTAATAAAGAAATTACTAAATTTTTAGAACAAAATTTAAGTGAATTAACGAGATTTTCAAAATCAACAATTACAGTAGAAGATATACAAAATTTAAGAAATGTTGAAGTAAAAAAGGAAGAAATTGAAATAATAGTAGCCTCTTTAAGACTTGATAATGTTGCATCAGAACTTGCAAGATGTTCAAGAAGCAAAATAATCGAAATAATGAATACAGAAAGAGTTTTTGTTAATTTTCAAGTAGAAACAAAGAAAACAAAACAAATAAAAAGAAGGGGATATGATTACAATAAGGGGAAAAGGACGATTCTTTATAAAAGAGATTATCGGGCAAACTAGAAGTGGTAGAACAATATTAAAAGTAGAAAAATTTGTATAATAAAAGATCACAGTCTTGAATTTAAAGACTGTGATTTTTAAATGTCATATTTTGTCATAATATAAGCATCTGTAGTATTATTATAATATTTTTTTCTGATTCCTAAATTCTTAAAACCAAACTTTTCATACAATTTAATAGCTGGTGTATTTTCAACATTTACTTCAAGAGTAAATGTTTTTAAATTCATATCAGAACATAAATCAATTAATGTTTCTAGCATTTCACCACCAATGCCTTTTCCACGACAAGATTTTTTACAACTATATTATTTAAAGTAGCTTCATCAAAAATAACTGAAATTCCAGCAAAACCAACAACTTCATTTTTTTCTTTAGCAATAATATATTTGGTTTTATCATTTACAAGTTCTTGTTTTAATACATTATAGCTCCAAAAATTATCAAAATCAGAATATAATGTATTTTTCATTTGTTCTAAATCTTCTAAAGTCATTTCAGTTATTTCCATAAAATTCACTCCTTTTTATTTATTTCCTAAAGCTCTTTCAGCTTGAGATTTTCTTAAATATAAAGGCATTAAATCAAAATTTGTATTTTGATTATAAGCATTTAATCCAGCTAATCCAAGAGAAAAAAACTACTTAAATCATTTTTATCAGAAAAAGTACAAGTATTAAGATTAGAAAGTAGATGTTCTTTATGTATAATTGAACCATCACCAACAAAATTGATTTTATCATATTTTGTTAAAATTGGAATGATTTCTTTTATAGTTTTAAAACTAAGTTCTTCAAGTTGTGTTACAATATTATTTTTCTTTTCAAAAACTCCAAAGTAAACATTATTGTTTTTGGCATCTATAAGTGAACAGATAATTCCATCACTATCTATATTGTAAGCTAAAGATTCTAAAGAAGAAATTCCAACGCATGGAATATTTAAACTATCTTTAAAGGCAAGTACTGTTCCAACACCAATTCTTATACCAGTGAAAGATCCAGGCCCTTTATCACAAACAATTAAATTTATATCTTGTAAAGTTAATTTACTTTCAGATAATGCTTGTTCAATTACAGGCATTATTTTTTTTCAGAATGATTTCTAGCATCATTAACAATAATTTCTTTTATACATTTTTTATTTTCTAAAACAGCTACTGTACATAAATTGCTTGCTGTATCTATACTTAATATTTTCAATTTTTTTCCTTCTTTCTTGTGAATATGCTTATTATACTACAATTAAATAGATTTTACAATAAAAAAAATAATACATAGTTTAAAAAAATGGTATAAGTTGAAAGAAAAAATAATAAACAACAACCCATTCCCAAAAGAATGAGTTGTTTATTTTATATTAATTCTGCTAGAAACAGCAATTTTTCTTTTTTGTTAGTCTTTTTACAGCAGAATAATGATATTAAAGAAATTATAAATAATATTCCCAATGTTATTAATAAAACAATTACAGCACCTAATCCTAATGTTTCAACAACACCAAGTAAACTTTCAATTAAAACACCAACAAAAAAGAATAAAGCTAAAGTAACAACACCTGTTATTATCCATAAGCATGAACAATCTTTCTTTTTGTTTTCTTTTTTTACAAAAAATATCTACTTCTGGTTCCATAATTAGCACCTCCAGTCCTAATATATATTATGTTAAGTGTATTAAAAAGTTACACAATTTTAAAATATTGAAAAACGATAAAAAAGTATTGACAAAAAATAATAGTAGTAATATAATGCTCATATCAGAAGAAAAAAATAAATGTATTTGGAGGGAAAGAAAAGATGAAAATATTAATAGGAGCATTATTTCTAAGCTTATGGCAATCATTACTATTTTGGAAACAAGATTTAGGCATATCTGTATTATTGTTTACAATACCAATAATATGGATAACAACAAAATTATTAAAAGGAAATATAAAAAACAAAAAAGCATTATTAATATCAATTCCGATTATAGTATTATCAAGTACATATTTTATATTTGATAATCTAACATTCTATTTAATAAATATAGTATTAATACCAATATTATATTTAATAATGGTAATATGGGCAATATCTGATTTTCAAATAAAATCTATAATTTATAAAATTATTTTAATGATATTTGAACCACTTAATTATATTGGAGATGTTATTAGAGCAGTATTAAAAGAGTTTAACCCTAAAGAAAAAAGATGAACAAATAGGTGAGAAAAAAAAAAAAAAATAATATTTTTAAAGCAGTATGTTTTACAGGAATTATAGCATTAATTGTAATAGGATTATTATGTTCAGCTGATAATGAATTTGCAAAAATATTTTCAACTATATTTAAAGATATAAACATATTTAATGTATCAGAATTGACAGGTAGAATAATAATTATTATAATTGCATTTTTTCTATTTTGCAGGATTTTTTATGAACATGTTAGATAAAGAAAATGGATTAAAAAAAGAATTTGAAAAAATGAAAAGGCAGAGAAAAAAAAAAGTTATACAATAAGAATGATGATAACTGTGTTAAATCTAGTATATTTAGTATTTTGTTTTACACAAATAAAAGTATTGTTTACAGAACAAAACATAAAATATTCAGAATTTGCAAGAAAAGGTTTTTCAATTAATGATAGTATCATTAATTAATATTGTAATGATATTAAAAGCAAATAATAAGAATCTTAGAGAAAACGAAAAACAAGACAAATATAAAAAAAAACAATGTGTATAGTAATGGTAATATTTACATTAGTAATAATTATTTCTGCATTTGCAAGAATGACATTATATCAACAAAATTATGGATATACAAGATTACGTGTATTAGTTGATTTGACATTAATTACAGAAATAATATTATTAATTCCAACAGTAATTTATATCTTAGAAAACAAGATAAATTTAATAAAAACATATTTTGTTATTATTGTAACAATGTATTGTATTGTAAACTTTGTAAATATAGATAAATTCATTGTAAAAAATAATATAAATAGATATAAAGAAACAGGGAATATAGATTTAAACTATTTAATTGAAATGAATAATACTGATTTAGTTGAACAATTATTAGAACTAGATAATACAGAATTTAAGTATTCAGAAAAACTTTATTCTCAATCTAATATAGATAAACAATTAATTAAAGAAAAAATAGAAAGACAAAAAAAAAATGTTAGATGAATATTTAACTAATTTAAAGAAGAATCTTAATGAAACATATACTGTGGCTGAATTTAATTTGCCTAAAATGAGAGCTAAGTCAATATTAAATAATAGAAAATAAAATTTAGGAGAGTAAGAAAATGAAGATTTTAGGAGAAAATGGAATAGGAAAATTTTTAAAAGTATTTTTACAAATATGTTTTTGGGAGGTATAGTGTTATTAATAGCACTTCCTCTTATAGCTCAAATAGCTAAAGTGCACTTAAATGCATCAATTTATGTAATATATCCAAATGGAATAGTTTTATTAGTAATTGTTAAACAATTTATAGGTCAATTTGATTCATTAAAAAATAAGAATCCATTTTGTATTGAAAATTCAAAAAGATTGAAAAATTGTTGTATAGCATCTTTAGTTGAAACAGCATTATTAATAATTGATTTATTGTATATGATATTTTTAGTAAAAAGTGAAGATATTTTTGTTTTATTAGTAATGGTATTTATGATAATTTTATTTATAGGTGTTGCAATTGCATTTTATATTTTATCAAAATTAATAAAACAAGCAACAGAATATAAAAATGAAAATGATTTAACAATTTAATAAAGAGAGGACTGAATAAAATGATAGTTGTTAATTTAGATGTAATGATGGCTAAACGTAAGATATCATCAGGTGAACTTGCAGATAGAGTTGGAATAACACCTGCTAATTTGTCAATATTGAAAACTAATAAAGCAAAAAGCAATTAGGTTTTCTACATTAGAAAAAATTTGTGAAGTACTTGAGTGTAAGCCAGGGGATATATTGGATTATACAAAATAGGTGAAATTATGAAAAAATTAAAAAAGAGTGTTTTATTTTATACAATTTTATATGCTATATTATTATATACATTATATTTAATATTAGAGAAGTTTAATTTAATGTTTAGACAATGGGTGAATATTATATCTTTTATAATAATCGGAAGTGGTTGCATTATAGGAATTGGACAAGTGATATTTTCTATAAATAAGAAATGGTTAAAAATTGTTTTGGGTATTATATTTGTTATTTCATTAGTTATAATAGGTCCTTTTGTTTATATATTTTCTATATTGGCTTATAAACCTGAACATGTAGTATATAAAAAATGATGAAAAATATGTTGCTTATGTTATAGCTTTTCATATGACAGAAGTGAAATATTATGAATATAAAAATATTTTTGTTTCTGGAAGTAAAGTTAAAATTATTGAGTACTATGGAAAAGGTGGATTTGATCCATTGGATAGTAAAAATGGTTATGTACATAATGTTGAAAGTGTAGATTATTATGAATGAAAAATAGTGAATTAGATTTTTCTAGTTCACTATTTTTGATTTTATAATATAATACAAATTAATCCACCAGATCCTTCGTTGACAATTCTTTCCAATGTCTCTTGAAGTTTAAATTGAGCTTCTTCAGGCATTTTTGCAAGTTTTGCTTGTAAGCCCTCATTAACAAGTTCGTGTAGGCTTTTGCCAAAAATATTAGATTCCCAAATACTAGTTGGATCATTTTCAAAACCAGAAAGCAGATAATTAACAAGATTCTTCAGACTGTTTTTCAGAACCAACAATAGGAGAAACTTCAGTCTCAATATTTGCACGAATCATATGAATTGATGGAGCAGTAGCACGAAGTTTAACACCAAAGCGAGAACCTTGTTTAACCATTTCAGGTTCCTCAAATATTAATTCATCAATAGAAGGAGTAACTATACCATAACCTTTAGTTTTAACTTCTTCTAATGCATAAAATTTTTTATCATATTTTTTCTCTTAGTACAAGAAAATCTGTAATAATACTAAATAATTCACCTTCATTTGTAATTTGAATACCAGTAATTTCAGATAAAACATTATAAAATAATTCATCTTTAAGAGTGATGTTAATACAACTTTACCACTACCTAGCATTAATATTATTAATAAATGTTTTTGAAATAATATCTGTTGAATCAATTGTAAAACACAATTAGAAACATCTTTTAAAGCAGAAACATTTGTCAAAAGCATTTTTTATTTGATCAAATAATTTAGCTTTTTAAGGGATGAGAAATTCTAAGCCATCAATCCATTTTGGAAAACTAATTTTTTGATTTCATCAACAGGGAATTCATAAAGTAAACTATTGCAAACATTGAGTTAATATCATCAGCAGTTAAATTTCAGCACAACTAATTGGCATAACTTTTGTATTATATTTATCAGAAATTGAATAGCAAGTTTCTTGTTTCCAGGAGAAGAAGGGTTTAGAGAGTTTAATAATATAATAAATGGCTTATTAAGTGCACGAAGCTCGCTAGCAACACTTTCTTCAGCTTTAACATAATCATCACGAGGTATTTCTGTTATAGAACCATCTGTTGTAATTAAAATTCCTATTGTAGAATGCTCTTCAATTACTTTTTTGGTTCCAATTTCAGCTGCTTGTTCAAAAGGAATTTCATCATTAAACCAAGGAGTTTTAACCATTCTAGGTATTCCATCTTCTAGATAACCAATACTATTATCAAGATACCCAACACAATCAACAAGTCGAGTTTTTAACTTTAAATTTTCGTTTATAGTAATATCAATAGCTTCATTAGGTACAAATTTAGGTTCTGTTGTCATAATTGTTTTTCCACCAGCACTTTGTGGCAATTCATCTTTAGCACTCTTTCTTTTTTATATTCATTATCAATATTTGGAATTACAAGTAAATCCATAAATTTTTTTTATGAAGTAGATTTACCAGTTCTTACAGGACCAACAACTCCGATATAAATATCTCCATCAGTTCGTTTAGCTATATCCTGATATAAGCCTACATTTTCCATTAAAATACCTCCTATACATTTCTAAAAATCTTTTGTCTAAGACAAACTAAACTTTTATTATAGAATTGGGCTATTGGAATACATATAATAAAATAAAGAACATTAAGATGAAAAAAAAAAAGGAGAAAATGTTATGGATAAAAAGACAAGAAGCAGAAGAATTATTAAAAAGAATATAAGCAAGAACATATAAACAAATTTATAGATGAAATAGGCGATGAAAAGAGAAGAATTGATTGAACAAATACATACAATCGATTTCCATCAAATAACAGAATTATATAATAATACTAAGAAAACAATAGAATTTAAAAGAAAGTAAAATAGAACCTTTAAAATATTTAGACAAAGCGAAACTTACATTTGAGCAAACACAAAGATTTGATGAATTAGGTAGTGATGTTGTAAAAAAGGACAATATGCAGTTGTTACAATGGCAGGTGGTCAAGGAACAAGATTAGGACATAATGGACCAAAGGGAACATTCAAATTAGATGTATATGGAAAAGGAAAGTATTTATTTGAAATACTTGTTGACAATTTAAAAGAAGCAAATCAAAAATATGGAATAACAATAAATTGGTATATAATGACAAGTAAAGAAAACAATTCAGCAACAGTTGAATTTCTTGAAAAAAATAATTATTTTGGATATGACAAAAATTTTGTTAAAATATTTACTCAAAGTGAAATGCCATTAATAGATACAGAAGGAAAATTATTAATGGGAAAAGACTATAAAATACGTGAAGCATCTGATGGAAATGGTGGAACATATTCTTCATTAAGAAGAAGCGGATGTTTAGCAGATATGAAAGAAAAAGGTATAAAGTGGGTATTTATAGGATCTGTTGATAATGTTTTATTAAAAATGGCAGATGTAACATTATTAGGAATGACAGCAAAAAAAGGAGTTCAAATTGCTTCTAAGTCTGTTGTAAAGGCAAATCCACATGAAAGAGTAGGAGTATTTTGCAAAATGAATGGACACCCAAAAGTAATTGAATATACAGAACTTCCAGAAAAGATGGCAGAAGAAGTTGATTCTGATGGAGAATTAAAATATGGAGAATCAAATATTATGTGCCACTTATATACTATAGAAGCAATAGAGAAAATAAGTAAAGAAACATTAATGTATCATAGTGCATTTAAGAAAAGCATGCATACATAGATGAAACTGGAAATGAAATAATTCCAACAGAACCAAATTCTTATAAATTTGAATCATTTATTTTTGATGCTTTTGAATTTTTTGATGATATTGCATTATTAAGAGTAAAAAGGAGAAGATGAATTTGCACCAGTAAAAAACAAAGATGGTGTAGATAGCCCTAAAACTGCTAAAGAATTATATGAAAAATATTGGAATAAAATGAAAAAATAATTGAGTTGAAAAGGTTATTTTTAAAGGAGATAATTTAAGAATGGAAGAATGTAAAATAAAAAATATGTATGATTTGAATCATACAATAGCAAAAAAGAATTATTAGAAAAACATGCATATCCATGGGAAGTATTACCTGAAATTAGTGACTTTATAATAGAACTAGGAAATAAATTAGACAAGGAAATTTATGAATTAAAAGGTGAAAATATATGGATTGCAAAATCTGCAATAATATATCCATCAGCATATATAAAAGGACCAGCAATTATCTGTGAAGATGCAGAAATTAGACATTGTGCTTTTATTAGAGGAAATGCTATAGTAGGTAATAATGCAGTTGTTGGAAATTCTACAGAATTAAAAAATGTTATATTATTCGATAATGTTCAAGTTCCACATTATAATTATGTTGGAGACTCAATTTTGGGATATAAATCACATATGGGAGCAGGTTCAATAACTTCAAATGTAAAATCTGATAAAAAACTTGTTGTTATAAAAAATAAGGAAGAAAAAAAAATTGAAACAGGTTTGAAAAAAAATTGGTGCAATGCTTGGAGATGAGGTTTAAATTGGTTGTGGAAGCGTTTTAAATCCAGGAACAATTATTGGTTCACATACTAATATATATCCACTTTCATCTGTAAGAGGTGTAATTAAAGCAAATTCAATTTATAAAAATCAAAATGAAATAGTTGATAAAAAATAAGTAGAGATTGTTCTCTACTTATTTTATTTTTAAAGTTACTATTGTAACACCCATTTCACCTTCACCAAATGTTCCCATTCTGTAAGAATCAACATATTTATTTGTTTTTAAATATTTATGAATACCATTTCTTAATGCTCCAGTACCTTTTCCATGAACGATACGAACAGGAGAAAGTTTTGCCATAAAACAATCATCTAAATATTTATCAACAAGAGGAACAGCTTCATCAACTGTTAAACCAAGTAAGTTAATCTCAGGACTTACAGATTGTGATTTTAAATTATTTCTACCAGTGTATGAATAATTATTTGTATTTTTAGATGAAGAAACTTTTTTCTTGTAAATATTTAATATCAACTTTAAGCTTCATTGCACCTATTTGAACTTGTACTTTATCATCTTTAGAAATATTTGACATTACAATACCATCAGAATTATAATTTGTAACATATATACATTTAATCCAGGTTTTATTAAATCTCTTTGAATAGGATGTTTAACTTCAATTTCTTTTTTTCAATTTTTGTATTAGAAATTTTTTCATTTAGTTCATTTCTTAATTTATTTGCTTGTGATGCAGATTTGCTAGAGTTTATATCTTTTATAATAGAATCAGCAGTTTCTTTTGCATCTAATAATATTTGTTTTGCTTCTAATTTTGCATTTGCAATTAATTCTTTTTCTTTATTAATAACATCAGTATTTTGATGTTTTAAAGATTCTTTTAATTCTTTAGCTTCTTGTAAAGCTTGAGAAGTAAGTTCTTTTTCTTTTTCAATTTCTGATTTTGAATCATAAATATTTTTTAGTAAATCTTCTAAATTAATAGTTTCTTTATCAATCATAGAAGAAGCTCTGTTTATAATTTTTTCGTCTAAACCTAATTTTCTACTAATAGCAAAAGCATTACTTTTTCCAGGAATACCAACTAATAATTTATAAGTAGGGCGAAGGTTTTCTATATCAAATTCTACACTAGCATTTTTGAACCCAGGTGTTACAAGCGCGTATTTTTTTAGTTCTTGATAATGTGATGTTGAAACAACAATTGCACCTAATTCAGAAAAATATTGTAAAATACTTATTGCTAAGTTTGCACCTTCTAATGGGTCTGTACCAGAGCCTAATTCATCAACCAAAATCAAACTATTTTCTGTTGCTTGTGAGGTTATTTTTACTATATTACTCATGTGTGATGAAAAAGTACTTAAAGATTCACTAATACTTTGTTCATCTCCAATATCTGCAAATATTTGATCAAATACATAAATACTTGAATGTTCATCAGCTGGGATATTTAATCCACTACAAGCCATTGCAGATAAAAAGACCAATTGTTTTTAAAGTAACTGTTTTTCCACCAGTGTTAGGACCTGTTATAATTAAAACATTAAAATCTTTTCCTAATTCTATTGAAGATGAAACCACCTTTTCTTGGTCGATTAATGGATGACGAGCATTTATTAAATTTATTTGTTTTTGCTTATTAATTTCAGGAGTAGAACAATTTAAATCAATAGAATAGCGAGCTTTTCCAAAAATAAAATCTAATTTTCCAATAAGTTCAGCATTATTTTGTAATTCTTTCGTATATGGAAAAAAGTAATCCACTTAGATTTTGTAAAATTCTTTCAATTTCTTGTTCTTCCTCAATGTGAAGATTTGAAAGTTCATTATTTAAATCAAATACAACAAGTGGTTCTATAAATACTGTTGAGCCACTACTTGATACATCATGAACAAATCCTTTTATAGAAGAACGATATTCCTCTTTTACAGGGATTACATATCTACCACTACGAATTGTAACAAGATTTTCTCTCATATATTTTGAATATGTTGAAGAGTGTAGAATAACATTTAGTTTTGCTCTAATATCTTGCTCAATTCTTCTTTCTTTTCTTCTGATGTCTTGTAGCTTAGCTGATGCTGTATCTGCTATATTATCTTCATCTATAATTGATCTTGCAAATGTTGAAACTATACTTTGATTTACATATAAATCATTAAAATAAGGTTCTAATGCAGAAAAATCTGATGTTAATAAAAAATCTTTTGAAAAATATTCTTTTAAATCTTCAGCCATTTGTAAAATATTTTGTAATTCAATCAATGCTTTAATGCTTAAAGAACCACAACCATCTAATGTTTTTAAATAAATAGTAATATCAGCTATTTCGCCAATTGGTGGAGTACTGTTTCTTTGAATTAATACAACACCTTGACTTGTTTCTTTTAAGCTTTTTTGCACTTCTTGTACATCTTGTGATGGACGTAAATTAAAAGCATATTTTTTTTCCTAAATATGTTTTGCAAAAATGTGCTATTTTTTCTAATATTTTATCATATTCTAGTTTCTTTAAATTGTTGTTCATTTCTACCTAAATCCTCTTTTCAAATTCAATATATTTATTATGCCACAAATGGTAAGAAAATTCAAGGAATATTGTGATTTTATTTATCATAAAATCAATTGAGGTGATTGCAATAAAAACATATTATATAGAAAAAAATGGATAAGCACAAAATAATAGGCAGAAAAATACAATTTGAAAATGATAATATTAAAATATACATGGATTTAGAAAAAGGAAAAAAATACACGAAAATTAGTAAAAAAGATTATTATTAAATGAAACAAATAACGTTGTGATTGATAAAGAACTTATAACATGTAAAAAATTGATAAATTTATTAAGAGCAAATGACATAAAAATATTTGATGGAAAATGGCTTGAAAAGTATTTAATTTTAGATATTTTAGAATATATAATAAATAAAAAACAGATAATAAAAGCTGAAACAGAAATTGCAATAACTGCAAATGAAATTACAGATTTATTAATTGAAATGATAAAAATATTATCAAAACAATATAAAAAATTAACTATTGTTACAAACCATATAGAAAAATTAAGAAAAATAGAAAAAGAAATCAAAGAAAAAGAAGGCATATTAATAATTTTATCAAATAATAAAAATAAAAGCCTTTTGAAATCGCAAATTATAATAAATATGGATTTTAATCAAGAATTAATTAATCAATATAGAATATATGAAGAAGCAATTATAATAAATGCAGAAGAAAACATAAGAATTGATGCAATTCGTTTTAATGGTATTGTTATAAATGACTATGAGATTGAAATTGGAAGAAAAGAATTTATATGGAGAGATGGAATCGAAAAATATAGACAAAGAGATTTGATAGAAGCAGAGTTATATGTTAGGGATACATATAAAAATATAAGAAAAAAAATACAAAAAAATAATATTAAGATAAAAGAATTATATGGTATAAATGGAATTGTAAAAATATAGATTGACATAATTTCGATTGAGAGATATAATACTAATATTGAAATTTTTTAACTATAGGAGGTATTGGTTATGGTAACAATTGGTGCAAATCAAAATCTGGAAAAAATTAAAGAGGAAGTTCTGGCATTTGCAGAAAGGATGAAAGATCGGGAACTGGTAATATTAGGACATGATAATATTGATGTTGATGCAGTATTATCAGGAATACTTCTTTCTAAACTTTTTAACTATCTTAAAATCAAAAATCATTTTTATATTTTGGAATCTGTAAAAGAAGGTGAAACATACAATATTGTAAAAGGATTATTTGGAATTGATATGAAACAGTTCGAAAAAATCGGAGAGAATGAAAAGAGACTTTTGTTTTTGGAAGATCACTTCGAAACTGTACATGCAGGTAAAATTATTGGGTGTATTGATCATCATCCGACTAGTAGAGAAGTTAAATATGACTTTATGTATAAAAGAAATTCTTGTGCAGCAGCATATTTGATTTATGAAATTATGCAATTAGTTGGATATAAACCTAGTGCTGAAGAAGCCAAAATGATTATTGTTTCTATGATGGTTGATACAACATCTTTTAAAAAGCTCTAAAACTATCATGGAAGAAGTTGATGTGGCCAAAAAATTGGCAAACGAGTATGAATTGGATTATGATTATCTGATTAAATATTGTTTGTGTTTGACTCAATTGACAAAATGGCTGTTGAGGAGATTATTACAAATGGTCAAAAATATTATGATTATTATGGTCATAAAGTAAGTTCTGCATATTTGCAACTTTATGAAAAGCCCAGTGATAGTATTGTGAACGATGTTTGGATTAAGGCATTAAGAGAAAAAATTAAGGAATGCCATTTAGAAATGTATGTATTTATTATTTTTTTGAGATGGAAAATGATAAAACATATGAAATTCATGTTACAGAAAATGGCGTAGAAAAATTGGAGTATCCTAAAATCTTGTCAAGAGGAAAAGATATTATGCCTGTTGTAGAAAAAAGTTTTTGCAAACTAAAAAGAACAGAAAGTAGAAAGTCCCCTAGTACAAAATCTAATTAATGAGAGTTTGTACTAGGGCCACTTTTTGTCTAGCAAATTTTTATTAGCTAATATTGTTGCTAGAGAATCACCTAATTGAGTAAAAACAGCTGCTAAAACAGCCAATTCTTCATCTTCATAACTATTAGAAATTAAACAAGATAAAAAAGATACTAAAGTAACTAGTTCACATGAATTCATAATATTCTCCTGAAATAGTGTATGTGAAATATGTAAAAATGTTATTATGTAGTAAAAAATTTCTCAAAACCCTTGCATTATTTGGAAAAATAGGGTATAATAATAAAAGTACTAAAAAGAACGGAGAAGAGTAGGAACAAATCCTACTCTTTACTTGTACCAAAAGTTCATAAATAAAAAAAGGGAGGAGCTTATGGCAAAAATAGAAGAAAAAGTCGAGCAACTAGTAAAAGATCCAATCGAAAAATTAGGATATAGCTTATATGATGTAGAATATGTAAAAGAAGGACCAGAATATTATTTAAGAATATATATAGATAAAGAATCAGGAATAGACTTAAATGATTGTGAAAAAGGTAAGTAATGAGATAAATGAAATATTAGATAAAGCAGATTACATAAAAGAACAATACTATTTAGAAGTATCATCACCAGGAATAGAAAGAAAATTAAGAAAAGATAAACACTTAGAACAAAACATTTCAAAAAATGTAGAAATAAAATTATTTAAGAAAGATAACAATGGAAAAAAAAAATATACAGGAAAACTAAAAGCATTTAATCAAGAAGAAATAATAATAGAAACAGATAAAGAAATTGCAATAGAAAGAAAAAAATATAGCACAAATAAAAACAATATATGAATGGTAAATAAAAAGGAAAGGATGATAAAGAAAAATGAAAGCAATAGATAATAAAGAATTAATAATAGCTTTAGAAGAATTAGAAAAGGAAAAAAAGGAATCAAAAAGGAGGAACTTTTAGAATCAATAAGAACAGCATTAATCACAGCATATAAAAGAAATTTTGATGCATTAGAAAATGTCGATGTAAAAATGGATGAACAAACAGGAGCAACACATGTATATGCAGTAAAAGAAGTAATGGAAAGAGCAAATGATGATGCACTAGAGATAAGTTTAGAAGATGCAAGAAAAATTAACAAAGATTTAAATATAGGAGATAATGTAGAAGTAGAAATAGTACCAAGAGATTTTGGAAGAATAGCCGCACAAACAGCAAAACAGGTAATAATCCAAAAATTAAGAGAAACAGAAAGAAACATGATATTTAACGAATATAATGAAAGAAGAGGTGAAATAGTAACAGGATTAGTACAAAAAGCTGATAATCATATTGTAGTATTAGACTTAGGAAAACTAGAAGGAATAATGTTAGCCAAAGATCAAATACCAACAGAAACTTATCATGTAAATGATAAATTAAAAGGATATGTGGTAGATGTAGAAAGAGGAGAAAAAGGAATTCCACAAGCAATAGTATCAAGAACACATCCAGATTTTGTAAGAAAACTATTAGAATTTGAAATACCAGAAATATATGAAGGATTAATTGAAATAAAAAGTGTTGCAAGAGATCCAGGACAAAGATGTAAGTTGCAGTATATTCACAAAATGAAAATATAGATCCAGTTGGTTCTTGTGTAGGACAAAAAGGAATACGTATTCAAAATGTTATAAATGAATTACATGGAGAAAAAATAGATGTAATAGAATGGAATGCAGACCCAAGTATATTTATAGCATCAGCATTATTACCTGCTCAAATAATGGCAGTAGATATAAAAAGAAGAAGAAAAGTTTGCACAAGTAATAGTTCAAGATGATCAATTATCATTAGCAATAGGAAAATCTGGTCAAAATGTAAGACTTGCAGCAAAATTAACTGGTTGGAAAATAGACATAAAAACAGAAACACAATTCAGAGAATTACTTGCTCAAAAAAACAGAAGAACCAGAAAAAGAGGAAAGCGAATCAAAAGAAGTTCAAGAAAATGTAGAAGAATAAAATCTTAGGAGGATTAAATTGACAAATTTACCACAAAGAAGTTGTGTTATATGTAGAGCACAGAAAAATAAAAAATAAGTTATTAAGATAGTTAAAAATAAAGATAATATAGTAAAAGTAGATGAAAGAGGAAAAGAATCTGGAAGAGGAGCTTATATTTGCTATAATTTAGAGTGTTTAGAAAAAAAGCAAAGAAGAGTAAAAGGATTGAAAAAAGTTTAGAAATACCAATAAGTGAAGAAATATATTCTCAAATCGAAAATATTATAAAAAAAACAAAGTGGGGGTGATGTTATTGGGTAAGATAAAATTATATGACATAGCCAAAGAATTTGATATGTCTAGTAAAGATATATTAGCAATAGCTGTAAAATTAAATATAGATGCAAAGAGTCATTTAAGTTCTGTAAGTGAAGAAGATGCAGAAAGAATAAGAAAAGAAGCAAAAAATACAAATAAAACAAAACAAAATAATGTAAAAAAGATAGTAAGAAATTAGCAGATAGCAAAGGAGCTACACCAGTAATAATAAGAAGAGAAGTAATTGTTGAAGATACAACAAAGAAATCAGCTATACCAGAGAAAAAAAGAAGAGAGAAAATCAAATAATGTTGGATTTGTAGAAAGGAAAAAAATAAGGATTTTAATATTGTTTATAGAAACAAACCATCTAAACCAATGACATTTGATGAACTATTTGGAAAGAAGAAAGAAGATAAAAAAGAAGAAAAAGTAGAAGAGAAAAAGGTAGAAGAACAACCAAAAGTTCAAGAACAGGTTAAAGAAAATTTGAAAATCGAAGAAAAAAAAGGATGCTGAAATGAAAGTAGAAACAGAAATAAAAAATACAAAACAAGAACAGGCTAAAAAGCCAGAAACTATTGAAGAAAAAGTAGAAAGAAAAGTTGAGAATAAAGAAGAAGTAAAAAGAGATAATAGAAACTTTGGAAATAATTCTTATAATAATAGAGAACAAGGCAATAGAAACTTTGGAAATAGAGATTTCAATAATAGAAATCAATATAATAATGATAATAGAAATAATGATAGATTTGCCAATAAAAACAAATTTTATAATAATGATAGAAATCAAGACAGAAATAATAGAAATTTTGATAGAAATGGAAACAAACCATTTGATAGAAATAATAATGGTCAAAGACCACAATATGATAAAAATAATAATGGTCAAAGATTTGGAAACAGAAATAATAATCAAAATAATGGAAATAGATTTGATAATAGAAATCATCAAAGGAAATAACAAATTTGATAATAATAACAAATTTGGAAATAATGGTAATAGAAGACCAATGGATGAAAAAAAGTATAGAGAAAAAATTAAAGATATTATGGCTGTTGAAACAATTGAAAAAGAGCCAGCTAGAGAATACAATAAAGCAATAGACAAACAAAAAGAAAATAATAGATTTAATGAAGTAAAAACAAATAAAAAATCAGGTAAATCTAGAAAAAATGGTCAAGATGGCGAAATTAATGAACATAAATTAAAAGGTTTAAAAAGAGCTGATAGCTTATCAAACATGTTTGAAGAATCTGATGGTGGAATGTTAGACTATTATGATTTAACAACACAAAGAGGCAAAAAAAAGGAAAGAAAAAACAAACAAAAGAATTAGAAGGAAGAAATAAACAAAAAATATTTAAACTAGAAGAAATCACTATTCCAGAAAACATAACAGTAAAAGATTTTGCAGCAGAATTAAAGAAAACAACAGCAGAAGTAATCAAAAAATTACTTGGATATGGTGTAATGGCAACAATAAATAATGAAATTGATTTTGATACAGCATCATTAATTGCAGATGAATTTGGAGTAAAGGTAAATAAAAAGGAAACTGTAACAGAAGAAGATATTTTATTTGATGACTCAGAAGATAGAGAAGAGGACTTAGAAGTACGTCCACCAGTAGTTGTAGTAATGGGACACGTAGATCATGGAAAAACATCATTACTAGATGCTGTTAAACAAACAAATGTAATAGAAGGAGAAGCAGGAGGAATTACACAACATATAGGTGCATACAAAGTAAAAGTAAATGATAGAGAAATAACATTCTTAGATACACCAGGACACGAAGCTTTTACAGCAATGAGAGCAAGAGGTGCACAAATTACAGATATCGCAATTTTAGTTGTTGCAGCAAATGATGGTGTAATGCCACAAACAGTAGAAGCTATAAATCATGCTAAATCAGCAGGAATTCCAATAATTGTAGCAATAAACAAAATAGATTTACCAGATGCTAATATTGATAGAGTAAAACAAGAATTAATGGCATATGAATTAGTGCCAGAAGAATGGGGAGGAGATACAATTTTTGTACCAATTTCAGCAAAAAAACATACAAACATCGACCAATTATTGGAAATGGTATTATTAGAAGCAGATGTATTAGAATTAAAAGCAAATCCAAACAAACAAGCAAAAGGTGTTGTAATAGAAGCAAGACTTGATAAGAATAAAGGTGCAATTGCTTCAATGCTTGTACAAAGAGGAACACTTGATGTCGGAGATACAATTGTTGTAGGATCTTCAATTGGTAGAATAAGAAGTATGACAGATGAAAAAGGCAAAAAAGAATAAAAAAAGCCGGACCATCTACACCAGTTGAAATAATGGGATTAACAGAAGTGCCACAAGCAGGAGATATATTCTATGAAGTAAAAGACGAAAAAACAGCAAAACATTTAATTGAAAAGAGAAAACGTCAAGAAAGAGAAAATGCTATAAATGCTGGAACAAAAGTAACATTAGATAATTTATTTAGCCAAATGGAAGAAGGAAATCTAAAAGTATTAAACTTAATTGTTAAAGCAGATGTTCAAGGGTCTGTAGAGGCAATTAAACAATCAATGGAGAAATTGTCAAATGAAGAAGTTAAAGTAAAAGTTATACATGCAGCTGTTGGTGCTGTTAACCAATCAGATGTTACACTTGCAAAAGTTTCTAATGCAATAATAATTGCATTTAATGTACGTCCAATACCGTCAGCAAGAGACATGGCAGAGAAAGAAGAAGTAGAAATAAAACAATATTCTATAATATATCAAGCAATAGATGATGTTCAAGCAGCAATGAAAGGAATGTTAGCACCAAAATATCAAGAAAAAGTTATAGGAAATGCTGAAATAAGACAAACATTTAAAATTTCAAATGTTGGTACAATTGGTGGAGCATATGTATTAGATGGAAAACTTGAAAGAAATGCAGGAGTAAGAGTATTAAGAGATAATGTTGTTATACATGAAGGAAAACTTGCTTCACTTAAGAGATTTAAAGATGATGCAAAAGAAGTTTCTAAAGGATTTGAATGTGGTATTCAAATTGAGAAATTTAATGATATTAAAGAGGGAGACATTCTTGAAGCATACATTTTAGAAGAGATAAAAGATAGGATTTAAAAGTTAATATAACTTTTGAAAGGAGAGCAAAATGCCAAAGAATAATAATAGACAAGGAAGAATTGACGAAGAATTTAGAAAAAGAATTAAGTCAATTAATAAGCTTTGAACTAAAAAGAACCAAGTGTAACTGGAATGGTAAGTGTAACAAAAGTAGTAACACCAGATTTGAAATATGCTAAAGTTTCTGTAAGTATTTTAAATTCAAAAAATGTAAAAGAAACACTTGCAGGATTAAAAAAATCATCAGGATTTTTAAGATCAGAACTTGCAAAAAAGAATTAATTTAAGAAACACTCCAGAATTAGTGTTTGAATTAGATGAATCACTAGAATATGGAGCAAGAATTGATAAGATTATAAATGATTTGAAAAAAGATAATAAATAGGGTTTGAAAATAATTACAATTTTTGCTGTGTTAAATTTCATTTAAAACGCGGTTACATACACCACGTATGCGCCCTTGCCTTTTAAATGAAATTTGCCTTGCCAAAATTTAATTCTTTCCAAACTTTATAGTGTATAATCATAAAAGGAGAAAAGAAAATGACTCTAGACAACATATTAGAAGAAATAAAAAAAAGCAGAAACAATAGTAGTATTATGTCATGAATCACCAGATGGAGATGCTGTAGCCAGCTCTCTATCTGTAATGCATGCAGTAGCAAAATTAGGAAAAAGAAGCAGATGTTATAATACCAGAATATTCAAAAGTATTTGATTTTTTACCAGGAGCAGATAAAATATTACAAAAAGGAAGAACAAATAAATATGATTTGGCAATATCTGTGGATTGTTCAGATTTAAAAAGACTTGTTGGAGGAAAAGAATATTTTGAAACAGCAAAAAGAACAATAGAAATAGACCATCATTCTGTAAATTCAATGTTTGCAGACTTTAACTATGTAGATCCTGTAGCACCAGCTTGTTGTCAAGTATTAATAGGAATGTTTGAATATTTTGGAATAGATATAGACAAAGAACTAGGAACATGTTTATTAACAGGAATTATTACAGATACAGGTGGATTTCAATATTCATCAGTTACATCAGACACATTTGAATTTGCAGCACAACTTTTAAGAAAAGGTGTAAATATTTCAAAAATCTGTCAAGAAGTATTAAGAACTAAAACAAAAGCCCATTGTCAACTTGAAAAATTAATATATGAAAGATTAGAATTTATTGAAAATGGAAAAAGTTGCAATTACATATTTAACTTTAAAGGATTATGCAGAATATAGTAACGATATGGGTGATGATGAAGGTTTAGTAGAATCAATTAGAGATATTGAAGGTGTAGAAGTAGCTGTTTTATTAAAAGAAAAAGAAAATGGTGGATTTAAAATATCTATGCGTTCAAAAGATAATGTAAATGTATCAGATATTTGTTTATTACTTGGAGGTGGAGGACACCCAAGAGCAGCTGGATGTTTTATAACAGGAGATGTATCACAAGCAAAAACAAAAGTAATAAATACAATAAAACAACAAATAAATAAATAATGAGGAAAAAATAGTGGATGGAATAGTAATAATAAATAAACCAAAACAACAAACATCTCATGATATAGTAAGAAAAGCAAAAAAAATAAAATTGAATGAAAAGGTAGGACATACAGGAACATTAGACCCTAATGCAACTGGTGTTTTACCACTTTTAATAGGTAAAGGAACAGAACTTTCAAAATATTTAATAAATCATGATAAAACATATGAGGCTATTTTGCAATTAGGAGAAAAAAGAGACACTGGAGATGTAGAAGGAAAAATTATAGAACAAAAAAAATGTAGCAGAAAAATCTTTAAATACAGAGAATATAAATTCTGTATTTAAAACATTAATTGGGAAGCAAGAACAAATTCCTCCAATTTATTCTGCATTAAAAGTAAATGGAAAAAAACTATATGAATACGCTAGAAATGGTGAAAATGTAAAAATAGAGCCTAGACAAATAGAAATATATTCATTAGAATTATTAAATGTAGATAATATAAATAAAACAATACACTTTAAAGTAGAATGTTCAAAAGGAACATATATAAGAACATTATGTGAAGGAATAGCTGAGAGATTAGGAACAGTAGGATATATGAAAGAACTTAATAGGACTCGTGTTGGAGATTTTTATATAGAAAATTCTATAACAAAACAACTAGAACAATCACAATATCAAATAATCACAATAGAGCAATTTTTTAAAGATGAAGAATTTATAAATTTAACAGAAAAAGGATTGAAATTATTTTTTAAATGGTGTACAATTAACATATCATTTAGTAGATGGAATATATAGAATTTATCAAGATGATAAATTTATTGGAATCGGAACAATAAAAAATGAATTATTAAAAAGAGACATAATTATTTAAGAATGGGGGATACAATAATGAAAGAAAAATTTTATTTAACAACACCAATATATTACCCAAGTGGAAAATTTCATACAGGAACAGCATATACAGAAGTATTAGCAGATACAATAAAAAGATATAAACAATTAAGAGGTTATGATGTATTTATGCTAACAGGAACAGATGAACATGGTCAAAAGATTCAAACTGTTGCTGAAAAAGCCGGAAAAAACACCACAAGAACATGTTGATGAAATGGCAAAAATGGCAAAAGATTTGTGGAAAAAAATGGATATAAAATATGATTATTTTATAAGAACAACAGAAGAACGCCACGTAAAAAAGCAGTACAAAAAATATTTGAATATTTTTTTTTAGAAAAAGGTGATATTTATAAAGGTGAATATGAAGGTTGGTATTGTATGCCTTGTGAAACATATTTTACAAAAACACAATTAGTTGATGGAAAATGTCCAGATTGTGGTAGAGAAGTAAAATTATTAAAAGAAGAAGCATATTTCTTTAATATGAAAAAAATATGCAGACAAACTTTTAAAATTCTATGATGAAAATCCAGATTTTGTTGAACCAGCATATAGAAAAACAGAAATGATAAACAATTTCATAAAACCAGGATTAGAAGATTTATGTGTAACAAGAACATCATTTAATTGGGGAATACAAGTTCCAAATGATCCAAAACATGTAATATATGTATGGCTAGATGCATTAACAAACTATTTAACAGCCTTAGGATATATGCAAGATGATGACACATTATTTAAAAAATATTGGCCAGCAGATGTTCAAATTGTTGGAAAAGATATTGCAAGATTCCATTTAATATATTGGCCAATTTTCTTAATGGCATTAGATTTACCAATTCCAAAGAAATTTGTTGTTCATAATTGGATTATGATGAAAGATGGTAAAATGTCAAAATCAAAAGGAAATACAGTATATCCAGAAAAATTAATAGACAGATATGGATTAGATGCAACAAGATATTACTTATTAAGAGTAATGCCTGTTTCACAAGATGGTGTATATACTCCAGAAGATTTTGTAGAAAGATATAATTCAGACTTATGTAATGACTTGGGAAATTTAGTAAATAGAACAGTATCAATGGTAAATAAATATTTTGAAGGTAATGTACCAGAATATGTAGGAACATTAAATGAAGTTGATAAAGAATTTGAAGAATTTACAACTAATAAGTTAAATGATGTAGAAGAATTGATTGAAAAATATCAAATGTCAAATGCTTTGCAAGAATTATGGACAATAATATCAAGAACAAATAAATATATTGATGAAACTCGTCCATGGGAATTAGCAAAAAATGAAGAAACAGATAAATTAAAATCAAGTATGTATCATTTAATAGAAAATATAAGAAAAATTGCAATATGTTTATTACCATTTATGGAAAACACATCAAAAGATATATTAAGACAAATAGGTATGCCAGAAGATTTAAGAACATGGAATAGTTTATATGAATATGATAAATTACATGGAATAAAAGTTATTGAAAAAGGTGAACCTATATTCATGAGAAAAAATGTTGAAGAAGAACTAGAATATTTAAGAAATTAGAAGCTGAATGGAGGTTTAGCACATAATTAAGACCTCTAAATTCAATAAAAGGTGGAGTAATGGATTTGATATCAATAAGAAGAACATATAATAATAGGAGAAACTTAATTTTTATAGTTTGTATTTTACTAATATGTGTTACATTAATAATTACAACAATAGAAGTTGTAAATAATAGACGTGCTAAGAAACTATATTTATCTTATTTGGAACAAGTTCAAAATGCTGAAAATGAAGCAAAAGAACAGGAAAGAATAGCAGAAGAACAAAAAAAGCAAAGGAAGAGGAAGAAAGAAGAAAAAAAATCACCTCAACTTACAGAAGAAGGAAAAAAAACTAATATGGCAAATATATATAAATCAGATACAAAAAGAGTTTTTTTTGACATTTGATGATGGTCCATCTTCAAATGTAACACCAATGGTATTAGATACTCTAAAAGCTGAGAATATAAAAGCCACATTCTTTCTGCTTGGAAGTAGAGTAGAACTTAGTCCAGAAATAGTAAAAAGAGAATTTGATGAAGGACATTATTTAGCAAGTCATGGATATTCACATGTTTATTCACAAATATATGCCTCTCCTCAAAGTGTTTTAGATGAATATAATAATTGTATAACAGCAATTAGAAATGCAATTGGAATGCCAAATTATAATCCTCATTTATTTAGATTTCCAGGTGGATATTGGGGAAAATATGCAAGTATAAAAAACAGAGGCATTAACATTGCTTAATGAAAATAATATAGCACATATTGATTGGAATGCTTTAACTTCTGATGCGGCAGGGGCTAAAACGACTGAAGAATTTATAGCAGAATTAGATAAAACAGTTCCAAAACATAATAGTGTTGTTGTTCTTATGCATGATGCTGGTGGAAAAAAGGCTACAGCAGAAGCATTACCTACTATAATTTCTTATTTTAGAAATCAAGGATTTGAATTTGATAATTTTTATAGTATTATAAAATAAAGAATAAAGAGACATAGTATTCCTTTGTTCTTGCCAGATTATATAAAAAGCAGTGAAGATGAAGATTTTTACTGCTTTTTATTGACATTAACATAAAATGATAGTATAATAGCGAAGAATTTATTTTTTATGTCAATAGCATATTGCAATTGACATAAGAGTAAATACATTATTAAGAAAGGAGAAAGATTATTTTTTAGTAGGAGGCTAGTATAACAACATAACATGCAAGAGGCAATTTATTAACAACGGAGGAATTTATAATGAAAGGCGAATTATTGGAATTGATCCCCCAAAAGTATTTGTGCCCTAAATGTGGAAAATGGCATAAATATACTTGGGATCAAAATCTGGGTTATTATGATTCATCGGATTATGCAATTGAAATGCATTGTCCTAACAGTTTTGGTATTATTGAGGTTTATTTTGCTAATGATAGATGCTATTGGAATGAAGGTGATCAGTGTTATTGGTGTAAGATTAGTGAATTTTCCGAAATTGGTGAATCTCGGGTGCAAATGATTGATTCTAAAAAATAATTTTAGATTGGGATTTGAGTTTAAGCCTGAAGAATATGCACAGGTTTATGCTGCTGAAATTCTTGAAGAAGCAAATCGTAAAGAAGAGGCATTGCATGAACGTGAAAAAGAATTGACTTTAAGAGAAAAAAAAAAGCTCGAAGAGAGCGAAACAGCTTTGCAGGCAAAAGAAGTTGCTCTGCAGACTAAAGTTGCAAAAAAAGAGGAGGCAAATGTTATGTCCAAGGTTACTAGTTTCAAGAAGCAGATTTATGAGCATTCTCCGAAAGAAAATGTTGAACTTATTAAGGAATTCCTTGAAAAGTATAAGGGGACTTTGAAATGGCTAGTACCTGTGGTAAGCATTTATGGTGCATATCGGGTTCTGAATGCCAAAGACGCTAAACTGAATGTGAGCAATCTGAATAAGAATTGCAAAAAGGAACTTGGATTTGAGTTTGATATTCTGAAGGATAAAAAAGCTCTGAAAGAATTGGTTGCATTTGGTGGTGTTGTATCTGGTGCATATGCACTGACAAGGGTTTTTGATTCCACCGATAAGCCTGAAGAACTTTCTGTTGAAGAAATCGAAGGAAAGATGGATTCTGTGGAAGAGGCACATCAGAAATTTGCATGGATTCAGCCTAAGGCCGAAAAAACTTATGCCTGTTGCAGCATCTGTGTTGGTAGTGTATGTGCTTACCCAGAAACCTCAGTGGTATGAAAAAAGTAAAGGATAAAGTAGTTGCTATTACTGGTGATGCATCTGCTAAGGCAGGTGTCTATATCGAAATGGCAAAATTGTTTATTGCAAGTAAGCTTAACATCGATTTGGATGATGAAGCCCAGGCTAAAAAGTTTAAGACTTTTGCACTTCTTGCAGCAATTATTGGTCTTTGTGCATTCCTTTATGGAAAGGGTGTCTTTAATACGGAGGAAGACCAATCCTTTATGGAAAAGAATCCTCAGCTGAAGGCATTTATTGAACAGGCGAAGGAAATTATGGAGAAAATTCTGCCCACTGCTTTCTCTGCAGTTACCACCTACATGGTGACCAAGCATATTATTGATGCAAATGATGAAGAAAGTAATCTGAAGCAGAAAAGAAAAATGCAGTTGATACTGATTTCAATGAGGTGAAGGAAGAAACTGCAGAGTAAAACAAAAAATAATAAAATAACTTAATAGTGTATTTTGCCCTCCAAGAGGATATCTTGGAGGGTATTTATATTTGATATCAAGCTTGACTAATTAACATAAATATAGTATACTGTATATTGAGAAAGTTTTGATATATCCCATATTTTAGCAGTTTTAGAATACCGAAGTTGCACATTTGGTATTTTTTACATAAAAAAAGAAAAAATTTTCAGGGAGGAATATTCAAATGAAAAATTATGAAAGGTTTATTTTTGTAGCTTTCATAGCAATGACTATTTTTGTTGAAGCACTGATTGTTTCTGCTCCATCAGATGTTTCTACAAGTGAAAGTGAAATTGATAGTAGTTCATATGTAATTCAAGAGTTAAATTCTCAAGAGGAAGCATCAGAAAAAAGAAAAGAAAAACTTTGAAAAAAGTGCTCAAAGAGGCAGGATTAAAAGAGGATTATGATTGGTATATTGAGAATGACATAGAAGAATTTATAGAAGGACAATGGGATGGAGACGATAAGAAAGACGACTTTTACGGCAAGAGATATATTATTGGTAGAATGTATTATATTTTTAGGTCGCGGACTGGATTAGATGGAATGCATCATGCAGAAGTATATGAGTGTAATATAGACTATTCTGGGCATTTGGAAATAAATGGATATTCAGATGAATATACATTTGCAGTTAGTAAGAGAAATAATATAATTTATTTATGGCAATATTTTGAATGTTTAGACCAGTGGAAAATTCCTAATAATGAAACTATTGTTTATTATAGTCCATATAATAAACGTTTTGCAGATGATTTGCGTGGATTTTGCGAGACTAATGATGCAGATGGCGTTAAACACTTGTATAGTTTTCTGGCAAATGGAGAGATGCATAAAGAATATTAACTTTTTGCAAACAAGTGCAATTGTTTGCTTTATAAAAGGGAAGGGGTATAAAGCTCCTTCCTTATTAATATAATAATGTAATTTTAGAACCATTTTTCTCAACAAAACCTTCATCAATTAAAAGTTTAAGTTCCCTCATCATAGCACTTCTATCAACACTAAGAAAATCTGCTAAATCAGTGTAATTATATGGTAGAGTAAAAGTTTTTCTCATAGAACTTTTTGATAATATATCAAAATAAGAAAGCAATTTATCACGAGTATTTCTTTTTGTCAAAAGTTCAACACGTAAATTTAATCTAATAATTTCATCTAAAAATAATTCACTCAAATTATTAATTAATTCTCTATGAAAAGAACAATTGCATTCACATTTTGCAAATAAAGTATCATAAGTAAAATATAATATTTCAGAATTTTTTTTTTAGCAACAGCAAAAAAAAGTTCATTATTAGTATTTGCTGGATAAAAAACTTCACCAAAAACATCATTTTCGTTAAAACGTCCAATTATAGTTTTATTTCCATTAACATCATATCTGATTAAATCAACTTCTCCACTAATTATTATACATATTTGATTACGTTTTTCAATATATGAAGTAACAGTTTCACCTTTACTTATTTTTTTTATTTGAATCTTATTACAATTTTCTCGAAAATTTTTTATAAAAATTTTTTTATCGAAATTAGTATCCATAACATTACTCCTAAAATTAGCTTTCGCCGAAATATCAAATCTTTCAAAATTCGACATAAAAATTATACATCAAATTATGAAAAAACTAAAAAGATTATATTATATTTTTGTTGCTTTTGCAACAGATTTTTATAAAATTAAATGTATAATTAGTTTGTACTTGAAGAAAAAAACAAGTATAAAAATACTTACAAATAAAAACAAAAATTAATTAAAAATCTAGGATTTTGTAGTGTTTGCATATTTATGGGGAAGGAAGTAAACAAGGATGAAAGTTATTAAAAGAGACGGAAGAACAATAGACTTTGATCGTGCAAAAATTCAAACAGCTATTGAAAAAAAGCAAATAAAGAAGTAAGAGGAAAAGAAAAAAAAGCAACAAAAGAGGAAATTGATGAAATAATATCATATATCGAAGACCTTGGAAAGAAAAGAATGTTAGTTGAAGACATTCAAGATGTAATTGAAGAAAAATTAATGGAATTAGATAAATATGAATTAGCCAAAAAATATATAGTATATAGATATACAAGAGCATTAGTAAGAAAATCAAACACAACAGATGAATCAATATTAGGATTAATCCGTAATGAAAATAAAGAATTAGCAGAAGAAAATTCAAATAAAAATACAATGTTAGCATCAACACAAAGAGATTATATAGCAGGAGAAGTTTCAAGAGATTTAACAAAAAGAATCTTATTACCAGAGAAAATTTCAAAAGCACATGAAGAAGGAATATTACATTTTCATGATGCAGATTACTTTTGTACAACCAATATTCAACTGTTGTTTAATAAATATAGGAGATATGTTAGATAATGGTACTGTAATGAATGGAAAAATGATTGAAACACCAAAGAGTTTCCAAGTAGCATGTACAGTAACAACACAAATAATTGCAGCAGTTGCAAGTAACCAATATGGAGGACAATCTGTTGATATTAAACATTTAGGAAAATATTTAAGAAGAAGCCATGACAAAACAAAGAAAAGATTAACAGAAAAATATGGTGGAAAATTACATAAAAATATAATTGAAGATATGGTAAATGATAGAGTAAAAAGAAGAAGTATCAGCAGGAATTCAAACAATACAATATCAAATAAATACTTTAATGACAACTAATGGACAATCTCCATTTGTAACATTATTTTTACATCTAGAACCAGAAGATGAATACATTAATGAAAATGCAATGATAATAGAAGAAATATTAAAACAAAGAATACAAGGTATAAAAAACGAAGTTGGAGTTTATGTAACACCAGCATTTCCAAAACTAGTATATGTTTTAGATGAACATAACTGCTTAAAAGGTGGAAAATATGATTATTTAACAAAACTAGCAGTAAAATGTTCTGCAAAGAGAATGTATCCAGATTATATTTCAGCTAAAAAAATGAAAGAAAACTATGAAGGAAATGTATTTAGTCCAATGGGATGTAGAAGTTTCTTGATTCCATGGAAAGATGAAAATGGACAATATAAATTTGAAGGAAGATTTAATCAAGGTATTGTAAGTATTAATTTACCACAAATAGGAATACTTGCACAAGGTGATGAAGAAAAGTTCTGGAAATTATTAGATGAAAGACTTGAATTGTGTAAAGAAGCATTAATGTGTAGACATTATTCATTATTAGGAACATCATCAGATATATCACCAATACATTGGCAAAATGGTGCAATAGCACGTTTAAAGAAGGGTGAAAAAAATTGATAAATACCTAAAAGATGGATATTCAACATTATCATTAGGATATATAGGAATATATGAAACAACAAAATTAATGAAAGGTGTATCACAAACAACTCCTGAAGGACATGAATTTGCTATAAGAGTAATGAATTACTTAAAAGATAGAACAACAAAATGGAGAAATGAATCTGGGTTAGGATTTTCATTATATGGAACACCAGCAGAAAGCTTATGCTATAGATTTGCACGTATTGATAAAGAAAAATTTGGAAGTATTCCAGATGTTACAGATAAAGGATATTATACAAATTCATATCATGTTGATGTTAGAGAAAAAAATAGATGCATTTAGCAAATTGAAATTTGAAAGTGAATTCCAACCATTATCATCAGGTGGAGCAATATCTTATATTGAAGTTCCAAACATGAAAAACAATCTTGAAGCATTAGAAGAAGTTGTTAAATTTATATATGATAATATTCAATATGCTGAATTTAACACAAAATCAGACTATTGCCAAGTTTGTGGATATGATGGAGAAATGATTATAAATGACAAGAATGAATGGGAATGTCCTCAATGTGGAAATAAAGACCATTCTAAAATGAATGTTGTTCGTAGAACGTGTGGATATCTTGGAGAGAATTTCTGGAATGTTGGAAAAACAAAAGAAATAAAATCAAGAGTTTTACATTTGTAAAATTAATAAATAAAATATAAAAGAGCCCAATTTCAATCGAAATTGGGCTTTAATAATGGTTAATTAGTTACTGTATTTTCAACTTTTACATTCTCAAGAAATTCTTCATAATTTCCTTGACTGGAGAAACTAAAAGTGAAAGTAATTACTTGACCATCTTGGCTGGTTTCTGTGATTCTTCCGTTATGCAGGGCAACAGAAGCTAATAGGCGAGAAACTCGCTGATAGTCTTTTTTTGTGTATAAGGAAAAATCAGAATCAGCTAAATCCTTGTAAAATTTTGCTGCAGTGTAAGGATTATCAGTTTCTATGAATTGAGGTTTACGTTCCAAAAAGGCAACAGAAATTTTTTTGATAAATTCATTAGACTTCATAATACTTATCCTCCAATATTTTTTTAGAATTGAATAAAAAGCCATATTAGGCTTACGAACTATAAAATTATAACATGATTGTAAAAAAATGTCAAGAAAAAGAGACATTACAGATAAGTATATAAAATAAAACTCACTCTTTGTTGAAGAGTGAGAAAAGTAATACTTTTTTTTATAATGGGTTACTTGTTAGAATTTGGTTTACAACTTTCAATGCACTCCACAATTTCTGCCTGAGACATGTGGCTAAAATTACCAGTGGCAATCGCAACATTCAGACATGCAGAATTATACATGTCATCGTCAGATTTTTTTGTAGAAACATCTGTTGTTGCAATTTTCGAATTTTTCTTGAAGATACCCATAGCTTTTCCTCCTTTGGGTAATTACCCCGGATAGGGGTTATAAAAAAGCGAACTTTATAATTATATCACTATTACAGTAGAATGTAAATAGTTTTAAAAGAAAATTGACTTTAAAGCCAATTTATGCTAAAATTGGTGTGAAATTTGTTTAACAGAAGATGAGAAAAATAATTATAAGAAGGCAATGAAAAGTGAAAAATAAAAAAAGTAAATATGTGCAGTTGATTGAATTATATAATTCTGGAAAAACAAATGTAGATGAATTAAAAATTGAATTAAATTCAACTAAAAAACGATTTATACATATATATATCAAGCCAACAAAGAAGGAAAAATTATAAAATTAAAAAAACATAAAGAGAAAAAAAGAAAAAAATAAGCAAATATGTGCAATTTATTGAATTATACAATTTGGGGAGTAACTGATTTAGATGAACTTGAAAAAAAATTAGAATCACCAAAAAGTTCAATATATTCATATATTCATAGAGCTCACAAAGAAGGAAAAATTGTAAAAGTTCCAAGAAAGAAAAAAGAAAAAAGAAAAAGAGAATAAATAAATATGAGTTATTTGTAAAATTATATAACTCAGGAATAAAAGAAACAAAGCATCTTATGGCAGAATTGCAAATTTCAAAGAATACAGTATATGTATATACTAGAAGAGCACAAAAAGAGAAAAAAATTTTTAAAATAGATAGAAATACCGAAAAAAATATAACAAAGCAATTGATTACTCAATATCCATTTGAAGTTGCATTGAATTTGAATTTGCAACCAGAAATAATATACAAATATTTAGAAAATTTAGAGAAAAAGATCAGAAAACACTTCAAAGAAAAATATTATCACAAAATGCTATTTGGAAAAAAAAAAATAAAATCTTTAAAAGTAAAATATTTAAAAAATAATCAAGAGATTAGTGTAGAAGAATCTTTTTAAAAAAATAATTCCAAAATTAAAAGAAACAGAAGTATTTGAATTAATTAAGTTTTATTATTGGTGTGGTAAGGAAAGTATGGCTTTACAAGTAACAAATCAAATTATATATTTTGCAGAAAATTCAAAAGAAATAAAACAACAGGCACAATTAGAAAAAAGACAAACTATTAAGAGAGATAATGGTCAAAAAAATAATAAGTAGGAAAGGCACAACATATTCTAGTTTGTGCAAAGAACTTAATGTAAGAGAATCATTTCTCATACAAATATTAGGTAGAGAAGATGAAGATAGATAAGAGATAAAAATCTTATAAATATAATTAGGAAAAAAGCATTAAGAAAGGAAGAAAAAAACATGAAAACAGAACAAGAAATAGAAAAACAAAAACAATACATAGAAAAAGTAAAAGAAAATAAATCAAGGAAAAAATTTAAAATATTATATATTAACAATGGGATGTCAATTAAATGAAAATGATTCTGAAAAATTATGTGGAATGGTAGAAGAAATGGGATACAAACCAACAGATGATTATAAAGAAGCAGATCTTGTTATGTTTAATACATGTTGTGTAAGAGAAAATGCTGAAGACAAATTATTTGGAAAATTAGGTGAATTAAAAAGAATAAAAGAACAAAGAGGAACAATAATAGCAATAGGTGGATGTATGATGCAAGAAAAACATATAACAGACAAAATACACGAAAGTTATTCATATACAGACATAATATTTGGAACACATACATTGCAAAACTTTCCAGAAGATTTATATAATACAATGCAAAGTAAAAAAGAAAATGTTAGATATAATGGATATAGATGGAGAAGTTTATGAAGGACTACCAATAAAAAGAACAAGTAATATAAAAGCATCTGTAACAATAATGTATGGATGTAACAATTTTTGTACATATTGTATAGTTCCATATGTAAGAGGAAGAGAAAGAAGTAGACATCCAAAAGATATATTACAAGAAGTAGAGCAATTAGCAAAAGAAGGATATAAAGAAATTACATTATTAGGACAAAATGTAAATTCATATTTAGTATCAGAAGATTGGAAAGAAAAGGACTTGAATATAAAGGAATAAATTCTTTTTGCAACATTATTAAGAGAAAAATAAATAAAATAGAAGGAATTGAAAGAATACGTTTTGTATCACCACATCCAAAGGATTTTACAGATGATGTAATAGAAGCAATTGCAGATTGTGAAAAAGTATGTAAATTAATACATTTACCACTTCAATCAGGAAGTTCAAAAGTATTAAAAACAATGAACAGAAAATATACGAAAGAACAATATTTAGCATTAGTTGAAAAAATGAAAGCTAAGATTCCAAATTTAACATTATCAACAGATATTATAGTAGGTTTTGCTGGTGAAACAGAAGAAGATTTTGAAGATACACTAGATGTTGTAAGAAAAGTCTGTTTTGAACAAGTATATATGTTTATATATTCAAGAAGAGTAGGAACACCTGGAGATAAAATGCAAAATCAAATTCCAGAAGATATTAAACATAAAAGATTTGACAGATTAAAAGAATTAGTTGAAAGTCAAATTGCAAAGAATAATAGTAAATATGTGGGAACAATTCAAAAAGTATTAGTTGAAGGACCAAGCAAAAATAATCCAGAATTATTAACAGGAAGAACTGATAGTAATAAAGTTGTTATATTTGAAGGAAGTAAAGAACTAATAGATACAATAATAGATTTAAAGATTATTTCAGAACATATGTGGTATTTGAAGGGACAAATAATTTAGTTGAAAAATAATTACAATTTTGGCTGTGTCGAATTTCATTTAAAACGACGGTTACATACACCATGTATGCGCCCTTGCCTTTTAAATAAAATTCTTAGTTACACATACTGAGGCTGTAACAAGCAAAGCTTTAACAGCCTCAGTGCTCGCCAAAATTTAATTCTTTTCCAACTAATCTATGTTTCAAGAAAGGAATGATAAAAATAGCAGGAAATACACTAGAAAATATGGATAAATCAAGTTTTTCACCTATGATGCAAAGATATTTAGAAACGAAAGAGGAATATAAAGATTGCATACTATTTTACAGATTAGGCGATTTTTATGAAATGTCTTTTGAAGATGCGATAACAGCATGAAGAGAACTTGAAATAACATTAACAGGAAAAGATTGTGGACAAGCAGAAAGAGCACCAATGGCTGGAGTTCCACATCATGCAGCAGAAGTATATGCAGCAAAATTAATAGAAAAAAAAAGGATATAAAGTTGCAATATGTGAGCAACTAGAAGATCCAAAAACAGCAAAAGGAATAGTAGAAAGAGGCGTAATAAGAATACTTACACCAGGAACAATTGTTGAAAGTAATTTACTAGAAGAAAGAAAAATAATTATATAATGTGTATATGTAAAAACAGGACTTTATTTTGGAATAAGTGTATGTGACATTTCAACAGGAGAATTTTATAGTTCAGAAATAAAAGGTGAAAACAATTTTGAAACATTATTAGATGAAATTGCAAGATTTTCACCATCTGAAATTATTGCAAATTCAATGATGTTTGAATGTCAAGAAGAAATGGACAAAATTAGAGAAAGATTTTCAATTTATATGAGTAGATTTAGTGATAAATTCTTCTCTGATGAAGTAGGAAATTTACAATTAGATTATAATATATTAGAAAATAAAAAAAGAAATAGGAAATTTAAAAAGAAAAAACACTTGTAGTAAAATCAATAAATGCTTTACTTGAATATTTGAATGAAGCTCAAATTACAAGTTTGGAACATATAAACACTATAAATATATATAATTTATCAAAATATATGGCATTAGATATAAATGCAAGAAGAAATCTAGAGATTACTGAGAAAGAGACAAAAGTAAAAAAAAAAGGAACACTACTTTGGGTATTAGACCAAACATCTACATCAATGGGAGGAAGATTACTTAGAAGATGGCTAAATGATCCATTATTAGATGTAAAAGAAATAAATGAAAGATTAGATGCAGTAAGTGAATTAAAAGACAATATGATGTTAAGAGGAGATGTAGTAGATACATTAAAAAAAGTATATGATATTGAACGTCTTTCTGCAAAAATGACATATGGTAATGCAAATGCAAGAGATATGATAACACTTAGAAATTCATTAGAAAAATTGCCAGAAGTAAAAAATATTCTTTCAACATGTATGTCACCAAAATTAAAACAATTACATGAAGATTTAGATGAATTACAAGATGTTTATGAATTAATAAATAAATCAATTATTGATGACCCTCCAATGACAATAAAAAGATGGTGGAATAATCAAATTAGGATATAATACTGAAATTGATAAATTAAAAACTGCAACAACAGAAGGCAAAAACTGGATTGTAAAATTAGAAGCAGAAGAAAAAGAGAAAACAGGAATTAAAAATTTAAAAGTAGGATATAACAAAGTATTTGGATATTATATAGAAGTATCAAAATCATTTGTATCACAAGTACCAGATAGATTCATAAGAAAACAAACATTAACAACTGGTGAAAGATATATAACAGAAGAATTAAAGAACTTAGAAGGTCAGATTTTAGGGGCAGAAGAAAAAGGTTGTTAATTTGGAATATGAAGAGTTTGTAAAAATTAGAGAGCAAATTGCTAAAAATGTAAAAAGACTTCAAAAACTGCAAATGTAGTATCAACATTAGATGTATTATCAGCATTTGCACAAGTTGCAGAAGATATGAACTATTGTAAACCAGTTGTAACAGATAATGGAAAAATCAAAATAAAAGATGGAAGACATCCTGTAATAGAAAAAATGGTTGGAATAGGAAATTTCGTACCAAATGATACATATTTGGATAAAGATGGAGATAGATTATCAATTATAACAGGACCTAATATGGCAGGTAAATCTACATATATGAGGCAAGTAGCGTTAATTACACTAATGGCACAAGTTGGTACATTTGTACCTGCAACAGAAGCACACATTGGAGTAGTAGATAAAATCTTTACAAGAGTCGGAGCTTCAGATGATTTGAGTATGGGACAAAGTACATTTATGGTAGAAATGATGGAAGTTGCAACAATACTAAAAGAAGCAACACAAAATAGTTTAGTAATATTAGATGAAATAGGAAGAGGAACATCAACATATGATGGACTTTCAATTGCTTGGGCTGTTGCAGAATACATATCAGATAAGGAAAAATGTGGAGCAAAGACTTTATTTGCTACACACTATCATGAATTAATAGAATTAGCAGATAAACAAGAAGGAATAAAAAATTATTCAATAGCTGTAAAGGAAAAAGGTGAAGATATAATATTTTTAAGAAAAATTGTTGAAGGTGGAACAGATGAAAGTTATGGTATTCTGTTGCACGCTTAGCAGGAGTTCCTAAAATTGTAACAAAGAGGGCTAATGAAATTTTAACAAGTTTAGAGAGAAAGAGTATGCTTTCTGGAAAGAAACAGGAAAAGGAAAATAAGAAAGTTGTTGAAGGACAATTTGATATGTTTAATTATAAACTTGGAGAGATTGCTCATGAGATTGATAAGATTAATTTGAATGAGTTAACTCCAATTGATGCTTTGAATACTTTATTAAAAATAAAAGAAAAGATGAAATAGAAATATTTCGTCTTTTCTTTTTGACTTTTGATAAAAAACATGATAATATATAGTAAAAATTACATTAGATTAAAATAATGGAGAAAATATATGAAGTTGTTTAAATTGTCAATTAAAGATTTAAAAGAATTTATAATCCAGAAGAAGATGATATTTATTATACTTTTTTTTTAGTATAATAGTTTCTTCTTATGGATTTTTTTTTTTTTTTCAGCATTAAATATGAATTCAGCACAAGTTATGAATACATATACAGGAGAGTCAAGTTGTTTTTTTTGTATCAGGAGAAGATATAACATATCAAAAGATTAATGAATTGTTAAGGAAGATTCAAAATATAAAAAGTAATATTTCATATAGAGTGTATAGTAATGTAGAATATGGAAAAAAAAAAAAATAAAAAATGGTGAAGAAAAACAATTGTATAATTTGATAATAGGAACGAATAAGATTATTATTGATTCTAACGATTTTATAGGAAGAGAAATTACAGAAGAAGATAGAAAAAATTGTACTAATTATATTATGATTGATAGTTTAAGTGAAATAGCAACTAGTGATATGCTTATATATAATAAAACAATAAATATTAATGGAAAAGAATATAAAGTTATGGCAATTGATTTACTCAATATAAGAATAAATAAATACATTAATTATATTTCTGATAATAAGAAAATAGATAACATAAATGATATAGAAATAGGGATAATTCCAGATACAACATTTTTTAAAAATGAATATCAATAAAAGGGATAGAAATTATTACAGACTATAATACTACAGTTGACGAAAACAATAGAATCAAAGCATTAATTCAACAAGAGTTTTATGACAATAATATGATATTACCAACAAAGATTAAAAATAGTTTAGAAAATATAAATTATTATACTATATTATATACAGTATTAATGATGATTGCTTTAGTAAATATATTAGCTTTATTTAGATATTGGGTAGATCAAAATTGGAGAAAATATATGATATATAGATTAAATGGAGCTACAAATAGAACAATATACAATCTAATAATGTTAGAATGTTTTATTATAAGTAGTGTTGCTTTTATAATAAGCTTGATTATATATTTTAGTACAATATTATTGTTAAGAGCTTTAGAAATAAATTATATTTTAAAGATGAATGAAATTATAATATTATATTTAATTATAATTCTTATTGTTAGTTTTAATGTGCATGTAATTGCAAAAAGATTTCAAAAACTGAGGTAAGATATTTAGGAAGGAAATAATTATGTGTGGGGATATAATCTTTTTAATAGAATTATTAAAAAAAAATAAGTTTAAAAATTTGTTGATAATAGTACAAATTGTTATATCAGTATTTTATCTTACATTTTTTCTTATTCCAATTACAGAAGCAATAGATACTGATATTTTAATGAAAAAATTAAATATGAAAAACGATATTGCATTTTTTGATGAAGCTCAACATATAAGTTTTTTACCAGAAAATTATAATAATGATAGATATGAAGAACTAAAAAATATAATGAAAAATATTAATAATGTTGAAGAGGTAGGAAGTGTATATACAATAGTTGGAAGTGAAAGAAATTTATATGGAATGATAATATATGATCAACTAGTATACAATACAATCAAATTGGATTTGAAAGAAGGAAAGTGGTTTGATAATAGTGATATAGATAAAGAAATTATACCAGTTGTAATATCTAATAAATTGGGAGATACATATAAAATAAATTCAGTTTTTTCAACAAATGTTTTTTTAGATGAAAATATGACGGTTAAAGAAGAATTGACATTTAAAGTTATTGGAATTTTAAAAAATAAAACATATGTATATACTGGTGGAGCTAATCATTCAAATTGTAGTATAGCTGATTTATTTATAAAAACAACACCAAATGATGAAATAGTAATAATGCCTAATATATTTGAAAAAATGCCATTATATTGGGCAAATAATGGTATTATAATAAAAACGAATGATTATATTGAAACATATAAGAGTATTAAGGAAAAAAGGAATAGGAAAAATAAGTAGTTTAGAAGATATTAGTAAAAATAATATAAATAATATATTTATATATAATGAACAAAAAATATATGAATTTATTATAGTTTTTGTTTTTATAATAATGAGTATAGGTGGATATAATACTTTAGCAAATTTAGAGTACAAAAGATTGTTGACAATATATTATATAACTGGAATTACATGGAAAAAAAGGAATTGCACTATTGACTATAAGAAATTTTATAATAATTGTTATTCCAACTATTATTTCTTCAATATTTTCGAATAAAATAGTTACATATTTAAGAACCTTGTATACATATAACGAAAAAAAATGTGTATATAACATTGTTTATATATATAGGAATTTTTATTTTAACAACAGCAGTTACGGTTATTGGATTAAGAGATAAAAAAACCAATAGAGGTTTTAAGGGAGGTGGATTAATGAGTTTTATAGAAATAAAAAATTTAAAAAAAAATTTATAATGCAAATAAATCAATAGAAGTAGAAGCATTAAAAAGTATTAATTTAATAATTGAAAAAGGAGATTTTTGCTCAATAGTAGGCGTATCAGGCTCTGGAAAATCAACCTTATTATATATATTAGGTTGTATAGATAAACAAACTGAAGGAACATATTTGCTAGAAGGAAAGAATGTAAGCATGATGTCTGAAAATGAATTAGCTCAGATAAGAAATAAAAAAAATAGGTTTCGTTTTACAAGATTTGGACTTATAGAAGAAGAAACAGTAATAGAAAATGTTAGAGTTCCAATATTATTTTGTAAAGATAAGAATCTTATAAGAAATTTTAGAAATAAAGCAGAAAAGCTTTTAAAAGATTTAGGCATAGAAAACTTAAAAGATAAAAAAGTAAATTTATTGTCTGGAGGTCAAAGACAAAGAGTGGCGATTGCTAGAGCATTGATAAATGATCCAGAGTTAATTTTAGCGGATGAGCCAACAGGATCATTGGATACAAATACAGCACAAAATATTATGAATATTTTTAAAGAATTAAACAAAAGTGGAAAAACTATAATAATAGTTACTCATAATATGGAATTGGCAAAAGAAACACAGAAATGTGTAAAAATAAAAGATGGGTTAATATATAAAGTATAGAATTAGTAATTAAATAAAAAAATACTTTATATATTAAAAGAAAAAGAAATTAGCTTAGTTAAATTCTAAGCTGATTTCTTTTTTTGACTAAAAATTCAAATTTTGCAAAAGAGACAAAACTTCCCATAATTCACTCTTGGAAATAAATGTAAAAAAATATATAATTTCATTAAACTATAACCAAGGAGGAAAAAAAATGAAAATTACATATATAAAAAAGGACAAGCGATTAATCTTCGAAATAGAAGAAGATATAGATGAATGTTGTGTACAAAAGATAAGAAGGAGGATAGATAATGAAATTCAAAGATATATGCCAAAGGAAGTTATATTTGATTTTAGCAATGTTTCTTTTATGGATAGTGCAGGAATTGGGCTAATAATAGGAAGATATAAATTAATAAACATGATTGGTGGAGAATTAAAAATAGCAAATGTAAACACACAAATACAAAAAATATTTGAAATGAGTGGACTATTAAGATTAATACCAGTAGAACAAAAAGATAAGAAGGAGGTGCAATATGACTAAGACATATGATAATGAAATGAAATTAGAATTTTTAAGCAAATCTAAAAATGAAGCATTTGCAAGAATAGCAGTAGCAGCATTTATAGCACAATTAGATCCAACAGTAGAAGAAGTTGCAGATATAAAAACAGCAGTATCAGAAGCAGTAACAAATGCAATAATACATGGATATGAAGAAAAAATAGGAATAGTAAAATTAATTTGTAAAATAGCTCAAAATGAAGTTTTTATAGAAATATCAGATTCAGGAAAAGGAATAGAAAATATAGAAGAAGCCAAACAGCCATTGTTTACTACAAAATCAAATTTAGAAAGATCAGGCATGGGCTTTACCGTAATGGAAAGCTTTATGGATAATGTAGAAGTAGATTCTGTGCTAGGAGTTGGAACAAAAGTAACAATGAGTAAAAAAATAAAAATCAATTCTTCTCGCGAAAAACAAAAGATGTTGAAAATGCTAATAATTTAGTAAATACAGGAGTAAGGGGAGAGGAATAGTGTATGAAAATGATATGAAAAATCATAGAACGAGCTCAAAACGGAAGTAAAGAAGATATGACAAAACTAATAGAAGACAATAGTAGGCTTGTTTGGAGTATTGTTCGAAGATTTAATGGAAGAGGATATGATATAGAAGACTTATATCAAATAGGAAGTATTGGATTAATAAAAAAGCTATACAGAGATTTGACACAAATTTTGAAGTTCGACTTTCAACATATGCAGTACCATACATTTTAGGTGAAATAAAAAAGATACATAAGAGATGACGGACCAATAAAAATAAGTAGAAGTATAAAAAATTAAATATAAAAAATAATAGAATTACAGAAGGAGTATTTGAATAAATATGGAAAAGAAATAACTTTAGAACAATTAGCTAAAGAATTAAAAACATCAAAAGAAGATATTGCAATGGCTTTAGATTCAGCAAGACCAGTAAATTCTATAGAAGATAGTCAATATAGAGACAATAAAACAGATAAAACAATTAGTTTAATAGATCAGCTATCTTCTGGAAAAGATGAAGAAAATGAAATTACTAATAGAATTACAATAAAAAAGTTAATAAGTGAGTTGAAAGATAACGAAAAAAAGAAGTAATACTTCTAAGATATTACAAAGGAAAAACACAAATGCAAGTTGCAAAAATCCTTGAATAACACAAGTACAAGTTTCAAGGATTGAAAGAAAAGTGTTAGATAATATGAAAAGAAAATTAACAGTGTAAAAAAGTTTAACTTAAAAAATAAAGAAATAAGGTTGGAAAATTTAGTTCTTTTCAAGCCATGGTTTGTGCTGTGAGAAAGGAATGTGATTGAAAATGAAAAAAAGCGATATTTTATATAATTGGGTTTATAATTATTGTTTTTATTTTGCCCGTAATATTTACAACAAGTCCAAAAAGCCAAGAAACTATTGCACAAGAAGAAAATCAAAAACAAGATACTGAAGAAAAAAAAATATTAAAACAGAAGATATGAATCCATATTATTTAAAATATCAAAAAATAAAATTACTTCATACTGAAAGTGGAGAAATAGAAGAACTTGATATGAATGAATATTTATATGGAGTTGTATCAGCTGAGATGCCAGCAAGTTATGAAAAAAAGAAGCATTAAAAAGCACAAGCAATAGTTGCAAGAACATATACAATATATCAAGCAATGAATAATGGAAGTAAGCATGAAAATGCAGATATATGTGATGATTATGCTTGTTGCCAGGCATGGATAAGTAAAAAAGATAGATTTGCAAAATGGAACGAAAATGAGGCTGAATCAAACTGGCAAAAATTGTGGAATGTGTAGATGATACTACAGGAAAAATCATTTTATATGATGAAAAGCCAATAAATGCTTTTTTTCCACTCAAACAGTGGAGGGATAACAGAAACATCATTAAATATTTGGGGTGGAATTGATTATCCATATTTAAAATCTGTAGAAACAAGTGGTGAAGATGGTTATAATCAATATAGTTCAGAAGTAGTATTATCTAAAGAAGAATTGATAAATAAAATGAAAGAAAAATATTCTGATTTTGAAATAGATTTTAATACAGAAGAATGTATAAAAATATTAGAGCTTACTTCAAGCAATAGAGTAAAAACTATAAAGATTGGCAATAAAGAGATTGCAGGAACAGAGGCAAGAAGTATATTTGGATTAAAATCAACAAATTTTACATTTGAAATAAATGGAGAAAATATAAAATTTAGTGTAAAAGGATATGGTCATGGAGTTGGAATGAGTCAAACAGGAGCAGATAGCATGGCAAAGACAGGTGCTAATTATGAAGAAATTATAAAACATTTTTATACTGATGTAGAAATTAAATAATAATTTCCTTAAAATGAATAATCTTCTGAAAAAAAGTAAATACTTCTAATAATAAAATATTAAGGAGGAATTTATGAAAAAAAAAGGAAGAAAATTTTTATGAAAATGAGAATTTAATAATATATGTTGGAACTGCAATATTTTTCATATTAGCAATATCTGTTGGAATTGTTATGTATATGACAACAAAAAAGCTAATTCAAAGATTGGAAATGAAATAGGTAAATCTACAACAGAAAATATTGAAAATGTAGAAGATGCGAGCTCAAATATGGGAAAAACAGTTGAAGAACAAGAGAGAATTGCTGATCAAAAAAATGATAAAATCAGTAAGAAAACAGAAACAACAGCTACAGATATTATAGAAAATACAACAAATACAAAAAAAATGAAAATAAAGCAGAGGCAGAGAAAAAAGAAAAACACAGTTAAAACAGAAACAACAGCTAATGCTACAGAAAATACACAAGTAACAGAAGAAAAGAAGCCACTAACATTTACTAAACCAACAGAAGGAGAAATAATTGCTGAATTTGCACAAGAAAATTTAATATATTCAGATACATTAAAAGAATGGATTACACATACAGGAATAGATATAAAAGCTGATAAAACAAGTGTAATAAAAGCATCTGCAGATGGTGTAGTAACATCTATATTAAATGATCCAAGATATGGCTTAACAGTAGTAATTTCACATGATGAAGGATATGAAACCATATATTCAAATTTATTAACTGCTGAATTTGTTGTTGAAGGAGAAGAAGTAAAACAAGGGCAAACGATAGGAACAGCAGGTAATACTGCATCATTTGAAAGTGGAATGGAGAGCCACTTACATTTTGAAATTATGCAAGATGGTAAATATTTGAATCAAGTATTTATTTAAAATAACAAAAATTGACATCGACATAATATTGTGCTATAATGCTAATGTTTATATTGTATATCATAGTTATACTTTTAGATTATTGAATAATAAATTTTCTGAAAGTTACTATGAAACTTTCAGAGCTAATTAAGCTGGAGGTGCTTGGCATGTATGTAGTTCCTAAAACCATGTTCCCATTTATGTGGAAGAAGAACAATCCACCGAAGACATTGCATTTGAAGCGTAAGGGTGAAGGGGTATATGGAGATCTTTTTTTTTGACATCTTTTCCAAGTGGAAGTGGAATCGAACTCATTTTGAGCTATCACGACAAAGAAAATGCTTATTATGAAGGTGCAGAAGGGTATCCAGAGTTTGATATTCTTTCAGATAAACGCAGAGCTTTTAAAAATGCAATGGCTTGAGAGTATGGGAGGATTAGTTGTTTAAATGATTGAGGAATAGAACTAAAATAAAAACGGAGTTTTGAAATTATTCAAAAGCTCCGTTTTTATTTTAGAATCTGCAATGAGAAAGTTCGTGGTGAATTCCATCATTAGCAGATGTGGGCTGGCTAAAGAAGAAAGGACTCGTAGATTCTACAATATTACGACAATTGGCTCCTTCTCCTTTGCAAATACCAGTATTCTTGTCATACAAATTCAGAGTGTAGTCAGAAAAAAGATTTAGAAGAAATATTTGCCAAGGAAGAATAATTAGCCTCAGAAATAAAATCTGTGATAGTCGTGTCATAGGCTTTAGCGTAAGTCCAATAGGCAATTAATTGCCGCCTATATGAAGAAGAACTTCGTGCAAGGCATCTGCCGTACAATATTCATCAAAAGATGAAGGTCCATTGTCAGATTCCCTACATACATTAAGCTGAGGAACAATAACAACAGCTAACGGAATGTTAAAAGAAGTAAAAAAAAATTTGCAAAAAGAAAATGAAGTAATAGCCACAGATGTATCAGAATTAGATATAACAAATGAAAAAAAAAAAGTTATGGAATATGCAGAAAATACAAAGCCAGAATATATAATAAATTGTGCAGCATATACAGCTGTAGACAAAGCAGAAGAAAACTATGATTTAGCAGATAAAATAAATGGAGATGGACCAACAAATTTAGCTAAAGCAGCAAAAAAAGTTGGTGCAAAACTAGTACATATATCAACAGATTATGTATTTGGAGGAGACTTAGATATATCAAAAGATTACAAAGAAAACGATGAAAAACATCCAGTAACAGCATATGGAAAAACAAAATTACATGGTGAAGAAGGAATAACAGCAAACATGGATGAATATTACATCTTCAGAACAGCATGGTTATATGGAGTTGGAGGAAACAATTTTGTAAAAACAATGACAAAATTAGCAACAACAAGAGACGAAATTAATGTAGTAGCAGACCAGCACGGAAGTCCAACATATGCAAAAGACTTAACAGAAATAATATATCAAGCAGTAGAGAAGACAAATACCTTATGGAGTATACAATGCAACAAATGAAGGATATACAACATGGTATGAATTTACAAAAGAAATTTTAGAAGAACAAGGAATTGCAATGTAAAAGTAAATCCAGTTACAACAGAACAATATATAGAAATGATGAAAGTTACACAAGCCAAAAGACCATTTAACTCACAAATGTCAAAAGCAAAATTAGAAGCATGTGGAATTAATGTACCTGAATGGAAAGACGGATTAAAAGAAAAAGAATCAACTTAGGACGAAGCTTTAAAGGGTAAATCATTTAAAAAAAATATATTAAAAGGAATGTAGTATTATGAAAAACAGAAAAGGAATTATTTTAGCAGGGGGAAGTGGAACAAGATTATATCCATTAACACTTGCAATATCAAAACAAATTATGCCAGTTTATGACAAGCCAATGATTTATTATCCACTATCAGTATTGATGCAAGCAGGAATAAGAGAAGTATTAATTATAACAACTCCAAGAGATTTAGAAACATTTAAAAGTTTACTTGGAGATGGAAGCCAATGGGGAATGAAATTTGAATATAAAGTTCAAGAAAAGCCAAATGGATTAGCAGAAGCCTTTATAATAGGTGAAGATTTCATTGGTAAAGATAATGTGGCTATGATTTTAGGAGACAATATGTTCTATGGATCACATTTAGCTTATCAGAAATTAAAAAGAAAAGCAAATGAAAGAGAAAATGAAGCTACAATATTTGGGTATCAAGTAAAAGACCCAAGGGCATACGGTGTGGTAGAAATTGATGAAAACGGAAAAGCCATGTCAATTGAAGAAAAACCAGCAAATCCAAAATCAAATTACGCTGTGCCAGGATTATACTTCTATACAAATGACGTTATAGAAATAGCTAAAAATGTACAACCATCTGCAAGAGGAGAATTAGAAATAACAACAGTAAATGAAGAATACATGAAAATGAACAAACTATATGTTGAAACATTTGGTAGAGGTATGACATGGTTTGATACAGGAACACATGATGCATTACTAGAAACAGCAAGTTTTGTTCAAACAATTCAGAAACGGCAAGGACTATGCAAGTATGTTGCCCAGAAGAAATAGCATTTCATAAAGGTTGGATAAATTCAGAAGAATTATCTAATTTAGCTGATAAATATATGAAAACAGATTACGGAAAATATCTAAAAGATTAATAAACAAAATGTAACAAGGGGAAGAATAGAAAAAATTTTAATTCAAAAAAGGTCAAAATCTAAAAAAACTGGATATCTAGTATAACATGGGAAAATTTAAAAGAACAGATACTTCAATAGAAGGTGTTTGCATAATTGAACCAACAGTATTTGGTGATAACAGAGGTTACTTTATGGAAACATACAGCAAAAAAAAAGATTTTGAAGAAATAGGACTAAATTACGACTTTGTACAAGATAACCAATCAAAATCAAAAAAAGGAGTGCTAAGAGGACTACACTTCCAAAAAGAAAATACACAGGAAACAAAATTAGTTAGATGCATAAAAGGTGAAGTATTTGATGTAGCTGTAGATTTACGCCCAGGTAGTGAAACATATGGTAAATGGGAAGGTGTTATACTAACAGAAGAAAACAAAAAAATGTTTATGATACCAAGAAGGATTTGCACATGGATTTTTAGTATTATCAGATGAAGCTGAATTTACATATAAATGTGATGATATATATAATCATGAAGCAGAAGGTGGATTAAAATTTGAATGATCCAGATGTTGGAATTGAATGGCCAATGGGAGATATGAAGACAAGAAGATTTATTAACATCTGAAAAAGATGGAAAATGGCCATCATTAAAGAATTAAAACAAACAGACTTATTTAAGAATATAAAAGGAGAAAATTAATTATGAAAAAAATATATTAGTAACAGGTGCAGCAGGATTTATAGGAGCAAATTTTGTTGAATATTTTGTAAATAAACATCCAGATTATAATGTAATATTGTATTAGACAAATTAACATATGCAGGAAATATGGCAAATTTAGATAAAAAGTAAAAAGATAAAATATCATTTGAAAAAAGCAGATATATGTGATTTTGAAAAAATGAAAGAAATATTTGATAAAAATATGATATAAATGGAGTTATTCATTTTGCAGCTGAATCACATGTAGATAACAGTATAAAAAATCCATTTGTATTTACACATACAAACGTAATAGGAACACATACTTTATTAGAAGCTGCTAAACAAGTATGGGGAGAAGGTTCAGAAAATAAATTTGTACATATTTCAACAGATGAAGTATATGGTGCTTTTGGAGAAGAAGGATATTTTACAGAAAAATCTCCAATTAAACCAAGTAGCCCATACTCTGCTTCAAAAGCAAGTTCTGATTTAGTTGCATTTGCATATCATACAACATACAAAATGAATGTAAATGTAACAAATTGTTCAAACAATTATGGACCATATCAACATAATGAAAAATTAATACCACATATGATTAAACTTAGCAATGAATAATGAAAAATTACCAGTTTATGGAAAAGGAAAGAATATCAGAGATTGGCTATATGTTGAAGACCACTGTAAAGCTATAGATTTAGTATTTCACAATGGTATAGCAGGAGAAAGATATAATATAGGTGGACATAATGAAAAAAGAGAAATATAGACATTGTAAAGCTTATATTAAAAAAGATTAGGAAAATCAGAAGACTTAATTGAATATGTAGAAGATAGAAAAGGTCATGATTATAGATATGCAATAGATCAAGTAAAATAAAAAGCAGAACTTGGATGGGAACCAGAAACAAAATTTGAAGATGGAATTGTAAAAACAATAGATTGGTATATAGCAAATCCAGATTGGCTTAAATAAGAAAGGAGATAAGTGTTAGCTTCTATGAAGCTAACACTTTAACTGACAAAATGGAAAAAAATAGATATAATAAAAGAAGAATTAAAACAAATATTATCAGAAAAAAGATATATTCATTCTATAGGTGTAATGGAAATGGCAATGGAACTTGCCCAAATTTATAATATTGATATAGAAACAGCACAAATTGCAGGACTTCTTCATGACAATGCAAAAGAGATGACAGATGATGAAATGTTACAATATGTAAAAGAAAATAATATCCAGATTTCAGAGACTGAAAAAAATAGTGTTAAATTATTACACGGTAAAATTGGTGCAGATATAGCTAAGAAAAAATATGGTGTTAGTGAAGAAATTGCTAAAAGCAATTGAATATCATACAACAACAAATCTAATATGGATACGTTAGCCAAAAATAATTTATGTTTCAGATAAAATTGAATTAAATAGAAAAACAGAAAAATATGATATTGAAGCAGAAAGAAAACTGGCAAAAAGAAGATTTAGATAAAGCAATGTTATTAATAATAAATGATGTGACAAAATATCTAATAGAACAAAGTAAATTAATTGCAATAGAAAGTATTGAAACAAGAAATAAATTATTATTAAATATAAAAGGAGAAAATTAATGACACGATTTTTTGTAAAGAATAATCAGATAAATAATGATAAAATAACTATAATTGATGAAGATGTAAAACACATAAAAAAATGTATTAAGAAAACAAATTGGAGATAAAATTGAAGTTTGCAATCAAGATACAGGAAATTCATATAAATGTGAAATTGAAATAATCGCAGAAAATGAAATAGAAACAAAGATTATAGAGGAACAAAAAAACATTCGAGAAAAGATAAAAGTGGATATATATCAAGGATTGCCAAAATCAGATAAAATGGAATTAATAATTCAAAAATCAGTTGAATTAGGGGCAAATTCAATAATACCAGTAAATATGAAAAGATGTGTTGTAAAATTAGAAGGAAAAAGACGAAATTAAGAAAAATGAAAGATGGCAAAAATTGCAGAAAGTGCAGCAAAACAATGTGGTAGAAGTTTTATTCCTGAAGTAAAACATTTAATAAATGTTAAAGAAATTTGTAATTGGATAAATGAATATGATGTAATTATAGTTGCATATGAAAATGAAAAAGAAAACACATTAAAAGCAGAATTGAAAAAATTAAAAGCAACAGATTTAAAAATAGGAATTGTAATTGGACCAGAAGGTGGATTTGAAGAAAGTGATATAAAATTATTAAAAGAAAGTGGAGCAAAAATTGTTACATTAGGTGATAGAATATTAAGAACAGAAACAGTGGCATTAAATGTATTGAGTATTATAATGTATGAATTTGAACAATAAAATAAAAATACCAAGAAAAAAAGCTTGACTTTTTATATAGTGTAGGGTGTAAAATAATAATATTGAAAATTATGTTAAGAATTATTAGAAGGGAGAAATAATATGGCAGGAGTATACATGGCAGGAGATTTTAGAAATGGAACAACATTTGAAATGGACGGAGGAGTATTCAGAGTAGTTGAATTCCAACACGTAAAACCAGGAAAAGGAGCTGCATTTGTTAGAACAAAATTAAAAAATGTAATAACAGGAGCAGTTTTAGAAAAAACATTTAACCCATCAGATAAATATCCAGGAGCTGAAATTGAAAAAGAAAACAATGCAATATTTATACAATGATGGAGATTTATATTATTTTATGGATAATGATACATATGATCAAATGCCATTAAATAAAGCAGATTTAGGAGATTGTTTAAAATATTTAAAAGAGAACATGGAAGTAACAATTCTTTCATTTAAAGGAAAAGTATTTGCTGTTGAACCACCAATATTTGTTGAATTAGAAGTTATATATACAGAACCAGGATTTGCTGGAAATACAACAACAACATCTGGAAAACCAGCAAAATTAGAAACAGGACTAGAATTACAAGTTCCTATGTTTGTAAACATTGGTGATGTTTTAAGAATTGATACAAGAACATGTGAATATATGGAAAGAGTATAGAATAAATTTAAAAGGCTAGTCTATTTATAACAAAAAAGACCAGTCTTTTTGTTCGAAAGAGAGGTGAAAAAAAAAAAGTGTCAGAAAAAAGAATTATTAGAAAAAATAGAAAAATTAGAAAAAAGAGTTGAAGAACTTGAGAAAGACATGGCAACAGTAAAAGAAGATATGTATGTATTTACAGAAGATGAATTAGAAGATGAAGAAAATAGTAATTGCACAGGTTGTTGTTCTAGTTGTGGAGGATGCGAATAAATACAAAAAAATATAGAAAATTTATTGACTATTATGTAAATTGATGGTATAATAAAAATATCGTTTTAAATTTGAAGAAGTTCTTTAAGGAGGGACTTTGTTATGACTATGGAAATCTCTACTTATGAGTTTACTAAAACTGCAACTTTTCGGATCGACGATGAAAGTAACATCCTGAAAGGTGTTACCATTTGTGGGCCTGGTAGGGACCAGAGAAGCTATTATGCAACAAGTCCGGTAAAAGGGGAAGGAACTCTTACATTGGACGTCCTTGAGGAAGCACTCGCAATTGTCAAGCTTTTCAACAAGAAAGGCTATAACTTCATTATCAATGAAGTTATCCCGGCTACACTCAAAAATATCGTAACAAATTCTTAATGGAGTATAATCTCCAACAAAGAACTGTGCCACTGGTTTTTCCAGTGGCACTTTTTTTATATACTAGGAAAGTTCTCTGAACTTCCTAGTATATAAAAAGCTACAATTGCTAGCCCTTTGTTCTGTTGACAAAAAGAGAAAAATATTTTATAATATATTAGTTGGCAAATAACTATTTTTTTTGAAAAGAGGGAAAATATGCTTTACAATTTGGATGAAAAGGAAAATGTAAGATGTTTCTCAACAGAATTGCATGAAGATGACTACCAAATTGATTTTCAAGGTGGGGAATTACATGGAGTATTAGTAATAAGCGAGAATAAAACTGAAACTCAATATTATACAATAATTCCTAAAGGGAGTGAATCTAAACTAACAAAATCAATAATAACAATGGCATTTAAAAAATTGTTAAGAGTAGACTCTAAGCAATTTGCTGAAGCATTTGAAATGTTAAAAAATTGCAATCCTGACTATTATAAAGCAGTATTTGACGAGGTTTATAAAGAGAAATTCTAAATAAACAGAAAAATTTCTAAGTGAGGGCATTATGGTAGTAGAATATAATACTGAGAAAAAACATACTGAGTACAAAATCATTGTTGAAGATGGGAGAGTATCAAAGATTATTGTTCAAATTCCCAAAAATGAAGATGTTGAAGAAGAAGAATATGAAATTAATTCTGATACACTTCAAGAAGGTGTAACAAGACGAATTTGTTATAAGACATTTAAAAGATTATGGAGTGTGAAAAACAATAAATTTTTAGAAATTGAAAAGATAATCAAACAAACTCAACCTGAATTGTTTAAGATTGCAAATGATGCAGGAAGAAAAAGAAGAGAATAATATACTATCATAAAACAAATAAGAAGCTTAATCTCAATAATTTGGGGCTAGGCTTTTTATTTATTAAAAAATACTTAATTTTAAGTTTTAAAATTTGACAAAATACCAAAAAATAGGTATACTATATAACGAAATAAAAGTAAAAAGGATTAGAAAAATGATAAATTTATTATTATGTGGAAATGAAAAAGTATTTGATGGAGCACTAACTCAGTTGATATCAATGACTAAAAGAACACAGGAAACAATAAATTGTTACATACTTACCATGGATTTATCAAGATTAAAACCAGAATATGTATGTATAACAGATGAACAAGTAGAGTTTTTAAATGAAGTAGTTAAAAGTAAAAATCCACAAAATAAAGTAACAAAAATAGATGTTACAAATTTATATGAAGAAGAATTTATGAAATGTAAAAATGAAAGTGCATATTGTACACCATATACACTTTTAAGATTACTGATAGATGAAATTCCCAATATTCCTGATAAGATTCTATATTTAGATATAGATATGATGATTGGTGATGATATTTCAAAATTATATAACATAGATATAGATGGATATGAATATGCTGCTGTAAGAGAAAAAATATGGTAGATGGCTAATAAGGCCAGACTATATAAATGCAGGAATGTTATTATTTAATATGAAAATGGCAAAAGAAACAAAATTATTTGAAAAAAAAGCAAGAAATTTAATAAGAACTAGAAAATTATTATTTGCTGATCAAGATGCAATATTTTGGTCAACTACAAAGAAAAAAATTATTACCAAGAAAATTTAATGAACAATCAAAATTCAATAGGAAAGATACTGTTGTATGTCATTTTTGCAAAAGACTTTTACTAAAACCATATCCACATACAGAAAATTTTAAACAATGGAATGTAGAAGAAGTGCATAAAATTCTAAAATGTCATGCATTTGATGAAGATTTAGAAGAATATTTAAAATTAAAAGATAAATTCGAAAGTAATTTAGGAGAGGAAGTTTAAATGGAAAAAAATATAATACCAATTTGTTTTGCAATTGATGATGCATATACACCATTTTTTAGCAGTTGCATTACAATCATTAATAGATAATGCAAGTAAAGAATATAATTATTGTATAAAAAGTACTACATACAAATGTAAAAAGAAGAACATATGAAACAAATAAAAAAATATGAAAATGAATATGTAAATATAGAATTTGTTGATTTGAATTATTATTTAGAAAAAAGTAAAAGACAAATTATATACAAGAGATTATTATACAAATACAACATATTTTAGATTGTTTTTACCAGAATTATATCCACAATATGATAAAATACTATATTTAGATAGTGATATAACAATTGTTGGAGATATATCAGAATTATATAATACAGATATGGGAACAAATTTAGTTGCAGCAGCACCAGATGATATAATTCAATATAATAAAGTATTTCAAGATTATGCAGAATTAGTTGTTGGAGTTGAATCATATACGAAATATTTTAATGCAGGTGTTTTATTAATGAATCTTGACCAACTAAGAAAATTTAAATTTCAAGAAAAATTTATATATTTATTAACAACAGTAAGATTTTCAGTTGCACAAGATCAAGATTATTTAAATAGATTGTGTAAAGGTAGAGTAACATTAGTTGATAGACAATGGGATTGTATGCCACTTGTTAATGCAACAACAAAAAAGAGAAGATATAAAATTAGTACATTACAATTTTGCATACAAACCATGGCATTTTGAAGATGTATTATATAACGAATACTTCTGGAAATATGCTAAAAAACAGAATTTTATGATGAAATATTAAAAATACAATCTGAATATACAGAGGAACAAAAATTTAAAGATAGAGAGGCAGAAAAAAGTTTAAGACTTTTTAGCAGAAAAAGAAAATTCTGTGTGTTGGTGATGATAGATCAAATCAAAAAAGTAATAGATGAAAACTTAAAGAAAATAGAAAAAATCAAAAGACAGATTGGAAATTTTAGAAAAAATAAAACAATTAGAAAAAGAAGGAAAATTTGATTTAGATGTTGAAAATGATCCAGAAAATATTGTTTTAACACCAGATAATGTAGATTATTTAAAAAAGCAAAAGAATGAATAGATGGAAAGCAGCATTTGCAAATAAAGTTGGTGAAAAATTCCTTAGTGAAATAATCAGAAATAACAAACTTATAATAAAAGATGTAAAAGGAATTGAAAACTTAGCAAATATAGAAGGTGGAGCTGTTATAACATGTAATCATTTTAATCCATTTGATTCATTTGCAATAGAAAAAACATTTAGAGATGCAGGATTGAATAAAACAAAAAAAATTATATAAAGTTATAAGAGAAGGAAATTATACAAATTTTCCAGGATTTTATGGATTTTTATTTAGAAATGCAGACACATTACCATTAAGTTCAAATAGAAGAACAATGGTAGAATTTATGAAAGCTGTTGATACAATTTTACAAAGAGGAGACTGTATATTAATATATCCAGAACAAAGTATGTGGTGGAATTATACTAAACCAAAGCCACTAAAAATAGGAGCATATAAATTTTGCGGCAAGAAATAATGTACCAATAATACCAATATTTATTACTATGAAAGATAGTGATATTGTTGGAGATGATGGTTTTCCTGTTCAAGAATATTATATAAATATTGAAGCACCAATATATCCAACAGATGGAATGGCAGAAAAAAGAAAATGCAGAAGAAATGAAAGAAAAAAAAAATTCTGAAGTTTGGAAAGAAGTATATGAAGATTTTTATGGAATACCATTAGAATATACTACAACACCAAAGGCTCAACAAGAGCAAATTACAGAGCAAGAAACGCAAATATAAAGGAATAAGAAATGAAAGAACAAGAAATTTATTATTATTCAGATGAGTTAAATGATGAATTTTCAGGTTCACATATAACTCCAAGAGTAATAGATGAAAAATATAAATATTTGCATAAAAATATATTTTGGAACTTAGCACATTTTTTAGTACAAAATGTGCTAAGTGTGCCTATAAAGGTATTATATGCAAAATTAAAATTTAGAATAAAATATATAGGAAAAGAAAAGTTAAAAAAATATAAAAAGAAGGATATTTTGTGTATGCAAATCATACACAAGTTTTTGCTGACACATTTTTAACTTCAAATGTAATCTATCCTAAAAGAAATTATTTGATAGTAAATCCAGAAAACGTATCAATGAAGTTCCTTGGAAACTTTGTGCAAATGTTTGGAGCAATTCCAATTCCAACAGGTAGAGACGGAATGAAAAATTTTTTTGACAGCAATAAAATATCATATCCAAAAAGGTCACTCTATAACAATATATCCTGAGGCTCATATTTGGCCATATTATACAAAAATAAGACCATTTAAAAGTGTATCTTTTAAATATCCGATTGAATTAGATAAACCTGTATTTTGTATAACAAATACATATCAAAAAAGAGAAAAAAATAAAGTAAAAATTACTTCATATATAGATGGACCATTTTTTGTAAATAAAGATTTGGAAACAAAACAAGAACAGAAAAAAAGATTTAAGAAATAGAGTCTATAATCAAATGGTTGAAAGAAGTAAAAATAGTAATTTTGAATTTATAAAATATGAATATAAGGACAAAAAATAAATGGGAAATATAGTTTTATTAGATGATTTAACAATAAATAAAATAGCTGCAGGTGAAGTAATAGAAAGACCATTGAATGTAGTTAAAGAAGTTGTTGAAAACTCAATAGATGCTGGTGCAACAAAAAATAATTGTTGAAATAAAAAAAGGTGGAAAACAATTAATAAAAAGTAATTGATAATGGAAAAGGAATTCCTAAAGATGATATGGATATAGCACTTGAAAGACATGCTACATCTAAATTAAGAAAAATCGAAGATCTAGAAAAAATTTATACAATGGGTTTTAGAGGTGAAGCATTAGCAAGTATAGTATCTGTTGCAAAACTTACTATGATTTCAAGAACAAGTAATGATGATTTTGGAACAAAACTTGTAGCAGAAGCTGGAGATATTTTAGAAAGAGAAGAAACAGGCGCACAACTAGGGACAACAATAATGGTAGAAAATTTATTTTTCAATGTACCAGTTAGATATAAATTTTTAAAACAAGATGCAACAGAATTCAAATATATAAAAGACTGGATTCAAAAGGCAGCATTATCAATTCCTTCAATTTCTTTTAAATTGATAAATGAAGGAAAAGTATGTTTTCAGTCAAATGGAAATGGCAAGATTGAAGATGTTATTTATTCAATTTATGGAAAAGAGATAAAAGAAAATCTTGTAAAAGTAAACTTTGAAGAAGATGATGTTAAAGTTACAGGTGTAATTGGAAACACAATGGTTGCAAGAGATTCAAGAAAAGATCAAATATTATTTTTGAATAAGAGAAATATAAAAAATCAAGTATTGATAAATAGTGCTGATCAAGCTTTTAAAGGAAGTACAGGAATTGGAAAATATGGATTTTTTATTTTGAATTTGGAAATGCCAGCAAATTTTTATGATATAAATGCACATCCAACTAAAATGGAAGTAAGATTTGAAGATGAAAGTAAAATTTATAAGATATTTTATCATGCAATAAAAAATGCTATATTAAGTAAAGATTTCCTTGGAAATACTCAAAATGATGAAAATAATGATGAATATATTTCAAATGAATTTGATTTTTTAACAAACCATTTTGGACAAAAAGATGAAGAAAACTTAGATAAGTCAGTTAAAGAAAAAAATGACATAAATATGAAAGAAGAGCAAGATGTTCAGACAGATTTATCAAATATTGAAAATGATAAAAGAGAAGAAAGTATATCAAAATCCGAAAATTATTTTGCAAGAAGAACAATAAATGCAAATGAAAGTGTAAATTTATTAGAGCAAAAAAATGAATTAATACATAGGGAAAATAAAAGAGAAGTAAATTATAAATATATAGGAATTTTATTTAGAACATTTATAATTGTTGAAATAGAAGATGAATTATATTTAATAGATCAACATGCAGCACATGAAAGATTATTATATGAGCAAATAAAAGAAAATTATAAAAATCATATAAGTAGTAATAGCCAGATGATTTTAATGCCTGAGGTTTATAATTTGACAAACAAAGAATTTGAATTTGTACAAAAAATTTAAATTTATTTCAATCATATGGATTTGATGTAGAAATGTTTGGAAATAATGCAGTAAAATAAATGGAATACCAGATATTGAATATCGTGCTAAAAGTAAAAATATTTTTTTAGAGGTACTTGATGAAATGATTACAAACGAAAGAGCATCATTGAAAGATGTTGAAGAACGTTTTGTTGCAACAGTTGCATGTAAAGCAGCTGTAAAAGCGAATATGGATTTAGTACCACAAGAAGTTGAATATTTAATCCAAAATTTATTAACATTAAAAAATCCATATACATGTCCACATGGAAGACCTACAACAATAAAGATAAGTAAAGAAGAATTATTAAAAATTAATGGTAAATAATTGACATTTATATTCAAAAAGAATATAATAGGAATTAATTTAATAAAGAATTACAATGAAAAAAGAAAAATTATAACAAAATATTTATAGAGAGCTAATGAAGGTGGAAAATTAGTAATAAATGTTATAAGGGGAGCTTTGGAGTAATATAAATTGAGGTGCTTAAAACTAAATAAAAAGTTTTAGGAATTAGGGTGGAAACGCGGAAATAGAACTTTCGTCCCTAGCAATATTTTTAGTATTGCTAGGAATGAAAGTTTTTACGTATAAAAACAAAAACTAGCAAAAAATAAGGAGGAATAAAAATGGTAAAATCAATGGACACAATAGTAAATTTGTGTAAAGCAAGAGGATATATATATCCTGGATCAGAAATTTATGGAGGACTATCAAATACATGGGATTATGGACCTTTAGGAGTAGAACTAAAAAATAATGTAAAAAAGCATTATGGAGAAAGAAATTTATTCAAGAAAGCAAATATAATGTTGGATTAGATGCAGCAATATTAATGAACCCACAAACTTGGGTTGCATCAGGACATGTTGGTGGATTCTCAGACCCATTAATAGATTGTAAAGAATGTAAAACAAGGCATAGAGCAGATAAATTAATAGAAGAATGGGCACATGAGCAAGGAAAAGACATGATTGCAGATGGAATGTCAGACAAAGAAATGATAAAATTCTTAGATGATAACAATATTTGTTGTCCAAACTGTGGAAAACACAATTTTACATCAATTCGTAAATTTAACTTAATGTTCAAAACATTTCAAGGTGTAACAGAAGATGCAAAAGCAGAAATCTATCTAAGACCAGAAACAGCACAAGGAATATTTGTAAACTTCAAAAATGTAATGAGAACAACAAGAAGAAAACTACCAATGGGAATTGCACAAATTGGTAAAGCATTTAGAATGAAATAACACCAGGAAACTTTACTTTTAGAACAAGAGAATTTGAACAAATGGAACTTGAATTTTTTGTAAACCAGGAACAGATTTAGAGTGGCATGAATATTGGAAAAAATTCTGTGAAAATTGGTTAATCTCATTAGGAATGAAAGAAGAAAATATACGTTTAAGAGATCATAGTCCAGAAGAATTGGTATTTTATAGTAAAGCAACAACAGATATAGAATATGCATTTCCATTCGGATGGGGAGAGCTATGGGGAATTGCTGATAGAACAGATTATGATTTATCAAATCATGCAAGACAATCAAATCAAGATTTTACATATTTAGATCCAGAAACAAATGAAAAATACATACCATATTGTATTGAACCATCACTTGGAGCAGACAGAGTTGCATTAGCATTTTTATGTAATGCTTATGATGAAGAAGAAATTACTGAAGGAGATACAAGAGTTGTGTTGCACTTACATCCAGCATTAGCACCATACAAAGTAGCAGTATTACCATTATCAAAGAAATTATCAGACAAAGCTCAAGAAGTTTATGAACAATTATCAAAAGAAATTTATGTGTGAATATGATGAAGCAGGTTCAATAGGAAAACGTTATAGAAGAGAAGATGAAATTGGAACACCATATTGTGTAACAGTAGATTTTGATACATTAGAAGATAATGCAGTAACAATAAGAGATAGAGACACAATGGAACAAGTAAGAGTAAATATAGATGAATTAGAAAATTGGATAAGTGAAAAAGTTGAATTTTAATATATAGTGAAAGGAGAAATTTATATAATAGTTTATTAATATTATATGAAAGAAAAAAAAATGAAAAATAAAAAATCTATAATTATAATGATAATAATAATTGTATTAATATTAGCAGTAATTAGTGGAATATTTATGTATAACAAATTTCAACAGCAAGAATTAAAACAATTAACAGAAGAAGCAAATAAATTATTACAACAAGATTTAATAAATGATGAAATAGATAATGAAATAAAAACAAATAAAAACTATGCAATTGTAGAAAAAACAATAAAAGAATATTTAACCAATATAAAGAATACATATTTAGAAATAGAACAATTAAATTCAGCATTAGATGCAGATAAAGTATTTTCAGCATCTAATGTTGAAGATAAAGCTTTTAAGAATGTTGATAATTTAATAGAAGAAGATAAACAAAAAGGAAAAAAAAATTAGAAAAAAATGTAAAGACATGATTAAAGAAGAAAATATAATTGAAGCAATAAATGCACAAAAATTTTCTTCAAACAAAGAATATTATATTGAAATTTACAAAACTATAATGTTATCAGATTTAATGAAAAATCAATATGAAAAAATAGAACAAAAAGTAGAAAAAAAGTAAAGATAAATTATATGATAATTTAACAATTATATCTAATACAAAAAAATACTTAGAAAGTAATTCTAAATACTGGTCAACAAAAGATGGAAAATTATTTTTTCAAGATATAAACATAATGACAGGATATTATAATTTAAGAAATGAATTAGATATTTAAAGAAATTGTACTGATGAAAGAAAGGAAATGATTGTAATGAGAAAATATTTTGGAACAGATGGAATTCGTAGAATTGCTAATACTGAACTTTCACCTGAATTAGTATACAAAGTTGCAAAAGCAGGAGCATATGTTTTATCAAAACATACAGATAAAGCACCTACAATATTAATAGGAGAGAGATACAAGATTATCTGGAACATTGATAGAAAGTGCTATGGTTGCAGGTTTTTTAAGCTATGGAGCTAATGTGAAAATGTTGGGTGTGATTCCAACACCAGGAGTAGCATATTTAACAAAGAAATTAAAGGCAGATGCCAGTGTTGTAATTTCTGCTTCTCATAATACGTACGAATTTAATGGAGTAAAATATTTCAGTAATAAAGGAATGAAAATTCCAGATTCCTTAGAAGAAGAAATAGAAGAAATTATGGACTCTGGTAAATTAGAAGAATTAACTGCAGTAAACGATAAAATAGGAGTTGCAGAAGTTAGAACAGATTTGATAGATGAATATGTATATTTCTTTAGAAAAAACTTTGATGATAATATCGAAAAATTTAATACCCCTGATTTTAAAGTAGTAATAGATACTGCAAATGGAGCAACTTACAAAGTTGCAGATAAAGTATTTAAAGCATTAGGAATAAATCATGTTATTATAAATAATCATCCAGATGGAATTAATATTAATGATAAATGTGGTTCAACACATTTAGGAATGTTAAAAGAATATGTAGTAAAAAAATAAAATGAGTTTAGGAATAGCATATGATGGTGATGGAGATAGATGTTTAGCTGTTGACGAAAATGGTGAAGAATTAGATGGAGATAAAATTTTAGCTATAATAGCAAATTATTTAAAACCTCAAGGAAAACTTGCAAAAGATACTATAGTAGCAACAGTAATGAGTAATTTAGGTTTAAATAAATATGCAGAATCTAATAAATTAAATTTTGTTCAAACAAAAGTTGGAGATAGATATGTATTAGAAGAAATGCTAAAAAAATGGATATAATTTAGGTGGAGAACAATCTGGCCATGTTATATTATTAGATTATAATCCAACAGGTGATGGAATATTAACATCTTTGATGTTAATACAAGCATTATTAGAAAGTGGAAAAAAATCATCTGAATTAGGTGATTTAGTACAAAAATATCCACAAGTTTTAATTAATGCTAAAGTAGCATCAGACAAAAAATGTGATTATGAAAAAAAATAAAGAAATAAAAAAAGCAATAGAAAAATTAGAAAAAGAATTTTCAGGAAATGGTAGAGTACTAATTCGTCCATCAGGAACAGAGCCATTAGTTAGAGTTATGATTGAAGGTAAAGATATAAAAGTGATTGAACAAAGAGCAAAAGAAATTGCAGATTTGATTGAAGAAAAATGTAAATAATATTCGGATAGAAATATTGTAGTAAAATAATATTTATGATATAATAACAAGGCTTGTGGCAAGTGACCATATTTAGAATTAATATACCTATGAAGTTCAGGAGGTAAAAGTTATGTGCAAAGAGCAAAATGTTTTGAATTATTATGTTGTATGTAATAAGCTAAAAAAGGTAATTAGAACTGGATGGAAAGATTGGAAAGTAAAAAGAGAAAGGAGTGAAAGTGTAGCAGAACATATTTATGGTGATCAAATGCTTGCAATTGCAATGAAATCAGAATATCAGTATGATATTGATATGCAAAAAAGTAATTTTTATGTTGGCAATTCATGAATTGGGAGAAACAGTTATTGGAGATTTAACCCAATTCCAAATTTCAAGAGAAGAAAAAAGAAAGAATTGAGCATGAAGCTGTTCGCAAAATTATGAGGGGATTAATTGATGGAGAACAGATTGAAAGAATTTTTTCTTGAATTTGATGCACATAAAACAGCAGAAGCAAAATTTGCGTATATGTGTGATAAGTTAGAATGTGATTTACAATGCAAATTGTATGACGAAGAAGGCTGTGTTGACTTGAACGATCAAGAGGATAATGAGACAGCAGCTAATTCTCATGTAAAAGCATTATTGGAGTCTGAAAAGACATGGTCTGGTATGTGGCTTAAATTTGGTCAGGAAAAGTATCCGTATGACGAAAACTTTATGGCAGTTTCGAAATATGCTATGAAAAATACTTTAAGTAGATGCATAAAAAGTACAACAGTTATATAAAGAATTGATGCAAGAATAACTTAAAAGTCCTAAATAATATTCATATTGAATATCATTTAGGACTTTTTATTGTATTTATAAAAAATATATGCTAAAATAAAAAAATCAAGATAAAGAGGAGAATTTGAGATGACTGACAAAGAAATTGTATATAATAGCTTAATTCCAGAATTAAGTGTGTCAAATATAGATATAAGTAAGAAATTCTATTTGGATTTAGGATTTAAAATAAGATATGAAAGAAAAGAAAACAAATTTTGCTTTTTACAATTAGAAGGAAATCAGATAATGATAGAAGAAAATAATGACAATTGGAATACTGGAAAATTGGAACATCCATATGGAAGAGGAATTAATTTAAGTATGACAGTTTCAAATATAGAAAAAATGTATGAAATATTAAAAGAAAAAAAATATTAAGTTCTTTTTTAGATTTAGAAATTCATGAATATAGAATTGATGATAAAATTTCTTATGACAAAGAGTTTTTAATTCAAGATCCAGATGGATATTTATTAAGATTTAATAATTAAAAAGTTATATAATTATATTGAATTTAGGAGGAATGAAAAATGAAAGTATTATTTGCAACAACAAATCCTGCAAAAATAAAAAAATATGTGGACAAACTAAAGGAAAAAAGATATAGAAATATTAACAATTAAAGATTTAGGAATAAATTTGAAACCAGAAGAAACAGGAAAAAATGCAATAGAAAATGCTTATAAAAGCCAAAACATATTATGATAAAACTAAAATTATAAGTATAGGAATGGACAACAATTTATATATTGAAGGATTACCAGATGAAAAACAGCCCGGAACACATGTAAGAAGAATAAATGGAAAAGAATTAAATGATGAAGAAATGATTGAATATTATAGCAAACTAGTAAATGAATATGGTGGAAAATTAACTGCTAAATGGGTATATGGAATGGTAATATATGATGGAAAAGAAACAAATGAATATAGTTGGAGTAAAGGGCATTTTTATTTTATAGATAAACCTTGTGAAAAAAAGAAATCCAGGATATCCATTAGATTCAATATCAATAATGCCAGAGTGTAATAAGTATTTTGTAGATTTAACAGAAGAAGACAAAAATAAAAATCAAAAAAGATTATAATGAAGATGAGGTTATTGAGTTTATAGTAAGAAGTGTAAGAAGGGAGAGCAAATAATGACATTATTTTTATATGCATTATATAGTTTTGTTTTCTCATTTCTTATACAATTAGTTATAATAATTATTTGTGAAATAAAAAATAAAAAGAAAACAAAAATGTGATGAGAATATGAAGGAACAAACATTTTTTAGTACTAAACTAATTATTAAAGTAATAATTGCATTAATAGTTTCAATTATATTGGCAATAATTATGTTTTATGGAATAGTATTTGCAACATGGATTGTGCTAAAGGATGGAAGATAGATAAAGAAAATAAGTTTTGAAAGGAGTTGATATAATGGATAATAAATTAAATGAGAAAAAATAATTTTATAATTTATACAACAGATGATGGACAAGTTGATATTGAAGTAAGATTAGAAGATGAAAATGTGTGGCTTACACAAAATTCAATGGCTGAATTATTTGATACTACGAAACAAAATATAAGTCTACATATAAAGAATATATTTGAAGAAAAAGAATTAGAAGAAAATTCAGTTGTCAAGCATTCCTTGACAACTGCTAAAGATGGAAAAAATTATAAAACGAAATTTTATAATTTAGATTTAATTATATCAGTAGGATATAGAGTAAAATCGATTCGAGGTACGCAATTTAGGATATGGGCTAATAAATTGATAAAAGAATATTTAATAAAAGGATATAATCTTAATGTTGAAAGATTCAAGAACAATGGGGAGGACCATATTTTGAAGAGGTTTTAGAAAAAATTAGAGATATTCGTTCATCTGAAAAAGTATTTTGGAGAAAAAATATTAGATATTTACGCTACTAGTGTAGATTATGATGCCAAAAATGAACAAACGAGAGAATTTTTCAGAACAGTTCAAAACAAAATGCATTATGCTGTTCATGGTAATACAGCAGCAGAAGTAATATTTAATAGAGTTGATAGTGAGAAAGAAAATATCGGGTTAACAAATTTTAAAGGAAGTATGCCTACAAGAGCAGAAACAGAAATTGCCAAAAATTATTTGAATGAAAAAGAATTGAATTTATTGAATAGAATGGTATCAGCATATTTAGATGTTGCAGAGATTAATGCTTTAAATATGCATGCTATGACAATGAAAGAATGGGTAAATGAATTAAATGGATTTTTAACAATGACGCATAAAGATATATTAGAAGGAGCAGGAACAATATCACATGAAAAAAAGCATTAGCAAAGGCTCATGAAGAATATGACAAATATATGAGAAATCATTTAACACAAGCTGAAAAAGATTATTTAGAAATAATGAGTGAAGACATTAAAAAATTGAAATAGAACTTTATTAATATGTAATTTAATGAAAGTTGTAGAAAGCGAAAATGCTTTTTACGACTTTATTTTTTTTGAGAAAAGAGTCATACTTTTTTTCAAATTTTGTAACTTTAAATAATTTATCAACATAAAATGCACAAGGAGGGTTAATATGAAAAATATATTAGAAGTAAAAAATATATGTAAAACCTATCAATCAAAAAATGGAGAAATAGAAGCACTAAAAGATATAAATTTTAAAATAGAGGAAGGTGAATAGTAAGTATAATTGGACCAAGTGGATGTGGTAAATCTACACTATTATCAATAATTTCCGGACTAGAAAGTAAAACATCAGGAACTACATATATAAATGGGAAAATAGGATATATGCTTCAAAAAAGACAATCTTTTAGAATGGAGAACTGTATTAAATAATGTATTTTTAGGATTAGAAATTCAAAGAAGTAATACGCCAGAAAATAAAAAATATGCAATTGAGTTACTGAAAAAATATGATTTGTATGAGTTTAAAGATAAATATCCAAACCAATTATCAGGTGGCATGAGGCAAAGAGTTGCACTAATAAGAACGCTTGCAATTAAACCAAAGATTCTATTGTTAGATGAAGCATTTTCAGCATTAGATTATCAAACAAGATTGATGGTTACAGAAGATATTTATAAAATATTGAAAAATGAAGGTATTACAGCATTAATGGTAACACATGATATTTCAGAAGCTATTGCTATGTCTGACAAAATAATAGTATTAACACATAGACCAGCAAAAATAAAAAAGCAGTACATGAAATAGATTTTGAAATAAAAATAGAACACCATTGAATTGCAGACAAAGCCCAAAATTCAGTAAATATTTTGATATGATGTGGAGCGAATTAAATGAGAAAGAAACAAAAGAAAAAAATAACAAAATATAAAGAGGTGAGCAAAAGATATGAAACAGAAAAATAACAATGAAAATATTTCTAAAGATAGAAAGAAATACATAAGAAAAATTAAAATAAGAAAATTAGAAATTTTATTCACACAAATAACTATAATAATTGCTTTTATAGCCATTTGGGAAATTCTTGCAAATAAAGGAAAAATAGATAGTTTCATAATGAGTCAACCATCAAGAATATTAAAAACATTCTTAAATTTAACGTCAAATAATTTATTAGAACACTTAAAAATAACAATAATAGAAACATTGCTAGGATTTTCAATAGGAGTAATATTAGGATTTATTATTGCAATAATTTTATGGTGGTCACCATTTATATCAAAAGTATCAGAACCATTTTTAGTTGTATTAAATAGTTTACCTAAAATTGCATTAGGTCCTGTAATTATAATTTGGGTAGGTGCAGGAATGTCGGCAATAATAACAGTTCGGAGTATCAATTTCATTAATTGTAACAGTCTTGGAATTATTGAATGGATTTATTGCAACAGATAAAGAAAAAAATTAAAATGGCCCAAACATTTAATGCTAATAAATTTCAAATATTAAGTAAAATTGTAATACCATCAAATATACCAACATTTTTTAATACTTTAAAAAGTAAATATAGGTCTAACACTTGTTGGAGTAATTTCAGGAGAATTTTTAGTTTCAAAAGGTGGTCTTGGATATTTAATTGTATATGGAGGGCAGGTATTTCAATTGGATTTAGTTATGACAAGTGTAATTATTCTTGCTTTTCTTGCAGCATTGATGTATGAAAGTATAGTTATTATAGAAAAATTGGTGATTAAGTATAATTAGGAAGGAATTAGATTAGGCATGAAAAGAACAATTATGTATATTTTTATAGCTATTATAATTGTAGCATTAGTGTTTTCAGTAGGATTATTAAAAGAAAAAAAAGATAATAGTGATTCAAACTTAAAAACAATCCAATTAAACGAAGTTACAAGATCAGTATTTTATGCTCCACAATATGCTGCAATAGCAAAGGGGTTCTTTGAAGAAGAAGGATTGAAATTAGAAATAACAACAGGTCAAGGAGGGCAGATAAAGTAATGACATCGATACTAGCTGGTCAAAGTGACATAGGATTATGTGGACCAGAGGCATCAATATATGTTTACAATGAGGGAAAAGAAGACTATGTAGAAGTATTTGCACAATTAACTCAAAAAGATGGATCATTATTAGTAAGTAAAGAAAAAACAGATAATTTCAAATGGACAGATTTAATAGGAAAAACGATAATACCAGGACGTAAGGGTGGAGTTCCATATATGACATTTGAATATGTTTTAAAGAAAAATGGAATAAATCCACAAACAGGTGTAAATTTAGATGATAGTATAAAATTTGACTTAATGGCAGGAGCATTTACAGGTGGAAATGCTGAATATGTAACACTATTCGAACCAACAGCATCAATGACACAAGATGCAGGAAAAGGATACATTGTTGCATCTGTTGGAGAAGCAGCTGGCGAAGTACCATATACAGCATATTGTGCTAAAAAAAAAAGCTATATTGCTCAAAATTCAGATATAATAGAAGGATTTACAAAAGCTATTTATAAAGGAGAACAATATGTTAAAGAACATACAGCACAAGAAATTGCAGAAAAGATACAAAATTATTTTCCAGATACAACATTAGAATCTTTAACAAAATCTGTTCAAACATATAAAGATATTGAAGCTTGGAAAGAGAATCCTATTCTAAAAGAAGAAGCATTTGATAAATTACAAGAAATTATGACAATGGCAGGAGAATTAACTCAAAAAGCTCCTTATGAAAAAATTGTATAATAGTTATGCAGAGAAAGTTATTAAATAATATTTGAAGTTGACATATTATTAGTATGATGATATAATGTACCAAGAAAATTCTTTGCAAGTATTTGCAGAGGCAATAATAGGAGGTTTTGACATGAAAAGAAAAACAGCATCTATGCAACCAAAGGTAGAAACATTAGAATTGCCCTCGGAAAATACGGAACGCCTCAATAGCCTTGCTAAGGCTTTAATCAAAGAGGCAATTGTCAACAATAAAGCTAGAAAGGATATGTATGAATTAATTGATGAGTTATGGAATGAAACATTCTTAGAGGTGTATCCTCTAGAAGAAGAAAGTGATGAAGAAAAAACATTTAGAGAAAAAGCCAAAATTTTTTCTTAAGAAAAATGAAGATCAATTTAAGACATATTTTAACAATATGCCTAGCATAGACTTGCAAAATGTAAAGCTCCCAGCACAGTTAAAAAGATCATTATACAACAAAGGATCATTTGTAAATAGATATTATGATTGTTGGGATGGTGTGCAAGCAATTAAACCATCAATTGAAATTGAAACATCAATTGTCCTAGAAGTTATTTGTGCTATCAATAAGGCATTTTCTAAATATGATCATATTAACGAGAAACATATTGTAGAAATTGCGGTAAAACGGATGAATTCCATTTATGTGGAACAAAGAAGATCTCAGGCAGTGTATGCAAGGCTGGTACTTAATTGGCTGGTTATTTATTTCAGAGGTAGTAGATCAAGTAAGGAGTGTATGGAATTTATTAGTCAATTTGATTGTGAAAGCAAGTTCGAGGAAATATTGTGTAAATTGATGTTCGAAGTTAGTAATTGTTGATTATAAAGTGACCCAATTTTCTGAAATTAGAAGATTGGGCCATTTTTATTAAAAAAACTATGGAAAAATATATAATTTTATGTTAAAATAGAAATGTTAAAAATGAGAAATAATAAAGGAGAATAAAATAAATATGAAAGAAATCGAATTAAGAAATGTAAAAGGAACTACAGATTATTCACCAAGAGAACAATATATAAGAAATTATATATCAGATACACTAAAATGTGTATTTGAAAAATATGGATTTAAGCCGTTACAAACACCATTATTATGTTACTATGATTTATTAGCATTAAAATATGATGAAGAAAATGATATATTAAAAAGAAGTATATAAAGTATCTGATCAGGGAAACAGAAATTTAGCATTAAGATATGATTTAACAGTACCATTTGCAAAATATATAGCAATAAATCAGAATACAAAACTTCCATTCAAAAGATATGAAATAGGAGAAGTATTTAGAAATGGGCCTGTAAAGTTAGGTAGAGATAGAGAATTTATACAATGTGATGTAGATAGTGTTGGAATAGAAGGACAATTAGTAGAAGCAGAATTTATTGCATTATATGTAGAAGCATATAGTAAACTTGGAATAGATGTTGTAATAAAATATAATAATAGAAAATTTTTATCAGGGATAATAATTGAAGCAGGTATATCTGAAGAATTAATTACAGATACAATAACAATAATTGATAAATTTGAAAAATTAACAAAAGAAGAACTACAAAAGGAATTCTTAAAAATTGGATTAAATGAAGAACAAATTGAAAAATTATATTCATATCTACAAATGAATATTGAAGAACTAATAGAATTAGAAAACAAAAATGATGTTTTAGCACAAGGAATTCAAGAATTAGAAACATTGAAACAATATATAAATGAGCTTGAACTAACAAAATATGTACAATTTTCACCATCATTAGCAAGAGGACAAGAATATTATACAGGAACAGTATTTGAAGTATATGTAACAGATGGAAGTATAAAATCAAGTATTGGTGGAGGAGGTCGTTATGATAAAATGATAACAGACTTCATAAATGATGGAAAAAAGAATATCCAGCAGTTGGAATAAGTTTTGGATTAAATGTTATATATGAAATATTGAAAAATAGAGAAGAATTTACTGAAAATGCCTTAACAGATATATTTATAATACCAATGGGAACACAAATTCAATGTTTAAAAATAGCAGAAATAATGAGAAAAGCAGGATATAGAGTTGAAGTTGAAATGAAAACAAGAAAAATGAAAAAATCATTAGAATATGCTAATGAAGAAAATATACCATATGTATTCATTTTAGGCGAAGATGAATTAGCTCAAAATAATATATCTGTAAAAAAATATGAAAGAAAAGAAGCAAGATATTATTGGCATCGATAATATAATAGAAAACTTTGAAAAAATAAAGTAAAATATTTACATTTATGTTAATTAGTGATATAATATTTAAAGTTTTATTGCATAAGGAGGAAAGCTTAATGAGAATTTGTGCAAAATCTTTATATCCAGCTTTTGGATATAGAAATTACGGCAAAACAAGTGCTGGAAGAAATTCAAGCCGTTTTGATACTTGTGAAAATTATTGATAGTGCACAGGAAAAATATAAGGCAATCCCAAATGAACAATATTCACCAACAATAATCAGAAATATTAAAGAAGGTATGATAAGCATAAAATGTGAATTAATATTTCCTAAAGCAGAAAAATGCAAAGGAATTTGCATTTGGTTTAAGTGGAATGTTCTAATTAAGCTGACACAAAGAGGTACTCTCAAATTAGGGAGTGCCTTTTTTATATAGTAGTAAAGTTCTCCTTGTAGGAGAACTTTCTGTACTAGATAAATATGGCGAATCTTAGATTTTCTTAAAATTTTCATTTGATAGAAAATCTTAGACTCGCTTTTTTATAATATAAAATATTTTAATAAAAACTATAGACAATACATATAATGTGTAATATAATATCATCTAGTATTGAATACTAGATAACTAAGGAGGATTATATTATGAAAAGAACAAAATTGAAAGATAGAGTATTACCAACATATACAAAAGGAGAAGAAATATTTAATATGGTTTCACATATTGTTGGAGGAGCATTAGGAGTAATAACAACAATACTTGCTATTGTAATTGGGGCAATTCACCACAATGGATATGGAATTGTAAGTGGTATCATATTCGGAATATCAATGATATTTTTATACACAATGTCAAGCATATATCATGGGCTTAGTCCTAAAAAATTATCAAAAAAAAGTAATGCAAATAATGGACCATTGTGCAATATTTGTACTTATAGCAGGCTCATATACACCATTTGCATTATGTACATTAAGAGAATATTCACCTGCTCTTGGTTGGACTATATTTGCTATAATTTGGATTTTTGCAGCATTAGGAATAACATTAAATGCGATTGATTTAAAAAAAGTATAAAATATTTTCAATGATTTGTTATTTAGTAATGGGATGGTGTATAATAATAAAAGCAAACCTATTACCAGAATTACTTACAATGCCTGGATTTATATTATTATTACTAGGAGGAATTATTTATACAATTGGTGCAGTATTATATGGATTGGGAAAAAAAGCATAAATATATCCATTCAATATTTCATTTAAGCGTATTTTTTCGGAAATTTATTACATGTAATATGTATATTAATGTATGTAATTTAATGGAGAATGTTGTCGATGAAATGTCTATAAATCTTCAAATAATATCTTGAAAAACAAATATAATTATGTTAAGATTTAAACATACTAAGATTTTTAGTATGTTTTTTCTTATAGAATTTTTATCTATAATTTTAATTCTAAAAACAATATTTCCAAACAATAACTATAATGAATGTTTAAGTGCGCGCAATAAACGTTTATTAAGCATACTAAAAATTATTTAAAAAATTTTAAACAGAAAGGAGAAATTCGTATAATAAAAATATTTATATATACGAGAAAAAATGAATGAAATCAAGAAAAATAATAAGTATAATTCTATTAATATTGATGTTATTAAATATTATACAAAGTCCAGTACAAGCTATGAATATCCCAATGAAAGAAACATATATAGAAGATTTAGGAGAATGTGAAAGACATTTACAATATTGGAAAGAAAGTGCTGGAGTTTGGAGTTATATTATAACAACAATGGTAGGATACAGAATAGAAGGAAATTTACATTATGCATATTGTATGCAAAGAGAAAGGAAAGGCGTTGGAGGAGAGCAAGAAGGATATAATGTAAATATAAGTCAAATGCTACAAACTTCAGAAGTATGGAGAGCAATAATAAATGGATTTCCATATAAAACAGCAAATGAATTAGGAGTAGAAAATGACCAAGATGCATTTGTTGCAACCAAACAAGCAATATATAGTGTTATGTATAATTGGGATGTTGGAACAAGGTATAGAGGTGCAGATGAAAGAGGTTGGCAAATAGTTGAAGCAATAAAAAGTATTGTTAATAATGCAAGAAATGGAACAGATACACCTAACAAAACTAATATATTAAAAATAGAAAAAAGTTGGAGAATTTAAGAAAGAATCAGCAGAATATTATTCACAAGAATTTAAAGTAAATAATACAGTAGAAATGACAGATTATATAATAACTGATATTCAAAATTTACCTGAGGGATCGTATTCAACAGATATTAATAATATACCAAAAATAAAATTTTCAAATAAAGAAAATTTTAAAATATTTATTCAAAAAATAAAATTTTAGAAAATATAGAAGGAAATATAAAAATAAGTGGTAAATTAAAAACATATCCCGTATTTTATGGTGAAAGTTTTGATGAACAACATCAAGATTATGCTTTGACATATGATGCATTTGAAAATATAAGCGCAGAAGCAATATTGAAAGTAAATGCATATAAATCTAAATTAAAAATTTATAAAACAGATTCAGAAACCAATAAACCAATTGAAGGTGTTGAATTTAATTTTAAGTATGATAATGGAACAAATATAGGAAATTATAAAACAGATAAAAATGGAATAATTGAGATTAATAATTTAAGACAAGGAAAAATTGTAATAACAGAAATAAAAACTCAGAATCAGTATATATTAGATGAAAATAAAAGAGAAATTATATTAGAATATGAATGTGAAAAAGAAGTAAAAATAGAAAATAGTAGTAAAAAAAGGAAATATCAATATATTAAAAGTTGACAAAGATGATAATAAAACAACAATAGAAGGAGTTGAATTTGATCTACTTGACTCAACTGGTAAAAATATAATAAAACATGTAAAAACAGATAAAAATGGTAAAGCAGAAATAAAAAATCTTGATATAGGAAAATATATATTAAGAGAAACCAAAACAAGAAAAGAATATAAAATTGCACTTGAACAAAATATAACAATAGAATGGGGTAAAACATTAAATTTAACAATTGAAAATGAAAAAATGAAAGGAAAAGTAAAAATTACAAAAATAAGTGAAGATGATAATTTGATAACAGGAGAAGTTGCTGGAACACCAATTGCAAATGTGAAATTTGAAATATATGATGATTCTGGAAAACTAGTAGATACACTTATTACAAAAACAGATGGAATTGCAATTTCAAAAGATCTAGTTGTAGGAAAATATATAGTTAAAGAAAAAAGAAACAGGGGAATATTATGAAATAAATGAAAATGATTTTGAAGTTGAAATAACCAAAAATGGAGAAGTAGTAGGTTTAACAATAAGTAACAAATCTAAAACTCCACCACCAGAAAAGCCAAAAGAAGAAACTCCAAAAATAGAAGTTCCTCCAATTGAACCAATTAAAAAATTACCTGTTACAGGGTATTAATCTGTAATCTTTAAACTACTATCTAAAGCAAGTTTAATCATATTAGTTAAACCTGTTTGTCTTTCTTCAGGTGTTGCAACTTCTTTGATATATTTTGAATCGACAACACTCATAATACAAGATGCTTTTTTTGTTAAGAACTTTTGCTACATAGAATAATGCAAAAGCTTCCATTTCAGCAGAAACAGGATTAAAATCTTTTGGTACTCTATCTAAAAATTTATTTACATCAGTCATATATAAATCAAAACAATCTGTACAAACAGTATTTCCTTTACATAAACTTATATTATTCTCTTTTGCTGTTTCTTCAAGAATCTTATTTAATTCATAATTTCCAGAAACTATATGACAATCTTCATTATTTAATGTTAAAGCAAAATTTCCCTCGCTAAATACATTTTCAGCAAGTACGATATCAAATAATTTTAATTCAGGTTTATAAGAACCACAAGAACCTATACGAATAATATTTTCAACTCCATAGTATTTATATAATTCATATGAATATATTCCCATACTTGGCATCCCCATTCCAGAAGCCATAATAGTTAATTCTTTTCCTTTATATTTTCCTGTATAAGCAAATATTCCTCTTACAGAATTTACTAATTTGTAATTATCTAAAAAATTTTCAGCAATATATTTAGCTCTTAAAGGATCTCCCGGCATAAGAACTGTCTTTGCTATATCTCCTGTCTGTGCTTCATTATGTGGTGTAGACATAAAATACCTCCTCTATATAATTATTATATTAGAACAAAGCGATGTAGTCGCCCTTTGTTCTCGCCCGATTTGAGTTTTTCGACTAAAAGGAGAAAATCTCAAAGGGCTAGCGATTGTAGCTTTTATATAATAGGAAGTTCGGAGAACTTTCCTATTATATAAAATATTTCATAATAAATAACAATAAAAATATAAAATAGCAATAAAACTTGTAACATTTTCCATATAAGTACATATAATTATTATGAAATATTTTATGAAAGGAAAGTGATTTTATGGCAAATAGTGAAGAAAATATAAATAAGGATAAAAATGAAAACAGAAACATTAACATAGAACAAAATTCACCTGAAATTTTAACAAATCCAATATATACACCTGCATTTTTAAGAGAACAAATAGGAAGATTAATGAGAGTAGAATTTCTAATTGGAACCAATAATATGGTTGATAGAATAGGAATTCTAGAAGATGTAGGAGCAAGTTACATATTATTGAGGTCTTTTTGAAAATGATAGTTTGGTGTATTGTGATATTTATTCAATAAAATTTATTACAATTTCAACAACAGGATTTTATGGGAGTATAAATAATATGAATAGTATGAACAATATGGGAACACCAAACAGATTTAATTATTTTTAATTGACATTTATGTAAATAAATAGTATAATTTGAAACGATATAGTTAAATACTATGTCGTTTACTTTTTTTCTACTAATTAGTAGGAGGAAAATCCTCTAGCTTCTTAGTTTTACATATATTTTTATACATCAAAAAAAGCAGTAAAGGAGGAAAAAAATATGTTAAGCATTATTATTGGAATTGTAATTATAGCTGTTTTGATTTTTGTTGGTATTGAAATTAAAATTAATGACACAATATTTTCAGTGATTTTTGTAGGAGTAATTTTGAGTGCATTGGGAATCGGACTGTTTTATCCTGCAAAAGGTTTTACAGATTGGCAACTTGTAAAAGAAACAGAATTAGTAACATTATCAAATTCTGTTGCATCCCAAGGAAGTGGCAGAATGTTTTATGTTTCTATTTCTGCAGATAATGTATATTCTTACAGATATGAAATTGAATCAGAGTTTAAAACAGAAGGTTCAAAATCATATAAAGTTGATACTGTTAGTGGAGATAATGTCGAAGAAATTGAAGAAGCTAATTCTTCTAAAGCAATACTTCAGGAATATCATCGTAAAGGAAAAATGTCAATTTGGTCTTTTGCATTTTTGAGTGATGAAACTAGATATGTGTTTAGAGTTCCTAAAGGCACGATTTCGAGAGAAGTTGCTTTGAAATAATGCAATAAAGCCAGAGAATTTATGATTTTTATTAATTATAAATTTCTCTGGCTTTTTTATATATGAATTTATTGTAAACAAAAAAAACAATATGATATACTAAAAATGTAAGGAGAAAAAAGATATGGAAGAAATAATAATAGCAACATCAAACAAAGGAAAAAGTAAGAGAAGCACAAGAAATTTTAAAAAATTTAAAGTAATTCCAATGAGTGAAATTGGTGTTAATATAGATGTTGAAGAAGATGGAAAAACATTTAAAGAAAATGCTAAAAAGCCCAAATAATAGCACAAGAAATTAATAAAAGATGTTTAGCAGATGATTCTGGCATTGAAATTGAATATTTGAATGGATTTCCAGGAGTAATTACAAAAAGGTGGCATAGTGGAACAGATCGAGAAAGAAATATTGCACTATTGGAAAAATTAATAGGAGTACCAAAAGAAAAAAGAAAAATAAAATTTATAACAGCAATTGCTTTATCAGATGGAAATACAACAATTTGTAAAGAAGGAATAATAGAAGGATATGTAGCAAACGAGCTAAGAGGAAATAATGGATTTGGATTTGACGAGATATTCGAATTAGAAAATGGAAAGACTTTAGCAGAATTGACTCAAGATGAAAAGAATGAAATTAGTGCAAGAAAAATTGCATTAGAGCAAATTAAAAAAAGAGATAAATAATTTGTAAAAAAAAACAAGAAAAAAACACAACAGATTTTTGAAAATTGTTGTGTTTTTTTTGTATCTATGATATATTATGTTTGAAAAAAATAGAAATGCCATTTATAGAAGAAATAAAAAACAGAGCAAAACAACAAATAAAGACAATTATATTACCTGAAGCAACAGATATTCGTATATTAAAAGCAGCACAAATAGTAAACAAAGAAAAATATGCAAAAGTTGCGTTAATAGGTAATAAAGAAGAAATCGAAAGACTAATAAAAGAAAATAATTTAGAATTAGGAGATACACAAATAATAGATCCAGCAAAATCAGATAAGACATCTGAATATGCAAAAGAATTATATGAATTAAGAAAAGCAAAAGGTATGACAGAAGAAAAAGCACAAAAATTAATATTAGAACCAATATATTATGGAATGATGATGGTAAAACTAAATCATGCAGACGGACTTGTATCAGGTGCAGCACATTCAACTGCAGATACATTAAGACCAGCATTACAAATATTAAAAACAGCACCTGGAACTAAGTTAGTATCAGCATTTTTCATTATGGTAGTTCCAAATTGTGAATATGGTTCAAATGGAACATTTATATTTGCAGACAGTGGTTTAAATGAACAACCAGATTCAGAAAAAAAGCATTCAGAAATAGCAATTTCTTCAAGTGAAAGTTTTAAACAATTAGTAGGAGAAGAACCAAAAGTTGCAATGTTATCATATTCAACTTATGGAAGTGCACATTCTGCATCAACAGAAAAGGTAGTTGAAGCAACAAAACTAGCAAAAGAAAAAGCCCCAGAACTATTAATTGATGGAGAATTACAATTAGATGCTGCAATAATACCAGAAGTTGCAGAATTTAAAGCAAAAAAAGGAAGTCCTTTAAAAGGTGAAGCAAATGTATTAGTATTCCCAGATTTAGGAGCAGGAAATATTGGATATAAATTAACACAAAGATTAGCAAAAGCAGAAGCGTATGGACCACTATGTCAAGGAATTGCAAAACCGGTAAATGATTTATCAAGAGGATGTAGTAGTGAAGATATTGCAGGAGTAGTTGCAATAACAGCTGTACAAGCACAATCACAAGGTTAATTAAATATATAATAATGAGTACGTACAAAAAACGAAAGGTATATAATTTATGAAAATTTTAGTATTAAATTCAGGAAGTTCATCATTAAAATATCAAGTAATTGATACAGAAACTGGAAAATGAAAATGTAAAAAAAGTTATTATGAAAGAATTGGGCAAGTTGGAGCATTTTTAACACATAAAGTAAATGGAGAAAAACATCATTTTGAACATCCAGCAAAAAATCATGAAAAAGAATTCAATTTGTAATGAAAAGACTAACAAGTGACCATTATGGAGTATTTAAAAGTTTAGATGAATTAGATGCAATAGGCCATAGAGTTGTACATGGTGGAGAAAATTTAAAGATGCAGTTCTTATTACAGATGAAGTAATTCAAGAAATAAAAGAAAATGCAATGTTAGCACCATTACATAATCCAGCAGCAATATTAGGAATAGAAGCTTGTCAAAAGGTTGTACCTAATAAGCCAATGGTAGCTGTTTTTGATACTTCATTCCATCAAACAATATCAAAAGAAAAGTATATTTATGCAATTCCATATCAATATTATGAGAAATATGGGATAAGAAAATATGGATTTCATGGAACATCACATCAATATGTTGCAAATAGAGTTGCAGAAATATTAGGAAAAGACATAAAAGAATTAAAAATAGTAAATTGTCACTTAGGTCAAGGAGCAAGTATATGTGCAATAAAAAATGGAGAATCAGTTGAAACAAGTATGGGATTAACACCACTTGGAGGAATTCCAATGGGAACACGTTCAGGAGATTTAGATCCATCTGTTGTAACATATTTAATGAAAAAAGAAAATTAGATGCAGATGATGTTGAAGAAGTATTAAATAGAGAATCTGGAGTATACGGAATATCAATGGTATCTGTAGATTTTAGAGATATAGAAGCAGAAGCGCTAGCTGGTGGAAAACGATGCAAAACTTGCATTAGATGCATATCATTATTCAATTGCAGGATATATAGCAAAATGTGCAGTTGCAATGGGAATGGAATAGATGTTTTAACATTCACGGCAGGTGTTGGTGAAAAATCACCTTATTCTAGAAGTGAAATTTGTAAACAATTAGGAATATTTGGAGTAGAAATATCAGGGAAAAAGCTAATTTAGTAAAAGGAGAAGAAGCAGAAATATCTTCACCAAATTCAAAAGTAAAAGTTTTTGTTATTCCAACAAATGAGGAATTAATGATTGCTCAAGAAACAGCAAAATTAGTGAAATAAGGTTTATAGGCAAAACCATAATAAAAACCTAAATATAAAATATAAAAAAAAGGAAAAAAAAAAATGAAAGTATTAGTTTTAAATTGTGGTAGTTCATCACTAAAATATCAATTGATAGACATGGACTCAGAAGAGGTTATGGCAAAGGGAACTTATGAGAGAATAGGAGAAGATGAAGCTTTTTTGTTACTCACAAGGTTAACGGAGAAAAATTTAGATTTGATCATCCTGTAAAAACACATAAGGAAGCAATCGATTTTATGACAGAATTATTATTAGACCCTAAATACAATACAATAAAGAGTCTAGCTGAAATTGACGGAATTGGACACAGAGTTGCTCAAGGAGCAGACAAGTTTAGCTCATCAGTTATAATTGATGAAGATGTAATAGCAAAAATTGATGAATGTGCTGCTTTAGCACCAGTTCACAACAAGGCTGCTATAACAGGAATTAGAGCTGCTATGGAAGCAATGCCAGGCAAACCAATGTAGCAGTATTTGATACAGCATTCCATCAAACAATGCCAGAGGAAAGATATACATATCCAATTCCATATGAATATTACAAAAAATATGGAGTAAGAAAATATGGATTCCATGGAACATCTCATAAATATGTTTCACAAAGATTAGCTGAAATTGTTGGAAAAGATAGAAGAATTAAAAATAGTTACATGCCATTTAGGTCAAGGATCAAGTATATGTGCAGTAGAAGGTGAAATCAGTTGATACAAGTATGGGATTAACACCACTTGCAGGAATTCCAATGGTAACGCGTTCTGGAGATCTAGATCCATCAATAGTAACATACTTAATGAAAAAAGAAGGATGGACAGCAGAAGAAGCAGAAAATATGTTAAATAAAAAATCAGGAGTTCAAGGAATATCAGGATTAGCACCAGACTTTAGAGAAATTGAAGCAGCATCTTATGGTGATAATGAAAAGCTGAAATTGCAATTGAAAAAAGCTTTCAAATATGAAATTGCATCATATATATGCAAAAATAAGCAAATAATACATAGCTCAATACAGTTTTCTTGAATGGAGACTAGATTATATAGTATTTACAGGAATTGGAGAAAACCAATTTATGCAAGAAGAAGAATATGTGAAAACTTAAAATGCTTCGGAGTAGAAATAGATGAAGCAAAGAACCATGTAATTCAGAGATGAAGGAAGAAAAAATATATCTGCTCCAGATTCAAATTCGTAAAAGAAGTTTGGGTAGTTCCAACAAACAGAAGAATATTCAAAAGAAACTGCAAGACAATATTTCAAAGAATTAAGAGAAGCAATTAAATTTACATTTAATTCAAAAAGGATGTTGTGTTTAATGTTATTTTTTGGACTAATGTCAGGTTTAACATATAATTTATCAACATATAGAAGTAATATTTTAAATAGCATAAATATACCAGCACAATATTTTGGAGTAATCTTTGCAATTATTCAAATAATGGCCGGGATATGTTCTAAAGGACAGGGCTGGTTACATAAAAGATTTAAAAATAATACATTATCAGTCTTAGGAATTCCATATGTTGCATCATGTTTTATTATTGGATGTTTAGTGGATAGTTTTGGAGAAAGTGTATCAAATATTGTAGTAATACTATTTATACTTCAAGGAGCTATAAAAGGAGCATATAATGTTTTAATTTATAGATATTTAAATAATTTCACAAATAGAAAAATAAGAGTAAAACTTGCAACAATAAGAAATATGTTTTTTAATATGATATCAATTTTAATAAGTTTATTAGGCTCATTCTTATTAAAAGTAACAACATCTGGAAACACATTTTTAATTGTTGGAGGTATATGTACTGTATGTATGGTACTTTTATTAGATTATATGAGAGGAAAAGTTGGTTTAAAACCAGAGAAATACAATAAAGAAGACTTGAAATATAGTTCATTAAACGAAGGAGGAAATTTAAAATGATAAGAAAAGTTGCTATATTAGCAAATGGTGGAGATGTATCAGGATTTAATGCAGTTATAAGAGCAATTGTAAAAACTGCTGAAAACAATGGTATAGATTGTTATGGATTTATAGATGGATATAATGGTTTATTAAAAAATAATTATGAAAAATTAAGTACAGCAAATGATGAACATGCATCAGGAATATTACAAAAAGGTGGTTCAATAATTGGATCATCAACAAATGCAAATGTATTTCATTACAAAGTTGAAGAAAACGGAGAAACTGTTTATAAAGATTTATCAGATGTATGTGTAGAAAATATCAAAAAAGATGGATTTGATTGTTTATTTACACTTGGAGGAGATGGAACACAAAAATCAGCAAGAGATTTTTTCTACAAAAGGAATAAATGTAATTGGAGTTCCAAAAACAATAGATAATGATGTTGCTTGTACAGAAATAACATTTGGATATAATACGGCAGTTTCAGTTGCTGCAGAAGCATTAGATAGACTTCATACAACAGGTGAAACACATCATAGAATAATGGTATTAGAAGTTATGGGAAGATATGCTGGTTGGATAACATTAGAATCAGCAATTGCTGGTGGTGCAGATGTTGCATTAATACCAGAAATTCCATATGACATAAACAAAGCAGTTGAAAAGATAAATGAAAGAAGAGAAGAAGGAAAAGAATTTTAGTATTGTTGTTGTTGCAGAAGGTGCAATACCACAAGGTGGAACAATAACAGTTCAAAACGTAAGAAATAATGGTGCAGGAGTTGATAACAATAAATTAGGTGGTGTTGGACAAGTTGTTGCAAAACAATTAGAAGAATTAACAGGTTTAGAAGCAAGAACAACAACATTAGGATATGTACAAAGAGGTGGTACTCCAACAGCATTTGATAGAGTTCTTTCAACAAAATATGGTGCAAAAAGCAATGGAACTTGCTCTTGAAGGAAAATTTGGTGTATTAACAGTTATAAAAAATGGAAAATTGGATTCTGTTTCATTAGAAGATGTAGTTGGAAATAATACAAAAATTGGTGCAGTTTCTGGTAATACTGCAGAAAGTAATATTAGAAAAGTTACTATGGATCATGATTTGGTTAAAACTGCAAGAGATATTGAATTTGCTTGGGAGATTAAAATTTATGTATTTTTTTCATTTCTTATAGAGCCAAAATAAAATGGTAAGATTTAAACGTCTTACTATTTTTTTTATCCCAAAACACTTCAAAAAAAAATAATCAATATGCTAAAATAAAAGAAGTAAAAAGTCGAGAAATCGAAAGAAAAAGTGAGAGGAAAACACTATGGAAGAAATGTTTGATATAGAAAAATTTAATGTAATAAGTGATGAAGAAAATTACTACTTTTTTAGGTCATTAGAGCCAGGAGACATAAAAGACCTAGAAGAAGGAAACATAAAAGATGAGAACGGAAAATATATAAGATTACGTACAGATAGAGAAAGATGGGAAGAAACGCATAATTTAACACCAAGATGGAATGCAGAAAGTCAAGTAACATTAGAAGAAATGTACAACCATATAAAAACACCATATAGTTTAGAAACAAATTGTATTTCATTATCAAGCAATGCAAATGTAGCAAGAACATATGGAGAAACATTTAGTGATAAATATGTAATGATAAAAGTTCCAAAAAAGAAATGGGGCAAAGAGTATACAATGCAGGCCAATATATGCTATCAGAAATAGCCAAAAAAGTTCAAGAAAGAATAGCTCAAGGAAATATTCCAGAAGAAGTATTAGAAGATTTTAAAAAGATAGATGAAGCTAAAAAATCAGAAGATTTAAAAGATATAATAAGAGTAAAATATACTGCTCCAGATGGAATAGATACAAGTAAATCTGGAATGAAAAAAAGGAATAATATATAAAGCACCATTAGCTAGAGTAAGTAGTTTCCAAGCATTAGATGATGAGCAAACATTAGAAAAAAATAAAAAATAGTAGCAAAATTAACAATATTAGAACAAAAAGGATTAATGGGACCAGCAGTTCCAAGAATAAAAACAAATAGTGAATTAATAAAAACACTAGGAAGTGCATTTGCATCAGGAGAGCAAATATATTATGGAGATATAGAAGGAAACAGGGTAACAGATATATCAAAAGAATTTTTAGATATGTTTGCATTAATACAACAAGCTGAGAGTCAAGATAAAGAAGTAGTAAATGAGTTAAAAACAGAATTAGTAAAATACATAATAAATGGTGGAAAATAGAAATACAAGAAGAAAGTATATTAAGAGATAATGGAACACCAAAAGACGATATATCAATAGAAGAAATGTATCAAATAACAGAAGGAAAAGTAGAATATGGACAAGCAAGTTCTATTGTAAAAAATATGTATTATTTATCAAAAGGACAAGCAAATGCTAGAATATTAGCAGGAATGTTAAGAAAGATAACAGAAAATAATCCAAAATATGAAGAGATTATAGAGTACATTGAAAATAATGGATTTGAAATAGAACCAAAAATAACAACAAGAAAAAAGTAATACAGGATATAGAATAAGTGAATCTGTAAATTTAAATCTAAAACCAAATGAAATAGGATTAGTAGACTCAATTAAAAACTTAACAGATGAAGAGCAAATGCAAATAGTACAAGAAAGAGGACTTTCAAATGTAAAAGAAATAATGACATCAAATTTTGCTAAAATGCAGACGATGGAAGCAATAGAAAAAGAAGATTATTTTGCAAGTGCAATAGCAGATATGTATAATTGGGGAAGTCTTAATATTGAAGAAATATCTGTAGCAGAAAGAAATGAATTAATCCAGAAATTAAAACAAAGTAATTGTGTATCAATATATGAAAAATTAAAAGAAGCAGGAATAGAAAATAAAGATATACCAACAGCAGTTATAAATATGGCATCAAAAGGAAGATTAAATGAAATATTACAAACAGAAAATTATGTAGAACAAATACAAGAAAATATAGAAGAAATAACACAAGGACTTTCAATAGAACAAATAGAAAGATATTTAGGATATTATGATGTAAAAGGAACAGGAATAGAACTAAGAGATTATCAGCAAGATGCAGTAAACAAAGCAGATGAAATATATAAAGAAAAAAGATATGCAAGTATAATATTACCAACAGGAGGAGGAAAGACATATGTAGCATTAACAGAAATGTTACAATATGGAAAAACAGCAGAAGAAATAGCAATAGAAGAAAATCAAATAGAATTAGGAAATAGCATATAAAACAAATAATAAAAAAAATGCTATATTTAGCACCATCAAATGAAATATTAGAACAAACGAAAGATAGAATAATAGAAAATATTCATGGTAAAATAGGAACATCAGGAAAAAGTAAAGATAAAATAATAGCAGATGTATTTAAAAACTTGCAATTTGCTACATATCAAAGTTTAATAACAAAAGCAGGTAAAGAAACATTAGAAAAGCAGTATGATTTTATAATATTTGACGAATTACATAGAACAGGTGCAGAAAAAAAATGGGAAGAAGCATTAAATAAATTATTAGAAAATCAACTAGAAACAACAAAAGTTTTAGGAATAACAGCAACACCAAGAAGAGATGCAGATGACAGAAATATGGCAGATGAAATAGCACAAAAAAAGTTAGGATATACAGAGGAAGAAATAAAGGCAGAAAAACATATAGCCACAAAAATAGAACTAAAAGAAGCAATACAATTAGGAATGGTAGTAAATCCAAAGGTAGTTTCATGTGAGTATAATTTATTAACAGATGGAAGTATGGAAAATTTAGCAGAACAAATAAATGAAATAGAAGATGAGAATGAAAGAAAGAAGAAATTAGAACAATATGATAGGCTAAGGAAAAATCTGGAGAAAGCAAAAGGAATACCAGAAATATTACAAGAAAACTTAAAAGAAGGTGGAAAATATATTGTATTTATACCAGTTGGAGGGAATGAAGAAGGAAAAGACAGTATAGATAAAGTAAAAAGAATGGGAAAAGCAAATAAGTGAATATTTAAAAAACTCAGGAATAGAACCAGAATATTATTCAATGCTAGGGGCTTATAGTGATAAGGAAAATGAGAGACAATTAGAGGGATTTGAAAGTGAAAAATCAGATAAAACAAAATTTATGATAGTAATGAATAAATTGAACGAAGGTGTTCATGTAGATGGAGTAAATGGAATATTATGGTTTAGACCATTAGATGAAAATTCAAAAATATTGTACAAACAACAAATAGGAAGAGTAATAACATCAGTAGATCCAGATAATCCACCAAAAGATGAAGATAGACCAGTAGTAATGGATTTTGCAAATAATACAGAAAGAGTTGAGATAGATAAAGAAATAAAAAGCAATAATCGAAAAAATGATTTAGAATTATTAACAATAGTAGTAGATTGGGTAAAATCACATGGAGATAATTTGCCACAAGTAACAAGCACAAACAATCAAGAAAAAAGATATGCTGCAACATTATATAGAATACAACAGAAATATATAGAATATAGAAATGGAATTGATAATGAAGGAATTACAGAAGATGAAAGAAATAATATAGAGAATATTATAGCAAAAGGTGAAGAAATAGAGTTATGGGATAGAGATCTTGAAAAGATTACAAAAGAAGAAAGTGATAAAATCTTAGAAGTTGATAATTTTGAGTTAAAAGGAAATTTGCATGATTTTGTTGAATTAGAAAATGAAGTAAAAGGACTCCCAAAGTAAATACAATAGATATATTTATAGAAAAATTAGAAAAATTACAAGAAATAGGAGTAGATGTATCAAAAAAAAAAGAAGATAAAAGATACGATATTGATTTAGTAAAAAGAACCAAAACAAAAGAAAATGATGAAAAATTAATAAGAAAAATAGAAGAAATAGGATTAGAAGCAATTGATAATATAGGAAATAAACTTAGTGCAATAAGAGATCTATATACAAAGGCACAAGAAGGAAAAAAAGATAAATGCTATATTTCCAACAGATAAACAGCTAGAACGACTAGAAAAACTGGGAATAAGAATAAAACCAATGAATACAATAGATGAATTTATAGAAAAATTAGAAAAATTGCAAATTATAGGAATAGATGTATCGAAAATTCAAAAAGAAGATGCAATATTAGATTTAGTAAAAAAAACGAAGCCAAAAGAAAATGATGATGAACTAATAAAAAGATAGAAGAAATGGGATTAAATCCAAATGATCCTATATCAAATAAATTAAGAAGTATAAGAAAAATATATAGCCAATTGCAAAAAGGTAAAAAATTGATGAGATTCCTCCAACAATGGAACAAATAAATAAAATAGAAAAGATGGGAATAAGAATAAAACCAAAAGAAAATATAATAGATGTATTTATAAAAGAATTGGAAAAATTACAAAGCATAGAAATAGATGTATCGAAAATTCAGGTAACAGATACAATATTGGATTTGATAAAAAAAACGAAGCCAAAAGAAAATGATGGTGTACTAATAAAAAAAAGATAGAAGAAATAGGACTAGATCCTAATGAAAATATTGGAGGGAGATTATGCAGAATAAAAATGGGATATAAAAAAAGACAAAAAGAAGGAAATTCCAGATGGACACCATTAACAGAGGAACAATTAAATAAAATTCAAGGAATGGGAATAAAAATAGAAGGAGAAAAAAAGTAATATAGTAGATGAATTTATAGAAAAAATAGAAAAATTGCAAGAAATAGGAGTAGATGTATCAAAAATTGTCAGAAGTGATACAATATTAAAATTGGTAGGAAAAACACTAGAAGAACCCGAAGAAGTATTAATAAAAAAAAAGATAAAAGAAATAGGATTGGAAACAGATGATAATATAGGTTTAAAGTTAAGCGGGATAAAAGTAGCTTACAATAAAAGTCAAAGAGGAGAAAAAAACATGGAATTGTAGCAACAGAAGAACAAGTAAAAATACTAAGAAAAATGGGAGTATGGGAGAAAAAAGAATACAATAGATGAATTTATAGAAAAACTAGAAAAATTGCAAGAAATAGGGGTAGATGTATCAAAAATTTTTAAAAGAGATACAATATTAAAATTGGTAGGAAAAACGATAGAAGAATCTGAAGAAATATTAATAAAAAAAGATAAAAGGGATGGGATTAGAGCCAGATTATAATATTGGAAGTAAACTAAGTGATTTAAAAAAAAGTTTATAATAAAAATCAAAGAGGAGAAAAGACAGGAGGAACTATAGCAACAGAAGAACAAGTAAGAAGAATAAGAAGTTTTGGAATAAAAATAGGAAAAGAAATCACAGGCCAATCCATAGGCCAAGCCTCATATACAGCAACAGTACAAGAATGTGATGAAGCACAAGCAGAACTAAACAAGTTACTGGATAAACAAAAAAATCAACAAGAAGTGTAAAGTATAGTAATTGAGTAGGAGTATTATCATAAAGAGTTGTTACAAAAGTAACAGCTCTTTTTTATAAATACTTTTTAATGTCTCAACACTATCTTCTTGCATAACAACAAAATCATCTAAAATTTGTCTAACATTTTTATCAACACTAGGATTATTATTTAACAATCTACGACCTTCAATAATTCCCATATTAGTACCTTGTAACAATAATTCAGAAATATTAGAATTACTTTTATCAGTCATTGTATTCATTTGAATTCCATACCAAGTCATAGCTTTATTCATTATATTTGTTTCTTGAGGATCATCTGTTAAATCATAATTATGATAAATATTCCCAACACGATTAAAAATTTCTTTATATTTAAGATATTCAACATTTAAAACTCTTTGAAATCTACTATCAGAAACTTTATCAGAAACAAATTTTATCGCATCCATTCCCATTTTTGCACCTTTACTAACTTCATTTAAAACTTTTTTATTAATATCCATTATAAAACCTCCCATTAATAGCTATTTTTATTATTGTTAGCAAAGAAATGGAATATTATACAAATTATTCTTTAATTTCTTTAGAAAGTTTGCTAATAGCCTTAGTTTCAATTCTTGATACATAAGAACGAGAAATTCCCATTTCTTTAGCAATTTCAATTTGTGTTTTAGGTTTATGACCATCAAGACCAAAACGAAGTTCCAAAATTGTACGTTCTCTTCCTTTTTAAAATAGATTTCATTTTTTCATATAAAAGTTTAACTTTCATTTTTAAATCAACAGATTCTTCAACACTTTTGTCATCATTTTCTAAAATTTCTTGTAATGTAATAACATTATCATCTTTATCTTTTCCGATTGGTTCATCAAGAAATACTTCAGCATTTTGCTTTTTGGTTGCCCTAAAATGCATAAGAATTTCATTATCTATACATCTAGAAACATATGTAGAAAGTCTAGCACCTTTTTCAGGTTTAAAACTATTAATACCTTTGATAAGACCAATTGTACCAATAGAAATTAAGTCATCTTGGTCTACATTTGAATTGCTGTATTTTTTACAAACATGTGCAACAAGTCTCAAATTCCTTTCAATTAAAATATTACGTGCATCTTCATCTCCTGTACTTAATTTTTCAAGATAAATTCGCTCTTCTTCAGAACTTAGAGGTTCCGGAAAAAGGGAAGTTCCTGAAATGTATCCAACTGCAAAAACTGCAGTCTGTAAAAAGTGAAAAAAACCACTTATACACAATGCGAAAAACATAAAAACCTCCATATAATTTTATTAAGAACTCATATAACAAATTATATGTTAGAAAAAAATAAAAGTGCATGGACTAAAAAAATATATAAATAACAATAAAATACTTGACAAATACAAACAAATGTTTTAAAATATACACAATCATAAAAGGATGTGAATTTATGGAAAATGAAAATTTAATCATTAAAGATGATATATCTAATGAAGAAATAAAAAATTTAATATATACAATAAGAGGAAAACAAGTTATGCTAGATAGTGATGTAGCAATGTTATATCATTATCAAACTAAGAGAATAAATGAAGCAGTAAAGAGAAATAAAGAAAGATTTCCAGAAAATTTTTTGCTTTCAATTAACGACAGAAGAAATTAAAAATATAAAAATGCCAAATGTAGTTTTGAATTTAAAAATGAAAATAACTGGTCGCAATTTGCGACTAGTTCCAAAAGTGAAAATATAAAACATAGAGGAAAAAAATATTTGCCTTATGTATTTACTGAACAAGGAATAGCAATGTTATCAGGTTTATTAAAGAATGATATAGCTGTTCAAGTAAGTATAAATATTATGAATGCTTTTGTAGAAATGAGAAAATTTCTAATACAAAATGGACAAATATTTGAAAGATTAACTAACATAGAATACAAATTATTAGAACATGATAAAAAATTTAATGAAGTCTTTAATCAACTTCAAGTAGAAGAAAATATAAAACAAAAAATATTTTTTGAAGGACAAATATATGATGCATATAGTCTGATAATTGATATTATAAAAAAAGCAAATAAAAAGATTTTAATAATAGATAATTATATAGATGACAGTGTTTTAAAAATGCTTACTAAGAAAAACTAATAATGTAGAAGTTGTAATACTGACTTCAGATAAAAGTAATATACAACAAATTGATATTCAAAAATTTAATAAAGAATACTCAATATTAAAGGTTGCAAAGACTAATAAATTTCATGATAGATTTATAATTATAGACAATGAAGAAATGTATCATTTAGAGCATCAATAAAAGATTTAGGGAAAAAGTGTTTTGGAATATAAAATTGAAGACGTAGAAATTATGGAAAAAATTTTAAATCATAAATAGAGAATTATAAGAGAAGAAAAATATAAATAATTTTCAAATAATACTTGAAAAGTATTATCATTTGTTATAGAATAAAAATGCCTAAAAAGGTAAATAATAGATAAAAATGAAATTAGAAGAAACTAATTTCAAAAAGGAGGAAATTTTATGTCAGTAAAAGTAGGAATTAATGGATTCGGAAGAATAGGAAAATTAGCATTCCAAGCAGCATTAGGAAAAGAGGAGGTAGAAGTCGTAGCAGTAAATGATCCATTTGTAGCAGCTGATTACATGGCATATATGACAAAATTTGACACTGTACATGGAAGATTTAACGGAACAGTTGAAGAAAAAGACGGAAACTTAGTAGTAAATGGAAGAACAATAAAAGTATATAATGAAATGGACCCAAAAAACATTCCATGGGGTGAATTAGGAGTTGAGTATGTTTTAGAATGTTCAGGTGTTTTCACAACAATGGAAAAAAGCACAAGCACACTTAGATGCAGGAGCTAAAAAGGTTCTTATAAGTGCACCATCAAAAGATGCTCCAATGTTTGTAATGGGAGTAAATAATGAAACATATAGTTCAGACATGAACATTGTATCAAATGCATCTTGTACAACAAACTGTTTAGCACCTTTAGCAAAAATAATAAATGATAATTTTGGAATCAAAGAAGGATTAATGACAACAGTTCACTCAACAACAGCAACACAAAAAACAGTTGATGGAGCTTCAAAGAAAGATTGGAGAGGTGGACGTGCTGCATCTGCAAACATTATTCCATCATCAACAGGAGCTGCAAAAGCAGTAGGAAAAGTTATACCATCATTAAATGGAAAATTAACAGGTATGGCATTCAGAGTACCAACAGTTGATGTTTCAGTTGTTGATTTAACATGTAATTTAGAAAAACCAACAACATATGAAGAAATATGTGCAGCAGTAAAAAGAGCATCTGAAAATGAATTAAAAGGAATTGTAGAATATACAGATGAAGCAGTTGTATCATCAGATTTCCTAAGTGATATGCATACATCAATATTTGATGCAACAGCAGGAATCATGTTAACAGATACATTCGTTAAATTAGTTGCATGGTATGATAATGAATGGGGATATTCAAACAAGTTAGTTGATTTAGCTTGCTATATGTCAACAGTAGATCATAAATAATAATTCAACTTGGGTTAGGGTGTTAGAGCTTGTCTAACCTCTAACCTTTTTGAAGTGATATAATTAAAAAATATATTTTAATTATTTTTATATAAGAAAGGAAAAAACTTATTATGAGTAAAAAAACAATAAAAGATATTGATTTAAAAGGAAAAAAGTATTTGTAAGATGTGACTTTAATGTACCAATGGATGAAAATCAAAATATAACAGATAATAGAAGAATTGTTGCAGCATTACCAACAATTAAATATTTAATAGAACAAGGATGTAAAATAGTATTATCTTCACATTTAGGAAGACCAAAGGGAGAATTCAAAAAAGAATTTTCACTTGCACCAGTTGCAAAAAGAACTTTCAAAACAATTAGGACAAGAAGTATTAATGGCTGAAGATGTTGTTGGAGAAAGTGCAAAAAATTAGCTGAAAATTTACAACCAGGACAAGTAATGTTACTTGAAAATGTTAGATTTCATAAAGAAGAAACAGACAATGATCCAGAATTTGCAAAAAAAAATTAGCAAGCTTCGGAGATATATTTGTAAATGATGCATTTGGAACAGCACATAGAGCACATGCTTCAACAGAAGGCGTAGCACATTATTTACCAGCTGTTTCAGGATTTTTAATAGAAAAAGAATTAAAATTCTTAGGAGAAGCATTACAAAATCCAGAAAGACCATTTGTATCAATATTAGGAGGATCTAAAGTATCTGATAAAATAGGTGTAATAGATAGTTTATTAGAAAAAAGTAGATGTATTATTAATTGGTGGAGGAATGGCTTATACATTCTATAAAGCATTAGGATATAAAATAGGAAATTCAATTTGCGAAGATGATAAATTAGATTTAGCAAAAGAATTAATGAAAAAAGCTGAAGAAAAAAGGCGTAAAAATGTTACTACCAATAGACAACAAATTAGGAAAAGAATTTTCAGCAAATACTGAAACAATGTATGCAGATAGAGAATCAATACCAGATGGATGGGAAGGATTAGACATTGGACCAAAAACAATTGAATTATATGCTGAAGAATTAAGAAAAGCCAAAACAGTAATATGGAATGGAACAGTAGGTGTAGCAGAATTTGCAGCATTTGCTGAAGGAACAAACAAATTAGCACAAGTATTAGCAGAATTAGATGCAACAACAATAATTGGTGGTGGTGATACAGCTGCAGCAATTCAAAAAAGCAGGTGTTGCAGATAAAATGACACATGTTTCAACAGGTGGAGGAGCATCATTAGAATTTATAGAAGGTAAAAAATTACCAGGAATAGAATGTTTATTAGACAAATAGGAAATAAATAGTTTGAGGAGAGAAAGGCAGTATAGGCAAAATGGAAAATCTAAGGAATCCTAGAGTATTAGGAACACAATATAGAGTATATGACAAAGACGGAAAATATAAAAGAACAATAGATAAAACAGATGAAAAAACTTAGATGAAAGTGATTGGCTAAAAGGAGTTACATGTTTTGTTATAAATGAAAAAGGAGAAGTTCTTATAGAAGTAAGAGCTAATAAAGGACTTACACCTGGAAAAAATGATTTATGCTCAGGACATTTAGATAATGATGAAACAGAAACTCAAGCTATGGTAAGAGAATTAAAAGAAGAACTTGGAATAAACCTAGAGGAATCAATGAATGTTGTAAAAGTTACACAACAAGGTGTTCCTCTTGGCTTTGAGAGTTCTAAAAAAATAAAAAATTTCTTTATAACATTTTATTGCTTAAAAAGAAATTCATCAAAAATTGAAATCCAAAAAGAAGAAATAGACAAATATGTTTGGTTACCATTAGAAGAAACATTTCAATTATTAAAATGTGGAAGAACAAAATTTCCTAAAAATTTTGATTATAGTGATATATTTGAGAAAGTTAGAAATATTTATTATAGCCAAAGCAAAGGAAATACTCAAAGAGAGGAATAATTATGATAGTAACATTATCAGGAATAACAGGAACTGGCAAATCTTTTTTTAAAGATGCGATATCAAAAGAACTTAATTTTAAAAATTTAGCAATTGTTACAACAAGAAATAAAAGAAAAAATGAAGTTAATGGTATTGATAAAGAATTTGTAAGTGAAGAAGAATTCGAAAAACTAGTGAAAAATAAAGAAGTTGTAGTTGATTTTGAATTTCTTGGAGCAAAATATGGATATAGAAAAGAAAAACTAGAATCAAGTGAAAATCAAGTAACAGAAGTACATTATAGTACTATATATGAAATAAAAAAACATACACCAAATATATTTTCAATATATATAATACCAAAAAAGATATTGAAAGAGCAAAGATTGAATTGAAAAATAGGGAGCTTCAAGTGAAGTTATAAAAAAAAAAGATTGCAAGAAATAGATGAACATATAAAAGAATATTCTGCAAATAAAGAATTACAAAAACAATTTGATTGTGAATTTGTAAATGACTACACTGATGGAGCAAAGAAGAACTTGATTAATATAATAAAAGAGAGACTAAAAAGTAATAATGATGATTATAATTCGAAAATTATAAATGTCTAGAAGTTCTCTAAATTATAGAAAGGAATTGAATTTTTTATGAGAAGAAAAGTAATTGCAGGAAATTGGAAAATGAATATGCTTCCAAATGAAGCTATTAATTTCATTGAAGAATTAACACCACTTGTAAGTGACACAAAAAATGAAGTTATTTTATGTGTGCCATATACAGATTTATTTTATTCATTACTAAATGTACAAGGAACAAATATAAAAATAGGTGCCCAAAATATGCATTGGGAAGAAAAAAAGGAGCATATACAGGAGAAGTATCTGCACAAATGTTAAAATCTATAGGAGTAGAATATGTAATAATAGGACATTCAGAAAGAAGACAATATTTTGCAGAAACAGATGAAACTGTAAATAAAAAAGAATAAAATCAGCATTAGCAGTTGGATTAAAACCAATAATATGTGTTGGTGAAACTCTTGAACAAAGAGAATCAGGTCAAACAGAAGCAATAGTTACAAGTCAAATAGAAAAAGCATTAGAAGGTGTATCAACAGAAGATTTAGAAAAATTATTGTAGCATATGAACCAATATGGGCAATAGGAACAGGAAAAACAGCAACAAAAGAAGATGCAAACAATACAATAATGGAAATAAGAAAAAAAATAGCAGAAATATATGGACAAAATAAGGCAAATGGAGTTATAATACAATATGGCGGAAGCGTAAAATCATCAAATGCCAAAGAATTATTTGAGATGTCAGATATAGACGGAGGCCTTGTAGGAGGAGCAAGTTTAAAATCTGAAGAATTCCTAAAATTGTAAATTATGATAGATAATTGGTTCAAAACAATACAACTATTGTTATTTGAATTGGAAAGGGATGAAAATAATGGAAAAAGGACCAGTAATGCTAATGATATTAGATGGTTTTGGAATAAACGAAAAAACAGATGGTAATGCTGTAAAACTTGCAAAAACACCTAATATAGACAAACTAATGAAAAAATACCCAAATACAATAATGTATACAAGTGGATTAAAAGTAGGACTACCAGATGGACAAATGGGAAATTCTGAAGTAGGACACACAAATATTGGAGCAGGAAGAATTGTATATCAAGAACTAACAAAAATAACAAAATCAATAGAAGATGGAGACTTTTTTGCAATTCCTGAATTCATAGAAGCAATTGAAAATTGTAAAAAACACAATTCAAAATTACACATATTAGGATTATTATCAGATGGTGGAGTTCATAGTCATATTAGACATTTATATGGACTACTTGAAATGGCAAAAAGAAGAGATTTTGAAGATGTATATGTACACTGCTTTTTAGATGGAAGAGATACACCACCAGCATCAGCAGAAGGATATATAACACAACTTGAAGAAAAAATGAAAGAAAAGAAAGTTGGAAAAATAGCAAGTATATCAGGAAGATATTATGCTATGGATAGAGATAAGAGATGGGATAGAGTAAAAAAAATGTTATGATGCATTAGTAAGAGGAGAAGGAAATAAAGCAACATCTGCAACAATAGCAATAGAAGATTCTTATCAAAAAAGAAGTATTTGACGAATTTGTTGAACCAACTGTAATAGTTAATAATGATACACCAATTGCAACAATTGGAGAAAATGACTCTGTAATTTTCTTTAACTTTAGACCAGATAGAGCAAGAGAGATAACAAGAGCAATTGTAGATCCAGAATTTGATGGATTTGAAACAGAAAAAATCAACACATATTTTGTATGTTTTACAAATTATGATGAAACAATGCCAAATGTTAAAATAGCATTTAAAAAGAACCATTAGTAAATACTTATGGAGAAGTAGTAAGTAAACATGGATTAACACAATTACGTATAGCTGAAACAGAAAAATATGCCCATGTTACATTTTTCTTTAATGGAGGAGAAGAAAAAAAACAATATCCTGGTGAAGATAGAATCTTAGTACCATCACCAAAAGTTGCAACATATGATTTACAACCAGAAATGAGTGCTCCAACAGTTACAGAAAAAGTAGTAGAAGCAATAAATGAAGATAAATATAATGCAATTATATTAAACTTTGCAAATCCAGATATGGTTGGACACACAGGAAGTTTACCAGCAGCAATAAAAGCTGTAGAAACAATAGATGAATGTGTTCAAAAAGTTGTAGAAGCAATGTCTGCACATAATGGAACTATGATAATAACTGCAGATCATGGAAACTGTGAGCAAATGATTGATTACAAAACAGGAGACCCTCATACGGCACATACAACAAATCCAGTTCCATTAATACTTGTAACAAATGATGAAACATTAAAAGTAAAATCTGGAAAATTGGCAGATTTAGCACCAACTATGTTAGAAATATTAGGAATCAAACAACCAAAAGAAATGACTGGAGAAAGTATTTTAGAAAAATAAGAATTATAAACTATTAATAGCGAAAAAAAATTCAAAACCCGCTATAAATAAGGGTGGATAAAAGTGATTAATAATACTAAAAAAATTAAAGAATTATATGAAAATATACAAAAGAAAGCTTTTCGATATAGTACCTGGAAAATGGGATGAATTATACCTATATGCATCAATAATAGAGAGACTTGGAAAAGTTCAAGTTGGAGAAATGTATTTCTATTTTATGCCAAGAGGAATTTTAAAAAGAAAATTTATAAATGTATATGAAGTCCCAAACAAGTACAATATAGAAGAGGAAGAATATTTAAAACTAGTAGAACTTTTATATGATGAAATAAAAGAACTAAGAGAAGAATTTAGAAAAACAAATCAAAAAGTATGGTCAAATTTAACAATATCAATAAAAAATGATAGAATAACATACACATTTTGCTATGATAATTTGTTAGGTGGCCAAGATGAATATTATGATCACCATATATATTGGAGAAAAAAATATTTACATATAGAACCATGTGGAAAAAAAAAGAAGAAAAAAGCATTTAATAAATATTTATCTACTAGAAATTTAGAAGTTCCGAAATCTGATGAATATATTACTGGAATTTACTTAAAAAGACAAGTAAATGTGGTAAAATATGATACAACAGATGTTGATGAAAATCAAAGAGTTGACTATCGTGTAGCAAAACAAGAAGAAAGTAAAATAAAAAATCAAATATTATGTAATAAATGAAAGGAGCAATAAAAATGATTTATTCAAAAGAATTAGAAAATATGTGCTGTGTTGCAAAAGGAGTAGACCATGGACCAGCACCAATTCCAGAAGAAGGAAAATGGGTAAAAGCAAAAGATATAAAAGATATATCAGGATTAACACATGGTATTGTGGTGTGCACCACAACAAGGAGCATGTAAATTAACATTAAATGTAAAAGATGGAATAATCCAAGAAGCATTAATTGAAACAATAGGATGTTCAGGAATGACACATTCAGCTGCAATGGCAGGAGAAATTCTAACAGGTAAAACAATATTAGAAGCATTAAATACAGATTTAGTTTGTGATGCTATAAATACTGCTATGAGAGAATTATTCTTACAAATAGTATATGGTAGAACTCAAACAGCTTTCTCAGAAGGTGGACTTCCAGTAGGAGCTGGACTTGAAGATTTAGGAAAAGGACATACATCACAAGTAGGAACAATATATTCAAGTTCATTAAAAGGACCAAGATATTTACAATTAACAGAAGGATATATAGTAGAATTAGGATTAGATAAAGATGACCAAATAATTGGTTATAAATATGTTCATTTAGGAAAAATGATGGATAATATTAAAAAAGGAATTGATCCTAAAGAAGCAATTGAAAAAAGCTTCTGGTATATGGAAGATTTGACGAAGCTGTAAAGAAGATAGATCCAAGAGAAGCATAGAAATAGAATTAAAAAAAATAAATAAGATGTAAAAATGGGAAATGTCTTCCCTTACAATAAAAATAGGAGGAATAAAAGATGGCAGTAACATTTGAAAGTTATGAAAGAAGAATAGATCAAATAAAACCAGTTATGGAAAAATACGGAATAAAAGATTTTGAAGATTCATTAAAAATCTGTACAGATAAAGGATTTAATCCTTATGAAATAGTAAAAGGAGTTCAACCAATTTGTTTTGAAAATGCAGCTTGGGCTTACACATTAGGTGCAGCAATAGCAATCAAAAAAGGATGTAAAAAGGCATCAGATGCAGCAAAAGCAATTGGAGAAGGATTACAAGCATTCTGTATTCCAGGATCTGTTGCAGATGATAGAAAAGTAGGATTAGGACATGGAAATTTAGCATCAATGCTATTATCAGAAGATACAAAATGTTTTGCATTTTTAGCAGGACATGAAAGTTTTGCAGCAGCAGAAGGAGCTATTGGTATAGCAAAAAATCTGCAAACAAAGTTAGAAAAGAAACCATTAAGAGTAATTTTAAATGGTTTAGGAAAAGATGCAGCACAAATAATATCAAGAATAAATGGATTTACATATGTAAAAACAGATTTTGATTATTTTACAGGAAAAGTAAAAGTAGTAGAAGAAATAAAATATTCTGATGGAGAAAGAAGCCAAGTAAAATGTTATGGTGCAAACGATGTTAGAGAAGGTGTAGCAATCATGTGGTTAGAAGATGTTGATGTATCTATTACAGGAAACTCAACAAACCCAACAAGATTCCAACATCCAGTTGCAGGAACATATAAGAAAGAAAGACTAGAAGCAGGAAAGAAATACTTCTCAGTTGCTTCTGGTGGTGGAACAGGTAGAACACTTCATCCAGATAATATGGCAGCAGGACCAGCTTCTTATGGTATGACAGATACAATGGGAAGAATGCATTCAGATGCACAATTTGCAGGATCATCTTCAGTACCAGCTCACGTAGAAATGATGGGATTAATTGGTATGGGTAACAACCCAATGGTTGGTGCTTCAGTAGCAGTAGCTGTTGCTGTTGAAGAAGCTATGAAATAGTTGTATTATTAATTTGATTACATTTATAATAATTGATTCATACTATATACATGATATGATAAGAAAGGAAAGAGAGTTTTATGAAAGATTATTTAGAAATTGAAAGTGTAGAAGCATTAGAGGTATTAGATTCAAGAGGAAATCCAACTGTACAAGTTGAAGTTACAACATTTGATGGAGCACATGGTGTAGCAATGGTTCCATCTGGAGCATCAACAGGAAGCTTTGAAGCTGTTGAATTAAGAGATGGTGATAAATCAAGATATTTAGGAAAAGGAGTTTTAAAAGCTGTAGAAAATGTTAACTCAGTTATAGCTCCAAAATTAGAAGGAATGAATGTTTATGACCAAGCTGGAATCGATAAAATGCTTATCGAATTAGATGGAACAGAAAACAAAGGGGTATTAGGAGCAAATGCTACATTAGGTGTATCATTAGCTTGTGCTAAAGCTGCTGCTGCATCATTAGGAATGGAATTATATAACTATATTGGTGGACCAAATGCAAAAGTTATGCCAGTTCCAATGATGAACATCATGAATGGTGGTAAACATGCTGATTCAACATTAAGTGTACAAGAATTTATGATTATGCCAGTTGGAGCAAAATCATTCTCTGAATGTTTACGTATGTGTGCCGAAATTTATCACAACTTAAAAAGCTGTTTTAAAATCAAAAGGATTAGGAACAGGTGTTGGTGATGAAGGTGGATTTGCCCCAAACGTTAAAGATGAAGATGAAGCACTTCAATTAATAATGGAAGCTATTGAAAAAAGCTGGGTATAAACCAGGTGAAGAAGTTGCTTTAGCATTAGATGTTGCTGCAACAGAATTATATGATGAAGCAAAGAAAATAGGAAAAGAAGGACAATATCATTTCTGGAAAATAGGTGTTACAAAAACAGAAGATGAAATGATAGACTTCTTAGAAGATTTAGTAAACAGATATCCAATTATCTCAATCGAAGATGGTTTAGCAGAAGAAGACTGGGCTGGATGGAAAAAACTAACAGACAGATTAGGATCAAAAATCCAATTAGTTGGTGATGACTTATTTGTAACAAATATGAAGAGATTACAAAAAGGTATTGATTTAGGTGTAACAAACAGTATATTAATCAAATTAAATCAAATCGGAACATTAACAGAAACATTAGATGCTATCGAATTAGCTAATAAACATGGAATGACAGCTGTTGTATCACACAGAAGTGGTGAAACAGAAGATACAACATTAGCAGATGTTGCTGTTGCAATGAATGCTGGACAAATAAAAACAGGTGCACCATGTAGAACAGATAGAGTTGCTAAATATAATAGATTATTAAATATCGAACATCAATTAGGTGATGTTGCTCAATATTTAGGAAGAAAAGCAATAATAAAATAATTTGACTTTATGTCAAAAATAAAGGCAGGAGACTAAAAAGTTTCTTGCTTTTTTTATATAGTAGGAAAGTTCTCCCTGTAGGAGGACTTTCTATACTAGATAAATATGGCGAGTCTTAAATTTTCTTAAAATTTTTATTTGATAGAAAATCTTAGATTCGCTTTTTACTTTGAGTTCATTATCAAATTAAAAAAATTAATTGATTTTACATAAAATACATGATATAATAGCCAAGATGAGGCTCAAGAAGCCTTATAGAAAAACATAAATATCAAGACAGAAAGGAACAAACATCATGGCAAAAATCAACATACCTGTTTTGGCAATTGGAGAAAGTGTTATTGTTTCTGGAAATTATACAATTCTCCTTAGAAATAATGATACAAAAGCTGATATATATAACACGGAAGGAGAAAAAAAATAAGTGAAGTATTTGGATTTAAAGATGTGGATAGCTTATTAAAAAATACTTTATTTGGTAAAGAGGCTTTTATTGTATTATCAAAAAGACAGCTACTATATTAAGAATTATGAAGGAAAAGTTATTCAGAAATATAAAGCTGAAGGAAAATATATCGTAGGTGCAATTAAACGCATTTTACAATCTAGTAGTACAAGTAAGTTTTATAAAGGATTTAGAGAAAGAGTAGTTGTTTCTAGTCAATCTGATTCTTACAAAAACAATTTTGAAGTTGGAACAAGAATTTGGATTTCTGAACATTATTTGATTGAAAAAAAAACAAGTGTGGTGAAATTAAGATTTATAATATATCAAATAATAAGTTGTTAGGAACTATTCCTAAATCCAATTATAAAGATAACCAAAGTTTACAGATGATTCTTAGAACAAACTGTTATTGGTTTGGAATTCATTGGAATATGATGATAAAAGAAAGAGATGGTTGGACAGTTGTAACTCAAGATGGAAATGTTATGGCAAGAGGTATTAGTGATGAGTTATTAAAAATGCTTATAGGAAATAAAGCAAGAAGGTGAAGAAAAAGTTTTTAAATACAATGGCTTAGAGATTAAAGAAAGAGAAAGACTTTATAAGTTCTCTAAGGTATTGATAGTTGAAGAATTTAATACAGGTAAATTCAGGTTTTATTCATCAAACGGAAATCATATAGTAACAACTTTAATTGAAAAAAGGTTAACAGATTGTTTTAAGACAACTGAAAAATGGATTGCTGTTATGATAAAAGGTAGTTATTATTATGATCCTGAATGGCAAATCTTTGATTATAATGGTAAAGTAATATGTGAAAGTGTTTTCCGTATATTTCAAGTACGACAAATGCGTTATGCCATTGGTTCTAGTCTGCTATATCCTAATAATGAGACTTTATGGATATTTAATTTTAATGGAGAGTTTAAAACTAAAATTGAAGGATATAGATTTGAATTTGAAGATGAGAATTATATAAAAATTTATAGTAGTTCAGGATGTTTTCAAATTTATGATTTAAATGGAATAAAGGTGACAGATTTTTCTTTTGATGAAGAAAATGATATTGTATGGGAAGATTATACTAGCATTATATTTCACAAAATAGATAGGGATAATGAATATGTTGAATATAATTTGAAAGCAAAAAGAAATTCATCATCTTAAATGCCAGGAAATCAGAGTTATAGATGATTCTGATGAATTGATTGTTATGATTAGAAAAAATGGTCAATGGGGAGTGTTTAAATATGTAGGAGTTGATTTTGAAAATGCTGAATTCTATGGCTTTAAAGAAATCATTCCAATTCAATATGACAAAATCTCTGGAAATGGTTATTATTCCTATGCAAAATATACAAGTAAAGATTTGTATGGATATCAGGAGACTTTCGAAGATGTTTATGATCAAGATGGCAACTTAATTATGACTGTTGAGTTGTAAATAAAAAAGACCAAGTAAGATTCTTTAATAGAATTTTGCTTGGTTTTTTATGATAAAGTTAGAAAAATTATTAATATGTATCTATTGAAAAAATAAACTTATTAATATATAATTATTTTAAGCAAAAGCAAAAAAAAGAAAGGAACAAAAGAATATGAAAGAAAAAGGAATTTTACTTCCAATTTTTTCACTTCCAAGTAAATATGGAATAGGAGACTTTGGATATGAAGCATATCAGTTTATAGATATATTAAGTGAGAATAATATAAAATATTGGGAGATATTACCAATAAACGAATGTGATAAACACCCATATTCTCCAATAAGTTATTATGCATTGGAAGAAGATTATATTTCAGTAGACAAATTAAAAGAAGAAAAAACTAATACAAAATGCAGAGACAAAAGAAAATAAAGATAGAGTAATATATGATAATTTTAAAGAAAAATATTATAAAGAAGCATATAGAAATTTTAGACCTAATAATGAATATTATGAATTTATAATATTGCAAGAAATAAATGAATATGCAGAATTTATGAGCCAAAAAACAGGAAATGAAAAAAGACTATTATTTATTTTTTTTTGCATATATATTATATAAACAATGGATGGAATTGAAATATTATGCTAATTCTAAAAATGTTCAAATTATTGGAGATATGCCAGTATATCCAGTATTTGAATCAGTTGAAACTAAATACCATTCAGAATATTTTGAAATGGAAAATGGAAAGTTTACATTTGAAGCTGGAACTCCTCCAGACTATTTCAATGAAAACGGTCAAAAATGGAATAGCCCTGTATATAATGTAGAAAATATAAAAAAAGATAATTATCAATATTTAGTAAAAAGATTTAAGTATCATTTAAAATTATTCGATAAAGTAAGAATAGATTATTTTAGAGGATATGATTCATTTTTCAGAATACCATTTGGAAAAACAGGTAAAGAAGGAACATATGTAGATGGACTAAGTTATGGATTTTTTGATGAATTATTTAAAGAGAAAAATGTAAATATTGAAAACTTTATAATAGAAGATTTAGGGGAAATAAGAGAAGAAACAATAAAACTAAGAGAACATTATGGATTTACAAGGCAGAAAATATTACAATTTACTATAGATTTAGATAATTTGTATGATAGAGATAATGAAACTGAAAATGTACTAGTCTTTCCGGGAAATCATGATTGTAATACAATATATGGTTGGTATAAAACTTTAGATGATGAGCATAAATGGAGACTAAAAAGAATTTTTAAGAAGAAATGAATGTTATGATATAAATATAAATATTGGCATTATGCAATATTTATCAAAATGTAAGGCAAAAATGCCAATAATAATGGTTCAAGATATTTTAGGACTTGATGAAAATTCTAGAATTAATGTGCCAGGAGTTGAAAGTGATCAAAATTGGTCTTGGAAATTGATTAATTTTGATGATTTAAAAGAAAGAATAAAAGATTATTAAAAATGCCCTTGTAATTAGAGAAATCTAATTATAAGGGTTTTGTAGTAGAGAACAAAACATCACTTGTAATATTATGTAAAATATGATATAATAATAATGTACGAACTTTGAAAATTTATTATAGGAGGCATTTTATGCAAAAAATTGTATGGAGACTAGGTCAAATTATTATGGGATACTTTTGGGGAATTGCATTTAAAATAGATGCAAAAATGAAAGTAAGTTTTAATGACATTATTGGGTATGAAAGTCAAAAATCTGATTTGGCAAAAATAATACGATTATTAGAATTACGGAGTACTTCAAAATGTAGATTAAGACAAAGAATTCCTAAAGGAATTCTTATTGATGGGCCGAAAGGAACTGGAAAAACATTAATTGCCAAAGCATTTATTGCTGAAAGCAAATTACCTTTTATTATGATTTCTGGTTCAGAAATAAATAATGCAAAAGATATAAAGCACTTGTTTTTTTAGCAGCAAGAGCAAAAAGAATCTTGTATTATTTTTATTGATGAATTTGATGTTATGGGAAAAGAAAACAAAAATAATGAAAGGATTATTGCACAATTAGCATATGAAATGAACAAAAGAGATCATGTGTTAGTTATTGCAACAACTAGAAATATTAAAGAAATCAGTTCTTCTTTAAAACGTCCCAAACATTTTGAAATGTTTGTTAGCATGTTTCTACCAGATTTTGATAATAGAATGCAAATTATTGAATATTGTTGCAATAAGAAAAGAGTTGATCCAAGCGTAAGTGTGAAGAAATTAGCCAAAAAACTTATTGGAGCTTCTACGTTAGAAATTATAAAAATTATGAATATGGCAATAGAAATTGCTGAACAAAAACATCATAAAAATGTTTTAAGCAAAGATTTTTGTGAGGCTCAAATAAATTGTGATGAAGCAGTTCCACTAAGAATTAACAGAACATTTATAGAAAAGAAAGCAACTGCATATCATGAAGCGGGTCATGCAATTTGTGTTTTTCTTTCCCAAATCAAGAGAATACGAGATATTTCCATAATTCCTACGCAAGAGTTCTTTGGACGTGTCGCAACATATCCTTTGAATGAATATGGAAAAATGACCAAGCAGGATTTTGAAATAGAAATTATGATAAGTCTTGCGGGTAGAGTTGCAGAAGATGTGTTCTTTAATTCGCCTACTAGTGGAGCGAAAGGAGATCTTGAAAAGACAACAAAAAGCTTGTAAAGCAGTATTTAACTGAATTTTGTTTTGATGAAGAAATAGGAATTGCTCCTGTTTCATGTCTTAGTTTAGAACAATTAGCAGGATCTGATTTGAACAATCGGCTTCTTAACAGAAGTGTAGATCTCATGAATTTGTTCTACAAGAGAACAAAGGAATATTTGCTCCAAAACAAAACAATGTTAGAAGAAATTGCTCAAAATCTTTTGCAAAAAAGAAGTACTTAGTGAAGAAGAGGTGTATGCTATCTATAATAAATATAATCCTAAATAATTATTTGGAATGAAAGGAAAAAAATCCATAGTTGAAATAATATCAACTATGGATTTTTTATAAATTAAAATTCAAAAATGGCACAATGTTTATAAATATCCAAGTATATAATGCAGAAAAACAAGCTTGTAAAATCTTTCCTAAGATATATGGTGTAATAGATAAATCTGTTTTAGAAATACAACTCCAAACTTGAAGCAAGACAGAAATGCCACCGAGACCAAGAAGGAAAGAAGCAATAATTATATTTATAGAAATATTTTTTTCAGGAATATTACAAATTATATTTAGCCCATTGGTTAATTCTATAATTCCAGATATAAAACCAGAATAAAATGTTTGAGGAATTCTAAAAAAAATTAAATATAGGTTTCATAAAATAACAAGATATATTAAGTAAATTACTTGTTTTTAAAATAGAAAGTATAACAGAAAACAAAACAACAAAGCCACCAATCATTAAAATAGTATTTATTGAACTTTTAATACTATTTCCAATAATTTCTCCCAAACTAGATAATTTTATAGTTCTGTTTTTAATATTTGATGAACTACTAATAAAATTTTTAGAATCATTTTTCTTCCAAAAACGAAATAAAAAGCCAACAGAAATAGATGCAAGTAAGTGAGTGAAAGTAGTAAAAAACCAATAGTAGAATTTCCAAATAAACTTATTCCAACACTTCCAATTATAAATAAAGGACCAGAATTATTTGTAAAGCTAAGTAAACGCTCACATTCTACTTTAGAACAAATATTATTTTGTCTAAAATTAGCTGCAATTTTAGCTCCCATAGGGTAGCCACTTAAAATTCCCATAATAAAGGCAAAACTTCCTTCACCTCTAATGTTAAAAAGCGGTTTCATAAATTTATTTAATAATTTTCCTAAATAATATGTAAAATTTGTATAAGAAAGTAATTCAGTAGCAACAAAAAAAGGAAATAAAGAAGGGACAACAGAATTGGCCCATAAAACTAAACCATTTTTGGCAGCTTTTAAATTAGAATTAGAAAAAACAACAAGACATATAGTAAAAAAAACTAATATAAAAGGTAAAATAAAATTTTTTAATTTTACTATTTTGAATTTATACATAATAGAGACCTCCAACTTTTAGTACAAAAATATTTCTTTTATAAAAATATTATGATTAAGGAACTACAGAAATGCTGAAAAAATGATTAATTTAGTTACTACGAAAAAATGTTCGAAAATTTTTTGAAATAGTATTGACAATTTGTCAAATAAGATATAAAATAGCATCAACAAGAAAACGAACAGAAGTTCAAATAAGGAGGAATTTAAGATGAGTATATTTGGAAAAAGAAACAATGTAATAACATACACAGTAAATAAGGCAACAAATAGAGATATGTATATAACAATTCAAAATGGTGAAGTTATTGTAAATGCACCTTGGTATTTTACGCAAAATAAAATTCAAGCAGTAGTTGAAGAAAAGAAGAATTGGATTTTAAGTAAAATAAATGAATATCAACAACAAAGTTCAAATATGCAATCTGTAAAAATATTTGGAAAAAATTATGATTTAAAAGTTGTATATTCAAATATTGATACTCCAGAATTAAATATAGAAGAAAATTATGAGATAAAAAATAATATTACCAAATAATATAGAAAAATAGGAAACAAACAAATTTTAAAAATGTCAATAAATAAAATGTATGAACAAATAGTTAAAAAAAGAAATAGACAATATAATGGAAAAAAATAAGATTAATGCTAGGAATTGCACCAGAAGATTATTTTATAGAACAATTAGATGGTGAAATTGCAAAATGTACATCAAAAAAAGAAATCATAATTTCACCTGAAATTATACAATTCAAAAGAGAAACAATTGAATATGTGATAGCACACGAATTTTGTCATTTAAAATATAAAACACATTGTAAAAGTTTTAATGATATAATGGAAGAAAAATTCGAAAATTACATAAAAATTGAAAGTGAATTAAGTGGATATAAATTTTAAAATTATATCCACTTTTTAGAACATTGATAATTGTATAAAAAATGTCTATTAGTTATTGCAAATTAAAATTAATTGTGCTAATATAAGTATGAATTAATTCATATTGGGGCATCGCCAAGTGGTAAGGCATCGGACTCTGACTCCGACATTCCTGTGTTCGAATCACAGTGCCCCAGCCAAAATAAATTTTTTAAAATTTATTGGAGGTGAGAACATAATGAAAAAAAAAGGTATATAATTATAGGAATAATAATTGGAATTATAATAATAGGAGGAATTATTGCAATGATAATAAATAATTCAAAAAAAGAAAATATAAATCAAGATGAAGATAAATATTCAAAAGGAACACATCATGCGCAAATAACAATAAAAGATTATGGAACAATAAATGTAGAATTATATGCAGATATTGCACCAATTACAGTTGCAAATTTTGCGAAATTGGTAAATGAAGGTTTTTATAATGGATTAACATTTCATAGAATTATATCAGGATTTATGATTCAAGGTGGAGATCCAAATGGTAATGGAACTGGTGGAAGTGATGGAAATATAAAAGGTGAATTTGCACAAAATGGTGTAAAGAATACACTTTCTCATACTAGAGGTGTAATTTCAATGGCAAGATCGATGGCTTATAATAGTGCTAGTTCACAATTTTTTATAATGCATAAAGATTATACTGGATTAGATGGAGCCTATGCTGCATTTGGAAAAGTAACAAGTGGAATCGAAATTGTAGACAAAATATGTGAAGATGTAAAAATAGAAGATGATAATGGTACAGTATTAAAAGAAAATCAACCAGTTATAGAAAAAATAGAAATGATAGATTAAAAAACTCATAGATATATTCTAATAAAGAATTATACCTATGAGATTTTTTCTTCATTTATTATAAAATAACTTGTAAAAATAATATATTTAGTGTACAATAATCATGAAAAAATAATTATAAATAATATAGAATAAGTCAAAAAGAAAGGAGAAATTCGTATAATAAAATAAATTATACGAGTAAAACAAAATGAGAATAGTAACAGATGAGAAAGATAGACAAGCATATAAAGAATTTTTAGAAAAACATGAAAGGTGTAATTTTCAACAATCACCAGAATGGGCAAAAGTAAAAGGAAATTGGATAAATGAAATAGTATTAGCAGAAGATGAAAGTGGAAAAATAATCGGAGCAGTAAGTATTTTAATAAGAAAAATACCTATCTTTGGAAATATAATGTATTCGTCAAGAGGACCAACATGTGATATACATGATATATCTGTAATGAAACAATTAACAGATGGAATCAAAGAACTAGCAAAAAAATATAAGGCAATAGTATATAAAGCAGAACCAGACATAGAAAGTAAAGATGAAGAATTTAGAAAAATAGTAACAAGTTTAGGATATAAAATAAAAGATAATGCCAAAAACTTTAGAGAAGAAATACAACCAAGATATGTATTTAGATTAGATATAAAAGGAAAAACAGAGGAAGAGATATTTGCTGAATTTCATTCAAAAACAAGATATAATGTAAGACTAGCGACTAAAAAAGGAGTAGAAGTAAGAGAAGGAACGAGAGAAGATTTAAAAGATTTCCATAAAATAATGGTAGAAACAGGAGCAAGAGATGGATTTATAATAAGACCATTATCATATTTTGAGAAAATGTATGATGAATTGGCTCCAGAACATATGAAATTATTAATGGCATATCATGATGGAAAGCCAATATCAGGAGTTATTCCAATTTTTTATGGAAACAAAACTTGGTATTTATATGGAGCAAGTAGTAATGAACATAGAAATCTAATGCCAAATTATTTATTACAATGGGAAATGATAAAAATTGCAATAGCTAGAAAAGATGATATATATGACTTTAGAGGTGTATCTGGAGTAGTAGATGAAAATCACCCACAATATGGATTATATAGATTTAAAAAAGGATTTGGAGCAACATTTACAGAATTTGTAGGGGAAGTTTATATTCCATTTAAACCATTAACTTATTCTTTATATAAATTTTCGGAAAAAACATTCAGAAATTTAAGAGGTTTAAAGACGAAATTCAAAAAATAAATGTGCAATTAATAATCGAGAGGAAGAAAAATATTGAAAGAGCTATTAGTAGAAAAAGTAAAATAAAAAACAATTTAAAAATAATTAATAATATAATAAATAAAAATGGGAAAAATGATAATGGAGAAAAAGTAAAATTAATAGCAGTTGTAAAAGGAAATGGATATGGATTAGATTTAGTTCAATATTCAAAATTTCTTGCTGATAATGGTGTAAAAATGTTTGCAGTTGCAACAGTTGAAGAAGCTTTAGAATTAAGAAGAGGTGGAATAAAAGAAGATATATTAATGATGTCATCTACAGCTGTAAAAGAAGATATTCAAAAAATGTTGGATAAAAATATTATTTTAACAATAGGATCTAAAGAAGCAGGAGATGCAGTAAATGAATTAGCTCAAAATAAAAAAGCAAGAGTTCATCTAAAAATAGATACTGGATTTGGAAGATATGGATTTATATATAATGAAAAAGAAAAAATGGTAGAAAATATTAAACAGTGGAATAATATACAAATAGAAGGAACATTTTCACACTTTTCATTAGCGTTTTTTGGAAACGGAAAAGAAGCGCAAGAACAATTTAGTAGATTTATAGATTGTGTAGAAGTATTGAAAAAAGAAAAAAATTGATACAGGAATGTTACATATATGTAATTCATCTGCATTTCTTAGATTTACAAATATGTATTTAAATGCAGTAAGGATAGGGTCTGCTCTTTTAGGAAGATTATCAATTCCAAACACATGGGGATTTCAAAGAGTTGGAATATTAAAATCTAATATTGCAGAAATAAAAACATTACCTAAAGGGTATAATATAGGATATTCAAATTCATATCAAACAAAAAAAAAACAAAAGTTGCTGTAGTTCCATGTGGATATGCAGATGGATTCAATGTAATAGTTGATAAAGATATGTTTAGAAAAAGAGATAAGATAAGATATATAGTAAGAGATATAAAAAATGCATTTAAGCAGCAACAAATTTTTTGTGAAAATAAATGGAGAAAAGTTCAAAGTTCTTGGAAGACTTGGAATGTTTCATGTAACAGTTGATATAACTGGAAAGAATATTAACATTGGAGATGAAGTAATGTTTGAAGTAAGTCCAATGTTGGTAGATAGTAAGATTGAAAGAAAATATATTTAAGTTATAAATATATTTTGAAAAAGGAGTTTATAAAAATGGAAGAAAAAAAGAAGATGAAAAATATCGAGTTGTCAATATTAACTTTTTTAAAAAAGTATGGTATTCAATAACAAAATTTGAAAAATATCCAGAAATGGCAACAGAAGGCCTTGGAAGAGCATTAAAATATTTGGCTATGATGTGTGCATTTATAACAGTATTCATGACAATCAGTTCATTTATTGAAATGAAAAAAGTCGTATTCAATTTATCAGAATATATAGAACAAAATATACCAGAGTTTTCTTATGAAGATGGTCAAATTCAAATGGATACAGAAGAACCAATAATAATTGATAATATCCAATATGATGGAATAAATAGAATTATTATAAATCCATTACTAGAGAGTGATGAAGAAAAAAAGAAAAATTTGAAGCAGAAAATGATGCAACAGGAGTTACAATATACTTCTTTAAAAAATCAAATTGTAATGAGAACAAAAGTTGATAATATAGATACAAAAATAAGTCCATATACATATAAAGATTTTGTTCAAAATTATGCTGGAAATGATGTTAAATCATTTAGCAAAACACAATTAATAGAATATATGCGTAGTTCAAAAATGAATAATTTCTATGGAAAATATATGATATCATCATTCATTTCGTTATTATTAGTTGAAATTATGATCACATTAATAGATGCATTAGAAATTGCAGCATTTGGTTGGTTAACAACTATGATAACAAGAATTAGAATAAGGTTTGTTGCAATTTATAATATGGCTGTATATGCATTAACATTACCAATGATATTAAATATGTTATATATTATAGTAAATTATTTTACAACATTTACTATAAGTTATTTCCAGGTTGCATATATAACAATTGCATATATTTATTTAGCAGCAGTAATTTTCTTATTGAAAGATGATTTATTAAAGAAATTGGAAGAAGTAGAAAAAATAAAAAAAGAACAAGAAAAAAAGTAAGGGAAGAAATAAAAGAACAAGAAGATAATAAAGAACCAGAATCTAAAGAAGAAAAAGAACCAAAAAATGAAGATAAAACAGATGATGAAAATAAGGATGCACCTAATGATCAAGAACCAGATGGCTCTGAGGCATAATGAAAATATAGAGGAATATGTATAGTACGGAATTTTAGAAAGGGTTATTAAAATGAAAGAAGACAAGAAAAAGGAAGAAAACAAAAAATTAGATATAATAAAATTAGTAATATTAACAATTTTATTAATTGCACTAATTGTTGTATCAATAGTATTAATAGTAAAACGACAAACAAATGATGATGAACAAGATGATAAAGTTCTTGCATATACAGAATTAGTAAAAAGAAATTCAAAATAAAAATGTAGAAAAAATTGAAATGACAGTTGGAAGTACAACATTAAAAGTAAAACTAAAAGATGAAGAAGAAGAAAAAAAAAAACAATAATACCAAATACCCAAGTATTTATGGAATTAATTCAAAGTCAAACGCTTGAAGGAAATGAAATAAAATTAGAACAAAAAACAAGAAGTGTAATTTCACAAATTCCATCATATTTCTTTTCAATATTGCCAACAGCAATAATGGTTGCACTATTTATAATGATTTATAAAATGCAAGGTTTAGGTGATAAAGGGCAAGTTTATGAAGAAACAGAAAGAAAAACAAAAATTACATTTGATGATATTGCAGGATTAGATGAAGAAAAGGCAGAATTAAAAGAAATTGTAGAATTCTTAAAAGAGCCAAAAAAGATTTACTGAAATGGGAGCAAAAATTCCAAAGGGAGTTTTACTATATGGAAAACCAGGAACTGGAAAAACATTAATAGCAAAAGCAATTGCGGGTGAAGCAGATGTTCCGTTTATATCTATGAGTGGATCAGAATTTATTGAAATGTTTGCAGGTCTAGGAGCTTCAAGAGTTAGAAAATTATTTGAAAAAAGCAAGAAAGTTATCTCCATGTATAGTATTTATAGATGAAATTGATGCAATAGGCTCAAGAAGAACAAGTAATAGTGGAGCAGAATCGGAAAACAATCAAACATTAAATCAATTATTAGTTGAAATGGATGGATTTTCATCAGAAGAAACAATTATAGTTTTAGCAGCAACAAATAGACCAGAAATGCTTGATAAAGCATTATTAAGACCAGGAAGATTTGATAGACAAATAACAATACCTGCACCAGATATAGCTGGAAGAGAAGAAATCTTAAAAATCCATTCAAAGGATAAAAAATTAGCTAATGATGTTTCATTACACAGTATTGCAGAAGATACAGCTGGATTTACAGGAGCTGAACTTGCTAATATTTTAAATGAAGCGGCAATAATTGCAACCAAAAATCAACATAATGCAATAACAAATGAAGATTTAGATGAAGCAGTTAAAAAAAGTAACTGTAGGACTAGAAAAAACAAGTAGAAAAATTTCAGACAAAGACAAAAAATTAACTGCATATCATGAAGCTGGACATGCAATTGTAAGTCAATTTTTACCAACACAAACAGCAGTAAAAGAAATATCAATTGTTCCAAGAGGCGTAGCTGGTGGATATACAATGTATAAATCAGATGAAGATAAATCATTTATTTCCAAAACAGAAATGGAAGAAAAATTAATAGCATTACTTGGAGGAAGAGCTGCTGAAAAAATAGTTTTAGATGATGTTTCAACAGGAGCAAGTAATGATATAGAAGTAGCAACAGAAATTGCTAAAAATATGGTTACAGTATATGGAATGAGTGATGTTGTTGGCCCTATATGTTTAAAAGTAGTGATGGAAATTATGAATATCAATTATTAGGAAATAATATGGAAGATATAATAGGTCAAGAAGTAAAAAACTTATAGACACGGCATATAAAAGTGCTCAACAAATTTTATTACAAAATATGGATCTATTACATGCAATAGCGGCAGAGTTAATAGCAAAAAAAAAGATAAATGAAGAAGAATTTAATAAATTCTTTATGCAATAATTAATAAAAAGGAGAAACAAAGGATGGAAGAATTTGCAGAATATATTTTAAATGAAGAAGACTTAATAGCTAAGGAAGAAATAATATATTTCTTAGCGCCTAAGTTAGGAATTAATTTTGATAAAGCAACAATATTTAAAACTGGAATAGCAAGAATGTTTTTAAAGTATACTAAAATAAGATTAGATCATAATTTAATATTAACTGCATGTTTACTATGTAATTGTAAAAAAGTTGATGATGCTCAGAAAATTGGAAAAGTACAAACATATGCAATAGAAGGAGCACAATTATTAAAAAAATTAGGATTTGACGAAAAATTCTGTAAAATATGTGAGGGCGTAAATAGATATAGTGAAAAAGAAAGAAGAGAACCTGAAAGTGATATTCTAGAATTAGTAGATCAATTTGGAGGAATGTTACTAGATAGACCAGAGAGAATAGGATTAAATCCAGATGAAGCATTAGTTTTATTAGAACATAGAAACCTAAAAATGAATATAATAGATATTTTAGAAAGTTTTAGAGAATTTGCACAAACTTTTGATAAAGTATATATTCAAGGTGTTGTAAATACAACTGTTTTTGCAAGATTGCAAAAAATTAGTTAGAGAATCAAAAGATGTTCCAGAATTTGTGGACAAACTTTCTGTAGATTATTCTGTTACTGTCGACCAAAAAATAGTAGAAGTATTGAAAAATACAACTGTTGAAACAGAAAATAAATCATTATTTACAAATGAAACAAAAGAAAAAATATTAAAACATATAGAATAAAGAAAATGGGAGGATATGCTAGCTTTTTGGCTAGCATAAACTAAAAATGTACGAAGTATTTGCAGACTTACATGTTCACATAGGAAGAAGTGAAAATGGAAAGCCAATAAAAATTACAGCAGCAAGAAGTTTAAATTTTGCTAATATTGCAAAAAGAATGTGCTGAAAGAAAAGGAATAAATATAGTTGGAATAATAGATTGTGCATCACCATATGTAATAGAAGATATTGAAAAATTTCTTCAAACAGGAGAAGCATATGAATTAAAAGATGGTGGAATAATTTATAAAGACAAAGTTTGTATATTGTTGGGGAGTGAAGTAGAAACATCAGAAAAAGGAAGAAATGGAAAATGTAGGAGCAGCACAGAATATTTGTTTTTTTCCACATTTAAAAGATATAAAAGCATTCTCGCAAGAAATGAGCCATCATATAAAAAATATTACATTAAGTACGCAAAGATCAGATCTATCAGGATATGATTTAATAGATATAGTAGAAAAATATAATGGAATACTAATACCAGCACATATATTTACACCATTTAAAAGCTATTATGGAAATTGTACAGATAGAATAGAAAATATATTTAAAGAAAAAATATAATAAGATATTTGCAGTAGAATTAGGCTTAAGTTCAGATACATACTTAGCTGATATGATTTCAGAATTAGAAGGAAAAAAACATTTGTTACAAATTCAGATGCACATTCTCTTCCTAAAATAGCAAGAGAATATAATAAAATGTTAGTAGATGATATAAGTTTTAAAGAAGTAGTAAAAGCACTAAAAAAAAGATGGTCGAAAAGTTTTGGTAAACTATGGATTAGATCCAAAACTTGGAAAATATCATAGAACACATTGTGATAATTGTGATTGTACAATTGAAACAAAAGAACCAGTAGATAAATGCCCAAATTGTGGAAGTGATAAAGTAACATTTGGAGTTTTTGATAGAATAGAATTAATAAAAGATAAAGAAGAATCAAAAAAAGTCCTGAAAATAGACCACCATATGTTTATCAAATACCATTAAATTTTATTCCTGGAGTAGGAGGAAAAACAATTGATAAATTGTTAGATGCTTTTGATACAGAAATGAATATTTTACATAAATTATCAAATGATGATATAGAAGCAGTTGTTGGAGAAAAAATTGCAAAAAATATTATAAATGCACGCGAAGGAAAAATGAAAGTAGAATCTGGCGGAGGCGGAATGTACGGAAAAGTATCTGCAGAATAGATTTAAAATGAAATGAAGTTCTAAAAAATCTTTTTATTGAATAAAAATTATGTATAAAGTTTATTTAATAAGGAGATTAAAAGTGCGAAAGAAAAAAAGTGAAATCCTAAATATAATTAAAGAAGAGATTATCAGTAATTATAAATCATATATACTTGTAATAATATTATTTTCAGTAGGATTATTTTTTAGGCGTATTATTTATAAATCAGACAGAAAATCAAGAAAATGTTATAAAATATATAAATACATATATTGATGAAATAAAAATATCAGAAAGTAATAGTACAATAGTCCAATTGAAAACAGATATAAAAAAATAATATATTTTTAGTATTTATATTATGGTTTGCAGGAACAACAATAGTGGGAATTCCGATAGTTTTTGGAATAATTATAGCAAGAGGATTTTGCTTAGGATATACAATATCTGCGTGTGTAATAACATTAGGAAAAATAAAAGGATTAATATTTGTACTATTAACAATATTTTTACAAAATTTAATATTAATACCAGCATTATTATTTTTAGGAGTTAGTAGTATAAAATTATATAAATCAATAGTAAAAGATAGAAGAAAAGAAAAAATATAAAAGTATCAATACTAAAACATAGTATAGTTTCTATATTTATATTAATAATTTTAATTATTTCATCTTTAATAAAAATAGAAATATCATATAGACTGATATTATTATTTGCAAAATATTTTTAGATAAATAGATGAAAAACTATTTACAATTTAGAGAAAATTTGATATAACATAAACACGTATATTATTTATGTTAAATTTACAATTTGAATTAGGGTGGGGAAAGAAATGGAAGAAGAATTAAACTTATTTTTTGGATTTTTAGAAAATGATAAAAAAGTATCAAATAATACTCTTCAATCATATGAAAGAGATTTAAAACAATATGAAAAATATTTAAGTGAACAAGGAAAAGAATATAAAGAAGAAACAAACGAAGGAATTAAAGAGTACATAACATATATGCAAGAAATAGGTAAAAAATCATCAACAATATCAAGAGGATTAGCATCAATCAGATCATTTTACCAATATGGAGTTAAAAATAAGGATGTAGAAAATGACCCAACAGAAGGAATTTCATCACCAAAAATAGAAAAAAAAGAGTTCCTAGTGTATTAACATCAAGTGAAGTAGCATTATTATTAGATCAACCAAAAAATGTCGATTTAAAAGGAACTAGAGATAAAGCAATGCTAGAATTTGCATATGCAACAGGAATGAGAGTTACAGAAATTATATCATTAAATGTTGAAGATGTAGATTTAGAAAAAGGTTTTGCAACATGTAGAAATGGAAAAAAAGAAAGAACAGTGCCATTAGGAGAAATGTCATTAAAAGCACTAAAAGATTATGTTGAAAATGCAAGAAATATAATGATAAAAGACGAAAATGAAAAAGCATTATTCGTAAATGTTAATGGTTCAAGATTAACAAGACAAGGATTTTGGAAGATAGTTAAATATTATAAAGAACAAGCACATATTGAAAAGGACAGATAACACCTCATATTTTAAGACATTCATTTGCAACACATTTATTACAAAATGGAGCAGATTTAAAATCAATTCAAACAATGCTTGGACATTCAGATATATTATCAACACAAGTATATATGCAATTTCAAGATGAAAGTTTAAAAAACATTTATAAAAAAGCTCATCCAAGAGCATAGTAAGAAAAAAAAGAAGGAAATATCCTTCTTTTTTTTTTTCAAATATAAATGTTTTTTCATATTTTACAATAAAAACCCTTGACAGTTAACAATAATAATTATAAAATATAATAGGTTGAAAAAATATATATAAAAAATAATAGAAATCGTATATATATATTTATTCGCACATTGAAAATTTAATAAGAAAGAGGTGTATGATTATGGAAACTATAATCATTGTCGCCGCTGTCTTAATCTCATTAGTAATAGGAATACTAGTTGGAGTTGTAATCAGAAAGAAAATTGCTGAATCAAAAATCCAAAGTGCAGAACAAGAAGCTAAAAGATTAGTAGATTTAGCAAAAGTAGAAGCAGAAAATATGAAAAAAAGAAGAAATCTTCAAGGCAAAAGAAGAGATTATGAATGCTAGAAATGAATTAGATCAAGAGATTAAAGAAAGAAGAGGCGAAATACAAAAACAAGAAAGTAGAATTATCCAAAAAGGAAGAGAACTTAGAAAAACGTTCAGATAATTTTGAGAAAAAAGAAAAAAGACTTAGAAAGAGAAGAGCAAAATCTAAATGAAAGAAAACAAGATGTTGAGAATTTGTATACAGAACAAATGAAAGTTCTTCAAGACATTGCAAAACTAACACAAGAAGAAGCCAAAGATCAATTATTAAAAAGTGTAGAACAAGATATAACATCTGAAAAGCAGCATTAATAAGAGATTTAACTCAAAAGGCAAAAGACGAAGCCTTGAAAAATGGAAGAGAAATAGTTGCTTATGCTATTCAAAAATGTGCAGCAGATCATTCAGCTGAAACAACAGTATCAATAGTTCCACTTCCATCTGATGATGTAAAAAAGGAAGAATAATTGGTAGAGAAGGAAGAAATATAAGAGCATTAGAGACTCTTACAGGAATAGATTTAATAATAGATGATACACCAGAAGCAGTGATATTATCAGGTTTTGATCCATTAAGAAGAGAAGTAGCAAGAATTGCCCTTGAGAAGTTGATAGATGATGGAAGAATTCATCCAGCTAAAATTGAAGAAATGGTTGAAAAAAGCTAAACAAGAATTAGCAGAAACAATTCGTTCAGAAGGTGAAAGAGCAGCACCTGAAAGTGGAGTTATAGGTTTAAATCCAGAACTTATAAAATTATTAGGAAAACTAAAATATAGAACAAGTTATGGACAAAACGTATTAAACCATTCAATAGAAGTATCAAACTTAGCAAGAATAATGGCAGAAGAACTTGGATTAGATGCAAAAGCTAGCTCGTAGAGCAGGATTATTACATGATATTGGAAAAGCACTAGATCATGACATGGAGGGAACTCATGTTCAGATTGGTGTAGATATATTGAAAAAATATAAAGAAAACCAACTAGTAATAAATGCAGTAGAGGCACACCACGGAGATGTAGAACCACAGACGTTAGAAGCAGTTTTGGTACAAGCAGCAGATGCAATATCAGCATCAAGACCAGGAGCAAGAAGAGAAACACTAGAAGCATACATAAAGAGATTAGAAAATCTTGAATCAATTGCAGATTCATTCGACGGAGTTGAAAAATCATTTGCAATTCAAGCAGGAAGAGAAGTAAGAATAATTGTAAAACCAGACAAGATTTCAGATGATCAAATGACTGTATTAGCAAGAGATGTTTCAAAGAAAATTGAAAAAGAACTGGAATATCCAGGACAAATTAAAGTTAATATAATTAGAGAAACAAGAGTAGTAGATTATGCTAAATAATTTTTAGAGAATTTTTCGAAAGAAAGTTCTCTTTTTTTTGACAATCAAGAACAAACGTTTTATAATAATAACGATATAAGAATAAGCAGGTGATATTATGGAAAGACAAATATTACATGTAGATGTTAATAATGCGTTTTTGAGTTGGACAGCAGTGGAAATGTTAAAACAAGGAAGTAAAATTGATATAAGAGAAATTCCGTCGGTAATAGGTGGAGATGAAAATAGAAGGTCAGGAATAGTATTAGCCAAAAGTCCTAAAAGCAAAAATTTTTGGTATTATAACAGGAGAAACATTATATCAAGCAAGAAATGAAATGTCCTCAACTGCAGGTATATCCAGGAAACTATAATATGTATAAAAAATATTCAAATAGCTTATATAAATTATTACTTCAATATACAGACAAAATAGAAAGATTTAGCATAGATGAATGTTTTTTAGATATGACAAACTATTTATGTGGAGATATGTTAATAAATAAAGCATATGAAATAAAAAAAAAGAGAGTAAAAAGAAGAATTAGGATTCACAGTAAATGTTGGAGTTGCACATAATAAATTATTAGCTAAAATGGCATCAGATTTTACAAAACCAGATAGAGTACATACATTATATGAAAATGAAATTCCAAGTAAAATGTGGACACTAAATGTTTCAGAATTATTAATGCTTGGAAGAAAAACAATTCCAAAACTTTCAAATATGAGAATAAGAACAATAGGAGATTTAGCCAAAACAGATAAAGAATTATTATCAAAAAAATTTGGAAAACATGGAATAATGATGTGGGAATATGCAAATGGCATAGACAATTCAGAAGTACAATATAAATTTGAAAATCCTAAAGGAATTGGTAATTCTACAACTTTACCAGTTGATATAACTGAAATATCAAAATTAGAAGAAGTATTATTAGCATTAACAGAACAAGTAACATATAGATTAAGAAAATATAATATGTTAGCAAATGTAGTAAATGTTCAATTAAGAACAAGCAATTTTGAAAATAAAACACATCAAAGAAAATTAAATGAAGCAACATCAAACACCAAAGATATATTTAGAATGGCAAAAAGAGCTATTAGAAGAAATGTATACTAATGGAATAGCAATAAGACTTGTAGGAATGAGAGTAGATGGATTAATTGAAAAGAATGAAAAACAGTTATCACTATTTAATTCTAAAGATACAGAAAAACAAGAAAATTTAGACAAAGTAGTTGATGAATTAAAGCAAAAATTTGGATATAATTCTATTACTAGAGCAGGAAAATTACATTCAGAAAAAGAAATAAAATTAAAAGATATTTAAATTAATAAAGATTTAATTTAATAAAAATTTTATTTGTGATATAATATCGATGAAGTAAATTTTATGGAAGGAAAAAAGTATGAAGAAAAAAGATTATTATTATTATTGTTATTGTTTTAATTATTGCAATTAATTGGAGGAGGATTAGTAGCATATTATATTTCTAATAAAGAAAAGACAACTCCAGAAGATATTTGGAACCAATATATTTCATATATAAATGAAGAAAAGTATGAAGAAATGTATGAAATGATTACAGATACAGCTAAATCTCAGATATCAAAAGAAGATTTTATAAAAAGAAATGAGAACATTTATAGTGGAATAGATATGGCAAATTTAGATATACAAATAACAAATGTTGAAGAAGAAGAGAAAAAAATATATCTAAAATAAATTATACAGAAACAATGGAAACAAGTGCAGGAAATGTAGAATTTCAAAATACAGTAAGAATAGTAAAAAACGATCAAAGAGAATATAAGATTGAATGGAGCCATAACTTAATTTTGCCGGGGTTAAATAGTACTGACAAAGTAAGAGTAAAAACAATAAAAGCAAAAAAGAGGAGAAATTGATGATAAGAATGGAATAATGCTAGCTGGGGAAGGAAAGGTATCATCAATAGGAATTGTTCCTGGAAAATTACCAGAAAATAAAGAAGAAACAATTCAACAAATATCTGACATTTTAGGAATTTCAGTAGAAACAATAAATAAAAGCACTTTCAGCATCATGGGTAAAAGATGATACATTTGTACCTATAAAAAAAGGTAGAACAAAGTGAAACAGAAATAAAAGAGAAAGTTTTACAAATATCTGGAATAAAATTACAAGTGAAACATCGAGAGTGTATCCATTAGGAGAAGCTTCAGCACAACTAGTTGGATATGTTCAAACAATAACAGCAGAGGAATTAGAAAAAAAACAAAGGAAAAGGATATACAAGTACTAGTTTAATAGGAAAAGCAGGACTAGAAAAACAATATGAAGAACAATTAAAAGGAAATAATGGTCTTGAAATTTATATTGAAGATGAAAAAGGAAAAAAGAAAATCAGAAATAGCAAAAATAGATGTAAAAAATGGAGAAAACATAAAATTAACAATAGACTCTACTATTCAGCAAAAACTTTATGAAGAATTAAAAAATGATGCAGGATTTTTTGTTGTAATGGAACCAAATACTGGAGAATTATTAGCACTAGTAAGTACACCATCATATAATCCTAACAAATTTGTTTTAGGAATGACATCAGATGAATGGAATGAAATTAATAATAATGAAAATAAGCCAATGTTTGTAAGATATCAACAAAGTTATATACCAGGATCTACATTTAAACCAATTACAGGTGCAATAGGGCTTACAACAGGAACATTATCAGTTGATGACACATTTACATATAATGGACTTAGTTGGAAAAAAGATGGATGGGGAGAATTTGATATAACAACATTAACATCATATAGTGGACCAAAGAATTTAAAAAATGCTCTAATACATTCAGATAATATATATTTTGCACAAGCAGCATTACAGATTGGAAAAAAAGAATTTTACTGATGGATTAAATAAAATATTATTTAATCAAGATTTAAACCTTGAAATATCAACAGCCAAATCTCAATATTCAAATTCAAAAGATATTTCAAATGAAAAAGTACTTGCAGATAGTGGATATGGTCAAGGAGAAACTTTAGTAAATCCAATACTAATGGCATCTATATATTCAGCATTTAACAATGATGGAAATATGGTAAAACCATATATTATAGAAAAAGATAATAAAAATGTAGAATATTTAGTAAAAAATGCTTTTAGTAAAGAAGCGGCAAATATAATAAAAGAAGATTTAATTCAAGTTGTAGAAAATCCAGAAGGAACAGCTAAAGATATGAAAATAACAGGAAGAACAATAGCAGGAAAAAACAGGAACTGCAGAGTTAAAAGCATCAAAAGATGGAGAGGCAGATGTTTTAGGATGGTTTGATTGTTTTACAACAGATTCAAATGATAATCAATTATTAATAATTAGTATGGTTGAAAATGGAAGAAGTTTAGGTGGAAGCCATTATTTAATAAAAAAAAATAAAAACTTTATTTTAATATAAATGATTTGTTTGAAATAATGGAGCAACAAATGTAGTATTTCCATTAAGTAATGATAGGATTAGCATTTTCAACATAATGTTTGGAGATGGAGCATCAGCATATTTAAGTTTAAAACAAATTGGGAAAAAAAAAAAAAAAAGAAGCAGAAAATAAGGAATTGGAAATGGAATATTATGTTAATCAACAATTTGTTTCAATATTTATTTTTGTATTTAGCAAATAAACATTAATATTTTTACCATTAATGTTTGGAGATGGAGCAAGCATTTTTTAAAATTGTTTGGATGTACAACAATTGAAAATTTTGTGCTAAAAATATTTTTATGCAATGGCAATGGCTTATGGAAGTATAATAGCAATAGGATTCCCATTTTTCAATGATAGGAACAACATTAAACTCGATAATTAGAGCAGATGGAAGTCCTAAATACTCAATGATAACAGCATGGTTGCTGGAGCAATATTAAATACAATATTAGACCCAATATTTATTTTTGTTTTACATAAAGGAGTAGAAGGAGCAGCAATAGCTACAGTAATAAGCCAAATTTTTACATTTGTTTTAAATATTGCATATGTAAAAAATTCAAAACAATTAAAATAACAAAGGATTGCTTGAAATTAAGAGTAAATGTATGTAAAAAAATTGTGATGCTTGGAATAAGTAGTTTTATTACTCAAATGAGTATAGTATGTGTTATGACTGCTGAAAATAATTTATTAGGAAAATTTGGAGCAGAAAGCAAGTATGGGGCAGAAATTCCTATTACAGTATTAGGAATTGTAATGAAAATAAATCAAATATTAAATAGTATAATAATAGGAATTGCAGCAGGAAGTCAACCAATATTAGGATATAACTATGGAGCTAGAAATTTGATAGGGTAAAGACAAGCTCTAAAAATAGTTTTGGGTTCAAGTTTATAATAAGTACTATCGCATTTATATTATTCCAAACAATACCAGACAAATTAATTTTAATATTTGGTAGTGGTGACGAAAATTATATGGAATTTGCTTGTTTAGCATTTAGAACATATTTATTACTATGCATATTTAATGGTGTTCAGATACCATCAGGAATATTCTTCCAGGCAATTGGGAAAAGCACAAAAAGTGCAATTTTATCACTTTCAAGGCAAATTGTTATTTTAATACCATCAATGATAATACTTAGCCATATTTACGGAATTATGGGAGTATTAAGTGCAGGTCCTGTTGCTGATGGATTAGCATTTATATTAGCAGCTATTTTATTAGTAAAAGAAACAAAAGCTTAAAAGAAGGAGATTCTACTGAAGAAAAAAATCTAATATCAAAACAATTGAAGAAAAAAATTAAACAAGAAAATACACCAGTTATAATTACAATTGCAAGAGAATATGGATCTGGTGGAAGATATATAGGAAAACTTTAGTTGCTGAAAGACTTGGAATAAAATTATAACAAAGAATATTATAGCAAAAATAGCAGAAGATACAGGGCTTTCTGAAGAATATATTGAAGACAATGAGCAAAAAAGAAATGTTCTAGATGTATTTAATAATGGATATTATGTAGGATTAAACAATGCAGATGAATTATTTATTAAAGAATCAGAATTTATAAAAAAAGTTGCTAGTGAAGAATCATGTATAATAGTTGGAAGATGTGCAGATTTGATTTTGAAAGATAATAAAAAAATACAATAAAAATCTATAAACAATTCAATGGAAAATAAAGTTAAAATAGCAACAGAATTTTATCATATGAATAAAGAAAAGCAAAAAAAAGCAGAAAAAGAAATCTCTAATAGAATAAATAAATTAAGAGCAAATCATTATAAATATTATACAGAAAAACAATGATATTTGCTATAATTGCAATAAATACACTTCCGATTAGTATAATTTATCGTTTCATTATTAGTATTATATATGGACTTTCTATTCCATTTATTGTTGTAATGGCTGATGATGGAATGAGTTTCTATGAAGCTATGTTGTAAAAAAATTGAATAATCTAAAAACAAGTGAGAGCATTGCTTTCACTTGTTTTGTAAAATTAAAGGGGTAATTAATTATATGAAAAAAAGAATATTTACTGGAAATTATGAAGAATGTAAAATTGGAAACTTAATTTCAATTTCAGGTGATAGAGGAAAAAAGTGTTGGATTTACAGGAAAATCAATACCACAATTAGCACCAAAAAAAAAGTTTTGGGAAATATGGCATAATAACATAAGGAAAATACCAGAAGAACAAAATAACAGATATTATATAGAAGAATATTATAAACAAGTATTATCCCAAATAGATATAGAAGAAGTATTAAAAGATGAGAAAGATCCGATTTTATTGTGTTATGAAAAAGAAGGACAATTCTGTCATAGACATGTTTTAGCTGAATTTATTAATTTGAAATATGGAATATATGTTCCAGATATTTCAATAAGTGAAGGTTTAGAAATAATTGAACATAAAAAGCCAGAATATATAAGAGAAATATTACAAAAACTTATGGAAAAAGAAGTTGAAAGATAAACAATTTTCAATAAAACTTCAATATTCAAATATTAAAATAAGAATGGTGATAAAATGAAAATATTAATAATAGAAGACGAATACAGTTTAGCAGATGCAATAGCAGAAGTACTAAAAAAAAAAAACTTTACAACAAATATAATAACAGATGGAGAAGAAGGAGAAAAAACGAAGCATTAACAAATGTATATGATTTAATACTTTTAGACATAATGTTACCCAATAAAGATGGTTTCAAAATATTAAATGATTTAAGGAAAGAAAAAAGTAGATACACCAATTATAATCTTAACAGCAAAATCAGAAATAAATGACAAATTAAATGGACTAGAAAATGGTGCAGATGATTATATAACAAAACCATTTCATATTAAAGAACTAGTAGCAAGAGTAAAAGTAGTATTAAAAAGAAAAGTAAATATTGAAAATACAGATATTTTAGAATATGATGATTTAAAATTAGATATAAGAACTGGAAAAATGAGTGCAAATGGTAATGAAATATCAATAAACGGAAAAGAACTAGATTTACTAGAAACACTATTGTTAAATAAAACACAAATTGTCAATAGAGAAATCTTAGCAAATAAAATTTGGGGATATGATAGTGAGACTGAATATAATAATGTAGAAGTATATATGTCATTTTTAAGAAAAAAAATTAAAACTTATAAAATCTAATGTAAAGATTAAAGCTATTAGAGGAATTGGATATAAATTGGAGGCAGAAAATGATAAAAAAATTAAGTAAAAGAATATGTTGGATTATCACAATAGCTTTAAGTATAATTGTTGTTGGAATAATACTATTATTCACGATTTTAAATTACAGAAATACAATAAACACGGCAACAATAATGATGGACAGATTGACAAATAGAGATATAAAAAAGAATGTAGATGGAAATAAGGAAATTGAAGTAGATAAGCCCACTATCGAAGGTGTTTATTATGTACAAATAGAAGACTCACATGTTATCTCAAATTCAAATATAGTTCAAGACAAAACAATAGAAGAATATGCATTAAAAGTAAGTAAAAAACATAATGAAAGTGGAATCATAGGAAATTACATTTATAAAGTAAGAAGAATAAAAGGAAATCAAATAAATGTAATGTTAATAGAAAATGAAGAAGCAATTTCACATTCACAAAAGATAATAATAACAGCAATTATAATCTCAGGAGTATCATTAATAATCATATATATAATAGCAAAAAAAAATATCGAAATTTATAGTACAACCTGTAGAAGAAACATTTGAAAAACAAAAACAATTTATATCAGATGCATCACATGAACTAAAAACACCACTTGCAGTAATAGAAGCAAATGCAGATGTATTAGAAGGTGAAGTTGGTAAAAATAAATGGATGGATTACATTCAAAATGAAATACAAAGTATGGATAAATTAATAAACGAATTATTATTACTTACTAAAATTGAAAATGTTGATAATATACAAGAAAGAAAAAATATTTGATGTCTCAAAAGAAACAGAAATGACGATTTCAATGTTTGAAAGTATGGCCTATGCGAGAAATGTAAAATTAAGCAGTAAAATTCAAGAAAACATTATGGTAAATGGAAATAAAGAAGACATAGAACATATATTATCAACATTAATAGATAATGCAATAAAACATACAGAATCAGGAAATGATGTTATTGTTGAATTATCTAAAGAAAAGAATGAATTAATAATTCAGGTAAAAAACGAAGGAAAAGAAATACCAGAAAAAGAAAGAGAAAAAATATTTGAAAGATTTTATCGTATAGATAAGTCAAGAAATAGAAATGAAAAAAAGATATGGTTTAGGTCTTGCAATAGCAAAATCAACTGTGAAAAAATATAATGGAAATATTAAAGTATTATATAAAGATGGATTTACAATCTTTAAAAGTTAATTTACAAATTTAATAAATTGAGTTTTTAATAAACTTACATTAGTATAAGAGAAAGCATCTAAATGTTAGAAAAAATTTTCTACATTAAGATGTTTTTTTTCAATAATTCTTCAATCTTCATGTATTATATTAAAACAAGATTAAGGAGCAAGGCAAAATAAGCTTCAAAAGAAAGGAATGTGAAAAATGTATATTTTAAAAAACAGTTTAATTTCAATCGCAAGAAACAAAGGAAGGAATATCTTAATAGGTATAATTATTTTAGTTATAGCATGTGCATCAACAGTAACATTGGCAATAAGAAATACAGCAAATAACCTTGTAAAAGATTATGAAGAATCACATGACATAACAGGAACGATTTCATTTGATAGGGGACAATTATCAAATAACTTTAAAGGTGGAGAAGATGCACAAAAAAAAGTAATATAGAAGCATTTAACAATATAGAATCAATTACTTTAGATGATGTAAAAAATATGGAGATAGCGAATATTTAAAAGGATATTATTATTTATATGCAACATCTTTAAATAGTGATACTTTAACAAAAAGCAACAGACTCTTTTGAATATGAAGTTGAAGATAGAGAAACAACAACAACTTCTACAAGTACAACAACAGGAGGAAATAGTAACGGAATTGAAAGAGGACCAGGAGGCGGAGAAGATAGACATACAATAACAAATAATAATACAACAACAATAATCACAAAATCAAAAGAAAAATTTGAAAGTTCAAAAAATTTAACAGGCGATTTTGAATTAGATGGATATTCTTCTTATGATGCAATGACAGAATTTGTAAATGGAACATATCAAATAACAGACGGAGAAATTATATCAGATTTTGAAAGTCAAGAATGTGTTATAAGTTCAGAACTTACAACATTAAATGAAATAACAGTTGGTCAAACAATAACATTAAAAAATCCAAATACAGAAGCAACTTATGAATTTGTTGTAAAAGGAATTTATAAAGACAATTCAGATTCAAATGATTCATCAAGTATGTATTCAAAATCAGCAAATAAAATAATAACAGGAAGTAAAGTAATAGAAAATTTAGTTGTAGATGATAGTACATTAGTAACAACAATTACACCAACATTTATTTTAAAAGATAAAGATTCAGTAGAAAAATTTACAACAGAAATAAAAGAAAAAGGTTTAAGTGAATATTACACATTAAATACAAATGTAGAAGAATTAGAAAGTGCAACAAAATCTATAGAAAATGTAAAAACATTTGCAACAACATTTTTATTAATAATGTTAGCAATATCAGCAGTAGTACTATTTGTAATAAATATGATAAACATTAGAGAAAGAAAATATGAAATTGGAGTATTTAGAACAATTGGTGTAAGATAAATTCAAATTAACACTTCAATTTGCATTAGAAATTTTAATAGTAAGTGTTGTAATGTTAGGAATTGGAGCAGTGTGTGGATCATTTTTGGCTAAACCTGTTGGAAATATGTTATTAGAAAATGAAATACAATCTGTTCAAGAAGAAACAGAACAAATATCAAATAATTTTGGTAAAGGTGGACCAATGGATATGAATTTTGGAGGAACAGTTAATGTTCAAACAATAGATACAATTAATGCAGTTGTTGATATTACAGTTGTGGCACAATTCTTAGGAATAGGATTAGCATTAATGTTAGTAAGTAGTTTGGCATCAATGATAAGTATTCAAAGATTTTCACCACTAACTATATTGAAAGAGAGGTCATAATTTATGAGTATATTAAAATTAGAAAATGTTGGGTACAGATATAAAGATGCTCCAAAAGATAGTTATGTTTTTAAAAATGTTAATTATGAGTTTGAACAAGGAAAAATGTATGCAATAAAAGGAAAGAGTGGAAGCAGAAAAACAACATTATTATCACTTATTACTGGATTAGAGAAATGTACAGCTGGAAAGGTTTTATATGATGGAAAAAAGATTTAAAGAAAATGAATTTAGACACATATAGAAATACAGATATTGGAATTGTATTTCAAAGCTATAATTTATTACCAAGTTTAACAGCAATAGAAAACATTGTTCTTTCAATGGATATAAGTAAAGTTAAAGTAAATAATAAAAAAAAAAGGCTTTAAGTTTAATGAAAAGTGTTGGGTTATTAGAAAATCAAGTAAAAAGAAAAATATTAAAATTATCAGGTGGAGAACAACAGAGAATAGCGATTGCAAGAAGTTTATCATATAATCCTAAAATAATTATTGCAGATGAGCCAACGGGAAATTTGGATAAAGATACAGAAAATGATATTTTAAATATTTTTGAACATCTTGCTAAAGATGAAAATAAATGTATTATAATTGTAACACATTCACAAAATGTTTGTGATAGAGCAGATATTGTTTATGAATTGAAAAAATAGATTTTAAAATAGGTAATTCATTTTGAATTATCTATTTTTTGTACATAATTTTAATAAAAGTATTGACTTTGAGTAGGCTCAAAGTGATATTAAATATTATATAATATTGAAAAATGAGGAGGAATACAAACAGCAGGTAGAGAGAACTTAGGTGATTTAGCACCAAAATTTGCAGAATTAAATTATGATGTATTATTTGGAGAAGTATGGTTGCGAATATTTTCCAAATGAATTTCAGGTAATACATAGAGATATTAGACCTAATAATATTATTGTTAATAGAAAGAAAATATAAAAGCGAAGAAATATTTAAAAATTTATTGTCATATTATGTGCAAAGTGATTTTCCGAGAAAGCTTATTAATAAAGTTGATAATGAAGTTTTAATTAAATTTATCGATGATAGAATTATATGCTTGGACTTTTGTGAAAAGGCTATATAATTATATTTGAAAGATGAATCTTTAAATTAAAATAGTATTATTTAAAGCATGAATAAAAAAACACAATTTTGACAATGTTATGTAAATATGATATAATAATTCATATTTTTGTTATACTCTTTTTGCACCTTATAGATGTACAACTGAATTATAAAATAATTATTTTGGAGGAAAATTAAGTAAAGGTGTGCAAAATATAGAATAGGAGAAAGGCTAATGAAAAAACGGTATTTTTTTAGCATAATAGCGATCGTTGTCATATTATTACTTGTTGGGTGTTCTTCTGAAATAAAGGACACAAACGATGATGAAAGTTCTTTACCAGAAGATTATTCTTCTTTAATTGAAGAAGCAACCACAGTAAATGTAAAAAGAAAGATTTGTATCTTTAACGAAAACATATGATGTGTATGTAGATGGAAAGGAGATTGGAAGTGTATCTGGTGAATATGTAAATATTACAGGTGATATATTCACTCTTACAGATGCAAATGGAAACGAAATTGCTAAAGAAAAGCAAATAAAACGTTGGGGAGTAAGACTAAATAGGTTAGCTAATTTGATGGATCAAGATGGAAATACAACTGGATATATAGGAGAAGAATATTTTACAGATTTCTTTTCTTTGAGTAAGTATAATTTCCATATTTATGATTCAAACAAGAACGAACTGGGATATACTCAAGAAGAAATTATGTCATTATATTATGAATTTAATGTATATAATGCTTTAACTGGTGAAATTTTGTTTAACATTAGCAAACAGCCTGATATGGTAGATTCTTATAAAATTGTCAAAAAACAAGATTCAGATATTTCAATGAAAGATATTATTTTCTTAACTTGTATAATAGATGCTATAGAAGATTCTATAGATGATGAAGACTGAAAACTATTCTAAAAAGTGCACCTTGTCAGATGAGTGTGTAGACTCATTTGGTATAACTTAAAAAATAGCAAGTCAAACAACACCATATTTATGGTATATATTTGGCTTGCTATTTTTATTATGAGGTTATATCAATAATTAGTTGCTATTTTTTATTGACAATAAAGAAACAAATATGTCAGAAGAATATATAAAAAATATTTCAGAAAAAGGAAATGCTATTATTGTTGGTAGAGGAGCTAATAGCATTTTAAAAGAATATAATCCAATAAATATTTTTGTGTATGCAAATATGGAATCAAAGATAAATCGTTGTAAACAAAAAGCAGATTCAGAAGAAAATTTAACAGATAAAGAAATTGGTTTGGAGAAAAAAGAAAGTGGAAATTAATTTATCAGAACATTTTACATATAAAAAATTAATTAAATTTACATTGCCAACAATAATAATGATGGTATTTACATCTATATATGGTGTGGTAGATGGAATATTTGTTTCAAATGTAGTTGAAAACAATGCATTTGCATCTATAAATTTAATAATGCCTGCAATTATGATAATAGGGACAATAGGTTTTATGATAGGAACAGGTGGTAGTGCAATTATTTCAAAAACATTAGGAGAAGGAAAAAAAGACGAAGCAAATAAACAATTTTCGATGCTAATATATCTAGAAATAATATTAGGGGGAATATTTACTATAATTGTAATAGCATTATTAAGACCAATCGCAAAATTGCTTGGAGCAACAGAAGAAATGATGAGCAATTGTTTAACTTATGGTAGAATACTTTGTTAAAATTAGGAAAAACAAAATTTGAATTATCTACAATAATAAAAAAACTTGTACAAATGGATCATCAGAAATGGTAACAAATCTTTCTATGTCACTTGTAAATATATTATTTAATATGCAAGTAATGAAAATTGCAGGAGCAAATGGAGTATCTGCTTATGGAATAATAATGTATGTTGGATTCTTATTTGTAGGAACTTATATGGGATATTCTTTAGGAACAGTTCCTACAATAGGATACCATTATGGAGCTGGAAATAAAGATGAATTAAAAAGTTTATTAAGTAAAAGTTTAAAATTGTTGGGAATAATTGCTATTATAATGACAGGTTTAGCAGAAATTTTAGCAAAACCACTAGCTAGTATATTTGTAAGCTATGATAAAGAATTATTGGAAATAACTATTAATGCAATAAGATTATATCCATTATCTTATATTATAAGTTGGTTTAATATATTTACATCATCATTCTTTACAGCTTTAAATAATGGTTTTATTTCAGCACTTATATCATTCTTAAGAACATTATTGTTCCAAGTTGCAATGATTTTAATATTACCAGCAGTCTGGGGAATAAATGGAATATGGTTATCTGTTGTAGTTGCAGAATTATTGGCAATTGTTGTTAGTATAATATGTATTGTGGCAAATAGAAAAAAATATGAATATGCTTAAATATAATATGGAAGATGATAAACAAAGTTTGTAAATAATTAAAATTTGGATTGACAAAAAAATAAAAACTCAGTATAATAAATATAGAAAATGACAAATCCACAAACGTGGTTTTACCGAATAGATATAAAAACTCACATCTAAATCGTCAAATTTACAGATGTGAGCTTTCTTTTATTTATGTAGTTGCTTATCAACCCAGTTCTTGTAAAGAACTGCAGCTAAGGCAACGTTTAATGTTAAAGATAACATAAATGATATTATAAAAAATACTATTACTTTAACCATAAGCATCACCACCTCTCTTACGATAATTCGTATAATTGGTGGCAAAACCACATCTGCTTATTATCATTTCCTATGTAGACTAGTATGGCATACAATAAAAAGCAAATCAATATAAAAAAGAACAAATTTTCGTAAAAATATTGTTTGACAAATGTAAAAAAGAAGCAAATACAACCTTAATTTAGGTAATATTTGCTTCTTTTGGCTATATAGTATGATACTTACTTTTTATTTTTACTGTCTTCATTTTCCTTATGAACAATCCAACGTTCAGTTTGGGGAACAGGTACTTGTGTATAACCATAACCACCATGATCAAAACAATGGCAATGATTTTCAAAAATATCTTTTTCTTTAAGAACACGATAGAAAGGCTCATGATAGTCTGATCTTTTGTGAAGTACTCTTGCGAAGCCAGGATTAGTGAGTTTCATAACATATACCTCCATTTTTTTAATGAGTGCTACAAACGAATAATAATATATTATATATCATATAAAAAATATAATGTCAAACTTATCAAAAAATTCCTTGACAAACAAAAAAAAATATATAATAAAATATGAACAAAAGTTTTTATAAAAAGAGAAGTGAAAAAAATGGAGAAAGAAATAATTTTTGTAACACATAATCAAGGAAAAGTTAAATCAGCAGAAAAATATTTTAAAAATATAAAATTAAGTACAATTAATTTTGAATTAGACGAGCCAAGAAGTGATGATATAAAGGAAATAGCAACAGCAAAAGTAAAACAAGCTTATGAAATAGTAAAAAGACCATGCATTGCATTAGACACGGACTTTAGAATTGATGAATTAAATGGCCTTCCAAGAGCTTTTGTTAATTTTTCACTAGAAACGATTGGAATAAAAGGAATTTTAAAATTGATGGAAAATAAAAATAATAGATCATGTGCATTTAATGAATGTTTAGCTTATCATGACGGAAAAGATATACATTATTTCTTTGGAAAACATCCTGGAAACTTATCAAAACAAATTCAAGGAAAAGATAGAAAAGAAAAATGGTCTGACTTATGGTATATTTTTAAACCTGAAGGTTTTGAGAAAACATTAGCAGAAATGGATGAAAAAAGAAAGAGAGAACAGAAAAGATGTAGATGGTTCTTATTCTGCTATGGAAAAATTTGCAATGGTATCAAAAAAAGGTATAGCATTATGATAAAAAGATGTAAATGGTGTAATTTGAATAATCCAAAATATATAGAATATCATGATAAAGAATGGTGTAAGCCAAATTTTAATGAACAATATTTATATGAAATGTTAATATTAGAATCATTTCAAGCTGGTTTATCATGGGAATGTGTATTAAACAAAAGAGATGATTTTATAAAAGCATTTGATAATTTTAATATAGATAAAATTTGTAATTATAAAGAAGATAAAATACAGAATTGTTGCAAAATGAGAAGATAATAAGAAATAAACTAAAAATAAATGCTACTATAAATAATAGTAAAATCTTTAAGAAAATTCAGCAAGAATATGGAACATTTTATAATTATTTGAAAACATTTACACAAGAACAAATTATATATGAAACAGATAAAACAACAAATCAATTATCAGATATGTTGTCAAAAGATTTACAGAAAAGAGGAATGAAGTTTGTTGGGTCTACTATAATTTATTCATATTTGCAAGCTATAGGTGTTATATATTCACATGATAAAGATTGCTTTTTATACAAAGAAAATTAATGAAAAACAGATGAACTTTTTACAATTATCTATTTTTTGCGTTATTAAGAAGAAATTAATAAACAATTACCAAAAAATGTGTTATAATAAATCATTGGAGAGAAATACATTTGTGTAACAATGAAGGAAGAAATATAATGGAAACAATAAAAGGTCTAACACATGAAGAAGTAGAAGAAAACAGGGAAAATCAAATAAAGTAAAAATAAAAACAAACGAAAGTATTTTAAAAATATTAAGAAAAAATATATTTACATACTTTAATTTTATCTTCCTAATACTAACTATATTACTTATCACATCACATTCATATAGAAATTTAACATTTTTAGGTATTATAATAACAAATATTTTAATAGGAATTATTCAACAAATTAGGTCAAAAATCACTTTAGACAAATTATCATTATTAGACAAAAACAAATATATAGTAATTAGAGATGGAAAAGAAGAAGAGATAGATTCAGATAATTTGATTGAAGGAGATTTTATAATTTTAGAAGCTGGAAAACAAATTCCAGCAGATGCAGAAGTAGTTTCAGGAAAAAATATATGTAAATGAATCATTATTAACAGGAGAACAAAATGAAATTGAAAAAAAGCATAAATTCTAATCTTATGTCTGGAAGTTTTGTTATATCTGGGAGAGCAGTGGTAAAACTTACTAATGTAGGTGATGAATCTTTTTCTGCTAAAATAATGAAAGAATCTAAAAAAATAAAAGAAACAAAATCAGAGATGATTTCAGCAATTGACAATATTGTTAAATTTGCGGGAATAATAATAATTCCTATTGGAATATTATTATTTATTGGATCTTATGGTGTAAATGGCTGTAGTTATGAGGAAAGTGTAAATTCAATGGTTTCAGCATTATTAGGAATGATTCCAGAAGGATTATACTTATTAACAACTGTGGCATTAGCTTTAAGTTCAATGAGACTTGCACAAAATAAGATACTTCTTCATGATATGAAAAGTATTGAAAGTTTAGCAAGAGTTGATGTTTTATGTGTTGATAAGACTGGAACAATTACAAATAATACTATGAAAGTTCTAGATATATTTGATAAAAATGGAAATAGTCTTATAGATAAAAAAGAAGATTTAAAAATTTTGGCAAAATATATAAATACAATTGAAGATAAAAACATAACAATTGATGCTATAAAAGAACAATTATATGGAATTTCTACAGAAAAATTATCTAATATAGAAAAAGAAAATTTTAATTCAAAAAATAAATTTTCTTTTATAAAAATAGATGAAAATGTAACATATAAACTTGGAGCACCAGAAATATTATTAAATAAAGAATATGAAGAATTAGTTAATAAGAGAACAAAAAATGGCGAAAGATTAATTGCTTTTGTTGAAGTAAAAAATGATGAAACAATTCCTATTTTATTTATAAGTTTAAAAAATGAAATAAGAAAGAAATGCAAAAGAAATCTTTGAATTTTTTGATAATAGACAAGTTCAAATTAGAGTTATTTCAGGAGATAACCCAATAACAGTATCATCAATTGCAAAACAAGCAGGAATTAAAGGATATGAAAAATATATTGATTGTAGAGAATTAAAGAATTATGCAGATATACAAAAAGCAGTAAAAAAATATATTGTTTTTGGTAGAGTTAATCCAGAACAAAAAAGACAAATAATTAAAGCTTTAAAAGAACAAGGATTAAAAGTTGCTATGACAGGTGATGGAGTAAATGACATTTTAGCAATGAAAGAAGCAGACTGTTCAATTGCTATTGGATCTGGATCAGATGCAGCAAGAGGAACAGCACAAGTTGTATTACTTGATTCGGATTTTGGAAAAATGAGAAATATTGTTTATGAAGGAAGAAAAAATAGTAATAATATAACAAGGTCAGCATCACTATTTACTTATAAAAATATATTTTCAGTATTACTTTCTATATATTCAATAATTTTTGCAATGCAATATCCGTTAGAACCGAACCAAGTATCTTTAGGTAGTGCATTTACAATAGGTATTCCAGCATTTTTATTAACATTTGAAGAAAATCAAAAGAAACAACAAAATGGAAATTTTATGAGAAAAGTATTTACAAATTCACTTCCTGCTGCAATAACATCTTTTTTTTTAGCAATTGTAGCAATGGTTAAATTTTCAGATTTATTTAATGTTGGAGTAAAAGAAATCACAACAGCTTGTAGTTATCTATTCTTTACTGGAGGATTTTTAATATTATATAAGATTATTAGACCATTAAATAAATATAGGACAAGTGTTATGTTTTTATGTATTTTAGGAATTATTTTAACAATTAATATAATGCCAAATTTTTTTTTTGCAATAAAAGAAATATCAGAAAGATCTGCAATACTTGTTACATTGTTTGCAATAGCCGAATTTTCAGTAATTAGATGGGTTACATTGATATTAGATAAATATGAAAAAAACAGAAAAAGTAATGCTTAATACAAACCAGATAATTAGTTGATAATTATCTGGTTTTGTGATATAAAGAAACAATAAAAGGATGTGATTTTATGGAAAAAACAAATGTTATGAGAATATTAGATCAAAAAGAAAATAAAATATAATGAATATTTTTATGGAGATACAAATGCAATAAGTGGTGTTGAAGTTGCAAGAGTCTTAAATGAAGATGCAAACAAAGTATTTAAAACACTTGTAACTTGCAAAATCTAAACAAAATTATGTATTTATGATACCAGTTGAAAAAAGAATTAGATTTGAAGAAATGTGCTCAAAGTGTTAATGAAAAAAGTATAGAGATGATTCCTCAAAAGATTTATTGCCATTAACAGGATATGTTCATGGTGGATGTTCTCCAATAGGTTTAAAGAAATCATTTAAGGTTGTAATAGATATTTCGGCTAAAAATTTTAATGAAATAATATTTAGTGGTGGCAAAATAGGATATCAGGTTGAAGTTGAATTAAAAGATTTAGAAAAGGTTATAAATTGTAAATTTGATGATATAGTAAAGGAATGATAAAGTTGAAAAATAATATTGAAGATTTATTAGATTCTTTATCTAAAAGTAAATTTAGAGGTTCATTTCATTTAAATAAAAAAAATGAAGAATTATGTAAAAGAAAAAGGATTTGATAAAATTAAATCAGATGCAAGAGATTTGATAACAAAAAAGAATAGCACCAGGAAATCCAAAAAATGATGGAAAGCAAACACCTATGAGACAAGTGCATCCTGTATTCATTGCACAACATGCTACAGGTTGTTGTTGTAGAGGTTGTTTAGAGAAAATTCATGGTATAAAAAAAAGGACATGAACTTTCAAATGAAGAAATTGATTATGTTGTAAATACATTGATGTTATGGATTCAAAGAGAAATGTCGAAAGATTAATATTTTTAGGTATTATTGTTGTAAAGAAAATAAAAAATAAAATTACATAAGATTTGCAACAAGAGAAGAAATAGATGCAAATATGCCATTAACAATAACACCAGAGCCAGATACAACAATAAGGGTGTTAATGGAATATAAAGGATTAGAAAATTCAATAAAAGTAGAAGAACAAAGCTTAGAAACACCGAGAAGAAAAGGATTTGTAGCAGTGGAATGGGGTGGAACAGAAATTAAATAGCATATTTAGAAATGATATTTATATAGATATCATTTTTTTTTAAGAAGAAATTAATAATTGGAAATTAAAAGTATGTTATAATAATTTAATGAGAAAAAAGAAAAGAGGAAATGTGATGGCAAACATATTAATTGTAGATGATGAAAAAGATAAATAGCAGATTTAGTTGAAATATACTTAAAAAACGAAAACTATAATGTATATAAATATTATTCAAGTAAAGATTTATTAAAAAACATAGATAAACTAGAAATAGATTTAGCAATATTAGATGTTATGATGCCTGATATTGATGGTTTTAAATTATGTAATAAAATAAGGGGAAAAATATAATTTTCCAATTATTTTTGTAACTGCAAAAGTAGAAAATATAGATAAAATTACAGGACTTAGTATTGGAGCTGATGATTATATTACAAAACCATTTCAGCCTCTTGAACTAATAGCAAGAGTAAAAGCTCAATTGAGAAGATATAAAAAATATAACAATCAAGATAATACTATAAATACAAATGAGATAGATTTTAGAGGAATACGAATTAATAATTCTACACATGAGTTTTTCTTTAACAAAGCTTGTTGAACTTACAAAAAACAGAATTTGCAATATTATGGAAATTATGTGCTAATAGAGGAAATGTTGTAAAAAGTGATGAATTATTTTCTAAAGTTTGGGGAGAAAAGTATTTTGAAAGAGATAATAATACTATAATGGTACATATAAGACACTTAAGAGAAAAGATGAATGATGGTGGAAGAAATCCGAAGTATATTAAGACTGTTTATGGAATGGGGTATAAGATTGAAAAATAATGATATGAAAAAAATAGTAAAAAGTACATTTTGGAGTTTTATAGTCCAATGTATGATTAGTTTAACTATAATGGGAATAATTATGATAATTTTAGCAGAAAGCAGAGCAATATTTGACTTTCAGTGGTTATACAATATTTTTCCACATTTATATGATTTACTTGATAATATATATGAATTAGTTTTTGAAAGAGCATATTTTATATTTATTATATTTGGAACTACATTAATAATAGTTTTAAGCTTATTATATAAATTATTAAATAAAATATTTTCTTATGTGTTTGCAGTTTCAGAATCAGCAGATAAATTATTTGACAAAAATGTAGAGTATATAAATTTACCGCCAGAAATGGTAGAAGTAGAGAAAAAAATTAAATCATTTTAAAACAGAAGCAATAAAAAATGAAAGACTTGCAAGAGAAAATGAACAGAAAAAAGATGAGTTAATTGTATATCTTGCACATGACATAAAAACACCATTAACATCTATGATAGGATATTTATCATTGTTAAGTGAAATAAAAGATATGCCACAAGAACAAAGAAATAGGTATATTGGCATTGCACTTGATAAATCATATAGATTAGAATATTTAATTAACGAATTATTTGATGTAGCTAGATTCAATTCAGAAAAAATTGTTTTAGAAAAAGAAGAAATAAACTTGAATTTAATGTTAGAACAAATTGCAGATGATTTTTATCCTACATTAAAAGAAATGAATAAAAAATTAACTTTACTTCTGATGAAAAACAATTTTATATGCAGATCCTGATAAATTAAGTAGAGTATTTAATAACTTAATAAAAAATGCAGTAAATTATAGTAAAGAAAACACTGATATAGATATAAGTATATTAAATAAAGAAAATCAAGCGACTGTAAAGATTACAAATAAAGGAAAACAAATTCCAAAAGAAAAGTTAGATAAAATATTTGAAAAATTCTATAGATTAGATTCTTCGAGAACAAGTAAAACAGGAGGTAGTGGGCTAGGCCTTGCTATTGCTAAAGAAATAGTAGAACTTCATGGAGGAAGAATTTATGCAGAAAGTGATATGAAAGAAACAACTTTTAGTGTTATATTACCAATAACAGAACAAGCTTAAGAAAGTTTTAAGCTTTTCATAAGAAGAAATTAAAGAAAAATCATTGATAAGTTAGTACAATATATTTGTATTGATTTACAATGATTTTTTTATTGCAAAATCTCAAAAATATATGCAAGAATCATAAAGAAGAGAGGAATAGTATGAAAAGAAAAAAAGATTAACACAAATATTTCCGTTTCTTTTACCAATCAGAGTATGGCAAAGAAAACTATTTTACAATATTGGAATGAAATTTGACAAAAATACATATTCAAATAAATTTGGAGATTTATTAAAATATGAAATTTGTAATACAAAAACATCAATGATTAATAAAAATAGTGGACAAGACATAATTTATCAAAAAACAAAGTTGATAACCTGAAAATTGCAAGTAAAACAATGAATCATATATTAATATATCCAGGAGAAACATTTTCGTTTTGTTATCTTATAAAAAATGCTAAAAAGTACGGAAAATACAAAGATGGACTTATATTGATAGACGGAAAAATAGTCGCCAAAAAAGGAGGTGGATTATGTCATTTAAGTAATATGTTACATTACTTATTTTTAATGAGTCCTCTTACTGTAATAGAAAGACATGGACATAAAATGAAATCATTTCCAGATCCAGATAAAACAGCAAAACAAGGAATAGATTCAACAATAAGCAGTGGATGGTTAGATTTAAAAGTAAAAAATGAAACTAACAATATATATCAAATAGACATTTCATTTGATGAAGATTATATGTATGGGAAAATATTATCAAATAAAGAAAGTGATGTTGCTTATGTAATATCAAATGAAAATTTAAGATATGTAAGACAAAATAATAAAATATATGAAATTGTTGATATTGTAAGAGCAGAAATTGATAAAAACACAAATATGCAAATAAAAAAAGAAAAATTATATAGTGAAAAAGTAGAAATTACTTATGAACTTTCAAAAGATATAAAAATAGAAGAGAGGTAATAGTTATGAAAACAAAAAGTAGGAATAATATTTGGAGGATGTTCAAGTGAATATGATGTATCACTTGTATCTGTTACATCAGTAATAAAAAATATTAATAAAGAGAAATATGATGTAGTTTTAATAGGTATAACAAAACAAGGAGATTTTTATTTATATCAAGGAGATATAGAAAAAATAGAGAAAAACGAATGGAAAGATGATAAGTCTTGTAAAAAATCACGATATCTACAAATAGAAGTGATCATGGAATAATTATATTAGATACTAATGAAATTATAAAATTAGATATAGTTTTTCCAGTTTTACACGGACAAAATGGAGAAGACGGAAGATTACAAGGATTACTTGAATTAGCAGGAATAAAATATGTTGGATGTGATATGACATCATCAGCAATATGTATGGATAAATATTTAGCTCATGAGCTAGTAGCAACAAATGGGATTCTTACACCAATATCTTATTTATTTGAAAATGATAGTTATGATGATATAAGAAATAAAATAAAAAATTTACATTATCCACTATTTGTAAAGCCTTTTAAAAGCAGGTTCATCATTTGGAATTACAAAAATTAAAAGTGAAGATAATTTAAAAGAGGCATTAGAAGAAGCTTATAAATATGACAATAAAGTAATTATTGAAGAAAATATTGATGGATTTGAAGTTGGTTGTGCAATATTGGGAAATCATGATTTAGTTGTAGGAGAAGTTGATGAAATTGAATTACAAGATGGATTTTTCGATTATTTTGAAAAATATAACTTAAAAAAGTAAGTAGAATAATATTACCAGCAAGATTAAGTGAAGAAGAAAGAGAAAAAAAATAAAGAAAACAGCACTTGAAATTTATAAAATATTAGGTTGTACTGGATTTGCTAGAGTAGATATGTTCTATACAAAAAAGATAAAAAAATTGTTTTTAATGAAGTAAATACAATACCAGGTTGTACATCACATTCGAGATATCCAAGTATGTTAAATAAAATAGAATATCATTTCCAAAAGTAATAGATAAACTTATAAAGTTAGGATTAGAAAGATGAAAAAAGTAAAATTAAATGATGAAAATATACATAAAGGATATCTTATTTTAATAAATCCAGATAATTTATTAAAAACAAATGAAATTAAATTAATATCATATAGTGAAAAATATAAAAATATAGAATTAGACCAAGTAGCAAATAGTCAACTGCAAAAAGCATTAAAAAGTATAAATGCAAATGATGAAATAGTTCCAATAAGTGGAGTTAGAACTTTTGAAGAACAGAAAAGATTATATACAGATTCAATAATAGAAAATGGTGAAGAATATACAAAAAAAAATTTTGTAGCATTACCAAATGCAAGTGAACATCAAACAGGACTTGCAATCGATTTAGCATTAAATAAACCTAATATAGATTTTATATGCCCAAGTTTTCCATATAATGGTATATGCCAAGAGTTTAGAAAAATAGCACCAAATTTTGGTTTTATTGAAAGATACAAAGATGAAAAAAAAAAAAAGAACATTACAAAAATAGCTAAAGAAGAATGGCATTTTAGATTTGTAGGTTATCCTCATTCAAAAATTATAACAAATAAAGATTTATGTTTAGAAGAATATATTGAATATTTAAAAGAATATAAATATCCAAAATTTTTAAATAGCTATGGATATAAGATTTCTTATATTCCGTACGAAAATCAGAACGAAACAATTATATTACAAGAAAATCAAATGATTTCTGGAAATAATGTAGATGGATTTATTTTATCAGAAAGAGTGAGTGATGAATAAAAAAATTAATATAGATGTAGCAAGATTTGTTGTTAGTTTTTTAGTAATTGCAATACATATTTCGCCATTTATCAATATAAATCAAGAATTCAATTTCTTTTTTTACAAGAATATTAGGAAGAATTGCAGTACCATTATTTTTTTTATGATAACAGGTTATTTTGTAATAGATGGATGTTTAAAAGATAAGAACAAATTAAAAAAATATACAATTAAAATATTAAAGATATATTTATTTTGTATAATACTTTATTTACCAATAAATATTTATATGGGAAAATTCAATAATATAAGTATTTTTTCTATTATAAAAGACATTTTGATTAATGGAACATTATATCATTTATGGTATTTCCCAGCACTTATATTAGGAATATGGATTACATATTATTTTATAAAAAATTAGGAAATAGAAAAACATTTATAACAGTAATAGTTTTATATATTATAGGATTATTAGGTGATAGTTATTATGGACTAACGCGAAATGTGTGTGTTTTTTAAGTTATATATATGATTTTATCTTTAAAATAAGTGATTATACAAGAAATGGATTATTTTATGCTCCAATTTTCTTATATTTAGGATATTTTATAAAAATAAAAAGAGTAAATAACAAAAAATCATTTTTGTATAGTGTCCTATTCTTTATAGGAATGACAATAGAGGCAACGATTCTTCATAAATTTAATCTACAAAAACATGATAGTATGTATATTTTGCTAATTCCAACGATGTATGTTTTGTTTGATTATTTGATAAATATAAGTAATACACAAAATTTAAAATTAAGAAATGTATCAACTATAATTTATATTTTTCATCCATTATTTATTGTTGGAATAAGATTTATTTCAGGAATATGTAAAGTTGAAAAAATACATTGTTGACAATAATTTTATATTTTATTTAGTCGTAGCAGTAGTAACAACAATATTTGCATTTTTAATAGAAAAAATTAAGGAAGTAATAAAAATGAATAAAGAAAATAGTTTATTAACAGATAGAGCTTGGGTTGAGGTTAATTTGGAAAATTTAGAACATAATATAAATGAAATAAAAAAAAAGTAATACAACCTAAAACAAAAATCATGGCAGTAGTAAAAGCTAATGCTTATGGGCATGGGAGTATTTTAATTGCAGAAAAATTATCTGAAATTGAATTAACGATTTTGCTGTTGCAACTTTAGATGAAGCAATTGAATTGCGAAAACATAATATTAAAGGAAATATTTTGATATTAGGATATACTAATTTTGAAGATTTAAAATATGTAATACAATATGATTTGATTCAAACAATAGTTGATTATAATTATTCTGAAAAAATCAAAGAGTTAAAATTAAGTCAAAAATTAAATTGTCATATTAAAATAAACACAGGAATGAATCGTATTGGAGAAAGATATGATAATATGGACAGATTAATAAAAATTTATGAAAATCCAAGGCTTAATATTTTAGGAACATTTAGCCATTTATGTGTTGCTGATTCTGATAAAAAAAGAAGATATAGAATTTACAGAGAAACAAATAGAAAACTTTAATAAATGTATAAAACAATTAAAAGAAAATGGACAAGATGTTGGAAAAGTACATTTACAAAGCAGTTATGGTGCTATAAATTATAATACAGAAACTTATGATTATGTAAGAATAGGAATAATCATGTATGGTGTTAATAGTGATAATACAGCATATCAAAAAAATAAATTAGATTTAAAGCCTGTTTTATCATTAAAAGCAAGAGTAACAAGTGTAAAAAGAAATTAATAAAGATGATAGTGTAAGTTATGGTAGAACATATATAGCAGATAGTAATAGAAAAATTGCTTCAATATCTATTGGATATGCAGATGGATTTCCTAGATGTTTATCTAATAAAAATATGTTAGTAAAAGTAAATGGAAATTATTCGAAAGTAATTGGTAGAATTTGTATGGATCAATGTGTTATTGATGTAACAGATGTTAAAGAAATTAAAACTGGAGATGTAGTTTATATAATTGATTGTGATGATATTAATTTATCTTCAGAAAAGTTTGCAATGAATGCAGATACAATTACAAATGAATTTTTGAGTAGATTAGGTAATAGATTACCAAGAATAAGAAGTTAGAAAAATCCCCAATAGATATATTATTAAATATGTCTATTGGGAATTTTTGAGATAAATTATGATATTTTTTGTTTTGTTTTTAAATAATCTTTTCCGCCAATAAATGCAACTTCTACTTCTGAATAGCTAGGTTCTACGACTACAAACTTTTGAAGAAAATCACATTTATTATTTGCCCACAAATATAATGTGATAAAAATACTAAAGGCAATCCATAAGATTTTTAAAATCAATGTAGGAATATATAAAATTCCACATATACATAAAGTTAATAAAGTCATAATAACTACTAATATTGTAGAAACACACCGATAAGAATATGAACTCATTTTCATTACATCTTCACATGTTTCTGGTTCTTTTTTGTATTTATCAATATAATTTAAAAATTTGTGTTCTGCTGCATGATATTTATAACATTGTACATTTTTATCATTTCGAGAATTAAAAAAGAAAAAACATATAACACTACTCCAAAATAAAGCAATTATTAGTAAGATTTGAACTTTGAAATCTTGAAAAGTATTTAAAATAAGATTTGATATGATTGTTAATAGCAAACAAATAATAGTCTTAACAAATTTATTAGAGTATTTAAGACGTGGAGATTTACTTTTTCAATTTTTACTTTATCATCTTTGCGTGTAGCAATTATGATTATATCTTTTCCATAAAATTCTATACCATCATTAAAAGACCGTGCTTCAGAAAAATCCATCATAATTTTGTCCCCTTTCAAATTTGAAATTATTTATTGAAAATTTTGCATAAAATCAATTATATAATAATGTTGTATTATTGTCAATGACATGAGTTTTAAGAAAAATAGTGTTGATAAGTAGTTGTTTTTATGATATATAATAAGAAGAAATTAACTAGGAGGAAAGAATGAATAATAAATATGAATTTTTTTTATTGCTGGACGAGCCAGAAATAAAGAAAATATTTTGAAAATATGTGATTTATTTGATAAATACAATATTTCTTATTATTGTTTTTTGAAAAATGAAGAAGATTGGGGATATGGTAATTCAAATCAAACTCCAGAAGAAAAACAAAGAGAGTTTGAGTCTCTTGGCTTAAAAAGTGAAGTTGTGCTTAATTTATTTAATCAGGATTTAGATGGAGAAAAAAATTCAAAAAATTTGTTATTAGTATTGCCAGCAGGCAAAGCAGCACATATTGAGGCTGGGATTGCATATGGCTTAGGTAAAAAATGTTATGCTATAGGGGAATATGAAGCGACAGATACTTTATATAATATTTTTGAATCAATATTTGAAAATGAAAATGATTTAGAGAAATTTCTTAGATTATATAAATAATAGAAATATCAAGAAACATAAAAAATGATTGGTTGAGGTGTAAAATGTATAATAAAGAGGAAATATTACGAAAAGTAGATATTTTATATAATATGTGGAAGAAAGGGAGCCTTGGTGGCGAAGTCATGCCAGAAGATGCAAATCCACATTTAGAGAAATCTTCGCTGGAAAATTATCTTTATTTTACTTTACCTATGGCATTGAACTATCAAAGAAATTCATATAAATTATGGGAAAGTGCATTAAATACATATAATGATGAGGAAACTAACTTTGTATTTAATCCTAAAATATGTTTAGAAAAGACTTTTGAAGATGTACAATATGCACTTGTAAAATATAAAATAGCATTACAAAAACAAAAGCAAACTGAAATATGGTTATCTCTATGTAAAACGTTTGTAGAATTATATGATGGAGATATTAGAAAGTTATTTGATTCATTAGATAATGATGTTAATAAGATAAAGAACTTTATTCAAAAGGGAAATAAAAAGAAATTTCCATATTTATCTGGAACAAAAATATGTAACTATTGGCTATATGTTATATATCAATATACAGATAGAAAATACAAAAACATTAATCAGTTAACAGTTGCACCTGATACACATGTTATTCAGGCAACACATAAATTAGGACTAATAACTGATGAAGAATTAAATAGAAGTGATGTACAGCTGATAGTTGTTGAGAGATGGAATGAATTATTTAAAGGGACTAAGTATAACCCTATTGATATACATACTCCACTATGGTTATGGAGTAGGAATGGTTTTAAAGAGGGTAAGGAAAATAATATTAAAAGCAGGTAATTGGTTGATAATTATCTGCTTTTATGATATAAAATGAAAGATAGTAATTGATGGAGGGATGAATATGAAAATAAAACAACAAAATCAAATAAAAACATTTTTGATAGAAGAATTCGGAGTAGATAATGGTAATACATTATTTGCAAAGCAAGAGAAAATACTTGATGAAATTATAAAAAATACAAAAAACAAATCAAAAAATCAAATGGAAACACTTATTCAAACAATACTTCCTCGAATAGCATTATATAAAGCTTTGGAAGAAGGATTTGATGAAGAAAAAAGTATATCAACATATGCAAAAATACATGATTAATATAGTTGCAAAACAAAAAGCATTTGTCTATGGAAAAAATGGAAAAAAGTGCCATGTTTTTATTTTCTTTATAGTAATATATTTCTTAGAGTTGTGCGTAAAACAGACTTGTGGGAAAGTACTCAAAAGCATGATAAGAAGTCCTTTGATGTAACAATGAAGAAGTGTCTTTGGCATACTGCTTGTGTAGAAAATGATTGTGCAGAATTATGCCATCTTTTCTGTGATGTTGATAATGTGACATATGGCGAATTGAAAAAAATAGGCTTTAAGAGAACAAAAACATTAGGTTATGATGGAGATTGTTGTGATTTCCATTTTATAAAAATAGTAAAATTTGTGATAAATATTATTTGAAAAGGAGATTGGATATGGATTTAAAAATTAAGACTGAAACAGAAGAATTTCATGGAAGAACATGTGGGATAATTAAGCAAGAAAAATAAATTTTTAATTATGAGAGTAAATAAAACATCTTATTTTCATATACCAGGAGGACATATAGAAATTGGAGAAGATTCAAAAGAAGCAGTTATTCGTGAAATAAAAGAAGAAATTGGTTGTGATGTCCAAGAAGCAAATTTGTTTGTAATTCAAGAGAATTTTTGGATAAGAAATAATAGAAAATGTCATGGAATTGAATTTTATTATATAATTAAACCTAAACAACAATTACAAATGATTGATTGTGAAAAAGTTGAAATAGATAAAGGTAAAGAAAAAATTATTAGAGTTTAAATGGGTTACTTCAGAAGAATTAAAAGATATAGATCTAAGACCTACTAATATTAGAGATATTTTAATAAATGGAGATTATCTTAAAGGACTAACACATATTGTGAAAAAAGTAAGATAACTTGAAAGGAAAAAAAATAAGATGAATGTAATATTTATAAGACATGCAGAATCAGAATATAATAGAGATGGAATTTGGGCTGGAAGGGCTGATTGTAGTTTAACAGATAAAGGAATTAAAGCTGCTCAAAAATTGGGTGAAACAATTGACAAAGATTTTGATGTTATATATTGTTCTCCTTTAAAAAGAACAAAGCAGACATTATTTGCAATTTTTCCAGAAGCAAAACCAATTTATGATGATCGAATAATTGAGATTTCAGTTGGAGAATGGGAAAATACAAAAAAGAATTATATTCTAATGAATTAAGAGAATTATTTAGAAAAGGATTATATACACCTCCAGGTGGAGAAACACATAGTGATGTAGATAAGCGTGTATGTGACTTTATTGAGGATGTGTTTGAAAAGTTTCATGGCGATGAAAAAATACTAGTAGTAACACATAATGGAATTATGAGAGCAATAAAGAAATTTTATGAAAAAACAAATGAAATAATGTCGAAAAATTTAGGAACACTTGTATTAACAGAAGAAGATTATAGAAGATATCAGGAAAAACAGGATTTTGAACGATGATTCAAGTTATGGCGTATAATTGGGACTAAATAAATAGGATAAAATAGTAAAAGGAGCGAAATATAAAAGATGTTTAAAAATGAATATACAATGAATAGAAAACTAATAGTAGAATATGTATTTAAAATCTTTGGAACAAAAACGATAATTAGAGGAATATTTATTTTTATATTGGGATTATTAATGTATTTGATTGAGGGTGATAGTTTAGGATATGTTATGCTTACATGTGCTATTATCTGTTTATTTACTGCTGTTATTTCGCCAATTATAATGATATACAATATTGAAAATACTTCCAAAAGAATAAACAATGGAAAGATAGAAAAAACTTCTGTGAAATTTGATAATAATATCAAAATGAATGAAGGAAAAGTTCATTTAGAATTTGAATATAGCCAGGTTTCAAAAATAGTGCAAACCCAAAATTTTATAGTATTAAAACTTGGAAAACAGTCAGCAATATTAGTATATAAAAAATGGATTCACAGAAGGAAGCGAAAATGAGTTTATTAAATTCATAGAAGAAAAAAATAAAAAAGTAATTTTAGAGGTAAAATATGAAAATTTTTGAAGTAAAAGAAAGAACACAAGAATTGGTAAATACATTATTAGAAGTATGGGAAAATTCAGTAAAAAGCAACGCATTTATTTTTGTCAGATAATGAAATAGAAAAAATAAAAGAATATGTACCACAAGCTTTAAAAAGAAGTAGCACATTTAATAGTTATAGAGAACGAAAATGATATTCCAATAGCTTTTATGGGAATAGAAGATACAAAGCTTGAAATGTTATTTATAAAAAATAGTGAAAGAGGAAAAAGGACTAGGAAAACAGTTATTAAACTATGGTATAGAAAATTATAATGTTAATGAATTAGCAGTAAATGAACAAAATTCTAATGCAAAAGAATTTTATGAACATATGGGATTTAAAATATATAAAAGAACAGAAATAGATGAACAAGGAAATCCTTATCCGATTTTATATATGAGATTAGAAAATTAATAAATAAAACAATCTAAAACCTTACAGAAATGTAAGGTTTCTTTTGTGATAAGTATGATATAATAATATTGGAGGGAAAACAAATGCCAAGAATATTAATAATAGAAGATGATGAAAAATTAAGAGAAGAATTAAAAAATCTTTTTAAATAAAAATGGATATGAAGCAACAGCACTAACAACATTTGATAATACAATAAATGATATATTAAAAATAAATCCAGATTTAATCTTATTAGATATAAATTTGCCAAACACAGACGGAGAATATATATGTAAAGAAATTAGGAAAAAAATCAAATATGCCAATTATTATAGTAACAAGTAGAGATAATGAAATAGATGAATTACTTTCAATCAATAATGGAGCAGATCATTATATTACAAAGCCATTTAACATACAAATTTTACTTGCCAAAATAGGAGCATTATTAAGAAGAACCAATATGCAAGGAGAAACAAATGATAAAATAGATGTTAAAGACTTTATATTAAATACCTCAAATAACACTATTGAGAAAGATGGAAAAGTAATAGAACTTACAAAAAATGAATATAAGATTTTAAAATATCTGGTACAAAACAGAGGAAAAATTGTATCAAGAGAAGATATAATGGAATGTTTATGGGAAAGTGAAAGCTTTATAGATGATAATACATTAACAGTAAATATTACTAGATTAAGAAACAAATTAGAAGAATTAGAATTAAAAGAACTATTGGAAACCAAAAAGAGGACAAGGATATATTTTGAAAAAGGGAGAAAGCTAAATGAATTTCAAGTTATTTTTTAAAGAGAAGGCTATCGCTATTTTATTATTACTATTTGGTATTATTACAATAGAGATATTCTTAATGGCATATAATGTAGGAATGTTCAAAAATATATATTCCACTTATAATAATGGGATTATATATGATTTCAATTATTATAGAATATTTTAAAAGAAAAAATTCTATGATAATTTATTAAAAATTTTAGAAGAATTAGACGAAAAATATTTAATTACAGAAATAATAAAAACTCCTTGTTTTTTAGAAGGGAAAATATTAAAAAGTACACTAGAACAAATTGATAAATCAATGTTAGAAAATGTTTGCAAATATAAATATATGACAGAAGATTATAAAGAATATATAGAATTATGGATACATGAAATAAAAATACCAATACCAACTAGTAAAATGGTAATAGAAAACAATAAAAATGCTATAACCAAAAAAGTATAGATGAAGAACTAGACAAAGTAGAAAATTATATTGAACAAGCTTTATTTTATGCAAGAAGTAATACTGTAGAAAAAAGATTATTATATAAGAAAAGTGGTTTTAAAAGAAATTGTAAATGAAAGTATTAAAAAGAACAAAAGTAGTTTAATACAAGAAAAGATTTCTATTGATATTCATGACTTAGAGATAGAAGTTAATACAGACAACAAATGGATAGTATTTATATTAAATCAAATTATACAAAATAGTATCAAATACAGAAAAAAAGAAAACTCTGTAATTGAAATATATGCAAATCAAGGAAAAGAGAATGTGATTTTATATATTAAAGACAACGGAATAGGAATAAAACAAGGAGAAATTACAAGAGTTTTTGAAAAAGGATTTACAGGAACAAATGGAAGATTATCAAATAAGAAATCAACAGGAATAGGATTATATTTGTGTAAAAAGTTATGTAATAAATTAGGAATAGGAATAGAATTAAATTCAGTGCAAAATGAAGGTACAGAAGTCAAGTTAGTGTTTCCAAAAGATAGCTATATTGAATTAAAGTAAAAAGGAGACGAGTATTGCTAGGCAAACGAGTTTTAAATTTATGAGGCGTGCTTTTGCACGTTGATTAAATTTTAAATGAAGTTTAACAACGCAAGACGAAGTTTATTTTTGCTTTATAGTTATCTTACAAAAAATGTAAGGAATATGTAAGCTAAATCGATGGCAACTTTACTAGAAAGTATTTATAATTAAGTTAAAGTCAGAAAGGAGTTATAAAAATGGAAAAAATATTAGAAGTAAAAAACATTGAAAAATACTACGGAAACAAATCAAATTTAACAAAAAAAGCCATAGACAATATTAATTTTGATGTAAACAAAGGTGAATTTGTTGGAATTATGGGAGCAAGTGGATCTGGAAAAACAACATTATTAAACTGCATTTCTACAATAGACAGAGTAACAGCAGGACACATAATCATAAATGGTGAAGACATCACAAAGCTAAAAGGAAATAATTTAAACAAATTTAGAAGAGAAGAATTAGGATTTATATTTCAAGACTTTAACTTATTAGATACATTAACAGCTTATGAAAATATAGCTTTAGCATTAACAATTCAAAAAAGTAAAGGCAAATGAAATAGATAGAAGGGTAAATGAAATAGCAGAAAAATTAGGAATTAAAGAAATCCTAAAAAAATATCCTTATCAAGTATCTGGTGGTCAAAAACAAAGAATTGCATCAGCAAGAGCTATTATTACAAATCCAAAATTAGTTTTAGCAGATGAGCCAACAGGATCATTAGATAGTAAAGCAGCAAGACAATTATTAGAAAATTTTGAATTATTAAATCAAAAAATGAATGCAACAATTTTAATGGTAACACATGACGCATTTACCGCTTCTTATGCTAATCGAATTTTATTTATAAAAGATGGAAAAATATTCAATGAATTAGTAAAAGGACCTGATTCTAGGAAACAATTTTTTGAGAGAATTATAGAAGTACAAACACTTCTTGGAGGTGATTTGAACGATGTTATTTAAATTATCTATGAAAAATATCAAAAAAAAGTTTTAAAGATTATGCAATATATTTTTTAACTTTAGTATTAGGCGTAGCAATATTTTATATGTTTAATTCAATAGATAGTCAACAAGCAATGTTAGAAGTATCAGAATCAACAAGAAGTATTATAAAACTTATGATTTCATTGCTTGGATATGTATCAGTATTCGTAGCAGTAGTATTAGGGTTATTGATTGTATATGCAAATAATTTTTTAATTAATAGAAGGAAAAAGAATTTGGAATATATATGACTTTAGGAATGGGAAAAAGACAAATATCAAAAATAATATTAATGGAAACAATATTAGTAGGAATTATATCACTAATTGTAGGATTAATTATAGGTATATTTGCATCACAATTCATGTCAATATTAGTTGCTAAAATGTTTGAGGCAGACATGAGCAAGTTTCAATTTGTATTTTCAAAAGATGCTTGTATAAAAAACTTGTATCTATTTTGCCGTAATGTACGTAGCAGTAATGTTTTTTAATACATTTACAGTTTCAAGATACAAATTAATTAATCTGCTAAATGCAAGTAAGAGAAATGAAAATGTAAAAATAAAAAATCCTATTATATGTATTTTAGTATTTTTAGGAGCTGTAGTTATACTTGGATATGCTTATTGGAAAGTAACAGGAGATGTTAGTAGTTTTACAACAGCAGATAAAATTTTATCACCTATTTTAATGGGAATAGTTGGAACAGTAGCGGTCTTTTGGTCTTTATCAGGATTTATAATACAAATAGTTCAAAAAATGAAAAATGTTTATTTTAAAAATACAAATATGTTTGTATTAAGACAAATAAATAATAAAATTAATACAATGGTTATAAGTATGAGTGTAATATGTTTAATGTTATTTATGACAATTTCAATACTTTCTTCAAGTTTAGCATTAAGAAATACAATGCAAAGAGAATTAATTGAAATGACACCTGTAGATTTGAATTTATATAAAACAGCAAATTTACCAGAAAAATATTTACAATATGGAACTTATGGGAAAGAGATAACATCAACACCAGAAGCAATGTCGGATTCAAAAATACCTATTGCTGAAACTTTAAAAAATAATGGTTTAGATATGAATGTCCTAAAAGACATTGTGGAAATAACAGTATATTCCACTGATGATTTGACTTGGAAAGATTTTTTTTGGAGATAAATATATAGATATAATAAAAACTAAATATCCAAATCTTTTATATAATACAGCAGAACAGATGGTAAAGATATCTGACTATAACAAAATTGCAAAACTATATGGAATTAATCAATATGAATTAAATAATGATGAATATATTGTACTTTGTGATTTTGATTCACAAAAAAGAATTACGAGATGAAGCATTAAAAGATGGAAATAATGTTTTAAATATAGTTGGAAAACAATATAAATCAAAATATAATGAATGTAAAACAGGATATATTCAAATGTCTCCTAATCATACAAATACAGGAATTATATTAGTTCCAGATGATTGCAAATTGACAGAAGATATGAAAGAGCAATATTTATTAGCTGCAAATTATAATTCGGATACTAAAGAGGGAAAAAAGAGATAAAAAATATTTGTTGATGATAATTCTGAACTTTTACAAAATTTAGATAAAAATGGTTTAAATATTGACGGAAGAACGAAAATAGCTCTTATGGAAGCAAGTGTAGGTCTAGCAACTATTGTAACATTTATAGCAATTTATTTAGGAATTATATTTCTAATTGCAAGTTCAGCTATTTTAGCTTTAAAACAATTAACAGATAGCTCAGATAATAAACAAAGATATACTATTTTAAGAAAAATTGGTTGTGACGAAAAGATGATTAATAAAGCATTATTTAGACAAATTGGTATATTCTTTGGACTACCACTAGTTCTTGCAATTATTCATTCAATATTTGGAATACAATTTGCAATTACGATAATGTCTGGCTTAGCAAGTAAAAAAAAGATTTATTGCCATCAGCTATTGCGACAGTAATTATTATAGGTATCATATATGGTATATATTTCTTAGCTACTTATTTAGGAAGTAAGAATATTATTAAAGAAGATGAATTGTTGAAAAAGTAAGAAAGAAAAAAATGTTATAATGGAAGATTTAAAAGAAAAATTACCAATGGTTATTGCAGTGATTGTGGCAATTGTAATATGTGTAACTGGATTGTATTTTTTTTTTGAAAATTATAAATCAATTTATTATACACAAATTGATAATACCAAAATAGAAAAAGTATCAAGCTCAGACAATATGAAATATGAGTATACTTTAGATTGTTATAATGAAAATGGAAAGAAAAGAGAATTGAAGTTTAAAACAAGTAGAGAACTTAAAGAAGATGCTTTTCTAAAATTGGAAGTAAAAACATTTGGAGTTCATTCATGGGAAGAAGTACAATATAATGAGCTACCAGAAAAAGTACAAGCAAATTATACAAAATAGATGTGCAACTTGATAGTTACGTAGATCAAGAGGAAGCGGATAATATTTTAAAATAAAAAAGCAAATCAGAAAATTTAAAATTTCTCTGGTTTGCTTTTATATATTCCATTGATGTTTTTTAAATCAACGCAAAATTCATTTTTAAATGTAACACATTCTTCTTTAAGTAAATCTACTTGTTCAGGCCATCCAGGGGTAATTCTGCCTTGATGGTTTACAACTCTGTGGCAAGGAAAATCACCATAACGAAAAGCCATTTTTAGTGCCTTGCCAACTAATCTTGAATTTTTAGGCTTTCCAATTAATCTGGCAATTTGACCATAAGTTGCAACATATTCGAACAGGGATTTCTTCTACTATGGAATATATTAAATATGATAAGTCATCATCTAATATAGTTTTCATATATACACCTCAATTGTATTATAAAATAAATTTAATGAAATTTCAAATATAAAAGTTTATAGTGTATGGACAAATCTGAAATAGTATTGTAGAATGTATGTCATAGGAAATGAGAATTAGCAGATGTGGTTTCATTGACAGCAGTTCTGTATAAGAACTGGGTTGATAAGCAACTACATAAATAAAAAAAACAACTCACATCTGTACTTTGACGAGTAGATGTGAGTTTTACTCTATTCGGCAAAAAACACGTTTGTGGATTTGCCATTTCCTATAATTATTATAATCCATTTAGACGCAAAAAGTCAAGAAGTATAATAATAAATTTAAGCTTTATGGAGGAATAAAATGAAGTATAATATTAGAGAAATAGAAGAAAAAAGATAATAAAGAAGTAGAAAATGTAATAAGAGCTTGTTTAATTGAATTTGGTGCAAATCATGAAGGAACAGCTTGGGCAGATCCAAATTTAGGAAGATTTTCAGAAATTTATAATACAGATGGAAATAAATATTTGGTTGCAATTGATGAAAATGGGAAAATCGTTGGTGGAGTTGGAATAGGTAAATTAGACGGAATTGAAGACGTATGTGAATTACAAAAATGTATTGTTTACCTGAAACAAGAGGTACAGGTATATCTCACAAATTAATGGATATGGCATTAGAATATGCAAAAAAATATTATAGTAAGTGTTACTTAGAAACATTAGTAATATGATTGCAGCACAAAAGATTTTATGAAAAATATGGCTTTGTTAAAGTGGATGAACTAATAGTAAAGACAGAACATTTTGCTTGTGATGTTAGATATATAAAAGACTTAAAATAGATAATTTATCGAATGGGAGGTTTTTATGAAATTTGATAAATATGATAATGATAGTTTAATTAATTTTTATATAGAAAATGGACTAGAGTTTGATGAAAGAAAAAAATATTTTGGAAATAATATAAGATCATTTGCTTTATTAGAAAATGAAAATATTATTGAGCAGTATCTATTTCAATATATAAAGGAAAAAGTTTTATTGAGGCATTAGCAGTAGATAAAAAATATAGAAATAGAGGATATGGAAAATCTTTAATAGAAAAAGCCATAGGAGAATTAGAAAAGCCAGTATATACAATTTCAAAAGTAGACGAATTTTATTTAAAAAATGGATTTGTTTATAGTAATGAAGAACTGATAGATAAAGAATGTAAAGCTTGTAATGAGTATAATATTACTTGTTTTCCCAAAGTAGTAGTTTATAGATAGTATAATATATAATAAAAAACTAAGAAAAGAAAATTAAATATTGATGATTTCATTGTAAGATTTAGAAGTTTGTGATAAATTATATTTGGAGGAAAAAATTATGAATATAGTAGTAGGTGGAATTATAGAAAAAAGACGGAAAATATTTATTGATACAAGAAGCCAAAAAATGTGTTATGGAAAATGGAATTTTCCAGCAGGACGTTTAGAGTTTAAAGAGAGCTTAAAACAAGGAGCAATTAGAGAAATCAAAGAAGAAACAGGATGTGATGTAGAACTAAATGGAGTTTGCTATATCGCTAATAGAATTTTAGAAGATGATTTGAGAATTATGGTATTTTTTAATGCTAAATTGGTTAATGAAAATATCAAATATGATAAAAATGAAATTTTGGATGTAAAATGGATTGGTTATGATGAAATAATGAATAAAATGGATGATGAATTAAGAGGAAGTTATGTAAAAACAGCAGTTTATAATAAAAAAAATAATTTAATTGCACCAATTGAAATTGTTGATGTTTTAAATGATTAAAAAAGAAAAGAAGTAAAATAAAAGACAGGTAATTTTAAAATTATCTGTCTTTTTATGATATAATTATTTTGACAATTTTATAATATACATAGCGATTAAAATTAAGCATAACAAAATGATTTTGAATTATACAAAAAAAGAAGAACAAATTGAACTATGCAATAGGATTAGAAAAACAATGATAATAGTCCTGTAATATTAATTATATTTACTGTATTATGTTTTAATATAAGCAAAGTATTTGTTCCAAAAATAATATAAAATTTCAGAAAAAATATTGACTTGGAGTAAACTCTAAATGATATGAATAAACAGGGAGATATAAATATGAAAAATTAGAATGATATTAGATATTGCAATAACAATAATGTTTATTATACTAATGATAAAGGAGAAGTATTTGGAGGACATTTAAATAAAGCAATTGTAAGTGCTACTTGTGAAATGGTAATAAGCATTATAGAAGGAAATGTTGATAGGTACTTCGATGAAGAAATTGGATTGAATTTATTCAAATTTTAAAATATAAAATAGTAAAAATAGCATAGTTAATCTGCTATTTTTGGCAATTCACGATAATTATTTACCCATTGAACCATAGAATCCAAAACAGGTTTCAAACTCAAGCCAGTATCAGTAAGAGAATACTCAACTCTTGGAGGAACTTCAGCAAAGACCTCACGATGAACTAAACCAGATTTCTCCATATCTCTTAAATTATTAGTCAATAAATCTCTAATAATTAAAATTTTCCATTTATCATCAATAAGTCCCATTGTAATTTCAACAGGGCAAGCGGGTAATTCTTGTTTCATTATAAATCAACTCCATTCTATACAAATTATAACAAAGTTAATAAAAAAGTAAATGCTATAACACAACAAAATCAACAATAGTGTCAAAACGGATATAATATATCAAAAATAATACATTTTATAAAAAAATTTATCTTTCATAAATAGCAAAACATCTAAAAAGTTACTTTTAAGTAACTATGAAACAAAAAAAGTGCGTACTTTACAAAGATAAAAACAGAAAGTAAAATAATTACAGAAATAGAAAAATAGAGTAGCTACTAAATTCAATAAATAAAAATAAGGAGTAGATAGAGATGGAAGTTTCAAGAGTTAATTTAGAAAAAAGGATATATAGATATTTATAGTTTTGGAGATATAAAATTACATTGTTATCAAACAAATGATTTAATGAATGATGAAAGTTATATATTAGAAAACAAAGAAAATGTATTATTAGTAGAATTCCCAGCATTTTATGATAATTTAGAAGAATCCGAAAAATATGTAAAAGAATTAAATAAAAATATAGTTGGAAAAGTATTTTCTGATCATCCAAATGGAGGAACAATACTAAAAGATGTAAAAGGATATGCTTCAGAAGGAACAAAAAAATCAATGAAAGAAGGAACAATTCATAATTTGGTAACAGGTTTTGAAAAATCATTTAATGGAGCATTTGCAAAAAGAATTTCACAAAATAACAGATGTTTTAAAAAGATGAAAAAGCTAATATTGGTGGATTTGAATTAAAGATAACATATCATGAAGAAAATATCGAAATAGAATTTCCACAAATCGGATGTGTATATACACACATGTTAGGACATGATTGTCATTCAATAGTTGCAGGAGAAGGACATGCAAATGTAATTATTGCACAATTAAAAAGATATAAAGAAAATGGATATAATTTAGTATTATCAAGTCATTATACACCAGAAACATTAAAGGATGTTGATACAAAAATTGCTTATTTATAAGAATTAAAGAAAATTGCAAAAGAAAGTAAAGATGCAAATGATTTCGAAAATAAAGTAAAAGCACAATATCCAGAATATAGTGGATTAAATTATTTGGATATGATATCAGGAATGTTTTTTTTCACAAAATTAGTAAAGAGAATTACACAAAAATTAGTGTGTAATTCTTTTTTTTACTTTTAGTCGATAATTCAAATTGTGTGAGAACCAATTAAAGAAAAAATTGAAAAATTTTCTTTATATTAAGAAGTTTTGTGGTATAATTCAAATATACAAAAATTAAGGAGGATATTATGTTAGATAATATAGAAGTTTTATGCCATAGCAGTATAAGAATAAGCAAAAATAAAGTAATTTATATAGATCCATATAAAATTGAAGAAAATTATAATGATGCAGATATTATTTTTTTTTAACACATGATCATTATGACCATTATTCAGAAGAGGATATAGATAAAGTTATAAATAAAAAACACAATTATTGTAATACCAGAAGAAATGATAGCAAAATTATTAAGAAAAGGAATAGACAAAAATTCAATTTTGGTTGTAAAGCCAAATGAAGAATATATGGTACAAGGAATTAGATTTGAAACAATACCAGCATATAATGTAAACAAGAAATTCCATCCAAAAGAATAACTGGGTAGGTTATATTATTACAATAAATAATGTTAGATATTATATTGCAGGAGATACAGATATAACAGAAGAAAATAGAAAAGTAAAATGTGATGTTGCATTTGTTCCAGTTGGCGGAACTTATACAATGGATTTTAAAGAGGCAGCACAATTAATAAACGAAATAAAACCACAAGTAGCAGTACCAATTCATTATGGTAGTGTAGTTGGAACAAAACAAGATGCAATAGATTTTATTAAATTATTAAATCCAACAATAAATGGCGTAATTTTAATGAAATAATAGAAATAAAGGATTGAAATATGAATAAAGAAGGAATAATAGAATATTGTTTGACATTAAAAAATACATACAAAGATTGTCCATTTTCAGATGATTTTGAATCAGTAACAATGAAACATTGCGAAAATAAAAAGTGGTTTGCATTGCTTATGAATGTTAATGAGAGATTGTATCTTAATATAAAAACAGATCCGAATTATTCGGATATATTAAGAAATACTTATGATTATATAATACCTGCATATCACATGAATAAAGAACATTGGAATACAATTATTGTTGACGGAAAAGTAGATAAAACATTAGTTAAAGAATTAATAGAGCAAAGCTATCAATTAACAAAATAAAGTTAATAAGACTAATTATTAATTGTCAATAGAAAAATTTAAATTTTTTTTATTGATTTGTTAGAAAAATATTTGCATGACAAATAGTAATTTGAAAGTGAGGTAATCTTATGGAAAAAAGAAAAAATAATTATTATTTTTATAGTTTTAATTTTAATTGTTATAGTAGGGTTATGGGGGAGTGGTATAATTCCAAAACGAATTGCACGAATATCTGCATCTAATTATTTAGAAAAAAACTTTCCTAAAATGCAACTAGAATATGTAGATATAGAATGGAGTTCTAGTTTTGGTGGTTATTCAATAAAGTTTAAGGATGCGAATAATAAAACTTACTCTTTTATAATGAACAACAAGTATTTTCCAATAAGTTTAGGACAAGGCTTGTTTGCATTTGAAGAAGAATATAGACAAAAATATGAATGGCAAGATACAAACATAGAAAATAATGAAGAAAGTTATTTTTATGGAAAAGTAATTGAATCTAATGCAAAATATATTATAGTAGAGCCAAACGAGAATGAAGAAGAAAGAAAAAATCAGCAGATAAAATTTCTGTAGGTTTAGGAGAAAATAATGATGCACTTTATACCATTGGAACTAATGTGAAAATAACTTATGATGGTACTATATTGGAAAGTTATCCAGCACAAGTTAAAGCAACAAAAATTGAAATAAAATCTGCTGAAAACTTTGAAATACTTTTCAAAGATAGACAACCAATAGACAGCTATAATAAAATTTATGCTATATTAGATAAATCAGAAACGAACAAATATAATTATACTATATATGCATATGATGGAAGTGTAAATATCAAAATTGATGATAAAGAATATTCTTTAAAAGATGCATTATTAGAAAGTAAAATAACAATGGAAGAAATAATACAAAAAAAGCAAATAAAGATTTAGATAATAACAAGATAACAGGAGATATGTATAAAGATGGTGGAAGTATGATATATCAATATGATACTTATACAATAATAAAATGTCATACAATAGAAGGAAATAGAGATGTGTATATTGGGACAAAAGAAATGACATTAAATGATGTTAAATAAAATATAGATATAACTTACAATTAGTAAGTTGTCGCTATGGTAAGTTGAAGGAGAAATCTTATGAAAAAAGAAGATATGTATTGGTGTAGGAACACTTTTAATGATACTTATAGTTGCAGGAATTGTAACAAACTATATAGATAGTGGTAGAGTAGCAACAGGACACGAGCCAAAGTATTGTATCAAAATAGTTAATAATGATGGCAGTAAAGTGACATATTGGGGATTAGGCTATAAGGTTATTAGATATGTTGGATCAGACAGTATTTATCCATTACCCAATGATGTTGCAATATTTAATATTAACATAGTAGATATAATAGTTTTTTAATAGGAATTATATGCCTAATAATAAAAAGAAAATCTATTTTTAATGTAAACAATGATGTATTGGATAAATATAATAGCAATAAAATAAAGGGACTATTGGCATTATTGATAATAATACACCACTTGTCTATTTATATAAAAGACAAACAATTCTACTTAAAGTATTTACAATAGTAGGAGTTATTGCAGTTTCAGCATTTTTCTTTTATTCAGGATATGGACTAATGACAAGCTATCTAAAAAAAAGAAAATTATCTAAAAGACTTTTTGAATAAAAGAATAATGAAAATAGTTATACCATATATAATAGCAATTATATTTACTATTTTAGCATATCTATTAACTGGACAATTAACACCTAGAAAAAATTTTTAATTCTTTAGTTGAAGGAGAGCCAGTTGTAAGATTTTCGTGGTATGTGTTAGCAATTATTATTTTATATGTAGTTTTTTATTTATCAGCTAAGTTTCTAAAAAGGAAAAAAAAAATGATAAATATTGCAGTATTTGGTGGAACTATTTTATATTGCATAGTTATTAATAATATTTTTTAGGCTTTAATAATTGGTGGGTTAATTCTTGTTTTGCATTTTTTATAGGTATATATTGGGCAAGTTATAAAGAAAAATATGCAATAACATTAAAAGACAAAAAATAAAATAATTAGATAAGCAATTATGCTTTCAATTATATTATTTGCAATAATAGGGATTCAATTCCTCACAAGTGGATATGCCATTATGAATATAATAAACGATACAGATCTAGCAGACGATATAATGAGAGAGCCTATTCCTGTTATAAATATGAATATTATTTGTATAGCATTACTTTTTGTATTGTTTACTATATTAGAAAAAGTGAGATTAAATGATAAGGTATTTACTTTTTTGGGAAATATATCTTTTGAAATTTATTTATATCATGGATTAGTTATGTATATTTCACGATGAATAAGATTAGATTTTTCCATATTTCTTAATTAGTAATGAAATGTCCTGTGTGTGGTGGCAATATGGATATGAATCTAAGAAAAGATGAAAATTTTGTTCAAGATGAACATTGGTATGAAATGTCACAAAGATATGATGAATTTTTAAATAAAATTCAAAATAAGAATGTGGTATTATTAGAAATAGGAGTTGGATTTAATACACCAGGAATTATTAGATTTCCTTTTGAGCAAATGACAGCAAATAATTTACGAACAACACTTATTAGAATAAATAAAGATTATCCAAGTCCAATGTTAGAAATAGAAAATAAAACAATTTCGTTTGATGAAGATACAAACAAAATAATAGAAGATTTAAAGGAGTAAATAAAAATGATAATAAATATAGGATGCAGAACAGCTTAAAGGATATACTCATAATTGTACAATTAGCTCTTTAGATTTGTACGAAAAGGTTAAAAGAAACGCACCAGATTTGCGACCGCCAACAAAAAGAAGAACAAATTAGAAGAGCAAAAGAATTTTCTAAAATAGGAAAATCAAACAATATTACAATTCATGCTTGTTGCGAAAAAGAATTTCTTATCAGAATATGGTTTAAAATGTAATGGTTGTATGAGTCAAGAAATTATAGAAAAATCAATTAATTGTAAATTAGAGCCACCTAAAAAGAAAAATTTAAGGCAAGAATGTAATTGTCTTATGGGAAATGATATAGGAGCTTATAACACATGTGGACATTTATGCAAATATTGTTATGCAAATTCTAATAAAGGTTTAGTCATTGAAAACATGAGAAAACATAATGAAGATTCTCCATTTTTAATTGGTAATTATGAAAGTGGAGATAAAATAGCAGAAGCAAAACAGAAAAGCTGGATTACATATCAAAATGAACAAATTAGTTTTATATAAAAAAAAAAGCAAGTATTTTAATTGCTTGCTAATTTTTATGATATAATATTTATTGAAAGAATGATAAGGAGATAAAACATGAAAAGATACAATAAAAATGAAATTGACAAGTTAGCAGAAATCTTAAAAAATGATGGAGTGATAAGTGTTCCAACAGATACTGTATTTGGAGTATGTGCACATATTAATTCAATAAACGCATATAACAAATTAATAAAGACGAAAAATAGACCAATTACAAAACCTTTTCCAATAATGTGTGCAGATAAAGAACAAATAAAAGAAATTGCAATAATAGATATTAGAACAGAAAAGTTAATTCAAAAATTTATGCCAGGACCAATTACTTTAGTTTTAAGAAAAAAAAAGGACTACCAGAGTATATTACTAATGAATGGGATACTATTGCAGTAAGAATGGCAACATCAAAAGCCTTAGAAGAATTAATTAGAAAAACAGGAAGTCCACTTTTTATGAGTAGTGCTAATCAAAGTGGAGAACCTACATGTAAAAACTTAGAAGAAATAGAAAGATGTTGTCCTAATTTGGATGGAATGATGGAAGGAGAAGTTTCATTTGGTATTGGGAGTACAATAGTTGATTGTACTTCAAATGAATTGAAAATTTTACGAGAAGGTCCAATTTCTATTGAACAAATAAAGGAAGAATTATTGCATTAAAATAAAGTTATAAAGCAGATAATTATTGATAAATATCTGCTTTTATGATATAAAAATCTTATATAAAAAAATTTATAGATGATAGTATTAAAAGGAAAAAATATGTTAAATTTAATAAAAAAATGAATTAATAAAAATATTTAAAAGAAAAGATATTTATATATTACTAATTATTCGGACTATTGATTATTACATCATACAATATATTTCAAAAAAGTAACTTTTCAAGAAAAAGATATTAGTAATCAATATCAAAGAGCATATAATGCAGATAAATATTACTTAGAGAGTAATAATCAAACAATAAAAAAGATGATTATGAAAAAGTTATAGAAAGGATAAACTTAAAAGTATGCTATTGATAACAATATAAAGTATAATATTTTGTTAAATTCTCAAAATAAAAATGCAATTATACCACAAGATGCTAGAATATTGTTAATGAAAGTTTTTGACAATTTTGAAATCTTGATTATTTTTTTAATTATATATTTATCATGCACTACTATTTCAGAAGAATATTATACTGGAACTATAAAAAATGTATTAACAAAACCATATACAAGAATTAAGATTTTATGTTCAAAAATATTAATAAATTTTACTATTATTGCAATAGAAGTATGTATTTTAGTACTATTTCAGTATTTGATTGGTGGAATATTGTTTGGATTTGAAAGTTATTCATTAGAGGCAATAAGATATAATAGTTTTTCTCAAAACATTGAAACTATAAATTTGGATCAGTATATATATGTAATTATTTTAACTAAAATATTAATGTATGTAATTTTTAGTAGTTTTAGCTTATTATTTGGAATTATAACTAACAATATGGCTTTAAATGTGTTATTGGGATATTTTAAAATATTAAAAATATATAAATTAGGAGGGGTTATCAATGGAAGTATTAAAATGTACTAATTTAAAAAAACAAGTAAAAGAAAAAGTTATAGTTGAAAACATATCTTTTTCAATTTGTAAAGGTGATATAGTTGGGTTTATTGGTCCAAACGGAGCAGGAAAAACTACAGTTATAAAACTGATTCTAGGATTAATTAAGCCAACTGAAGGACAAGTACTTATAAAAGGTTTTGATATAAAAAAAGATTTTACAAGAGCAATAGATAAAGTAGGCGCAATTGTTGAAAATCCTGATTTATATATGTATCTATCTGGATATGATAACCTAAAAATAACTGCGAACAATTATAAAAATATATCTAAAAATAGAATATACGAAGTTGCAAAAATAGTAGGTTTAGAAAATAGAATCAAAGATAAAGTTTCCACTTATTCGTTAGGAATGCGACAAAGATTAGGAATCGCAGAAGCAATTATTAATACCCCCGATTTACTAATATTGGATGAGCCCACAAATGGGTTAGACATTGAAGGAATAATTGAAATAAGAAATTTAATAAAAAACTTATCTCATCAGGGAATTGCTATCTTAATATCAAGTCATAACCTAACTGAAATTAATAATTTATGTAATAGAATTATTGCAATAAAATGAAAAAAAGGTAGGTGAAAACAAAATGATTAAATTAATACAAAATGAATTAATAAAAATATTTAAAAGAAAAAAACCATATATTTTTTACTTATTTTATCAATGATTGCAGTAATTATTTACAATTATATAAACCCAGATCAAAATATTCCTATAAGTGAGGGAACGAATGATCATCCACTTATAAGTGATACTACAGATAGAAAAACACAAAAAGACGATTCTGAAAGATATATTAATTCAATGGCATATAATGAGTTTTGCAAGATTATATAATAATAATTTTACAAAAGATTCATGGCAAAGATTAGCCTTAAATAAAGAAAACAAAAAATAATATTCATATGAAAAAATATATGATCAAGATATAATGTTATATTTGAAGAATATTGTAGATTATGAATATAACTCAAATACACAGATAACTAATGAATTATATGGCAATGCTATAAATAAATATAATGAATATGTAGAAGCATTGAAATCAAATGATTGGAAAAAATTTGTTAATTTAAAAATAAAGAATTTACAAGAATTAAAAAAGTACAAAGATTTTTCAGAAGAAAGTATTAAAGAAATTAATTTTGAAATAGAGTGGTATAATTTAAGATTAAATAATAATATTAAATTTAATAGTGATATAATGAATCAATATTTAGATGAGTATAGAGAAACTTATTATTTAATTATATACAAGGAATCATATGTAGATAAAAATTCGCAATCAGATATTTATGAATTAAATGAATGCAGAACACGACTAGAATTATGTAAATATGCTATTAAAAATAAAATAAATTACGACATTTCAAATGAAATGGGAGTTATTTTGAATAATAAAATAGATGCTCGAATTTCTTTTTATTAGAACTTTTAAACATTTTAATGTAATAATAATTATTATTACAATATATATATCATCTACTATAATAACAGAGGAAATTTCAAAAAGGACAATAAAGAATGTTTTAATAAAACCTCATAAAAGATTAGATATTATTATTGCAAAGATGCTTGCTTGTATAGTTACAATTATAATTTCAATTTTATTTATTGGAATAGTCCAATTTTTTTGTTGGAGGAATTATTTTTTTGGATTTGATAGTTATTCTAACCAATACATAGGTTATAATATTAATAGTCAGAAAATATTTAGTATAAGTTTATTAACTTATTTTATAATAAATGGAATATTAAAGGTTCCAAAATATTTAATAATTAGTTTATTTTGTATTTTGATTGGAATATCTAATAAAAATATAACAATGTCTATGATTATAACATTAATTATTTGTTTATTTTGTAATACTATTTTAGTAGAATGGTCTAAAGTTGATTCTTTGGCTAGTATCACGAGATTCTTTATAACAAATAATTGGGATTTTAGTATATATTTATTTGGAAATATATCAAATATTAATGGAATAAATTTATGGTATTCTGTTATTATATACATTATTTATTTTGTTCTTCTTTTTAAAGATGAGTATTGGAAAATTTAAAAAATTAAATATGAAGACGAGGGAGAAATATTATGATAAAAATAGTATTTAATAAAGACAAGAATAGAACAATAGCTTATGATAATAAAAACAAATAGGAGAATGTGATTTTGAAGAAACGAATGATGTTTGGAATATAACACACACAGAAGTAGATAGTAATTATCAAGGAAAAGGAATAGCAAGAAGATTGGTAGAAAATGTTATAGAAAACTCAAAAAAAGTATAATAAAAACATAAAAGCAACTTGTTCATATGCAAAAAATGTAATAGAAAATAAGAAGACAAAAGGCAGCCAAATGAGCTGCCTTTAATTATAAACAAGAATGTTGATAATTAAATATTTTTATGATATAAAATATATAGAATTTATTAAGGAGAGTAAGATGGCAAATAAAGATTATATAGGGAAGATTATTGGTGTAAAAATAGATAGAGAACTTGGAAGTAAACATCCTAAACACGGATTTATTTATCCTGTTAATTATGGATTTATTCCAAATACAATTAGTGGAGATGGAGAAGAAATTGATTGTTATGTATTAGGAGTTTTCGAGCCAATAAAAAAGATTTTACAGGAAAATGTATAGCGGTAATCCATAGAATTAATGATTATGACGATAAGTTAGTAATTATTCCTAAAGACAAAAATTATAGTAATGATGCCATTGAAGCTTTGGTAGAGTTTCAAGAACTTTTTTTTGAACATATAATTATAAGATAAATAAAGAAATGGAGAATTATATATGATAGATAAAATGAATTTAAATGAAGAACCATTTGAAAGGATACATACAGATAAATTAAAAGAAAATCTTGAAAAATTTGTTCCATATAATGAACAAGAAGAAACAGATAAAAGAATAATGTTAAAATATCTTAAAGATTTTGACGATGTATTAACTAGACAAAATGAATATGGACATTTTACTAGCTCTGCATTTGTTCTTAATAAAGAAAGAACAAAAATTTTAATGATATATCACAAAATATATAACTCATGGGCATGGGTAGGAGGACATAGTGATGGGGACAGTGAGCTTTTTACATGTGGCTATGAAAGAAGCAAAAGAAGAAACAGGAATAAAGAATGTTAGGCCAATTTCAGAAGATATTTATTCAATAGAAATAGTTACTGTAGATGGACATGAAAAAAAGACGAAAATATGTTGGATCACATATTCACCTTAATGTCACATATTTATTAGAAGCTGATGAAAATGAAGAAATACACATAAAAGAAGATGAAAATAGTGGTATAAAGTGGTTCCCAATAAATGAAGTAGTGAAGGTATCTTCTGAACCATGGGTATGTGATAGAGTTTATACAAAAATAATAGATAAAATGAAAAGAGATGGAATTGTAAAAAATAATTAATAAAAAAGGAAAAAATTAATATGAAGAAAAAAGTAATTTTTAGTATAGTTTTAATAATAGCTGGAATTTTAATTGTTATTATAAATAAAATTATTGGAAATTTTAATTGGCATTTAAGATCTGATTTTATATGGTTAGCATCATTTATGATTACATTTGGAGTGTTTTGGTTAGGAATTCTTTCATTAAAAGATGTAAAAAAAAAGGAGTAAAAATATTTTTTATAATATTTTGGACTTTGTTTAGTATTATAGTCGCATTTGTTGAGTTTATGGTATTATGCTGGATTATAAAAACAACAGTTATTAAAGAAATAGATGGTACTAAATATTGTGGAGTAGAATATGAAACTAATCGTTTAAGAAAAAATATATATTATTATAAAGAATATAATATATTTGCATATCATGAAACAAAAGAACATATAGAAGAATTTTATGACTATGATGATTATGAACATCCCTTATATAGAGAATGTTATGATGAAAATTCACGATGCAAAATAATATATGAATTTGATAAAAGCGGAAATATCATAGAAATAAAAGAAAGAGAATAAATGAAAGCATTTGGAGATGTGATAAAATAAAAAAGCATAAAATTTTGAAACTTTTTTTTTTATTTCAACTGTTTGTATATGTGAAAGCAGGGTAAGATATGGAAAAAAAGATTTAGATATAAAATTATATAATGAATATTTAGATGGAAACAAAGAAGCATTCGAATTGTTGTATAACAAGTATAAAGAAAAAATACAATATTTTATTTACAATATTGTCAAAGACTATCAAAAAGCAGAAGATATAACACAAGATACATTTGTTTATGTTATGCAAAATAAAATAAAAGAAGGATATACTTTCAAATATTATATATATTTAGTAGCTAAAAGCAGAGCATATAATTATATAAATACAGAAAAAAAGAGAACAGAAATAAATGAAACATATGTATTACACGAATTTAATAGCATTGAACAAGATGTTGCTGATATAGTTACAAAAAATGAAAAACAAAAAGAAATAATAAATGCTATAAATATGCTAGAAGATAGATATAAAAAATACAATATATTTAACTCAAATTGAAAAACTTACATATAAAGAAACAGCACAAATACTTGGAGAATCAGTTCAGAATGTTAGAAATCTTATCCATAGAGGCAAAAAAATTACGCAAAATACTAATAAAGAAAGGATTTGATGAAATGAATAAAGTTTCAAAAGTAATTATAGCAATATTATGTATAAGTATTTTATTTGCAGGAGGAGTATATGCAACAGCAAAAATTGTAGAAAGTTTTTCGGGAAAGGCCAAAATGTCTCCTACATTTACAAGTAAGATATCATCAATAGATACAAATAAAGTATGGTGTGGAACCTTTAATTTAGTATGGAATGATTTTATGAATAATGTTATTGGTGGAAAAATAGAATTTGAAGATGGTCCATCAGAATTAGCAGATGAACTAAATAAACAAACATTCACAGCAAAAGAATTAAATTCTAATTCATACTTTAAAATTCATGGTACAGCATCATTTGACTTAAAAGATAAAATTGAAAATGGAATAAAAGAAAAGTTTAATGAAGATAGTAAAATATTGGATAAAGTAGAATGGGAAATTCAGAGGCTTATGTATTATATTCAATGTTAAAAAAGGAATTTAATTATTTAGAAAAGTTTCCAACTTTAAAAGATAATATCTTTGGAGATTCTGAAGAAAAAGTAAAATATTTTGGAATAGAGCCAGATACTTCACAAAATGCAAGTAAAAATATTGAAATATTATTTTATAACTCAGAAGAAGATTTTGCAATAAAGCTAAAGACAAAAGAAGGAGAAGAAGTTTATCTATATAGAACAACAGGAGAAAACAAATCCTTTGAAGAAAATTATAAAGAAATGTTAGAAAAGCAAGCAAAATATCCAGGAAATAGAAATTGGAATAAAAATGATGTTCTAAATATACCATTTATTAAAATTAATGATGAAATAAATTATGATGAACTTTGTGGAAGATGGATAAAAGGAACAGACTGGTATATTAGACAAGCAATTCAAACAATAGATTTTGAACTAAATAATTATGGTGGAAGTGTAAAAAGTGAAGCTTTAATAGAAGCTTTAGAAAAAGAAGTATTTGAAACAGGAAGAAAATTTATTTATAATGATGACTTTATTTTATATTTAAAAGAAGAAGACAAAGAAAAGCCTTATTTTGCATTAAAAGTAGATAATACTGATGTATTAGTAGCAGGAGAAAATAATTAGTAAAGTAGAGTATTAACAAATTTTGTTAATGCTCTTTTTTCTTCTGAAAAAATTTTTTATCAAATGCAAGAAAATTAATATTTTATATTGTCTAATAGTACTATAGATATAAGAATTGTCAGAAAAATTTATTTATTATGTTGATGCTACTACTGGCGAAATAATTGGAGAAAGTAAAAATTAATTAAAGGAGATTGCTATTACATGCACTTGACAATTATGTAAATACAAACTATAATAGATTAGATGTTCAATCAAGAACAAAATATCAAACCGGAACGGAGGAAAAGACAATGGAAGAAAAGGCATCAGACGCAAAGGTAAAGTTTCTTGGAGGGCATGTAGAAGCCTTAGTAAAAGAAACAATTAGTTGTGGAGTTTCACGAGGGAGGTTATTGAGCTCTTTTTGACTTACTGGGAAAAAAGAGCAAAAGAAAATTTTAGAAAGTAAAGAACAACTGAAAAAGAAAGAAGAAAGAAACGAAAAAAATTCTTTCATACCCAATGGAAGAATTTATCAAAAATGCCATTCGGCAAAATGTTTGCAAGTCTAGTGCAAAAAATTGTATTTCTAAACACTGGGACAAGGTTCTGACACTTTCTGAATCAGGTGATCCTCAAAGAGAATTGGTTCATTTTAGTTCTTTTGAAATCTCCTGTGTTCAGTTAATCGTATCAGCAATTAATAATCAGATTTTTAAAAGCCAACTTTTGGAAATGTTAGATAACTCATGGGACAAAATTTATCGTATGGAAAAACTCCCAGTTGAAAGTGAGGAAGAAAAAAAAGAATTTAAAGAAAAGGTAAGAAAATATGTTAATAATCCAACCTCTGGACTATTTTGGTTTATTAATGCCTTGGATTATTCTACGGCACAGACCCCCAATTTGTAACAGGAAAAACCTCAAGTCTTCATTTATACTATCATATCGGAATGAAGCTTCAAGTCAAAACAGTACCTAAAGGGATGTATTGGCAAATCACTGAGGAAAAATATGAACCTGTTATCTTTGTTCATACTTCACTTGCTGAAGAAATTTTGTGGGCAATGAAATTCGTATATTCTTCTAATGATGGAAAAAATATCAGTCCGGAAAAAATTGTTAGCAAAGCCATGAAACGTTTGGATAAAATTTACAACAGATGGGATGAGAACATCAAAGATGACATTAGGAAATTAGTCAAACTCTTAAGACTGTATGTCCATGAAATCAAAGCATCTGAAGAATGTCAGAAAGCAATGGATTCTATGGTAAATGAAGAATTTAAGTATCTGGACAAAGCTATCATCCGCTTGATTTGGGAAGTAGAACACAACTAAATAAAAAAGAGTTACATACCTTGAATAAGGTGTGTGACTCTTTTTATTCCTAATATGGCGTATCTGGCTCCAACTTCAAAAAGAAGAATATTTTGCAATGTTAAATTGGTCAATTGAGCAAAACGAACATCCTGTTGCGATTAGAATTCCATGTAATGGCGTAATTTCTGATAGAAGAACAATTGACACAAATTATAGTAATTTAAATAAATTTAAAGTTGAAATAAAAGGTGAAAATGTTGCAATTATAGCATTAGGAGACTTTTTATCAATTAGGAGAAAATGTTATAGAAGAATTAAAAAAAATAAAATAGGTCTTAATGCAACATTAATAAATCCTCAATATTTTATGGGACAGATAATATTAAAGTAAAAAATTATGGAATAAAAAAAGATTTTTATGATAAATATGATGTAAATGAATTGTTAAAGGCCAATAGACTAACCAAAGAGCAAATTGTAGAAGATATAAAAAATATGATTTAAAATATATAAATTATATAGTTTTAAATAACAATTGACAAAAATACAGTATAAATATTATAATAATAAAGTTGTTTAAAATCATAAATAACAAAACAAGAAATATTATTAATAAAAAAGGAATTTTAACAATGATTTTATCAAGTATATTAATTGTAATCGGATTTGTTTTGTTGATTGTCGGAGCAGACTTATTAGTTGACGGAGCAAGTGGAATAGCAAAAAAATTTCATATTCCAGAAATTATAATAGGACTTACAATAGTATCGATTGGAACATCAATGCCAGAGCTATTTGTAAGCATAACATCAGCTTTAGATGGATATTCAGATATGGCAATAGGAAACATTATTGGAAGCAATTTATGCAACTTATTACTTATTTTGGGACTTTCTGCAACAATAAAATCTGTATGTATTCCAAAAAAGAAACAAGATTATATGAAATACCTATGTGTTTATTTGTAACAGGATTACTTATGTATTTCTGTAACACAGGAACAGGAATCTCAAGACAAGAAGCAATAATATTATTAATCCTATTTTGTGTATTTATTGGATGTACTATATATATGGGAAAAAAAAGAGAAAGCAAAAAAGAAGTTGTTGAATTACAAGTAATAGATAAAAATAATAAATTTATAAAAGATATTGTATTAATTGCTATAGGAATAATGGGATTAAAAGTTGGTGGAGATTTAACTGTAAATAACGCTGTAGATATAGCAAATTATTTTAATTTAAGTGAAAAATTAATCAGTTTAACAATTTTAGCAGTAGGAACAAGTTTACCAGAACTTGTAACAAGTGTAACAGCCGCTATAAAAGGAAATAGTGATATAGCAATTGGAAATATAATTGGTTCAAATATATTTAATATTTTACTTATAATAGGCACATCTGCATTTATAACACCTATAACTTATAATATTACATATAATTTTGATTTTACAGTTTTATTAGTATCTTCAATTATTTTAGCATTATTTCCATTTATTCCACCAAAGAATGAGATGAGTAGAATGAATGGTATTGTATATTTATTAATATATGCTGGGTATATGGCAATATTATTTATAAAGTAGAAAAGTGAGTGATTATGATTACTTGCTTTTTTATTTACAAAAAACATGAAAAATAGTATAATATGTAATGTAATAATTGATTGGAGGAAAAAATGAGTTTTAAATATGAAAGAAAGATAAATTATTATGAAACAGATAGAATGGGAGTAGTACATCATTCAAATTATATAAGATTTTTAGAAGAAGCAAGAAGCAGATGGATGGAGGAATTAAATATTCCAATGGAAAAATTAGAAAATGAAGGTTTTACAATTCCTACATTAGAAGTTGACTGTAAATACAAGCATCATGTAACTAGTGGTGACATTATAGTAATAGAACCATATATATCTGAATTTAATGGAATAAGAATGACTGTTAATTATAATGTTACAAACAAAAAAACAGGTGATATAGTAATAGATGCATTTACAAAACATTGCTTTACAGATAGAACATTAAGACCAATTAATATGAAGAAGAATATAGAAATCTATAATATATTTGAAAGTTTATATGAAGAAAACAAAAACTAGATTTGACTTTTGATAGTAGATATGCTAAAATAGTAACGTTGTTTTTTATAATCTATTATAACAAGGAGAAAAAACATGACAGAAAAATTATTACGTGACTCTTTAATTGAAGCACAAGGCAAAGGCGAAATTGGTTTGTTTATTTGGACAAATTGGAGAGTATGGGATGATTTGGCATTTGAAATGAAAGAAGGAGACGAGAAATATGACTTTGCAATTTCTCAAGTATTAAAACAAGAAGAAGCAACGATTTCAACACAATTATGTGGCTTTGATGCCCCTGGAGTTTTAGCTGTGTCAATTTCAAAAATGATTAATTCTGAAGAATTTTTCTCACATGTTCTTAAAACATGTGAGAAAGGAAATTATAAAGGACCAATTACATTTATTCCGTCAAATGAAATAAGTCAATATTGTTAAATAGGGAAGAGGATTCAGAGAGTTGAGTCCTCTTTTAAATTTTATAAGAATCATTTGACTTTAATGTCTATAAATACTATACTATTATTATAAATAAAAAGGGGAAAATGTAATGAAAAAATCTTTGAATTCAAATCAATTAAAATTAATAGCTGTATTAGCAATGATATTTGATCATCTATTATGGGTAATAAAACCAGGTTATAATAATGGAACAATAGTATTATTATTACATTTGATAGGAAGAATTGTAGCACCAATATTTTGCTTTTTCATAGCTGAAGGAGCATATTATACTAAAGACAGAAAAAAAATCTTATAAGACTATTAATATTTGCAGTAATTTCACATTTTGCATATTGTTTTGCATTTGGAATAAATTTTATTCCATTCAAAAATGGAACAAGTTTTAATCAAACAAGTATAATGTGGTCATTAGCCTTAGGTCTTATAGGAATAATGATACAAGACTCCAAACTAAACAATAAAGTAAAAACACTATTTATACTTTTATTATGTGTATTAGGATTTCCATCAGATTGGAGTTCTGTTGCAGTAATGATAATTATATATAACTATGAGTATAGAAATAACTTTAAAAAACAAATGATAAGTCAAACAGTATTTGCTGGCATATATTCATTAGTATATTGTATCTTTATAAATATACAATATGGAATCATTCAAATGGGAACAGTATTAGCAATACCATTATTAAAATTATATAATGGAAAAAAGAGGAACATGGAAAGGAATGAAATATTTCTTTTATATAATATATCCTGTTCATCTTATAATTTGTGGAATATTAAGATTGTATTTATATGGAAATATTTCAACAATGATAGGATAAAAATGTAAAAAGCAGATAATTATTTGATAATTATCTGTTTTTATGATATAACAATATAGTGAAATTAAATAGGAGAATAATATGAATATATCCAAACATAACTTAATACAAATTCAAGATTTACAAAAAGAAATAGAAGAAAATGATGACTTAGAAAAAATAAAACTAGAAGAGTATGAAACAGAAAATATAGAAATTTTAAAAATTACAATAAGTAAATCAATAATAAACAATACAACTATAATAAATAGTAATTTTGAAAAATGCATGTTTATAGATATTCAATTTAACAATTGTAATTTTTCAAATACAATTTTTGAAAACTGTAGTTTTATAAGATGTGAATTCAATAATTGTAAATTAACAGGATGTAATTTTAATGAAAATACATTATTAGATACAAATTTTATAAATGTTAATATGAATTATACTAATATAACAATATCAGATTTAAAAAATGTATATTTTAAAGAAACAGGACTAAAAAAATGCAAATTTACAAAATAATAAGGTAAAAAATATAAAATTTCAAGAAGCGGATTTGACACAAATACAAATATTTCAAACAAGTTTAAATGGAATTGATTTATCAAAATGTAAAATAGATGGAATAGCGATTTCTATAGATGATATAAAAGGGGCCACAATCAATCAAGTTCAAGCATTAGACTTAATATATTTATTAGGTGTAAAAATTATATGACATTATTTGAACAAGAAAAATTTAAGAGGTTATTAATAATATCTTTTAGTATAAAAGTATTAATAAAGAAATATTAATATAGTATAAGTTTAAAGACTTATCTGTAAGATTACAGTTGAGTCTTTTTATATGTGAAAATAGGAGTGAAAAAATGGGAGTTATTGAATTATTATTATTAAGTATTGGTCTTGCAATGGACGCCTTCGCTGTTTCTGTTTGCAAAGGAATTTCAATGAAAAAAATTAACTGTAAAAAATCATGTATTATAGGGTTATGGTTTGGAGGATTTCAAGCACTTATGCCAACAATAGGATATTTTTAGGTTCAGCATTCGAAAGTCTTGTTACAAATATAGATCATTGGATTGCATTCATCTTGCTTGGAATAATTGGTGGAAATATGATAAAAGAAGCATTTTGCAAAGAAAAAGAAGATGAAGAAAGTAATGATGATATAAGTTTTAAAACAATGTTTGTATTAGCTGTTGCTACAAGTATAGATGCACTTGTTATTGGAATAACATTTGCATTTTTAAAAGTAAATTTACTTTTAGCAATTTCAATGATAGGTATAATAACATTTGTAATATCAATTATAGGTACAAAAGTTGGAAATAAATTTGGTAGCAAATATGAGAAAAAAAAGCTGAATTAGCAGGTGGAATTATATTAATCTTAATTGGAATAAAAATATTATTAGAACATTTAGAATTTTGTAACAAATATAATTTTTCTGCGTCATATTTACAAAGGGGGAAAAAGTTATGCAGGATATTGAAAAAAAATGAAAATGATTTAGTTATAGATTATGATTATAAATTCAATATAGTTACAGATAATGATATAAAAAACCAGATATAACTGGATATATTATTGAAGAATAGAATTAAAAGTTCTATTCTTTTTTTTTTTTTTTTTGAATATTATTTATGAAGGAGGAAAAATATGTTTGAACAAAATTTCATAATTGGAAATACTCCAATGATAAAAATAAACTACAAATATAAAGAAAAAAAATAAACAAATTTTTGTAAAATTAGAATATTATAATTTTACTGGTAGTATAAAAAAGATAGAGTTGCATTTTATATGATAAATAATGCAAAAGTGAGAGGAACTTTAAAAGAAAAACAACCTTTAATAGAAGCAACCAGTGGAAATACAGGAATTTCATTATCAGCACTTGGGGCTTACTATAATCATCCTGTATATATTTTTATGCCTGATTGGGCTAGTAAAGAAAGAATACAATTAATGAAAAGCTATGGAGCAAATATATTTCTTATTTCGAAAGAAGAAGGTGGATTTTTAAAATGTATTGAAGAAGCAAAAAAAATTAGCACAAAAAATAAATGGATTCTTTACAAATCAATTTTCAAATATGGATAATTTTTTTTTGCACATTATGAAACAACGGGAGAAGAAATATTAAATCAACTTTCAGAACCAATTAGTGGTTTAGTATCTGGTGTTGGAACAGGTGGAACTTTGATGGGAACAGGTAAAAAGCTTAAAGAAAAATATCCAAATTTAATGCTTACAGCCATAGAACCTGATAAAATGCCACTTATGTCTAAAGGAATAATTTTAGACCAACATAAGATAGAAGGAATTGGAGATGACTTTATTCCAGAATTAATAGACAAAAATAAAAAATAGATAAAATAATATTAATTAATGATTATGATGCAATCAATATGTCTAGAAAACTTTCAAGAAAACTTGGAATAGGTGTTGGAATATCGTCAGGTGCTAATTTATTAGGTGGAATTTTATTAGGAGATGATATTGATGGAAACATTGTTACAATTTTTCCTGACGATAATAAAAAATATCTTTCTACAGAATTAGTAAATAATATAGATTTAAATCCAGATTTTATTTCTAATCAAATAGAATTATTAAATATTGAATTTATATAAATATTCAAAAGATGGTATATTAAAATTTTAGGAGTTTATAAAATGAAAAAAAAATTGTAGCAACATTAGTAATATTGTTATCTATATTTGTATATGTACTTATAATAATCCTGGAAAATTAAGTGGTACAATAAATTGTGTTAATATCAATGATCCATTAGATGCTTATGCTATATTTATAGATAAATTATTATAATTTTGTTGAATATTATGTAAATATGTGATATAATTTAACCGTTTTAGCAAATAAGCTAAGTATTTTTTAGAACATCTTTATGAAATTTCAATTATTACATTTTAAGCAATACTTAATTCATCAAAGGAGAGACTTTTATGCAATTACTTACTACAGTAAAAGTGAAAACAGTTTTTAATTCAAACGAGACAGAATTTACTGCAAAATGTCAATCAATTAATGCTAGTTATGATTTAAAAATAGAATATGATGGTAGAGACGCTTTAATTAAATTTCCATCATACTATCAAATTGAACTAACCAAATGGTGTCAATTAGTTTTGGGACTATTTAGTAAACAATCTAATTTTAAAAGAGTTTTGTTTAAAACATTTTCATTTTTAAAATGTAATAAAAAATTAGAATACATTTTCTTCAACGTAAACGGAATTACAATTTCTGTTCAACAAGATTCTGATCCATATGAACTTATGCGAGAATATTATCGTAACTCGCATTATGTTGTATTAGATAATGATACAGAACAGGAAATTAAAGAAAGGAGTAAAAAACTTCTAAAGTTACAAACATTCATTTATAGAATATTTCTTACAAAAGAAGATGAATCTATTTATGAAACGAAAAAATCTCAAAATCTCAATAAAAAGTTTAAAGAGTTTCTTTCTACTTTTGAATTAGATCCTGATTCTTCTGAAGAAAGTAAAGAATTACTTTCACTGTTGAAGAAAAAATTTATTGCATTATTGAAATTAAAAAACTGATTTACTGTAATAGTTGATCAGTTTTTTTTAAATTGTTCTTTTGATTAAAAATGTTTTTTTAGTTGAATTTTAATAAAATATATGATAAAATAATTAATGGTGGATTTTTATGAAAGGAGAATATAATATCCTATTTAAGATATTATGTGGTATATTATATGAAAGATAAAAACGAAGAACAAAAATATATTGAAAGTTTAGTAACATTAGGAAAAAAAAAATTGCGTTAGAAGCTTCACAAGATAAAGAATTAGAAAAAAGAATAAAGAAAAATTCTAATTATTAAAAAGTTCTATAATAAATAAAAGTGAGGGTAATTAAATTGGGAAACATAGATATTAATATTATAAGAAAAAAAAGGATTTGAAGAAGGATCAATAGAAGAAAGAATAGAGGAGTATTGTAGAACAACAGCTAGTCAACATACGGATGGCTTATTAGAAAGATATACACAATTAGATGAAAGTAGAAATGGAAATTATATCAATTCAGACTTAATGAAAATGGTTTATCCATTTTATGCTGAAAGTTTTGAAAATAGGACAAAATATAATTTATCAATAACAAATTCAGCAGCAGTTTGACAAATGAAGCTTTTAGAAGAGCAATTCAAAGACCAGATGTACAAAGATGTGTATTTATAGTAGGACCATATGGAGCAGGTAAGTCATATTTTTCACAATCTTTATTTGAAAGAGAAGAACATGGAATGTTAGCAAATAGTATAGTATATGAAGGATCAATTACACCTCCTGCATTTGGAGAAAAAGTTCAATATGCCATAGATAATGGTGTTACACCAAGTATAATAGCTTTAAATCCAACATTAAAGCTTTCTATGCAAAATATTAGATCTAGAGCTCAAGAAATGGGAAGAGATGTTGAAAAAAATGAAGTAATAGATAAATTTTCTAATATCTATAGATATTTAAAAGATTTAGTTGCTCAAATTGAAGGTATTGCATATGTTATATATAACAAAAAAATGCTAATATAACAATTGATTTAAATGGTGGAAGTATAGATTTAGAAGATTTAAATCATGGAACTGCAGAAGAGATTTCAGCACAATATGATATCAATAAGCTACTATAATTATTATATAAATATTGCCTAATATGAGGTAAATTAATTACATACCCAAGTTGGAAAATAAATACGAAAAAATTGTAGGAGAAATGAATATGATAAAAAATATAATATTTGATATAGGAAATGTAATTTTAAACTTTAATATTAAAGAAGTTTTACAAAAATTTACGAGTAATAAGATAGAACTAATCATTGTAATGATAAATTAATAGTCGACTTTTGGAAAAATTATAATGATTTTACCCAAGTAAATACAAAAGTATTAAATCTAATACAAAAATTAAAAGATAATAATTATAAAATATATTTATTATCAAATATAAATCCATATACATTTGAATTTGTTAATAAGAGTGGTTTATTTGATTTTGTAGATGGATATGTACTATCTTATCAAGAACATAAAATAAAACCATATAAAGCAATATATAATGTTTTATTAGAAAGATACAACTTAATACCAAATGAAAGCGTTTTCATAGACGATAACAAAAATAATATTGAAACAGGTAATTCAATGGGGATTATTTCAAAAAAAGTTGAACCAGATGATTATTATAGTATAATAAAAATAATAAAAAGAATTTAATCTAATCCAAGGAGAAATTTAAGTTTGGAAAGCTAAATGATTTTGTGCAAAGTTTTTATATGAAATTATGTATTGCATTAGTATAATTTAAACTTACAAAAAAAATCAATTTTGAGACAATTCCAATATTTAAATATCAAATTTTAAATAGAAAAATTATTTAGATGTAAAATTATAAGGATAAATTATAAAACTGATTTAAAATTGATTTTAGAAATAAATATCTGGTACTAGACTAACATTATTACAAGTAATAAATTATAAACTAATAATGTTAGTCAAACGATAGCTAATAAATAGCTATATAAGCCCTTAAAGGATAGTAGTTGTAATAACTTGCAGGAGGGACTCTGAAAAGGGTCTCTTTTATTTTGCTCCTATCTCTTTTTACGCAAAACTTTGATGCCGTGACACTTTCAACTAAAAATAATTAATAGTTTTGCCATGAAGTATAGACAAATATTTGTTCTTATTATAAAATATGTACAATAGTTCAAAAATACTAAAAATTGTAATATATAAGTACTAACAAATATACTGAGAATTAAATTTTATATAATAAAGGATGTGTTCTTATGGACGAAAAAAAAAAGAATGAAATTATTTTATTTGAAAATCAAGGAGTAAGATTAGAAGTAAACCTAAAAGATGAAACTGTGTGGCTTACACAAGAGCAAATGTCAAAATTGTTTGGAAAAGCAAAATCTACTATTAATGAGCATATTAAAAATGTATATAAAGAAGGTGAATTAATAGAAAAAGAAACTATGACTAAATTCGGAAATTCCGAATTTGCTGATAAACCAACTAATTATTATAATCTAGATATGATAATTTCTGTAGGGTATCGTGTAAAATCACAAAATGGTATTTTATTAGAAAATGGGCTACTAGTGTATTAAAAGATTACATGCTAAAAGGTTATGCAGTAAATCAAAAAAGATTAGAATATTTAGAAAAAACTATAAAATTAATAGATATTGCGAATCGTATTGATGAAAGACTAGAAGGAAATGATGCAAAAGAAATATTAAAAGGTAATTGGAGGATATTCAAAAGCATTAAATTTATTAGATGATTATGATCATAGAACTTTAAAGAAAAATTTGAAGGAAATATAGACGATAGAAAAATTGAATACCAGGAATGCATAAACATAATCAATAAATTAAGATTTAACGAAGAAAGTTCTCTTTTTGCAGTTGAAAGAGATAAAGGATTGGAATCAATTATTGGTAACATTTATCAAAGTTTTGCACGGACAGGATATCTACAAAAGTATAGAAGAAAAAGGAGCAAATTTCTTATATTTAATAGTAAAAAATCATGTATTTGCAGATGGCAATAAAAGAATTGCAGCAACTTTGTTTATATATTCTAAATTTTTACGGAATATTATATAAAAACGGTAAACAAGTAATTGATAATAATACATTAACGGCTCTTACTTTATTAATTGCTGAATCAAATCCAAAGGAAAAAGATGTAATTATAGATTTAGTGATGAATTTTTTGAATAATGAATAAAATTGGAGGTAAACAATATGTTTGATTATGAGAGTGCTCAGAAAGTATAATAAAAAATAGAAATTTGCAATATAATTTCTATTTTTTTTATAATTTTATATTAATTTTGAAATATAAAATTATAATTATGGACTCTTATTATATGTAAAATGAGTGTAGTAGTATATAAATTTCATTAAATAAAGAGTATGGAAAGGAGGAAAAGATTGGACGAATTGATATTAATGGCACAAGCTGGAGATGAAGAGGCATTTGCAAATATGATATTATATATAAAAAGATGACTTATATAAAATTGCCAAAACAAGAATTGCCAATGAAACAGATATAGAAGATGCTATACAAAACTATGATAGAAACATACAAATCAATAAAAAAATTAAATGATCCAAATAAATTCAAAAAATGGGTTATAAAAATACTTATTAATAAGTGCAATAGAATTTATAGAAGAAAATATAAAACAGATATTTCAATAGATGAATACAATGTTGAAACATTAAAATCCAATAATATAATTGATGTAGAAAATAAATTAAATTTTTATGATATCATAAAAATTTTAAATTATGAAGAAAGACTAATTATTATTCTTTATTATATGGAAGATTATTCTGTAAAAGAAATTAAAAGTATATTAAAAATGAATGAAAATACTATTAATACTCATCTTTATAGGGCAAGACAAAAAATAAAAACAGAATTATGGAGGAAATGAGTATGAATGATTTTGAAAATAAAATAAAAAGAGCTCTAAAAAAAGAAGTTGAGAAACCATTAAGTTATGATTACGCTATTAAAAATGCATTTTACAATAGCAAGAATAAAAGAAAAAAAGTAATTTATTATTAAAACTAGCAACAACAACATCTTGTTTAGTTATGGCATGTTCTGGAGTATTTGCAACAAGCTATATAGTATATGAAAAAGTTTGGAAAAACCCTGTTATAGTAAATCAAGAAGAAGAAAATGCAAATGTAGAAAAAGAAATTTCAAAAGAAGAAAAAAAGAAAATTATATATCAGAAGAAGATGCTATAAAAACTAGCAAATGAAGTAATAAATAAATTAGATTATAAAAACATTCAAATATCAAATGTTGATTTAAAAAGAAAATATAATACTGAATATTCAGGTCATTATATTTTACGATCTAATAATATATTAATAACTATAAATGCTGAAACAGGAAAACTCGAGTATTTTGGAGATAATTCTATTAATAATAGAGATATAAAATGTGATGAGCTATCAGAAACACAAGTAAATAAAATTGCTAGAGAAATATATAATAACTTAGGATTATTTGATAATGAAAACAAATATGAAATAGTAAATACCAAAAAGCAGATATAGCATTTGGAGAACATATTAATAGTTTGTGGGAAGTAAGTTTTGGTAAAATGTATAATGGAAATTATGATAAATCTAATATATCTACAATTTGTTTTTCTATATGTGATAATAACATTGTTATATCTTCTATTACATTTATAGATAACAATAATTTTGAAAATAATCCAATTATAATTACGAAAGAAGAAGCTATTGAAATTGCGACAAATAAAGAAAAAAAGAATTTAGTAATTTGGAAATATCAGATACTACTGCAGATTTATCAATTGAAAAAATGAATATATTTATTTATTGTTTAGAAAATAATATAACAAATGAAAATGGCGAAATTAAAACAGGCGATATTACAAGAAATGTTTGGGTTGTTGATGTAAAACACAATAAAGAAACAAAACCAAAAGATGCAGAAATAGAAACAGTAAAAAAATTTATAATAAAAAATATTATATTGATGCTACAACTGGAGAAATCATAGGAGGAGAGCAATCAGAATATTTTAATAATTAAAAATTTTAATATTTGTTTTTTAATTTATATTGAAGATTTTTGGAAAATTTATAATGAAATATAATTAGAATTACCTGAAAGTATGAAAATTAAAAGTAGAAGAATAGATCCTGCATTTATGGATTGGAAAAACACTTTTTAGAAAAATATAGTATAATGTTTATAAAAAAAGTTATGAGGTATTGAATTTAATCAATATCTCTTTGTGTTTCAAAAAAGAATAGGAATATGATAAAATAGCTAAAAAGGCATAAAATTTACTAGATTTAATAAAAAACGGTGGAGTAGGGGGAAGAGCCTTATTTTCAGATATATACATTTTAAATAAATATTAAAAACCAAAAATAGAAAAAAAATAGGTAGTAAAATATTTTGTGCAATGTTCTTAAATTATTTTTAGAAAAAATATAAACTATATAATTTAATAAAATAATTTTAATTTAAATTATAAATTAAAAAATTAAAAAAATTCAAATTAAAGATTTAAAAATTTTGTTTGGTAAAAAATCTTAAAACGAACATTTGATTATTACAAATTGATTTATAAATTTTAATTATAATCTTAGATTTTAAATTATATTTATAAAGTCTGAAAATCAATTTTAAGCAATTTAAATTATTAACTAATTAAATTATCTGTTTTATGATTTTTTGAAATTAATTTTGATGCTTTTAAACTTATAGTATGCAATTTAAATTTGCAGATTTTAATTAAACTTATGGAATTATAATTATATGTAAGATCTTTTGAAATTAGTTAAAATAATGGCTTGTGTGAATCGTTTTTAAGGTATTTTTAATAAAAAAGTCATATAGTTTGTTGTCTGGTATTTTAGCAAAATAATGATAATTCTAAGATTTAGCAATTTTTAGTAGTAAATTGTTTGACTTTATAGATATACAATAATAATCAAAAAATACCTCAAAAAAGCGACACACGAGAATCAATTTTAAGCCGTTTTTATTTTTTAAGGCTTATAATTTGTTGTTGGTAAAATACGGCAAATATAGAGAAATAAGCATTTTGAAGATTTTAGATAAAATTTAGATAGAAGATCAGAAATTATAAAAAATTATTGAAAAACAAATTTATAATTAAAGATAAAAATTATTTGAACATCAAATTATATAGATAAAATATTTAAAATGCTTAAAATTGATTTTAAAGCGTTATAAAAATAAAGTAATATAAGTTGTTGAATAAGATTAAATAATAAATAATATGCAAAGTAAAATAACTAAATAATAAGTAAATATATTAAAGTCAAAAGGCTTGAAAGTGCTGAAATTACTGGGTAGGACTATAATCATAGTCTATATATTTTACTCCTATCTCTTTCTAAAACTTTGATTTTTGCAATGTTCTGCAAAACTTTGATTTTGTTAAAGCAATTCTTTCTTTTATTTAATTTTTTTTATATTTATTTTTATAATTATAAAATTCTGATTATTTTTTGTACCATTTTATTTAAATTATCTTTATATTTAATAGATAATATTAGTGCTGGTATTAAAAATATAAATGAATAAAAAATAGTGTAATGTGTTCCAGTCGCATTAGCCATATTAGACCAAGTAGGTATGTTCAATGTTGCTAAAATGTGATCTCCTACACAAACTCCAAAAATATTAAAAGCCCAAACGAAAGCAATAATTACTTGTGCAATCCACATTATATAATGTTCCTTTTCCATTGGATGTTCTACTTCTCCAACACTTACTACTATTTCATCTTCTACTTTTTGTATATTGGTATATGTTTTTCCGTTGCTGCATCTGTAGTATTAGCTTTCATTTCTTCCATTTTTCTACCACAACAAGTTATATGTTGTACATCTCCATCAATTATTTCTATTATATTGTCACATATTGGACATTTTAAAAATTTTGCATTTTCTTTCATTTAAAACTCCTCCTTTTATTAATATTTTAAATTGTATTTATCTAACAAGTTTCTCTATTTATAAAAATTTGAAAACATATAAAAATCTTTGTTTTTATTATCTTCTTCTATAAAGTGAAAATCTGCCATATCTTTCATTTCTTCTCTGCCATTAATACTAATATCTTTTTTTTTTTGATTTAATGAAATTTTTATTTACTAATTTTTTTAAGTTGAGGTAAAAATTTGTATAAGTCCTTCTATCTTTTGATAAAAAATTTATCACTAACACTACTAATACAATTTTAATACTGCAAATAAACATTTTTTTTTTTTTATTTTTCATACCCATTCCTCCAATCATTTCAACAAATTACTATTTTTTAATTATATTTTAAATTCTTTATATTCAATTATTTTCTTTAACTCTACCTTAGTCATCACTTAACAAGTCTTTTGGACTCTTCCTTAAAATATTTATTGATGATATTATTAAAGATATTATAAGTACTAAGGACATAAATAAAATTACATACATCATTATTTGTGATGATATATTAATATCCAAACTTGTTAGAGTTTTATTAAAACCATCAACTTCTGCTCCACCTCCAAGTTGAGTTGATGCAGATTGCTTTGCTAATTGTTTTGTTATGTTTTCAGTAACTTTATTTAGTATACTATTTCCAAGCATATTTCCTGTGTAAACGGCCAAAAAGATAAGAGCCTACAAATGCTGGAATAGAAATGAACAATAATTCAATTAAAAATTGTCCAAAAATTGTTAATTTTGATATTCCTAATGACAGAAAAATTGCAATTTCTCTTTTTCTAGCATTCATCCATAAAATTAATAATAATGAAACTATGATTCCTGCAAATATTAATGAACCAATAAATAATTTATTAGCAATTGAATATATGCCAGATATTGATTGCTGTAATGCAGGATAATTTGATGAACTTTTAACTAATGTGTATTGTTTCCAGTTTATATCAAGCTTTTCGACATTTTTTATCACTTGTTCTAAATTCTTATCACCTTTTACAAAAAAATGTTGCATCTTGATATACTGCAGTATCTTCTGTATTTCCATAAACTTTAGCTGCAGTATCAAGATCTGTTATCAATGTATTTTCATAAAGTTCTTGAGCAGATGTTACATTACTATTATTATGTCCATCAAATAAACCTTTTATTTCTACTTCTATTGTTTCATTTGCTCCTTTTTCGTTATCTGCATCAAATAAATTAGATTTTATTTTTATCTTATCACCAATTTTCAAATTATTCTTTTTTGCTAAATCTTTATGCATTAAAATTTTATTTTTATCTTGATTGATTAAATGTTCACCTTCAACTAGTTTATAGACTCCTGAAACAAATTTATTTTCTTTTTAGTGAATTATTAACCCCTGTTAGCATAACAGTTCTTTTAAAATTTTGAGCTCTTTCAGATGATTGATTTACAGTTGTGGCTTGTGTTTCTATAATATCATAATCAACTAAATCGGCTACACTATTTATTCTTTTTACATAATCGTAAATATCTTTAGACTCAGCTATTTTTTTTTATATCTTTTCCTTTTATATTTCCTCCTCCTCTTGGAGTACCAAACTTCACTCTTCTATTTATCTCCATAGAAAAACTATTTGTTATATTTTTAAAAGTTTCTTCTGAAGCTCTATCTGTAGCATCTTTTATTGCCAAACTAATCAGGCAAAGTGTTGACATAGCTAGAACTACTAATAATATTATTATTGACTTTAAACTTTTTCTAGTCACATACGCAAAAGCATTTTTTACCATATTTACCATAACTCTACCCTCCTAATTAATCTGACTTATTTTCTTTAATTTTTTTGCCACTTAATTCTAAAATAATATCTGCAGAATTTGCAACTTCTTTGCTATGTGTTACAACAATCACACATTTATTTCTTTCTTTAGCTAATTTTTTTTTAATATTTCTATTATTTCACCAGCTGTGTCATTGTCAGGGTTTCCAGTAGGCTCGTCTGCTAAAATTACTGGTGCTTCTGAGACTAATGCTCTTGCAATAGCTACTCTTTGTTGTTGTCCACCTGATAATTTTAGTACATTTCTATTTATTTGATTTTCATTAAGTCCTAATTCTAGTAAAATTTCTTTTGAAGCTTTTTTGTTTACTAATCTAATATTCTCTAGTGGTGTTAAATAATCAATTAAATTATAATTTTGAAATACTAATGATATATTGTTTTTTCTGTGATTAGTATATCCTGTTTTTTCGATATCTTCATTTTTAAATAAAATTTTACCTTTTGTGGTTTATCTAAACCTGCCAACAATGAAAGTAATGTTGATTTTCCTGCCCCTGATTTTCCAATTATTGCATAAAATTGTCCAAGTTCAAATTTTTGGTTTACAGATGATAAAACTTTTTCTCTTGAATTTGAATAATTGTATGTTACATCTTTTATTTCTAATATATTCATTATACTACTCTCCTAACTTATTTTTGATAATATTTCCTTTGGTTTTTTTTATTAATATCATTGCACATGAAATGGCAACTGATAAAAAAAAATTACTATTAATAACATTCCATAACTTTGTAAAAATGTAATTAATTTTGATACTATATCATCATTTTTTAATAAATTTTGAATTATCATTGTTGAATCATCATTATGTATAAATGTCCCTATAATCTGATCTGATATAATATTTCCTAAAAAAAATGATACAAATATGGATGGCAAAGATATAAATATCAACTCAAATATAAATTGAAACATAATTTTTGATTTACTTGTTCCAATTGATAATAATATTCCTATTTCATGTATTCTTTCTCTTAACCACAAGATTAGTATTAATGAAAGAACTATTACTCCACTAATTATAATAGAACATATCATAATTTTTATAATATATTTTATTCCATTTACAGATTCTAATACTTCTTGAAATATGCCATCATTTTTTTTTTCAATTGTATATTTTGTTAAATCTATTTTTAATTCTTTGATTTTATTAAAAGATATATTGGATTCTTCAAAATTATCTGAATATACAGTAATCTTATTTGCGATTTTATTGTTTTGTGTTTTATTTAATGCTTTTTGACTTGATTCATAATCAATAAATAACATATTTTCACTAAAATCAGATGATAATCCTGTATATTTTTCTTGCTTTTTTCCAGTAAAAATGCCAATTACCTCAAATTCATATTCTTTTTTTTGCCTCATTATTATCTAATTGTTCTAAATCTATTAGTTCTAAATTAATTTTGCTATGTAATTTCAAATTATTCTTTTTAGCAAGTTCTTCATGTATAAGTATTTTTTCTCTATCATTTTTTTTCAATATGTCTTCCGTCAATAATAGTAAAAATTCCACTATTAAATAAAACATTATTTTTAGTACTATTTGTAGATTCGATTGAAAAAGTGTTTTTTAATATTTCCGGTAAATTTTCTCTTTCAACTTTTTGAATTCCATCAACAACTTCAACATTTGTTGCTTTTTGCTAAACAATCATATTGAGGAATTATTTCTTTGATTTCTTGTATATTTTCCATTTCTTTAAATTGATTTATTTCAAAATTTTGATTATCTTTTTTGTGTTATTGATATAGATGTATTTGAAATTTTATATAAATTATTTTCTAAATTGTTACTCAATTTCATTATGTTTAGACTTGAACATAAAAAAAGATAAAACTGTTGTTAAAATAATAAAAAAGAATACAAGTTCTTTTCTTTTTTTCTTAAAACATATAATATAGCATTTTGGATCATTTTCAAACCTCCTTTAATAGTTTCATTTCTTGTTCTGTAATTTCTCTACAACAACCTTCGGAAATATCAGCAGGCAAATTCAAGTTTCCCATTGTAATTCTATGCAATTCCAATACTTTAGCACCAAAACAACCAAACATACGCTTTATTTGATGATATTTTCCTTCAGTTATTGTTACAAATGCTGTATGAGTATCTTGAACTTCTATAATTGCAGGACAACATATATGATCTTTTAAGACAATCCCTTTTTCAAATTGTTTTATCATGTTTTCATCTATATCAATATCTATTGTTACTCTATAAGTCTTTTTAATATGTTTCTTTGGAGACAATATATTATGAGCAAATTCTCCATCATCAGTAATAATCATCATTCCAGTAGTATCTTTGTCTAATCTTCCTGCTGGAAATAGTCCTTTTCTAAAATATTTTTCTGGAATTAAATCTAATACAGTTTTCTGACTTCTATCTTCACTTGCTGATATATATCCTTTTGGTTTATTTAATATTAAATATATATTTCTTTTAAAATCTAATTTTTCATTATCTATATAAATTGTTGATGTTTCTATATCTATTTTTTCATTTACTTTTTTTACTATATTATCATTAATTTTTATTCTACCTTGACTTGCTAGCTTTTTTATTTCACTTCTGGAGTATTTTCCTTGTGATGATATTATTTTATCTATTCTTTCCATTCTAAATTTTATTCCTTTCATATATTATGCTTTAACATAAAGGTGCAAATATTCTCAATATTGCATCAAATACTCTATGGAAATATCCTTTTTTATATCTTTTTCTTTTACTTCTTTACACTTTTTTTTGAGTTTCTATCATGTCAATTTTTAATTCATCTAATATTGAAGATTTATAAAATAATGAATTACATTCAAAATGTAGAAATAAACTTCTATAATCTAAATTTACAGTTCCAATTGTTCCAATATTGTCATCTATTAAACAAGCTTTTGCATGTATAAATCCAGGTGTATATTCAAATATTTTTATACCTGCTTTCAATAATGGTGCATAATAACTTTTTGATAACCTATATACTATCTTTTTTTGTCTGGAATTCCTGGAATAAATATTCTAACATCTACCCCTCTTTCTGCAGCTTTTATTAATGCGTCCATTAAAAAGTCTCCTATTATCAAATAAGGTGTGTAAAACCACGCATAATTTATAGCTTGTGATAATAAATCTATATATAAGTTATTTGAAATATGTTCTTTATATGCTGGTGAATCATAATATGATATAATATATCCATTTTCATTTTTTTCTTTCTGATAAACATTCGTTTATTATATTTGAATCTATCTTTTCATTTGAAAATGCATTCCAAAATTCAATAAACATATAATTATAACTTTTTACAGGTGTTCCCGTAAGTTTAAAGCCTATATCTTTCCAATGTCCATATTTTTTTTTTTGTTGATATACTCATCTGCTAAATTTATTCCACCACTAAAAGCTACATTCCCATCTATAATTAAAATTTTTCTATGATCTCTATTATTTAATGTTCCTTTTATGAAAAATAATGGATTAAATGAAATAGATTTTATTCCTCTTGTCGTTAATTGATATACATTTTTTTGTGAAAATGGAGGCAAACTTCCAAAATCATCATATATTAGCCTTACATCAACTCCATCTTTTACTTTTTGTTCAAGTATATCTATTATACTATTTAAAAATATTCCTGGTTCTATAATAAAATATTCTAAAAATATGTATTTTTGTGCTTTTTTTTAGCTCTTCTAATATATCAGGAAACATTTCATCTCCTAATTTATAATATTTTATATTTTCAGCTTTATAAATTGGAAATTTGGTATATTTGTTTATTGCTTTAAAGGTTTGATATAATCTTAAATTTTCTTGTTTTAATTCTGTTTCATAATCTCTTTCATTAGCAAAATTAAAATTCATTGTATTTTGAGCTCTTTTTAATTTTTTATCTAATGGTTTTGTTGTTTTTTTATTCCTTCCTATTATTAAATATAAAATAGTCCCAAAAACAGGGGCTGTTAATATTGTTATTAACCACAATATTTTATAAGATGTTTCATCTCTTTTATTAATTATATATATTACAAATAAAAATGCTAATATTGTTAATAATAATGTTACTAATGCAGAATTGTTTAATTTATTATATAAAAAATTCATCCATAAAATCTGAATAATTACAGCTGGTGCAACAATTATTAATCTTCCTAAAATTTTCTTCATTAAATTACTCCTTATTTACTATATAATCTTTTAATTTTCAGATGGTATTAATGTATCTATTGGACAATAATCATCTTTTTTCCATTTATATATTCTCCTCTGTTTTAATTGTTTCCTTTATTTATTTTTAAAATAATCATTGATAAAAATATGTAAGCATATCTCCAAACTTTCTTTTTATGTATGTTTTTCTTTAGTACTTTCATAGCTTCTGCTAATGCACAGTGTTTATCTATAAATGTTAATATAAAACCTTCTTTGGATTTTGGAAATTGTGGTGTTACAGGCCACATATGTTTTATAATCATATCTTTTTCTTTTTTTTCAGATAATTCAAATAATTCAGAGGCATTTTTACATGCTGTTTTTCCATGTGTAAAGGCATGTAAACCTTTTCTGCCATTTTTTATTCTCCAATCATATAAGAAAAAATCATGTAACATTCCTGCTCTTGCTGCAGATTTATAATCCAATTTTAATTTTTTACAAACTTTATAACAATAATATGAAACCATATAACAATGGTCAAATGTACTTGTTTCATAATGCTGTTTGTATTTTTTCATTTCTTGAACTTTTTGATTTTCTATGATGTTTCTTATGATATCATCAAATTCTTGTGTACTCTTATTTTGCATTTTCTAAGCTCCTTATTATGTATTTTTTAAATTATTTTTTTACAATTTTAATTAATGCATTAGCTGTTTGAGCTATCATTTCTTTTGTTTCTGGATCAATATTTTTATATTTTTCTAAAATTACTTTTATATTTGAGAATAAATTTTTTCGTAATTCTTTTGTAGTTTGTGCATCTGTTGAATTTAAAATTTCAAATATTACATTTATTACTTGTTCTCTTTTGCTGGCTCAACATTTTCTAACCATTCTTTTATTGTTTTGTCTATAAATTCACTTTCATTAGTAACATTAGGCAATGTAATGAATTCTTTTCCTAATATCTGCCAACTATATAAATCATGTTGCATTATTCCTTTTTGTGTACTTTCTATTATTGTATATTTTTCCTTATGGTTCATTAATCTTCCTATTATAGATGATTGTGGAATATATGTATGGACTTTATTTATCATTTCCTGATATTCTTGTGTTTCTAATATATCTTCACAAAAACCAGGGCCATCATTATTATACACATTAATAATTCTATCTCTTATTTGAGGGTTGCAAATATTGCAGAATATACTGCAATATTTCCACCTTTGAATGTCCTCCTTCTCTTATTTTTTTTGTTTGGATACAATTCTGCTATCATGTTTAAATATTCTTTAGCAGATATTTGTGAGGCAATATGACTTTTAAAGCTCATATTAAAATCTTCTTTCCAACCAACTATTGTATTGTCTGTTCCTCTAAATGAGACATATAAAGTATTGTCAGGCATTATGATAGTTATTGCTGAAAATTGTTTTTCATTTTCAACTTCTATTTTATTTACGAATTTAGTTGCTTTCATTGTTCCAAATCTTTTTGAATTACTCATTATTGGAAATAGTTCTATATCGTCTTTCCATAATATTGTTAATTTTTTATATCTTGCTTACTAAATCTTTCTCCTAATTCTTTTATTGTTATAACTTCATTATAATTTATTATCTTATCAAATGGAAAGTATGAAAATCTTGATAAAATTAAGTTATCAATTTCGTTAAATTCAGATTGACTTAATTCTAAATCTCCTCTCCATTTAATATAATCACATACATTTGACATTCTTAATTACCTCATTTTATTTATAATATTGCTATTATTTTTGGTATAAATATTATTAGCCCTATAATTGCTGATGATATTGCAAAAATTAAAACTGCTCCTGCTGCAACATCTTTAGCAAATTTTGCCTTAGGATTTATCTCTGGCATTGCTATATCTACAACAGTCTCAATTGCACTATTTAACATTTCTCCTCCGATTACTAATCCAAATAATATTATACATATTATCCATTCCATTTTACTAATTTTTAAAAATATTCCTGCAATTATTACTAAAATCATTATTGATATATGTATTTTTAGATTTCTTTCAGTTTTTATCGCTGAAAATACTCCTTGAAATGCGTATTTGAAACTGGTTATTACATTTTTACTCTTTTCTATCATCTTTATTTTTCTCCAATACAAATTTATTTACTAGTTCTATATATATTATAAGATATGCAAATGAAATTAAGAATCCTCCTAAAACATCACTTGTATAGTGAACTCCTAAATAGATTCTACTCACTCCTATAATACAGATTAGAACACTTAATATTATAATTAATGTTCTTTTTAAATGTTTATTATTAATATATTTATAAATTAAATATATTAAATATCCATAAAATGCTAAACTAACCATAGAATGTCCTGATGGAAAACTATATCCTGTTTCTTCTATAATTCTAAATTCTGTTGGACGTGGTCTTTGCATTATGAATTTTATAATTTGATTTAATATTGTTACAATTCCTAGATTTGTAATTATTGAGATTCCTATTTTTTTATCTTTTATTACAAAAAATAATATTGTTGTTAATGATATAACAAAAATTGCACCTCCAAAATTTGTTATGAATTTAGCAATCGGTGTTGATACATTAAATTTGAAGAGTTTTGATACAATGTCATATCCAACTATATCTCCATTCATTATTTCTTGATGAAATACCTCTTCAGCTAATGCTAAAAATCCTATTAAACATATAAATAATAACATCCATCTCCAATTGTTTTTTATAAATTTTATTACATTTTCTTTCATGATTTCTTCTTTCTCTCTTACTTTTTTCATTCGATATTATTTCTTTTTTTAATATAACATAAAAATAGAGATTTTTCAACTTAATCTTTTCTTAATATGGAACAAAAAAAAGACCTCCTGCACAAAATGTGCAGAAAGCCTTTTTTTGAGGTTAGGCGTTTTTGAACTTCACTCGAAGTTCCTTATCATCCTCAGAAATAACCTCGAAAATACATTCTTTGAGTTGCCGCTCAAAGTCCGAAGAATCCTTGACATATTCAGACTTCTTATCCCAGCCAACCAGGCTACATTGGAAGAGAGAAGTAATCTCTACCAGTTTTGCTCCAATAGCCTTGGCATTTTGGATAGCAGCAGCCAACATGCGAGAAGTCCATTCTTCCCATTCATAATGGCCAAGGTTGCTAAGAAGCTTTTTGTAAATGTCATTCTTCTTCAGCTCCAGGTCCTCGTCATTCAGTTGGAGCATCACCCGCTTATGCGGATTAAGCTTCCAGCCAATGTTTTCAAGGCCTGCTGCTTCTCGAGAATTTTCGTAGTCATACATTTTATGACCTACCTCCATTTCTATAAAATATGCGCATATTATATCAAATTATACTCAAAAAGTCAATCATTTTCTTTGACAACTTCAATATCAAAAAAGATATTAAAAATTAATATCTTTTTAACGTTCCGCACAAGTTGGATTTGCCCAATATTTTGGATAAGATTTTCCAGTTCTATAAGCTTCTTCACCACTAACAATAATATCTGCTAATTCTTGTGTATTAGTATATGATGTGTCTACTACTAAATCATAATTGTTTTCATCTAATAAATTAATACCATATTTTTCTTTATATCTTTCTATTTCTCCAAGTTTTCTTTTTCTTGTTTTTTGAATTGCTTCATCTACTGTCTCATATTGATCTTCTGAACCACGTGTTGTATCATAAAATACTCTTTTTCCTGCAATTGCTTCATTAACAGTTAATCTGATTGCATATGAATCTGGTACATTACTCCATGCAAGTCGTGAATCAATAATATAAACATCGTTTGGTCTTTCTTTTTCGTTAATCTCTTTTCCTTTTCTTGCAATTTCATCATCAATTAATCCATCTATTGATTGCAATTTTGCCATAAACTCTTTGTCATTTTGAATGTCTGCTAAACTTACATTTATTCTGTCTGGATATTTTTTTAAATATTCTTTTTTTTACAGTTTCTCTAAATACATCACCAACAGATATTATATAAACATTAAATCCTTTTTTTTCATATTTACTTTTTATCTCTTTTACTACTGTTGACTTTCCACTTGCTGGTTCTCCAGATATTGTTATAATTTTATTTCTTATATTTTCCAACTTTATAATCTCCTTTTTACAAAATATCTTTTATATTTTACCATTTTTTAGGCTTTTGTCAACTTCTGTAAATACTTTATGTAATTGTGTAGAAATAAAAAAAAACATTATATCTAAATTATAAATATAATGTTTTTTACTCATATTCTATGATATTGAAGCATCATAAATTTTAACTATTACATCATGTAATTTTTGATCAAATTCTTCTTGTGATTGGTTTGCATTTAAATCTTGTAATAATGCTCTTGAGAAACTTGCAATCATTCTATTATTTTTAGCAAGTAATTCAACTGCTTTATCTATATCATATCCACCTGAAAGTGCTACTATTCTTACAACACATTCATAATCATATAAATCTAGATAATGATTTGCAATTGTTGGAATTGTGAATTTAAACATAATTTTATCTTCTTTATTCCATGTCTTTAATTTTTCAATTATTTCTGCTTTTAATATTTCTTCACATTTTTCTTTTTCAGGAGCGTTTATATCTACTTCTGGTTCAATAATTGGAACTAATCCAGCATCACATATTGTTTTTGCAAATTCAAATTGTTGTGCAACTATTGCTTTTATTCCTTCTACATTTGGTTCGTAAATTACTGATCTCATTTTTGTTCCAAATACATGTTTTTCAACTGCTTCTTTTAATTCTGTTTCGAGTTCTGGAATTGGTTTCATTAATTTAACACCATTATTTTGTTCTGCTAATCCTTTATCAACTTTTTAAGAATGATACTATTTTCTTTTCATTCCATAAGTAATCTGCTGTAAATTCTCCATTTACTTTTGAAAGCATTGTTTTTTCAAATAATATTGCTCCAATTATATGTTCATTTGTAAATGATTTACTTGTAAATACTCTCTTTCTCATTTCATGTATTAAATCAAACATTTCTTCTTCAGTATTATAAGCTGTTTCTGGTATCCCATAAGCTTTTAATGTTTTACTGCTACTTCCACCACTTTGGTCTAATGCTGCAATAAATCCTCTTTTGTCTTTCATAATTTCATACATTTCATTATTCATTTTTATTACCTACCTTTTCATAAGATTTGACATTTTAGTTATATCACAACAGAAAAATCTTATCAACTATTTTTTTAAATAATAATGTCTAATTGGTTTTAAATTGTCATCTAATTCATAACAAATTGGATTTCCTGTTTGTAATTCTAACTTTATAACATCTTCATCACTCATGTTGTCTAGATATTTTATAAGTCCTCTTAAACTATTTCCATGTGCTGCTATAATAACATTTTTTTACCTTTTTTCTAATTCTGGTTTAATATCTGAGTTCCAGTATTCAACAACTCTTTTAATTGTATCTATTAAATTTTCTGTTTTTGGTAATTCGTCTTTTGCTAAATCTTTATATTTTGGATCATTTCCTGGATATCTTGGATCTGTTTCTTCTAATTCTGGTGGTCTAACATTTGTGCTTCTTCTCCATAAAAGAACCTGTTCTGCACCATATTTTTCTTTTGTTTCGTCTTTATTTAGTCCTTGTAATGCACCATAATGTCTTTCATTTAATTTCCAACTTCTTTTTTATTTCTATATTCTCTTCTCCCATTTCTTTCAAAATGTAGTCAAGTGTATTTTCAGCTCTTTTTAAAACAGATGTAAATGCTAAATCAAAATGAAATCCTTGTTCTTTTAATACTTTTCCTGCCTCTTTTGCTTCTTCTACTCCTTTTTCTGATAATTCAACATCTGTCCAGCCTGTGAATTTATTTTCTAGATTCCACATACTTTGACCATGTCTTACTAATACTAATTTAATCATTTTTATCACATTCCTTTCTTACATTTTTCAATCATATTATAATTATTTCAAAAAGTAATGTCAATATCTATAATGTCCAATAATATCTGTTTTTTACTTCAAGTATATCTTCCTCATATGCCCTTTGAACTGGGCTAGCATGATGTATAATAAATGGTATTCCATTTTTATTTCTTTTATCAGATATAATTCCTATATGATTTTTAAATACAATAATATCCGCCTTGCCATTCTTTAAAATCTTTTATATCTGTTGTTAATGAAATTGCATTATTATCAAAATATATTTTTAAATTCCTAACTCTCCTAAAATCAATGTTTTTATCTATTTTTTCTATATTATATTGTGATTGATGTTCAACAATATCTGCATTTATAAGTTCTTGTAAATTATATCCAGCTCCCAATAATCCAAAGCCCACTACATCTGTACATACTCCATATTCGTCATTTGGATATCCTGTATTATAATATTTGCTTTTATATTTAGGCTTTGTTGCAATATATTTTCTTACATTTTCTAATATATCTGTTTGATCATCTATACCATCTCCATCTTTATCTGTTTTACTTATATAATCTTCTATTCCAAAATCTTTATTAGTATATTTTCTGTGTGGTATAAAATTAAATAAATATAAGAATGCAAAAAGAAATTATTATAAAATTACCAATATTATAAAAATTAATATTTTCTTTTTTCATTCAACCATCTCCTTTGTCTAAATTATATCTCTTATTTATAAGTAAAACAATTAAAAATTTATTAATGTTTATAACAAAATAACATAGCTACCCTTTGTTCTCGCCCAATTTGAGTTTTTTGCCAAAAGCAAAAAAACTCATGTAATACATTTCTTTAAAACATGAGTTTTTGCTATTTAGTTGTCCTTACCTCCCCAAATTGAGAATCCACCTTTGTGGAATGTTTTTTTTTCGTGTGTTTTTCTATCCACTAACTGTAAAACACCAGGATTCTGATGATGATGCCAAACATAATTTTTTGGAGTTTCTCCAATTTCTAATGCTTTTATGTCATTTTTTGAAAGATTGAGTTTTTGTCTCAGTCGAGTATTTGTTTGAACATCTTTATACAGTTTTTTATTGCAGATAAGAAAATGATAACTTCTTGATTTCCGATAGTCAGTAATTTTTAGTCTTACTTTGTACTTCGATTTAAAGATTGGAAAACCTTTACTGTCAAAATGTACTTTAGTTACTCCATGAATTTGATTTGCCATACCAGGAAGTCCAAGTTTTAATCTAGGAAAATAATTAATTTGATTGATTTCTTTGACTTTTTTAATTTTTTAGAGTTTCCAAAAATCTCTGTAAACCAAGTTTTTTGTCTTTTCCGTTTTTCTTTTGCTAATCTTTTAATAATATAAAAACTACCTTCTCTTATAATTATCATAAAAATTAACAGAAAAAACTTTACTCCAATATACTGCACTAGGATACAAACAATAATTTTCCACCAATTCACGTGCAATGCTTCTAAATAAAGAGATTGCACTACAAATGATAATAAAATTTCACTTGTTTGGGCATAATTATTTTTCTTCCGCAAAATTAATTTAATTGATAACCAAATTTCCAGAATTGATAATACTATACTAGTGATAAAAACAACTTCTCGCATATTTTTTCCTCCTACATATTTATGTTTGCGAGCCTTACCAAAAGTTAACTTTGTTATTATACTCCTTATTTAAGATATAGTCAATATTTTTTATATTTTAAAAATAATCTGATATATATGGTACATCTTGTTTTACAGAATTTTCAAGCATTTCTACAATTTTCTTATCTGTTTTAATTCTTCCTATCTTATATAAATATTCTGGTCTTTTGTACCCCATAAGCATTGTAGTCATTGTTTGTATACTAATCTCATCATTACATGTTTCGTTAATTTTTTCAACGTTTGCCTTTCCATCTTTATCTATATTAATACAAAATGTTCCTTGATTTTCTTCAAGCATTGGATCTGTAAGCACAAATTTCCAAGTTCTATTTTCATTATGACTTTTTTAAATCTGTATTCTTTCATAAATCCAACAAAATCAACAATTCTTGCCATAAAATATGGTGATATAGTTTCTTTTATACTTGAATCTTCTAATAAAAACGATAATTTTTCATCTGTGTATGTATTTCCTTCTACTTTATCAATCATAGAGAAATGTGCTGAAATGAAATTCCACAAACCTGTTCTTGCTTCTTCATTATTAAATATCATATCTTTTATATGAAATATTTCTTCAGATATCCAATATATAACATATCCATCTGGTTCACCATTTTTATTATAATAAATTGCTGCCATCATATCATCAGGATCCCATAACCAGTATTCATTCCATGCTAAATCATCTCTTAAAATAGCTCCATTTGTGTGCATTGCAAATTTTTCATAAGTTTCTTTTAGTTCTTCACTATCATATTTTACTCTTTTTACATTTCCTGACACTTGATGATTTTTAGGTAATTGGTAATCACTTATTTCATATGTAATTTTATTTGATACGATTTCCCAACCTTTTCTTCTATAATATGGTATAGAATATGGATATAAATATGAAATATATTGACCATTTTCTTTCATTTTCTTCAATGCTGTTTCTAATAATTTGTGCATTAATCCTTGATTTGAATATTCAGGATATGTTCCTACTCCTGTAAGTCCTCCCATATTATATGTTTTATTAAATATTCTTATTTTCATTGGATATACTGCAACTTGTGATACTAATGTATCTCCGTCAAACCAGCCAATTACTTCTGCTCTTTGAAATGTAGGAAATTTTGCTCTAATTATTTCTTTTTCTTCCCAATCAATCGAATCTAATTCTTGATCAGTCACTTGAAAAACATATCTTAAAAGATCGTTATATTGTTCCATATATTCATTTCCGACTTCTTTCATTTTTAGCTTTTTGTTGTTATTCACTTTAATTTTTCCTCCTTATTGTTTTTCATGTATAAGTATATCAATCTATAAAAATAAAAACAAGCAATTTTAAAAATTACTTGTTTTTATTTTTAGAAAAAATTTTAATCTCCAACTTCAATTCCATTTGCTTCTTTTATATTCATATTTAATTGTTGTCTCTTTTGTTGAATTTCTTGTTGTTGAGCAGATAACCTTTGCTGAGCAGCTTCAATCATATTGCTTTTGATTTCATATCCTTTATTTATTATTCCTCTATATGTTCTTTTTTTCCTGTTTCCATAGTGTCTTTTACATATGTTGTAACTACTTTTTTTGAGTTATCTACTCCAGTTATAATCATTCCTCTAGTATCTTTTCCAAATTGTATAACATTATCTTTGGTCGTTTGTGCAACTTGAATTGCTTGAGCTTTCTTTTGATTAACTCCTACCAAAATTGCTTCTTTCCTTTTAGCAACTGCTTCTTTAGCATTTGCTAATTTATTACTTATAAATTCTTGTGCTTTTGTTGCCATTTGTTTAGTATCTGCAATTTTATCTTTAGCAAAATCTTGTGCATATAATCCTAAAATTTGTACATCTTCCACCTTATCTTTTACAAAATCCTGTGCATATAGTCCTAAAATTTGTGCATCAGCTATCTTATCCTTTGCAAAATCTTGTGCCATTAGTGCCAAAATTTGCGCATCTTCTATCTTATCTTTTACTGTAAAAGCCATATTTTCTTTAGTTTCACCAACCTTTGCTTTTGACATATCAGCATATTCAAGCATTGCTTTTTAAATAGTGAAACTTTTTGAACTGCATTTTCTTGAGTATTTGCTAATTTTTCTGCATATCCTTCTACTTTTTCTTCAACACTTTTTTCTATATCTGCTCTCTTTTGCACAGCTTTATCTAAAAAAGTTTTTCTTTTTGAATCAATCTCTGATTTTATCTTTGGAATTTCTTCATTACGTATTTGTCCAATTTGTGTTTTTAATGGTTCAATAACACCTTTAACAAATTTTTTGTTCCATTAAACTTATTAAAAATATTTCCTAAAGCTTTTGCAAAAAATATTTTGCTTTGGAATTGTCATTAATTGTTTATTTTTATTAGAAGAGATTTCTTCTAACATCTTTTTTCTTTTCAGCCATAATTTGCTCATATTCATTTTTACAAGATTCAATTGCTTGTTTTATTTCTTCTCTTCTTGCTTGTAACTCTTGTGCATGTGTTCTACTAATATCTGTTGGATTATTTTCTATATGACTTTCAATTCTTCTGTTTTCTGTTGAAGTGTTGACATATCACCACTTTTAATGCTTGAACTATTTCTTTTTTCTAATCGTTGTTTTGTTTTTGCAAATTCTTTATTTTCAGCTGCCATTTTTACCTTATTTCTTTTTTTGCTCTAACAGTATTCCATTTTCATCAAGTTCAAATTGTGCTTTTTTTTTCTCCATTATATCTTGTAAAATTTTATCATATTCCTCACTAGCTTCTGCTAATCGTTTCTCGAATTCTTCAACAATTCCTTCTCTATCAGCATTTTGATTTGCATATTCTTGTTCTATTTTTTCCAATTTTGCTCCAAATTTTTTTTTTGTTCAATAAGTTCTTTGCTTTTTGAATCCACAATTGTTTCAATTTGATCTTTGCTTTCTCTTATTGCTAATTGGGCATTTATTTTGGCTAATGTAACTTGTGTATCTGCTAATTCTTTTAGTAATTGTGTAAATTTAATTTGTTCTTCTGTATCTTTATTTTGTTCATCCATATATTATCCTCTACCTTTCACTTTCAAAATTTTCTTCTAAATCTAATTCTTTATCAATTTTCATTCGAATTTCATTTTCTCTTTCTTCATAAGCTTTTTTCATTCTTTTTTAGCTCTTCTGTACTTAATTTGCTCCAATCAATAATTCTACCATCAATAATATCTTTTTTTTAAATCGCTTTCCATTATAAATTCTCCTTTAATATCAATCTTTTATAGTTATATCATATAAATGCAAGTATAACAATACATTAATTTATTTATATTATTAAGTTTAGATTACATTTTTGTTACATTTATGTTGCATTCTCTTTCTTTTTATCATAATCATCCATAAAATGATGTATTCCTTCATCTTTAACATAAGAAATAATAGTATTTAAATTAACATTTTTAGTACTATTATAAATATTCATATCAACCTTATCATAATCGCTTCTCAATTGTTTTATAAGTTTCTTTATTTCTTCTCTTTTAGAACCTCTGCCACCATTATCACACATAGTACAATGTTCTGTAAATCTGCAAGCACATTGAATAAAATGCAAATCATTTCTTTCTCTCCATTTTATAATATTTTTTACGATATGTTGTTATTATGCTTTTTTTTTCTATTTCTTCATATCTTTCCATTTTTCAATTCCTTTACTTAATCTTATCTTTCATCTGGCTGTTTTTTCTATTTTTTAAAACTTGTTTTAATCCTTGTATTCCTTGAAGATTTATCAAACCATTTTCTATTTGTTTTGCAAATTCTTCTAAAGTCATTTTTCTAAAAGAATTTGTTTCATCTGAAAATAAATAGATATCTTTTCCACCTTTTACATTTACAACAATACATAATTCATAATGTTTCTTGCCATCATTTTCTCTATAACAATCAATCATATTAATTTTATACTTTTCTTCTTTGGGAAATAATAATCCATCTTTATTTTCATTTCCAATTAAATCTTCCATTCTCCACTTTCTGTCAGCATATCCCATTTCTGGACTTGTATATGCTTCTGAATTTTCTAAAACAAACTGAACCTTTTGCCCAAAATCTTTAAACATTGGTAAATGCATCTTTATTAGTTCTAGATATTCATCTGTATAATATGATTTTTCTGATATATGTCCTTGTTTTTTATCAATTTGGTCTAATTCAGTTCTACTTATTAATTCTTGTTCCACACCTTCAATAGGAATTCCAAAATATTGTGTTCTCAATTGTGCTTTTATATTTCTCATATCTTCTTGTAAATCAAATCTATATTTTCTTCCATCTTCTGTTATTAAAACATTATAAATATGTGGACATTTTCTAAAATCTTCTTCATCTATTACTGATTCTATATTTACTCCAAGTTCTTTCATAACATAAGAAAATATGTAAGCAATTGATTTACAAATTGCAGTATTATTTTCTAAACATCTGTTTAAATCATCTTCACTTCTACTATGATCATATATCTGTTTTCTTGTTTTGGAATTTCCAAACGAAAAATCTAAATCAAACGCAAATTTACTTCCTAAGTCCCAATATATATACCTTAACTTTTCTATACTTGAAAATCCTTCTGTTTCTTTTTTTACCTTTTCAACATATTTTTCTAATGAGCTCATTTATTTCACCTTTTTGCTTAAAAATTTTCTTTATAACTTTCTATAACAAGTATTAAATGCCATTCTTATTGTTCCATCTGATGCTTTTACTGCAAATAATCTTACTATAGTTCCATCAGCATTATAATTATAAAATGTTGCTTTACTTCCAATATTAGTTGTATCTATTACTATATTTCCTGATTCATCCGCTTCCAAATTTTAAGTTGGAAAAAATAATTTTCCAACTCTATAATTATTTCTTTAGTCTTAAAGCATTTAAAACAACAGTTAAACTACTAATTGTCATAGCAAAAGCAGCAACCATTGATTCATTTCAATTCCAATAGGTTCTAATATCCCACATGCAATTGGAATCATACAAATATTATAGAAAAATGCCCAGAATAAGTTTTGTTTTATATTTTTAATTGTTCTTGCACTAATTTCTATTAATTCATTTATTTTTTCTATATTATCATTCATTAATATTACACTTGCAGAATCCATTGCAATATCTGTACCTGATGAAATTGAAACACCTATATCTGCTGTTACTAAACTTATACTATCATTTATTCCATCTCCACACATTATTACAATTCCATCTTTTTTTTAATTCTTTTTATTTTTTCTGCTTTTTCTTTTGGTGTAACATTTGAAATAACTTTTTCTATACCAATTTGTTTTGCAACAATTTCTGCTGTTTTCTCATTATCACCTGTTAACATTACTACATTAATATTTTTATCCTTTAATTCTTTTATTACATTTTCAATATTATCTTTTAATATATCTTTTACACCTATTAATGCAACTAATTTATTATTTAAACTTACAAATAATATGCTATTACCATCATTAACTAATTGTTGTTCATCTTGCTCATTTGGAATTATTACTCCATTTTCAGTCATTAATTTTCTATTTCCAATTAAATATTTATCATTATTTTGCATTATTGCTTCAACACCAAAACCTGCAATTGCTTTAAATTCTTTTAAACCTTCAAATTCTATATTTTCTTCTATTGCTTTATTTACAATAGCTTTTGCTATTGGATGTTCTGATTTATTCTCAATACTTGCTATATTTTTTAACAGTGCTTTTTTCTTCTAAATTGCTATAATTATATATTTTTGAAATACTTAATGTTCCTTTTGTTAATGTTCCTGTTTTGTCAAAACATATTGTCTTTGCTTTATGAAAATTCTCTAATGCTTCACTTGTTTTTACTAAGATTCCTTTTCTGCTCGCATTTCCAGAAGCTATTACTATTGCAAGTGGTGTAGCTAGTCCTAAACTACATGGACAAGCAACTACTAATATACTTACAAATATGTTTATTGCAAGTGCTATATCTTTTGATATAATTAACCACAACACAAATGAAATTATAGATATAACTAATACTACTGGAACAAAATATCCACTTATTTTATCTGCTATTTTAGCAATAGGTGCTTTCGTAGCTGTTGCATTTGCTACTAATCTTACTATTTCTGAAACTGTAGATTCTTTTACCAATTTTTTCTGCCTTATATTTTATTGTTCCTTCATAATTTATACTTCCTGCTATAACTTTAGAGCCTATCTCTTTTTTTTTGCTGGCTTACTTTCTCCAGTTATAAATGCTTCATTAATATGTGTTACACCATCTATAATTTCACCATCTACAGCTATTTTTTCACCTGGTTTGCATATTACAATATCTCCTTTTTTTGAATTTCATCTAATGTAACATCAACTTCTTTTTTTCTTCTCTTATTATTGTTGCATTATTTGGAGTTATTGTCATTAATTCTTGTAATGCTTCTTTTGTTTTGTCTTTATTTTTGCTTTCAACAAATTTACCTATTTTTATAAAAAAATATTACAATAGTAGCTGATTCATAATACAATTTTTCAACATACATTGTATGTCCTTGTAAAATTCGTATTGTTCCATATATACTATATACATAGCTTGCTAATACTCCTATCATAACTAGAGTATCCATATTTGGTGTTTTATGAATTAAATTTTTATATCCATTTTTTATTATGTCTTTTCCAAATAATATTACAATTGTTGTTAATATTAATAATGATATTGCATAATTAATTGGATGTGTAATCATATTCAAAAATGGAATAACTGGTAAACTTACCATGTGAGACATTGAAATATATAGTATTAATATTGATATTACACTTATTCCTATTAATTTATATTTTTCATTTGATTTCTTCTTTTCTTCTTTTTTCAAAATTGTCTATTCCTAAACTTGTAAATCCTGCTTTTTCAACAAATTTTTCTACTTGTTCTAATGTTAATTTTTTTTCGTCATATTCTATATTTGCATTATTCATAACAAGATTTACTGTTGCTATTTTTATTCCATCTTGTTTATTTAAGTATTTTTCTAAACCTGATGAACATGCTGAACATGTCATTCCATCTATTTTTAATAATACTTTCTTCATACTTTTTTCCTTTCTTAGTTTGCTTTAAATCCTGCATCCTCAACAGCTTCAATTAACTCTTTTTTCACTTACTTGTGTTTCATCATATTTTATATCTGCCTTTTTCTCTTCTAAGCTCACTTTTGCGCCTTTTACTCCATCAACATTATTTAATACCTTTTCTAATCTTGTAGAACATCCTGTACAACGCATTCCTTCTATATTTAATTTTACTTCTTTCATTTAATTTTCCTCCTTAAAATAATCTTTATTATCTATAACCTTTATTTTATTTTTTATCATATTCATCCAACAAGAATAAATATATTCTCCTTCTTCTTGTGGTGTGAACTCTATTTCATTTGTACCAACATCTAATTTTTTATCAATTTTAATATAAATTTTTTCCATTAACGTAATCTCCTAAATAACTCCATTACTTCATCAATAATTTCTGTATTACCAGATTGAATTTCTGTTAATACACAACTTTTTATATGACTTTCTAGTATGGAGTTTTCTACACTTTCTAGGGCTTTATTTATTGCTGATATTTGCATTAGTATGTCTGCACAATATCTATCCTCTTCTATCATTTTCTTTACTCCTCTTATTTGTCCTTCTATTATGTTTAGTCTTTTGGTTAAAGATTTTTTTTCTTCTTCTGTTCTGTGTGTTGACTTTTCACAACTTTCACATTTGCTACATTTTTCACACTTCATATATTCACTTCCTTTATTTTTCGATTTTATCTGCAAATCATTATACACCCCATAGGGGTATGTGTCAATATTTATTTTTTACATTTTTTCTATTATATAAAAAAAACAAGTCAGTCATCACATTTGTGATTAGCTGACCTGTTTTTATTGTTTAATATTGTTTAGCTAACAGACAAGTAAAACTCAACCTGTTTACTCTGAAGTTTCTTAGCATCAGATTTGACATCTTTAAAAATCTTCTCTAATGCCATGATATTCTGAGCATGAACATCTACTTGAACTTCAACAGTGCCCATAGCAGAAACATCCCAAACAGAGGAATTTGGAGAAATGCTAACATTTCCGTTAGCAAAAACATCTCCTAAAACACAAATGTCTTTAAGGATTACATCTCCTTCTACTCTGACATCATTTCCGATAGAGCGAGTAATTGAAAAATCTTCGCCAGCATGCACATTAAAGAAATCTGCATGATTGGCAAAAAAAACTTTCACCAACGTCAATATCGTAGCCATTTGCATTACTACCTTTTTCCATATACACATTACCAGTAATACAAATATCAGTGTCAAGTTCTGCACCAGGCATAACTACGACATCACACTCAAATCTTTTTTCGTTATTCATTGTATTTTTTCCTTTTCTTTTTAAATTAAATATTTTTCACAAGAATTCCGTCTTCAATTTGGCAATTTTTACCGGATCATCTCCAATTTTGATGTCTCCAACTAATGCACAGAGATTACAACATCAAACCGTTATTTTTTTGTTTCATATATGAAACCTCCTTATTAAAAAAGCATGTTTCGAACCAATATATTATACTCTAAAATACAATATTTGTCAATTAGAACAAAGCGACGCAGTCGCTCTTTGTTCTCACCCGATTTGAGTTTTCGACTAAAAGAAGAAAATCTCAAAGGGCTAACGATTGTAGCTTTTATATACTAGGAAGTTCAGGGAACTTCCTAGTATATAAAAAAACACTGGCAAGCCAGCAATCACATTTGTGATTAACTGCCTTGCCAGTTAGAACGTTTTTAATTAAATTTCTTCAGTTGCATCTCCTTGATATGACATTCTTCACCAGTCCGAATTTGTCCTTCAGACATCAGGTATTCTGCATTGACGTTTTCAAAGCAATCAACCAGATCTGAGCCACAGCATGCTTTAACCAGTGTTCTTGTTGCCAAAGTTACAGTACCAAAAGACTGTACGTTTCCGAGGTCACAGCCATTTTCGGCAATAACTTCTACATCGCCAAAAACAGAATCTGCTGCACTATACCCCATAATATATGCGGTAGCTCCAGCTGAAACTTTTCCAACAATACACATCTGTCCAACAAAAATGTTTTCATCAGACAACATATTTCCGATTTCACACATATTGCCAATGGTAATATCATTATCGGCTTCGATATTACCTTCGATTACAACATGGTTGCCCACGGTAACTTTAGGAGCCTTAATATTACCTTTAACATGACTATTATTGGCAATAGTCACAGGTAAAGTACTCAGGACATCTTCATAGTATTCGCCAGAAATAATGCTAATTGCCCGTTCTTTATTCTGTTTCATAAATGAAACCCTCCATAAAAAATTGTAAATATACGGATATTTTCATTATACCTCAAAATACTGTTTTTGTCAATTTTATATAATCGTTGTCACTACTTTTGATTTATTATTTCTTGATTTTTTTCATAATATAATGTTGTTCTGTTTCCATTATCTTTCCAAATTCAATTCTTTCAAATAATTTCATTGCAGGACTTTCTTTAAAACATTGCAAAAATACATCTTTATCATTGTTCTCAAACAATATTTCTTTTAATACTGCTGTTCCAATACCATTGTTTTGGTATTCTGGCATTATACAAATGTTCGCTATTTCAAAAGTATTATCATCTTTATTCTTTCCATTATAAAAACCTACCAATTTATCATTCAAATATATCAATTCTATATTTTTTGAGTTTTCTTTCATAAATTTATTAAATAACTTATTTTGATTTTCTTCATTCCATTCTCCATAAATTTCTTCTATATATTTATGATAAACTTCCTTTTTTAAATTATATATAAATTTGATTTCATCTTGTTTACCATTTTTATATGGTTTTAGTTCCAAATTTTTAACACTACGACCTAATCTAATTCTCTTATCTATAATCCTATTACTCTTCATGCTTTCAACTTTGTCTTTTTTATATGGTCAAAATTACGATTTTCTTCTGAAAAAACACATCCACAATATTTTTGCATATAAAGTCCTAGCTCTCTTGCCTCTGTTTGTCCCTCTCTAAACCCTGGGCGAAAATCTCTATACAAAAATGTTAATCCATATTTTTCAGCCATTTCTTCGCCAATTTTTTTTAATGCCTCATGATTTTGATATGGACTTATTAGTAAAGTAGTAGAAAAAGTATCATATCCATTTTCTTTTGCATATTTAGCAGTTTGTTCAAGACGAACTCTATAACAATATTTAACACATCTATTTTCTAAATCATCCACTACATTTTTACAAAATTCCACCAATCCATAATTCTCTTCAAATATTGCATTTATGCCGTATTGATTTTGTATATTCCTTTAAGGTATCTCTTCTCGCTTTGTATTCCATATATGGATGTATATTAGGATTAAACCAATATACCACAGGTTCAATTCCTTCTTTTCTTAAACTTTTTATACAATATACACTGCATGGAGCACAACATGTATGTAATAATAATTTCATTATATTCCTCTTTTCTTTATTATTTTATTATATAGTCCATATTAAAATATGTCAATTAATTTTGTGAAATGTCTTTATTTTTCATTTTAAAAGTGATATTATAAAAACAAGTTAGTAATTTAACTAACTATTTTTAGACTTAAGGAGATTTTATTATGATACCAAGAGAAAAAAAATCCAGAATATTTAAATTCTTTTTTAGATTACTCAATAACGATATTAAATAAATCACCAAATTCTGTAAAAGAATATAATTATGATTTAACTAATTTTTTTAGATTCATTATGATTCGTTTTAATATGACAAATGAAGAAGATCCAGAAAAAATTGATATAACAAAATTTACAAAAAGATGACTTAAGAAAAATAACCCTTGAAGATATACATTCATATATTTCACATTTAGCAATTGATAATAGAGCTAAAGCAACAACAAGAGCTAGAAAAATATCAACTTTAAGAATATTTTTTTTAAATATGCTACAGTTAAAGAAAAATTATTAGATGTTAACCCTGCTCAAAATCTTGAAACACCCAAACTTGAAAAAAAAGAATGCCAAAATATCTTTCATTAGAGCAAAGCCAAAAGCTATTAAAAGTTGCTGATAGCACAGACAATCGTAATTATAAAAGAGATTTTGCGATCACTACACTTTTCCTAAACTGTGGAATGAGATTATCAGAATTAGTCGGAATTAATATTCGTGATATTGATTTTGATGAAAATAAAATGAATGTTATAGGTAAAGGAAATAAAGAACGTGTAATTTACTTAAATAAATCTTGTATTAATGCAATTAATGACTATTTAGCTTCAAGACCTGCTCCATCTCTTATAAAACGTGATTCCAAAAATTCAGATAAAGCACTATTTCTTAGTGAACAAAAAAAGCGTATAAGTAATAGAACTGTTCAATTAATTATTACAAAAGAATTAGAAGCGGTGGATTAGATACAAAAAAATTATCTGTTCACAAATTAAGACATACTGCAGCAACTCTAATGTATCAATATGGTAATGTTGATATTAGAGCTTTACAAGAATTGCTTGGACATGAGAGCATCGCAACTACTGAAATTTACACACACGTAAGTAATGAACAAGTTAGAGATGCAATTGAAAGAAACCCATTAAACCAATAATATTTGAAAGGAATTATTAATATGAATCCATTATTTAAAAATACTACAAAATATACTGAAAAAAGTTACCAACAATTTGTTAATTTTCATGGCACCAAGTTTAATTTCTCTTATAATTTTTCAACAATAATTATGCTTATTCTTATGATATATTGTATTATATACAGCATATCTCAAAAAACATTTTTACTTACTTTTTACTTTTTATAGCTATGATTGTTCTTTATGTTTTTATAAGAATTTACATACCTGCAAAAAAATAATGTTCAAACAAAAACAAAATATGAAAATAAATCTTCATATTTTACATTTAATTTTTATAAATTTTATTTTGAAATAGACAAAACAAGAGTTTATTATTTTAAATTGCATAAGGTATTTGAAACAAAAGATTATTTTTACTTATATCTTGATGAAGATACCGCTTTTCTTGTAAGCAAATCTGGTTTTAAAATAGGAACACCTAAAGATTTTTCCGAATTTATAAAGAAAAAATGTATATTTAAATATAGTAAAGAAAAATAGATCATATATTCGACAAAATATTCCTTCTATTCATATTATATATAAATAATATGAAAGGAGGATTTTTATTGTGCAATTAGAAGGAAAAAGAATCGGCTTCGTATTCACAGGCTCATTCTGTACATTTAGAAAAACCATTGAAGAATTAAAGAAAATTGTAAAAGCGAAAGCAAAAGTAATTCCAATTATGTCAGAACATAGTTATACAATGGATACAAAATTCGGAAATGCTATTGATTTTATAAATGAAATAGAAGATATTACAAATGAAAAAATTCTACATACAATTCAAGATGTAGAACCATTAGGTCCAAAAGATATGCTTGATATTTTAGTTGTTGCACCTGCAAGTGGAAATACAATGGCAAAACTTGCAAATGATATAATTGATGGTACTGCAACAATGGCCGTTAAATCTCACTTAAGACGTGAAAGACCAGTTGTTATAGGAATTTCTACTAATAATGGACTTTCTGGCGCTGGTGAAAATATTGGTAAATTATTAAATAGGAAACATTTCTATTTTGTTCCATTTAGGCAGGATAATCCTATTACAAAACCTCGTTCTCTTGTTTTTTTGATCCAACTTATTTATCAAAAACTATTGAATATGCTTTAGACAACGAACAAATTCAGCCTATTATTTTATAAGTAAAAAGAAGCGGTATTTAATACTGCTTCTTAAAACTATGTATTTTCATTCATCAACAAATATTTACCCTCATAAACTTGTTTTACACCATCTATCTTTTCAAAATCTTTAGGTTCTACAAATCTGCTTTTTTTATTAAATTTACAAATATGTGCCTTTTCTAATACATCTGCCACAAAGAAACTACAAACATATCTATTTTTGAAACGAACTGGGATTTTAAAAAATCTTAATACAATACCAATAAAATCATATTTATATAAATCAGAATGAATTTTCATATACTTAATTATTTTTTTTTCAAATTTCTATATTGTTTTTTGGTAACTTCTATTTCAAATATTCTACAAGTTGTTTCATTAAATTTATTAAAAAAATCACCATCTCTATTTTCAATAACAAATCCACTGTTTATTATTGAATTTAATTCTTTTTCTACCAAAGCTATATATTTTATCACATTCTGGAGTTACTGATATTGCTATATGACTATATTTATAATGTGTAAAAAGTTTTATAAGTCTTGATGGCATTGTATGTGTGTGCATCTGTATAACATATATCTTATTGCTTTTCATTTGTTTATTCACCTCTTATAATACTATTTATCTTGTTACTTTTTATTACATCTTTTTAATTGTAACACAATAGACTATAATTGTCACTACATCATTTACAAAATATTAAAAATTAATTCAACTCTGAATAAATCACCATCTAATTTCAAATTAAATACACCTTTTTGAATCTCTGTTAAATTCTGTGCTATTGATATCCCAAGTCCACTTCCCTCAGTTGTTCTTGATTTATCACCTCTAACAAATCTTTGCATTAATTCTTCTGCAGATATATTAAGTTTTTTCTTTTGATATATTTTTTCATTTCTATATATACTTCATTTGATTTTTTTATTATATCAATATATACTCTTGAATTTTCTAAAGCATATTTTGAAATATTACTAAATAAATTTTCTACAATTCTATACATATATCTACTATCTGCTAATATATATATTTCACTTTCTTTTTTGCTTCTAATAATATTTCTAATTTTTTCGCCTCAAACTTATCTTCAAATTCACCAATTGCTTGATTTAATAATTCTACAATATTAATCTTCTCTATTTGTAGTTTTACATTTCCTGTAGAAACTTTTGAAGCTTCAACTAAATCTTCAATTAATTTTTTTAATCTTTGTGATTTTGAATCTAATATTTCTATATATTCATTAGCTTTTTCGTTTCTTATATCTTCCTTTTTTAATAAATCAACATAATTAATTATTGATGTTAATGGTGTTTTTATATCATGTGATACATTTGTTATTAATTCTGTTTTTAGCCTCTCACTTTTTATTCTATCTTGTATTGATCTCTCAAATCCATTTGATATATCATTTATATAATCAACTGATTGGTAAAATTCTGGTAAAAATTCTTTTCTTTCTAATGTATCATTATTATTTCCTTCATACATTTCCTTTAATTTTTCTTCTATTTTATCATAATCTGCAATTGCTTTTAATAATCTAAAAATAAATATTACTACTATTACTGTTTCCAATACGGCTGTAAAAACTAAATCTTCGTGGAATATTAGTAAAATCATAACTGCAAAAACAATAGCTATTACACAATCTAATATAAATTTCTTAGTCGTCTTATCAAAAAATTTAGATGTTCCTTTTAGTTCTTTAAAAAAACTTTTCTAATTTTGAAAATAATTTTCCTAACTGTTTAAATATTTTTCCTATTATTGTACTTTTTCCAAAACGTTTTTGCTTTTAATCTTCTTACAAATGTATCAAATATTATTGCAATTACAATATATATTGAAAAAATATGCTGTTACTATTAAAGAAACTTCTAAAGATATATCAGAAGGAGTTGTCACACCAAAAGTCATAAGCATTATTATTGCAAAAATTGCCACACCTATTCCTAATATAATTTCTAATGGTATTTTATCAAAATCTGTTGTCGAAATACCTTCTACACCATTTTTATGCCCTATTGATATACTTAAATATAATAAAATTAAAATTGTCATCATTGTTGATATTGGAACTAATACATAAATAACTGTTTGATATGGTTTTAAAATCTCAATAAATTCATTTGACAATGCTTGATTAGAATTCTCTGCAAATTTTGGAGTGTGATGTATAAATTTGAAAATCTTCTATATGTGCTGTTATATATTCTAAATCACTAGTAGTTGATTTTCCTACAATAACACCATCTTCAGATCCAGTTTCAAGTTGAAAAAGTTCATCTGTTGGTCCAACTTCTACATTATTTCTTGTAAAATATTTATATGTAAATGATTCTTGATATTGTTTTGCTCTTTTCCTTAATATTGCTGAATTTGTTTCTACTTTTCCATTTACTATATTAAAAATTTTATTACCATCTACATTTGCTATATAATTTTTTATTGATTCTATTGTACTTACATCAGATGTTAATTCAACATTAGTAAGTGCTTTATTATTATATATTATCAAAAAATACATTCTTGGTGCATCATAATTAAATTCACCATTTGCCGAATAAAAAATATATGAATCTCCATCTTCAATATTTTTATATTCTGGATTTTTATATATCAATTTTCGTGCTATGCCTGATAATCTTGTCATATATAATGACATAAATGATTCTGATTCAAAATATTTTTTTCTTCATCATAATATGTGGCATCTTTTACTTGAATATAAAATATTGATATTATTAATATTCCAACAAAAATTGGTAACATTATATAACTAAATAATTTTAGTATTCTACTGTTTCTCATTTTATTTTTTTCTCCTTATTAAAGGTTTTCTACTTTATATCCAACTCCCCATATTACTTTTAAATATTTAGGCTCTTTTGGATTTACTTCAATTTTTTTCTCTTATATGTCTAATGTGTACTGCAATGATGTTTTCTGCTGCAAAACTTTCTTCTTCCCATATATTTGTATATATTTCGTCTATTGAATATACCTTTCCTTTGTTTTGTGTTAAAAATTTCAAAATATTATATTCTGTTGGTGTTAATTTAACTTCTATTCCATCTACAATAACTTTCTTTAGTTCATCATCAATTGTTAAATTTCCTGCTTTTATTAGTCCTGCTTTTTCTGATAAAACATTGTTTTTTGAACATCTTCTTATAATTGCATTTACTCTTGCAATTAATTCTTCTGGATTAAATGGTTTTGTTATATAATCATCTGCTCCTATATTTAATCCATTTATTTTATCTATATCTTCTGATTTTGCGGACAATAATATTACTGGTATATCTTTGTTTTTTTTCTTATCTCTTCTAGTGTTTCTATTCCATCTTTTTTAGGCATCATTATATCTAATATAACTAAATGTATTTCATTATTTTTTATTTGTTCTAATGCTTCTTCACCATCATAAGCTTTATAAATAAAATAATTTTCTTTTTCTAAATATATTTCTATTGCTTTTACTATTTCTTTATCGTCGTCTACTACTAGTATGTTATACATAAAATTTTCTCCTTTATAACTTTTTCTTCATTATTATACCATGTTTTGAGCTATTTCGGAATATCTGTTTTATTAATTTTTTATTAAAAAGAAAAACAACCATTAAATTATGGTTGCTCTCTATTCTTATATTTATTCCACATCATGTCTTGCTAAAATTCTAGCAGGCCTTTTTCTTAGAATTTTAAATAATGGTAATAATCCAACTAATATATTAACTCCAAATATAATTAAAATACTTAAACCTATTGTTTGAAAATTAACAATAAACAATCTTGAGGCTGATTGAATTTTAGTAATTGATGCCAATATATATGTCATGAGTGCAATTCCTGGTACACTTCCAAATACAGTGATAGCAATAATTTCACCTAAAAACATTCTATATATATCTGATTTTTTTACTCCAATTGCTCTAAATACTCCAATTTCTTTTATTCTTGATAAGAATGATGCTCTCATCATCAAATATATTTCAACTAGTGATATTGCAAGTATTATAGATGCTAATATTATTGCACTTTTTACTGAATCTTTTTATATTCTAGATAATCACTTCTATCTTTTTCATATCTATCAATAATATTCAATCTATACTCATCTTTAAATTTATTCATAACTTGTGATTTATCTTTTGCATATATTGTATTGAATTTTGCTTATTAATTACATTATATTTTACTGTATTATTATTTACAAGATATGCCTGTAAATCTGCTTGACTATCATAATATCCAACAACTACAAGTTCTTCTCCATTTACTTGTGCTTTTATTGGTTTATTTAATTTCATAGTATCTTTATTAATTTGATTTACTATAACTTCATAATCATTTTCTGGTAATCTTCCTTTTGTTAATGTAATATCATCTAAAAACAAATTATAATCCATTACTTCACTATCTGTTGTTTCTTCTTTATAAACACTAGTAAACCAATCATTTACATTATTTGTCCCTGTGGCATTTGCGATTATATTTACAAACATTGATTTATTAACAAATATAGACTCTGCTTCTGTGTCTGCAATTCCAACTATTTTAAAGTCTTTTAAGTTTTTGATAGTTAAACTTCTTCCTAGCAAATCTTCATCTGTTTTTATTCCTAAACTTCCTGCCATTCCCATATCTGATGTAACAGATTGTACTACTCTTTTATCTACTACAATTTCATACTCATTTTCTGGCATTCTCCCTTTTATTAAATTATCTGCTGTTATTGTGTCTATACCTACTAAATATCCATTAACCATTGCAGGACGTGTTGCTGTCTGATAATAATCTTTATTATTTAATGTAAATATAACTCCTCCGCTTCCAGGCAATATGTAATCAATTCCAGGCTCTTGCTCATATTTTAGAAAATGATCAACACTTATTGTAGTGTTTTCAACCTGTAAATAATTTCTATCTATTTGCATAAAATCTATATCTCTTACATCTAATGCACCATATATACTACATATTGCGTATACTACAAACATACTTGATGCAAAAAATCCTAATAATAATAATTTTTTAGTATAGTATAATTTGAAATTCTTTTTAAAACCTGTAATTATTGATTTCACTATTCCATAAATTGATTTATATTTTGCTTTATATTTTTTTATCAGATATATTTTCCAAATTATATTTTTTCTTCATCATAAATGCTTTTATCAATCTTTTTTTTGTAATGATCATCTACTAATTCTATTGACGAATTTTCATCAACAACTTCTACCTTGTTTTCTGATTGGATATAGATATTTCCATCTTTTATTGCTAATTTTATATTAATCTTATCTTGTTTGTTATCAGAATATATATTTACATTAATATCATCTTTATCAATATTATTAATATTTTCAAAATCTTTTAAATATAATTTATTATCTAATCTATATTCTAATGATTCTTTTGGCTCATTTTCATAATCTTTAACAATTTTTCCATCTTGAAGTTCTATAATTCTTGAAGCATAAAAATTAGCTAAATCAACTTCATGTGTTACAAGAATTACTAATTTTTCTTTTGAAATTGCTTTTATTATATTCATTACTTGTAAAGAATTTTTACTATCTAAGTTACCAGTTGGTTCATCTGCAATTACTATACTTGGATTTTTTACAAGTGCTCTTGCAATTGCTACTCTTTGCTTTTCTCCACCTGATAACATTTTAGCAGGTCTATTTCTATATCTGTACATTTTTACTGCTTCAAGAACATAATTTACTCTTTTTTGTATTTCTTTCTTATTTTTTATTCCCATCATTTTCAATGATAGTGCAACATTATCATATACAGACATATTTTCTAACAATTTATAATCTTGAAATATATATCCCATATTTAGATTTCTTATTTTATCAACTGTATAAGCTCTTTTATGTGTTATTTTTTACCATTTATGTATATTTTTCCACTATTAACTTTATCAAGTCCACCTATTGCATTTAATAATGTTGTTTTTCCACTTCCTGAACTCCCTAAAATTGCAACTAATCCATTATCACCTAATTCAAGAGATGTATTATTTATGATATGCATTTGATTTCTTTTTTCTTCTATTAAAATATTTATTTACTTTTACTAATTTTATCATAATATTACACCTCCTCATTATATCTGTTCATTGCAGAACTTTTAAATATTTTCTTTGCAAAATTTCTTGCTATTAATTGTGTTACTACAAACAAAATTAAATACATTAAAATACATTCATTTAATGTTATATATTTTATTAGGTTTGCAATAAATTCGATTTTTATAATATCTTGTTTTACTAGATATCCAAAGGTTAATACCATTAAATATGATAATGTTGAATTTATAAATAATTCAATATTTAATATTTTTCTTGTACTCTTAGATGTTGCTCCTAACATTCTTAAAGTTGTATAATATATATTTCTTGATTTTAGAATAATACTTATTATCAAATATGATATGAAAAATACCACTATTATTACAAATATTGTTACTACTACTTTAAATATTTTTACAATCTGGCTTTCATTTTCATATTCCACTTTAAAGTCTGTAGCCTTTTTAGGTTTTAATCCCAAATTTTCCAATTCACTCATTGTTTGGTCTATTATACTTGCATCTTTTACATATACACTTGATTGATATGATGGCTTATCATATAATGAGTTGTAATCATCAGGATTTATAATTATTGCATTTTGATAATAACTATAATCTGTATATCCTGTTAACTTCTTTAAATTAGACTTTGTAAATGTTTTTGTAATTGTTAAATCAATATTATCTTCATAATAAATATTGCTTACACTTATATTTATATTTTGATTTATTATTTTATTATTTTTAAACTGATATTTTAAATCGTCATTTACAATTGCTGTACCTGGCTCAACATTTTCGCTTGTTTCAATATTATATTGTACATATTTATCATTTAATAATGTTTTCATATCACTATATTGATTATGCACACAAGATCTTACTACTTTTTTTTACTTCATTTGATACATAAAAAAGTTCTATCATATATAGTATTATTTTCATTATATTGAATTCCAACTATTTTTTTACTGTTCTTATTGTATCTCCTTCTCTATATGATTTTTTGTAGCGAAAATTCACTATTTAATGTTTCATCTAACATTTGTGTTATAGTATAGTCATCTTTATTTTTTTAAGATAATTTCGTCATCATTTTCTGGCATTCTTCCTATATCTATGTTTCCTTTGAAATTGTTTATATCTTTTATATATCCATAAGTATTTAGTGTATCATTTCTTAATATAAATTCTGTATCTAATGAAATATCATCTTCTACTATATAGTCTATATTTGATAATTGTTTTATTTTATTATAATCATCTTCTGTAAATGGTTCTCTATTTTGTTTATTTATTAATATTCTTTCTTTTGAAATATCTCTTAAATTTGCACTATATCCACTACTTTCTTCTGTTGAATGTTCTACTAATTTAAAAGCCGAATATTCAGATAAAAATGCAACACTCATAAATGTAAATACTATAAATAATAATATAAATTTTGAGAATATATTAAATGTATTTCTGATTCCTAATCTATATTGATTTGGAATTGTTATATTTTTCCCATTTGCTTGTGTTATTTTTGAATCTTCATTTATATTTTTTATTTCAGTGTTTTGTATCATTCTTCCATCATGCATTTTTATTATTCTTGTTGCATATTTTTCAACTTGTTCTATATTATGTGTTACAATAACTACTAATTTGTCTTTTGCTACATTTTTTAATAATTCTATAATTTCATATGCTGACTTTGTATCTAAATTTCCAGTTGGCTCATCTGCAACAATTATTGGTGTATCTTTTACAATTGCTCTTGCTATTGCTACTCTTTGTTTTTGCCCCCTGATAGTTTTGATACTTTCGTATTTTTAAATTTTGTAAGTCCTACTTTATCAATTATATCAAGTACTTTTTTCTTAATTTGTCTTCTTTTATATCCATTCAATAATAATACTAGTTCTACATTTTGGTATACTGTATAACTATTAATTAAATTGAAACTTTGAAAAATATTTGCTATATATTTTTTTCTATATTCTTCAAAGTCTTTTTCAGTATAATGGCTTGTTTCTTTGCCATTTATATACATTTCTCCTTCTTCATAACTGTCAATTCCTGATATTACATTTAAAAGTGTGCTTTTTCCACTTCCAGATTCTCCTGTTATTACTACAAATTCACCTATGTTTAATTCTAAATTTACTTTTGATATTCCTGTTGCTACAATTCCATTTGTGTAATAAATTTTTGATACATTTTCTAATTTTAACATATGTATTTCCCCTTTTTATATTTTGGTAAGTTTGATTAAATAGAAAAATATGGCAAGTTTTTTTCTTACCATATTGATTATATAATTTTATAAGTTTGTAGTCAATGAATATTTTATTAATTTCTATAGCTTAATACAATTTATCTGCTTCTTCTTGTGTTATTACTTTTTGTTTTACAGAATAATCTATTTGTTTTTTTCTTTCTTCTTTATCTTCTATTTTTTCTAAACGATTTATTAATTCTGATTTTCCATCTATAATACCATTATTATCTGCATTAAACAAATATGATTTTCGAATTTGGAAAAAACTAAAAATAACAGCCAAAATTATAATTATACTAATTAATATAATAATTTTTTTATTTTTCTTCATTTGTATCCCTCCTTTCCATTTTTATATTTTCAATTTTTTTATTTAAGCTTTTTACCACAAAGATATTACTAATATAATTTATTATAAAATAGCTAAATAAACTCAAACTGTATAAAAATGCACAATGAAGTATATCTTCTTTAAGCAATTCAATAAAGATTAATTTCATTCCTAAAATTCCAACAACTATATATTCCACCAGTATATACACACTCAAAAATATAATAAAACCCATTATTAAATAAAAAATTTTTTTTCATTTTATTTCATCCTTTCATCTAAAAAAATATATTACATCTTTTATTTTTCTTTTGATACAATTTTGAAAGTATTATCATCTAAATTTATTATTATACTTCCTGTTTTACTAATATCAAAATTCTTTATATGTTCTATATTTACTATACAATTTTTAGATATTCTCATAAAATTCGTGCTCATTTTTTCAATTTCATATAATTTACTTTTGGTTTATATACTTTTTTCATTGTTTTACAATAATTATTTTTGTTTTCACTATAAAAACATACAATATCACTATATAATACTTCTTCTATAATATAATTATCTTCTAAAAAAATTGACTTACTATATCTATTTATATATTTTATAAGATTATCTACTTCTTCTTTTTTGAGAAGTATTATATTCAATATTAATTTTTATAGAGTCTCGTGGCATTTTACTGTTTAATAATTTTCTTAATTCTATTTTCACTTTCTCCTCCAACAATTATATTTATATTATAAATATTTTTAAAAAGTAAATATTTTATAGATAAACGTGTTATTTCTACGACAAACGTAAAAATACTTGATTTATTATTATTTCTAAAACAGAAAACATACTTTATCAAGACAAAGACATTACTATTGTTGAAGTCAATAGCACCAATGGTTCTCCAGAAAAAGGAATCAATTCTAAAACTATGACATATGGTTCTACTTAGGTTAACTCAAGTGATTCTGGAAGTTTTTCTATAAATACTGAAAAGAGTGGTACAATAGGAATTACAATTACAACCAAAAACAGAGTCCTTTTTACAGAACCCTGTTTTTGAACCTTTAATCAAAGAATTTTTAAACTGAACCTCGAACTAATTGAAATCAATCTTCTTTTACACTAGCCTAATACTCCCCCATTTCCTTTTCATAGAAGTCACTGTTATAGTATTCAGCCAAACACTTTGAAGAAAATGTCCCAATCTCATCAAATTCTTCATCTGTTAACGGCATCTTGGTGTAGCCTTCCCATTTATAGCCTTCATACCACTTTCCATCAACTTTGGCAAAAATGCTATAGGACTCATCATAAGACCAATGAAAAGAACCAACAATAATATTTTCGATGTCATCAACTTGTGTCCATTCTTTGACATAGCTGATAATTTTACTTTCCATGTCCTTATTGGTCATGATATGGCTTTCACACCATTCTACTGTACCAATTTGAACCTCAGAGCCATGTTGAAGCTCCTCATCTGTTCTCAGCACGACGTATTCAAAGTTATTTTCTTTCTTTTTGCACTCCTCCTTTAGCCGTTCATAGAGTTCCTCAGTCAAACTATCACCTGCACTAACAGTAATGTAATAACTATAGCATTTATCATTGGTTGCATAAAATCCTCTAAGTTCATATGATGTATCTTCATATTTACCATTAAAAAAATATTCAGCAACTACAACATCTGCATTTGCATTATCATTTATGAATTGCTTAAGACATTGCCTTATTTCTTCATTACTTCCTAACTCCTCTTCTGAAAATGTATAAGTTACCAAATTTTGATCTTCATAGTCCCCCAAGCTATATCCAGAAGAGCCAATTTCAACTATGACATTACACTCCTGGCTGTGAACAATATCCTCCTTCTTGCCACATGCTACAAGCATGCTAGTCATCATCATCAAAGCAATAGCAATGAAAACAGATGCCAAACGCTTGTAGAAATTGTTAACGGTCACAATGTTAGTACTAAACATGTCGCACACTCCTATTCTTGGTTCGTTGTTTTTTTCACCTGTAATTAGGTGAGCATTCATATATAAGGTTTTACCTCATACCACATATTATAGCATATCAAGTATAATTATGTCAATTTTGCATTTCTTATGTTTACTCAAATTTTTTTCCAACTTCTATAGTATTTCCTCTTAGGAAATCCCCAATATTCATTTTTTTTTGCATTTTCAGCCTGAATTTCAAGAACTTTAATTATACCATCTTTAGCTTTTATATATAATCCATCCTTACTATCTGATTTTATAATTGTGCCATTATCTTGACTTTCATATTCTGGTTGACTTAGTAATATTTCAACTTTCCAGAACTTGAATTTTTTTCCATCTAAAAATGAATATGTTCCCATTATAGGATTTAATCCTCTAACTAGATTTTTTATTTCTAATGCAGATTTATTTTGCCAATCGATTTTTGACATTTCTTTATCAAGCATTGGTGCAAGAGTAAAATCATCACTTTGTGGAATTCTTGGAGCTGTTCCATTTTCAATTTGTTTTAATGTCTCAACTAATAAATTTGCTCCTATTTTTGAAAGTCTATTCCATAACTCTCCTGTTGTTTCATCTTCACCAATTTCTACCTTTTCCGTTAATATCATGTCACCTGTATCCATACCAATATCCATATACATTGTAGTAACACCTGTTTCTTTATCTCCATTAAGTACTGACCATTGAATTGGTGCTGCACCTCTATATTTAGGAAGAAGTGATGCATGAACATTTATACAACCATATTGAGGTATATCTAATATTTCTTTTGGCAATATTTTTTTCCATATGCAACAACACATATTATATCAGGATTTAAAGATTTTATTTCATTTATAAAGTCTTCATTTTTCTTTACTTTTTCTGGCTGAAATACTGGTAAATTCTTTTCAATAGCAAACTCTTTAACAGGTGTTGCAATCATTTTCATTCCTCTTCCTTTTGGCTTGTCTACATTTGTAACAACTGCTAAAATGTCATGTCCAGCATTATATATTGCTTCTAATGAATCTCTTGCAAAGTCTGGAGTTCCCATAAAAACTATTTTCATTTTTATCACATTCCTTCCTATTATTTTGATATTTCTTTTGCTAATTCAGCATAATTTTCAATTGTCAAATTTTCAGCCCTAACATTTTCATTTAAACCTAGTTTATTCAAAATCTTTATTCCTTCTTGTTTACTAATAAAAACTTGTGCATTTGTCAGAGCATTTAATAAAGTTTTTCTTCTTTGCATAAATGCACTTTTTATTATCATAAACATTACCTTTGGATTTTCTACTTTAACTGCAGGTTCTTTTCTTATTTTCATTTTTATAACTTCTGATGTCACTTCTGGCTCAGGTATAAATGAACTATTAGGCACTTCCATAATTTTTTCTGAATCACAATAATAATATATTGTATATGTAATTGCTCCTGTATTTTTTCCACCTGGGATTTCTATTAGTCTATCTGCAACCTCTTTTTGTATCATTACCGTTATACTTGGAATATCTAAGTTTTCTTCTAACAATTTCATTATTATTGGGTTGTAATATAATATGGCAAATTAGCTACTATCTTTACATTTTTGATCTTTTCATTTTCTTTATTTTTCTTTAATTATTTTATTAAGATCAACTTTTAAGACATCATCATTTATAATTTCAAAATTAGAATATTCTTCAAATCTATCTTCTAATATTTCTATCATTTTTTATCTAATTCTATACATAATACTTTTCCTGCTTTTTTCTAATAAATACTTTGTTAATGTTCCAAGTCCTGGTCCTATTTCTATTACCATATCGTCTTGAGAAATTTCACTACTATTAACAATATTTTCAACAACTTCATTATTTATCAAAAAGTTTTGCCCTAAATCTTTATTAGCTCTAATACCATACTTTTTCATTATATTTCTTGTTTCTTCAACTAAATTTGACATTATAAAAAAAAATCCTCCTTAAAGATATAGAAAGGCTAAAAATTAAACTTTTCAGCCTTATGATTCTACATTTGAAACTACACATGTTCCATTTGCATATTTTAATGTTATATTTTGTTTTAATGTTATAAAATTGTTCATATTTTGTTTTTCAATTTCATATGTTGTTTCATTACCTTTTATGCTTTTTTTTCTGTTATCTGATTAATCATATAATCACTTTGTTTTCCTGTTACATCTTTCATATATAAGACACCATTATAATTTATAAATTCACTAAATTCATTTTTCAATACATCTGTTGTCATATATTTTGTCATTGCATCTTCAAAATCAGAATATTTAATTCCTGTAAATGTATATTCTGAATATTCCTCTGGCAATTGTTCTTCTGGTTCTTCGACAGTTTTTGAAAGATTTAAACTACTCAATAGATATTTTGTTCCTCCTGTCTTTAAATTAACATATTTATCATAATTATAAATTGTTTTCTGAGCTAAATCTTCTGGAATTCTTTCCGCAAATTTTATTGTCATAACAGTTCTCATTGCTTCATTATAATATTGTTCATATAAACTTTTTTCTCCTGTAATTTCAATTGCATACATATATCCATCTTTCATTATTGCTAGAATTTTTGCTTTTTGCTCTTTGTTTTCAGCATCAAACTGTCTCCACTGAACATCATCAATTAATTGTATTTTTGTATATTCTATATTTGAATATACAGAATGTTCTAACATTTGTGTTTTTAATTCATCATTTGTCATACTACTTTTTTCAAGATAAACATTTATTCTAATATCATCTGTAGTTCCATCTTCATTTTGTTTTATAGGTCCTTGTATATAAAATATTATTGAACCATTTTGTTTTTTCTACAACTTTCCATGAATCTGATAATTTTCCTATATCTAAACTTATTACATTATTTGAATATATTTTTTTCTTCTGTTTGTTCTTCTGTTGTATTTTCAGTCGAATTAATATTTTCATTTTGATTATTTTCAGCTTTTGTTTTTTCTTTAGAAAAGTTTTTAAAAAGCAAATATAATGCAACATATTCCAATAATGATTAAAAGTAAAGTTCCAAAATTTATTTCAAATGCTTTTTTCCTTTCTTTCCCATTTTACTTTTCCCTTCTACATTTTATCTGGCATTTGTATTCCTAATAAATTTGCACCAGTTTTTAATACTTTACCAGTTGCATAAGTTAAATAGACTCTTGCATTTTGTGTATCTTTATTTTCTGTTATGATCTTATTCTCATTATAGAATCCGCTATAAGCTTTTGCAACATCTATTAAATATCTTGATAAAATTGATGGTTCATTTTTGTCTGTAACTTGTATTAAAATGTTTTCAAAATTATATATTAATTTTAATATCTTACTTGAATATTCATCTAACAAATATTTTGCATTAACATCTTCAATTTTTGGAACTCCACCTGCTTTTTCAATAACACTTTTTGTTCTTACATAAGTGTATTGAATATATGGTCCTGTTTCTCCTTGGAAGTTTAATATTTGATCCCATTCAAATATTTCGTCTTTTACTCTACTATTTGCTAAGTCATTAAACACAACTGCACCAATTCCTACTTTTTTGCTATATCGTCCTTATTTTTTCTAAATCAGGATTTTTTTCTTCTATAACTTTCTTTGCTCTTTCTATTGCTTCATTTAATAAATCTTCAAGTTTTACTACATTTCCTTCTCTTGTTGACATTTTTCCTGTTTCAAGTAATACCATTCCATAAGATACATGTTCTAATCCTTTGATATATTTTTCATCAAGTCCTAATAATTTAGCTACTTCAAATATTTGTCTGAAATGTAAAACTTGTTCATATGATGTTACATATAATGCTTTATCATAATCATATGTACGTGCTCTATAAAGTATTGCTGCTAAGTCTCTTGTTGCATATGTTGATGAACCATTTGATTTTTCAATTAGACATGGCGCCATTCCGTAATCTTCTAAATCAATTATTCTGGCTCCTTGTGATTCTACTAATTTTCCACTTTTCTCTAATAAGTCAATAACCTCACCCATTTTATCTGTATAAAATGATTCTCCATTCCAAGAATCAAATTTTGTTCCAAGTATATCATAAACTTTTTTGGAATTCTCTTAAACTTAAATCTTTAAATTTAGTCCATAATTCAACACATTCAGGATCCCCATCTTCTAATTTTTTAAAATTATCTCTACATGCTTCTAAAACACTTTCATCTTCTTTGCATAAATTTGAAATTCTAACATATATTTCTGTTAATTTTTCGATAGGGTTTTCATCAAGATTATATTCTGTTCCCCATCTTTTATATCCTTCTATTAGTTTTCCAAATTGTGTTCCATAATCTCCTAAATGGTTTATTCCTGTAACATTATATCCTAAATATTTATAAATATTATATAATGCTGAACCTATTACTGTTGTTCTTAAATGCCCTATATGAAATGTTTTTTTGCGATATTAGGTGATGAATAATCTATTACTATGTTTTTACCATTTCCAATTTTGATTTTCCATATTCTTCATTTTCATCAACTTCTTGAAGAATCTCTTTGGCAAGTGTTTCCTTATTTACAAAAAAGTTAAGATATCCTCCAACAACTTCTATCTTTTCTACATATTTTTCTGATATGTTTACATTTGCTTTTATATCATCTGCAATTACATTTGGTGATTTTCTTAGTGTTTTTGCAAGTTTGAAACAAGGAAATGCATAATCTCCATTTCCTTGTTCTTTTGGAACTTCTATAAATCCTTTAATTTCATTAACTTCTATTTTTTGTTATTTGTGCAATTGATTCTGCTATTATTTGTTTAAAATCGATCATAATTCTTAAGATGCCTTTCAATATGGCAGTTATTTTTTAAGAACTTCTGTCCCATCTTTCGTATCTTTTACTATATAGCCTTTTTCTGCTATTAGAGCTCTTAATCTATCTGATTCACTCCAATTTTTGTCACTTCTAGCTTGTTTTCTTTCTTCTACTAAATCTAAAATTTCTTGTGGTATTTTTGTTTCTTGTACTTCATCAATTTTTATTCCTAGTACTGTATCAAACTTTTTAAGTAATTGTGCTATTTTAGGTGATTTTTCAGGATATTTAACTGCTTCCCATACAACACTTAATGCAAGTGGCATATTCATATCATCATTTATTGCTTGATGAAATCTATTTTCCATATCTGCAATTATTTCATCAGATATATCTGAATTTCCATTTAAGTGTTTTTGATATCCTTCTCTTAAACGAATAAGAGATGTAGTTGCTGATTCAATTCCTTCCCATGTAAAGTTTAATTTTCCTCTATAATGACATGAATAATTAAACAATCTATATGCAAGTGGACTATATCCTCTAGCAATTATATCATCTATTAAATATGTGTTTCCAAGACTCTTTGACATTTTTCCACCATTTATTAATAGATATTCTCCATGTATCCAATAATGTGCTGGATTTTTTGCCACAAGCACCTTTATTTTGTGCAATTTCGTTTTCATGGTGTGTTGGTATTAAATCAATTCCACCTGTATGTATATCAAATTCTTCACCAAGATATTTTGTGCTCATTGCTGAACATTCAATATGCCATCCTGGATAACTTGGTCCCCATGGACTATCCCATTTCATTAAATGATTTGCTGGTGCTTTTTATCCATAAGGCAAAATCATATGGATTTCTTTTTTCTGGATCTATATCAACTCTTGCTCCTGCTTTTTGGTCATTTAAGTTTATTCCTGATAAAATACCATATTTGTCTAATTTTGAAACATCAAAATATATAGCTGTAGAAGTTTCATATGCATACCCATTTTTCATTATTTTTTGAACCATTTCCAACATTTCTTTTATATGATCTGTTGCTTTACATACAACTTCAGGAGTTTCAATATTTAATCTTTCTAAATCTCTAAAAAATAATTTTGTATAATGTTCTGCTATTTCTAAAGGACTTTTTATGTTCTTCTCTAGCAGATTTTAACATTTTGTCTTCTCCTTCGTCTCCATCTGATACTAAATGTCCTACATCTGTAATATTCATTACATGTTTTAATTCATATCCATTATATTTTAAAACTCTTCTTAATGTATCATTTAATAAGTTTGTTCTCATATTTCCTATTGTTGCATCTTTATATACTGTTGGTCCACAAGAATATATTTTAACTTTTCCTTCTTCAATTGGTTTAAATAAATCTTTTTGTTTTGTTAATGTGTTGTAAAAATAAATATCCATATATGCCTTCCTTTCTATTCTATTTTATGCTTTTTGCCCCACATATTGTGAGGCAAAAATTCTTATTATTCTTCAGTATTTGTATCTTCTTCTGGTAGATCTGGAGTTGGTGTAGTTTCACCTTCAGATGGTTTAGTACTCTCAGTTGGCTTAGTACTCTCTGTTGGTTTTGTACTTGATGTATCATCAGCTGGCTTTGTACTTTCTGTTGGTTTTGTACTCTCAGATGGTTTAGTGCCTTCTGTTGGCTTTGTACTCTCTGTTGGCTTTTCCTCTGGTGCTTTGTGAATATTACAATATTCAGTTGGTGCAGAGTTTTCACTCTCCCTTCCTTCTAATGTATTCCATAAATCTAATCTTTCTTTTTCTATTACATAACCAGTCTCTCTAACTTTTCTTGAAGACTCTGGACAATATTGATTTGCTAATAATCCAGACTCTGTACAAATTGTATATGTTCCTTGATGTGCATCACAAGTTTCTGGTAGTTTTCCTTCCACAAATATTTCTGAATATGTATCTGTACATTTATCTGAAGCTAACATTCCACTTGTTCTACATACTCGTGCAGAAACAATTCCGTCTGGTTGTTTAAATGTTGATTTTTCTAATCCACTATGTATTTCTTTCATTATATTAGCAAATATTAAACCTGATGATTGTTTACTTGATTTTGTAATTGTTCTTGGTTCATCAAAAGCATATAATACAGCACATGAATAATAGTTTGTAAATCCACACATCCATCTCTCTTTATCTTCTTGTTGTTCCTGTTTTGGCTGCTAAATCCATTCCACTAATTCTTGTATATGTTGCTGTTCCTGCTGAATCATTAACTACAGATTTCATTAAATCTTTTACTATATATGCTGTTTGTACTGAACATACTCTTTTTCTGTTGGTTGGTTTGGCTCTAATACTATATTTCCATTAGAATCTACAGCTTTTGTATAAAATGTTGGTTTAATATATACTCCATCATTCGAAATCATTGCATATGCTGCTGCCATTTCTAATGGACTAATACCATATGTAAATCCTCCTATTGCAACAGATGCTAAATTATTATCTTTTTCATCATCTAATGTTGATACTCCCATTTTCTTTAAATATTCAATACCTTTTTGGGGAGTTAATTCTGCTTGTATTTTTATAAATGGGATGTTTTGAGAAGTTGTTAATGCTGATCTAACAGTTCTTTTTCCTGTATATCTATTATAATTTTTTGGTGTCCATGTTCCTCCAAATGTTGTTCTTGTATCCAAATATATTGTAGCAGGTGTTATTATTCCTTCTTCAATTCCAGGTAATACATCTGATAATGGTTTTATTGATGACCCTGTTTGCCTTGGACTATTTATTCTATTTAATCCTCTTGCTGTTGTTTTTTCTCCTAATTGTCCAACAGCTCCAACTACATACCCTGTTGATGGTTCTATTATAACAGCTGCTGCTTCTGCTACAATTTCATTTCCATTAGAATCTGTTATAATATTTCCCTTTGCATCTTTGGCATATAATGTATATTTATCTTCAGCCATTTCATCTTCCATTATTTTTTGAATATCTACATCTTGTGTAGAATATATCTTTAATCCACTTGTATTTAAATATGTTTCTGCTGCTGTTTTAGAAATATTTTTTTCTTGTGCAATTTGCTCTATCAATTGTGAAATTAATGCATCTGTATGTGATGAATAAACATTTCCTTTTACTCCATTTTCAAAATTAAATCCTGCTTCAACCTCAGCAACTGCTGAAATATTCTTCTTGATTTATAGATCCACATTTTTTCATTTGTCCTAATACTGTTTTTGTTCTTTTTTAATTTTTTCAGTATTATCTTTTCCTGAATATGGATTATACGCATTTGGTGAATTATTTATTCCTGCTAAAAATGCACATTGTGCAATACTTAAATTTGATGCATCTGTATTAAAATAATATTCTGCTCCTGTTTGAACTCCATAGTTTCTTCCTCCAACAAGTATCAAATTTAAATATAATTCTAATATTTGATTTTTACTTAATTCATTCTCTACTTGATATGCTTTAGCCCATTCTTTTACTTTTCTTAATATTCCGTTGATTCCACTACTTTCCTTATCTTGTGTTATATTTTTTTTACTAATTGCTGTGTTATTGTACTTCCTCCACCTGTTGTTGATTTTCCAAAATGGGTTACAAATGAAAGAATTGCTGCTGTTGTTCTTTTTAAATCTACTCCATGGTGTTGATAAAATCTTTCATCTTCAATTGCTATATATGCTTTAGGTAAATATGGTGACATTTCATCTAGTGTAATAATTTTTCTACTTTCTTTTCCATTTAGTTCTGCTAATACGTTTTGATTTGAATCTACTATTACTGTATTTTCTATCATTGTCAATTTTGATAAATCAATTTTCAAATCATCTCCAAAAAATCCATATATAAGTCCTATTGTAACTCCTGTCCCAACAACAACTAATAATATTATTAATATCAATAATATTTTTAATGTTATCGCTAATTTTGGATGTTTATACTTGAATTTCATTTTAGTATCTTTTTCTATTAACTTATTATTTGCATTTTTTGCATTTGTTTTTTGACTTTTCATATTTTTTTTATTTGAATTACTATGTTGTTTATTTTTTTTCTTTTTTTCTTTCATTAAAATATCCTTCCTTTCGCAAGAATCAGCACTTTTGAATATATTAAAATCGCAAATACATTATATTATATTTTTCAAAAAAAGAAAAAGCTTTTTAAGAAATTCTTTATAATTTTTAAAAGCTTTTACACACAAAAAAAAGCAATCCCCACATTAGCCGTAAGTTGATTGAATTTTTAAGGACCTGTCTTCGACAGGTGGGTTCCTTCTTGAATACTCATGGGCTTCTTACTACTCGAAATGTAATTTTACAAATGCTAAAGTGTAAGCTTGCACGCCATATTCAAAGATTTAAGGTCCCTCTTTAAACTTGTAGGTTCTAAAAATTCTGTCTACACGCACTACGCAGGGTTTTTGCTTTGTTCTAATTATTTATTTGTTATACATATTTTAGCATATAATTTTTTCTATTGCAACACTTTTTTTTTTGTTCAAATTTCTTAAATTTTATATGCTAATTTTATTATATCTCTTTTTTTCAAATTTATACTCACTTATAATGATTTTTTCTTTGTTTTTTATGCTGGAATTTTTTTCATTAAATATATTATAATTTTACTCTTTTTTCAATGATTTTTATTGCACATTTTATTCCATCAATACAGCTGTCATAATTCCTCCAGCATATCCTGCACCTTCTCCACATGGATATAGTCCTTGAATATTAATTGAATTCATTGTTTCTTTATCTCTTGTTATTTGTACTGGTGATGAACTTCTTGTTTCTACTCCCGTCATTATTGCATCATGTTCAGCAAATCCATGTAATTTTTTGTCTAATTCTGTTAATCCTTCTTTTAATGTATTTGAAACAAATTCTGGCAATATTTCATTCAGGTTGGAAAATGTTACTCCAGGCATATATGTTGGCTTTATTTTTCCTAAATTTGTTGTTGTTTTATTTTCGAGAAAATCTTCAACTCTTTGTATTGGTGCATTGTAGTTTTTTTTCGCCTAATTCAAATGCTTTTTTCTCTAATTCTTCTTGAAAATACATTCCATCTAATGGCGATTCTTTATAAAAATCTTCAACAGATATATTTACAAGTAATGCACTATTGGCGTTTTCTCCATCTCTTGCATATTTACTCATTCCATTTGTTACAATTGAACTTTCTTCTGAATTTGAGGCCATTACTTTTCCACCAGGGCACATGCAAAATGTATAGCAAGTTCTTCCATTTGAGGCATGATATACTAATTTATAATCTGCAGACCCTAATCTCAATTTTGTTTTATTTCCATATTGAGCTATATTTATATCTTTTTGTAAATGTTCTATTCTAACTCCAACAGCAAAGTTTTTTGGCGCTACTTTTACTCCTAGTTCATTTAATTTTTTAAATGTATCTCTTGCACTATGTCCAATTGCTAATATAACACTATCTGTTTCTATTTTTTCTTTTTTGGTTTGTTATTACAGATTTTATCTGACCTTTTTTTATTTCAAAATCTATAACTTCTTCTTCAAAAAATATTTGTCCACCTTTTTCTAATATATATTCTCTAATATTTTTTTCACAATCTTTACCAAATTATCTGTTCCTAAATGTGGTTTTGCAACATACATTATTTCTTTTGGCGCACCAAATTTTACAAATTCTTCGAGTACTTTTCTTGAATATATACTTGAATTTCCAGTATTTAATTTTCCGTCTGAAAATGTTCCTGCCCCACCTTCTCCAAATTGAATATTAGATTTAGGGTTAAATTTTCTATTATTTATAAATTCCTCGACATCTTTTACTCTATCTTCTACTCTTTTTTCCTCTTTCAATTAGAATTGGCTTTATTCCATTTTCAACAAAGATTAATGCAGAAAATAAACCTGCTGGTCCAGCTCCTATTATTACTGGTTGAATTTTACTTGTCCTTTTTACTTTTTTATTTCTGGCATTTTATATTCTTCAATTTTTTCAAATCTTTTTTTCTTTATTTTTATCTTTTAACTCAATGTCTATTGTATAATTATAGAAAATGTCTTCTTTTTTTTTCTGGCATCTATTGATTTTTTATAAATATACCATTTTTTCACATCTTCTTTTTGTAATCTATTTTTTGTAATGCTTTTTCTAATACTTTTTCTTCTAATAAATCTTCTCTTTTTTATATCTTTTATTCTTATCATTATTTTTCTCCATTTTATACTTAATTATTTTACACTACTTAACCTCAAATGTCTATATTTTGCCCAAAATATTTTTTGTCACTCTTGCAAGTTATGTAAATTAGTGTTATACTCTATATATGATGTCTTTGACATTTGTCGATTTTTTTTCTGTCACAAATTTACAATTGGAGGAAAACAACATGATGATTAAAAAAAAAATTTGGAAAAATTTATGGAAAATCTTGAATCTGCTCAGTGGATGGGACTTGAATTAAGTTGCTGTAAATTAATCGCAGAAGCTCTTTCCTATCCCAAAGCAATTCCTAATGAATATTGGTATAGTATTGATTATAACCAGTTTGACAATCTGTTTTATCTTACATTAAAACTTCCACAAAAAAAGTTTACTAAAAAAGAAATGCGACAAATACAAGATGAAATTGCAAAACGAATTATGGAAGAATTAGCTAATCCGTCATACATCAGAATTTATCCTAATATCACTACTGCTGCTGCTTTCAACTACTTTTCACTTTTTCATGCCTTAGCACTTTTAAATATTCCTGAATGGAAAATTGATATTCCTACACCAGAACAAAATTTTGAATATAATCAAGCCTATGGTTTGTTCAAATTAGATGATCGCTCTAAGGAATTTGAGAAATACGGATATTATATTTGCAACCAGCACGATTTGGCAATGAAGCATCTCAAGGAAGAATTGACAGAAAAAAAATAAACCGTTGTAACGATATTTACAAAGAGCAAACTTGGAATCCATGTTCTAAGTTTGTTCTTTGTCTTTATATATAAAATTTTTAATGCAAATTGACTTTTATGTAAATTTATGGTATTATTTTACCTGTTAAGGTAAAGCACCTTGATTTTGTAAGTTTTTACTTACAAATGTAATCACTCAATTGAGTTATGTAATGGAGGGAAAAATATGGCTCGGAATTTATTGATTATCTTACCTGTGATTGTTTTTGTAATCACTTGGAGCATTTGCTTTTTAATGGATAACAAATTAGTACTTTTCTTCTTTGAAAAAGGACATTACGTTTTCTCTACTGGTACTGGTCTGAGAGGACTTGTTATCATAAAAGCAAGTGTTGGAAAAGATACTTCTTGTAAAATTATACTTACAAACACCTACACAAAATCAATTAAACATCATTGGGTTCTCAATGATAAATGTAAACGAATTTTTATTGTATATATTCCTTCTCAATATTTAGAAGTTGATGTAGATGGAAATTCTGCAAACGATTTTGTTGTAGAATGTTTGAGTTTTAACAAGAAATAATTTCAAAATCATATTCATTCCATAAAAAACGCAATCAATTAAGATTGCGTTTTTTCTATTATTCAAATTTCTTTATATTCAACATTCTTAAAGCATTAATTATTGCAATAACAGAAACTCCTACATCTGCAAAAACAGCTTCCCACATCGTAGAGGCTCCAAATGCAGTTAATACAAGAACTGCTATTTTTACAAATATTGCAAAAATAATATTTTCATGAACAATTCTCATTGTCTTTTTTGACAAGTTAATTGCTTTACTTATTTTTGAAGTTTCATCTGTCATTATAACAATATCTGCTGCTTCTATTGCCGCATCAGATCCAAGTCCACCCATTGCAACACCAATATCTGAAATTGTTAAAACAGGTGCATCATTTATTCCGTCACCAACAAATACAAGCTTTCCCTTTTCACTCTTTTGTTTTAATAATTCTTCTACTTTTTCAACTTTTCCATCTGGTAATAATTCCGTATAAACTTTATACATATTTAACTTTTTTAGCAACATATACTCCAACTTCTTTTTTTATCACCTGTAAGCATTACTGTTTCTTTAATATTCATTGCTTTTAATTCTCTAATTGTTTTTGGAGAATCTTGTTTTATTTTATCTGCAATTAATACATATCCTACATATTTTTTTTCAATTGCAACATATAATATCGTTCCTACTTCATCACATTTTTAAAGTCTATTTTTTCTTCTAACATTAACTTTTCATTTCCAACTAAAATATCTTTTCCATCAATTTTAGCCCAGATTCCTTTTCCACTTAATTCTTGTGGATTTTTTATGATTTTTTCGTCAATTTCTTTGTTATATGCTTTCTTTACTGATTTAGCAATTGGATGGTTTGAATAGTTTTCTGCATGTGCAACAATTCTTAATAACTCATCTTTTTCAATTCCTTCTGCATAAATATCTTGAACTTCGAAAATTCCTTCTGTTAATGTTCCTGTTTTATCAAATACTACTATTTCTGTATTTGCCAATGCTTCTAAATAGTTACTTCCTTTTACTAATATTCCTATTTTTGAAGCTCCACCAATTCCGCCAAAGAAACCTTAATGGTATTGATATTACTAATGCACATGGACATGATACAACCAAAAATGACAATGCTCTATATAGCCATACTGAAAATGTATTAAAATCTTTTAATATTATTGGTGGTATAAATGCTAAAAGTACAGCTATTATAACTACTGTTGGAGTATAATATTTTGCAAATTTTGTAATAAAGTTTTCAGATTTTGATTTTTTACTACTTGCATTTTCTACTAAATCCAAAATCTTACTTACTGTTGATTCTCCAAATTCTTTAGTTACCCTTATTTTTAACAAACCATCTTTATTGATACATCCACTTAATACTTCATCTTCTGTTTTTACAACTCTTGGAACAGATTCTCCTGTCAATGCCATTGTATCTAAGCTTGATCTACCTTCAACAACAACACCATCTAATGGTATTTTTTTCTCCTGTTTTTACAATAATTATATCTCCAATTTTCACTTCATCAGGATCAACTTTTTTCAATTTTTCCATCTTTCTCAATATTTGCATAATCTGGTCTTATATCCATTAAACTTGCAATTGATTTTCTAGATTTATCAACAGCATAACTTTGAAATAATTCACCAACTTGATAAAACAACATAACTGCAACAGCTTCTGGAAATTCGCCTATTGCAAATGCACCTATTGTTGCAACAGCCATTAAAAAGTTTTCATCAAAAACTTTTCCTCTAAATATATTTCTTACAGCTTTTTTTAATATTTCAAATCCTACAACTAAATAACTTATAATAAACAATCCATTATTTATCCATTCATTTGAAAATGGAATTACTAATGCTAGCACAAATAAAATTGCTGATATTATTATTTTAATTCCTCTTTTTTTCATTTGATTTCCTCCAATTAAATTTCCTCTATAGTACAATCAGGTTCTTCTTTTTTTCACAACCTTTTTTAAATTTTTTAATACTTCATCTTTTCTATCATCTTCAATTTCCATTACCAATTTTTCTGTCATAAAACTCAAAGATGCCTCTGTTACACCATCTATTTTTTGTATAGCTCTTTCTAATTCTGCTGCACAATTTGCACAATCAATTCCTTTTATTTTAAATTTCATTTTCATAATAATTACCTACCCTTCTTTTTTATATTTATTTCAAAAATTGTACACCCGGATTGGAAAATAGTTGAATTTTGGCGAGCCCTGAGGCTGTTAAAGCTTTGCTTGCTACAGCCTCAGTATGTGTAACTGAAAATTTTATTTAAAAGGCAAGGGCGCATACGTAGTGTATGTAACCACATTTTAAATGAAATTTAACACAGCCAAAATTATAAATATTTTCCAATCCTATATTTTATGTTCAATATGCTCTATAGCAACTTCAAACACTTCTTTTACATGTTCATCATCAAGTGTATAAAAAACTTCTTTCCCTACTTTTCTACACTTTACAATTCCACTTCTTCTTAATGTTCCTAATTGATGTGAAATTGACGACTTACTCATACCAAGTACATTTGCTATGTCACACACACACAGCTCATTTTTATCCAAAGCATCTAATATTTTAACTCTTGTTGTATCTCCTAATATGCTAAAAAAAATCTGCCATTTTATTTAATATATCTTCATCTACCATTTGTTTTTGTGTTGATTCAACTAAATCTTGATGAATTACATTACAATCACAAACAAATTCATTCCTTGCCATACATATCTCCTTTCCTTACTCTTTTTGTAAGCAAAATAATTGAGTAATCATTCAACTTTTACTATATTATAGTTGAATAATTACTCAATTGTCAATACTTTTTATAAATTTTTTTTAAAATAATATGAAAGAATTATCTTTCATATTATTTTAAATACTACATCGCTAGCCATTTGAGTTTTTCGACATAAAGTCGAAAACTCAAATCGGGCATGAACAAATCAAAGAAAAATTTTAAATTTTTCTTATTTGTTCACAAATTTTTTATACACTTCCATGATAATTATTAAAGGTATTGAAAATACTACTAATCCACCAGCAAACTCTAATGGTATTGTTTTTAAACGTAATATATTTGATAATATATCACTTCTCACGACTATTATTTGTATTAAACATGTTATCAATATCGAAAATATCAAGAATTTATTATTTTGTCCTGATATTTTAAATGCTGAAATTCTTTCACTTCTACAATTAAAGATATGAATATTTTCCATTAAGACCATCAATGTTAGTAAATAACTTCTAATAACTTCTATTTCAAGATGTTTTATATTATATAAATAAATATAAAGTGCAAATTCTATTATCCCCATTACTGTTGCTGATATGATAATTTCATTTATCATTAATTTATCAAATATTTTTTCATTATTTGCAGGTCTATTCATTACATCTTCAACATCTTTTTCAAATGCTAAAGCATTACTTTGAATTCCATTACTTATTAAATTTAACCATAATAATTGTATTGCGACTAATGGTATTGGAAAATTAAATATCATCGCTAATACAAATAATATTATTTCAGATAATCCTGTTGATAAGAGCAAATATATTACTTTTCTTATATTATTATATGCTCTTCTTCCTTCTTCTACACCATTTACAATTGATGAAAAATTATCATCTGTTATTATCATATTCCCTGTTTCTTTTGATATCTGTTCCACTTCCTATTGCAACACCTATATTGGCTGATTTTAGAGCTGGTGTATCATTTACCCCATCACCTGTTACAGCAACCATTTTTCCTTCTTCTTTTTTTAATTTTTTAACTATTTCTAATTTCTCCATAGGTGTTGCTCTAGAATATACTTTTGTTATACCTATTCTCTTAGCTATTGCTTCTGCTGTATTTTTTGGTCTCCAGTAATCATAATCGTTTCAATTCCTGCTTTTTTACAACTTTCTACTGCTTCTGTTACTCCTTCTCTAATCGGATCTACAAATCCTATCAATCCCAGAAATATCATATCTTTAAGATCTTTTTCTTCTAGCTCTTTTGTTTCAAAATTTCTCTTATGAATTTTACTTTGAGCTATTGCTATAACTCTATATCCTTCTTCTGCTAATTGAATATTTTGATTAAGAATTTTATCTTTATTTATCTTGTCTTTCTCATTAATATATTTGCAAAATTCTAAAACTTTTTCTGAGCCCCTTTTATAGTTACTACATATTCATTATTTTCTTCAAATACTACTGCTGAATATTTTAATTGTGATTCATAATGTATCATACTTTTTATATCAAATTGTTGTTTTATTGAATTTTCATTCCTAATGCTAAAAATGCTGTATCTATTGCATCACCTGAATGTTTCCATTGTTTTCCATCATATTCAAGCCTTGCTTCATTGTTTACATATCCCATTTTCACTATTTCTTTTATTTGTGTTTTATCTTTCTCATCACATCTTATTTCACCTATATCATTATATCCAATTCCTTTTATTGATGCTACACTATCATTCGGAAGAACTATTTTCTTTGCAGTTTGTTCATTTGCAGTTAATGTTCCTGTTTTATCTGTTGCTATAACATTACAACTTCCTAAGCTTTCAACTGCATTTAGCTTTTTACTATTACATGTCTTTTTGCCATTTTATTTGAAGATACTGATAATACTATTGTCATAGCAATTGTTAATCCCTCTGGTATTGCAGAAACTGTTAATGCTATTACTGTTGATAATATTTCAGATAATTTATATCCTTTAAAAAACAAAAAATTGATACAATTATTGCAAAATTAAAAATGCAAAACTTATTTGTTTTGAAAATTTTTTCTATTTTTATTACTAATGGTGTTTTTGAATCTTCTGAAAGTAATACATTTTCAGCAACTTTTCCAAATTCTGTATATTGACCTGTTGCTATTACAACACCTATTCCTCTTCCTTTTGTAACTATACTTCCTGCAAATGCAATATTATCTCTTTCTGCTAATTCTGTTTCTTTAGGCAATGTTATATCTAATTTATTTTTTGGTTTTGATTCACCTGTTAAAACAGATTCATCTATACTTAAATTTTTTACATCTATTAATCTCAAATCAGCAGGTACTTTATTTCCAGATTCTAATTCTATAATATCTCCAACAACTATATTTTCTGAATCGATTTCTTCTATTTTTCCATCTCTTAATACTTTAGTTCTAATTTTTATCATATTTTGAAGCTTTTCAGCACTTTTTTTTCTGAACTCCATTCCTGATATGTTCCTATAATTGTATTTATTCCTATTACAACAAATATAAATATTGCATCTGCTTTACTTTGTGTTATTATTGAAAATATTGCTGAAAAAAATAGTATAAATATTATTGGATTTTTCAGTTGTTCAATAATTATGTTCCAAATAGTATTTCTCTTACCTGTTGGAATTCTATTTAATCCTTCTTCTTTTTTAATCTTTTGTTCGCTTCTGAATTTGTTATGCCTTTAGAACTTGTTTCTAATTGTTTTAATATCTCTTCTTTTCCTTTATACCACATAAAAAAATCTCCTTTGAATTATTATGCACTCAAAAGAGACCTTTTATTAATTTTTTTTCATACTCATTATATATGAGTTATTAAGATTTCTAAGCAATCAAACATATAAAAATTCAAAAATATGCTTATATTAATACATCATGTATTTGTTTTAATATATTGTCATCTACAATTTCTTTAAAAATAATAGAAATTTTTGTTCTTGTTATTTCTATATTAAAGATTTCTAATTTATTTTCATTTGCAATTTCTAAAACTTTTTGCAATATATCATCATTTGAACTTATTCCATATCCTATAACTGAAATTTTTGATATTTCTTTTTTTTACAATGCTTTTTACTCCAGAACTTTCAAGATTATGTGTTATTTCTGTTCCTTTTTTATCATTAAATGTTGATTCTGTAATTATTGGTACATCAAATTTTTTCTCCTATTTCTACACATCTATCATGAAGTACTTTTGCTCCTTCACTTGATAATGAATACATTTCTTCATAAGATATTTTCGTTAGTTTATCTGCATTAGGTATTTTTTCTTGGATCTGCTGTATATATACCATCAACATCTGAATATATGTAGCATCTTGATGCATTTAATTCTGCTGATAATGCTACTGCTGTTGTATCAGATCCTCCTCTTCCTAATGTTGTTATATTATTATTTTCATCTATCCCTTGAAATCCTGTAATTATTACTATATTTTCTTTTAATTCTTTTTTTTCTTTCAGTATCAATTTTTATAATTGATGCATTTTGATAATTATTGTTTGTATATATTTGTGCTTGATATCCATTTAAAGATATTGATTTGTGCCCAATTAAATTTAATAATATTGCTAATTTAGAAGCACTTACTTGTTCCCCTGTACTTAGCAACATATCTAATTCTCTTTTATTTTATATTTTGAGATTTAGTTATTTCTTCTAATTCTTTTTGCTTGTTTTAATAAATTATCTGTTGTTTTTCCTTGTGCTGATACTACAACAACTACTTTATGTTTCATCGCTTTTTCTATTATTTTATTTGCTACCATCATTAATCTTTCATTATCTGCAACAGAACTTCCTCCAAATTTTAAGACTACTGTATCCATATATAATCTTCCTTAAATAGTAAAAATAATAGTTATATTTAATTATAAACATAACTATTATATTATATTAATTTTATGGCTACTTGTTACTATTTATATATTTTAAATAACTTTCTATAAAACCATCTAAATTTCCATCCATAACTGTTTGAACATTTCCAACTTCATAATTTGTTCTATGATCTTTTACAAGTGTATATGGACAAAATACGTATGAACGAATTTGACTTCCCCAAGCTATATCTTTTTTGTTCTCCTTTTAAATCCTCAATTTTTTCTTTATGTTTCTTGTTCTTTCAAATCAAATAATTTTGATTTTAACATTTTCATAGCTGTTTCTCTATTTTGAATTTGTGAACGTTCTGATTGACATGATACCACTATATTAGTTGGTATGTGTGTTATTCTAACTGCTGACGAAGTTTTATTTATATGTTGTCCGCCCGCTCCAGATGCTCTATAAGTGTCTATTCTTAAATCATCTGGATTAATTTCTATTTCTATGTCATCTGTTATTTCTGGTAGAACTTCTAATGATGCAAAAGATGTATGCTTCTTCCTCCTCTATCAAATGGAGAAATTCTGACTAATCTGTGTACTCCTTTTTCACTTCTCATATATCCATAAGCATTTTGTCCAACAATCTCAAATGTCACGCTTTTTATTCCAGCTTCTTCACCTTCCAAATAATCTAATTCTTTTACAGTTCATATCCAGTTTTATTAGCCCACCTTGTATACATTCTATATAACATTTCAGCCCAATCCTGTGATTCTGTACCGCCTGCCCCCGGATGCAATGTTAATATTGCATTATTAATGTCATATTTTCCAGATAATAATGTTTCTAATTGAATTTTCTCTACATCATCTTCTAGTTTTTTCGTAGATTTTAAAATATCTTTTGCAACTTCTTCATCAACCTCTAAATTTGCAAGTTCTGTTAATTCTATTAAATTACTTGCTTCATTTTGTGCTAATTCAAATTCATCAATCTTATGTTTTAATTCCTTTATTTTTTGCTAATACTTTACTACTTATTGATGTATCTTGTTGCCAAAAAAGCTTTCTTGTTGTGTTTGCTCTTCTAATTTCTTTAGTTCTTCTTTCTTTGATTCGATGTCAAAGAGACTCACCTAAACTTTCTACTTTGTTTTTTAATTGTTGCAATTTATTTAAGTTTTCTTCTAATTCTATCAACTCTGTCAACTCCTTATATATTATAATCTGTTATAGATAATTTTGGAAATTCAAAATCTTGCCCACCTGAAGTAAATTTTGTTGATATAAAATGATTTTTATTCATTGTACTACTTCCCTTTAAAAAATATCTATATCTAATTGTATTTGTTAATTTTCCTCCACCAACTATAATTGGGTCATCCCATGTTGTATCTATAGCATACCATTTTTTCATCTATATTTACATAGTTCCATGCATGATTTTCTGTTTTCCCATCACTATTTGTTGCTGTTCCTGTTATTATTATATTTTCTAATCCTGCTTCATTTAGTAAATATTGTGAAGCTTTTGCATATCCTTCACATACACATGTTTTTGATACTAGAGCACCATATATATTATATATATTTTTTTCTACAAATTTTTGATCATATTCTATTGTATCAACTAAATAATCATGTATATATCTCATTTTTTTCAATATCATTTTTCCCTGCAATCTGATTTAATATTTGATTTTTTACAGCTATTACTTGGCTTTCACATTGGTCTATTTGTTCTTTTGATGTAAATCCGTCTAATAAATATGTTGGATCTTTAGCACTATTTATATATACATTATATTTTGTTGAAAATATTTTTTGAATTGTTTCTATATTTATATACATTTTTGTAACATCAATATAAAATACATCTGGATTGTCATAAGTAAATGCTTCAATAGCCGTTTGATATTCTTCTTGTAATTTATCACTTCCATTTTCTTGTGATAATATATCATAAAAAAGCATTTCCAAATTGAATTGTATATGTTCCTGTTTTTAAATTTTTCTTTATTTTCATATAATTTTTCATATATAATTTTTCCATTCTCTCCTAATTGACTGTATAAGTATTTATTTTGATATTCATTCTTGGTTAAAACTTGTGTTCCAACTGTGCTACCACTTATTTTTGTATCTGTTGTTGTCTTTGTATTATTAATTCTGTTATCAGATTCTTGATTTTCAATTTTTGGATATATTAATTGTAAATTTCCAAAATCCACATCACCATTTCCTGCAAATTCATTATACATTACATACCCAAATAGCATTATTATTCCAGCTAACGCTATTACTATTAATACTAATAAAAATTTAATAAATCCATTTTCTTTTTTCATTTAAACATTCCTTTCAATTTCTTTTGTATATTTCTATTATATATTATAAAATATATTTTTTTTCAATTGTTTATTTCAGTTAATTAGAATATTTTTTCAAAATATTGTTAATATTAAAAATATGAATATTAAGAATTTTATAAATAATTTATTTGAACAAAATTATAATTTTTCAATTATAAATAATAATAATGAAAAAGTAAAACCAATAAATAATAATCATACCTCAATTTATCTAGAAATAAATAAAAATCTTGAGTTTATAAAAAGTAAATATAATACTTTAATTAATAGTGATATTGTAATTAGAGAATTTGAAACACTTGCTCAAAATCAATTATATAAAAGTTTTATAATTTATATTGATGGTCTAGTCAACTCTATTTCAATAAATGATTTTGTTCTAGAACCATTAATGTTTCCAAAAAGAGTTCAAAATCCAAATCCTGCCAATCTATTAAATTATATTGATAATAGATTATTGCCTCAAAATAGTGTTAATAAAGTTGAAGATTTTGAAGCTGTATGTTCTGGAATTAATATGGGAAATTGCTTACTTTTTATTGATACTTTAAATATTGCTTTTGATATAGATGTAAAAAAATATAATTCTCGTGGTGTTGATAAACCTGAAAATGAAGTAATTATAAAAGGACCTCAAGAAAGTTTTATTGAAAACATAAGAACAAATACCTCTCTTTTAAGAAAAATTGTAAATAATGAAAATTTGATAATTGAGAATATACCTGTTGGCAATATTAGTAAAACAAAATGTGGTGTTTGTTACATGAAAAATATTGCAAATTCAGATTTAGTTGGTGAAGTAAAATTCAGACTTAGCAATTTATCTATTGATTCTTTACTTTCTACTGGTCAATTGGAACAATTGTTGGAGGAAGAAGAAACATTTGGCATACCTCAACTCATTTCAACAGAAAGACCTGATAAGTGTTGTAAATATTTGTTTCAAGGTAGAATAATAATTTTAATTAATGGTAATCCATATGCATTAATTGCTCCTGCAACTATTGAAGATTTCTTATTTTCTCCTGAAGATACAAATTTAAAGCCAATATTTACTAATTTTCTAAGAGCTATTCGCTTAATAGCTGGTATTATTACTTTATTATTACCTGGTCTTTATATTGCTGTAACAAGTTTTCATCAAGAAATTTTGCCTACAGAACTGCTTTTTTTCAATATTATCAGCTAGAGAAAATGTTCCTTTTCCTATGATTTTTGAAATTTTACTTATGGAATTTTCTTTTTGAACTTATAAGAGAAGCTGGTTTAAGAGTTCCCTCTCCTATTGGTTCTACTATTGGAATTGTTGGAGCTTTAATTTTGGGTGATGCAGCTGTTAATGCTGGTATTGTTAGCCCTATTCTTATAATTGTTGTTGCTATTACAGGTATTTCTTCTTTTTTGCTATTCCTGATTTTTCTTTTGGATTTCATTTGAGAGTCTTTAGATTTATATTTATTGCTCTTGGATTTACTGCTGGATTTCTTGGAATTGGAATAGGATTGTTTATATATTTGACATTATTATGCAGTTTAAAATCTTTTGGTGTTCCATATACATCTCCTATTACTCCAAGTTATTCTGATAATAATGGATATTTCATTCCTCCTATTTGGAAACAAGAGTTTAGAGATAGCTTTTTGTCTCCAAAACGTAAAAAGTCTCAAGCAAAAATTAGTATGAAATGGAAATATTAAAAAAAAGAATTTCTAAATAGATTTTTTTCTATTTTAGAAATTCTTTTTATATATCAGGAAATTTCAAAAAACTTCCTAAATTTGTTCTTTTAATAATTCTCAGCTTTTATTTCAAAAAATGCTTTTGGATGATTACATACAGGGCAAACTTCTGGAGCTGATGTTCCAACTACAATATGTCCGCAATTTCTGCATTTCCAAATCTTAACTTCTCCTGCTTCAAATACTTTTCCTTCTTTTACATTTTCTAATAATTTTAAGTATCTTTCTTCATGTTCTTTTCTATTTTTCCAACTTCTTCAAATAAATATGCTATTTTTGCGAATCCTTCTTCTTTAGCTGTTTTAGCAAATTCCGCATACATATCTGTCCATTCATAGTTTTCTCCTGCCTAGCAGCTGCTTTTAAATTTTCTTCTGTTGATCCAATGGCTCCACCATTTAATAATTTAAACCATAATTTTGCATGTTCTTTTTCATTATCAGCTGTTTCTTGGAATATAGCAGCTATTTGCTCATATCCATCTTTTTTTTTTGCTTGACTTGCAAAAATGTATATTTATTTCTTGCTTGTGATTCTCCTGCAAATGCAGTCATCAAGTTTTGTTCTGTTTTTGATCCTTTTAATTCCATAATTTTACCTCCTAAATTTCTAATATTATTATGTACTTTTATTTAAATATTAAGCATTCTTACATAATAAATATTACTTTATATATAATATATCTTTTACTCTAAAAAATCAAGCTTTGTAATTAAAATTCAACAATTTATTCAAAATCTTATCAATATCGGGAAATACAATATTTTTCATTCCACGCTCATACAAATTTAGAACCTTATTTGCTTTATATATTATCTCTGTTTCAAGTTGTTTAGAAACTTTAATAGGTACTTTATTTTTCATATATTGACTTTCTATATAATCTAAAGTTACCAGAAACATATTTTGAATTAAAAATGCACTATATGTATTTGCAACATCTCCAAAAACAATAGTATCAATAGAGGGATTTTTTCCGAGCTTTATTTGTTTTTGAATTTTGCTATCATATATTCGTTTATATTTATCTATTTTCGTACTAACTGGAATAAACCAAATAATATTATCATATTTTTTACTCTTAATACAATAATAACATGGTCTTTTATTTCCACTTTCTTTATTTTTCATCAATTCTGGATCATCCATAATATCAAAAAATGAATCCTTTATAAAATAAAAATATCCAACATCTATTTGCATCTTTAATCCTCCTAATACCATTAAGGGCTTACCATTTTTGGTAAGCCCCCAATAAATTTATTCACTCTTTAATTTGTTAGTCGCTCAAAGAGGCGGCGACAAACACATTTATTCACTCTCTCATTTATAACTCGCTAAAGAGGTAGCGACAAACACATTTATAAAAAGCTATGCTGTCATTAATATTATATTCATAATAGCACGAAATATGTTATTTTGTCAATATTTTTTATTTTACTTCAATAAATAACTTTTTCTTAATTCATTGCTTTGGTATTAGTTTGAAAAAATATACTCTTTTATCATCTTTATTAAATCTTTCAACTCTGTAGATTTATTAGAATTAGTATAAATTCCAAACTCAATCTCTCCCAATTCCAGAGTTGTTTTAACTTCAACCAAATTAAATTTCTTATAATCATTTTCATCTACATATTCTCTTGTTATTAATCCTAATGCCTTTCCTGAACTTGTAAGTTCCAAAATCGTATTATAACTACTATTTTTCAAATTTAGCTTTTTCCCAAAAAGATAACATTTCTAATCTTTTTAATGCTTGTGAATATGTTCTTGGTGTATATATAATTTGACTTTCTATATCATCAAGTGTTAATTCCTTATTTGCGAAATTCAATTTTTACTTGCAATTATCACATCATGCAAATAACCTAATTTTGTATATTCAATACCATTTAATACTTCATTACTATCTTTTTTAGAAAAAACAATATCTAATTCTTTATTATGTAATTTTCTCATCATTTCACAAGTTTCTTCACATATTAAATTCAAATTAACATTAGGATATTTTAGATAATATTTGTTAAGAACATTACCAAAAATACAACTTCCAATATGATTATGAGTACCTATATTAATGACTTTCTCTTTACAAACTTGTCTATCTATTGTATTCAATTCCTCAATTGGCTTTTTTATTTTTTCATATAATTTTTTTCCTTCTAAAGTTAATTCTACACCTTTACTTTTTTCTTTCTAATAATTTCATTGATAATTGTTCTTCTAAATTTTTTATTTTTTTTTGTAATTGCTGGTTGAGAAACATTTAACTTTTCACTTGCTTTAGTTATATTGCCTTCTTTAGCAACCTCTACAAAAATCCTATATAATTCAAAATCTATCATTTATATCACTCCATATTATTTTATATACTAGGAAAGTTCTCCGAACTTCATAGTATATAAAAAGCTACACTCACTAGCCCTTTGAGATTTTCCTTTTTAGTCGAAAACTCAAATCAGGCAAGAACAAAGATCGACTACGTCGCTTTGTTCTAACATAAAAAAAGCATGAAGTATTCAATATATCTCATGCTTTTATACTAAAATCAATTAAGCAACTTCAACAAGCTTTTAAAAAGCTCTTTCTATTTGCTCATTATCTTTTCCATTTAAATCATAATGGATAGAATCATTTTTACACCCAGATAAGTGTAATACCAAATTTGATGATAAAAATAAACTAAATACTCCTTCTTGACATTCTCCTTTTTTATATAATAAACAATTTTTTCTACAAAATTCCGAATATCTCGCTCCTCTTGTTGAGTCTTTTACTTGAACCCAATTATTGCCTCTAAAGTAGCAACTCATAGGAATACCATGTTTTTTTCCTATTAATGATGTTGTCCATTCTGCTTGAGAATGTGTTGATATTTGGCATAAGAAATCATAAAAATTACTCATTGGCACAAAAAGTTCTTGCCATAAATCATAAGCTTCTTTTCCAGTAACTTCATTAGAATAACCTAAATATTCAGAAAATCTATTTAAGTCTAATAATTTTACATTTACATCTAATTCATCTATTGCTTTTTGTACAAGTTCTCTTACCTCACATTCATTCAGTTTTGTTACAACAATATTATATCTAACTGAAATCTTATTTTTTCTTAAAGCTCTTGTTATTTCTATAACATTTTGAGAAAGGTATTTAGGAAATTGACACCACATATATATTCTGAAAGATTATCAACACTAAAAACAATATCTATATATTCTTTGTATTTTGTTAGCACATCTATATATTCTAAAATTCTAAATCCATTTGTATTAATTCTTACTTTTGTATCTTTGAATTTCATAATATATTCAATAAGCTCACAAAAAATAACTTACACTTGTTGGCTCTCCTCCTGTAATTCTAAAATTTACTATTCCATTTGCATAAGCATTGGCAATAATCTTTTTACATCATCAAAAGAAATAGTTTCTTTCTTTTGATATGCTTTCTCCACCTTTCTTACAATAAAAACATTGATAATTACAATAAGTTGTGATTGCAATTGCCAAATAAGTATTTACCCGTTTTTTCATCTAATTTGCCTCCTAATATTATTAGTATCTGTTATATAAATACTACATATTATTTTAGCATACTATTTATATTATTTGAAATACATAAATGTCAGTTTGTGATAACTAAATAGAATATCATTCACATTAAAACAACTTTTGCTGATTTCCATCAATTGTATCAAAGTTCATATTCTTCAAAAAGAATCCTCTGTTCTAAACTCTTGTTCAACAACAACTGTTTTCTTATTACCATCTTTAAACTCATGTTTTAATACATAATTTACCTCAAACATTGATATGATCTCTTTACTTATATTATGACCTGGTGCAATTAATTGAACATTATTTTCTTTTTAATATTTCAAACATAACTTTCCATAAAAATACTGCGCTTGTTGCACCAAAAGGATTATCAACAATTATAACTTTTTACATTTGCTTGAACCATCTTTTCTTGTAAGCATACTGATATAAGAAATTATACAAACAGCAAACATAAAGTAAATTGCATTAACTTGTCCGTCTGAACCTAAATCTTCTTCCCATCTCTTATATGTTGAATGTTCTTGCACATCTTCAATCTTATATAATTTAACATAAGCTTTATCTATATTTATAATTTGTCCTACTAACATTTTTGAAGAAAGTTTTTCATTTAAAACTTCTTTAGTCATTTCTTCTGGCTTTTCTTCCATGTCTTGTACAATTTTATAAATATATTCTTTCATTCTTCTTATTTTTTCATCTTTTTCATATTCAAATAATTCAAGTTTTATTATATTTATATCTTTTCCGCCAAATTTAATTTTAGATAATCCTGGCAATTTTTCCAAATCTCTTACTATTGTTTCTGCTTTTTCAAAACATTTTGTAATAAAGTTTTCTTGATATTTTTCAAGTTTTTCAATTGCCTCATCAATATGTCTTATTCTCTCATTAATTAACTCTATGATAGTCAATATTCCTTGATTATTATTTTCCGCTTCACTTAAACATACAGGATTTTTTATTCCTTCTATTGATTCTAACACATCTTGTTTTATATAATAATTTTCAACACATTCTTTAATATGTTTTATATAACTATCAAAGTTTTGTTTTTGTTTTGATAATTCTTTATCTAAACTAATACTTTCTTGTTTGATTTTATTATATGTATATAATTCTGCTTCTAATATATTTTCAATATCAATTTCTGTTTGCTCTATTTTTTCTATCTGTTATGAAATTTTCTAAACCTATACATTCTTTCTTAAACTCTTCAACTTCATTTTCAACATCTTGGATTTTATTAGTAATATTTCTTATATTTGTTTTATTAGATGTGATTTTATTTTTGTTTTCATTCATATATGTTTTGATTATTTCATTATTTGAAATTTTATCTTCAATTTCATATTCAAATCCTGATTTTTGTAATTGACCAATTGATAATTTTATTTGTCCTATTATTTCACTTTCTGCTTTATCTTTTTCTGTTAGCCTGCCTTTTAATGATTTAATATTTTTTTTTTCTAAAATATCAATATTTGTCTTATATGATTTCAAATCACTCTCATTAATTCTTTCAAATATTTGATTTTTTTCTTCAAAATCATGTACATAATATCCATTTTCTTCAATTCTATTTTGACAATTATTCATATTTTGATTACACATATTTAATATTTTTACTAATTGATTATATGTTGATTCAGATGTACTAAATTTTTCTGTTAATGCTTTATATGTTGTTTCTATTTCTTCAAAGCTTTCCTCAATAATCTCTGTTTCTTCAAATTCTGTAAGTTCTGATAATTTTATCAAATATCTATTTTTTTTGATTTTCTAAATTATTTATTTGTTTTTCTAGTCCTCTTATTTCATCTTCAATTTCTTGAACTATTTCAATTTTTTTCTTCTAAACTTTCTTTTAATAATTTGTTCATTTGATTTTTTTTGCTGATTTGATCTTGAAGTTTTTGTAATTCATTATTTATATTTTTTAATTCATTTAAAACTTCAATTTCTTCTAAAATGCTTTTCTGGTCTTTTTTCTAATAAAGTATTTTCTTTAGAAAGTTCTTCTTTTTTCTCATTATTATTTTGAATATTATTACTTAAGTCTTTTTGCTCTTTTTCTAATTTTTCTATTTGAGATTTTGCACTATCTACATTTTCATATAAAGAATCTATTATGTTTTTGCTTGAATATGTTTGTTCAAATATTTTAACTTCATTCAAATATTCTTGCTCTCTGTCAATTCTTGATTTTACATCTAATATTTTAGAATTTAATCCTTCAATATTTTTCTCTAATTTTGATTTATATTCTTCAAGTTTTTCTGGATTTGAATTTTGCAATACGTCAACAGAAATAGGAAATATGTAATCTTTGCTTTTTATTGCCGCTTCTTGTCTTAACATTTCAATATTTGCAATTGGTACTAAATTTTGTAATTCTGTTTCTATTTGCTTTGACTTTAATTTTTCAAAACTATTATTATCAACAAATACTGAATACATTATTAATGGATTATTTTTTATTATTTCATTACGTTTTTCTTCATCATATTCTGCTAACTTTTCAAATCCTGCAATTACATAATTACATTTATTTTCAAGCTTTTCTTTCAAATGTAATATATCTTCATTTGAATTATTGTATTATATTTATTAATTAGTTCAAGTTTTCTTGATTTTATTTGTTTTTCTATTTGATATGAATTTCTTTGCTTTTCTCTTTCCTCTATACTTGCCTCTATTGTTTGTTTTATATTAGCAAAATCTACATCAAATAGTTTGGCTAGTTTTTCTATACTATTTTTCGCTTTTTCATATTCTTGAACATCTGATTCAGCATCATTAAATACTTTATTTTGAAGTATTTGATTTGCTCTATTTTGAGCAAGTTCTTGATTTATTTTTATATTTTCATTATCTAATCTTTCTATTTCTGCATTATTTTTTTTTCTACTTTTTCTTTACACTCATTTTGTAATTTTTCTTCTTTTTCTATTCCTTCATCAATATTTAAAATTAAATCAAGTTTTCCTTTTTCTGTAAACTCATTCGTAATTATATTCTTGCTTTCATTTTCTTCATCAATTTGTTTTTGATAATTTTCTATATTTAAAGAACTTTTTGTAAAATTTGTTCTTGCAAAATTTTCTTGATCTTTGGCAATCTTTCTAGCACTAGTTTTTTTCATCTTTTTTCTTTTAAACTATCAGAATATTGTTTACTAATCTTCTCTATTAATTCTTGTAATTTTAATTTATAATTATATCCATAAATATTATATTTTTTAGCAAAATCTTTATCAGCAATTTGCATACTATTTATTTGTATTTGTGTTTTATCTCTTTCTTGCTTATTTTCTAAATATTCAACATATTCATTTTGAGCTTTTGACAATGCTAATCTCTTTTCCACATCATCTTTTTTGGCTTGTATTTTTTGTATTTCAGTATCTATATTTTGTTTGTCATTTTCAATTTCTGCTTTGTCATTATGTAATTTATCTATTTTATATTTTTCGTTTTCAATATTTAATCTTGTATTTTCATCTTGTAATCTAGCAATTTCATCTGTTTCATGTTGAATTTTGTCTTTCAACTCATTCATTTTATGTTGCTTATATTGATATGCTTCATTTGCTTTTTTATTTATTTTATCAATTCTGTTAAATTCATCAATAAATTTTGCATTTTCTTTTTGAAGATTTTCATACATTTCTTTTGCTTGTTGATATTCTTTTTTGTTATCATTTTGCTTTCTAAATAACATTAAATTATCTTTTAATTCTATCAATGTATCTACTAATGTATCTTCTGTCTCATCACTATTTTGTAAATTGATATTATCAATTATTTTTATTAAAAAGTTTTCTATTAATTTTCTTGATGTTTTATTTTCTTTGAAATATTTTTCTATATAATTTTCAGATACATTTATTTCTGATATAAGCTTCCATTCTGCTGATATAAGTCCATAATATTCTATTCTTTTCATATAATCTTTTTTACTATCAAATATTTCTACAGGTAATCCATCTTTTTTCATTCCAATAAGGTATTGTCTTAATTTATCATAAGACATATAAATTTTATCATTTCCATCTCTTGTTACAAGTGGTAATTTCTTTATATCTATTTGTGCATAATCATTATAAAAATAACAATAATTGTAATAATCTATTTCTAATTTGTTATCATCTTCTTCATCATTATCTGATTCTTGTTTTTTTCTTGCACAAAATCCTGTAAGCATATATTTGTATTCATATCCTTCATCAAGTTCCCATTCTACAAGACAATGTGATGTTCTTTTTTGTGTTTCCACCTATAAATATATTTTTTATAGGCTTTTCTTTTTTAAATATGTATTTGTAAGTACTGTTTGTAAAAGCATTAATATTAGCATTGATTTTCCACCAGTATTTATTAAATCATATGTTGTAGATTTTCCATCTAATCTCATATTAAAATCATCATATATGCTTTTTGCATCATTATAGTTTACATTTACTAATCGAATTCTATTAATATGTGGCATTTTCATTACCTCCTAATTCATATACATATTCAAGTAATCTATTTTTATTTTCTTTACTATATTCAAAGTAAAAATAGACTATTGATTTGAATCTTGTTGTAATTGATATTATTCTTCTTTCCTCATCAAAGAAAATTAGATTTTTCTTCTTGCATAAAATTTAATACTAATTTTACAAAAGATATTTTATCGTTTTTTCCTGAGTTGATGTCTTCTCTTGCATCTGGCAACCTTTCCCATACTTTTTTTTTACATCTCTAAAATTATATTCATTTTCTTCACTTATTTTTTTCAATATCTTCTTTTACAAGACTTTGAAATTTTATATTTATTGTTTCTATTAATTCGTCAAGACCTAAATAGCTTCTTGGTGAATTTAGCCCTGATTCTCTATAAAAACATGTTATTATTGTTAATATTATAAAATACATTAAATATATATCTTCATTTTTATTTAATATTTTAATTTTTTTCTTCAAATCTTCATTTGAATAACCAAATACTTTATTATCAAGCATTACACATAAATTCAATGTATTGTCTAATCTATAAATATTAAATCCCATCTTTTCAGAAATCATATCACATAAGCTTTCTACTTCATCATTTCCAACATATTGTTGATATAATTCTGTGTTTTCAGATTTTTTTATTTCTTTATTTTGTAATAATGTATTTATTATTTCTAATGCTATATTTAAACTATCTTTTATTTCTTCCAATTTTTGCTCCTTTCTATGAATTTGCTGAAATAATAATATTAGTTATTTTCAATCCATTTCCAAAGTCAATTTCATCATTTTGTGTTATTATTCTAATTTGATTAAATGAATAATCTTTAAACATTTCATCAGATTCTGCAGTTAATTCTTTTTTTACCATTTAAAAATATTACAAAAGATATAAAATCACCATTATATAATGATTTTTCTCCATAATTTGATCTTATAAATTCTGAATATTCTTTTAAATCAAAACTTTTTCTCGTTTTTTAATAAAAGTAACATATTTTCAAAATAAAATTTAAAATTATGTACTACTCTTTTTTTTAGTAATATCATCAATTGTATCTATTTGATGTGTTTGTGATTTTTTCTTTTTGTTCTTCTTCTTTTTTTTTATCTTGATTAATTTTTTGTGATTCTAATGATTTCATTGGATTAAAACTTTTTAATTTCTTTGGTAATAAAAATGGTGATATAAAATAAAATAATTTTTCTGGATTATTTGTTTTTGATATAACCTTTTCAAATTCTTGCTCAAATTTGAATTTTTCTGAAAATGCACTTCTTGCTCTCATACCTATTATTTCATCATGTTTTTTTGTCATTTCTATTGCTTCTTTTAATAATTTTGTATGACTATTTATTGTTTTGTTTAATCTTTTTCTATCTTTTTATTAATGAAATTGTTTGCTTTTCTTTTTTCATTTAATTGATTTGATTCATTTTTGGCTAAATATTCATTGTAAATATTATCTACTAATTCTAATACTTCTCCAAATAATTCTTCTTCCTCATTTATTTGTCCTTCAACAGATTCATGATACTTGTTATATTCTTCTATTCCTTCTTTTCCACCATACATTAGTGCTTCAAGTACTAGTTCTTTTTGTTCGCTTTTTTTTCTTCACTTCTATATTTAGTCTTTTTTATCGTGTCATAAGCATAATTAAATGAACCTTTTTCTATTTGTTTTCTAAATAGTAATAAATTTATTGTTATTTGTGCTGAATCTGGAAATTCTTTTGTTTTTAAGTAAAAATCTATTCCTTGTGGTGTTATATAATAATTTAGCTTTCCATTTTCTCCTAATTTTATTTCTATATATTTTATATGTCTATCTTTATTTTCTTTTTTTTTTAAACTGTAATATTCATAAGTAAAATTGTTTCCATTATTTTGTGCTACATCTAATATCTTATTTACTATTTCTTTTTACATTTTCTTGCTTTTTTATTATATATTTTATAAATAAAATATTCTGTAAAATCCACTATATCTTGATATTCGATTTTTCTATTATTTAATTTTCCTGTATAAAGTAAATATGATAATATTGCTACAAATACTGAATTTAAGTCAATTTCAGTTTTTTTCATCTTGTAATTTTTTATTTATTACAAAATAAGGATAATAGATTTTTAAGTTTTCTTCTCTTGAATCTATTTCTTCTATTACATCTTTTATTATTTCTTCATAAGCTTGTTCTTTTTTTCTCTCTTCTGCTGTAAATACTTCTTTTTTCTTCGTTTTCCAAAATCTATTCTCCTTTCATTATTTTTTCTGCAATACTTGCATTAAACACTTCTTGTGGAATATATAATTTATTTTCAAATATATATTGTAATTTTTTTTTGATAATCTTTATCAAATTCTTTTAAAAATTCTTCATTGTTTTTTAAATTACAAATTTGATTTGCTCTTATTTTATTGGGATTTTTTCTATATCTAATATTTTTTGATATCCTGTTTTATAGGCTTTTATATTATATTGTGAATACTTACTTTTTTTAACTGTTCATAAATATTTATTCCTTCATAATCAATATCTCCAAAATATTCGATTATGTTATTTTCTAATTTAAAATTATTGATAAATTCAAAGCTTTTTAATATCTTTTTTCCTTCTCCATATATGACTAAATATATATTTTTATATTTAGTTGTTTTTACTACATTTTGTATTGTCCAAAATGTATCTTTGTTTTCCATTATTAAAATTTTTCCTTTACTAAATTCTTTGTTTTCATAATAAAAAAAATGGCTCATAAGTTTCATAACATTTTAAATCTTGTAATGTTAATCCAAGCTTTTTATTATATCTTCTCTTTCTTTGAGCAATTTTTCGTTTTGAAATATTTGATATGATCTTTCGTTTATTGTTAAGACACCTTCTATCGGTTTTGAAATAAATTTACTTATTGAATTAATAATTTCTTTGTCTTTTGATATTCTTTTGTATTTTTTTTTAAATAATAGTCTATTTTAAGCTTATTTGATAAATTTATAATTTCTTGTTTTATATTTGCATCATCTTGTTTTATTATTTTATATTTTTCTGAAATTCCTTCTACATTTGTTTTTTGATGTTTTTTGTGGTTCTATATATCTCTCTTGAACTAATTTTTTCAATTTCGTTTTTTAGTATTTTTTCATTTTGTGGAGTATATTCAAGATTTAGGTTTTCTCTTATTTCTTTTATGTTTATTGTTTTGGATTTTTTAGATTTTACTAGTACTATTATTTGTTCTTTTATTTCCATTTTCATACCTTTCTTTAAGGCTATTTTTTCGGTTACATCATATCATAAAAGCCTTGAAAAATCAAGGCTTTATTTCTAATAAATCCCCTGCTATCAAATTGATAACAAGGGATTTATTTATTACTTAAAATTAGTCCAAATATTTATTTGGATTGATATTTATCATAGATTTCATATGCTTCTTTTTCATCAAGGATTTTCTGCTCTAACAATTTTTCTGCCATTTCAGTAACCATATCTTTATGTTCAGTAATAATCTTTTTAGTTTCTTCGTAAAACTTATTTAAAAGTTCCTTTATTCTGTTAAGTACTTGATTATTTACATCAGTACCAGCTAACAATGAAACATTAATACTTGAAATAGGTACAATTCCCAATTCATCATCAAAACAATATTCTACCAAATATTTTCTTAACAATCTTTCAGCATTAATTAAATCTTCTTTTGCACCATCCATAATATGGATTATTTTCAAAAAAACTTTTTCCAAAGCATTTCTTGGCAATCATAAAACTATCTTCACTAGTAGATATTTCATTTTTTGACACCAATATTCAATAATTTCTTTTCGTTCCTTGGCATCAGGAAAATACATCTCAATTTTGATATCAAATCTTCCAAGACGTTTAACACTTCTTTCGATATTTTCTTGTTGTTGCAACTACAAAAATATTATCTTTCTTACTCATTTCAAAATTAAACTGAGCACAATTTTTTTTCTCCATTATCATTTTTGTCAATTGCATCAAATTCATCAAAGAAAATAATACAAGATTTTTTAAGTCTTGCTACTGAAAAAATTTTTTTTTTATATCTGTTGCACTTCTTACTTCTCCTCCAGAAATAATCATATATGGCATTTGTGCTTCACCAATAAATACTTTTTGCCATAAAAGTTTTTTCTTGTTCCTTCAGGGCCTTTAATGATAATGCCTTTTGGCTTACTTTCTTGATTATTTAAAATTTTAGAAATTGCTTGACGTAATTTAATTTTTTGAGCATCATATCCTATTACATCATCAAACCGAATATCAATTTTTGAATCAAATTTAAACATTAGTCTTCCAAACCAACCTGTTGTAAATTGAAGCTGTTTATAAAGCATAACTTGCTCCTATAATAAATTTTCAAAGTTCGTACACATGTATCATAATATATTTTACATAATTTTCCAATCAAATTTCAAACAAATTGAGCCAATTAATCTCATTAGATTAATTGACTCATTTGGTTAGTAGCCATTTCCTTGCCAATAGGCAATTCGTTCAATTGTTGCTGTGTTTCCGGAACTATCTGAAACTAAATAAATAAATATGTATTTTCCAACTTCAAACTCATCTGGCACACATTTTCTTTGAACTTTCCAGGTCAAATCTCCATCATAGTTATCCAATGCTTCATATCCTGGTTCTCTATAGTTTTCAATATTTTTAGTTTGAACCACAGCATCTCCTTTTAATGTTATAATTGGTGGCTGAGTGTCCACAACATGTATTGTTTGATTTAAAATTCTTATTCCAAATATATAGCTAATTTTATAATCTCCAATTTTTGTTGTATCTACTGTATTAATTGAGATTACTGCCTTATCAGACACATCCCAAAAGAGCCATTTTATTGTTGCATTTTGAACATTTGCTCCAACTTCAATTGTTTCTTCAGCATTTTGAGTTATTTTTACACACCCCAATATAGTTGCTATTGCTACAAAAATTGAAAAAGCTGTTATTAATGTTCTAAAAAAAGATTGATATTGCCCCAAATTGTTTTTGCCGTTTTTTACTCATTTTGCTACTCCTCCTAAACAAATTATTATTTTGGATACAAAAAACGGTTTCAAAATTGAATTATACCATATTTTCCAAAAAAAGTAAATGTATTTTTTTATAATTTTCGGAAATTATATATTTAGGTGGTGATATTTTATGACAAATAAAGAGCTTTTATATGTTGAAGATGCTTTAGGACATGAAAACTATATGAAAACATGTAGCAAAAAAAAAATGAACAGCTACACAACTTACTGATCCAACTCTTGCTACTTTTATTGGTGAGTTAGAGCAAAAGCATACTGAATTGTATAACAAATTTTAATCAAAATAATTAGTTTATTAAAAATAAGAATCCATCTTCTCTATAAATTCTTCATTATTTTTTGTTTTGGTAATTTAACAGGTAAATTATTTAATGCTTATACATCCATTCTACTTCCTGTTTCAATTAAAGCTGTTGCTAAAATTGTTAAACTTCCACCAAATCCCTTTTTCAATGTTTCTTGCTGCACCAAAGAATTTCTTTGGTTTATGTAATGCTGCTGGATCTAAGCCTCCTGATACTGTTTTACCAGATGATGGCATAACTAAATTATATGCTCTTGCTAATCTTGTAATACTATCTAATAATATTACTACATCTTTATTATGTTCTGTTATTCTTTTTGCTCTTTCTAATACCATTTCAGCTACTTTAACATGATGCTCTGGTAATTCGTCAAATGTTGAATGAATTACTTGTCCTTTTATTGAACGTTTCATATCTGTTACTTCTTCTGGTCTTTCATCTATAAGTAAAACTATTAATTCAACTTCTGGATTGTTTTCTGATATACTATTTGCTATTTTCTTTAATAATGTTGTCTTTCCTACTTTTGGTGGAGCAACAATCATTCCTCTTTGTCCTTTTCCTATTGGTGAAATTAAATCAATTATTCTCATTGCATATTCTGTTGGCTTTGTTTCAAGTTTTAGTCTTTCATTTGGATATATTGGTGTTAATTCATCAAACCTTTTTCTTTTTGCAGCTTTTTCTGGGTGTTCTCCATTTACCTCACCCACAAATATTAAAGAGGGAATTTTTCTCCTTCTTTTGTTCTAGCAATTCCTTTTATTATATCACCAGTATCTAGTTTAAATCTTCTTATTTGAATAGGTGAAATATATACATCTTTTGGACTTGATAAGTAATTATCTCCTCTTAAAAAATCCATATCCATCTGGTAATACTTCAAGTATTCCTTCAACAATTTGATCATCATCATTTGTTACCTTATACTCAATTGTTGAACTTGCTTCTGATAATTCTCCCATTTGTTCATCATCATTCTCATCATATCTTAATTCGTCATTCTTCTACTTTTGGTTTTGATGAGTCTTTAATTTGATTTAATAATACTATTAATTCTTCTTTTTTTTAGCTTTGAGATATTTTTTATGTTATGCTCTTTGGCAAAATTTCTCAACTCTAATAATGTCATGTTTTTCTAAATCTGACATAACTACCTCCTATTTATTTGATTTTTTAATTTAAATTTTTTGGATTCTTTTGAGACTTAATAAAAATAAAGATAAATCCTTAAAACTTGAATGTTTTAAGGATTTACTTATTACTATCGACATAAACTCTTTCATTTTGTAAATACATTCCTAGTTTTTCGCGTGCTACTTTTTCTATATATTCTGGTGAATTTGATTTATTTATTTCTTCTTCTAGATTTTGTTTGTTTTGATCTAGTTCGTCTTGTGCTACATTTATTTTTGTAGATAATTCTTTAATTTCTTTTTTGATATTGTATTATATTTTTTTGTTGTCTTATTAACACCACTCCCCATACTATTATGGCAATTAAAAGACAGGTATTAAAAATTTATTCTTTTTCATAAGTGCTCTCCATTTTTTTAAACTTTAGATAATATATTATTCTCCATTACTTTCCAAATTCCCCTTTTTTCTCTTTGAATTTAATTAGTTTTTTTAATTTATTTAATATATTATTAATAAATTTTATTTGAATTTTAAAGATTTTGCTGATAAATGTCAATATTATTTTTATTTTACTCATTATAAAATAATTTATTTTTATAAATATTGTACTCAATGTTAATGTATATATTACTGCTCTATCAATATTCCTAATATCATATATATTCTGATTTCTCCATCATTAAAGAACCATATATTATATAATACAATTATTCCTGCTAATATCCAATATATTATATCTTCTAGGTATGTAACTAAATCTGGTGTTTTAAATGTTTTCCTTAATGCTCTAAAAAAGTCAAATAACACTCCTAATCCAATTCCTGTTAATGAAAAAACTATAAATAAATATGTTTGATTTTCTACCATTTTATGCCTTTCTTTTATTTAAAGATTTTGCTTAATAATGATGTTCCTCCATTTTTTTCTTGTGCTTTTTGACTATATGTTAAGCTTGAAATTTCTCCATCAACTATTACTTCTGATGTATCTAAACTTAATTTATTTATTCTAATATTTTCTCCTTTTACTGTAAGTAATCCTAATTCTGTATCTATCATTACTACTTGATCATCAAAACTTAATACATCATTTACTCCTGATACATTAAGCTTTTCTCTATTTTCTAATACTATATTTTGAACAATGTTTTGATTAATTGTCGTACTTTTTTTTTTCTTCTATCATAATTTAATATCATCCTTTCTCTTTCATACTAAATTATAATATGCTGTTAATATAATAAATATAACTAAAAAGAGCACATAAAATTATGCGCTCTAATTAATTATTTTAATCTTTCTTCAAGATTTTTTAACATATTTTGATATTTTTCAAGTTTTGCTTTTTCTTCATTAATTTTAGCTTCTGGAGCTTTATTAACAAATCCTGGATTTGAAAGCATTTTACTTGCTCTTTCAATTTCAGCAATAACTTTTTTCTTCTTTTTCTTCTTCCATACGTTTTCTTTCTTCTTCAATATCAACAAGTTCTTCAAATGGTATATATAATTCAATCCCATCTGTTATGATTGATAATGCATTTTGTGCAATTCCTTCTTTGTTTTCTTGAACTTTGATATTTTCACTATATCCTAATTTCTTTAAAAATCCTTCAGATTGATTTATTAAATATTTATATTTTGTTGTTACAAATATTAATTCTGTCTTTTTTGATGGATGTACATTTGAACTTGCTCTTAAATTACGAATTCCTATAATTATTTCTTTTAATTTTTCAATTTCTTCTTCATCAGCTTTAAAATTATATTTTTCATCAAATTGTGGGAATTTTGAAATCATTATACTTTCATCAATATTAAATAATTGTAAATATATTTCTTCTGTTATAAATGGCATAATTGGTGTAATAATTTTAATGAATTCATTAATACTTCATTTAATGTTACTTGTGAGCCATTAATTTGCTTTCTTTATCATTTTTTGTCACCATATAAACGTTGTTTTTACAATCTTACAATTTCATATACCAATCACAGAATTCATTCCATATAAAGTCATATATTTTTTGTGTTGCAACTCCTAAATCATAATTTGTAATGTTTTCATTTACTTCTTTTGATAATGTGTTTAATTTAGATAAAATCCACTTATCTTCTTTAGCTAATTTTGCTATATCAATTTCATCTAATTTTGGTAATTTTTCAACACCATCTAAATTCATTAAACAAATTTTGAAGCGTTCCATAGTTTGTTTGCAAAATTTGAAGCTGATTCTAGTTTTTCTGGCATATATCTTATGTCATTTCCTGGTGTTATTCCCATTATTAATGATAAACGTAATGCGTCTGTTCCATATTTGTCTATTATTTCTAGTGGATCTATTCCGTTTCCAAGACTCTTAGACATTTTTCTGCCTTGAGCATCTCTTACAATTCCATGTATTAGTACGTCTTAAATGGAACTTCGCCTGTATGTTCTATTCCCGAGAACATCATTCTTATTACCCAGAATAATATTATGTCATATCCTGTTACTAGTGTTGAAGTTGGATAGAAGTATTTGAAGTCTTCTGTTTGTTCTGGCCAGCCAAGTGTTGAGAATGGCCATAATGCAGAGCTGAACCAAGTATCTAATGTATCTTCATCCTGATGTAGATGTGTGCTTCCACATTTATCACATTTTGCTGGCATTTCTTTTCCAACCATTATTTCACCACAATCATCGCAGTAATATGCAGGTATTCTATGTCCCCACCATAATTGTCGTGATATGCACCAATCTTGTATATTCTCCATCCAATTATAATATGTTTTTTCAAATCTTTTGGTATAAATTTTATTTCATCTTCCTTAACTGCTTTTATTGCTGGTTTTGCTAATTCTTTCATTTTTACAAACCATTGCTATAACATTTTCCAACATTATGTGTATAATCTTCTGTTTTTATTAACAAGTGCACCTAGTTCTTCTAGTTTTTTACTATTAGTTTACGTGCTTCTAATGTTGTTAATCCTTTATATTCTGGTACTAAATCTCCCATTATTGATGAATCATCAAATACTTCTACTATTTCTAGATTATGTCTTAATCCTGCTTGATAATCATTCATATCATGTGCTGGTGTTATTTTTTACACAACCTGTTCCAAAGTCTTTTCTACAAAGTCATCTGCAATTATTGGAATTTCTTTATTCATAATTGGTAATATACATGTTTTTCCAATTATATCTTTATATCTTTCATCTTCTGGATGTACTGCAACGGCACTATCTCCTAGCATTGTTTCAGGTCTTGTTGTTGCAACTATTACATATCTGTCTGTTCCTTTTATTTGATATCTTATATGCCATAAATGTGATGGTTCTTCTTCAAATTCAACTTCTGCATCTGATAATGATGTATGACATGATGGACACCAGTTTATCATTCTTGTTCCCTTATATATTAAACCTTTGTTATACAAATTAACAAATTGTTCTAAAACTGCATCTGATAATCCTTCGTCCATTGTAAATCTTGAACGTTCCCAATCACATGAACACCCTAATTTACGTTGTTGTTTTTTTGGATTGTTCCTCCATATTCTTTTGTCCAAGCCCATGCTCTTTCCAAAAATTGTTCTCTTGTTATATCAGCTTTTGTTAATCCTTCTTCTTTTTTTCATTTTTTCTACAACTTTTTACTTCTGTTGCAATTGCTGCATGGTCTGTTCCTGGTACCCATAATGTGTTATAACCACACATTCTTTTATATCTTATTAATACATCTTGTAATGTATCGTCTAATGCATGTCCCATGTGTAATTTTCCTGTTACATTTGGTGGAGGCATTACTATACAAAAACTTTCTTTTCTTTTTATCCATTGATGGCTTGAAATAGCCTTTCTTTTCCCATTCATTATATAAATTTTCTTCAAATTCTTTTTGGATTATATTTATCCATTAATTTATGATTACTCATATCTTTTCTCTCCTTTTTTAATAAAATTTAACAATATATTTACAAGAATATATTTCATCTGGTTCTATTGATAAAATATTTTCTTTTTCTTTATAAATTTGATTACTATCAATCTTATCTGCTGTGTTTTGCCATGGCTCTATACAGACGAATGGTGCTCCTTTTTTTTTGACCATAATGCTAAATATGGAAAATCTGTAAAGTCAAATTCTAATATTTTTTTATTAGTATTTCTATTTTGCAATATTACTTTATTTGATTTTATATTTTTCATTATTATTGCATCATTATCAAATATATTTTCTGTTAGATGAATCTTATTTTCTTCTAAGATATTTGTGGCATTTTCCGTATCTATTAATCCATTTCTTAATTTCAAAAATTCTATATTTTCTTCATTTTGTTCAAATACTATCTCATAATCTCCTGTACTATAATCGCATTTAAATGCAGGATGTCCTCCTATACCAAAATAAATTTTTTTATTATCTATATTTTTTTACTTCATAAGTTACTTGAAATGTGTCTTCTATTATTTGATATATTACATGTAATTCGAATTTATATGGATATTTTTTTATGTTTCTTCATTATATGTTAATACATAATGATTTTCTTCAATTTGGTTAAATTCCATGTCTCTTGCAAAACCATGTTGTGACATTTCATATATTTGTCCTTCTATTTCTGTTTTTGAGTCTTTTATTCGTCCTACTATTGGAAATAATATTGGTGATTGTCTATTCCAAAATGTTTTTCCATCAAATAACATTTCGTTTCCATCTTTTAAGATACTTGTTAATTCTGCACCTTGTCTTTTTTGATTTTATTTTTAACATTATAAAATTCCTCCTTTATAGAACAAAAAACTCACTCTTATGTTTTCACATAAGGGCGAGTTCTATATCTCACGGTACCACCTTAATTATTATTTTGATAATTTCTCAATTTACTTTAACGCAGTATTACGAATAATCTTACTACTATTTCAGATTATCAACTCAAAAACTACCTTCCATTTGCCTTTATTTAAGAAGCTTTCAGCCCACGACTTCTTTTCTCTACAAATAGTTCAAATGTACTCTTCTTTTTCTTCGTTTTTTTTATTATGTCATTATATTATCACTTTTTTTTTATGTGAATTGCAATAGTTTGAAATATTTTTTTCTATGTTTGAGAATATTTTCTTGTTGGTCTATAAAAACAATGATTTCCAAATCTTGTATGAAAAGTTCCTGAACCATTACTTGGAAAAGTTGATGAACATGTTGGTCTAAATGGATTCAAATACCATAAACAATCACCTATTTCATTAAGTTTATTACCAGACAATGCCCAATCAGCAATATAATAATGAATATCTGTTGGAGTCATGTTATATATATTTTGTGAATTATATTGATTTCTTATTGTTTCTCTTGCACAGTCATGCCCTTTTTGAAATATTATATTTCTTAAATTACCACCTTGTGAAACTCTTGCATATTCTCCATCTGTTGCATTTACCCTATTTAAAATTGATGTTGCAACAGCCTTCATTCCATTGTCTCCTTCGCCACCAGCTTCACATTGTACAATTCTTGCTAATAGCTCTCTATCTGAATATGCCATAAAAAACACCACCTCATATTATTTTATGAAGTGATGTTCTTTTTGTGATTTTATTTTAAGATTGATTTATATATTTTCCAATCTCTCATTACTTTTCTTACATACATATTTGTTTCTTTAAATGGTATATTCTCTGCATCTGTTCCATCTTCTTTTTAATGTATCTTGACTAATCCATTTATCAACATTTCCATGTCCTGCATTATATGCAGCTATTGCTAGCTCTACACTATTATATTTTTTCTATTAATTGTGAAAGATATATTGTTCCTATTTCTATATTAATTTCTGGATCTAATATATTTTCATCTGTTAATTCAATATTATTCTTTTTTTGAGCAATTTCTTTTGCTGTTGAATCCATTAGTTGCATTAATCCTTTTGCCTTACTTTTTGATATTGCATTTGGATTGAATTTACTTTCTACCTTTATAACAGCATACAATAATTCTTTTTCTACTCCATATTTTTCAGCATATTTTTCTACATATTGCCTATAATCTGTTTTATATAACATTCTTAATATAATTGTTTTTCCCCAGTATACTGCAAATATTAATATTGCAAGTATAGCTATTATTTTATTACCTTGTTCATTCTATTTGCAGGTATTCCTCCTTTGTTGATTTTTTAATGTTATTTCTTTAGCCAGTTTTTACCATCTACAATTTTTGAAATCATCATTGATGATGCAGTATCTCCAACTACATTTAGCATTGTTGCTGGTGCATCTATTATCGTTGCAATTATTGTTAATATTGGTAATGCTACTGTTGGACATCCTAGCATTGTAATTATTAACATTTCTGAAATTGTTCCTCCCCCTATTGGAACTGCTGTAACTAATAATGTTGATACTAAAGCTATTGCTAATATTCCTAATATGCCTGTTCCTGTTGATACATTCATTCCAAATAAACATACTAAAAACATTATTTTAAATACTGATCCTATTATAGATCCATCTTTATGGAAACTTGTTCCTAATGGTATTGTTGTTTCTGCAATATCTTCTGGTACTCCCATTTTTTTGCTGCATTTAATATTTACTGGTATTGATGCTGCACTTGAATATGTTCCAAGTGCTGTTGCTGTAGCTGGCAATACATTTTTCCAATATAATCTTATTCCCTTTTTGCCTCCTGCAACAAATGCATATATAGAATATATTATTAAATAATATAAAATTGATACAATTGTATATATTACAAATGTTTTTAAATATCCTACAACTATCATTTCTCCAAAGCTTCCAACTAATGCCGCAAAAATAACACCCTAAGCCTATTGGAGCATAATACATTATTAGTTTACAACATTATTTATTATTTCATTTGCAGATTCTAAAAAATCTACAACAGGCTTTGCTTTTTCTCCTGTAATATTTATTGCTAATCCAAAAATAATTGAAAATACTAATAATGCTATTATATTATCTTTAGATAATAATTTTGTAAAATCATTTACAGTTAACAAACTTGCTGTTCTTTTTTTTTAATATTCCTATTTCTTCATTTTCTTGTGTTTCTTCATCTGTTGTTTCTTGTAATGATTGCTTTATTTTTTCTCCATCTTCTGGTTTCACTAATTTTATAAAATATGTACTAGCAAATCCTATTAAAACTGCTATTATTGATGTTATTATAAATACTAAAAATGTTGCCCCTACTATTTTTCCAAGTCTTTTTGGTGATTTCATTTTTTGATATTGATGTTGTAATTGTTAAAAATATTAATGGTGTTATAACTACTAGTAATAAATTCAAAAATATGTCTCCTAAAGGGCTTAAAACTGTTGCTTTTTTCTTTAAATATAAATCCTACAATTGCTCCTATTATTATTGATACTAATAATATAATTGTTGATTTGTAGTTTGATAATAATTTTTTCATAATTATTTCATCATCTCCTTTTTAGTGTGTAGGAAAAATCGCCTAGTAGGTGATTTTTCTGTACAGAATAAATATGTGGATTATTAGAATTTCTAAGCAATTTCCATTGCATAGAAATTCTTAAATCTACTTTTTACAAATTTATCCTATCACAATTTTATGCTATTTTCAATAAAATATTTATTAATATTTTCTATTTCAAAAGCCAATTGGCTAAATCATATATTTGAATTCCTTCATATTGATAATCCTCATGTCTAGTCCTTGAAATTATCATTTTAGGATAAGCATCTTTTATTTGTAATAATGGTCTTACTTCTCTCTCAAAAAAGTCTTATCATCACTTATATTATCTGAAACTTGAATATATATTTTTTTATTTCTTTTCATTGCAACAAAATCTATTTCAGCATTATAGAGTTCACCAACATAAACCTCATACCCTCTCCTTAGTAATTCAATTGCAACTATGTTTTCATATATTCTTCCATAATTCATATTTTTAGTTCCAAGCTTCGCATATTTGAAAGTCTGATCTACTAAGTAATATTTATCTACAGAGGACAAGTATCTTTTTCCTTGAATATCATATCTTCTTATTTTATAAAAAGCAAAAAGCATCACATAAATAATTTATATAATTAGATATTGTTTTATCATTAGTATTTATATTATTTTCATTTAATTTATTTGCAACTTTCCTATATGATGTCAAATTCGAAACATTATCCATCAAAAATTCAGTTAAACTATCCATTAGTCCAATATTTTGAATATTATATTTTTTTGTTGTATATCCCTAACAATTAAGGCATTATACACTTCATTTATATAGTTATATTTTTGCTTTACATCATTATAAATATATGAGCCAGACATTCCTCCTTCAAGAACATATTTTTTTCAAAAGCATCTTGAATATTTTCATACTTAAAATATTCAATAAATTCTTTAAACGAAAATGGATATATTTGTATTTCATATGTTCTACCTGTAAATAATGTTGCTAAATCACTACTTAATAAAAAGGCATTTGAACCTGTTATATAAATATCAAATTTTTTCTTCTGCATGTAAACTATTTATCGTTCGTTCAAATTCTTTACACATTTGAACTTCATCTATTAATACAAAATTATTTTTTCCTTCTATATATTGTTTTTCAATATAATTATTTAATGATATATAATCTCTTAAATTATCAAATTTTACTAAATTAAAATTAATACCAATTATATTATAATTTTTTATATTCTCTATAATGTAGTTTTTAAACATTTCTAATAATTTGGACTTTCCACTACGTCTAACACCTGTTATAACCTTAATGTCTGGTGTTCCTATGACTTCTATTAATTCTTTTAAATATTCTCTTTTTATTAATTTCATAATAACTCACCTCAAATATAGTATATCATTCACTTCGCAAAAAAAAGTAAATATTTTTATTTTTTGCGAAGTATATATTATAATTATATACTATTATCATATTAATATTCAAGCTTTCCAACATATTTATATTATAAAAAATTTTTCTTTAATTTGTTTTCATTCAATTTGAGTTCTATTATTAAATAAAAGAGATAAGATTTTTAATCTTACCTCTTCAATTTATTTAGACATAACTTCACATATTAAATTACTTAATTCTGTTGGATTTTCAATATTTAAACCTTCAATTAATCTTGCTTGAGCATATAATATTTGAGTATATTTCTTTAATTCTTCTTTATCATTTTTATACAAATCTTTTAATTTATTAGCAATTTCATGATTTGCATTAATTTCAAGTACTGTTTGTGCTTTAATATCTTGGTTATTATTTGGCATTGCATTTAATGTTTTTTGCATTTCTACAGATATTGCACCTTCACTTGTTAAACATACTGGATGATTTTTTAAATCTATGTGTAAATCTAACTGCTTGTACCTCAGAATTTAATGCTTCTTTCATTGCAGTAAACATCTCTTTGTTTTCATCATTTTCTTTTTTTAAATTCTTCTTTTTCTTCATTTGAATCTAAATCTAAATTATCTGCACAAGCATTTTGGAATGTCTTTTCTTCATATTTATTTAAAACTTGGAATACAAATTCGTCAACATTATCTGTTAAATATAATATTTCATATCCTTTGTCTTTTAAGATTTCTACTTGTGGTAATAAATCTATCTTATCTATTGATTCACCAGATGCATAATAAATTGCTTTTTGGTCTTCTTTCATTCTCATTACATATTCTTTTAATGTTACTAATTTCTTTTCTGTTGAAGAATAGAATAATAATAAATCTTGAAGTTTGTCTTTGTTCATTCCATAATCACTATATGTTCCATATTTTAATTGAACTCCAAATACTTTGAAGAATTCTTCATATTTTGTTCTGTCTGATTTTAACATATTTTCTAATTCTGATTTTATTTTGTTTTCAATATTCTTTTCAATTACTCTTAATTGTCTATCATGTTGTAATACTTCTCTTGATATATTAAATGACAAATCCTCACTATCAACTAATCCTTTTACAAATCCAAAATAGTCAGGTAGCAAATCTTCACATCTTTCCATAATTAATACGCCATTTGCATATAATTGTAATCCCTTTTCATATTCTTTAGTGTAATAATCATATGGTAAATGAGCAGGAATATATAATAATGCATTGTATTTATATTGTCCTTCTACTGATGAATGTATTACTTTTAATGGTGCTTGAAATCATTGAATTTTTCTGTGTAAAATTCATTATATTCTTCTTCTTTTATTTCTTTTTTTATCTTTTTTTCCATAATGGAATCATTGAATTTATTGTTTCTGTTTCAATAACTTTTTTCTGTTTCTTTTGAACCTTCTTTTGTTTTCTCATGTTCTACATCCATTTGAATTGGATATGAAATATAGTCTGAATATCTTTTTATTATCCATTGTATTTTATATTCTTCTAAGAACTCGCTATATTTTTCTTCTTCACTATCTTCTTTTATATGTAATGTGATTTTTGTTCCTACATCTTTTTTATCACATGGTTCAATTGTGTATCCTTCTACACCTTTTGATGTCCAGCAATATGCTTGTTCATTGTCTATAGATTTACTTTCTACTTTTACTTCATCACTTACCATAAATGCTGAATAAAATCCTACACCAAATTGTCCTATTATATTAATGTCTTCTTTTTTATCGTTTTGTTCTTTGAATGCTAAAGATCCACTTTTTTTGCAATTATTCCAAGGTTTTTATCAAGTTCATCTTCTGTCATTCCACAACCATTATCTGTTATTGTTAATGTTCTTTTTTTCTTTGTCAATATCAATTTTTATTTTTAAATCTTCTTTATTTATTTTTTAAGTTTTTATCTGTTAATGAACGATAATATAATTTGTCCATTGCATCACTTGCATTTGAAATTAATTCTCTTAAAAATATTTCTTTATTTGTATATATTGAATTTATCATTAAGTCTAATAGTCTTTTTTGATTCTGCCTTAAATTGTTTATTACTCATTTTAAATTCCTTCTTTCTTTTTTATCTTTGGTTATTATATCACTTATTTTAGCAGTGTCAATAGTAAAGTGCTAATTTATTAAAATTATTTTTTATCAAAAGAGGAAGATACGAAATGTATCTTCCTCTTTGCAAATAAACAATGGCACTTGTTTACTCAAAAAAATTGATGTACTTTATAGAATTTTCCGTTAGTATTTAAACTATAAAGATGCTCGTCACCTTTAATGTCTTTGGTTTTGCACAAGGCATAGCAATAATTTTCGATATAATTAGGTAATACTTGAGTAATTGTTTCAGTTTTAGGAGTATCCCATTGGTCTCAACATTCAAAGTATTGCCAACAAGAAATTTTATTATTTTTCTTGCTAATTGCTAATGTATGAGTAAATCCAAAACTTTCTACTTCTAAATCTCCCATATAATCAAGATTACACTCATATTGGTATTTATTGGCATAGTCTGGTCGATCTCTATAAATAATATATTTTCTGCCAATAATAACTCGATCACCATAAGTAGGGTCTGATTTGCGATCTCCATCCCATTCTCCGCTTATAAATTTATTCAAGTCATTTTCAATATACCAATCATATCCAAATTGAACACCAGCATTTTTAAGCATCTTTTTAAAATTTTCATTTCGTTTTTCTACTGTTTCTCTTTCACTTTCAGCCTTTTTTTTTCTGTTCATGTTGCTCTAGCGATTGAATATTCACTTTAGCATACCCATGGACTTCTCCAGCATACTTCATAGATGCCAGAATTCCTTCTTTCTGATAATCTAATGTTTTTTTTTTGCCAAATGAATAAATTGTATATTTTTTGCTCCAATGTCCTTTTCTATATAACTCAAGTGTTATAGGAAAATTATCTGTGTAAATATTAATAATTTTACCATTTGCTTCCCTCCAGTTCCTAGCTGCATCATATGTTGAAATAGTACCATCTGCATAAGTGACTTTCAAATATACATCATAATCGTTTTCACTTGCATATACAACAAACGGCATAGTTACAAACAAAAAAGTAATACCACAAGAGCTGAAACAATATTTTTTTGAAACTTTTTCATTTGAATGATTTTCCTCCCTGAAAATTTTTTTTCTTTTTATATTAAAAATACTAAATGTGCAACTTTAGTATTCTTAAAACAATAAAAACATGGGATATTTTACAATTTTCTCTTTGGAATTATACCATTTTTATGTTAATCAGTCAATATGTTTTAAAAACTATTTTCCATCATTTTATTATATACGCAAAAAGAACTCCTATTATTGGAGTTCCTTTTGCTTTTAACAAACTATTTTACTATCTTTGGCAAATTTTACAACCTCTCGCCAAATGTTTTCACACTCAATTTCGACAGACCATGCTTTACAATACATTTTCAAAGGATTTTCATATTTTCCCTTTATATTGTACAAGCCTTTTCCTCTTGGTATAATTTCAATTTTTTCTTTTGAATCATAATACTGCCAATTTCCACTATCGAAAACTAAATAAATTTTTCCACTTTTGGCTACCAATACTTTAGTAACTTTATTGTTCTTAACCGTGATTTTTGTATACTGATTGTCTTTGGTAATTTCAAAAATCCGTTCTACATCTTTCAGCATCATATTGCCACATTCCTTTCTTTTCATTTGTTAAAAATTTAATACAAATTTGATATTATATTATATTCAAACTTGTCTTGAAATATGACAAAAATTATTTATTTCCTTTTTGTAAATATTCTACATATTCTTCTAAACACATATTAAGTTCATTCATTCTTTTTGCATTTTCTTCTCCAACATATCTCCAATGCCAAGATTCATATGCTATTTTGGTTTTATCTTCTTTGTCTTCTGGATATCTTAAAATAAATCCATAGTTTTCAGCATTTTTCAATAGCCACTTATATTCTGAAGTTTTTGCAAAAGAATTATCAACATAATTAAAATCTACTGCTAGTCCTAAATTATGATCACTTCCACCTGGTTTATTAATATATTCTAATGTAAGCTTGTCCACTTCTTCTTGTGTTTTTCCTTGTTTCAAATATTTTTGAACACTGGCATCATATAATTCTTTTTTTGCCTTTTTACACTTCTATATGTCGATTGACACCATATAGAAGTATTTCCAGCTTTTTTTCATGGCATTTATCATATCTTTTAAATATTTTACAGCTCTTGCATCAAATTGCTTTGGATCTTTTGAATTATCTATATTTGCCAATTCAACTTCAAAGTCTTCAGGTAATAAATTATCATAATTTGCTAATCTCAATTTCCAATCTGTTATTTCCACTTTATTTGTTGTTTGTGTTGAATTTGTACTTGTATTAGTAGTTTGCGTTGGCATATTAATATTATTTGTTTCAGTTGTTGACTGTGATTCTTTTATATCTGTTCCTTTTCCAGATACTTCTATGTTTTTACCTTTTTTATTATTAATAAACATGATTATTAATATTGGAATGGCTATTACCATAAATACCTTTTTTTATTTAATTTTGGCTCTTCCATTCTCTTTGCTTTTTTTCGGCGTTTTCTATTTTTTGTTATTTCTATTATTGCTATTATATTGTGGTCTATAACTTACAGTTTTTTTGCACTATGTTTTGAACGATGACTACTTTTTCGCCTATAATTTCCATTTCTATATATATCTTCCATTATAGCTCCTATAAATATATTTTCTTGCCATCATTATAACACTTATTTTCTTATTAATCAAATAAATAAACAGATATAAAAAAAAATCAATTGCTATACATATTAAAATTGTTAATATGACTATTATTGCTATTTTTATTATTTTTCTTTTAAGACTTAATATAAATGAATACAATTATTATTTTGAATTTTCTATTTTATGATATGCTACTGTTTTTTCATAGTTTTCTAATACTTCACTATCTGTTAACGTTCTATTATATATTCTAGCAGAGTACATTTTTCCTGTAAAGTATTCTGTAATAGCATTCCACATTGATTTTCCTATTTGAAAATATTTTATAGATGGAATATCATTAGTTCTAAAATTTTCCCAATAACTTTGGCTTATTTTTTGCTTCTTTTATAATTTGACCATCAGAATATATTTTATATATTGAATTTTCATAATTATATGTAGCTGTAAACATTACATCTTGGTTTAGCTTAATATTATATCTAATTGCTAGATTATGTTGAGCATTATTACCCTCCCATACATCTTTATTTCCACAACTATTATATCCAAAATTCGTAACAATAGTATTTTGATGATAGCTAAACATTCTCATACATAGTCCTGCAGTACCACTATTTTTTCCATTATATGCTGAAAATAACGGTACAAATGAAAATCTGTTGTTACCACATTTCTCTATATTTCCATAAAATTCTAATGTTATTTCTTTATCTACATTCAAATTTCTCAATTGTTATGTAATCATTTATGCCGTCAAAATAAAGTGCATTATCCCTATATCCTCCACTTTCATTTTCATCATCAAATCCGTATACTTTTACTCCTTCTCCCCATGAACTAGAGTCTTCCATGTTTATTGCATCTGCATTAAATATTAATCCATCTGTTACAGCTAGCCCATTTGCATAAGATATTTGCATATATTTATCTTCTTCTAATTGATTAATTTGGCCTTCTTCATAATTTACTACCCATTCGTTTTTGGTTTTTCCATACTTTTCGATTTCAGTATCTTTTTCTATAAAATGCCACCCTGTTCCGTATTTTTCTTGTTTATCTGTATCTAATATGACTTTCCATTGGTTACCACTTACTAAATCCTTATCATGAAGTGGCTCTCCTAAATATATTATATTTTCTTCTCCTATATTTTTTTTTTGCATATTTGTATATGTTACTACTAGTCTTATTGCCTCTTCTTCTGTTTTGGCTTCTGATAACATTTGGCTTGTTTGGCTTTTGTTGTTATCCCACTATTTCCTGTTAATGCTGATATTGTTACTCCTGCTAATATTAACATTACTATTATTGTTACTGCTAATGCTATTAACGTTACTCCTTTGTTTTCTTTTGTTTCCATCTTTATCCCTCTTTCTTTATAACGCTAAGTTCAATCCTTAACGATATAAAAAAAAATTTCTTGAAAGTCTTGATTTCCAAGATTATATAGCAATACTTATTTCTATAATATTTCATGTATTATATTTATTCTTTTAATTGACATTAGTGATTTTTATTGATAAAATTTGTTTATATTAATACGTTAAGGATTGAACTTAATGAAATTTTTTTTTATATGATATTTCGATATTTTTAGTTCTATAATTTTTTTCTTACTAATTTCATCTATTTTAAAACTAACTTTTTACACAAAATGGATATACTGCGCAATGTTCTATAACAGTAATAACTTCTATAACTAGCTTGTCTGTAAGTCCAACGAGTAAAACACTGAATATTGGCGAGACGGTACAGTTAACTGGAACAAAAAATCCTTCTACAACATCTGAGGGAACTCAATGGACAAGTAGTAATACAAGTGTTGCTACTGTAAGTAATTCAGGACTTGTAACTGCTAAAGCTGCTGGTACTGCAACTATTACTTTTAAGAATTCAAGTAGTACGAAATCGGCTAGTTGTACGATAACAGTAAAAACACCTAATATATATGTTGGAGATAGCTTAAATGGATATTTAATGAAAATTGATACAAATGGAAATTTAGTATGGTATAAATATACACAAAATTTTATTAAAAGTGGCGGTGTAAAAATATATCTGCTTTATGTATTGCACCAGATGGAAATATAATAGTTGGAGATAGTAAAAATGGATATTTAATGAAAATTGATACAAATGGAAATTTAGTATGGTATAAATATACACAAAATTTTATTAAAAGTGGCGGTGTAAATATATCTGCTTTATGTATTGCACCAGATGGAAATAGTTGGAGATAGCTTAAATGGATATTTAATGAAAATTGATACAAATGGAAATTTAGTATGGTATAAATATACACAAAATTTTATTAGAAGTGGCGGTGTAAATATATCTGCTTTATGTATTGCACCAGATGGAAATATAATAGTTGGAGATAGCTTAAATGGATATTTAATGAAAATTGATACAAATGGAAATTTAGTATGGTATAAATATACACAAAATTTTATTAGAAGTGGTGGTGTAAATATATCTGCTTTATGTATTGCACCAGATGGAAATATAATAGTTGGAGATAGCTTAAATGGATATTTAATGAAAATTGATACAAATGGAAATTTAGTATGGTATAAATATACACAAAATTTTATTAGAAGTGGCGGTGTAAATATATCTGCTTTATGTATTGCACCAGATGGAAATATAATAGTTGGAGATAGCTTAAATGGATATTTAATGAAAATTGATACAAATGGAAATTTAGTATGGTATAAATATACACAAAATTTTATTAGAAGTGGCGGTGTAAATATATCTGCTTTATGTATTGCACCAGATGGAAATATAATAGTTGGAGATAGCTTAAATGGATATTTAATGAAAATTGATACAAATGGAAATTTAGTATGGTATAAATATACACAAAATTTTATTAGAAGTGGCAGTGTAAATATATCTGCTTTGTGCATATCAAAAAATTAAAATCATACTTTTTTTAAAGAAATATAATCATAAGTTACAAAGTTAATATAGGAAAAATAAAATAAATACTATGCAAAAAAAGTAATAAAATATGATGCAAGTGGAAATATACAATGGCAGAAAAATATTGATGATTTGCAATCTGTTTATTCTATTTCGCAAACAAAGTAAAATTTCATATAAAAATAACAAATTAGAAAATTTTTTCTAATTTGTTATTTTTTGTTTTAATATTTAATAAGAAATTGTATAACTTTCATCTGAATTTTTTTGAAATTTCAAATTTGATTTCAGTTTAATTAATGGACGACAACCATATCCGGAACGTTCTGTCAGGTTATTATTAAGACCGAAATTCGATTCTACAACAATAATATACTGACCTCTTAAAAGCTTCAAGAGAACCTTGAGGATACATATCACTTGCTAATATCATTCCGTTTGCTTTTGAAGTATTTAATTTTAAATAAATACCATTAAAATCTTCTTGAACTGGCAAATTATAATAAGCTTTACCATTATTAAATGCACTATATGTTCCATCCCATTTAGTAAATAGATCTTTTTCAAATGTAATATTTGTATTATGTGTTTGATTATAAGAGTCTAGATATTGTTTAATTGTCGGCCCTCCTGTTGCAGAATCTGCAAAATCGCTTTTATAAAATGTTCCCCATTTTGAAGAACTTCCTATATAATAAGCAAATGTCGATCCACCATAAATATATTGTTCCGTATCTGGTTGATATGCATCACAATAAATCATGTAAGATGTTCCTCCATTATCATTTCCAGGAATTACCATTGAATTATGACCTCTGTCCCATTCATACTCTTCTGGTACATAATTTTTATGTACATAATCATCAGCAATTAAATATACATTAGTACCATCAGCATAGAAAATTCTATATTTCATTCCATTATCATTTGGTCCATGATAATTTGAAACTAGTTTTCCATAAAATGATGAATTTATTTCAGAAGAACTATATTTTTGGATTACTGTTATCGTACAACTAGCCGATTTCGTACTACTTGAATTCTTAAAAGTAATAGTTGCAGTACCAGCAGCTTTAGCAGTTACAAGTCCTGAATTACTTACAGTAGCAACACTTGTATTACTACTTGTCCATTGAGTTCCCTCAGATGTTGTAGAAGGATTTTTTTGTTCCAGTTAACTGTACCGTCTCGCCAATATTCAGTGTTTTACTCGTTGGACTTACAGACAAGCTAGTTATAGAAGTTATTACTGTTATAGAACATTGCGCAGTATATCCATTTTGTGTAGTTGCTGTTATTGTTGTTGTACCATTGGCTTTTGCTGTTACATTTCCACTTTGGTCTACTGTTGCTACTCCTGTATTACTACTATTCCATGTTATTCCTGTATTCCTATTTGCATTACTTGGCTGTATTGTAGCATTTAATTTTGTTGTTTTTGTTCCACTCATATCTAATGCTACTTTATTTTTATCTAATGTTATTCCTGTTGGACTTTGCACTACTGTTACTTTTGCTTTTGTTTTTTACTAATCCACTTGAACTCTTTATCGTAATTGTTACTGTTCCTTGTGCTATACCTGTTACTACACCATCATCGTTTACTTTGGCTACTCTATTATTACTACTTGACCACACTAATCCTTCCGTTGATCCTATTGATGGTTTCTTTGTCGCTGTTAATGTTACTGTACTTCCAACTTCTACCTCTGCTTCATTTGGACTTACTGTTATTCCTATTATTTTTTTGTTTCTACTGTCACTATACATTCTGCTTTATATCCATTTCCTGTGCTTACTGTTATTTTTGCATTTCCATTTGATACACCTGTTACTCTTGCTGTATATTTTCCTGTTTTCTCTACTTTTGCACTTGCTGAATCACTACTCCATTGTAAATCATCATATATATTCGCTGTTTTTTGGTGTCAATGTTGCTGTTAAATCTACTGTCTTTGTTCCACTTAAATTAACTGTTGCTCTATTTTTATCTAATGCTATTCCTGTTGGGCTTGTTACTACTGTTACTTTACATGTTGCTGTTTTCTTATTTCCTGTACTTACTGTTATTGTTGCATCTCCATTTTTTAATGCTGTTACACGTCCATTATTATCTACATTTGCAACACTCGTATTATCACTTGTCCATGTTTGCTCTAAATAAACATTTGCTGTACTTGGACTTATTGTTCCTGTTAATTGAATGACTTAGCATCTGTACTTAAATCAATTGTTTTTTCTGTTATATTTAAAGATATTGATTTTGGAGCCGTTTGTACTGTTACTTTCACTGAATTTTATATATAACAATCTTATCAACAAACTCCTTACAAACATTTTTGCTAAACTTTTTTATATTTAAAATATTATCTATTGTCTTTTGAATCTTCTCCAGTATTTCTTCTGCATTTTCTTTCATTCTTACTTTTTGTTTTTGAGAATCTAATTCAATTTCAATTTTATTTATCTTTTCTATAATTTCGTTGTTTTTCAAAGAAAATGTTTCTTCATCCACAATTCCCTTAATGCATAAATCAAGTAATCTACTTCTTTCCTTCATTAATTGTTCTTTATCTTTAACAAGTATATCATTTAATTGTGTTTCTTGTCCACATTTATTTAGCACAAGTTTTATATATTGTTCAGTTTCTTTCTTTATTTCTTTTTTATTGATTAGAACCTCTTTTAAAGCTTTCATAAAACATATCTTCAATGTTTCATTGTTTACCCTATCGTTATTGCATCCTATATCTTGTCCATTTTCTTCATGTTTTTTTCCGTATTTTGTTGCAGTATAACATCTCCAAGTCTTTCTAATAGTTCCATCTTTTCTTTTTCTATTTTCTCCACCAACATAGGAAGAGCCACAACACGCACAAACTAACTTACCTGAAAAAGTATGTTTATTTGTATATTTACTTTTTTCATGTTTATATATTTCACTTCTTCTTTCTAATTCTCTCTGCGTTGCTTCAAATAAATCTCTATCAATGATTGGCTCATGATGATTACTTGTATAAATAAATTCAACTTCTCCTTTATTTTCTTTTTTAGAATGTTCTAGGAAATCAACTGTATATGTTTTTCTTTGTTTTAAATCTCCAATATATTTAACATTTTGCAAAATATCTAATATTGTACCTTCTCTCCAATCTGTTGATTTTTTTCCGCTTCTTGTCCTTTTTATTTCAATGCCTCTTTCTTTTAGTTCTTTAGCAATAGTATATGCTCCCTTACCTTCATATAAATACATATTAAATATTTCTTTAATTATTTTTGCTTCTTTTTCATTTATAACTAATT